>Ga0207694_10000035_pt1 | contig 195870 bp, 181 predicted proteins | sample KBSC34metaG_FD_184353 | JGI IMG/M metagenome (GOLD analysis project Ga0207694, IMG submission 184353) | Corn rhizosphere microbial communities from Kellogg Biological Station, Michigan, USA - KBS C3-4 metaG (SPAdes) (version 2) | ecosystem: Host-associated > Plants > Roots > Rhizosphere >... | reverse complement strand
TGACCGGGCAGAAGGTCAACGAGGCGACCCTGGGACAGGTCCCCTCGGCCTCCCACGCCGACACCTCCTCCTTCGCCGACACATCGAACCCAGAGGCATTTGCCAAAGTCGACTCAGAAGGCACCACCTTCCCCGCCTACTCCAAGGGGATCGGCACATCGAACGTCAAACAGGGGCTGGAACCGGGCATCTACTGCGTCGAAGTGCCGGGGTTCGTGCCTCGGGGGGCCCAAGCCACACCGGAATTCGCCACCCACGCCGACGTCTCGGTCTACGTCAAGTTCGGCGGCACCGCGTCCTGCGCCTACCCCAAGGTCGAGGTGCAGACCTACAACAACGGCTCAAGGCAGAAGGAGCCCTTCTACATCGTGTTCTACCGGTAGGCGCACACCATAGGCCGCCGTGTAGGCGGCGCTACCCTGGTTCCGAGCGATGGGACGAGGGAAAAAGAGCACGCTGTTCTTGGCAACGGTGGCAGTCCTTTGCTTCACCGCGGCCACCGTCCACGCCGAGCTGACCGAGCGTGGCGGCCTCTTCGTTCGCTTCAAGGGGGGAATCGACCCGACCGCGCTGCCGCGCGCGAAACGGGCGCCGATCGCGGTCAGCGTGGCCGGTACGGTGAAAACGCTCTCCGGCGAACGGCCTCCCGCGCTTCGGCTGATGCGGATCGAACTGAACCGAGGCGGCCGCCTCAATCCGCACGGCCTGCCCGTCTGCCACTACAACCAGCTCCGCGCGGCCTCGCCCCGCAAAGCGCGCGACTCGTGCGGGGATGCCCTCGTGGGTGGAGGCGCCTATGTCGGCAAGACCGCCTTTCCGGAACAGGCGACCTTCCCCTCGCGAGGGCGCATACTCGCCTTCAACGGCGTCTACGAAGGCCACAGCGCGATCCTCGCTCACATCTACGGCCGCGACCCGGTCCCGGCTACCCGCATCGTCGTCTTCCGGATACACCGCCGCGGAGGCACCTTCGGCACGGTTCTCACCGGCAGGCTGCCCGATGCCGTCAACCACTACGGCTACGTCGTCGCCATCTACCTGCGCCTCTTCCGCCGCTTTGCCTACCACGGCCGGCAGCACAGCTACCTGAGCGCCGCCTGCGCCGCTCCAGCCGGCTTCCCCGGCGCCACCTTCCCCTTCGCCCGCGCTTCGATGACCTTCGCCGACGGTCGCACGCTAGCCAGCACCCTCACCCGCAGCTGCCACGTCAGCCGCTGATGCCCCGAGCTGGATTCGAACCAGCGGCCTACTCCTTAGGAGGGAGTCGCTCTATCCAGCTGAGCTATCGGGGCGGACGGCTCAATCGTAGAGGCCGAACGTGGGGCTCGGAAGGGCTCGCTGTTGAACTGGTCAGTGCGCCTGAACCAACCGAGATCAGCCGCCACGAGTCTCGGGGCGACCGAGGCCTGGAGTAGGCGGAGGGGGGGGCGGTGGGGTTCCGCCGCTTCCCGTTTGAGGCTTTGACGCTTCTGCCATCGCCTAGAAGATGTTATCGCCCAATAGAGCGGCCAAGGAAAGAATCTCGACTACGAGGGAGGTTGCCGCGACGGTGTAGGCGCGGGTCAGCCACTTGATCTTCGTGTCGTTGGAATCCCAGAACAGATCGAGGTCGTAGGCGAGACGGCGATAGACCTCGGGCATGTCGTCGCGAAATGCGTAAAGGCCCTCGTAAAGGCCGGCACCGGCCTCGGCGAAGATCAGGTTCTTCTTCGGGAGCAGGATGAAGACGCTTGCGGCGATCGAGACTACGAACGCAACCAGAGCCGCAATCGCCAACCCTCGAGGGCTTGGGTGCTGGAATGCCTGTTGCCCGAGGAACGATGCCGCGAGCGAGGAGGCTGCCAGGAGGACTCCAGTTCGGGTCCGCAGCTCTTCGAGCAGACCCTCCTGCTTGTCGAGGCCGCGAAGCGCTGCCTCATAGGCCAATTTCTCAAACTCCCCCGCCATCGTCTTCAAGCTAACGATGCCTACGGCGGAATCTTTTGTCGTCGGCGTCGTTTGGGCAGCGGAGCGTTCCCGCTGCCCAAACCGAAATCAAACCACGGCAATCGACCGGCATCCGCGAATCAGACACGGCACCGCATATTCCCCTATGCAGAGCCGAAAACGCGCCACGTCTCCGCCTCGCTTAGGAGGGAGTCGCTCTATCCAGCTGAGCTATCGGGGCTGGATTATCGAATCGTAGAGCTAACTGCCTGCGGCGACCCGCTTGAGGTTCTCGACTCGACGCCTGCCTCGGCGAGGCGGCGAAGGAGTTGATCGAAGGCCGCTTCGGTCAACGTGGACGAGCGGTGCCTGCGAATCGCATCAGCTTGTGGCTCAGCGCAATTCCCTCGGCCAGGTTGATGCTCATCGGCCGCCTAGCGCCATCGCGCAGCCGTTGGGACGCGAACCACCTCGGCTGCGGTCGCAGAACTCTTCGACATTTCGGTCGACTGTTGAATCGATGCCACGGAGACACGGTAGAGAAGCGGAACGGTTCTCTCTTAGTTTGGGCAGCAGCACGTTCTCGCTGCCAAATCGCTACGCGTAGAGGCTCTCCGAGGCCAGCTCCTGGGCGCGGCGGTTCCATAGCTTCACCTCGACGAAGATGTCGTCGCCGTAGGCCTCCAGGGCGTCCAGGGCGATGAGGGTGAAGCGGCCGTCGGAGATCAGCTCCTGGTCAACGGTCTCCTGGTCGAGCTCGGCGGTGGCCGCCACTGCGCCCTGTAGGAGGGGGCGGCCCCAGATCAGGGTCACGGCGCCGGCCCGGCCGTTCTCTCCGCGCCAGCGGCCGACCACCTCGTCGTTGAGGTCGATCTTCCAGTCGGGGTTGTTCTCGGCGAGGACGTCGGTGAAGTCGGCGACTGCGCGGAAGTCGGTCGGCTCGCCCTCCTCCTGCTGGACGTAGGAGACGTGGCCGAAGAGCTCGAGCTCACCCTCTGGCCCGGCGACGCGCGCCGTGCAGGGAACCCAGACGCGGCCGCCCCAGGCGCGCTCCGGGTACCACTCGAGCTCGGCCGGCGGCTCGACGCCGGGGGGCAGCCCCTCGATCGCTCCGCAGACCTCCGCGAAGGCCGTCGCGAGCCGCTCGGCGAAGCGCCCGTGGGGGATCCCCTCCTGGGTGCTGTCGGCGATGAAGCGGGGAATCGGGCGGGGGTTTGGGGACACTCGTGCCTGAGGCTATCTCGCCAGCGTTAACGCTTTCCGAACTGTCAATTCCGAGCAATCTCCGTTGCTACCGTCCATACACATGCCGGTTTGCAGGGCCGGCACCCAGAAGACAACCGGCAGCGGGAGGCTGGACGATGTTCGATGCGACGGTTTCGTGGCGCGCGATACGGGCGGCCCGGCGTGGCGAGCGGTGGATTCTGACTATCGCCGCGCTCCTGAGCCTGTGCGCTCTTGCCGGAGCCGAGGCTCCCGCAGCCGAGGCCAGCTTGGGCTATGAGCCCGACTCATCGACGCCGGTGATCCCGCTGGCCGGCGAAGCTCCGATCGGCATCGCGGTGGACCAGGGCAACCAGCGGATATACGTCGCGATGTCGACGGGGAACTTCGCCCAAGCACAACCCGGGTTCATCGATCAACTCGAGAGCACGGGCTTGGCGACCAGTGCCTCTCCGTTCACCACCGGAGCGGTGCCGGTCTTCTCCGGGGTTGCCGTGGATCCGGTCACCCACGACATCTACGCGGCCGAATTCATCGCAGTGACTCCGGTTGGCACCTTTGGCGCCTCGCGCATAGTTCCGTTCTCCTCGACGGGCACCCCCGGAACGCCGTTTGCCACCAACAACTCCTCCAACACGGCACCCCAGATCGCCGTCGACTCGACCGGCAGGATCTTCTATCCGAGCAAGGCGGCCGGCGGCGTTCAGATATACACCGGATCCGGCGCTATCGAAGAAACGATCACCTGCGCTGGGTGTCCGGGCGGGGCGTTCGCCGAGCCCTCGTCGGTGGCGCTCGACAGCGCTCAGAACTTGTACGTCGTCGATCGCGGCGACGGCCGTGTGCTCAAGTTCACGCACTCCGGAGGCCCGTACACGTACGCGTCAACGTTCCAGTCTGACCAGCACGCGGTCGCGGTCGCGGTCGACACGTCGAACGGCTCGGTGCTGGTCGGCGACTACGTGAGCGCGGCGAGCTATCACGTGGTCGCCTACAACTCCTCGGGTGCGCAGTTCGACGATTTCGGCGCCGGCCTTTTCAGCGAAGGCTTCCTGCCGGTCGAGCCGCAGATCGGGATCAACGCCACGACGCACAAGGTCTATGTCGGCAATCCCGGGACCAACTCGCTGCGCGTGTTTGCGCTGGTGACGATCAACCCGCCGACGGCGACGACCGAAGCGGCATCGTCGGTCGGCCAGGTCCAGGCGACGATGAAGGCGACGGTCAACGCCAACTACCACGCGACGAGCGATTGCCACTTCGAATACGCCGACGATGCCTTTTTCCAGGCCCATGGGTTCACCGGCTCGACGCAGGTTCCCTGTTCGCTTCTGCCCAACGGATCGGACAAAGCGTTCCTCAGCTCGGGCCTGTCGTCTCTGACTCCGAGCACCACCTACCACTACCGCATCTCCGCCACCAACAATGCGGGTACGAGCAACGGCGTCGCAAAGGAATTCACGACGATGCCCCTGGCCCCGGCGACGGTCACCGCCGAACCCGCTTCGTCGGTCTCGAAAAGCGCCGCGAAACTGAACGCGAAAGTCAACCCGCACGGCGGAACCGTCAGCAGCTGCAAAATCGAATACGGCACGTCCCAGTCCTACGGGAAAAGCGTCTCCTGCCCGACGCCGGTCGGCGTCGTCGGAACTGACGTCGCCGAGAGCGCCAGCGTCAGCGGGCTCTCCTCCGCGACCACCTACCACTACCGCCTCGCCGTCACCACCAACGCGGGCTCGGTCAACGGCGACGACGTGGAATTCACGACGCTGTCACCGCCGCCCGAAGAACCGGACCCGGTCGAACCGGCCCCCTCTCCCCAGCCCCAGCCGATCACCACGGTCCCGGCCGTCGTCAGCCCGGTGAAGAAGCTGATCTGCCGCAAGGGCTTCGTCAAGCGCCGCGTGCGGGGCAAGCTGCGCTGCGTGAAGAAGCCTCGCAGGCACCGCCACCGCTAACGCAGGTCGGCCGCGGCGCGCTCCGGGGGGTAGGTGTTGATGTCGACCCCGGTGGCGAACTCGAATGACGCCTTGACGTTGAGCCGCGGGGCTATGTCGACGTGCCACTGGAAGTGCTCCGCGCCCCGCGGGGCGGTCCGGACCCAGAGGTTGAGCTCCGGCGAGCGGCCGAAGCGCCTGGTGAGGAGGCGAAGGGCGGCGTGAATCATCCCCGCGCCGGCCGAGTCGTCGGCGAAGCTCGGCGCCGCGGCGCGCGGGATCACGCGCAGCTCGAAGGGCGAGCGGGAGGCCCATGGGCAGATCAGCGCCGCCTCGTCGTCGATCGCGACCAGCCGCTCCTGGCGGCGCACCTCCTCGACCAGAACGTCGCTGAGCAGGCTGCCGCCGGCGGTCCGTTCGGCGTAGGCGCCGACCCGCTCACGCTCACGCGCCACCGCTGCGGGAACGAAATCGAGCGCGTAGAGCTGCGCGTGGCTGTGCTCGAGCGACGCCCCCGCCGTGCCGCCCTCGTTGACGATCAGCTGCACGTAGGACGCGCCGGCGTGGGCGCGCATCCGCTCGCGCCAGGTCGCGACCGCCGCGGCGAACTGCTCCTCGTCGAGCTCGGACATCTCGGTGACGTGGTCGGGACCGTTGACGATCACCTCATGTGCGCCGTTCGCGGGGCGTGAGGCGAAGAGGTCGGGCTCGCCCGACCTCCGCGAGGCCAGCAACGGATCGCCGCTGCTGGCGAAGGCGCCCGCCTCGCCGTGCATTGCGCCGCCGGCCTGCTCCCCGCCGTCGCTGAGCGCGGGGTAGAGGTTCGGCACCACTCGCGTCGTCCAGCCCGGCGTGTCCGGCTCAGCGCCGTCCGGCCGTGTTGCGTAGACCTCGGGCGGCGTGCGCCCCTCGCGCCCCTCGCAGAAGGGGCAGCTCTCGGGCCCCTTCGGTTCGCTGCCCGGCAGGTTGAACCCCTCCGGCCGCTCGGCCCGGCCCGGCGCCAGGATCACCGGCAGGCCGGAGAGCTGGTCGATGCGGAGCTCGGTCAAGCGTCGTCTTTGAGGAACGGCTTGAGCACGTCCATCGGCAGCGGGAAGACCACGGTCGTGTTCTGGTTGCTGCCGATTTCCAGCAGGGTCTGCAGGTAGCGCAGCTGCAGCGAGGCCGGGTTGGTGCTGATGATGTCGGCCGCGTCGGTGAGCTTCTGCGCCGCCTGGTACTCACCCTCGGAGTTGATGATCTTCGCGCGCCGCTCGCGCTCGGCCTCGGCCTGGCGGGCGATCGCCCGCTGCATCTGTTCGGGGATCTCGACGTCCTTGATCTCGACGGCGGTCACCTTCACGCCCCAGGGCTCGGTCGACTCGTCGATGATCTTCTGCAGCTCTTCGTTGAGCCGCTCGCGCTCGGAGAGCAGCTGGTCGAACTCGGCCTTGCCGAGCACCGAGCGCAGCGCCGTCTGCGAGATCTGCGAGGTGGCTAGGAGGAAGTTTTCGACCTCGACGATCGCCTTGCGCGAGTCGATCACGCGGAAGTAGGCGACCGCGTTGACCCCGGCCGGCACGTTGTCGCGGGTGATCACCTCCTGCGGTGGGATGTTCAGCGTCACGGTGCGCAGGTCGACCTTGACCATGCGGTCGATCAGCGGGATCAGCAGGATCAGGCCCGGGCCCTTCTGGGCGATCAGGCGGCCGAGGCGGAAGATCACGCCGCGCTCGTACTCGCGCAGCACCCGCACCGAGGTGCCGAGGGCGATCACGACGAAGAAGGCGATGATGATCAGGACTCCGAGTGCAGCTGCCATCAGCTTGCTCCCTCCTCGGCATTGCCGGCTGGGTTCGGCTCGGGATGGACCACCAGGGTCAGCCCTTCCACCGCGTCGACCCTGACTTTATCCCCCAGCCGAACCGGGCCCCCGCCGCCGGCAATCCGGGCGCTCCAGATCGTTCCGCCCGCCCAGACCCGGCCCTCGGGATCGAGGTCGCTGCGCGCTTCGGCGAAGGAGCCGACGAGCTCCTCGGTGCCGGTCCGGACCGGCTGCTCGCGGTGTGCCTCGAGCACCTTGCGGGTGATGAAGTAGAAGGCGGCGAGGGAGAGCAGGCCGAGCGCGATCAGGGCCGGCCCGACGTAGTCGGCGGCGCCGCTGTCGGACTCCAGCGCCAGCACGCCGCCGGCGATCAGGCCCAGCGCGCCCAGCGCGGCCAGCACGCCGCCGGTCGAGAGCAGCAGCTCGGCGACGAGCAGCGCGATGCCGATCAGAGCAATGACGATGGCTGCGTCCATGCGCCGATTATCCGCCCTTCGGGGCCGCGCCGAGCGCGTAGCGTTCGATGTCGGCTCGCATTTCCGCGTGGTCGGTGTAGGGCCCCCTCTTGACGTAGACCAGCTTGCCGCCGGCGTCGTAGAAGGCGGTGTCGGGGAGCCCGACGTCGGCGCCGATCGATGCGGCTATCTCCGAGTCGGGGTCGGTGTAGCTCGGGTAGGGCACGGGCGCCTCGCCGAGGAAGGTCCTTGCGGCGTCGTCGGAGTCCTGGTTGTTGACGCCGAGGAAGGCGACCCGCTTCCCGTAGGCGGCCGAGAGCTTCTGCAGGGTGGGGAACTCGAAGCGGCAGGGCCCGCACCAGGAGGCCCAGACGTTGACGACGGCCGGGTAGCCGGCGAGGGAAGAGATGCGGTGCTCGTATGCGTCGAGGCCGCCCGGCAGCAGCTCGTCGGCCTGGCTGTGCAGGGCCGCCAGCGGGGTGGGGGAGCCCGCCAGCGCCTTCGCGTAATCGGGGTGCTGACCGCCGTAGTCGCCGCCGGCGCCGGCACCGCAACCGGCTGCCAGCAGCACTGTGAGCGCACCCGCGGCGAGGCAGAACCCAAGCTGTCGCATCGCTCCAGGCAATTCCTTGATTACAATAGGGCTCGTTCGGTTCGCGTTCCGCGAAGCAAACCGCTTAGAGCGCCGGGGGGGAAGCAGAGAGGCCCCGCGGCACGCTCGTCCTAGTGCCCTCGCCACGTCCTGTATTGCGGTGAGGACGAAACCCGAAAGCCTTCATGGCCAAGACCAGCGATGTTGCCGCGCCGGCGGCAGTTCCATCTAGCGCCGATATAGATCGGGCGGCGAAGTTCGCCCGCGAGCCGTTCCTGCTCGACGGCGAGGGGCCCGAGGCGCTGGCGCCGGGGACGGCGCGCCGCCGCGCGCTCGACGCCGCCCTGGCGGAGCTGGACGGGGGCGCCGAGAACCCCTCGATCCAGTGGCGCCAGGACTTCTCGCTGCTGCTTGGGCTGGAGCGGCTGCTGGCGGACGAGCCGCCGAAGCTGCGCGACGGCGCGGAGCTGAACCCGCACCAGGTCGACGCGCTGTCGGGCACGCTGACCGAGCTGATGGCCGAGCAGCAGGTCGCCGCCGACGGCGAAGCGAACGGCAACGGCGCCGCGGCGACGGAGCAGCCGCCAGCGCCCACGCCGGGCGAGTCCGACGAGGACGATGCCGCCGCCAACGGCGAGGCCGAGCTCGACGACGAGGACGAGGAGCTCGCCCCCGATGAGGAGCCCCAGGACTGGGAGCTGCCCGCTGATGAGGACGAGGAGACGATCGAGGAGGCGCCCGAGGATCCCGGCGCCGAGCGGCGCTTCTGGTTCGAGCACGCGACCGGCGCCGGCAAGACGGTCGCCGCGGTCGGCTTCATCGACGCCTCGCGCACCGGCGGAGTCCTGATCCTCACCCACCGCCGCAACCTCGTCGACCAGTTCATCGGCGAGATCTCCGACCGCGGCTACAAGGAGCGGCTGCGCCCGCCGCTGCTCGGCGACCGCGACGACCCCGACGGCCCGGTCACGGTCGAGACCTACCAGTGGTTCGTCCGCAACCACAAGAAAATCTCCGACGCCTACTCGATCGTGATCTGCGACGAGGCGCACACGGCGCTGGGCGAGAAGACCAGCGCCTGCATCCGCGCCTGGGTCGGCCCCGTCTTCATCGGCATGACCGCGACCGGGGCGCTGATCGCCCGTCACGTCGCCGACCTCTTCCCGACCCAGACCTCGCGCTTCGACCTGATCCAGGCGGCGCGCCGCGGCGTGATCTCGCCGCTGCGCTGCATGCGGATCCCACCCGGGCCGGGGGTGCGGACGATCGCCAAGGTGCCGCTGCGCAAAGGCGAGGTCGACCAGGACTTCGACCAGGAGGAGCTGGCCGCGCTGCTCGACCAGGAGCCCTTCAACGTGGCGATCGCCGACCTCTACAAGACCCGCTTCGACGGCATGCCCGGCGTGCTCTACACCGCCGGCGTGCAGCACGCCAAGAACGTGGCTCGGGCGCTGCAGGCGGCCGGCGTCGCCGCGCGGGCCGTCTCCGGTGAGACGCCGAAGCGCGAACTGGCCGAGATCCTCGCCGCCTTCGAGCGCGGCGAGGTCGACGTGCTCTGCAACGCGATGCTGCTCGCCGAGGGTTGGAACTCGCCGCGGGCGACCCTCTGCATGCACCTGGCGCCGACCGCGTCGCGCCGCATCTACCAGCAGCGGGTCGGCCGCGTTACGCGGCGGGCGCCGGGCAAGGAGGCGGGCCTGGTGATCGACTTCGTCCACCCGGCCACGACCCACGACGAGACGATCGTCACCCTGCACAGCCTGCTCGACCGCGACGTCTACCGCGGCGGCGCGATCGTGATCGGCCCCGTGCGCCGGGCGCGGGGACGGCGGATCCGAGTCGAGCGGCGAATCGTCCCCGTCTCCGACAACGAGGAGCGCCGCATGGGGGTGCTCGAACGCGAGCTCTGGCGGATCGCGGTCGAGAACCTCGGCTATCCCGAGCAGCACGCGTGGGCAGCGCTGGCCGGGGCGCGGGTCAACCCGCAGGGCTGGCGCCGGGCGCGGGCGATCCTGCAGGGCAGCGGCTCGAAAGAGCTGAAACGCCGCTTCCTGCTCACCTGCGTGCAGCGCAACCGCAACTCGCAGCTGAAACTGAAGGCGCTGAGCGAGATCGCCGACCTCGGCGACCCCGAGGCGTTTGACGACGCGATCGACATCGTCGGCACCTGGAGCCGCGACGACAAGCGGGCCGGGACGCGAACGCTGCTCAACGCGCTGGTCGACAAACGGATCGGCCGCCGTGACCAGGCGCAGGCTTGGGTCTGGCGGCTCGCCTCCTACACGCGCGAGCTGCACGAAGAGTACGCCGTGCAGCGCTGGCCGGAGACGAAGCGTCTGCTCGGCCTGCTGGTCAACTCCTCCGGCCGGGCCCACGGCCGCAACGCGCGCCGGCTCGTGCACGCGGCGCGCAAACAGGACCGCCGCTTGGCAGTGGCCCTTCTCGCCGGCGCGGTCTCGCACACGCCGGAGGGCGAAGAGGTTCTGCGCGGGGCGCGGATGCGGATGGCGCGCAAGCCCTCGGCGATCGCCCGCGAGCTGCTGCGCAACTTCCCCAAGGGCGGCAAGCGGCGCAGCAAACGGGGCAAGAAGAGACCGCCGAAGAAGGACGCTGCCGCTTCGGGCAACGGGGGCGCGGCCGAGACCCCGGCAGCGGACGGAGGCTCCGGCGAGAGCCGGGACGCGAAACCGAAAAAGCGCCGCCGGCCCAGGAAGGCGAAAGCCTCAGAGGCGGAGCTGAACCTCGCCGGCGCCGAGGCTGACGCGGCCTCCGCCGGCGACGGCGACGATGAGGTTGCCGCGGTCGTCGATGCCGTCGGCGACGCCTGAGCCGTCCTCCCAGCTGACCTTGCGGCCGCGCAGGCCGTCACGCCGCCGCCACTCTGCGAGGACCTCATCCTCGGCTGTTTGGACCCAGTGAGATAGCTGCGCGTCCAGCTCCCGGCGGGCGGCTCCCGGCGTGACGCCGCCGCCCAGCGAGGTGGCCGGCTGGCGCAGATCGCCGGGGAACTCGTGCGGCTCGATCGCGAGGTTGAGCCCGACCCCGATCACCGCCCAGCCGTCCTGCGGCTTGGCCTCGATCAGGATCCCGGACAGCTTGCGGCCCTCGAGCCAGACGTCGTTTGGCCACTTGACCATGCACTCGGCGCCGGGCCGCAGCGCTTCGGCGGCTGCGCAGACCGCGAGCGGCGCCGCCAGCGGCAGCAGCAGGTGGCGCTCATCGAGCGGGCGCAGGATCGCCGAGTAGAGAAGCGCCTTGCCGTCCGGCGCGGTCCACACCCGGCCCTGCCGGCCGCGGCCGGCGGTCTGTTCACGGGCGGTGACGACGGTGCCGCCGGGCGCCCCGGCCTCGGCCAGCTCCTTGGCCCGGTCGTTGGTCGAGTCGGTGACCCTGAAATGCCGATGCGGAGCCCCAAACGTCAAATCAGCTCGCTGACTTCGAGTTTCTTCGCGGATACCGCGACAAAGTACAAAGTCAGCGGGTGGCGTCGGCGACGATGGTCGCTACTAGGCCGGTTATGTCGTGGCGCTCGGCTTCGGCGTGGACCTCGAGGCCGGCATCGCGGGCGGCCTCGCTTGTGACCGGGCCGATCGAGATGACTCGTGCGCCGGTTGGGAAGCGGTCGCCCAGCGCATCGGTGAGGTTGCGCACCGTGGACGATGAGGTGAAGGTGACGTAGTCGGCGCCCTGGGCCGCCTCGACGGCCTCGGCGCTGGGCTCCTCGCGGACGGTCTCGTAGAGGGCGACGACATCGACCTCGGCTCCCCAATCACGCAAGGCATCGGGGAGGATGTCGCGGGCCTCAGCGGCGCGGGCGACAAGGACCCGCTTACCCGCGACGTCAACCTCTTCGGCCAGCTCATCGAGAAGGGACTCGGCGACAGAACGCTCGGGGACGATGTCGGCGTCGATGCCGTGGCTTGCAAGCGCGCGTGCCGTACCTGGGCCAATCGCGGCGACGGTTGTGCCGTGCTCTCCGGGACCGCCAGCCACGGCATTTCCCTCGGACCGCGGTGGGCTGGAGAGAGCCCGCGCATCCAGCCCGCCCGCGCCAAGCGCCTCGAACAGCAGGTGCGCCCCGTTCGGGCTTGTCACGCAGATCAGCCGGTACTCGCCGATCGACGCGGCCGCGCGCTTGACCTCGTCGCTCTCGATCCGCGGCTCGATCCGGATCGCCGGCAGCTCGACGACCTCGGCGCCGAGCCCGCGCAGCGTCGCGGCGAGGCCGCTGGCCTGGGCGCGGGCACGGGTGACGACGACGCGGCGGCCGTGCAGCGGCCGGCGCTCCAGCCAGGCGAGCGACTCGCGCCGCTCGACCACCGGGCCGACGACGATCAGGGCGGGCGCCTTCACCATCTCGCGCTCGACCGCCTCGGCCAGCGTTCCGAGCGTCGCCACGACGGTGCGCTGGCCGTCCATCGTGCCGCGTTCGACCGCGGCGGCCGGCTCGCCGGCATCGCGGCCCGCGCCGATCAGCGCGGCGGCGTTGGCGGCGAGCCGCTTGACGCCCATGTAGAAGACCAGCGTGCCGGGGAAGCGGGCCAGCGCCTCCCACTCGAGCGCGCTCTCCTCCTTCTCCGGATCCTCGTGACCGGTGACGAAGGCGACCGCGGAGGCGTCGTCGCGATGGGTGACCGGGATGCCGGCGTAGGCGGTCGCGGCGACCCCGGCCGTGACGCCGGGAACGACCTCGAACTCGATGGCCGCCTCGCGCAGAGCTTCGCCCTCCTCGCCACCGCGGCCGAAGACGAACGGGTCGCCGCCCTTCAGCCGCACGACGCTCTTGCCCTCCCGCGCCGCCGCGATCAGCCGCTCGCCGATCTCCTCCTGCGGCACCGACGGCAGGCCGGGCGCCTTGCCCACGTAGACCAGCTCCGCGTCGTCGCGGGCCCCGTCCAGCGCCCCCGGCGGGATCAGCCGGTCGTGGTAGATCGCGTCGGCGGAGCCGATCAGCTCCAGCGCCCGCGCCGTCATCAGCCCGGGATCACCCGGGCCGGCGCCAACCAGGTAGACGACCCCCGGCCGCGCCGTCATTCCGGTGCGCCTTTTACTCCCTGTGGGTGCATAAAGCGCACCGGAAGCATCATGCGGCCCGCTCCTCGGCGCGCTCTAGGAGCTCGCGGGCACCGGCACCGATCAGGCGCTTGGCCAGCTCGGCGCCGAGCGCGGTGGGCTCGGTCGAGTCGCCCTCGACCCGGTCGCGGAGCCACTCGCTGCCGTCGGGGAGGCCGACGAAAGCGTCGAGGCGCATCCGGTCGAGATTCGCGTCGACGCCGGCTTGGACGCCGATCGGGCTGGCGCAGGTCGCGCCGAGCAGAGAGACGACGGTGCGCTCGGCGGTCAGCTCACGAAGCGCCGCTTCGTCGACGATCGGGTCGACCGTGCGCAGGGCGCCCTCGTCGTCATCGCGCACCTGGAGCAGGAGCGACCCCTGGCCGGCGCACGGCGTCATCGAGTCCGTCGGGATCGGAAACGCGATCTCACTCTCGCGTCCCAGCCGGCGCAGGCCGGCGACCGCGAGGACGATCGCGTCGAGCTCTTCCTCGGCGAGCTTGCGCAGCCGGGTGTCGACGTTGCCGTGCAGCTCGCTGACCCGCAGGTCGGGACGGGCGGCGAGCAGCTGCGCCCGCCGGCGCAGGCTGGCGGTGCCGACCCTGGCGCCCTCGGGCACCTCGTCGAGGGAGGCCCCGACCCCGACCCAGGCGTCGCGCGCGTCCTCCCGCGGCGGCACGGCGGCCAGCATCAGCCCCTCGGTCAGCTCCGCCGGCAGGTCCTTGGCCGAATGAACCCCGATCTCGGCCTCGCCGTCCAGCAGCGCCCGCTCGACCCCGCGCACGAATCGCGCCTTGTCTCCAGCCTCGCCATCCGAGGAGGCCTCGACCAGCTCCGCCCCCCCAAGCATCTCGGCAACTTGGCTCGCCTGAGCCATCGCCAGTGCGCTGCCGCGTGTCGCAATTCGAAGCATCTGTGTGTGTTGTGGGCCGATCCAGGTAGGGGTGGAACGTCTTGTACTTTTTCGTCGTGAGCCGTGAGGCGCCAGCCTGACCCGTCTCCACCGAAAAAGTTAAGTGGAACCCCTACCTGGATCGGCCCTCCGCAACTCGGTCACATTCGAAGGGGTCTCACTCTCGGGCTCGGTCTCCACGTCCAGCCCAAACAGCTCCCGCAGCGCGCTCACGTAGAGGTAGGCCTCATCGCTCCCGGCGCTTCGCTTCATGCGCAGGGTCGGCTCGTGCAGCAAGCGGGAGGCGATCGCCTTCGCCATCGCGCTCAGCCGCTCGCGGTCGGCCTCGCTGAGGCCCTCCCAGCGACCCTCGTTCTCGGCCAGCACCCGGCGCACGACCTCGTCGCCGCGGCCGCGCAGCGCCGCGATCGTCGGCACCACCTCGAGCGAGGAGAGCCAGCGCTCGAAGCGGTCCTGCTCGGCGTCGAGCAGGCGCTCGGCGAGGCGCGCCTCCGCCTCCCGGCCGCTCGCGTTGCGTTCGGCGATCTGCTGCACGTCGTCGATGTCATGCAGGCTGACCCCGGCGATCTCGCGGCAGGCGGGCTCGATGTCCCGCGGCACGGCGATGTCGACCAGCAGGATCGGCCGTCCCTCGCGGACCCGCATCACCTGCTCGAGCTCGTCGCGCTCGACGATGTGGTGGGGGGAGTTGGTCGCCGAGACGACGATGTCTGCCCGCTCGAGCTGCTCGGGCAGCTCCTCGAAGCGGACCGCGTTGCCCTCGAAGCGCTGGGCCAGCCCGATCGCGCGGTCGTAGTGGCGATTGGCGACGAAGACGGTGCTGACGCCGCGGCTGACGAGGGCCCGCGCGACCAGCTCGGCCGTCTCGCCGGCGCCGACGACGAGCACGCGGCGGTCGCCGAGGTCGCCGAGCGTGCGCCGCGCCAGCTCAACCGCGACGGAGGGGATCGAGACGTTCTTCTCGCTGATCCCGGTCTCCTCGCGGGCGCGCCCGCCGGCGGCGAGGGCGCCGCGGAAGAGCCGGTTGAGGATCGGCCCGGTGCCGCCCTCGACCAGCGCCAGCTCGTAGGCGCGCTTGACCTGGCCCTGGATCTCGGCCTCGCCGAGGATCATCGAGTCGAGCCCGGCGGTGACGCGGAAGAGGTGGCGCACGGCGTCGCCGGAGCGCAGCGAGTAGAGGTGGCCGAGCAGCTCGGTGGGCCGGATGTCGGCCTGGCGGGTGAGCACCCCGAGCGCGGTCGACTCGGCCTCGACCGGGTCGGAGACGACCAGGTAGAGCTCGGTGCGGTTGCAGGTAGAGATCGCCGCCGCCTCGTGGATGCCGGCGACCTCGGTCAGCTCGCGCAGGGCGCCGGCGGCGCGGCCCTCGGTGAGCGAGAGGCGCTCGCGCAGGTCCAGCGGCGCGGTCTTGTGGGAGACGCCGAGGGCCAAAAGCTCAGACATCGGCGCTCACCTCCTCGCGGTCGCTGCCCGCGGCCGCCCCGTTCGTGCGGCTCTCCGCGAACCCGGCCAGCTCGCGCAGCTCCCTCTCCATGCGCTGCAGTTTGCCCGCCATGATCGCCACGTAGACGACGATCAGGACGAGGAAGACGACGTACGCGCCGGCGACGTACTTGCCGGCCTCGTCGAGCGGCAGGGCGGGGGCGCCGGCGAGCAGGCTCAACACCTAGCTCACCTCCGGCGCGATCCGCGAGGAGCCGGCCCCGCGCGGCGGCGCGTCGAGCGCGCGGCGCAGGCGCTTCAGCTGCCCCGAGGTGCTCTTCGCGGTCAGCTCGAGCTTGATCAGGGTCAGCCAGAGCAGCGCCACCGCGGCCAGGCAGACGAGGAAGGTGAGCATCATCGAGCCGGGCAGGCCGCCGTTGGCGGTGCCGAAGGTGCGCGGATGGACGAGGCTCTGCGCCATCCGCACGGCCATGAAGTTGAGCGGCACGAAGGCGCCGGCGGTGACGGCGAAGACCGACGCGTAGCGGGCCTGCCGCTCGGGGTCCTCGATCGCGTAGCGGAAGGGGTAGTAGGTCGCGTACATGAGGAAGACGATCAGGAAGCTGACCAGGGTCGGCTCGTCCCAGACCCACCAGTGCCCCCAGGACGCCTTCGCCCAGATCGATCCGGTGATCAGCACGGCGACGCCGAAGATCACCGACATGTGGATGCAGACGTAGGACCAGGCGTCCCAGCGCCGGTCGCCACTGCGCAGGTGGAAGATCGCGAAGACGCCGCCGACGACGAAGCCGATGAGAGCCGTGATCGCCAGCGGCACGTGCAGGTAGAAGATCTTCTGGATGAAGCCCTGGTCGGCGTCCAGCGGCGCGTAGAAGAAGACCAGCGAGAGCGCGGCGGCGATTGCCACGACGGTCGCGATCGAGAGGGGTCTCAGTCCTTTGCCGTACATGAGGCGGTTGCGGGCGCTCGGGCCCTAGTCCTCCAGCAGGAAATCGAAGACGGCGTAGCCGACCAGGAGGAAGATCAGATCGTATAGGGAGAGCACCGCCAGCCAGGTGCCGAAGCGGTGGTAGCCGGGACCGCCCGCGGCGAGCAATGGCTCGGTCGCGCCGGTGGCGGCGATCATCAGCGGCACGACCAGGGGCAGGAGGACGAGCGGGCCGAGCAGGTCGCGGGCGCGCGAGTGGACCGCCATCGAGGAGATCAGGGTGCCGGTGGCGGCGATGCCGAGGTCGGCGAGGACGAGGACGGCGAGGAGCGGCCCGAGCGCCGCCCCCGAGCCGAGGAAGAAGAGGGCGAAGATCGGCACGACGACCAGCTCCAGGACCACCAGGTAGGCGAAGAGCGCCGTCGCCTTGGCGGCGAAGAGGGCGCTGCGGTCGATCGGGGCGAGGCGGATCGCGTCGAAGCCGCCCTCCTCGCGCTCGCTGACGAAGAGCCGGTTGACGCCGAGCAGGGCGGCGAAGAGCAGCGTCGCCCAGAGCACGCCCGAGGCGAGGCTGCCGGAGAGGCTGGTGCGGTCGAGGCCGAAGCGGAAGATGACGAAGGTGGTGACCGCGAAGAGCGCCATCGCCGGCAGCGACTGCAGCGTGCGCAGCTCGGCGCGCAGGTCCTTGGCGAGGATCGTGGCGAAGGCGGTGCGCGACGGGGTCATCGTCCCCACTTCCGGTGCGCTTTATGTGGGTATAGGCCGCAAAAGGCGCACCGGAAGCTCATCGGGCTGCCACCCTGCCGCCGGCCTCGAGGCGCAGCACCCGGTCGGCCTCGGCTTCGAAGCGCTCGGGGTCGTGGCTGACGACGACGCGGGTGCGCCCGGCGCCCGGGCCGATCAGGGACCGCACCAGCTCCCGCCCTTCGGCGTCGAGGTTGGAGTCGGGCTCGTCGAGCAGCAGCAGCTCGGGCTCGTGCAGGACGCAGCGGGCGACCGCCAGCCGCTGGCGCATCCCGGCGGAGAGCTCGGCGACGCGCTGCCCGGCGTGACGCTCCATCCCCACCGCGGCGAGCAGCTCCTCGATCCGCGCGCCTGCCGCCGCCTCGCCGAGCCCGTGCAGGCGGGCGTGAAAGCGCAGGTTCTCACTGCCGCTGAGGTCGCGGTAGAGCAGCGGCTCGTGGCCGAGGAAGCCGATCCGTCCGCGCAGCTTCCAGGCTTCGGCGGGCAGCGCGCAGCCCAGCGCCCGCACCTCGCCGCCGCTCGGGCGCAGCAGGGTGGCGAGGATGCGCAGCAGGGTCGTCTTGCCGGCCCCGTTGGGCCCCAGGACCAGCAGCGTCTCACCCCGCGCCAGCTCCAGGCCGATGCCGTCGAGCACGGTCCGTTCGCCGTAGTCGCGGCGCAGCCCGGCGAGGCTGAGCGCCGGTTGTTCTGTCGCCTGACCGGGCTCCACTGCCGGGATTGTGAACGTCTAGGCTGCCGCGGCACATCTCCCAAGGAGGAACGAATGAGCAGGACCAAGAAGGCAGGAACGCTGGCCGCGCTCGCGGCGACCGTCGCGGCGCTTGTGGCGCTCCCGGCCGGCGCGACCGGCCCCGGCCAGACCGTCAAGGTCAAGTCCGAAGTCACGATCGGCGCCACCGGCTACCAGGGCAAGGTCAAGGCGGACAACTCGAACTGCGTCGGCGAACGGACCGTCGTCCTCAAGCAGAAGGGCAACGGCGTCCTCAGCCGGGTCGAGTCGAAGGCCAACGGCAGCTGGAAGGCCGACCTCGAAGAGCTCAACGCGAACCTCAAGATTCCGGCCAAGGTCTTCGCCGAAGTGAAGCCCTCGACTCAGGCGACGGCTGGCCCGATCTACAAGTGCCTCGGCGCCACCTCGAAGACGGTTGAAATAGCCGGCGGCTGAACGCGGTACGGAGGTTGATCGCTCGCGGTACGCTTTGGATTCCGTGAGCGATCAACCGCCAATTCTGAACGAGGTCGACACCTACGGGCCCGCCTATATGCGGGTCGCGGACCAGCTCGGCCGCTATGACGGCAACGAGGAGGAGGCGCCGCTGGCGATCGAGCTGCTCGGGCTCTCCGAGGGCGACCGGGTGCTCGACGCGGGCTGCGGCCTGGGCCGCTTCGTCGCCGCCCTGGCCGAGCACGGGATCGACGCGGTCGGGGTCGACATCTCCGAGATCGCGATCGGGGAGGCCAAGCGGGTCTACCCGGGCCCGACCTACTACGTCGCCGACCTGATGCAGCCGCTGCCGCCGGAGCTGCGCGGCTTCGACGGCCTGGTCAGCCTCTCCTCGAGCTTCGGCTTCGGGGAGACGGTGGCCGAGGACCAGGCGATGCTGCGGGCCTACCATGACGCCCTGCGCCCGGGTGGCAAGATGGCGATGGAGCTCTCCGACCTGGAGCGCTCGCGCTTCCGGCTGAAAACCGACGAGGGCGTGGTCGAGCGGGAGACCAACGGGGTCAGGGAAACGCTCGACGTCGATTTCTCGACCGGGATGCTCCACGTCCACTACGTCTACGGCGATGACGTGGTCGACTCGCGCATCCGCATGTACGAGGCCGACGACCTCGAACGGATGGCGGTCGAAGCCGGTTTCCACGACGTCGAGCGCTACGGCAACTTCGCCGGTGGCCCGAAGCGCCCCGAGGACCGCCTCGTCCTCGTCGCCACGGCATGACCGGCCACGGCGCGGCGGTCGTCGTCGACGCCTACTCGACCGGGGCGCGGCTGGCGCCCCGCTTCGCCGCCGCCGGGCTCCCCGTCGTCCACGTGCAGAGCAGCCCGCGGCTGCCCGAGTTCTACGCGCGCGCCTTCCGGGCCGGAGACTTCGTCGAGAACGTCGTCCACGAAGGGGACCTCGAGGCGACCGCGGCGCGGCTCGCCGCGCACGACCCGGCCTTCGTCGTCGTCGGCGCCGAGCCGGGCGTGCCGCTCGCCGACGCGCTCAGCGAGCGGCTCGGGCTCCCCTCCAACGGCAGCGCGATGAGCGCGGCGCGGCGCGACAAGAACGCGATGTCGGAGGCGCTGCGCGCCGCCGGGCTGCGCACCGCCGAATCGCTGAAGACGGCCGAGGCGGTCGAGGCGGTCGCCTGGGCGGCGGCGCGCGGGGGCGCCCCGGTGGTGGTCAAACCGCTCGACAGCGCCGGCACCGACGGGGTCAGCATCTGCGCCGACGGCGGCGCGATCGAGGCGGCCTTCGCCGCCAGCCTCGGCCGGCCCAATGCCCTGCACGGCGCCAACGAGGAGCTGCTCGTCCAGGAGCTGCTGGAGGGAACTCAGCTCTTCGTCAACTCGGTCAGCTGGGACGGCGTCCACCACGTCTCCGAGGTCTGGCGCGACAACAAGCTGCGCGCCGGCGCCAACTTCATCTACGACTACGAGGAGCTGCTGCCGCGGCACGGCGAGCAGCAGGACCAGGTCGTCTCCTACGTCGAAGCGGTGCTGGACGCGCTCGGCATCCGCTTCGGCCCGGCCCACACCGAGGTGATGCTGACCGCCACCGGCCCGGTCCTGGTCGAGTCAGGGGCGCGCATGCACGGCTCGGTCCCCGACGAGATCGTCGACCGCTGCACGCCGAGCCACCAGACCCTGACCGCCGAGGCCTACCTCGAACCGCGCTCGGTGGCCCGCCGCGCCGCCCGCCCCTACGAGCTGATGGCCGGCGCCTACTGCGTGATGCTGATCTCCCAGCACGAAGGCCGGATCGTCGCTGACGCCGGCATGCGGGAGATCGAGGCGCTGCCCTCCTTCGCCGGCACGATCTCGATGCTCGGCCCCGGCGACCGGCTGAAAAAGACGGTCGACCTCTTCTCCTGCCCCGGGATCATCTACCTGGTCGACCCCGATCGCGAGCGGCTCAAAGCCGACTACGACCGCATTCGCGAGCTCGACAGCCTCGGCGTCTTCGAGACCGAGGAGCTGGTCGCCTCCTAGAGGGGGAGCCGGTGCCGGTTCTCCGCGACCAGCCGGTAGGCCCGCGCCGCGATCCAGGAGACCCCCGGCAGCAGGAGCGCGCGGCCGGCGGCCCTCCAGGCAGGCCCGGCGGTGCCCAGCAGCGCGGCGACCGCCTCATGGCCGGACCGCACCGTGCCGTCGGCCTCGACCCATTGCAGGGCGGCGGCGGCCCGCTCTTCGGTCAGTCCCAGCGCACCCAGATCGGCGCGCTGGAAGGCGACGGTCTCGGCGTCGGGGCCGATCCGCTCCGCCGCGCGGACGCACTTCGCGCAGAACGCGCAGTCTCCGTCGTAGACGAGCACCGGGCGCTCTCGCCGCCCCGGCATCACGGCTCGCCGAGCAGCCGGTCGGTGGCGAGCCGCAGCACCTCGGACCGGGTTCTGCCACGGTGGCCCACGGCGATGAAATAGCTGCCGATGAACAGCGAGAAGACCAGCATGCTGCGCGCCTCGACGTCGTCCTCGTCGTCGCAGAGCTGCCCGAACAGCGAGCGCAGGTAGTCCATCCGCCGGGTGTCGATCCGGCGCAGGCGCTTGGCGACGCCCTTGTCGCGGCGGGCCCAGTCGCGCAGCGCCAGCTCGACGGCGAAATCGACCGACGGGGCCATCTCGAAGAGCTGCCGCAGCTTGGCCCGCGGGTCTCCGGGCCGGCTCTCGATGCTGGCGATGACGTCCTCGACGACCGTCTTCTCCCAGCTGTCGAGCATCTCGTCGAGCAGCGCCCGGCGATCCTTGAAGTGCCAGTAGAAGCCCCCCTTCGAGACTCCCAGGGAAGCGGCCAGGGCCTCGATCCGAATCGCGTCCGGCCCACCCGTCGCCAGCGCCTGCAGCGCCGCCTCGACCCATGCGCCGCGCGGTGTCCGGACGTTGGCCACCGACGTATCTATACGGCACCGTATTGACAGATGCAAGTGCCCTGCCTAACATCCATACGACATCGTATGGATCGAGAGAGGACCGGCATGAAGCTTCCCAACGCGGCACACGAATCCCGTCCCTGGCGGATCCGCGAGATCGTTCCGGACTTCACTCTCGAGGACGTTTGGGCGCTTCCCGTGCAGGGCCGTGCCGAGGACTTCGGCGCGATGGTCGAGCTGCTGGTCGCGGCCGATCCGGCCACGCTGGAATCACGCCCGACGCGCGCGCTTTGGATCCTCCGAGATCGCCTTGGCGCCCTGTTCGGCCTCGGCAGGGTCTCGGCGCCGGCCGGCGATGCCGGGGACGGGGCCGCCGGCGCGCTGCCGATGCCGGGGACGGACGAGACCTCGGTGGCGGAGCGGCTGCCGGACGACCTGCGCGGATCGGCGCGGGACCTGAGCTTTGGCTCCCTGCCCTTCGTCGCCCTCTATCGGACCGACGTCGAGTTCGCCGCCGAGCTTTCGAACAGGACGGTGCACGGCGTGATGCATTTGGGCTGGGTCGAGCGGGGCGAGGGCCGCTACGAGGGGCAAATGGCCGTCTACGTCAAGCCGCGCGGTCGCCTCGGCAGGGGGTACATGGCCCTGATCAAGCCGTTCCGCTACTGGATCGTCTACCCGGCCCTGATGCGCCAAACCGGGCGAATGTGGAATGAACGAGTCGCCCGGTAGGGCGATCAGCCTCCGCGCTTGCGCAGGGTGCGGCGCCCCACCTGCAGCAGCGGGCCGGCGCCCTTGCGCAGGGCTTTGGTCCGCGCTGCGCCCTTGCCGTAGAGCAGCGTCGCCGAGGCGCGCACCGCTTCGCCGAGCGTCTCGTCGTAGGGGTGCCACCAGAAGTCGCGGGTCATTCCCGGCTCCCAGGCGTTCATCTTCACGTTGACGCACTCGTAGAAGCCAAATTTGGAGTGCGAGCGGCCGACGCCGGAATCCTTGACGCCGCCCCAGGCGCACTGGCAGGCGCCGTGGCTGAAGGAGTGGTCGTTGACCCAGACCATGCCCGATTCGATCCGGCGGGCGATCCGCTCGCCCTTCTGGCGGTCCTTGGTCCAGACCGAGGCGCCGAGGCCGAACTCGGAGTCGTTGGCGAGCTCGATCGCCTCCTGCTCGGAGTCGACGACGACGATCGGCAGCACCGGGCCGAAGATCTCCTCGCGCATGATCCGCATCTCATGGGTGACGCCGGTGAGCACGGTGGGGGCGACGAACTTGCCGGACAGGCCGGGCACGTCGACGGGGCCGCCGCAGAGCTTGGTCGCGCCGGATGCCTCGGCGTCGGCGATCAGGTCGACGACGATCTCGTACTGGCCGTCGGAGGTCATTGGGCCGATCTCGGTCTGCCACCGCATCGGGTCGCCGAGCTGGAGCCTCTCGGCCTCGCGGGCGACGCCGGCGACGAACTCGTCGGCGACCTCGCGCACGACGTAGACGCGCTCGATTCCCGAGCAGGTCTGGCCGGCGTTGGCGAAGCCGCCCCAGACGGCGCCGGAGATCGCGTTGGACATCTCGGCGTCGGCGCAGACGATCATCGGGTCCTTGCCGCCCAGCTCCAGCACCGAGCCCTTGAGCCGCTCGGAGCAGACCTGGCCGACCTTGCGGCCGACCTCGACCGAGCCGGTGAAGAAGACCTTGCCGACGCTCGACTTGGCGAGCGCGTCGCCGACGGCGCCGCCGCCGTGCACGACGCGGACGAGGCCCTCGGGCAGGCCGCCCTTCTCGAAGACGCGGCGGATCGCCTCGCCCAGCAGCGGCGTCAGGCTGGCCGGCTTGAGGACGACGCCGTTGCCGGCCATCAGCGCGATCGCGACCTCGCCGAAGGGGATCGACCAGGGATAGTTCCAGGGCGCGATCACGCCGACCACGCCGATCGGCTCATAGGAGAAGTGGGCTTTCTTGCTGAGCAGGAAGCCCTGGCTCATCCGGACCTTCTCGTCGGCGAGGATCTTCGGCCCGGCCTTGGCGCACCAGTGCAGGGCGTCGACGGTCGGCAGCAGCTCCATCGTGTAGGCCTCGGCGCGGGGCTTGCCCTGCTCCTGGACCAGCAGCTCGGCGATCTCATCGATCTCGTCGAGCAGGGCGTCGGCGGCGCGGCGCAGGTAGCGGCCTCGGTCCTTCAGGCTCAGCTCCGCCCAGGCGGGCTGGATTCGGGCGACGTCGTCGACGACGGCCTGGACCTGGTCCGGCGTGATCGTGGCGACGGAGCCGACCAGGTCGCCCGTGGCGGGGTTGAAAGACTCGAGGGTGGACTGGGCCGGGGGGGACTGCGTTGCGCTCTCCATTTGTTGAGTGTAAGCGGTTGGAGGGGTGACGGGAGGGGAGTCGGGGGAGGTCTCCTGGGAACCCGTGCACCGCCTGTCGGCGGTGCGATCTGGTGCCGCTTCGCGGCTGAGAGGCACTCTTGCGGAGCCGCTTTGCGAGGTTCCCAGGAGACCTCCCCCGACTCCGACTGCACGCCTTCCTCGCGGATTCTGCTCCCGGGGAAGCGACGACCCGCAAGGTCATACTCAGCTCTGTGGCCGATCGGCTGTTCGATACCGGGGAACCCGCACCGGCGGGGGTTCCAGCTTCTGACGCTCCTCTGGCGGTGCGGATGCGGCCGCGTTCGCTGGGGGAGCTCGTTGGGCAGGAGCATGTGCTTGCTCCGGGGTCCGCGCTCAGGACCGCGATCGAATCCGGGCGTCCGCACAGCTCGATCCTCTATGGGCCGCCTGGGGCTGGGAAGACGACTCTGGCCCGGATTGCGGCGAGTGGGGCCGAGGGGGCCTTTGAGGAGGAGTCGGCTGTCAACGCCGGGCGGGCTGAGATCCGGGCCGTGATCGAGCGGGCGCGGGAGCGCCGGCAGGGGAGCGACCGGCCGACGGTCCTCTTCCTCGATGAGATCCACCGCTTCAACAAGGCCCAGCAGGACGCGCTCTTGCCGGCGGTGGAGGAAGGGCTGCTGACGCTGATCGGGGCGACCACCGAGAACCCGTACTTCGAGGTCAACTCGGCGCTGCTCTCGCGCTGTCAGATCTACGAGCTGCGGCCACTCGAGCCAGGGCAGGTGGAGGAGCTGCTGCGGCGGGCGCTCAGCGACCCCGAGCGGGGGCTGGCGGATCCGCCGCCGGTCGAGGAAGCGGCGCTGGAGATGCTCGCGCAGCGCAGCGGCGGCGACGCCCGGGTCGCCCTCTCCGCCCTGGAGCGGGCGGTCGAGCGCGCTTCCGACATTGACCACTCTGGGGGTGGGTCAAAATCGGGAGCGGTCGACGTCGCCGCGATCGAGGACGCGCTGCAGCGCAAGGCGCTCGACTACGACCGCCAGGGGGACCGCCACTACGACTTCGTCTCGGCCTGGATCAAGGCGACGCGCGGCTCCGACGTCGACGCCTCGCTCTACTACCTGGCGGTGATGCTGGAGGGGGGCGAGGACCCGCGCTTCATCGCTCGTCGCATGGTCATCCTCGCCTCCGAGGACGTCGGCAACGCCGACCCCCAGGCGCTGCTCATCGCCGACGCCGCGGCCCGGGCGGTCGACCGGGTCGGGCTCCCCGAGTGTGCGCTCAACCTCGCCCAGGCCGCCGTGTACCTCGCCCTGGCGCCGAAGTCGAACGCCTCCTGCAAAGCCCTCTCCGCGGCCCGGGCCGAGGTGCGCGAGAACGGCGCCCAGACCCCGCCCGACTACCTGCGGGACGCCCACTACCCCGGTGCCAGGGACCTCGGCCGCGGCGCGGGATACCGCTATGCGCACGATGAGCCGGGCGGCGTCAGCGACCAGCGGCTGCTGCCCGAAGCGCTCGGCGACCGCCGCTTCTACGCGCCGACGGACCGCGGTTTCGAGGCCGATCTGGGGAGTCGCTGGAAGGCTCTGCAGGAGAAGATCCGGCGCGCTTGAGACAACCGCAACTTCTCCGCGATCGCGTGTTTTAGAGGGCGGCTTTCCAAGCTAGAGCCAGGGAGAGCCGACACACCGGCCGGAGGCCTGGACTGGGGGCCTCCGGCCGGGTATCAAACGGGACACACAGGGGGGACGGTGACCGCGCCTTGCTCGACGGGCGCTGTCACCGCGTATTTGAGGGGCCAGCACCCGGAGTGGCGTCGCCGCCACTCCGGGTTGCTTCTCGCCTCCTCTAAGGTCAGTGCATGAGCGCGGAGAAGCTGCGGCTCGGTGGGATGGCCCTGCGCAACGGGCTCCTCATCCACGGGCCGACCCATTGGGCGGCTGCGGTGCGGCGGCCCGACGGGTCGCTCGAAGTCGCCTCGGAGCGCAAGCCGGAGCTGGCGCCGAAGTTGGCGGCCCGACTGCCGGGATTGCGCGGGCCGCTGAAGCTCGCCGAGGCGATGGCGGTGCTGCCGCTGGTCCGGCGGCGGATGTCCGCCGCTCGGCTGCCCTTCGAGGATTGGCGCGTGGTCGGCGCGGTCGGCTTCAGCCTGGTGGCCACGGCGCGGCTTCGCAAGCGGCTCGACAGCTCGGCGCTGCGCGAGGCCGCGGTGCAGGCGATCGGCGCGGCCCCCGCGATCGTCGCCCTGCTCGACCGCGACCTGGCCGCCTACCACGGGGTCGAGCACAAGGCGATCGCCGCCTACGAGCAGGGGATCGAGGACCCGGCCGGGGTGCCCAAGGAGCACGACCGCTGCGGCTCCAACCTGCTGACGCCGATGATGCTGCTCTCGGCCGGCGGCACCGTGCTGCTCGAGCGCGTGGTCGAGCGGCCCAGCCCCGCTGCCCGTGCCGCCGTCGGCCTCGCCGGCGCCTCGATCGCGGTTGAGATGTTCGCCTGGAGCGACCGCCACCACGGCGATCCCCTGGCCGAGGCCTTCCACACCCCGGGGCGCGAGATCCAGCGCCTGATCGCGACCAAGGAGCCGACCCCCGAGCAGCTCGAGGTCGGGGTCGCCGCCCTGGCCGAGATCCTCCGCGCCGAGAACGCCGCGTAGACTGCCGCCCTCGTGTTCGGAAGGATCGACCACATCGGCATCGCCGTCGAGGACATCGAGGCGGGCATCGCGCTCTATGAAGAGAGCTTCGGGATGGAGCTCGGCCTGCGCGAAACGGTCGAGGAGCAGGGCGTCGAGGCGGCGCTGATGAACATCGGCGAGAGCCACGTCGAGCTGATGGCTCCCACCGGCCCCGACACCCCCGTCGGCAAGTTCCTCGCCAAGCGCGGCGCCGGACTGCACCACGTCGCCTACGCGGTCGACGACATCGACTCCACCCTGGAGCGGATCGCCGCCACCGGGGTCGAGCTGATCGACGCCAAGGCCCGGGTCGGGCTCGGCGGCAGCCGCGTCGCCTTCCTCGAGCCCCGCTCGACCGGGCGGGTGCTGATCGAGATCGTCGAACCCCCAGAAGGAGGGCACTGATGGCTGACGTGCAGAAGGTGGAGATCGGCTTCGAGGGAGGGCAGGTCGTCTCGGTCCGGCTCAGCGAGGACGAGCTGAGGGATCTGCGCAAGCAGGTCGAGAAGGGTGGCTGGCACGACCTGAAGACCGAGGACGGCGTGCTCGCCGTCTACCTCGGCAAGGTCGCCTTTCTCCGCATCAACTCGAGTGCGCATCAGGTGGGCTTCTGAGGCTCAGGACCGGCATCGGCCTAGCCGGCGCCGCGGTCATCGGCGCGGCGCTCTGGTGGCGTAGGAACCCTTCCGCGTGCCCATACGGCCAGCGCTTCTGGGTCGAAGCACCGCACCCGATCATCACCCGCGACCGGCTGCGCGCGGTGCTGCGGCCCGAGCCCGGCGAGCGCGTCCTCGAGATCGGTCCCGGCGTCGGCTACTACACCCTCGAGATGGCCGAGTGGGTCGGGCCCGAGGGCACGGTCGAGATCTTCGATCTCCAGCAGGAGTTCCTCGACCACACCGGCGGGCGGGCCGCGGAGCGCGGCCTTGCCAACGTGGTCCCCACCCAAGGCGACGCAACCGCCCTCTCCTACGAGGACGACTCGGTGGACGCCGTCGTCCTCACGGCGGTCCTCGGGGAGATTCCCGACCCGGTCGCCGCACTGCGTGAGATCGCCCGCGTCCTCAGGCCGAGCGGCCGCCTCGTGGTGGGCGAGCTCTTCGGCGACCCCCACTTCACCACCCAGGCGGCACTCAGGCGCGAGGCCGCCGAGGCCGGCCTCGCCTGGCAGGAGCACTCGGGCAACTGGTTCGGCTACTTCGCGCGGCTCGCGCCTCAGTAGCGCGGCGGCAGGTCCCGGCGTTCCTGGGCCGCGACGGCATCGCGCTGCTCGACGGCCGCCACCTCGCGGCGCCTGGCGCGATCGGACCAGATCGCCTCCTGGAAGAAGCCGAGGATCAGCCCGGCGGCGCCGGCGATCATCAGGATCACGCCTACCGTGTCGAGGCTGACGCCCTGCACGTGGACGTTTGTGGCGAACTTGAGGATCGCTCCAACGGCGATCAGGAATATCCCTCCGGCAATAGTCATGGTCAGGCGAGTACCCGCGGCGCGACCGCCCGAAACAAACGGCGGCCACTCAGCGGGACGCCTGGCAGGCGGGGCACCAGTAGGTCGTGCGGTTGGCATCGCCCTGGCCGCGGGAGCGGATCGGCGTGCCACAGCGCGGGCAGGGGCGGCCGGCGCGCCTGTAGACGGCGCGGTCCTGGCGGCCCGCTTCGACCGCCTCGAGCATCAGGCCATGGGCTGCGAGGGCGACGTGGCGCAGCTGCTCGCCGGAGAGGTCTCCAATTCGCCGCCAGGGATCGAGCCGGGCGGCGAAGCAGGCCTCGCTCTTGAAGATGTTGCCGATGCCGGCGAGGAGGCGCTGGTCGAGCAGGGCGTCGCCGAGGCCGCGGTCGGGGACGGTGGCGAGCGAGCGCGCCACCCGCTCCGCGTCGAAGTCGCCGGCCAGGACGTCGGGGCCGAGGCGGGCGAGGACCGGGTCGCTCCGCACGGCCTCGGCGCGCAGCACTCGCAGCGTCGGGCCGCCGAACTGGACGGCTTCGGACCGGTTGGCCGAGAGCACCGCCCAGGCGGCGCCGGCCGGCTTGCGCCACGCCTCGCCTTCCCGGTAGACGTGCCAGGAGCCGCTCATGCCGAGGTGGCTGTGGAGGATCAGCTCGCCGAAATGCAGCAGCAGGTGCTTGCCGCGGGCGCTTGCGCGCTCGAGCTCGCGGCCGTCGAGCCGCTCGACCCCCGCCGCCCGCCCGCGCGGGCTGGGCGCGCTCGCCTGGACGGCGCCGCCGTCTAGGGCCGCCTCGATCCGCCGCGCCGCCCGCAGGATCGTGTCGCCCTCGGCCACGGCTCAGGCGAGCGCGGTCCAGAGCTGCTGCTCGGCTTCGGCGACGCGCCGGGCGGCGGCGTCGATCTCGCGCCAGAGGCCCGGCTCGGGCTCGTCGCGCTCGCTGGCGGCGTGGAAGGCGGTGGCCAGCTCGGTCCAGCGCGCTGCAGCCCCGGCGGCCAGCGGCGCCTCGGGGCGGCCGGCCTCCTCGAGGAAGCGGGAATACATGAGGCGGAAGGCGCCGCCGCCAGTGCCGCGGCGCTCGATCACCTGGTAGCCGAAGCGGGCGCACCACCGCCAGTCCTCGGTCGCCTCGGGCCAGCTGCCCGCCTCGGCGGCGAGGCGGTCGACCGCGCCGAGCCCGGAGAACTCGCCGAACTCCGAGGCGACCATCGCCTGGGCGGCGCGGTCGATCGCCGCCGGGATCGCGGCGCGCAGCTGCTCCTGGGTGACCGCGCCCGAGGCGGTGAACATGTGGCCGGCGAGCGGGTAGGCAGGATGGCTGCTGTGGCGGGCGCGGTCGAGGTCCTCGTGCCGCGTCGTCGTCTGCAGCTGCTCGAAGCCGGTGTCGGAGAGGTGGACGAACTCCTCGTCGTAGCCGGCGAGGATCACGGCGTGGCCGGGGAAGTGGGCCGAGTTGCCGTAGTGGTCCAGGTGATAGAGGTCGGTGAGCAGCAGCACCGGGTTGCCGGCGTCGACCTCGTCGCGGGCCGCCTCCCAGGCGTCGCCGTCGCCCTCTTCGAAGGTGCGCAGCTGCAGCGCCGCCCCGGTCAGCTGGTCGAAGCTCTCCTCGAGCCGCGCGGTGCGGCCGTTGAACCAGCGGGTTGGCGAGGCGTCCTCGAGGGCGACGTAGTAGAAGCAGGCGCCGGCGCCGAGCCCGAAGGCCATCTCCTCGCTGATCTCGACGCCCTGGTGGGCGAGGAGGTTGCGCAGGGCTGTGGAGCCGCAGTGGTGGCCTGGGGCGTGGACGTAGTCGGGGACCGAGGGCATGGCGTTGATTCTGGCTGACCGTGGAGGTTGGGGGCGTTGGGGCCATCTCCTGGGAACCCGTGCACCGCCTGGCGGCGGTGCGATGTTGTGCCGCTTCGCGGCTTGGAACTACTCTCGCGGAGCCGCTTTGCGAGGTTCCCAGGAGATGACCCCGGCACCCCAATATCCTGCGCGGCCGATGCGCGACCTCGACGACATGATTCTGCTGGCCATGAGGACCCGTTGCCACAGGCCCGGGATGGAGAAGCTTGCGAAGGCATTGGGGAAGGCTGGGAACAACGGGGCGATCTGGTTTGGGATCGGGGTCCTGCTGGCGATCTTCGATTCCTCTCACTGGGAAGCCTGGGTTGTGTGCGCGCTGCTTGCTCCTGTCGCCATCGCGCTCAACTACGTGGTCAAGCTGATCGTCAAGCGGCCGCGGCCGGTTTTGGAGGGGCTGCCGCCGCTCGGCGGGGCGCCCAGCTCGTTGAGCTTTCCTTCGGCTCACGCGACCTCGTCTTTTGCCGTGGCCACCGCGATGACTCGGGTCGAGCCGCTCGGGGCGCTTGCCTTCCTGCTCGCCTTCGCGCTTGCGCTTGGGCGGCCTTACCTGGGGATGCACTACCCGTCCGACGTGCTTGCCGGAATCGTCCTGGGCGTCGCCCTGGGCCTGATCGTTCCGCTCTCCATATGAGGTCGCCGCGATGAAGGTCGGGATCGTCGGGCTGCCCAACGCGGGCAAGTCGACCCTCTTCAACGCGCTCACCCAGGGTGGGGCGCAGACCGGGGACTACCCGTTCACGACGATCGAGCCCAACGTGGCGATCGCCGAGGTGCCCGACGAGCGGCTCGAGCGGATCGCCGCCACCGTCAAGTCCTCGAAGCTGGAACCGGCGACGATCGCCTTTCACGACATCGCCGGCCTGGTCAAGGGCGCCTCCGAGGGCGAGGGGCTCGGCAACCAGTTCCTCGCCTCGATCCGCGAGACCGACGCGATCTGCCACGTCGTCCGCTGCCACGCCGACTCGGGCGTGCCGCACCCCGACGGCCGCGTCGACCCGCTCGCCGACATCGAGACGATCGAGACCGAGCTGATGCTCTCCGACTACGAGGGCGCCGAGCGCCGCCTCGACCGGGTGCGCAAGGGGGCGAAGTCGGGCGACGCCGAGGCGATCGCCGAGCGCGACTGGCTCGAGCGGGTGGTCGCCGCGCTCGCCGAGGGCAAGCCGGCCCGCTCGGTCCCCGTCCCCGACGCGGCGGCCCAGGGCCCGCGCAACCTGCAGGCGCTGACCTCGAAGCCGATCCTCTACGTCGCCAACGTCGACGAGGGCGACGCCGACCCACCCGCCGCCGTCACCGCGCACGCCGAGGCGGTCGGCGCCGGCGTGGTCGCCGTCAGCGCCCGGATCGAGGGCGAGCTGGCCGAGCTCGACCCGGCCGAAGCGGAGGAGATGCGCGAGTCCTACGGGGTCGAGGGCTCCGGCCTCGACCGCCTCGTGCGCGCCGCATATGACCTGCTCGACCTGATCACCTTCTTCACCGCGGGGGAGGGCAAGGAGGCGGTCGCGAGGCCGCTGCCGCGCGGCTCGACCGCCTGGGAGGCGGCCGGGACGATCCACACCGAGATCCAGGACGCCTTCGTCAAGGCCGAGGCGATCGGCTGGGGCGAGCTGGTCGATTGCGGCGGCTACTCAGCCGCCCGCGACAGGGGGCTGCTGCGCGTCGAGGGCCGCGATTACGTCGTCCAGGACGGCGACGTGATCACGATCAAGGTTTGATGTGAAGGCCCGGTTAAGGATCTCGCTCTAAGCTGTCGCCGCCATGAACCAGGGAGCGCGGTTCCCCAAGCTGGCCGGCAGGGCGGGCCACTACGAGAGCTTCTACGTCAAGGCCTGCCAGCCCGATGGCGGGCGCGGCATCTGGATCCGCCACACGGTCCACAAGCGGCCGGGCGCCGAGCCGAACGCCTCGATCTGGTTCGTTCTCTTCGATCGTGAGGCGGAGGGGCCGCGAGCGACCAAGGTGACGGTGCCGGCGGCGCGGCTCTCGGCCCCGGTCGGCTCCTGGATCCGGGTCGACAAAGCCGAGATCGGCCCGGGCCGGGCCAGCGGCGCCGTCGCGACCGATGCTCTGACCGCCTCCTGGGACCTGACCTTCGCCGGCGACGCTGAGCCCTGCCAGTACCTGCCGGCCGAGTGGCTCTACGAGGCGCCGCTGCCGAAGACGAAGTTCGTCGCCCCCTTCCCGGACGCGCGCTTCTGCGGGAGGCTGGAGCTCGACGGCGAGGAGATCGCCCTGCACCACTGGCCGGGGATGATCGGCCACAACTGGGGCAGCGAGCACGCCGAGCGCTGGGTCTGGCTCGAGGGCACCGGCTTCGGGAGCGCCGAGGGCACCTACTTCGACGCCGGCGCCGCCCGGATCAAGCTCGGACGCTGGACCACGCCGTGGGTTCCATCGGGGATGCTGATGCTCGACGGGGAGGCGCACCGCCTCGGCGGCTTCGGCCACATCCGCTCAGCCGCGATCGTCGCCCAGCCGACAGCCTGCGAGTTCTCCCTGCCGGGCAAGGACATCGTCGTCCGCGGCCGGGTCTCGGCCCCCAAGAAGGACTTCGTCGGCTGGGTCTACGCCGACCCGAAGGGCCCCGAGCACAACACCGTCAACTGCTCGGTCTCGGACCTGGAGCTGACCGTCGACCGTCCCGGTCAGCCGTCGCGCCAGCTCGTCCTCAACGCCGGCGCAGCTTACGAGTTCGGGATGCGGGAGACCGACCACGGGATCCCGATCCAGCCCTACCCCGACGGGTGAGGCTCAGCCGACGACCTTCTGGAAGCTCATCCAGGTGCTGTAGCCGCCGAGCGCCACCTCGAGCTGTTCGCCGCTGACCGTCGTCACGCCGCCGGTCCCGTAGAGCTTGGCCGAGACGATCCGCGGCGAGACGCCGCGTTTGACGATCACGACCTTCTTCAGGCCGCCGTCGAGGTAGGCCCCCAGCTTCGAGCTGATCTCGGGGCCGCTGAAGCGCAGGGTCCAGTCGTGCAGGGGGCAGTAGGAGTCATACGGGTCTGGGACGCCGACCAGGTAGGGGACGGCCGGCCCGAAGAAGACGTTCTGGACGCTCTCCGTGTAGCCGCCCGAGCAGGCCGAGAAGAAGGTCTGGGCGACTTTGCCGCCGTAGGTGACGACCTCCCCCTTGGTCGCGTCGGCCGCCTCGTTGGTCGACGGCGTCTCGCTTTCCAGGCCCTCGTAGACCTGGCTGCGGGTGTCGTCGTAGAGGTCGAAGCCGTTGCCTTCCACGTCGGTGCTGAGCGCAAAGGAGCGCGACTCGACCGCCTGGGTGCGCAGCTCCGCCTGCGGCCAGGAGGGGGGCGACTCGTTGGGGATCACGCCCTTCACGTACTGCTCCAGGGCCAGCGCGTTGACGACGTTGAGCGAGCCGGCGTCGCTTTCGGTCGGCACCGTCTCGAGCGCGCCGCGGAAGCTGCCGAAGCCGGCGATCGAGACGCGCCCGGGGCCGGCGGCGCGCAGTCGCCGGCCGCACTCGGCGAGCCGCTTGCCGCCGGAGCTGCGCAGCATGACGCTGGAGCCGGAGCGGTGCGCCTCATAGCTGCGGGCAGGGTCGAGCGCCATTCCGCAGGCGCTGGTCGCCCCGCTGAAGCCGACGTCGCCGGGGGAGATGTCGAGCAGCACGCGGACGACGTGGCCGCCGCTCACCGTCGCCAGCGAGGCGCCGGTGTAGTAGTGGCCGAGGATGAAGCGATAGCCCTTGCCGTGCAGCGCGTAGCCGTAGGCGCCGTACTGGCTGACGCCGACGCCGTGGCCGAAGCCGTGGCCGCGGACGACCCAGGAGACGCTGGCCTGGGCGCTCGAGGCGAACGCGAGGCAGAGGATGAGCGCTGTCGTGAGCCGGAGGCGCATCTTTCGGACAACAGGTTCTAGAGGGAGGAGTCGCGGCCTGCACTACGCTGGTTCACGGTGCAAGCGGTGGATCACAAGCTGCTCGCCGCGGGCGAGTGGATCGAGACCGGCGAGTGGGGCGAGGTGCGCAGCCCCTATGACGGCAGCGTCGTCGGCCGGGTCGCCGAAGGCGATGCGGCGCTCGTCGACCGCGCCGCACGGGCGGCCCAGGCGGCGTTCGAGGCGGCCGACTTCCCCCAGCACGAGCGGGCCGCGGTGCTCGACCGCGCCGCCGGGCTGGTCGGGGAGCGCGGTGAGGACCTGGCGCTGACGATCGCCGCCGAGGCGGGCAAGCCGCTGAAGACGGCCCGGGCCGAGGCGGCCCGCTGCGTCGATACCCTCACCTTCTCGGCGACCGAGGCGCGCAAGCTGACCGGCGGGACCGTGCCGATGGAGGCCTCGCCGGCTGGCGGCGGCAAGCTCGGCGTGATGCTGCGCGTCCCCTATGGCGTGGTCGGCGCGATCAGCCCCTTCAACTTCCCGCTCAACCTCGTTGCCCACAAGCTCGGCCCGGCGATCGCCGCCGGCAACGCGATCGTCCTCAAGCCCGCCGGCCAGACCCCGATCTCGGCGCTGAAGCTGGCCGCGATCCTGGACGAGGCCGGGCTCCCCGAGGGCTGGCTCAGCGTCATCCCGGGCCCCGGCTCGGAGGTCGGCAGCGCGATCGTCGAGCACGAGCTGACCCGGGCCCTCTCCTTCACCGGCTCCGCCGGGGTCGGCTGGGGCATCCGCAGCCGCGTCCCGCACAAGAAGGTCAACCTCGAGCTGGGCTCCAACGCGCCGCTGATCGTCCACTCCGACGGCGATTGGGAGGTCGCCGCCGACAAGGCGCAGGTCCACGCTTTCTCCCACGCCGGCCAGAGCTGCATCTCGATCCAGCGGATCCTGATCCACGAGGAGATCGCCGACGCGTTCACAGAGCGCCTCCTCGCCAAGGTCAAGACGCTGACCGTCGGCGACCCGCTCGACCCCGGGACCGACGTCGGCCCGCTGATCACCGCTGGCGACCGCGACCGGGTCAAGGAGTGGGTGGACGAGGCGGTCGCCGCGGGCGCCGGGCTGCTCACCGGGGGGGAGCTGGTCGACGAGGGCCGCTGCCTGGCGCCGACCCTGCTCGGCTCGCCGCCGCGCGACGCCAAGGTCTGGTGCGAGGAGGTCTTCGGCCCCGTCGCGACGGTCGACCGCTACGCGGACTTCGGCGAGGCGCTGCGGATGGCCAACGACTCGAAGTTCGGCCTGCAGGCAGGCGTCTTCACCCGCGACGTCGGCCGCGCCCTCGAGGCTGCCCGCACGCTCGAGTTCGGCGGCGTCCTGATCAACGAGGTCCCCACCTTCCGCGCCGACCAGATGCCCTACGGCGGCGTCAAGGACTCCGGCAACACCCGCGAGGGCCCCGCCTTCGCCGTCCAGGAGCTGACCGAGGAGCGCTTCATCACCCTCCAGTAGTTAAGTACTTCAGTAATAAAAATTAGGTACCCTCTTCCGGTCCAGCGAGCGAAGGGGGAGAAGATGAAGCTGCGCGGTTCACTGACCTGGGCCGGCGCCGTCCTGGCCGTCCTGACCACGTCCCTCGCGATGGCAGCGGCGGGGGGCGCCGCTGTCTCCGACACCGAAGCCCAGAGCACGCTGGAACAGCGGGTCGTGCCCGCCGCGCCGGGCAGCTTCCGCTTCCTGACGCTCGGCGAAGGGGAGCCCTACACGGTGCGCCAGGAACTGGCCACCGCGAACCCGAGCCGCGCCGCGACCCGCACCTCGCTCGCCTACTTCGGGCAGCTCTCCGACTTTCAGCTGGCCGACGAGGAGTCCCCCGCGCGGCTCGAGATCATCGATCCGCTCTCGACTCCGCTGAACCTCCCCTTCGGCGCCGCCTGGCGGCCCTGGGAGGCCCTCGAGCCGCAGATCGACGACGCGACGATCCGCCAGATCGACCGGTTCTCGGGGGCGAGTCCCGTCGCCGACGGCAGCGGCGCGCACCGGCCGATGGACTTCACGATCGACACCGGCGACTCGGCCGACAGCCAGCAGCTCAACGAGACCGAATGGGTGCGGACCCTGCTCGAGGGCGGCACGCTCAACCCCAACAGCGGCGTCGACAAGAAAACCTATTCCAACCTGCTCTGCCCGAACCTGCTGGTGCCGGGCGCCGCGGAGGCGGCCCGCTACACCGGCGTGCAGGACTACAACGACTACTTCGAGGGCACCTTCCCGGAGTTCTACGATCCCAACAGCCCGGCCGGCCCGCATGCCGTCTGGCCCAAATACCCGGGGCTCATGGACAGGGCGCAGAAAGCGTTCACCGCGGCCGGGCTCGACGTCCCCTCCTACGTCGCCTTCGGCAACCACGACGGGCTGGTGCAGGGCAACGCCGCCGCCAACGCGGCCTTCGAGGCGGTTGCCACCGGCTGCCTGAAGCCGATCGGCCCGGTCTCCAATCCCGAAAACGCGCAGGCGCTGCTGACCTCGCTGCTCAACCCGACGAACCTGCTCGCCACGCTGCTGACCGAACCCAAGAACCTGATCCTCGTGCCGGGGGATCCGAAACGGCAGTTCGTCTCCAAGAAGCAGTACAAGGACATCTTCAAGGCCGGCAGCCAGGCCGACGGCCACGGCTTCGACCTGATCGACCCGGCGCAGGAATCGGCCTCGAAAGGAGCTGCGGGGTACTACGCCTGGAGCCCGACCCCCGGGATGCGCTTCATCGCTCTCGACACCGTCGCCGAGGCCGGCACGATCGTCACCCCGACCGGCAACTTCACCGCCGACGGCAACATCGACGATCCCCAGTTCAAATGGCTGCGGGGGCAGCTGGAAGATGCGACCGAAGCGGAAGAGCTGGTCGTGATCTTCAGCCACCACGCGCCGGAGAGCCTCACCGCGGATGCCCCCGACGAGCTGGCGCCCCCGTGCCTCCTCAACGATGCGCACGGGCACGACATCAACCCCGGCTGCGACCTCGACCCGCGCAGCTCGCAGCCGATCCACCTCGAGGAAGACGCGGTCAACCTGCTGCACGAATTCCCCAACGCGATCGCCTGGGTCGCCGGCCACTCGCACGTCAACACCGTGGACGCCTTCCCCAACCCGAGCGGACCTGGTGGCTTCTGGAGCATCCGGGTCGCCGCCGAGGCGGACTGGCCGCAGCAGAGCCGCCTGCTCGAGGTCTTCGACAACCACGACGGCACGCTCTCGATCTTCGGCACGATCCTCGACCACCTCGGCCAGTCGGCAGCGCCCGTCGCAGGAACGCCAGCGACCGGCATGGATCTCAACGACCTGGCCTCGGTCGGGAGAACCATGTCCTTCAACGACCTCCAATCAGGCGCCCCCGAAGGCGAAGGGGAAGCAAAAGACCGCAACGTGGAGCTGCTCGTCCCCGACCCGCGCTAGGCGTGAAGCAAGGGTGACGGGAGCCTCTCCCGGGACACTCAACAGCGAGCCATAAGCGAGCTGTGTCCCGGGAGAGGCTCCCGTCACCCCCTACTCGTGCGGCCTTGCCATGCGCCGGTGGTCGAGCGCCTCCTCGAGCACCGAGGGCTCGACGCCCTGCTCCAGAGCAACCTCGCGCAGCGAGCGGCCGGACTCTGCCGCCGCCTTGACGATGTCGGCGGCGCGGTCGTAGCCGATGTGGGGGTTGAGGGCCGTGGCCGTGGCCAGGGTCGCCTCGGCGTGGCGCGTGGTCATCTCCTCGTTGGCCTCCAGGCCGGCGACGCACTTCTCGTTCAGCAGGCGCGAGGCGGAGGCGAGCAGCTTGATCGAGTCGAGCAGGTTGCGGGCGATCAGCGGCACGCGCACGTTGAGCTCGAACTGGCCCTGGCTGCCGGCGACGGTGATCGCCGCGTCGTTGCCGATCACCTGGGCGGCGACCTGGATCACGACCTCGGGGATTACCGGGTTGACCTTGCCCGGCATGATCGAGGAGCCCTTCTGCAGCTCGGGCAGGCGCAGCTCGGCGAGGCCGGCGCGCGGGCCGGAGCCCATCAGCGCCAGGTCGTTGGCGATCTTGTTGAGCGAGACGGCGTAGACCTTGAGCGCGCCGGAGAGCTCGACCAGGGAGTCGCGGTTGCCCTGCGCCTCGAAGGGGTCCAGCGGGGCCGAGATCTCCAGGCCGGTGTCCGCCGCGAGCTTCGCCCGCACGCGGGCGGCGAACTCAGGGTGCGTGTTGAGGCCGGTGCCGGTCGCGGTGCCGCCGAGCGGGATCTGGCCGACCCGGCGCAGCGTCGCCTCGACCCTCTGCACGCCGAGCCGCACCTGCGCCGCGTAGCCGCCGAACTCCTGGCCGAGGGTGACCGGCACCGCGTCCATCAGGTGCGTGCGCCCGGCCTTGACCACGTCGGCGAGCTGCTCGGCCTTCGCCTCCAGCGCCGCCTCCAGGCCGCCCATCGCCGGCAGCAGGTCGTGGGTCACCTCGCCCAGCGCGGCCAGGTGCACCGCGGAGGGGAAGACGTCATTGGAGGACTGCCCCATGTTGACGTGGTCGTTGGGGTGCGCCCCGTCGCCGGCGAGGTTGGCGAGCACCTCGTTGGCGTTCATGTTGGAGGAGGTGCCGGAGCCGGTCTGGAAGACGTCGACGGGGAACTGGTCGTCGTGTTCGCCGGCGGCGACCGCTTCGCCGGCGGCGGCGATCCGCTCCGCCACGTCCGCGTCGAGCCCGCCCAGCTCGCCGTTGGCCAGGGCAGCGGCCGCCTTCAGCCGGCCCAGCCAGCGGACGACCGGAACCGGGACCCGCTCGCCCGAAACCGGGAAGTTGTCGACTGCCTTGGTGGTCTCGCCACCCCAGAGCTGCTCGGTCACGTCCATTGCCTCCATCGAAGTCGTAGGACCAGGGAGCGTATTCGAGTCGTTCTGGTGGAGCCGGCGGGCGACCACGCCCCCCGCCGGCTCCTTCGGTCCATCTGGCTACTTCCTGCCGTCTCCCTTTTTGACGCTGCAGCGGATCCGGGCTTTGCCGGCTCGCCTGCCGCGATGCGCCCGGCAGGTGATGTGGGCGTTGCGGCCGGGCCGGCCCTTCGGTCCGCGCTTGCCGCGCCGCCCCGGCTCACCCGCCTTTCCGGACGCCGCGCCGCCGCCGGCAATCTGCGTGGGCCCTGGGCGTGCTCCCAGCTGCAGGGCGATCGTCTCGCCAAACCCGACCGGCTGCTCGCCGGCCACTGCCCGAGCGCCCCGGTCGAGGCGCAGGAGCCAGGCTTCGTCCGCGCCGGCGGGAGCCACCCCGTCGATCGAGGCGAGCTCTCCGCCGGCCGCCGCGAACGAGGTCACGCAGCCGGCCGGGTGTGAGCCGGCCTTGGCCGCCGCAAGCACCTCGACCAGCGAGGCGCCGGCCGGCGCGGTCACCTTGCACAGCCTGACGTTGCCGGGCGCCAGCTCGATCGCGAGCAGGTGTGGGACCGGCGTCCCCGCCGCCACCGGCGGCGCCGGGCGGGTGCTCTGCGGCTCGGCGGTGAAGACCCCGCCGGCGATCGCCCGCAGGGCGTCCTGGGTCGAGTAGAGGCTGGCGACACCGGCGGTTTCGTAGCCGAAGCCGCCCGTTCCCGCCCCGGCCTGGACCTGGAGGGAGAGCAGGAAGTCGACCGGCGTCTTGCCCCCAGCCGTCCAGGCCGCCGACTGCGGATCGATCCCGCAGGCGGTGAGGCCGCTGACGACCCAGGCGTTGGTGTCGGAGTTCGGTTCGCCCCAGAGGTATTCGATGCCGCCGCTGCCGCTGACCAGGCGGCCACGCAGGTAGTCGAGGGCGGCCGAGACGGCCGGGTCATATGCCGGCGCGCCGGCTTCGCAGAGCGCGGCGATCGCGGCGCCGGTGATGTCCTCTTCGCTTGGTTCGGCTTGGGCGCCGGGCGTCAGCGCGGCGGTGTAGGTCCAGCCTCCGTCGTCGTGCTGGTTGCGGCGCAGGAAGGAGACCGCGGGCGCCAGGGCCCACCACGGCACGGGCGTGGCCCGCATCGCCAGGATGCCGAAGGCGGTGTTGTAGGTGCTCGCTTCGCCGAAGCTCCCCACCGCCGGGTTCCAGCGGCCGGCGAGCTGCGCCGGCTGGTTCGACCCGGCCGAGAGCCGCGCGGGGTCGAGGCCGGCGGCATGGGAGACGAGGATCGAGCGGGCGTACTCGGCGGCGGCGCCGTTGGGGGGGTCTTCGTCCCAGGTCGGCAGCGTGTATTCGTAGAGCAGGTAGTCCTGGAAGCTCGGATCACCCGGGTCGGGGCCGTGGACGCTGGCGGCGTCGACACCGGCCGCCGCCAGCGAGGTGGCGAGCCAGTCGCCGCCGAAGCCCGGGATCGCGCCGAGTTCCGGTTCTCCGGGCAGTTCCGGTTTCTGCTGGGCGCGGACGTACTCGACCGCCCTGTCGATCGCGGTGTCGATCTCGGCCTGGGACGAGGTGGCCGCCGCCGTGCCCGGCAGGGCTGTGAGAGCAACTAGTGACGCGCAAAGCGCCGCGCATCTAATTGAGGCTGATCGCATCCTTTGACCCCTTTCCTCGAGGGTGTGATGGAGGGATCGGAGGGAGGTCTCCTGGCTTCCGAGCTGTCCCGTCGCGCCTTCCCGGCCGGTTGGGCCAGTGGCTGCCGCTTGGCGTGCGGCGGGCGTTCCTCGGTCACAGTGGCGGGCCCGCGCCGGACTTTCACCGGCTTCCCCGTCCACCGATCCGGTGGATTTGTGTAAGCAAAACTTAGCGGAGATTCGGCCACCCGGATCTCACCCTTCGTCGCGAGCGATCATTAGACTGAAGTTGTCAAGCGGTCGAGGGAACCCGGTGCGAATCCGGGACTGACGCGCAACGGTGATGGGCCGCGGGGGCCTCTGGCGCCCGCCTCGAGTCCGAATGCTCGCCGCCTGACGCACACATAAGGACCCCTGTTTCGCGAACGGACGGTCGGTCTTTCATCCCTCGTGATCGTTGTGGGGGGCGGAGGCGCACCGTCCCCAACCAGAAGGAGATCCAACGATGCGTCGAACCATCAGCCGTCTCGCGGCGATCGCGGTGGCGGCCACCGGGCTGCTCGTGCCCGCGACAGCCTCCGCCACCGCCACCCCGGAAGAAATCTCTTCCGCGATGAGCAAAGGCGTGACCTATCTGAAAGGCCAGCAGAAAGAAAGCGGCGAAATCGCCGGCTTCGGCGGCGATTGGGCGCTGACCGCCTTCGCGGCTGCCGGTGTCGCCCCCGCCGACGTGAACAAAGGCGGCAAAGAAACCAGCGATGCCCGCAGCTGGTACGAAGGGCTGGCCGGCGCCGTCGGCTGGCCGGGAGAAGGGGCGGTCGCCACCGACTTCGAGCGGGCGGCGCTGATCGCCTATGCGGGCGGCATCGATCCGGCGCGGATCTCCAAGCGGCAGAATCTGATCGCCAAGGTCGCCTCCTATTACCAGCCGGAAAGCCCCGGCTATTACGGCAGCACCTTCAACGGCACCGTGTTCGGCCTGCTGGCGCTGGCCGGCGCGAAGACGACCGGCGGCGCCCAGCGGGTGCCCCAGATCCTCCTCGAACAGGCGGTCGAAGCGGTGAAGGCCAACCAGCACACCGACGGTGGCTGGACGTGGGAAAAAGCCGCCGGCAGCGAAGAAGCGCTGAAAAAAGCATCCGAACCCGACATGACCGGTGCCGCGATGGCGGCGCTCTGCTCCGCCGGGGTCGCCAACACCGAAGCGGCGATAGTCAACGCGAGGAAATACCTCGTCTCGAAATTCGTCAAAGCAAGCGGCGCCTTCGAATCCGAATTCGGCGTCAACACCGACGCGACCGCCTGGGCGGTGCAGGGCCTGAAAGCCTGCGGGATCGATCCCCAGGAAGCCGAACTCACCGGGACGAAAAAAGTCACCCCGCTCAACTTCCTCATCTCTCAGCAGGTGAGCGGCGGCGGCTTCAGGTACGGGACCTCGGGCAGCACGGCGCAGCTCTACGCGAGTCAGGACGCGGTGCGCGCCTTCGGCAGCGGTGGCTTCACCGCGACCCCGCCGGCGCCCGCCAAAGGCCCGCAGTGGAAGGGCGTGACCGAATTCGCAACCGGCGAAGCGGAAACGACCTCACTGGCCCTGATCGTCGACGACGGTGCCTCGGCGCTGAAGGTCTGCTCGGTCTCGCTGGCCCCCAAAGCCACGACGACGACCCTGGCGACGGTCCTCGACGCCGCGGTCAAAGCAACCGTCCCGTCCGGATGCATGAGCGGCTACTTGCCCGCCGCCGGCGAAGGGGCGATCACGCAGGTCAACGGCTACCCGGCCGCTCCGGCCGAAAAATGGAACGTGACGATCGACGGCGGCGGCAAAGCCCAGGCGAAACGCAGCACGACGATCCACGTCGGCGACACGATCTACCTGAGATACGAATAGGCCACAAGCCGAGCCTCGGGCAATTGCCCGAGGCTCGGCTAGAATGGGCAAATAAGAAGGATCGGTGGACGGGGAAGTCGGTGAGAGACCGACGCGGGCCCGCCACTGTGATCGAGCAGATACCCGTCGCATGCCGACGCGGCAGCCACTGGCCACCCGGCTGGGAAGGCGCGACGAGAAGCTCGTAAGCCAGGAGACCTCCCTCCGGTCCGCAAACGTCGATCGCCCTCGTGGAAAGGGGCCAAGGCATGCGCACGATCTGCGCGACGCTCACCGTCGCATCTCTCCTCACCGTCGCCCTCCCGCCCACGGCGCCGGCTGCCCCAACCCAGGTCAGCGTCAGGATCGAGGGCAGGTCCGAAACCCTCTTCGAGGGGCCGATTCTCACCGAAGGACACAACGTGCGGGCGTCCTCCGACAGCGGCGCGCCCAAAGCGGGCCGGCGCTGCAACGGGCTGAACAACGGCCAGAACCTCGCGCCGGGGCCGACTCCCACCGCAGCGTCGGTCGACGCATTGGCGCTGATCGGCGAGGACTTCGACGGCCGCTGGTACGCGGAACCGTTCGAGGACTACTTCATCAAGCGCTGGGGACCGGACGCCCAGGACGAAGGCGCCGGGGAGTTCTGGGGCCTCGCGGTCAACAACGTCTTCACCGACGTCGGCGGCTGCCAGTTCCAGCTCGATGGCGGCGACGAGGTGCTCTGGGTCTACGACGCCTTCCGGGGCAGGCCGCGCCTGCTGCTCTACCCCGCCGACTATCCGGGCGGCGCCCTGCCGTCGCCGGTCACGGTCGCCGTCGACCAGCCGCTCGAGGTCGAGGTCGATTCCTGGGGCGGCTTCAACGAGGGCCAGCCGCCGGCTTCTCCGACGCGCAGCACGACTGCCTACGTGGGCGCCGAGGTGGCGCCGGTGGCGACCGACGGGCAGGGGTTCGAGCAGGTCGAAAGCGGCAGCCCCAACGCGGTTCTCACCGGCCCCGGCGGCACCGCGACCGTCTCCTTTGACGAGACCGGCTGGCACAGGATCAAGGCGACCGCCGTCGACTCCCAGGACAGGGAGGTTGCGGTCCGCTCGAATCGCCTCGACGTCTGCGTGCTTCCCGACCCGCGCTGCGACACGCTGCCGGCCGAAGACCTGGTCCGGACGCCGCCGCCCGCGACCGAAGGCGAAGGCGGCGAAGGTCCCGGCGGCGGCCAGTCGCCCGTTGCGGGGCTGGTGGGTCAGGACGCGACCGCGCCACCGGACGGACGGGCGGGCGGGCGGGTGAGGCTGCAGCTGCCGCGCCTGGACCGCAGCCGCATCTCCCGCGGCCTGGTCGGGGTGAGCTGGAGGGTCCTCGACCCGGGCGTCGGCGTCTCCGGCTGGATGGTCTCCTCGAAGACCCTCGGGCGCGGTGGCGCCCGCTATGTGGCGAGGGCGAGCGGCGTGAGCCGCACCGCTGCAACCCTGCGCCTGCCTCGCGGCGCCGCCTACCGCCTGCGCCTGACCGTCACCGACGCCCTTGGCCGCGGCTCCAGCGCCGTCATCGGCGTGGTCCAGGTGCCGCGCTGAGCCGTGCGCCCGCTCGTCCCAGCCCTCGCCCTCGCCACGGCGCTGCTCGCGACCTGGGCTGCCGTGACCGGTGCGGCGCCCAGCGCGGCCAACCAGGCGCGGCTCGACGCCACGATCCGCTATCTGCAGGAAGCCCAGAATCCCGACGGCGGCTTCGGCGGCGACTCGGGCAAGGAATCGGGACAGGGCTTCAGCGCCTGGGTGGCGCTGGCGCTGGCGGCGGCCGGCATCAACCCCCGCTGCCAGTCAAGGCCCGGCGGCGCCGACGCCTACGGCTTCCTCGCCGCGCATTTCCAGCGCGGCCTCGAAGAAGAGGTCGTCTGGCCGAAGGTGCCGACGACCGCGCTCGAGCGCGAACTGATGGTGGTCGAGGCGAGCGGGACCGATCCCCATTCCTTCGCCGGCCACGACCTGGTGGCGGAGATCCTGGCGCGGGAGCTGCCGAACGGCTCGTTCCCCTACGTCAGCGGCGGTCGCGGGGAGATAAACGACACCGCCTTCGCGATCCTCGCCCTCGCCCCGGTCCACGAGCCGGCGGCCGAGGCCGCGATCCAGCGCGCCGCGGACTGGCTGATGGCTCAGCAGGACGGCGACGGCGGCTGGGCCTGGGGAGTCCGGGGCGACCCGACCGAAGCCGACCTGACCGGCGCCGCGATCCAGGCCCTGCGCGCGGCCAGCCGGCCGGACACGGGCGCCGAGCGAAGCGGGCTCGAGTACCTGCGGGCGATGCAGAACCCCGACGGCGGCTTCCCCGAGCACCCGGGCGAAGGCGAGTCGAACGTCGCCTCGACCGCCTGGGCCGTCCAGGGGATCTGGGCCTCCGGGCAGGATCCCGAAGCCTGGGCCGAGCCGGGCGGCCACGAGCCCCTTGCCTACATGGCCGCCCTGCAGCAGCCCGATGGGCACGTCCGCTGGAAGGCGAGCCAGGACATGAACGGCGTCTGGATGACCGCCTACGTGGCGCCGGCCTTCGCCGGTCAGACCTGGCCGATCCCGCCCTCGCCGTGTACGCCGCCGCCGCCCGGGCCGGCGCAGCCGGGGCAGGGGGAAGGCACTCAGGCGGGCAGGGGCACGATCGCCGCCGGCGGCGGCGACGGGGCGCCGCTCTTCAGCCGCCCGAAGCCGGGGAGCAAGGGCAGGACCCCCGGCGGGGCGAGGCTGGTCCGCCGCGGCCCGCACCCGGTCGACCACAGCGAGACCAGGCGCGGCGAGACCAGGCAGCCAAGCGGCACCGAGGTCGCCGAGGCGGCGGCGAGCGACGGCGATGTGGGCACGGTCGTCGGCCCGGGGGCCGGGGGCGCGAGCGGGGAGGGCGCCGACGCCGACGCCGGGGCGCCCTCGTCGCCCTCGCGGGCTGGTGGGAACGGCGATGGGCGGGACGGCGCAGCGGGCAGGGTCACCGGCATCGTCGTCGGCGCCGCCACGCCGCGCGGCCGCGAGCTCGCCTTCGGCGCCCCCGGCCTGCACAGCGCCGGGGCCGGCACCGGCACGCCGTGGACGGCCGCCGCGATCGCCGCCGCCGCGCTGCTCTGCGGGCTGGCGGGCTCCCAGCTGGAGCGCCGCCGCCGGGTGGTGCTGCCATGAGCGCCGCGATCGACCTCGGCGACGCGCTGGCCGATATCGCCACCGCCCTGCAGGTGCCGGTGCTCCTCGCTGCCCTGCTCGCCCTGCTCTTCTGCGCGCTGGAGCTGGGGCGCTTCTGCGTGGAGATCTGGCGCCGCCGGGTCCGGGCGCGTGGGGTCGACCTGGCCGACCTGACCGGGCGGGCGATCGCCGATCCGGAGCACGCCTCGCTCTACGCTTACAGCGCTCCCGGGACGCTCTCGGCGGCGGCGCTCGCCGAGCTGGCCGGCGCTGCGCGGGGGGCCGACCGGCCGGTCCTGACCGAGCGTGCACTGGCGCGCTACGAGCTCGCCGCCCAGCGCCGCCTCGACCGCACCCGCCTGCTCGTGCGCGCCGGGCCGGCGATCGGCCTGATGGGCACCCTGATCCCGCTCGCGCCCGGCCTCGCGGCGCTCGGGCAGGGCGATGTCGGGACCCTCGCCGAAAACCTGCGCGATGCCTTCGGCGCGACGGTGGTCGGCCTGCTCGTCGGCACCGTGTCCTTCGCCCTGACCCTGGCCCGCACGCGCATGTACACCGAAGATCTGGCGGCGCTGGAGCAGGCTGTCGAAGCCCCGTCGTCCTCGCCTGCCGCTCCAGCCGCCCAGGGCCAGGTCCTGGCCCGGGGCTGGGGCAGCGCATGAGCCGCATCGGGCTCGGCCGTCACGGCAAGATCGCCGAGAACGCCGGTGACCCGCTCGACGGCCTGGTCAACCTCTTCGACATCGGCATCGTCCTTGCCGTCGCCTTCCTGATCGCCGGGCTGACCCTGACGGTCAACTCGCGCACGGGCCAGGTCGAGCCGCGCCGCGCCAAGAGCGAGGCGCGGGTGCGGGTGCTGTCGAAGCCGTCCGGCGGCCACCGGGCCAGCGGCCGGGGCGAGCCGGTCGGCACCGCCTACCGGCTCGCCGACGGGCGCCTGGTGATCGTCTCGCCGCGCTGAGCTCAGCCGCCGGCTTGGCCGGCGTCGAAGCCTTCGCGGTAGGTGCCGAGGAAGGCCGCCGGCAGCGGCCGGTTGTCGGGGCTGTAGCGGGCGGCGGCGGTGAGGCGGCGGAGCAGCTCGGCGTGGATGCCGTCGGTGCTCTCGGCGCCGCGCTGGGCGGCGCCGAGCAGGTAGCCGAGCCGCAGGTTGGCGGCGCCACCCGGCTCGGCGCGGGCCTCGGCGTTGAGCTTCGTCGCCGCGCCCACCATCGCCGTGCCGACGCCGGCGAGGGCGCCGGCCTCCTGGTTCTCGACCAGGCAGCCGCTGACCGGGGTCTCGCCGTCCAGCGTCACCTCTCCGGGAGCGGCGCGCAGGGCACGGAGGTAGGCGCCGCTGCCTTCGAGGCAGGCGACCGGCGTAGCGTCGCTGGGCGATCCGCAGCCGAGGATCGCGCATGCCGCAGCGGCCAGTGCCAGCGTCAGTGAGGCACGCATCGGCGACATCCTATGGAGCGGCCAGGCTCAGTCGCCGCGGGCGGAGACGCCGCCGGAGTGAACGGTCGAGATGCCGCCCGCCGGGCCCGGGGGAGGAGCCGGTGGGGTCTTGGCGCGCTTGTGGCGCGGCTTGGCGCCGCTGCTGCTGCCGACCGGGAAGACTTCGACCCATTCGGCGAGCTCGAACTGGGCCACCGTGGCGTGCTGCCAGGAGAGGTGGAGGTGGTTGCCGCAGCCGTGGCCGGCGTCGCCGTCGTAGCCGACCCAGCGGAATGGGGGGACCGGTTCGTTTTGGACCGGCTCCGCCCATTCGGCGAGGCGGGTGATGCCGCGCCAGGTTTCGTCGCACTTGCCGTCGCCGTGCAGGGGGACGATGTCGACCGCGAGGCCGTTGTAGTGGTCGGAGCCTTTGACGTGGCAGTTGTCGCAGCCGACGTGTTCGCCGTCGGGCAGCGGCCCCGAGTACCCGTCGGTGACGTAGATCGGGTAGCGGGCGGCGATCCAGCGCAGGTCGGGCACGATGCGGCGGTCGACCATGTCTCCTTCTTCGTGCGGCACCGCGGCTGGAATTGGAACGATTTCGCCAGTCGCGTAGGCGAGGCGGGTGGCGGTCGGGCCGGCGCTGGCGGAGTTGGCGAGGAGCAGGCCCAGAGCCAGGATCCCCGCCAGCACGAGCAGCGCCCGTCCCAGTTTCTCGGCAGTCTGCGCCATGACCCCCTCATCGGCCGGAGGACGGGCAGGCTTGAGATCGGCAATTGCCCCGGTAGGGTTCCGCCGGGTATGCCAACGGTCCGCGAGGCAAGTTTCGATCTCTTCCGGGAGCTGGGGATGACGACGATGTTCGGCAACCCTGGCTCGACCGAGCTGCCGATGCTCGCCGACTTCCCCGCCGACTTCCGCTACGTGCTCGGCCTGCAGGAGGCGGTCGTGGTCGGCATGGCTGACGGCTTCGCCCAGGCTTCGGGCCGGACTACCGTCGCCAACCTGCACACCGCGCCCGGCGTCGGCAACGCGATGGGGGCGATCTTCAACGCCCAGGCCAACCACTCGCCGCTCCTCGTCACCGCCGGGCAGCAGGCCCGCGCCCAGATCACCCTGCAGGCGAACCTGACCAACCGCGACGCGATCCGGATGCCGCACCCGCTGGTCAAGTGGTCCTACGAGCCGGCGCGCGCCGAGGACGTGCCGCTCGCCCTCGCCCACGGCGCCCACCTCGCCGGCCTGCCGCCCAAGGGCCCCGTCTTCGTCTCGCTGCCGATGGACGACTGGTACGCCGAGGTCGACGAGGCCGACGCGCGCGAGGCGATCTCCCGCCGGGTGGACGGCCGCGCCGTCGCCGACCCGGCCGCGGTCCGCGTCCTCGCCGACCGGCTCGACGCGGCCGCCAACCCGGTGCTGATCGCCGGCCCCGACATCGACGCGAGCGGCGCCTGGGAGCTCGGCGTGGCACTCGCCGAGCGCCAGCGCCTGCCGGTCTGGGCCTCGCCCGCCACCGGCGGCAACCGTCTCGGCTTCCCCGAGGATCACCCCAACTACCGCGGCGTGCTGCCGCCGGCGATCGGCCCCGTCGGCCAGACGCTCGAGGGCCACGACCTGATCCTCGTCGTCGGCAGCTCGGTCTTCCCCTACTACCCCTACGTCCCCGGGCCGCTGCTGCCGGAGGGCGCGAAGCTGGTCGCGATCACCAGCGATCCCGATGAGGCCGCCAGGGCGCCGATGGGCGACGCCCTGGTCGCCGACGTCAAGCTCACCCTCGAGGCGCTGCTCGCCGAGCTGCCCGAGTCGAGCCGTCCCGCCCCCGAGCCGAACCAGGGCCCGACGGAAATCCCGCCAAGCGACCCGCTCAATCCTTCGACCGTGCACACGGCGCTCGGCGAGGTCCTTCCCGAGGACGGCATCGTCGTGCTCGAGTCCCCGTCCAGCACGCTCGCCCTGCGCAACCAGCTGCGCCTCTCGCGGCCCGGCAGCTACTACTTCGCCGCGGGTGGGGGCCTCGGCTTCGGCCTCGCCGCCTCGGTCGGCGTGCAGCTCGCCCAGCCCGACCGCCCGGTCGTCTGCGTGATCGGCGAGGGCTCGGTCCAGTACGCGGTCAGCGCCTTCTGGAGCGCGGTCGCCTACAAGGCGCCGGTCACCTTCCTCGTCGTGCGCAACGAGGAGTACGCGATCCTCAAGTGGTTCGCCGAGGTCGAGCAGGTTGCCGGCGCGCCCGGCCTCGACCTGCCCAAGCTCGACGTCGCCGCGGTCGCCGAGGGCTACGGGGTCACGGTGCACCGGGTCAGGGACCGCGACGAAGTCAGCGGCGCCCTGGCGAAGGCCCTCGCCTCGCCGCTGCCCGAGCTGGTCGAAGTCCCGGTCACCCCGGGGATGTCCCTCTTCTAGGCCGACGATGGCGCTGCTGGAGAGGAAGCTGGCGCCGCCCCCCTCGGAGCCGGCTCCGGACCGCGCCCCCGACTCGATCGCGGCCGGCGCGGCCCAGCCGCTGCGCGGCGAGCTGGAGGCCCTGCTCGGCGCCGACCGGGTCCTCGGCCGCGCCGGCGACATCGTCCGCTACGCCTCCGACGCCAGCCCCTACCGGCTCTTCCCGCAGGCCGTGGCGATGGCCCATGACGCCGCCGACGTCGCCAAGCTGCTCGCCTACGGTCGCCGCGCCGGCATCCCGGTCACCTTTCGCGCCGGCGGCACCAGCCTCAACGGCCAGGGACAGAGCGCCGGCATCCTCGTCGACGTCCGCCGCCACTTCGGCGGCGTCACGGTCGAGGACGGGGGCGCGCTGGCCAAGGTCAAGCCGGGGACCGTTCTCGGCCACGCCAACCGGGTGCTCGCCCCGCACGGGCGCAAGCTCGGTCCCGACCCGGCAAGCACCGACATCGCCTGCGTCGGCGGCGTGATCGCCAACAACTCGGGGGGGATGCGCTGCGGCGTCAGCAGGGACTCCTACTCGACCGTGCGCTCGATGACCCTGGTGCTCGCCTCGGGGACGACGATCGACACCGCCGAATCCGGCGCCGCCGAGCGCTTCGCCGCCGAGGAGCCCGAGCTCGCCGCCGGCCTCGCCGCGATCCGCGACGAGATCCGCGCCGACGCCGAGCTGAGCGAGCGCATCCGCCGCAAGTTCGCGATCAAGAACACGACCGGCTATCGGCTCTGCGCCTTCCTCGACGCCGAGGAGCCGCTGGAGATCTTCCGCCGCCTCGTGGTCGGCTCGGAGGGCACGCTCGCCTTCGTCGCCGAGGCGGTCTTCGAGACCGTGCCGCTGCCCGCCGTCACGACCACCGCCTGGATCCACTTCCCCGGCATCGACGAGGCGATCGCGCCGGTGCGCGACTTCGTCGAGAGCGGCGCCACCGCGGTCGAGCTGATGGTCGCCCCGGCGCTGATCACCGCCGCCTGGAACATGGTCGGCGCGCCGCAGGAGTGGAAGGAGCTGCCGCCGGAGTCGGCCGTGCTGCTGGTCGAGTACGGGGGTGGGAGCGAGGCCGAGCTCGCCGCCCAGGTCGCCAGGGCGGGCGAGATTCTCGCCGGCCACGAGACGATCCGGCCGATCGAGTTCACCCGCGAGGCGGAGGAGATCGAGCTGGCCTGGCGCGTGCGCGAGGGTCTGCACGGATTGATCGGCCGCCTGCGCCTGCCCGGCACGGCGCTGATCGTCGAGGACGTCTGCGTGCCGCCGGAACGGATCGCCGAGGGCGCCCGCGATCTGCAGGCGCTGCTCGGCGAGCACGGCTTCCTGCCCGGCGTCGCCGGCCACGCCTCGGCCGGCAACCTGCACTTCATGCTCACCCCCGACTTCGCCAAGCAGGAGGACCTCGAGCGCTACGAGGCCTTCATGGCGAAGCTGGTCGAGCTGATCGTCGGCAAGTACGACGGCTCGCTCAAGGCCGAGCACGGCACCGGGATCAACATGGCTCCTTATGTAGAGCGCGAGTGGGGCGAGCGGGCGACCGAGCTGATGTGGCGGGTCAAGCAGCTCGCCGACCCCGACGGGGTGCTCAACCCAGGTGTCGTCCTCAACCGCGACCCCGGGGTCCACCTCCGCAACCTGAAAACGACCCCGGCGATCGAGGAGTCCGCGACCACCTGCGTCGAGTGCGGCTTCTGCGAGCCGGTCTGTCCCAGCCGCAACCTGACCACGACGCCGCGCCAGCGGATCGTCCTGCGCCGCGAGATGGCGCGCCAGCCGGCGGGCTCGCCGGTGCAGCGGGCGCTGCTCGAGGAGTTCGCCTACGAGGCGCTCGACACCTGCGCCGCCGACGGCTCCTGCCAGCTCGCCTGTCCGGTTGGGATCGACACCGGCGCGATGGTCAAGGAGCTGCGCGCCGAGAGTCACACGCCGCGCGCCGAGCGGGCGGCGCTGGCGACGGCGAAGCGCTGGGGGGCGGTCGAGGCGGCTTCACGACTGGCGCTGCGCCTGGGCGGACCGCTGGTGCGCCGGACCAAGCGTGGGCGTGGCCTGCCGGGGCCGGCGCGGGGGGGAGTCGGGGGGGACCCTCTCCCGACAAAAGCGGGGAGTGTCGGGAGAGGGTCCCCCCCGACTCCCCAGAGCGCAGTCGCCGCCGTCTACGTCCCCAGCTGCACGAATCGCATCTTTGGGGGGAATCCGGTCGAGGCGCTGGTGGCGGTGTCAGCTCGCGCGGGCATGCCGGTTCGCATCCCGGCCGATGTGGCGGGAAGCTGCTGCGGGTTGCCGTTTGGCTCGAAGGGATTCGCGGGCGCCCACCGGCACAAGGCGAACGAGATGATCGAGCGGTTTTGGGAGTGGAGCGAGGAAGGGAAGCTGCCGGTGGTGATCGACGCGGCATCCTGCACGCAGGCGATCGCAGACCCCGGCGAGGGGGTGCTCAGCGAGGAGAACGCCGAGCGTCTGTCTCGGCTCGAGATCCTCGACTCGGTCGTCTGGGCGCATGACCGGCTGCTGCCAGAGCTGGAGATCGGGACCCGGCTCGGTTCGGCCACGGTCCACCCGACCTGCGCCACCCGGCACATGGGACTGGCGCCGCGCCTGCGCTCGCTCGCCGCTGCCCTCGCCGAGGACGTTCACGTCGCCCCGTCGGCGACCTGCTGCGGCTTCGCCGGCGACCGCGGCATCTCCCACCCCGAGCTGACGGCGGCCGCCACGCGCCACCAGGCAGAGGAGCTGGCCGGCCGCGAGTTCGACGCCCGCATCTCCAGCAACCGCACCTGCGAGATCGGACTCAGCCGCGCGACCGGCGCGGACTACGAGTCGGTCGTGATCCTGCTCGAGCGGCTAACGCGCGACTGAGACGGCGGCGGCGCCCTGCTGGTCCGCTTCGGCCTCGACCTCACGGATCGTCGCTGTCATCGCTGCGTCGCCTTCGAAGCGACGATCGAGCAGCGGGTTGAGGACGCCGCGCAGCGCCGAGACGTAGCGCCACCACTTCGGCGCGAAGATCCGCGGCGCGCGCTCTTCGATGCCGCGCACGACCGCGGCGCCGGCCTGGTCGGGCGTGATCCGCTTTTTGAGGAACTCGGGCAGGTTCTGCTGCATGCGGTCGCCGTTGCTCTCGAAGGCGTCCTGGACCAGCTTGGTGTCGACCCAGCCGAAGTAGGCGACGCTGGCGCTGGCGCCCAGCGGCACCAGCTCGGCCCGCAGCGAGCGGCCCAATGACTCGACGCCGGCCTTGGCGACCGCGTACGGGCTGTTGAGGACTCCGTTGACGAAGGCGTAGACCGAGGAGGTGACGACGACGTGGCCCCGTCTCTCGACGATCTGCGGCAGCGCCGCTCGCACGGTGCGCCAGACGCCGAGCATGTCGACCTCGAAGACCCGCTCCCACTCCTCGACCCCGATCCCGCGCACGGTCGCCATCTTCTTCTGGGCGATGCCCGCGTTGGCGACGACCACGTCGAGGCCGCCGAAGCGCTCGACCGTCTCGGCGACGGCCTGCATCACGGCGCTGTGGTCGGTGACGTCGGTGGCTATCCCGATCGCCCGATCGCCGATCCGCTCAGCGGCCTCGCGCGCCTCGTTCGCGTCGATGTCGACGACCGCCACCGAGGCGCCCCGCATGTGGATCTGGCGGGCTGTCTCGAAGCCGATCCCGCGGGCCGCGCCGGTCACCAGCGCGACCTTCCCGTTCAGGTCATAGGTGGGCATGCGCCGCGAAGACTAGTGCGTACCGATCCCGACCGTCCGCGGCGAGGGCCCGGCCGCTCCTAGAATCCCCCGCCCATGCCCGGCTTCCACCCAGTCGACACCAGGCAGTCGTTCCCCGAGCTCGAGGAGCGGATGCTGGAGCGCTGGCGCGAGCGCGAGGTCTTCGACCGCTCCCTGGCCCAGCGCGAGGGAGCGGAGATCTGGAACTTCTACGAGGGGCCGCCGACCGCCAACGGCCGGCCCGGCTCCCACCACGTCCTCGCCCGCGTCTTCAAGGACGTCTACCCGCGCTACCGGGCGATGTGCGGCTACCGGGTGCCGCGCAAGGCGGGCTGGGACTGCCACGGGCTGCCGGTCGAGATCGAGGTCGAAAAGCAGCTCGGCATCTCCTCCAAGCAGGAGATCGAGGAGTACGGGATCGACAAGTTCAACGAGCGCTGCCGCGCCTCGGTCTTCGAGTACGTCGAGGAGTGGAACCGGCTGACCGAGCGGATCGGGTTCTGGATCGACCTCGACGACCCCTACGTCACCCTCGACGACGACTACATCGAGTCGGTCTGGTGGTCACTGAAAAGGCTCTGGGACAAGGATCGCCTCTACGAGGGTCACAAGGTGGTGCCCTACTGCCCGCGCTGCGGCACGGCGCTCTCCTCGCACGAGGTGGCGCTCGGCTACGAGGACGTCGAGGACCCGTCCATATACGTGCGCTTCCCGCTGCTCGGTGAGGACGGAGCGGAGAGCGGCGAGTCGCTCCTGGTCTGGACGACGACGCCGTGGACGCTGCCGGGCAACGTCGCCGTCGCGGTCGCCCCGGACGTGACCTACGTCAGGGCGCGGCTCGGGGAGGAGACGCTGATCGTCGCCGAGCCGCTGCTGGAGAAGGTCCTCGGCGAGGGGGCGGAGGTCGTCGGGCGCCTGCCGGGCTCAGGGCTGGTCGGCCGTCGGTACGAGGGCCCGGTCTTCGAGCTGGAGGATGAGCCCGCAAACGCCTTCCGCGTGGTCGCCGGCGAGTTCGTCACCACCGAGGACGGCACGGGACTGGTCCACATCGCGCCCGCCTTCGGCGAGGACGACTTCGAGGTCGCGGCAGAGAACGGGATCTTCGACAGGACCGTCGCCGGCACGCTCTTCAACCCGGTCAACCTCGAAGGCCGCTTCGATCGCCGGGTCAGCGGCTTCGAGGGCCGGTTCGTCAAGGACCCCGAGGTGACCAGGGCGCTGATTGCCGACCTCGATCGCCGCGGCCTGCTCTTCCGCGAGCAGGTCTACGAGCACTCCTATCCGCACTGCTGGCGCTGTGGCACGCCGCTGCTCTACTACGCCAAGTCGAGCTGGTACGTGGCCACCTCGCAGGTGCGCGAGCAGCTGCTCGCCAACAACGAGACGATCGGCTGGCACCCCGAGCACATCAAGGGAGGCCGCTTCGGCAAGTGGCTGGAGAACAACGTCGACTGGGCGCTCTCACGCGACCGCTACTGGGGAACGCCGCTGCCGATCTGGCATTGCACGAGCGGCGAGTGCACCGAGCGCTTCTGCGCCGGCTCGGTCGCCGAGCTGCGCGAGCGGGCCAGGGGGGAGGTCCCCGAGGATCTGCACCGCCCCCACATCGACGAGGTGGTGCTCGACTGCGAGAGCTGCGGCGGCGAGATGCACCGGGTCAAGTCGGTGATCGACACCTGGTACGACAGCGGCGCGATGCCCTTCGCGCAGCTGCACTACCCGTTCGAGAACGAGGAGCTGTTCGCCGAGCGCTTCCCGGCCGACTTCATCTGCGAGGCGATCGACCAGACGCGCGGCTGGTTCTACACCCTGCTCGCCGAGTCCACGCTCCTCTTCGATGAGAGCAGCTACCGCAACTGCGTCTGCCTCGGCCTGATCCTCGACCCCGAGGGCCAGAAGATGTCGAAGAGCAAGGGCAACGTGGTCGAGCCCTGGGACGTGATCGACGCCCACGGCGCCGACGCCTTCCGCTGGTACTACCTGACCGCCCAGCAGCCCTGGTCCGGCTACCGCTTCTCGGTCGACACCGTCGGCGAATCGGTCCGCCAGTTCCTCCTGACCCTCTGGAACACCTACTCCTTCTGGGTCCTGTACGCCAACGCCGAGGACTTGGGCCCCGCCGACTTCGCCACCCAGCCGCTGACTTCCCCCTTTTTCGCGGATACCGCGAAAAAGGGGGAAGTCAGCCCTGGTGAGGCGGTGGAGGACCTTGACCGCTGGGCGTTGTCGAGGCTGCAGGCGACTGTTGCGACCGTGCGCGAGCGAATGGACGAGTTCGACTGCACCGCCGCCGGGCGGGCGATCGCCGAGTACGTCGAGGAGCTCTCCAACTGGTACGTGCGGCTCTCGCGGCGGCGCTTCTGGGACGGCGACCGCGCCGCCTTCGCCACGCTGCGCCACTGCCTGCTCGAGGTCGCCGCTCTGCTCGCCCCCTTCACTCCCTTCCTCGCCGACGAGATCCACCTCAACCTCGCCGGCGGCGAGGCCGAAGAGCTCGGCGCGCTGCCCGACTCGGTCCACCTGCGCGACTTCCCGGCGCCGGACCCGGCGCTCGCCGATCCCGATCTGGAGGCGGCGATGGAGGCGGTCCGCCTCACGGTCGAGCTCGGCCGCGCGGCCCGCGCCCAGGCCAAGGCCAAGGTGCGCCAGCCTCTGCGCCGCGCGGTGATCGTGGCCAACGACGCCGAGCGGGCCGCGATCGAGGCCCGCGCCGGCCTCGTCACGGCGGAGCTCAACGTCAAGGAGCTCGACTTCGTCAGCGACGAGTCTGAGCTGGTCAGCTACGCGGTCAAGCCCAACTACCGCTCGCTCGGCCCCCGCTTCGGCAAGCGCATGCCCCAGGTCGCCGCCGCGGTCGAAGCCTTGGACCCAAAGCATGTGGCCGACGTAATGGCCCAGGGCATCGGCGTCGGCATCAGCATCGAGGGGGACGAGCACATGCTCGTGCCGGACGATCTGACCCTCGCCCTTCAGCCGCTGGATGGCTACGAGGTCGAGGCGGAGGCGGGCCACGCGGTCGCACTGCAGCTGGAGCTGGACGACGAGCTGCGCCGCGAGGGCCTCGCCCGCGAGATAGTCCACGCAGTCCAGAACGCCCGCAAGGCCGCGGGCCTGGACATCTCAGACCGGATCGATCTCCAGCTGGGAGGCACCGAGGAGCTAATCGCAGCGGCCAAGGAGCACGAGCCCTACATAGCCACCGAGGTGTTGGCCACCTCGGTGTCCTACGACGCCGGCGAAACCGCTCCCGTCAGAGTCGATGGTCGCGACCTCCGCATAGACGTCACAAAGACCTGACATTCCGCGCACCACGTGTGCGCCCGAAGTGTTTACGGTGCAATCATGCACCTGATGAGGGAGAGTTGGACAGACGCGCGGCTTGACGATTTCCGCGCCGACGTCGATCGCCGCTTCGACAAGGTCGACAGGCGCTTCGACAAGGTCGAGGGCGAAATCCGCGAGCTTCGCAGCGAGATGAAAGACGGATTCGAATCGGTTAACCGCACCTTGGCGAACGGCGTCGTCGCCCTTTCGGCTTCCGTCATCGCCGGCTTCGCGGCGATAGTCACCCAGCTTTAGCGGCCCGGTTTTTCTTCGCCGATGATGAAGTCGGTCTTCTTCGAGTCGGAGAACTTCACCCAGCAGTGGTCCGGCGCGACACCGGCGACGTCGACCAGGGCCGCTTCGATGCGCTTGGCGATCTCCGCCTTCTGCTCATCGCTGCGACCCTCGAACCAGTTGACCTCGACGAAGGGCATGGCGGGCTCGCCGGCTGCCTAGGCGAGGGCCGGCTCCAGCTCGGCCTCGAGGCGGCGCTTGGGCATCGCCCCGACGACTTTCTTGGCGATCGCCCCCTCCTTGAAGAGGAGCAGGGTCGGGATCGAGAGCACTTCGTACTGAGCCGCGGTCTGCTGGTTCTCGTCGACGTTGACGCTGACGATCGTCAGGTCGTCGCGCTCGGCGTCCATCTCCTCCAGGACCGGGTGGACGACGCGGCAGGGGCCGCACCAGGGGGCCCAGAAGTCGACCAGGACGGGTCCGTCCGCGTCGAGGACCTCGGCTTTGAAGGTGTCGTCTGTCACGTCGTGGAGCTTGCCTGTCACTGGGATCGGTCTCCTGATGGTCGAGTTTCGGCGCTCAATACTTCAAAAAGTATAGCGGCACGTTAGCGTCCCGATCGTGACCAATGCCGAGATCGCAGCCGCCTTCGACGAGCTCGGAGTTCTGTACCAGCTCGACGGCGCCGTCAAATACCGGGTGCTCGCCTACAGCACCGCGGCGAAGGCGATCCGCGAAAGCCCGGTCTCGGTCGCCGACCTCGCCGCGGCGGGCCGCGCGACCGAGGTCCCCGGCGTCGGCAAGACGCTGGCGGAAAAGATCACGGCGCTGGTCGAGACCGGTGAGATCCCCGCCGCGGTCAAGCTGAAGGCGAAGTTCCCGCCGACCCTGGTCGAGGTGACGCGGGTGCCGGGGGTTGGGGCGAAGACGGCGCGGCGGCTGTTCGAGGAGCTCGGCGTCGCCACGCTCGACGACCTCAAGGCGGCGGCCGAGGGCGAGCGGATCCGCGGTCTGAAGGGTCTCGGCCCCAAGGTCGAGGAGAACGTGCTGGCCGGGCTCGAGCGGCTCGGCGATCCGAGCGATGGCGCGGGCCGGGTGCTGCTCTCGATGGCGAGGCCGATCGCCGAGGAGCTGGCGCGGGCCCTGCGCGAGCATCCCGCCGCCGACCGGGTCGAGGTCGCCGGCTCCGCGCGGCGCTGGGCCGAGACCTGCAAGGACATCGACCTGATCGCGACCGCGGAAGAGCCGGCCGCGCTGGCCGAGGCGCTGGTCGCCAGCCCGCTGGTCGCCGCCGCCGGCAAACCCGGCCCGAACGGCGTGCGTGCGCAGACCCAGAACGGGATCTCGGTCGACCTGCGCATCGTGGCGCCGGAGGCCTTCGGCAACCTGCTCCAGCACTTCACCGGCTCCCAGGCCCACAACGTGCAGCTGCGCGAGGACGCGGTCGGCCGCGGCCTCTCGGTCTCCGAGCACGGGATCACCGAGGTGGAGAGCGGCGAGGTCGAGCTCTGCGCGACCGAGGAGGCGGTCTACGAGCGGCTCGGCTACGCCTACATCGAGCCGGAGCTGCGCGAGGGGCGCGGCGAGCTGGTGGCCGCCCGCGAGGGCGCCCTGCCGGAGCTGATCGAGATCGGCGACGTCCGCGGCGACCTGCACTCGCACACGACCCTCTCCGACGGCCGCAACACGCTCGAGGAGATGGCCGCGGCGGGCCGTGAGCGCGGCTACGCCTACATGGCGATCACCGACCACTCGGCCAGCCACGGCTTCGGCGACCACGTCACCGCCGAGCGGCTCTGGGAGCGGATCGCCGAGGTCGAGGCCTGGAACAAGGGCAAGCGCGGCTTTCGCCTGCTAGCCGGCTCGGAGGTCAACATCGGCCTCGACGGCTCACTCGACTACCCGGACGACCTGCTCGAGGCGCTCGACTGGGTCCTCGCCAGCGTCCACACCTCCTTCGCGATCTCCGCCGAGCAGATGACCGCCCGCGTCCTCGCCGCGATCGAGAACCCACGCGTCGATTGCATCGGCCACCTGACCGGGCGGCTGATCGGCCGCCGCGAGCCCTACGGGATCGACGTCGAGGCGGTTGCCGAGGCAGCGGCCCGGACAGGGACGATGCTGGAGATCAACGGCAACCCGAACCGCCGCGACCTCTCCGAGCAGCACGCCCGCCTCGCCGCCGAAGCGGGGGTGACGATCGTCCTCAACACCGACGCCCACGGGGTCGAGACGCTCGACAACATGGCCTATGCGGTGGCCACCGCGAGGCGCGCCTGGCTGACACCGGAGGACGTCGCAAACACGCGCGGCTGGGCGGACTTCAAGAAGCTGCGCAAGCCGTAGGCGCCTCTATTCGAGGGCGAAGACGACGCGAACGCTGGCGGTGACCGTTGAGGCGCCGGGCTTGGCGGGCGGCGCCGGCGCCGCGTCGGCTGCCCCCTTCGGGCTGGCGCGGCCTTCGACCGGGACCGCTTCGGTGGATTCTTCGATCGTCAGCGCCGGCCCCAGGGTGGCGCCGGCGCGGGTGGCGAGGGCCGAGGCCTTGGACCTGGCCTGGTCGAAGGCCGCCAGCAGGGTGTTGTTGTAGGCGGCTTCGGGGTTGCCGGCGAAGAAGGTCGGGCCACGGCTGCCGGTGGCCCCGGCGGCCACCGCGGCGTTGACCAGCTCACCGGCGCGCTGCGGCTCGTGGAGGATCACGCCGACGCCCTCGGAGGCGCGGAAGATGGTGTGTTCGTCCCGGGTGACCTTGCGGACCGATATCGCGCCCGTCGTGACGTCCCCGGTCCCGACCCCCGGAGTCGCCTGCACGGCGGCGATCACGGCCCGCAGCTTCACCGCCACGACGCGCAGGGCGGCCTGGCGCGACCTGCGCTCCTCGCTGACCGAGAAGCCGAGCTTGGCGGTGTCGTTGGGGACCTTCTGCGTCGCCGAGCCGTTGACGGTGACGGTCCGTTCGACCGCGCTCGCGCTTGCCGGCAGCAGCAGGGCCAGCGCCACGGCGGCCGGCGCGATCAGGGAGCGCGGAGTCACTGCGACCAAGCTACCCGCCGGGCGCGACGTTCACGCAGAGACGCGGCTGCTGCGCAGGCCCGGCGTGCGGACGAGCTGGATCGGGCGCAGGGCGGAGTTGGGGACGACGTAGAACTTGACCCCGTCGCGCTGCTCGATCGCCAGCACCGCGGCCTCGCGGCTGTGCCAGGCGAGTGAGACGAGCAGGGCGTAGCCGGCTCCCACGGCGGCCACGCCGGGGAAGAAGACTCCCAGGGCACCTGCCGCTATCGCGGTGACGGCGATCGGCCACAGGCGGGTCAGGGCGATCCGGGCGGGGGTGTCGGGGGGAAGGGAGGTCGCGGTGCGGGCTTTGGCCAGGGCATCGCGCAGGCTGTCGGCTGCGCGGCTTGGGCGACCCACGTAGAAGCCGACGATCAGGGCGATCAGCCACCAGGCCGCTGCGACGATCAGGGTCGTGGCGTCGCTGTCGCGATCGACGGCGATGGCGGTGATCGCGGCCAGCGCGGTCGCCTCGGCTCCGGTGAGGAGGACGGTTACGCGGAGTAGGTCGGTGTAGGGCACGGGCTCACTCCGCCAGCCGGGCCAGGAGCCGCAGCCACCCCTCGGGGCCTTCCACGGTCAGGTCGGACTCCTCGCCGAGCTCGGGCGGCGCCTCGGGGGAGAGGACGCCGACGCAGAGCGTCGCCTGCAGGTGCCCTTCGTCGCGCAGCTCGTGCAGGCGACGGCAGGCGTCCAGATCGGTGCGGTCGTCGCCCGCGTAGACGGCGGCGGCGATGTCCTCGCCGGCCAGCAGGGCGGCGACGGCGGCGTCCTTGCCACCGCCCCCCACCGGGCGCAGCTCCAGCACCTTGCGGCCCCAGCGCGGTTCGAGCTTGGCGCGGCCCGCATCGGCGGCGATCTCATGGGCACGGGCGTCGGCGGCGCGCTCGTCCCCGGCGCCGCGCCAGTGCAGGGTCTGGATCGGGCCCTTGTCCTCGGGCCGCAGCCCCACGGCAGCCAGCTCCGCCGGGTCGAGGCCGGCGACGAACGCGGCGGCTCGGCGCTCCTGGCCGGCGACCGCGGGGTCGAGCTGCGGCTCCTCCTCGCCGGGCAGCAGCAGTTCCAGCCCGTGGTTGCCCGCGTAGGCGATCCCGTCGAGGCCTACCAGGCGCCGCGCCTCCAGCGCCCGGCGGCCGGAGATGCAGCCGACCCTGGCGTAGCGTTCGCTCAGCGCCCGCAGCAGCTCCGTCGCGCGCGCGGGGACCGCCGCCAGCTCGGGCCGTGCGGCGATCGGCGCCAAGGTGCCGTCGACGTCGCTGAGGATCGCGGTGCGGCTGGGGTCGGCGCGCAACGGCTCCAGCAGCGGGGATGGCCCTGCATCGCGAGACACGGCCCGTAGTATCGCGGCACGATGGCGCCGGACCCGGCACTTCCCAGCAGCCGCACGCTCAAACTCGCGCTGATCGGCACCCTGGCCGGCATCTTCAGCGGCCTCTTCGGGGTCGGCGGCGGCACCGTGATCGTGCCGTTGCTGATCTTCTGGTTCGGCTATGGCGAGCGGCTCGCCACCGGCACCAGCCTGGCGGCGATCGTCCTGATCGGCCTGCTGGGCGCCCTTGCCCAGGGGGGGCTCTACGGAAACGTCCACCTCCTCACCGGCCTCTGGCTCTCGATCCCGGCCGTCGTCGGCGTCATCGCCGGCACCGCGATCCAGCAGCGCATCTCCCAGCGCGCCGTCTCGCTCCTCTTCGCCGCCCTGCTGATCGGCATCGCGATCGAGCTGATCGTCCGGTGAACGCGGAGGGACCAAGCGTGCATCTCTGGTTCTTCGCGCCGGGAGCGAAGCGTGAGGATTTGCGGTGAATGAGCTGGCCGCCATCGCGATCGCGATCGCCGGCGGGCTCGCCGGCGGCCTGGTGGGGGTCGGCGGCGGCGTGCTCTTCGTGCCGGCGCTGACCATCTTCCTCGGTCTCTCCCAGGTCGAGGGCGAGTCGACCTCGCTGCTGATGATCGTCATCGTCGCCCTGGTCGGCACGATTCGCCAGCGGGCCTACGGCAACGTCAACCTGCGTGACGCGGCCGTGATCGGCGTGCTTTCGCCGCTCGGGGTGCTGATCGGCGTCGCCGTCGCGAACGAGGTCTCCCAGAGGGCGCTCGAACTGACCTTCGCCGCCCTCGTCCTCTTCGTCGCCTACGGCCTGCTGCGCCGGGCTATGACGGCCCCTCGGTAGTCTCAATCTGTGGACTCACTCAGCTGGGAAGGCGATGTTCCGCAGCTGCGCAGGCCGATCCTGGTCTGCTCGTTCCGCGGCTGGAACGACGCCGCCGCAGCTGCCTCGACGGCGCTCGGCGCGGTCGAGGACGCCTTCGACTCCGAGACGATCGCCCAGGTCGATCCGGAGGACTACTTCGACTTCCAGTCGACCCGGCCGACGATCGTGCTCAGCGAGGGCCAGGCGCGGCGCATCGAGTGGCCGCTCAACGACCTGATCGCGGTACGCGTGCCGGCCGCCGACCGCGACCTCGTCCTGCTCGACGGCACCGAGCCGAACCTGCGCTGGCGCACCTTCTCGGAGACGATCGCCACCGCCGCCGACGCGCTCGGGGTCGAGATGGTGATCACCCTCGGCGCGCTGATCGCCGAGGTGTCTCACACGCTGCCGGTGCCGATCACCGGCCTCGCCTCCGACGAGAAGCTGGTCGAGGAGCTCGACCTGCAGCGCTCCAACTACGAGGGACCGACCGGGATCGTCGGCGTCGTCCACGACTGCTGCCGCCAGGTCGGGATGACCTCGGCCTCGCTATGGGCAGCGGTCCCCCACTACATCGCGGCGGTCCCCAACCCGAAGGCGGCCCTCGCCCTGCTGCGTCGCCTCGAGGGCCTCACCGGCATCGCCGTCGACGCGACCGACCTGGAAGAGGAAGCGACCGCCTACGAAGAGCAGATCGACCGGGCGATCTCGGCAAACCCCGAGATCGAGGAGCTGGTCGAGAAGATCGAGGCGGAGCAGTCCGAGCAGCTCGACGACAGCGAGGACCTGCCCTCCGCTGACACGATCGCCCGCGACTTTCAGCAGTTCCTGCGCCAGCAGGGCGACCAGTAAGCCTCAGCTCTCGGCCGCCGGGCAGATCAGCCGGTAGTCGCACCAGGAGCAGGTCGCCGGCGAGGGCCGCGGCTCGAAGTCCTGCCCCAGCACCCCCTCGCCGACCTCGAGCACGGTCCGCTCGACCCGCTCGGCGTCGTCGGCCTTGGTCGGTGCGGCGACCTTGTCGGCGTCGAGCACGTAGTAGTAGCTGCCGCTCTCGACCTCCAGCCCCCAGGCCTCGTGTGCGGCCAGCCGGTAGAGCGCCAGCTGCAGGTCGTTCTCGAGGGCGGCCTCGCTCTTGCGCTCGCCGGTCTTGTAGTCGATCAGCTCGTGGCCGCCGCCCGGCAGGCGGTCGACGCGGTCGACGCGGCCGCGCACATGGTGCGGTCCGATCCTGATGTCGAACTTGCGCTCCAGCCAGACCGGCTCCCCCTCGCGCTCCCGCTCGCGCTCGAAGTAGAGCCGCATCGCCTCGCGAGCGCGGTCGCGGAACTGCAGCTCGTCGTCGGTGGTGCCGAAGCCGGTGCGCCGCCAGCCCGACTCGAAGAGGTCCATCAACCGCGCCAGCCCCGGCTCCTCCCCCTCGCGCTCCTCCTTGTGGAAGCGCTCCAGGACGTTGTGGATGAGGATGCCGAAGCGCTGGTTGATCGTCGGCTCCTGGGGGATGCCGAAGACCCGGCCGAACTTGTACTTCAGCGGGCAGGTGAGGTAGAGGTCGAGGTCGGAGGCGGAGAGGCTGAGGGCGCCGTCGCCGCGGCGCGGCAGGAAGGCTTCCAGCGAGGGCTCGTGGCGGGCCGCGATCAGCCGCCGCCGGCCGTCGCGCTCGCGCTCGGAGTCGAGCAGGTAGGCGTCGAGCGGCGAGGCGTCGAGCTCGGCCTGCTGCTCGGGCGTCGCCACCTGGCGCAGGAGGCCGTTGACCGCTTCGACCGCCTCCGCCGTCGCCTCCTCGCCGGGCCGCTGCGCCAGCGCCGCCAGCTTCAGCAGCTCTAGGTGGCGGGCGATCGCCCGGTTGACGTCGACGACGGTGTCCAGGCGCGGCTCCGAGAGCTCGCGCCCCGCCTTCCAGGAAGCCTCCAGCACCTCCTCGCGCAGGCGGCGGTAGGTGGCGTGCAGCCCCTCCGCCGGTCCGAACAGCTCCTCCTCGTGCACCTCCTCGTCGGCTCCGCCGCCCTCCTCGCCCGCGCGCCCGACTCGCGAGACGACCAGCGTCGAGCAGGCCTGGATGCCCTCGGGGTCGGAGTCGAGCAGGAAGACGTGGTCGAAGCTGGTCCCCTTCGCCGCCGTCCGGGCCAGTCCCCTGACCGCGCCCGGGGAAGGCGGCTCCTCGCCGCCCGCGGGCTCGACCCCCGCCTCGGCGACGGCGCTCAGGTAGCGGACGAAGTCCCGCGTGGAGCCGTGCGGCTCGCGCCGCGCCCAGGTGGCGGCGAGCTCGGCCAGGCGGGAGAGCCCCAGCAGCCGCTCCGCCACCTCCGGCTCGGCCGCGAAGAGGCGCTGGCGGCGCAGGCCGACGCGCTCGATCAGCCGCCGCACGAAGACATCGGCGCGACGTTCCTCCATCGCGGCGGAGGCTTCCCCGTAGAGCTTGAGGAAGGACTGGATGCGCTCGCGCCCCTCCGGTGGGATCTGCGGGCTTTCCAGCGCCGCCTCGCAGGCGGAGACCATGTCGACCTTGCGCCGCCGCGCGATCGTCGTCAGCCGCGCCAGGTCGGCGGCGCGCAGCTCTACGGGCGGCCGGGTCAGCGCCCGCGCCGCCGCCGCCGAGTCTTCGGGGTCGGCGAGCGCCCGCAGCCAGGCGATCGCGTCGCGGACCTCGGGGCGCTGGAAGAGCGCCGCCGGCCCGGAGGAGTGGAAGGGGATCCCGCGTTCGTCCATCGCCGCCGAGATCCCGCCCTGGGCCGCCGGGTCGTCGACCAGGACGCAGATCGACTCGGGCGCCGCCCCCTCGGTCAGCAGGTGCTCGACCTCGCGGGCGACGGCCTGGGCCTGCGCCCGTTCGTTCGTGCAGCGCCAGCGCCGCAGCTGTGGCTCGCGGAAGCGCTGATGGAGCTCGACGACCGGTCCCGCGATCGCTCCGTCCGCGTCCCCCGACTCGAGGGCGTAGAGCTGGTTGGGGTTCTCGCCGCCGAGCGCGGCGAGGATCGACCGCTGTGCGGCGGTCGCGTCCTCGTACTCGTCGACCATCGTGTGCTGGAAGCGCCCGGCGATCTCGGCCCGCACGTCAGGGCGCTCCGCGAGGAGCTTGCCGAGCAGGAGGAAGACGTCGCCACGGTCGATGTTGCCGGCCTCCGCGAGGATCCGGTCGTGGGCGGCGCAGAACTCGGCCAGGTCGGGCTCGGGGGGCTCGGAGCCCTGCTTCAGGTCGTCGACCTGCTCGAGCAGGCGGGCCAGCAGCCCGGCCGGGTTGCCGCGGATCGTCCGGTTGCGCAGCGGCAGGTCGTCGAGCCGGTCCAGAAGCACCGCGAGCCGCTCGGCCGGGCCCAGCACACCGAAGAACGGGTCCAGGCCGGCGGCGGTCGAGTGCTCGCGCAGCAGGCGCTCGCCGAGCTCGCCCCAGATGCCGATCCAGAGCTCCTCGTTGGGACGGTCGAGCAGCGCTTCGACCCGCTGCCGGAGGCGCTGTGCCGCGGGCCGGTTCGCGCAGGGAACGAGGATGCGCTGCGGCGAGACGCCGTCGGCGACCAGCCTGGCGAAGCGGCGCGCCAGGGCCTCGGTCTTGCCGGTTCCGGCGGCGCCGAGCAGGAGCAGCGGACCGTCGCCGTGCAGCACGGCGCGTTCCTGTGCCTCGGCGAGGGCGAGCATGGTCCAAAGCTACCGAGTGGCCGCGCCCATAGGATCGGCTCGATGGACGTTTTCTCCGCAGACTGGCTGGGAATCTGCCGCCGCATCGCCGAGGCGCAGCGGGCGATCTTCGCCGAGGTGAGCGGGGTCGAAGCGCGCACCGTCTACGAGGGCGTCGGCGAGGGGGGAGACCGCACCCTGGTCATCGACCGGCGCTGCGAGGACCTCGTCTTCGCCGAGCTCGAGGAGCTGGCCGCGCAGGGCGCGTCCTTCGTCGCCGTCTCCGAGGAGCGCGGCGAGGTCGAGTTCGGCGGCGGCGGCCCGGCGCGGGTCGTGATCGACCCGATCGACGGCTCGCTCAACGCCCGCCGCACGCTGCCCTCGCACAGCCTCAGCATCGCCGTCGCCTCGGCCGACTCGATGGCCGCGGTCGAGTTCGGCTACGTCTTCGACTTTGGGGCCGGCGAGGAGTTCGCCGCCGTGCGGGGCGAGGGGGCGTCCCTCGGTGGCGAGCCCGTCGCAACCGGTCCCGACGGCGAGAAGCTGGAGCTGCTCGGGCTCGAGGCGGCCGAGCCGGAGCGGGCGCTGGCGGCGTTGGAGACGCTCTCCGGCCGCGTCTATCGCCTGCGCGTGGTCGGCTCGATCGCGATCACCGCCGCCTACGTCGCCGCCGGGCGCCTCGACGCGATGCTCAGCCTGCGGCCCTGCCGCTCGGTCGACGCCGCCGCCTCGCAGCTGATCGTGCGCGAGGCGGGGGGCCGGGTCGCCTTCGGTGACCTGGCACTGGACCAGGCCCCGCTGGGCCTCGACGCCCGCTACCCGATCGCCGCCGCGGCGGGCGAGCAGGGGCTGGCGATCGCCAGGTCCGCCCTGTAACCCCCCGCTTCCAGGGGTTTAAGAACAGGTGTTCGCCTGAGAACGTACGTTCGCTACACTCGCGAGCCTCCAGGCAGGAAACCCGCAATCGGAAGGAACCCCCTTTTCATGGCACCTCAGACCAACGGAAGCAAAGCCGCTTCCCCGAAGGCGAAAGCCAAGACCCCGACGACCGCCGAGAAGAACCAGGCCCGCTCGGTCGCCGAGACCGCGGTCGACCTCCCGGTCGGCGCCGTTCTCTCCGTCACCGACCGCGTCTCCGAGCTGGTCGAGCCCTTCACCGCCCGCACGGACGCCGAAAAGCAGCTCAAGTCCTACCGCACCGAGATCCGCCGCCGCGTCAAGCGCACCGAGCGGCGCGGCGCCACCGCCCGCCGTCGCGCCACCACCGAGGCGCGCAAGACCCGCAACCGGGTCGAGCGCGAGGCGCGCAAGCGCCAGCGCACCGTCGAGACGACGCTGAAGCGCAACCGTGACGAGATCGAGCAGCGGGTGCGTAAGGCAATCGACCTACTGCCCGTCTAGGGGTCGGCCTGGCCCGGCAGGGGATCCGCTTAACTTTTTTCGAGGTCGCGGCCCTGCCGGGCCGCGCTTGGATCACGAAAAAGTACAAGACGCTCCACCCCTGCCGGGCCTGGCTCAGCGCTGAGCGCCCCTCACGGCAACCGGCCTTGAGCTGGCCGTTAAGTAGGGCCAGCCGGTTTGCGCCGGGGCGACGGCTCTGAACTGGAAGCGCGCGCCGCGGCTGTCGTCGTCGGCGAAGCGGTAGCTGTAGCGAAAGCGGCCGCGCCGGTCGGTGCGGACGGTGCGGAACTCCTGCCAGGGCAGGCCCGGCAGGCGGAACTGAAGCTCGACGACCTTGCCGTCGTCGGGGATGACGGCGCCCGCAGTCCCGACTATGCCGGTGAAGACCACGGGCCTGCCGCCGACCCGGGCGATTGCGGCCGAGGCCCGCAGGCCGACACGACCGCGCACTGCGAGTCGCAGCGGCCGGCTGGCGCCGCCGCGCAGAGTTGGCGTGACCGGCGTGACGGCGACGATTTCCCGGCTGGCGCCCGCGCCGACCCGAACCTCGAATGCGCCTCTCTCGTCCGTCGTCGTCGTCGAGACGCGTTCGCGCGCCGCCGCCCCGGCGTCGAAGCGCTCCAGCACCCGCACCCGCATTCCCGCCAGCGGGGCGTGGCGTCCCTCGGCCAGGGAGCCGATCAGCCGGGTGCCCTGCCCATAGGGGAGCTCGCGGCGCCCGAGCCGGATCGAGAGCTTCGGCGCCCGCTTGAGCGGAGCCCGCAGCCGCATCTCCGCGCCGCTGACCCGCGACCGGGTCGAGGTCGAGTTGCCGGCCAGGTCGAATGCCGTGACGCGGAACTCGTACTCACCCGCCGGGCAGGCGGCGGAGTCCCAGCGGGCGCGCAGCGTGCCGCCCGCCACCGTGGTGGGCAGCGCGGCGAAGGGCTTGCCCGAGCCGGCTGCCCGAACCTCGATCGAGCCGCGCGCGCGGTCGATCCCCGAGAGCGCATCCGTGGCCCGCGCCTCGATCCGCTCCGGATCCCTGGGGTCCTGCGCCCCGGCGAAGGCCAGCCGCGGCGGCTGGCGGTCGATCTTCACCGTGGCGGTCGCGGGGGAGTGGTTGGGCAGCCCGTTGGCGTTGCCTCCGTCGGCGACGTTGCCGGCCGCGTCGCGGCCGTAGAAGGCGACGGTGTGGATGCCGGAGGCGATCGCGCTTGCCGAGACGGTGTCGCCGGCGCCGACCGCGGGCGCGCCGCCGTCGATCCGGATCGCCGTGAACGGGTGCGGGCCCGGGCCGTGCGGATCCATTCCAGATGCCGGGTCCACGGCCGTCGCGACGAGGGTCAGCGGTCGGTTCGACCAGCCCTCCGGCACGCCCGAGAGGTGGACCACCGGGTCGGTCTTGTCGACCCGGAGCGTCGCGGTCGCCGCGGTGACCGAGTGCACTCCGGAGCCGGAGACGCCGGCGGCGTGCAGGAAGTTGATCCCCTCCGGGAGTTCGCCAACCGCGATCTCGTCGTCGTCGGGCCCTCCGCGCAGATCGGTCTCGGCGTCGGTGCAGACCGCCGCGGCGCAGGGGCCTCCCATTTCGGCCCGGTCGACGGTGACGGCGTAGCCGCGGATGCCCGACGGTGGCAGCGCCCCGGCCGGGTGGCCGAGCTGCACCCGGTAGGGGAACGCGGCACGGCCGATCCAGCCGCCGGGCGCGACAACCTCAACCGTCCCCGGCGCACGGTCGTCGAAGCGCAGCTTCGCGACATCCGCCGCGCCCTGAGCCCCGGCTTCGTCCTCGAGCCAGACCTCGGCGGTGTAGGCGCCGGGCGCCGACGGGGTGCTCAGCGATGGGATCGTCGTGGCGGGCCAGGGGACGCGGGTCTCGCTGCTCGCGAGTTCGCCGAACGGCCCGAGCAGCCGGTAGTGGACCGCGGCCGTCCCCGGCGGGTTGCTCCAGCGCAGCGTGAAGAGCCGCGCGGGACGCCAGCCTTCGCCCTCGTCGACGCTGAGGCCGATCGGCTGGAGAGCCGCCTTTGCCGCTGGGACGCCCACCAGCGCCGTGAGCACAAGGATTGCCGCTGCGTAACGCGCTGCGGATGCAATACGTCCAGAAGACGTTGCACCTGGGTCGGTTGGGGCACTCACGGTCCGAACTCCCCGGCGGCCGAGCCACCGCCGGTCGCCCCCGCTTCGCTCGCCGGTGCTTCGACCGGCGGCGGCGCTTCGTATTCGACCGCGCCAGCCGGAGCTTCAACCGGTTCGGGGCTCTCGGCTTCGGGTTTCTCCTCCTTCGGCGACGGCGCTGGGGGAGGGGAGGCCTGTGCCGGCGAGACGGGCTCGGACCCCGTCCCGGTTTCGGCTTCCGATCCGACGACCGCGGGCGCGATCCGCTCGATCGCCGGGGCGCGGGCCTGGTCCGGGGTCAAGCTCTGCGGCGCCGGCAGCACACCGGTCGCGCAGGCGGCCGCGCCGCCCGCCGCGCCGGCGCAGATCGCCAGCAGCTTGACGGCCGCCGCGAGGCCGGCCCCGGATGAGCCGCCGGCCGCGGCCGCCTGCGTCGCCGCCGCTTCTCCGCCGCCGATGCCGGGCAGCTTGGCGGCGAGGCCGGAGAGCGCATCGTGGGCGCGGCCGAGCAGCGAGCGGGAGGGAGGCAGGAGCGGCGCGATCCCGGCGACCAGCCGCGGCGTGGCCCTGTAGGCGCGAGCGGTGGAGCGGCAGCGCCCGCAGGCCCGCAGGTGCTCGCGCACGGTGGCGGCGTCGCGCTCGCTCGCCTCGCCGTCGCAGAAGGCGGAGAGCAGCGGGCCGAGCTCGCGGCAGCGGCTGCCGTCCTCGCCGCCGGCGAGGACGCGGCGGAAGCGATCGCGCCCCTCGGTCAGGAGGCGGTTCACTTTCGTGCGGCTGAACCCCGTCCGGGCGCCGATCTCGGCGTAGGAGTAGCCCTCGGCGAGCAGGGTGAGCGCCCGCCGCTCGGCCGGCTTCAGGGCTCGCAGGGCCTCGCGGCTGCGGGCGATCTCCTCCCGCCGCACCACCTCCTCGTCGGGCCCGTCCGTCGCCGCCGGCACCAGGGCAAGCGGCTCGGGCATCCCCTCCCGCCCCGGCTGGCGTCGCGGCCCGAGCAACTTCTCGCGGCTCTGGCGCACGGCGAGCGCCTCGTGCTTGGTGACCGTCTGCGTCCAGCGGATCAGTTCGCGCATGTCCGTCGTCGGCGCTTTGGTGAGGACGATCTCCAGCGCCCGCTGGTAGGCGTCCTCGGCGTCTTCGGCATCGAGCGAGAAGCGCCGCGCCGTCCGCTTCAGCGCATCGCCGTGCCTGGCGACCATTTCCACCGCGGCCCGCTTGCGCGCGGCGTCGGCCCGCTCCTCCGCTGCTTGCTGCCCCTGTCTCACTCCGATGATTTCCCCCGCACCGGTCCAGATCCGCGGCCGAACATCTCAGCCTCAAGTGGCCGGAGGGGTCCGTCTCTCCCCCCGCCTGGACGGCTGATCGGGCAAGTTCGCCGCAAATTGCGGCGAACTCCCGCCGCGCCTCCTCAGCGGGGCGGTCGATAGCATCGGTGCCGATGAGCACCTGCGTGGTCACCGGCGGGGCCGGATTCCTTGGCTCCCATCTCTGCGAGCACCTGCTCGGGCAGGGGCACAGGGTCATCTGCATCGACAACCTCGAGACCGGCTCGCTGCAGAACATCGCCCACATTCGCGACGGCGACTTCGAGTTCCGCCACATCGACATCATCGAGTACGTCGACATCCCAGAGGACGTCGACTTCGTCTACCACCTCGCCTCGCCGGCCAGCCCGATCGACTACCTGCGCCTGCCCCTGCACACGCTCAAGGTCGGCTCGCACGGCACCCACCACATGCTCGGCGTCGCCAAGTTCAAGCGCGCCCGCTTCCTGATCGCCTCGACCAGCGAGGTCTACGGCGACCCCCAGGTTCACCCGCAGACCGAGGACTACTGGGGCCACGTCAACCCGATCGGCCCGCGCGGCGTCTATGACGAGGCGAAGCGCTATGCCGAGGCGATGACGATGGCCTACCACCGCCAGCAGGGCGTCGACACCTCGATCGTCCGCATCTTCAACACCTACGGCCCGCGGATGCGCGCCCACGACGGCCGCGCGATCCCGACCTTCCTGCGCCAGGCGATCGAGGACCGGCCGCTGACCGTGTTCGGTGAGGGCGCCCAGACCCGCAGCTTCTGTTACGTCGACGACCTGATCCGCGGCATCGTCGCGCTCGCCGAGTCCGACGTGCACTCGCCGGTCAACATCGGCAACCCCAACGAGTTCACCCTGCTGGAGCTGGCCAAGACGGTGATCGAGGTGACCGAGTCCCGCTCGGAGATCGTCTTCGAGCCGCTGCCGGTCGACGACCCGCAGCAGCGCCGCCCCGACATCACCCGCGCCCGCGACCTGCTCGGCTGGGAGCCGCAGGTCGAACTGCACGAGGGCCTGCGCAAGACGATCGAGCAGTCGGGCGTCGAGCGCCTCTCCGGCGCCTCGGACTAGGTAGGCGGCCCTAGGCCGGAACCGGGACCTGCTCGGCGGCCGCGACGTCGGCTGTGCGGTAGAAGGCGAGCGAGGTGGGAACGTTGGCGCAATCGCGGCGCATCGCCTCGAGGGTGCGCATCGCCGCGGTCTCGGCCGGCCAGCCGTAGCGGGCCAGGAGCGCTTCGGAGCCGCGCTCGTCGGGGGCGCCGACGGTGGCATCTGTGAGGGCGCTGGCCAGTGCGGCCATGCCGCGGCAGAAGTCCTCCTCGTTCCAGTGGATCCGCCCCCGCTCGTCGATCTCGACGAAGCCGTTCTCGGCGAGGAAGCTGAGTTCGACGTAGGCGGCGCCGGGATCGCCGTAGTACCTGGGCCCGCGGCGTAGGTAGTGGAGCAGCTCGGCGATGTGGGTGGCGGTCATCTCCAGCCGGGTGGCGCCGGTGATCGCGCTCCAGGGCTCCGAGATCGTCATCAGGAAGCCGTAGACGTCGGCGATTCCCTCCTGGAGCGCCATGAAGGGCTCGATCCCGAGCGTCTCCATCCAGCTGTCGTAGGTCGTCTCCGGAACGATCACGTTGTGGCCGTGGTCGTGGCCGCGGATCCACGGCATCAGGGTGTTCTCGACCGGCGCGTCGGCCGCGCGCATCGGCCCCTCGAGCAGCTCTTCGGCGAGCGGGATCGTGATCACCGAGAAGCGCGCCTGGTGGACGTTGCGCATGTAGAGGGTGCGCTGTTCTTCCAGCGGCAGCCCGTCGACGCCTTCGTCCTCTGGCATGAAGTAGGCGAAGTGCTTCGGGTGCCCGGCGGCCTCGCCCGCCGAGATCAGCAGGTTGGTGACGTTCATCGGCAGCTTGAAGGGCACATGCATCCCGCTCGCGCCGATTTCGGCTTCGACCGCTCGCAGGGCGTCCTCGAGCGAGTCGTCGAGCCTGTTCAGAAGCTCCTGCTGGGGCTCGTCGCGGGCGGCGGCGAGGAAGGAGTGCAGGCCGACGCGCGTCTTCATCCGCCAGGTGCAGAGGGGCCCGCAGACGACCTCCAGGGCCGGCGGCGGCCCGCCGCGGGCGATCTGAAGCGTCATCTCACGGTGCTCGATGCCGCCGGCGAGTGCCTTCGCCCGCAGGCGGATCGCCGCCGCGCTCTCCTCGTCGGTCAGCTCGGCCAGCTCGCGCATGCCCTCGGCCAGCTCGCCGCGCAGGACCGAGGCGGCGGCCTCCGAGACGACCTCGCCGTCGTCGCTCTGCAGGCTGCGCAGCGCTTCGCTCTGGGCGGCGAGCTCGACCAGCAGCGGCATCGCCTGCTCAGCGTTCGCCGGCGGCTGACCCTCGAGGCGGACGTGGCCGACGCCGTGCTGGTCTTCGACCGGCCAGAACGGCGGCAGCAGTTGCGGTTGCTTGCGACTGGCCAGCTCCGACATCTCCCTATCCCCTTCCCCTCCTGCATGGCTCCGCGCCATGCGCGCTTGAGTCCACCTTCCGGTTACGTCAAAGGCGCTTTCCGGTACGGCCGAAGGTACCGAAGGGAACATCAAGATGCAAGCTGTGTGCTTAAGAAAATCAGAGCAATAGGCCACGAGAGAGGGCGGCCGGTGGCCGCCCTCTCGCCGAGATCCTGCGGGTTCTGCCTGCTTACTGCGTCTGCGCCGTGAAGGAGAAGACCCCGAGCGGGTCGCCGCCCGCGAAGGTGCCTTTGCCTTTGCCTTCGATCGGTTCGACGAAGACCGAGTTCAGGACTTCCGCGGTCACCGCCTGCAGCGTCGCAGAGGCGTTCTGGACGCTGACCGTGCGGGTTGCGGGGTCCGAGACGATCGTCGCGCCGGTCAGGTTGATGTCGGCGATCGAGGCGCGCCCCAGGTTGCCTTTGTTGAGTTCGGGGGTCTTGTTGTTCGCGATCGTGACTTCGACCGAGGCCGTCTTGGCGCCCAGGTCGACCCAGATATTGCCCATCGTCAGCACCGTCTGGCCTTTTTCGTTGGGGCCAAGCGCTTCCAGGTTTTGGGTCAGCGTCAGGCCTCCTGCGGTCTGCAGGGTGCCCGTGGTAGCGGTTGGGCCGATGTTGCCGCCGCTGATCGGGAAGGCCGCGGTGACCGGGGCGAGCGAGACGATTTTGGTCGGACTGACCGGCGCCAGTTTCACCGCAAACGGATGTTCACCCGACGCGGGCGGGAATTCCGGGCCCACCGTGGCGAGCTTTTTCAGCGCCTCCGGGCTGAGCACCAGCTGGGCGTTGCCCGTTGCGAGCACCGCGACCGTCTTCGGCTGCGTTTCGCTGAAGGAGCCGCCCATGACCTGGTTTCCCTTGAACGGGGGCTGCACGGCCTTGCTCGTTCCGGCCCGCTTGCTGCCTTTCGAAGTGCCTTTTTTCTGGCCGGTAAAACCGAGCTTCTTGTTCAGCTGCTTGGCGGCATTGCCGGTCAGCTTCAGCTTCGCCACGTTCACGTTCACGCCGAAGCCGTTGCGGGCGTAGGTGAGGCCGGTCACGCTGGCCACCTTCATCTTCTTGCCGCCGACCTTGCCGCTGAGGGTGCTCTTCGCCGTGTCGAGCACGAGCGTGTTCACGGCAACCTGCTTCTTTTCCCGCTTGAACTTGAAGCCACCGCTCAGTTCGAGGCTGCCGAGGCCGTTGACCGGGTCCATCGAGCCGCCCGCTACGGGCAGCGTCAGCTTGCGGCTCTTGAGCGTGGCGGGGCTCACCTTGAGCACCTTGACGCCGCTCTTCTTCAGCTTCTTGAAGAAGCCCTTGTTGAGGTTGATCGCCGTCGAGCCGCTGGCGACCGGGTCGCTCGTGGCTGAGGCGAAGGGGGCAAAGACGAGCAGCGCAGCAAGCGCAGCGACCACCGCTACAGCCGACCGCATCGTCCCCTGGGCCCCAACTGGCTGGGTCACATGTTTCATTCCATCCTCCGTTTGCTGCCGCCCCCTGCTGCCCTCAATGGCGACTTACGGCACGTCGATTTGCAGCCAAGATTATTCCCGGCCTGCATCTCCACAAACCGTAATTGGCCGCAATGTTCCGGTCGGGGACGGTGCGTTCGTTCCCGCAATATCCTGTCGCCATGGCCACCGAAGAGACCCACCGCACGATCGCGCCGCTCGTCGGCCCCGACGACGAGCGCGTCTTCACCGATTCCGGGATCGAGATCGAGCGCGTCTACGAGGAGGGCGATGTCGCGCCCGGGTTGCAGGAGCGCCTCGGCGAGCCCGGCACACCGCCCTTCACGCGCGGCATTCACGAGGGGATGTACCGCGACCGGCTCTGGACGATGCGCCAGTACGCCGGCTTCGCCACCCCCGAGGACACCAACGAGCGCTACCGCTACCTGATCGAGCACGGCTCCACCGGGCTCTCGATGGCCTTCGACCTGCCGACCCAGCTCGGCCGGGACTCCGACGACCCGCTCTGCAACGGCGAGGTCGGCCGCACCGGCGTCCCGATCGACACGATCGAGGACATGCGGATCTGCTTCGACCGGATCCCGCTCGACAGCGTCTCCACCTCGATGACGATCAACGCGCCGGCGGCGATCCTGCTGCTGCTCTACGAGCTGGTCGGCGAGGAACAGGGCGTGCCATCCGAGAAGCTGCGCGGCACGGTCCAGAACGACGTGCTCAAGGAGTACATGGCGCGCGGCAACTACATCTACCCGCCTGAGCCGACGATGCGGCTCACCACCGACATCTTCGAGTACTGCCACGCGAACGTGCCGAAGTGGAACACGATCTCGATCTCCGGCTACCACATCCGCGAGAAGGGCTGCTCGGCCGTGCAGGAGGTGGCGTTCACGCTCTCCAACGCGATCGCCTACGTCGAGGCGGCGCTCGAGCGGGGCCTGAAGATCGACGAGTTCGCGCCCCGGCTCGCCTTCTTCTTCAACGGCCACAACAACGTCTTCCAGGAGATCGCCAAGTTCCGCGCGGTGCGCCGGATGTGGGCGAAGATCGTCGAGGAGCGCTTCGGGGCGAAGGACCCGAACTCGATGAAGATCCGCTTCCACACCCAGACAGGCGGCGTGACGCTGCAGGCCCAGCAGCCCGAGGTCAACATCATCCGCGTCGCCCTGCAGGGGTTCGCGGCCGTCTGCGGCGGCACCCAGAGCCTGCACACCAACGGCTTCGACGAGGCGCTTGCGCTGCCGACCGAGCGCTCCGCCCGGATTGCGCTGCGCACCCAGCAGGTGCTCGCCCACGAGTCCGGCGCCGCCGACACCGTCGACCCCTTCGCCGGCTCCTACTTCGTCGAGTCGCTCACCGACGAGGTCGAAGCGCGCTCCTGGGAGCTGATGGAGAAGGTCGAAGAGCTGGGCGGCTCGGTCGAGGCGCTGGAGTTCATGCAGCGTGAGATCGAGGAGTCCGCGCACAGCTACCACGAGCGCTATCGCAGCGGCCAGGACATCATCGTCGGCGTCAACAAGTACGTCACCGACCAGGTCGACGACGTCGACATCCTCCGCGTCGACCCCGAGGCCGAGCAGAGCCAGCTGGCCCGCCTGAAGGCGTTCAAGGAGCGCCGCGACCAGGCGGCGGTCGAGGCCAAGCTCGACGCCCTGCGCGACGTCGCACGCGGCGAGGGCAACCTGCTGCACCCGATTCGCGCCGCGCTCGCCGCCGACGCCTCGATCGGCGAGGTCTGCGGCGCCATGCGGGACGTCTTCGGCGAGTACCGCGGCGGCGCCTTCTTCTAGGCGTCAGGCAGTCCTAGGCACGCGCATCCGACATCGACCCCGCTCAGGTGTGGTCAATGTCGGATGCGCGTCGACTCTCCCCCTTCAGACGGAAGGAATCCCTGATTTTGGGGCGAAACCGGCGGGATGATCGAGGCAGCGCGGACGCTGATGAAGTCCGAGCCGGAGCTGGCGGCGCTGGTCGCGGCCGTCGAAGGCGTCGAGGTGACGATGGCCGAGAAGGGCTTCGGCACGCGGGTTGCGGTACGGGCACGGGAAGATTCGGGACTCGGCGAGGCCGACCTGGAGCGGATTCTCGACCGCCTGGCCGAGCCGCAGAAGCAGCCGTTCTCGTCATAGACTGCGGCGCCCGTGCGCGAACGCAACCCTGTCACCCACGAGGAGAAGCTCGCCTACCTGCGCGAGCTTCGCGATGCCGCCGTCAACTCGGCTTCCGAGGCGGCGGTGGAGAAGCAGCACGCGAAGGGCAAGATGACCGCTCGCGAGCGGGTCGAGAAGCTGCTCGACCCGGGCTCCTTCGAGGAGCTCGACACCTTCGTCCGCCACCGCACCTACGACTTCGAGATGCAGAAGACACGGCCCTGGGGCGACGCGGTCGTCACCGGCCACGGCACGATCGAAGGCCGCACGGTCTTCGTCTTCTCGCAGGACTTCACGGTCTTCGGCGGCAGCCTCGGCGAGGTGATGGCCGAGAAGATGTGCAAGGTGATGGATCTCGCCGCCCAGGTCGGGGCGCCTGTGATCGGCATCAACGACTCCGGCGGCGCCCGGATCCAGGAGGGCGTCGTCTCGCTCGGCGCCTACGGCGACGTCTTCGTCCGCAACGTCAAGTGCTCCGGCGTGATCCCGCAGATCAGCCTGATCATGGGGCCCTGCGCCGGCGGCGCCGTCTACTCGCCGGCGATGACCGACTTCATCTTCATGGTCAAAGAGACCTCGCACATGTTCATCACCGGCCCGGAAGTGATCAAGACCGTGACCGGCGAGGAAGTCGAGTTCGAGGAGCTGGGCGGGGCGATGAGCCACAACTCGAAGTCGGGGGTCGCCCACTTCGCCGCCGAGGACGAGGAGAGCTGCCTAGAGGACGCGCGCTACCTGCTCAGCTTCCTGCCCTCGAACAACCTGGAGGCGCCGCCGCGCTTCGAGCCGAGCGACGATCCCGAGCGCGAAGACGCCGACCTGGACACGTTAGTCCCGGACGATCCGTCCAAGCCCTACGACATGCGCGAGGTGATCGCCCGGATCGTCGACGACGGCGAGTTCTTCGAGGTCCACGAGCACTTCGCCAAGAACATCGTCTGCGGCTTCTCGCGGCTCGACGGCTTCCCGATCGGCGTCGTCGGCAACCAGCCGGCCCACCTCGCCGGCGTGCTGGACATCGAGGCCTCCGAGAAGGCAGCCCGCTTCGTCCGCACCTGCGACGCCTACAACGTGCCGCTGGTCACCTTCACCGACGTGCCCGGCTTCCTCCCCGGCACCGACCAGGAGTGGAACGGCATCATCCGCCACGGCGCCAAGCTGCTCTACGCCTTCACCGAGGCGACGGTGCCGAAGCTCACCGTCGTCACCCGCAAGGCCTACGGCGGCGCCTACGACGTTATGAACTCGAAGCACATGCTGGCCGACTTCAACGTCGCCTGGCCGACGGCCGAGGTCGCGGTGATGGGGCCCGAGGGCGCGGTCAACATCATCTACCGCAAGGACATCGCCTCCTCGCCGACTCCCGAGGAGCGCCGCCAGAAGCTGATCGACGACTACAAGGCGCACTTCGCCAACCCCTACTCGGCGGCCGAGCGCGGCTACATCGACGACGTGATCGAGCCGCGCGAAACCCGCCCCAAGCTGATCAAGGCGCTGCGCATGCTGCAGTCCAAGCGGGTCGAGCAGCCGAAGCGCAAGCACGGCAACATCCCGCTCTAGGCCGGGTCTCGGCTAGGGAAGCTGCGAGGCGGCGTCGCGGCGCGATTGCCAGGTGGCGACGGAGGCCGCGGTCATCTCCTCCCAGGCGGCGTCCTCGCCGAAGTACTGCATGACGACGAAGTAGAGCAGGCCGGGGAGCATCTCCGGGGCGCGGGCGGCGTCGCCGTCCATCAACTTCGCGCACACAAGAGTGTCGATAGCGCCTACCATGAAGGTCGACGTCACTGGAGGTGGAGCTTGGCGAGAGGGAATCTCGCGGCGCGCGCTGTCAAGTGCGCGGGAGAGGCGCTCCATCAAATCGCGCCGCTGGGCGAGCGCCCGCTCGCCGGCCGCATGGACCTCGACGAAGATCGCTTTTGCGATCGCCGGCTGGTTGGCGCAGAACTCGAGCAGCTCCGACATGCCGGCCCGCAGCCCCTCCCGCCAGGTCGTCTGGCGCTTGGCGGCCCCGATCAACCGCTGGTAGAGCCACTCGCTGGCATCGCGGTGGGCCTGGGCGAAGCAGTCCTCGCTGTCGGTGAAGTGCTTGTAGAAGGTCGCGCGGCTGGCGCGGGCGCGCTCGATCACGTGTTTGACGGCGACCTGCTCGTAGCCCATCTCGCCGCTGACCACCAGCATCGCCTCCAGCAGGCGCTCTCGCGGCGCTCGCGAGCGCAGCCCGGGGAAAGGGACAACCGAGGCCGTCTGTTCGTCTCTGTCAGGAGTGCTGGAGAGTTCCGACATCGCTCCACCCATTTTGCAAACAAGGACCTTCTGTCTAGGTATAGCAACTTTCAGAAACAATGGATGCCTAGAACGCAATGTTTTTTGTAAAGCAAGCAAGTAGACATCAGATATATGTTTTGGTACCTTGTCGGAATGGCGGATTCGAGATCGCTCTCCGAACGGCTCGCCAAGATGCCCCCGGGGCGCCACCTGGTCCCGCGCGACTTCGTCGTCCAGAACCAGCGCGAGCGGATGCTGCTGGCCACCGCGGAGCTGGTCGCCGAGCGCGGCTACCAGAAGACGACGATCGAGCTGATCGCGAAGACCGCCCGGGTCGCGCTCTCGACCTTCTACGAGCAGTTCTCCAGCAAGGAGGAGTGCGTGCTCGCCGCCTTCGACGAGACCGTCGACGCGGCTGCCGAGGTCTTCGCCGAGCTGCTCGACCCGGAGCAGCCGTGGGCGGAGCAGATCGCCGCCGGCTTGGAGATCTTCCTCGAGATGATCGGCAACGAGCCTGCGCGGGCGCGGCTGGTCATCGTCGAGTCCCAGGCGGCCGGCGGCGAGGCGCTCTCGCGCTACCAGGCGATGCTGGAGCGGGTCGCGCCGAAGCTGCGCGAGGGCCGCGAGCACAACCCGCGCGCCGGCAGGCTTCCGGACGGGCTCGAGGTGGCGATCGTCGGCGGCCTCGCCTGGCTTGTGCACCAGCGACTGCTGGCGGGGCGCGACGCCGAGATCAAGGGCCTTCTGCCGGAGATGCTGCAGGTGACGCTGACGCCCTACGTGGGAGAGGTCGAGGCCGGCCGGGCCGCCGATGCGGCGCAGGCGCGGGCCGCAGCTTGAGAGGAGCGAGCGCAGGGGGAGGGGCCGGGCTGATGTGAGCAGCGCCAACGGAGCGCCGTTCGGGCCTTCCCCGGTGGATCCCGCCCGCGAGCGGATCGTCTCGGCCACGGTCGCCCTCGTCGGCGCCTACGGCTACGCGGAAACCAGCGTCGATCAGGTCTGCGAGCGGGCCCGCACCCGGCGCTCGCACTTCGAGCGCTGCTTCGCCGGCAAGGAAGACTGCTTCCTCTGCGTCCACGACGAGGTCGCCGCCGAGCTCTGCGAGCGGATCGCCGCCGCCCACGGCGGCGCCTCCTCGTGGCACGACAGCGTCTGGGCCGCCGGCTGGGCGGCGATGCGCTTCTTCGCGGAGGACCCCGTCCGCGCCCGCTTCCTGATCGTCGAGGTCAACGGCGCCGGCACCGGCGCCCAGCTGCGCCGCGACCGTTTCCTGCAACGGCTCGCCGACATCCTCGACGGCGGCCGCGAGGAGCTCGAGAAGCCGGGCACGGTCTCCCGCTGCACGGCCGAAATCGTCGCCGGGGCGATCTACGGCACCGTGATGAGCAAGATCGAAGCGGGCTGCATCGAGCGCGGCGAGGAGTTCCTTCCCGAGCTCGTCTACATGGCGGTCCTCCCGTACCTGGGCTCGCGAGCCGCCGAGGACGAGCTGCTCGTCCAGCCGCTGCGCTAGCCGCTATGGTCGGTTTGTGGCAAAGGGGGCGGCGCAAAAGGGCAAGGCGAAGGGGGCGACGGTGTCCCCGGGCTCCTCGCCGCGCCTGCCCGCCGGGCGCCACGGGCTGCCGCGCGAGTTCATCGAGCAGAACCAGCGTGAGCGGATCATCACGGCGCTGGTCGACACGGTCGCCGACAAGGGCTACAACGCCGCCACGGTCGCCGACATCACCAAAGCGGCCTCGGTCTCACGCCGCACCTTCTACGAGCACTTCGCCGACAAGGAAGCCTGCTTCCTCGCCGCCTACGAGATGGTCGCCGAGCACATCCGCGCCTCGATGCGGGCCGCCGCCGAGTCCTTCAGCGAGTGGCCGCAGCAGGTGCGCGCGGCGCTGGCGACGATGCTGCGCTTCCTCGCCGCCGAGCCCGAGCTGGCCCGCCTCTGCATGGTCGAGCCGGTTGCGGCCGGAGGCGAGATCGCGGCCCGGCACCGCGCCTCGATGCAGGGCTTCGTCGAGATCCTCAAGGCCGGCCGGCCGGTCCACAGCGGCGACCGGCCGCTGCCGGAGGCGACCGAGGAAACCCTGGTCGGCGGCATCGTCTCCCTGATCGTCCGCGAGATCAGCGCCGGCCGCACCGCCGACCTCGAGAACCTCCTGCCGGATCTGGTCGAGCTGATCCTCGCCCCATACCTGGGCATAGAAGAGGCCGAGCGCCTAGCCCGCCCTGAGGCCACCTGACCGGCGCATGCCGGCGTCCTCGGTCGCTCACGTGCAGAGCACGCTTCGCTCCCTGCGTCCTTGGCCTGCTTGGTCAGGCGGCCTCAGGGTACGGCTGTCGCCTCGGTCTCGACCCCGCCCCCCTCTATGCGGCCGCCGCGGATCGCCGCGGGGGAGCCGCCCTCGTCGCGGGTGAGGCGGTGGGCGAGGTAGACGGGGACGATCGAGATCAGCACGACGAGCACCGCGACGACGTTGACGATCGGCAGCTGATTTGGCCGGAAGAGGCGCGAGAAGATCCAGATCGGCAGCGTTTCTTCGCCGGCGCCGATCGTGAACGTGGTGACGATGATCTCGTCGAAGGAGAGCGCGAAGGCGAGCAGGGCGCCGGCCGCCAGCGCGGTGCGGAGGCTGGGCATGGTGACGAAGCGGAAGGTCTGCCAGGTGTGGGCCCCGAGGTCGGCGGAGGCCTCCTCGAAGGAGGTCGAGGTGCGGCGCAGCCGGGCGACGACGTTGTTGTAGATGACGACGATGCAGAAGGTGGCGTGGCCGACGATCACGGTCAGCAGCGAGAGCGGCACGCCCAGCACCTGGGTGAAGGTGTTGCTGATCGCGACGCCAGTGACGATTCCGGGCAGGGCGATCGGCAGCACGACGAGGAAGGAGATCGTCTCGCGGCCGAAGAAGCGGTGGCGCGCGACCGCCAGCGAAGCGAGGGTGCCGAGGACGAGCGCGATCGCGGTGGCGGCGAGGCCCGCCTTGAGCGAGGTGAGCAGGGCTTCGTGGACCGATTCGCTTTCGATCGCCTTCGGGAACCAGTCGAGCGTCAGCCCCGGCGGCGGCCATTCGAGGATGTTGCTGGCGTTGAAGGCGTAGATCAGGATCACGATCAGCGGGATGTAGATGAAGGCGAGGCCGACGGCGACCGCGAGCCGGAGGAGGAGGGCGGAGCGTCTCGAGAGCCTCACCGTCCCACCCCTAGATGTGCTCGAAGGCGCCCAGCTTGCGGGCCACCATCAGGTAGGCGATCATCACGACGATCGGCACCAGCGCCAGGGCGGAGGCGAAGGGCAGGTTGTTGGAGATGTTGTTGAAGATCACGTTGCCGATGAACTGGTCGTTGGAGACCAGGCGCGGCGTGATGTAGTCGCCCAGGGTGAGGGCGAAGGTGAAGATCGACCCCGCCACCACCGCTGGGAAGGAGAGCGGCAGGATCACCCGCCGGAAGGTCGTGAAGGGAGAGGCGCCGAGGTCCTCGGAGGCGCTGATCAGCGAGTTGGGGATCCGTTCCAGCCCGGCGTAGATCGGCAGGATCATGTACGGCAGCCAGAGGTAGCTCATCACCAGCCAGACGGCGGTCTCGCCGAACCCGGGCCCGCTCAGCCCGAACGGCTCGAGCGCCCAGTTGATGACGCCGCCGGCGGAGAGCATCGTCCGCCACGAGTAGACCTTGACCAGGTAGCTCGACCAGAGCGGCAGGAGCACGGCGACGACGAGGATCGCCTTGCCGCGCCGGCTCGCCACCTTGGCCATGTAGAAGGCGATCGGGAAGGCGAGGACGGCGTCGGTGACGGTGACCAGAGCCGCGATCAGGACGGTGCGGCCGATGATCGTGCGGTAGACGGGTTCGTTGTAGAGGAGTTCGAAGTTTTCGAAGCTGAGCCCCCGGACGACCTCGCCGCTGAGCGGGTCGACGGTCCAGAAGGCGGCGATCAGCAGGACTGCGAGCGAGCCGAGGTAGCCGATCACCAGCCAGCCGATCGGGCCGGCCAGCAGCGCCCCGACCTGAACGCGGGGGCGGCCCTGGAAGAGGCCGGCGAGCCTGTGGCCCACCGACCTCTTCGGGATGACCGCCTCGTTCATCGGTCAGGCCGTTCGATCAGCCCTTGATCGAGGTCCAGGCCTGGACCCAGTCGTTGTAGTCCTTGCAGTCGCTTTCGCCGTTGCCGCAGTCGGCGAGCGGCGTCTGCCAGTAGTAGACGCGCTTCCAGAACGCCGGTTCTTCCGCGTGGTATTCGCTGCAGAAGTTCGGGTTCGCGGTGTGTTCGCACGCCTTTTCCTGAGCCGGCGCCTCGCCGAAGAATTCCGCCACTTCGGCGTTCGCCTGCGGCGAGACGATCCAGTTCATCCACATGTACATGCAGTTGGGGTGCTTGGCGGAGGAGCTGATCATCCAGGTGTCAGACCACCCGGTCGCACCCTCTTCGGGCAGGAAGCCCTGGCTCGCCGGGCTCGCTGCGACGGGCTTGCTGTCGCCCTTCAGTTCGAAGTACTGGTACTGCCAGGTCGTCCCGACCACGCTGTCGCCACCGGCGAAGGCGGAGATCTGCTTGGCCGCTTCGGACCAGTATTCGCCCACGTTCGGCCGCTGTTCCTTGAGCAGATTCACCGCGGCTTCGAACTGTTCTTCGTTCAGCTCGTAGGGGCTTTCGATGCCGAGGTCGGGCTGGTGGGCCTTCAGGTAGACGGCCGCGTCGGCGATGTAGATCGGGTCGTCATAGGCGCTGATCCGGCCCTTGTACTTGGCCGCTTCTTTGGGGTCGAGGATCACGCTCCAGGATTTCGGCGCCGGCTTGACGTCGCCGGTGTTCCACATCAGCAGGTTCGCCCCGCGGCCGTGGGGGATGCCGTAGTGGACGCCGTCGAAGGTGTTGTAGGGCTGGTTCTTCAGGTCGGCGAAGATCGTCTTGTAGTTGGGGACGAGGCCGACGTTGACCGGGGCGACGTCGCCGCCGTCGACCAGGCGCGCCGAGGCGTTGCCCGAGGCGGAGACCCCGTCGTACTGGCCGCTGCGCATCAGCTGCACCATTTCGTCGGAGGTGCCGGCGGTCTTGTCGTTGACCTTGCAACCTGTCTTCTGTTCGAACGGCTTGGTCCATTCCGGTTCGACGTAGCCGGCCCAGGAGATCAGGCTGAGCGAACCCTCGCCCTTGCCGAGCTTCTGTAGTTCTTCTCCGTTTGAGCTGCTGTCGCTGCTGGAGCCGCAGCCGGCAAACAGGAGCATCGCTGCCAGCAGGCCTCCGACTATCAGCCACGCCGTTCGCGCGGTGTTTGCATGCTGCGTTCTCACGGTGTTTCCTCCTCTGTAGTGGTCGGACTGCTGCGGACGGCGACCGTGTGTTCCGGGCGCCAGCCCACGATGACCTCCCTCCCCTGCTCGGAGGGCGCGCCGGATGACGTGCCCTCCACGTTTTGGCGTATGACCTGAAGCTCTCCGCCGGCATCGAGGGCGACCGTGTAGCGGGTCACCATGCCGGCGTAGGCGACGTCGGCGATCCGTCCGCGCTCGGTGCGCAGCCCGTTCGGCGCCGCCGCCGGGTCGACCAGCTGGATCTTCTCCGGGCGGATCGTGAAGCGCTCCCCCTCACGCTCGAGCAGGTTGGAGACGCCGACGAAGCCGGCGACGAACTCGGTCCCCGGACGCTCGTAGAGCTCGACCGGGGGGCTGACCTGCTCGATCCGGCCGCGGTTGAAGACGGCGATCCGGTCGCTCATGGTCAGCGCCTCGTCCTGGTCGTGGGTGACGTAGACGAAGGTGATCCCGACCTCGCCCTGGATCGTCTTCAGCTCGGTCTGCATCTGCTCGCGCAGCTTCAGGTCGAGGGCGCCGAGCGGCTCGTCGAGCAGCAGCACGCGCGGCCGGTTGACGATCGCCCGGGCGAGCGCGACCCGCTGGCGCTGGCCGCCGGAGAGCTCCGCGGGTCGGCGCTCGCCGTAGCCGGGCAGGCGGACCATCTCCAGCGCCTCGTCGCGGCGCTTGGCCCGCTCCGCCTTGGGCACGCCGGCGATGCGCAGGCCGTAGGCGACGTTCTCGCCGACCGTCATGTGAGGGAAGAGGGCGTAGTCCTGAAAGACGGTGTTGACCGCGCGGGCATAGGGGGGGACGCCGCGCACGTCCTCCCCGCCGAGCTCGATAGTGCCGCCGCTCGGGTCCTCGAATCCGGCGATCATCCGCAACGTCGTCGTCTTGCCCGAGCCCGATGGGCCGAGCATCGTGAAGAACTCGCCCGCCTCGATCTCGAGGTCAATGCTGGCAACCGCCACCACCTCGCCGTAGTGCTTGGAGAGGTTGGCCAAGCGGATGTCAGGTGGAGTGGCTACAGGGAGACGTTATCCGAGCGGTTCAGGAGGTCAAGGACAAAGCCACCCCGGCCAGTTGGCCGGGGTGGAGTACAGCTCAGGCGAGACCGACTCAGAACCCGGCGGGGTGGCGGGCGGTGAAGCCGACGTTGTCGCGCAGATCTTCGTGCCAGCGCGGTCCCGTTCCGCTGGTGTCGCCGGAGGTGTCCCAGCGATAGCCGGCGATCACCGCGTAGGCGTGGCCGGGGTTGGCGTAGACCGTTATCCAGCGGCCTTCGCCGGCCAGGCCCCAGCTTTCCATCGGGCCAGAGGGCAGCGGGCTTTCGATGAAGTCGCCGCCGTGCAGGGCGAAGCTGACCGAGCCGGAGCAGTCATAGCCACGGTCCCACCAGCGGGCGTGGCCGCCGCCCCATATATAGGGCTTGGTGCGGATCTTGTCTGCCGCCCAGATCACCTGCTTGACGCGGGCCGGGGCGGATTTGGGGGGAATCAGCATCCCGTTTGGCAGCAGCCGCGCTTTCGCGGTCGGGGTGCAGACGTCCGTTTCGGCGGCCGAGACGCCGCCACCACCGCAGTCGGCCGATGCCGCGCCCGGCGTCAGGGCCAGGGCAGTCAGCACGCCCGCAACGGCTATGCATAGCTTGAACTTCGTCTTGTTCTTGCGCAAACCGATCTCCTTCGTCGGCCTACGGGGTTAGCTGTCGGGCTAGCGCGAAAGGAGCCTGCGCTCCCGCCCATATCGGGCGAGTTAGCCCCGAAAACGTGGTTCCCCCGTTCCCGCGGCGCCTCCAGCGAGCGGGATTCGGCGTTTCGGTTATTCGGAACGGCGGCAGTGTAGACGATCCGCCGGCCGTCTGCTCATGAAACACAAACATTTTCTCGCCTTCCCCGGAATCTCCGGCTTTGGCCTGCTCCAATCCATTCGACGCAAACGGTGCTAGCTTGCGCGCTGCGATGGAACTTGCGGGACGCACGGCACTGCTGACGGGAGCCACGGGAGGGCTGGGTCGGGCGATCGCCGGCGCGCTGGCCGCTCGCGGGGCCGAGCTGACGCTGAGCGGGCGCGTGGCCGCGGCGCTGGAGCAGCTCGCCGCCGAGCTGCCGGGCGAGGGCCACCGCGTGCTGCCCGCTGACCTCGGCGAGCCCGGCGCCGCCGAGACGCTGGCGGCGGAGGCCGGCCCCGTCGACGCCCTCGTCGCCAACGCCGGCCTGCCGGGCAGCGGCCGCCTCACCGAGCTCACCGGCGCCCAGCTGGCCCGCACCCTGCGCGTCAACCTCGAGGCGCCGATGCTGCTGGCCCAGGCGCTGGAGCCCTCGATGGTCGAGAAGGGCTCCGGCCACATGGTCTTCATCTCCTCGCTCTCGGGCAAGTCGGCGACGCCGCTTTCCTCGATCTACAACGCGACCAAGTTCGGCCTGCGCGGCTTCGCCCTCGGCCTGCGCGCCGACCTGGACCCGCTGGGCATAGGAGTCTCGATCGTCTCCCCGGGCACTATTCGCGAAGCCGGCATGTACGCCGACTCGGGCGCCAAGCCGATCCCCGGCCTCGGCACCGGCTCCCCGCAACAGGTCGCCGACGCGGTGATCAGGGCGATCGAGCACAACAAGGTGGAGATAGCCGTGGCCCCGCTTCGCCAGCGCGTCCTGGCCCACTTCGCCCTCTCGACGCCCGGGATCTCAGTCAAGATCGCCAGCGGCGACGCGGGCCAGAAAGCCGCCGCCGCGGTCGCCGGCGGCCAGCACGACAAGCGGTAGCTCCATCTCCCTAGGATGGGAGTGGTGAGCAGCTCGGACTCCTTCGGCGCCCGCTCGACCCTCGAGGTCGGGGGCCGCGCCTATGAGATCTTCCGCCTCGACTCCCTCGCCGACCGCTTCGACGTCGCCCGCCTGCCGTACTCGATCAAGGTGCTGCTCGAGAACGTCCTGCGGCTCGAGGACGGCGTCAGCGTCACGGCCGCCGCGGCCGAGGCGATCGCCGGCTGGGACGCCGCCGCCGAGCCGAGCGTCGAGATCCCCTTCCAGCCTGCCCGCGTCCTGATGCAGGACTTCACCGGCGTGCCCGCCGTCGTCGACCTGGCGGCGATGCGCGACGCGATGGCCGAGATCGGCGGCGACCCGGAGGCGATCAACCCGCTGGTCGACGTCGACCTGGTGATCGACCACTCGGTCCAGGTCGACGCCTTCGGCAACGCCGGCGCCTTCGCCGTCAACGCCGAGCGCGAGTTCGAGCGCAACCGCGAGCGCTACTCGTTCCTCAAGTGGGGCCGCGAGGCGTTCGACAACTTCAGCGTCGTGCCGCCGGCAACCGGGATCTGCCACCAGGTCAACCTCGAGCACATCGCCCAGGTCGTCTACAGCCGCGAGAACGGTGGCGCGCTGCAGGCCTACCCCGACACCCTGGTCGGCACCGACTCGCACACGACGATGGTCAACGGCCTCGGCGTGCTCGGCTGGGGCGTCGGCGGGATCGAGGCCGAGGCGGCGATGCTCGGACAGCCGATCTCGATGCTCCTGCCCCAGGTGGTCGGCTTCAAGCTCAGCGGCGAGCTGCCCGACGGCGCCACCGCCACCGACCTGGTCCTGACCGTGACCGAGATGCTGCGCGAGCGCGGCGTCGTCTCCAAGTTCGTCGAGTTCTTCGGGCCGGGCCTGCCGACGCTCGGCCTCGCCGACCGGGCAACGCTCGGCAACATGTCGCCGGAGTTCGGCTCGACCTGCGCGATCTTCCCGGTCGATGCCGAGACGCTGCGCTACCTCGACCTCACCGGCCGTCCGACCGAGACGATCGAGCTGGTCGACGCCTACTCGCGTGAGCAGGGCATGTTCCACGAGGAGGGCTCGCCGGACCCGGCCTTCTCCGACCTGCTCGAGCTCGACCTGGGTGAGGTCGTGCCCAGCATCGCCGGGCCGAAGCGGCCGCAGGACCGGGTGCCGCTGGCGCAGGCGAAGGAGGCCTTCCTCGAGGCGATGGAGGAGTTCGACCCCGAGGCCGGCGAGCAGCTCGGCAACGGCATCGACGAGGCGGGCGAGGAGTCCTTCCCCGCCTCCGACCCGCCCGCCGAGGATCACGACGACGAGCGCGGCCGCCCGCGGCCCGCGGTCCACGAGGGTGCCGTGGCGCTCGCCGAGCGCGGCAGCGAGGACGCGATAGAGGTGACGCTCGAGGACGGCACGAGCTTCGCGCTCGACCACGGCCGGGTCGTGATCGCGGCGATCACCAGCTGCACCAACACCTCCAACCCGAGCGTGATGGTCGGCGCCGGCCTGCTCGCCCGCAACGCGATCGAGCGCGGCCTGGCCCGCAAGCCCTGGGTGAAGACCTCGCTGGCGCCTGGCTCCACCGTCGTCACCGACTACCTCGACAAGGCGGACCTGACCAAATACCTCGACGAGCTGCAGTTCAACCTGGTCGGCTACGGCTGCACCACCTGCATCGGCAACTCGGGCCCGCTGCCGCCGGAGATCTCGGCGGCGGTCGAGGAGAAGGACCTCGCCGTCTGCGCCGTGCTCTCCGGCAACCGCAACTTCGAGGGCCGGATCAACCAGGACGTGAAGGCGAACTACCTGGCCAGCCCGCCGCTGGTCGTCGCCTACGCGCTGGCCGGCCGCATGGACCTCGACCTGACCAGCGAGCCGCTGGGGGAGGGGAGCGACGGCGAGCCGGTCTACCTGCGTGACATCTGGCCCGATGCGGCTGAGGTGAAGGAGGTCGTCGGCCGCTCGATCGCCTCGGAGATGTTCACCCGCAACTACGGCAGGGTGCTGGAGGGCGATGAGACCTGGCGAGCGGTCGAGGTGCCCGAGGGCGACCGCTACACCTGGCCGGACTCCACCTACGTGCGCCGCCCCTCCTTCTTCGAGGGGATGCCTGCCGAGGCGCCGGGCGTCGAGCCGATCGCGGGGGCGCGGGTGCTGGCCCTGCTCGGCGACTCGATCACCACGGATCACATCTCGCCGGCGGGCGCGATCAAGAAGGCCAGCCCGGCCGGGGAGTGGCTGATCGAACAGGGCGTCGAGCCGCGCGACTTCAACTCCTACGGATCGCGGCGGGGCAACCACGAGGTGATGATCCGCGGCACCTTCGCCAACATCCGCCTGCGCAACCTCCTGGTCGAGCGCAGCGGCGGCTTCACCCGCCACTTCCCCGACGGCGGCGAGACGACGATCTACGGGGCGGCGATGACCTACGCCGAGGAAGGCGTGCCGCTGGTCGTCCTCGCCGGCAAGGAGTACGGTTCGGGCTCATCGCGCGACTGGGCGGCGAAGGGCACCAAGCTGCTCGGCGTCCGCGCCGTGATCGCCGAGTCATTCGAGCGGATCCACCGCTCCAACCTGATCGGCATGGGCGTCCTCCCACTCCAGCCCCCGTCGGGCGAGACGATCGAGTCCCTCGGCCTCAGCGGAGAGGAGACCTTCGACGTGGGAGATCTGCAAGGCGGCAACGCCAAGTCAGTCACGGTGAAAGCCGACGACGTCGAGTTCGAGGCAACCGTCCGCCTCGACACCCCCAACGAGGTCGCCTACTTCCAGAACGGCGGCATCCTCCAGACGGTCCTGCGCAACCTCAAAAAGACTTAGCGGGTAGTGGAATTCAGAAGGCGCCGGGCCAAGCGAGGCAAGGACGCAGTGAGTCGGCAGCGCTACTTCGACTCGCGAGGACGCCGCATCGCGCCGGCCCGCCGCCTTCTGAATCCGCAAGCAGGCGGTACAGCAAGGGCCGCGGGAGGCAGGGGGGTCCGCGCGACCCTCGCTGCACCTGCGCGTCGGTAGCCAGGGAGGGATGCCGACGCGGCCGTTCCCCTAAACGGGACTGCTCAGAGGAACAGTCAGTTACTACCTATACCGCGTTGAACTCCCCGGGTCAAGCTTGTCTGAGCGGATCTACGGCGATTCCGCAACTCTTTGCGGCGATTCCGCGATACCCCAGCCACGCCGTTCGATCAGCTCTATGCCTATAACGCTGCCGACCGGTCCAACTGGCGTGAGCGTCGCCGCGAGCAGCGTGTAGGGGGCCTGGCGCTTGCCGCAGGCGACCCAGATCACGATGCAGAGGACGATGAAGCCCAGCCCGTGGGCCCAGCCGAAGAGCATCGTCGCGGTGTCGAACCCGGGAACGAGCCAGAAGACGATCAGCAGGCTGAAGATCCCCAGCTCGATCCAGGAGAGCCACTTGACCCAGGTGAACATCGGGCCGGGTGTCGGCTTCGGCAGGGCGCTCACAGCTGAGGACGTTACGCCCCTGGCGTCAGCGCGGTGAGCACGATGCGCTCCTGCTCACGCGCGTGCGTCACCGAGTAGCCCTCGCCCGGGCTGGCCCGGATCGGGCGGCCGATGTAGCCGAGCTCGACGCCCTCGGGGAGCAGGTCGGGGAGGCGGCGGGACATCACCTTCCAGCAGCCCATGTTGCGCGGCTCCTCCTGGACCCAGACGATCTCCTTCAGGTTCGGGTAGGCGGCGACGATGCCTTCGAGCTGATCCTGGGCGAACGGGTAGAGCAGCTCGACCCGGGCGATCGCGACCTTCTCGGCGCCCTCGCGCCGCTCCGAGCCGTCGAGGTCGAAGTAGACCTTGCCGGTGCAGAGGACGAGCCGCTCGACCTTCTCGCGCCGCTCGGCCGCCTTCGGATCGTCGAGGATGAAGTGGAAGTGGCCGTCGGTCAGCTCTTCCGGCGTCGCCGTGGCGCGGTCGAGCCTGAGCAGGCCCTTGGGGGTGAAGACGATCAGCGGCCGCGGCTTGCGGATCAGCGCCTGGCGGCGCAGCAGGTGGAAGTACTGGGCCGCCGTGGTCGGGTTGGCGATGCGGATGTTGCCCTCGGCGGCAAGCGCGAGGAAGCGCTCGATGCGGGCGCTGGAGTGCTCGGGGCCGGAGCCCTCGTAGCCGTGCGGGAGGAGCAGGGTGAGGCGGCTGGTCTGGCCCCACTTGGCCTCGCCGGAGACGATGAAGCTGTCGATGATCACCTGGCCGGCGTTGGCGAAGTCCCCGTACTGCGCCTCCCAGAGGACCAGCGCGTTCGGCATCGCCGCCGAGTAGCCGTACTCGAAGCCGAGGCAGGCGGCCTCCGAGAGCGGGCTGTTGTAGAGCTCGAAGGGGGCGCTGGCCTCGCTCAGGTTCTGCATCGGGCAGTACTCGAGGCCGGTGTTCTCGTCGTGCAGGACCAGGTGGCGGTGGGAGAAGGTGCCGCGCTCGGTGTCCTGACCGGTGAGCCTGATGTGGACGCCCTGGGTCAGCAGCGAGGCGAAGGCGAGCGCCTCGGCGTGGCCGAATTCGATCCCGCCGTTCGCCAGCGTGTCGAGGCGCTTGGCGAGCGGTTTGCGCAGCTTGCGGTGGATCGTGAAGCTCTCCGGAACCTCGATCAGCGCCTCGTTGAGGGCGTGCAGCTTCTCCGCGGGCACCGCGGTCTCGACCGGCGGGCTGGCGCTGCGATCGAGCTCGCCGGTGCTGGTCGTCGTCACGGTCGGGTCCTCGTAGTCGCCCAGCTCCATCTTGTGGCGCAGGCCCTTGAGCTCGCCCGACATCTCGTCGTGGCGCTGCTTGGCGGCCTCCTCGACCTCCTCGCGGGAGATCGTGCCCGCCTCGATCAGCTTCTCGGCGTAGATCTCGGAGACCGGCGGGTGGGCCTTGATCTTGGCGGCGATCTGTGGCTGGGTGTAGGCCGGCTCGTCGGTCTCGTTGTGGCCGTAGCGCCGGTACCCGATCACGTCGATGACGATGTCGCGGCCCCAGCGCTCGCGGTAGGCCATCGCCAGGCGGATCGCCGCCGAGCAGGCCTCGACGTCGTCGGCGTTTACGTGGACGATCGGCACGTTGAACCCCTTCGCCATGTCGGCCGCGTAGGGGGTCGAGCGGGCGTCCTCGGGGTCGGTGGTGAAGCCCACCTGGTTGTTCTGGATGACGTGGATCGTGCCGCCGGTCGTGTAGCCCTTCAGCGCCTGCAGGTTGAGCGTCTCGGCGACCACGCCCTGGCCGGGGAAGGCGGCGTCGCCGTGCAGCAGGACCGGCACCGCGAACTTGGGCCGGTGCTCGATCGCGGCCCCGTCGAAATCGGACTGGATGAAGCGGGTGGCGCCCTCGACGACCGGGTTGACGAACTCGAGGTGGCTCGGGTTGGGGTAGAGGCGGACGGCGATCTTCTCGCCCTCGTGGGTCTCGTAGACCCCCTGATGGCCGTAGTGGTACTTGACGTCGCCGGTGCCGCCGTGGGGGATGCCGGCCACCGCCTTGACCGCGTCGATCTGCTTGGAGCCCTCGAACTCGGCCAGGATCGACTCGACCGAGCGGCCCAGGTTGTGGGCGAGGACGCTGAGCCGGCCGCGGTGGGCCATGCCGAAGACGACCTCCTCGGCGCCGGCGCGGCCGGCGAGGGTGACGAGCTCGTCGAGCATCGGCACGACCACGTCGAGCCCCTCGATCGTGAAGATCTTCTGCCCCAGGTAGGCCTTCTCGATGAAGCGCTCGAACTGGAAGACGTCGATCAGGCGCATCAGCAGGCGGCGCTTCTCGTCGTCGGCGAGCGGCGCGCGATGGGCGCCGGTCTCGACCATCTCGCGCAGCCAGGTGCGCTGCTGGTGAGAGGACAGGTGCTCGAACTGGTAGGCGATCGGGCCGCAGTAGGCCTCGCGCATCCGCGGCAGCGCCTCGAGCAGGGTCTCGCCGGGGACGCCGATGCGCAGGATCGAGGCCGGGATGCGGCTCATCAGCTCCGGGGTCAGGTTGAGGTTCTCGGGCTGGATCGCCGGGTCGCCTTTCGGCTCGCGGCCGAGCGGGTCGAGCCGGGCCGAGAGGTGGCCGTGGGTGCGGTAGCCCTTGAGCAGCGAGGTGGCGGCCTGGACCGCCTGCAGCAGCTCCTCGTCGGGCTGCCCGCCGGTCACCGCCATCTCGGTGGTTCCGCCGCTGCTCAGTGGCGGCGCCGAGGCGGAGGCGGGGTGGGCGGCGGAGATCGGGGCCTCCTCGACGCCGAGCTCGGCCGCGATCGACTCGTAGAACTCCTCCTCGCCCTGCAGGAGCTGCTCGATGCTGCGCAGGAAGGCGCCCGACTCGGCCCCCTGGATGACGCGGTGGTCGTAGGTCGAGGTCAGCGTCATCACCTTGGAGACGCCGATCTGGCGCAGCCGGTCCGGGGTCGCGTGCGCCCACTCGGGCGGGTAGGCGATCGAGCCGGTGGCGATGATCGCGCTCTGGCCGCTCATCAGGCGCGGCACCGAGGCCACGGTGCCGATCCCGCCCGGGTTGGTGAGGGAGATGTTGGTGCCCTGGAAGTCGTCGGCGGTGAGCTTGCTCTCCCGCGTCTTGGTGATCAGGTCCTCGTAGTAGCTGTGGAAGGCGGCGAAGTCGAGCCCCTCGGAGCCCTTGATCGCCGGGACCATCAGGCTGTGCGAGCCGTCCTTGCGCTCGACGTCGACCGCGATCCCGAGGTTGACCGGCCCGTTCTCGATCGCGAACGGCTTGCCGTCGCGGCGCTCGAAGACGCGGGTCATCACCGGGTGGCGCTTGGCCGCCTGCACGATCGCCCAGGCGACCAGGTGGGTGAAGGAGACCTTCATCCCGCGCTCTTTGAGCACCCCGTTCAGCGCCTTGCGCTTCGCGTCGAGCGTGTCGACGGCGATCGTCCGGAACGAGGTGGCGGTGGGCACCTCCCTGCTCTCGTCCATAGCCTGGGCCAGCATCGCCGCCGGCCCGCGCAGCTGCTTCTCCTCGCCGGCCGCGGTGGGCCCGGCGCCGTTGCCGGCAGCCAGCACGTCGCCCTTGGTCACCTTCGCCCCGGGCCCGGTTCCCGCAACCGAAGCCAGATCGACGCCGGAAGCTTCAGCGACCCTGCGGGCAACCGGTGTGGCCCGAACGTCGCTTGCCCCGTTGGAACCGCCGGCGCCAGCGCCAGCCGCTTGTCCCGCGGGTGGCGCTGTAGGGGGAACCACTCCTGAGGACGCTTCAGCTACCGGAGGGGGTGGTGGGTCCCCTGCAGCGACAGGACCCGCGGACGAGGCGGTTGGTCCCTCGCCAGCCCCGTCTCCAGGTTCCATCTCCGCCAACGGAGCCCCGACGGGAACCTCATCGTCGACCTGGACCAGCAGCTTGGTAATAACGCCGTCAGCCGGAGCCGGCACCTCGGCGTCGACCTTGTCGGTCGAGACCTCGACCACGGTGTCGCCCTCGGAGACGAAATCCCCCACGGCGACGTGCCACTCGAGCACGATGCCCTCGGTGACCGACTCACCCATTTCGGGCATTGCGATCTGCACGGTCGCCGTCTCCGCCATTTCTTCTGCTCAGTCTATGAAAACGGGCTGGCTTGCTTCTAAGTCGATTCGGCGGCGAGGTAGTCTGAGGCGATGAACTACTTCGTCACCGGCGCCACTGGGTTCATCGGCCGCAACCTCGTGCAACGCCTGCTGCAGCGGGAGGGCACGATCTACGCCCTGGTCAGGGCCGGTTCGCGGGGGCGGCTGGAGGAGCTGCGCACGTCCTTCGGTCCGGACGGTGCGCGCGTCGTGCCGGTTGCGGGCGATCTCGCCCAGTCCGGGCTTGGGGTCTCCGAGGAAGACCTGCTGACCCTGCGCGGCGACGTCGACCACTTCTTCCACCTGGCGGCGATCTACGACATGACCGCCGGCGCCGAGGCGCAGGAGGTGGCCAACGTCGACGGCACCCGCCACGCGGTCGAGCTGGCGGGCTCGATCGAGGCCGGCTGCTTCCACCAGATCAGCTCGATCGCCGTCGCCGGCCTCTACAAGGGCGAGTGGCGCGAGGACATGTTCGAGGAGGCCGAACGACTCGACACCCATCCCTACTTCCGCACCAAGCACGAGTCCGAGCGGGTCGTGCGCGAGGAGTGCCGCCGGCCCTGGCGCGTCTACCGGCCCGGGATCGTCGTCGGCGACTCGCGGACCGGCGAGATCGACAAGGTCGACGGGCCCTACTACGCCTTCAAGCTGCTGCAGCGCACGCGCAGGGTGCTGCCGTCCTGGCTGCCGGCGGTCGGCGTCGAGGGCGGCGAGATCAACATCGTGCCGGTCGACTACGTCGCCGACGCGATCGACCACATCGCCCACAAGCCCGGCCTGGACGGGAAGGCCTTCAGCCTCACCGATCCCAAACCGAAGACGGCCGGCGAGATGCTCAATCTCTTCGCCCGCGCCGCCGATGCGCCGCAGGCGGCTCTGCGGCTCGACTCCGGCGTCACCGACCCCGCCACCTCCCTGGTCCGCACCGGGCTGCGCTTCTTCCCGCCGGCGAAGCGGGCCGTGAAGGCGGGGCTGGGGGAGCTCGGCATTCCCGCCGGCGTGCTCAGCTACTTCAGCTACCCGACCCACTTCGACTCGACCGAGGCCGAGGCGGCGCTCGCCGGCTCCGGCATCTCGGTGCCGCCGCTCGAGTCCTACGCGGACCGCATCTGGGACTACTGGGAGCGCAACCTCGACCCCGGCCTGTTCAAGGACCGCTCGCTGTCCGGGGCGGTGCGGGGCAAGGTGGTGATGATCACCGGCGCCTCCTCCGGGATCGGCAAGGCGACCGCGGTCAAGGTCGCCGACGCCGGCGCGACCGTGCTGCTCGTCGCCCGCTCGATCGAGAAGCTGGAGGAGACCAAACGCGAGATCGAGGCGGCCGGCGGCGTCGCCCACATCCACCGCTGCGACCTCGCCGACATCGAGGACATCGAGCGGATGGCCGAGGAGGTCCTCACCTACCACGGCCAGGTCGACATCCTCGTCAACAACGCGGGCCGCTCGATCCGCCGCTCGATCGGGCTCGCCTACGACCGCTTCCACGACTACGAGCGCACGATCCAGCTCAACTACCTGGGCGCGGTGCGGCTGATCCTGGCGCTGCTGCCCTCGATGCGGGCGCGCAAGTCGGGCCACATCATCAACATCAGCTCGATCGGCACGCAGACCAACCCGCCGCGCTTCTCGGCCTACGTCGGCTCGAAGGCGGCCCTCGACGCCTTCAGCCGCGTGATCGCCTCCGAGGTGGTCGACGACGGCGTCCACCTGACGACGATCCACATGCCGCTGGTGCGCACGCCGATGATCGCGCCGACCCGGATGTACGACGTCTTCCCGGCGATCTCGCCGGAGGAGGCCGCCGAGATGATCTCCGGGGCGATGATCCACCAGCCGAAGAAGGTGGCCACCCGGCTGGGGACGTTCGGAGAGCTGCTCTACGCCGTCGCCCCGACCGTCAGCGACAGGATCCTCAACCAGGCCTACAAACTCTTTCCGGAGTCGCAGGCTGCCAAGGGGAAGGGGGAGGAGGCGCCGGACAAGGCTCCCTCTACCGAGGCGGTTGCCTTTGCTCATTTGATGAAAGGTGTTCATTGGTAGGGCGGGTGGTGCCCCTCCTCGGAAGACCGTTGCGCAGCTGATCGCCTGCGGGGCTTCGGAACGGACTACCGGGAGCCTTCCGAGGAGGGGCACCACCCGCCCCTCCGGTGGAGCGCTTTCATGAGACGGCTTAAGCACTGGGGTTGGGGCTTTGAGGACCAGGCGCCCTCTAAAGAGGAGCTTGTCGCCGCCGCTGAGGGGATTCGGGAGCGGCTTGGTCTCGGGGGGGAGCTCGAGGAGCCTGTGGGGCTGGAGGAGGTTGAGCTTCGGGGGCCCCGGCTGAAGGCTCCAGCGGGGATGGGGGGCCTGTTTACGGACGAGAAGTACGAGCGGGTGCTGCACTCGCTGGGGAAGGCCTACCGGGATGTTGTCCGGGGGTTCCGGGGGGAATTCGGGAACCCGCCGGACCTCGTTGCCTATCCGAAAGACGAGTCGGAGATCGAGGTGGTGCTTTCCTGGGCCGAGGCCGAGGGGGCCGCGGTCATCCCGTTCGGGGGCGGGACCAGTGTGGTCGGCGGAGTCGAGCCGCGGTGTGGGGAGCGGCCGGTTGTCTCGCTTGACCTGAAGCGGCTTGACCGGGTGCTCGACGTCGATGCCGAGTCGATGGCGGCCCGGATCCAGGCCGGGGCCACGGGGCCCGGCCTGGAGGGGCAGCTGCGCGAGCACGGGTTGACGCTGCGGCACTTTCCCCAGTCGTTCGAGTACTCGACCCTGGGCGGCTGGGTGGTCACCCGGGCCGGGGGGCACTTCGCGACGCTCTACACGCACATCGACGACCTGGTCGAGTCGGTGCGGGCGATCACCCCGCGCGGGACCTGGGAGAGCCGCCGCCTGCCGGGATCGGGGGCGGGCCCCTCGCCGGACCGGGCGCTGATCGGCTCGGAGGGGATCCTCGGCGTCGTCTCCGAGGCCTGGGTGCGGGTGCGGCCGCGACCCGAGTTCAAGGCGTCCTGCGCGGTCGAGTTCGACGACTTCCCCGCCGCCGCCGCGGCCGTGCGCGAGATCTCGCAGTCGGGCCTGCACCCGGCCAACTGCCGGCTGCTCGACGCGCTCGAGGCGGGCACGACCGGCGCCGGCTCGGGCGAGGCGCACCTGCTCGTGCTCGGCTTCGAGTCGCCCGGCCTCCCGGTCGAAGAGCCGATGCGCCAGGCCCTAGAAATCGCCCGAAACCACGGCGGCAACCCCGGCGACACCCGCAATTCAGCGCCGACGGGACGGAAATCTCCCTATATAGAGGGAAATCGTCCCGTCGGCCGCGATGCGTCTGCGGTGGAGAGCTGGCGCTCGGCGTTTTTGCTTGCTCCTTACCTGCGCGACACGTTCGTCGCCTGCGGCGTGCTCAGCGAGACCTTCGAGACGGCGATCACCTGGGACCGCTTCGAGGAGTTCCACGCAGGCGTCATGTCGGCGGTGCGGACCAAGGTCGCCGAGGTCTGCGACGCGCCCGCGGAGGGGCCAGGGGCGCCGCGGGTCAGCTGCCGCTTCACCCACGTCTACCCGGACGGCCCGGCGCCCTACTTCACCGTGCTGGCACCGGCGGTCCGCGGCGGCGAGGTCGAGCAGTGGGACGAGGTCAAGGCGGCGGCGGCCGAGGCCGTGATCGAGGGCGGCGGCACGATCACCCACCACCACGCCGTCGGCCGCGACCACCGTCCCTGGTACGACCGCCAGCGGCCCGCGCCCTTTGCAGCCGCCCTGCGCGCCGCCAAGGCGGAGCTCGACCCCGCCGGAATGCTCAACCCGGGCGTCCTCATCGACCCCTGAGCCCGGCGTGACGTCTTTCGGTCGGGATGGCAACCGAAAAGCGTTACGGCAGGACCAAGGGCGCTTGAATGGCCTCGATTGCCGGCCTGAGCGCTACGCTTTCGCGACGACTCCCCGGCCGGAAGCGAGATTCCGCCTATCTCGCCGGCCCATCCAGTGTGGAAACGATCACCTCCGAACAGCCGACGGTTCCGGTTACAGCCGGTGACCCCGCAGCGCCGATGAACGAGCCCGTGGTGCCGCGGCGATCGCCGCTGCGGGCGGCGATCAAGACGGCCCGGCCGCAGGAGTGGATCAAGAACTTCTTCGTCTTCGCCGGCCTGCTGTTCTCGGGCAAGTTCAGCCACCCACACGACGTGATGGAGGCGACCCTCACCTTCGTCGCCTTCTGCGCTATCTCCAGCGCCGGCTACTACGTCAACGACCTGCTCGACGTCGAGCTCGACCGCAAGCACCCGAAGAAGCGCTTCCGCCCGCTCGCGGCGGGGGAGCTCTCGGAGGGGACGGCGAAGGCGATCGCCCCGGCGCTGGCGCTCGTCGCCGTCGCCATCGCGTTCGCCGCGGTGAACTGGCAGGTCGGCCTGATGGTGGTCGGCTACGGCATCGCCCAGATGGCCTACAGCCTCGGCCTCAAGCAGGTCGTGATCGTCGACGTGATGACCCTGGCCGGCCTCTTCATCCTCCGCGTCGCCGCCGGCGCCAACGCGGTCGACGCCCATGCCTCGGAGTGGCTGCTGCTCTGCACCGGCATGCTCGCCCTCTTCCTCGGCTTCACCAAGCGCCGCCAGGAGGCGGTCTCCGAGCTGCACGAAGGGACCAGCAGCCGCCCGGTGCTCGAGCACTACTCGCTGCCGTTCCTCGACCAGATGGTCGCCATGGTCACCACCGGCACCGTGATCAGCTACTCGATCTACGCCGTCAACTCGCCGCTCATCGGCAACAAGATGATGTGGACGATCCCCCCGGTCGTCTACGTCATCTTCCGCTACCTCTACCTCGTCTACGATCGCGCCGACGACCGCTCGATCGCCGCGATGGTCTCCAAAGACAGGGGCATGGTCGCCGGTGGCGCCGCCTGGGTGATCGTCGCCTTCGTCTTGCTCTACGTCTTCAAGTAGCGGGCCCGCGTCAGTCGGGCTGGACCGGCAGGTCGGAGACCAGCTCGGTCTTGCCGCCGCGCTGGAACTGGAGGTCGATCGTCTCGTTCTTGCGGTAGGTGCCGAACAGGCCCAGGTACATCGCCAGCCAGCGGCCGGTGCCCACCTTCTCCTTGACGATCTGCCGTGTGAAGACGATCTCGCCGGCGGCGACGCGGTAGTCCTCGCCCTCGCGCTGCTCGACCCCGTTGACGAAGACCGCGTAGGGCGCCTCGGCGCCTGCGGGCAGCTTCACCCGACGGCCGGCGGCGTAGCTGCCCTTTGGGATCTCGGTCTCAGTCTCGGCCATCGGCTTCCAGAGTCTCGCGCACCAGGTCGAACGGCGTCTCGTGGCGGCTCGGGTCGAGCTCCTCGCGCCGCACCCCGCCCCGGTACGGCATGAACGTCCCGTCGCCGCGCACGTCGATCCCGGCGACCGGCCTGCGCATCCAACCTCGGCCGCTCAGCTGCAGCCGGGCGTGGACCTGCGCCTCGGGCTCGAAGTCCCGCAGCGAGGAGACGCCCTCGACGGGCCCCTCGGCCCGGATCGCCAGCGCCCGCTCCCGCATCGCCGCCACCGCATCGCCGAGGTCGGCGAAGCCGGCGTGCTCGACGTCGGACCCGTGCCTCACGGTCAGCTTCCAAGCGGCCACGCCGGCAGCGTAGAGAAGCGGAGGCCGAATCGCCCCCCGCGACCCTGAGCCAGGCAAAAACGCATCGCGCGGGTGAAAAACCGCAACGTTTGCAACCTCCAAAATGGACTATCATCGCGCTGGGATGGGGGGTAGGGGAAGTCACGTGTTTGGCAGGTGGGGTCCGAAGCGGCCGCGTCTGACCAAGGGCGCGACCCGCTTTGCCTTCGGGATGCTCCAGGGGCATTTCTCGCGCAAGGGCGTGGTCAACTTCGACAGCGAGATCGGCCGCGACCGCCTCGCGCAGCTCGAACGGGCGATCGAGGAGGGCCGCGAGGCCTACCTGCTCGGCTTCGGAGTCGGCTTCCACAACTCGGGCGTCGCGCTGGTGAGGGTCTCCCCGCAGGGCACGCTGGAGCTGATCTGCAACGAAGAGGAGGAGCGCTACGCGGCGGAGAAGCACTGCAGCGCCTATCCGGAGCACGCCGTCGAGGCGGTCAAGCGGCGGATGGAGGACCGCGGGATCGAGCCGGCCGACCTGGCCGCATGCGTGGGCAGCTGGGAATTCGCCAAGGCGATCGTCGCGATCACGCTTGGCTCCGGTTGCGAAGAAGCCCCGCGCAGCCTGACCCCGCGGCTGGGCCGCTACCTGGACCAGCTGATGCGCAACGACATCGTCCAGCAGGTCGCGGCCAGCCCCGCCCGGCTGGCCGAGCAGCTCGGGCTCGACGAGCCGCTGCCGGTGATCGGCATCCGCCACCACGACAACCACGCCTACCTCAGCTACGCGCTCTCGCCGTTCGCGGAGGAGCCTGGGTCGACGATGGTCCTCGTCCTCGACGGGTCCGGCGACGACACCGCCACCTCGCTGTTCGAGGCCAGCGAGGGCGGGCTCACCCTGCTCAAGGCCCAGGACGCCAACACGCTCGACTCGCTGGGAACGATCTACGGCTTTCTCAGCTCCACCCAGGGCGGCTGGCCGATCCTCAGCTCCGAGGGCCGCTACATGGGCGCGGCCGCCTGGGGCAACGGCGACCGGCTCACGAACGGCTACTACCGCCGGCTGCGGCAGATCGTCTACCTCGGCTCCGAAGGGGAGGTCCGCCTCAACCGGGCTCTTGCCAACTGGACCCGGGGCGGCTTGACCAAGCCCTACACCGAGGAGCTGATCGACATCCTCGGCGAGCCGATCCCCCCCGGCCGCATGTGGCACCCCGACGCCGTCCTCAACGTCGAGGACGTGCGCCACCCCGAGGTCACCCGCGAGCGGGTCGACAAGGCCGCGGCCGTGCAGATGGTCTTCGAGGACGCGCTCGCGCACATCGTCGAGCACCTGATCCGTGAGACCGGCAGCGAGCGCCTGGTGCTCAGCGGCGGCACCGCGCTCAACTGCGTCGCCAACATGCGCCTGCTGGACTGCTTCGACGAGGACTGGTACGAGCGCCAGCTCGGGCGCAGCGACACACGCCTGCGCCTCTGGGTGCCGCCGACCCCCGGCGACGTGGGGACCCCGGCCGGCGCCGCCTTCGCCTTCGCGATGCGGGCCGGGGCCCGGCCGGGGCAGCCGCTCAAGCACGCCTTCTACTGCGGCACCGCGGCCTCGACCGCGGAGATCGAAACAGCCCTCGGCGCCGAGCCGACGGTGGGCAGCGTCGCGCTTGGCGACTGCTCGGATCCCGAGCGGCTGGCGCTCGTCGCCGACCTGCTCGCCCACGCGCTCTCCGAGGACCGCATCCTCGGCCTCTACCAGGGGGCATCGGAGACCGGCCCCCGGGCGCTTGGGCACCGCAGCATCCTCGCCAACCCGTGCAACCCCGAGACCCGGCACCTGCTCAACGAGCGGGTCAAGCACCGCGAACTGATCAGGCCGCTGGCGCCGATGGTCACCCGCGCCGCGGCCGAGCGTTTATTCGAGCTGCAGCCGGGCGCGGCGGCGGACGACTTCAACGCCTACAGCTACATGGTGCTCACCGCGCGAGCCCGGCCCGAGGCGCGCGACATCGTCCCGGCCGTGATCCACCACGACGGCACCGGCCGGCTTCAGATAGTCCGCCCCGAGACCGACCCCTTCACCCACGCCTTCCTGGTCGCCATGGGTCGCAGGGTCGGCGTCGAGGCGTCGGTGAACACCTCGCTCAACGTCGGCGCGCCGATCGCCCACACGCCGGAGCAGGCGGTCGAGACGCTGAAGCGGGCGCACGGGCTGGACGGGCTGCTGATGATCGGCGAGGAGCGCCAGGCGACGCTGGTCTGGCTGGAGGACCGCCCCGAGGCACGCGACCGCCTGCTCGGCTCGGTCGACCGGTGGGCGGCCGAGACGGGCACCGAGCTGCCCGGCGCTGCGCCGCTCGCCGGCTGAGCGGCCCTGCTCAGGCGCCGCGCCGCGGCCGCTTCGGCCGCCGTGCGGGCGGGCCGACGATCTTTTCCGGTCCCTTGCGGTCGGCCAGCGGGACGTACTCGCGCCCCCGCTCGCCGGTGTAGATCTGGCGCGGGCGGGCGATCTTCTGTTCGGGGTCGTCGAGCATCTCCATCCACTGCGCGACCCAGCCGGCCGTGCGCGGGATGGCGAAGATCACCGTGAACATCTCGGTCGGGATCTCCAGTGCCTCGTAGATGATCCCCGAGTAGAAGTCGACGTTGGGGTAGAGCTTGCGCGAGGTGAAGTACTCGTCGTCGAGCGCGCGCTTCTCCAGCTCGCGGGCGATCTCGACCAGCGGGTTGTACTCGGTCGCCTCGAAGACCTCCTCCATGTGCTGCTGGATGATCCGCGCCCGCGGGTCGTAGTTCTTGTAGACCCGGTGGCCGAAGCCCATCAGCTTCGCCTCGCGCGCCTTCACCTTCTCGAGGAAGGCGGGGATGTTGTCGACCGAGCCGATCTCCCGCAGCATCCGCAGCACGGCCTCGTTGGCGCCGCCGTGCAGCGGCCCGTAGAGCGCCGCCACGCCGGCCGCGACGGCCGAGTAGGGGTCGACGTGGGAGGAGCCGACGCCGCGCACGGCGTTGGTCGAGCAGTTCTGTTCGTGGTCGGCGTGGAGGATGAAGAGGACGTCGAGCGCCTTGGAGAGGCTTTCCTTCGGCACGTGCCTCATTTCCGTCTTCTTGAACATCATCGAGAGGAAGTTCTCGGAGAAGTTGAGGTCGTTTTCGGGGTAGACGTAGGGCAGCCCCATGTTGTGCCGGTAGGAGAAGGCGGCCAGCGTCGGCACCTTGGCGATCAGCCGCACCGCGGCCATGTAGCGCTCTTCTGGATCGTCGATGTGCTTCGCCGCCGGGTAGAAGGTCGAGAGCGCGCCGACCCCGGAGAGCAGCATGCCCATCGGGTGGGCGTCGTAGCGGAAGCCCTCGAAGAACTGCTTCAGGTCCTCGTGGACGAAGGTGTGGTGGGTGATGTCGTAGACCCAGCGGTCCAGCTGCGGGCCGGTCGGCAGCTCGCCGAAGATCAGCAGGTAGGCGACCTCGAGGAAGGTGGAGCGCTCGCAGAGCTGCTCGATCGAGTAGCCGCGGTGTTCGAGGACGCCCGCCTCGCCGTCGATGTAGGTGACCGAGGAGCGGCAGGCGGCGGTGTTGGTGAAGGCCGGATCGAAGGCCAGCATCCCGAATTCGCCCTCGTCCACCTTGATCTGGCGCAGGTCCATCGCCCGCACCGTGCCGTCGACGATCGGCAGCTCGTAGGTCTTACCGGTGCGGTTGTCTGTGACGGTCAGCGAGTCGGCGCCCATGCGGCGCGCATTCTCGCATTTCCGCCGCGCCGGCTCGTTATACGGCGGGCAGCGGCTCGAACTGGGTCATTCCGTGCAGCTCGGCGAAGCGCTCCTCGATCTCCTCGCGGGTGAGGACGGAGACGCGCTCCGTGCCGAACCGCTCGACGTTGAACGAGGCGAGCACGGTGCCGTAGCCCATCGCGCGGCGCAGGCAGGCCTCGTCGACCTCGCCCTCGTGGCTGTCGAGGTAGCCGAGGAAGCCCCCGGCGAAGCTGTCGCCGGCCCCGGTCGGGTCGCGCACGTCCTCGAGCGGGAAGCCGGGCAGGGCGAAGAAGCTCTCCCCGGTGAAGAGTGCGGCGCCGTACTCGCCCTGCTTGGCGACGACGGCACGCGGCCCGTGCTCCATCACCGCCCGCGCGGCGCGGGCCAGGTTCGGCTCACCGGTCAGCTGGCGGATCTCGGCGTCGTTGAGGACGACGCAGTCGACCTCGCCGATCGCCCCCAGCAGCGAGTCCTTCGCCGTCTCGATCCAGAGGTTCATCGAGTCCAGGGCCGAGAAGCGGGCGCTGGCGCACTGGGCGCGGACCTGGCGCTGCAGGTCGGGCTGGATGTTGGCGAGGAAGAGCATGTCGGCGGCTTCCGCGGCGGCCGAGAGCTTCGGCTCGAACTCGCCGAAGACGCCGAGCTGGGTGTCCTCGGTGTGGGCGACGTTGAGGTCGTACTCGTAGCGCCCGCGCCAGAAGAACGACTCGCCGCCCTCGACCCGCTCGATGTCGTCGGTCAGCACGCCGCGGCGTTCGAGGACCTCGAACTCGGCGGGCCCGAAGTCCTCGCCGACCGGGCCGACGGGGCGGACCTCGGTGAAGAAGCTGGCGGCCAGCGAAAAATGGACCGCGGCGCCCCCCAGCATGCGGTCGCGCTCCCCGAACGGGGTCTTGACGCTGTCGAACGCGATTGAGCCGACTACGGTCAGGGACATTTACGGAGCGCAGGGTACCCCGTTGACGGGGGCCGACTATGGTTCCCCGCCGTGAAGGCGATTCAGATTCAGGAGTTCGGCGGCCCCGACGTTATGCGCTTGGTCGAGGTTGACGACCCTGTGGCCGCCGACGGGATGGTCGTGGTCGATGTTGCGCGCAGCGGGATCAACTTCGCCGATACGCACGCGACCCGGAACGACTACCTGGCCGAGCAGAGCCTGCCGCTGATTCCCGGGGCGGAGATCTCCGGGCGGACGCCGGACGGGCGCCGTGTCGCGGCGCTGCTCGGCAGCGGCGGGTATGCCGAGAAGGTGGCCGTGCCCGAGGCGCTGCTGGTTCCCCTGCCCGACGAGGTCGACGACGACCAGGCGGCGGGGATGCTCCTGCAGGGCCTGACCGCGCTGGCGCTGGTCCAGCGCTGCGCCCGGATCGAGGCCGGCGAGACCCTGGTGGTCGAGGCCGCCGCGGGCGGCACCGGCAGCCTGGCGGTGCAGCTCGGCAAGCGGGCCGGCGCCAAGGTGATCGGGCTTGCCTCCAGCGAGGAGAAGCGGGCCTTGGTCGAGCGGCTCGGCGCCGACGCCACTGTCGATTCCCGCGCCGGGAACCTGGGCGAGGCCATTCGCGAGGCCAACGGCGGCGAGCGGGTCGACGCGGTGCTCCACATGAGCGGCGGAGACGCCTTCGACCAGGAGCTCGGCATCCTCGCCCCGCTGGGCCGAATGGTCGTCTTCGGGATCGCCTCGCGCGAGCAGCGCGACGTCTCCACTGCGGCCCTGCTGCGTGGCTCGAAGTCGGTAATCGGCTTCTGGCTCGTGCACCTGCTCGCCCGCCAGGACCTGGCCGTGCCGATGATCGGCGAGCTGCTCGCCGCCGTCGCCAAGGGCGAGCTCGAGGTCACCGTCGGCGGCGTCTACCCGCTCTCCGACGCGGCCCGTGCCCACGAGGACCTGATCGCCCGCCGCAGCAGCGGCAAGCTACTGCTGGACCCCTCGCAGTGACCGCCTTCAAAGAGCTCGGGCTCTCAGCGCAGATCCAGCAGGCTCTCGACGAGCTCGGCTTCCAGGACCCGACCCCGATCCAGGACCAGGCGATCCCGGAGCTGCTCGGCGGCCACGACGTGATCGGCCAGGCCCAGACCGGAACCGGCAAGACCGCGGCCTTCGGCCTGCCCCTGCTCCAGTACCTCGACCCCGACAACGACGAGGTCCAGGCGGTCGTCCTCACCCCGACCCGCGAGCTCTGCATCCAGGTGACCCAGGCGCTGCGCTCCTACGCCGAGCACCTCGACGTCGAGATCGTCGCCGTCTTCGGCGGCGCCCCGATCAAATCCCAGCAGGCGCAGCTGCGCGCCGGGGCGCACGTCGTCGTCGCCACCGTCGGCCGGATGATGGACCTGATGAGCCGCCGCTCGCTGGTCCTCACCGCGGCCCGCTACATCGTCCTCGACGAGGCCGACGAGATGCTCGATCTCGGCTTCATCGAGGACGTCGAGAAGATCCTCCGCATGTGCCCGAGCGGCCGCCAGACGGCGCTCTTCTCGGCGACGATGCCTCCGCCGATCAAGAAACTGGCCGAGAGCTACATGTACGACCCGACCACGATCCGGATCACGCCGAAAACGCTGACCGTCGACGCCATCGCCCAGGCCTACGTCGAGGTCGAGGCCAAAGAGAAGGCGGCCAGGCTGGTCGACCTGCTCAGGGCCGAGGAACCGGAGCAGGCGATCATCTTCTGCCGCACCAAGATCGGGGCCGACCGGCTCGAGAAGACGCTGAAGAACAAAGGCCTCGACGTCAAGGCCCTGCACGGCGACATGAGCCAGGGCTCGCGGGACGGCGTGATGATCGCCTTCAAGGACCGCCGCGTGCGGCTGCTGGTGGCGACCGACATCGCCGCCCGCGGGCTCGACATCGAGCACGTCACCCACGTGATCAACTACGACGTGCCGGCCTCCTCGGAGGTCTACGTCCACCGCATCGGCAGAACAGGCCGGGTCGGCAGGACGGGCCGCGCGATCACCTTCGTCACGCCAGCCCAGCGCGATGAGATCGGCCGCATCGAGCGCGACGTGAAGACGACGATCGGCGAGTGGGAAACGCCCGAGGAGCGGCTCGAGCACGCGCCGCGGCCGCGGCGGCGCGAGCGCAGCGAGGCCGAGCCGAAGGAGAGCTCCGCCGCCGAGCCGAACGGGATGAAGGACGGCGACTCGGTCAAGCTCTTCGTCAACCGCGGCGAGCGCAGCGGCATCACCGAGCAGGACCTGCGCTGGGCGCTGCGCGAGGGCGCTGTCCTGCCCGAGGCGGCGATCCGCGACGTCCACGTCCTGCACCGCTTCTCCTTCGTCCACGTCGATCCCGAGGTCGCCGAGCGCACCGTCGAGTACCTCGACGGCACGAAGGTGAACGGCAAAGAGATTCGCCTCGAGGTTGCCCGGAACTGAGCGACCCGCCCGGCCCTACCGGGACGGGCCGCCGGCAGTCAGCTCGGCGATGCAGCCGAAGAGCCGGTCGAAGTCGATCGGCTTGGCGATGTAGCCCTGCACCTCGATCTCGGCGGGCGCGCCGGCGTCCATCTCGTCCTGGTGGGCGCTGACGATCAGGGCGGGGGTGTCGACTCCGTCGGCGCGCAGCTGGCGCAGGGCGTCGACGCCGGAGACGCGCGGCATCATCGCGTCGAGCAGGAGGATGTCCGGCGCGGGTCCGCGGGCGACGGCTTCGATCACCTCGACCCCGTCGGCGGCGGTGATCACCTCGTAGCCCTCCATCTCCAGCCGCGTGCGGAGCAGCAGGAGGATCGTCTCCGAGTCGTCGGCGATCAGCACCCGGATCACAGAACACCCTCCGGTTCGCGCCCCAATCGTCCCGGATTCGAGCACCCGGAGATCGCCGTGACGATTGGGGCGCTCACAGGCTCACCGCCGGCAGCCATACGCGGAAGGTGGAGCCCCGGCCCGGAACCGACTCGGCGGCGATCGTGCCGCCGTGCAGCTCGACCAGGGACTTGGAGATCGCCAGGCCGAGCCCGGTGCCGCCCACGTGCTGGGTCAGGCCTGCGTCGCCGCGGGTGAAGCGCTCGAATATGTGCTCAAGCTGATCGGCTGCCATCCCCGGCCCGTCGTCGCTGACTGAGAGCTCCACTCCATCATCTCGCCCGGTCGCCGTGACCACGATCGAGGCGCCCTCGGGACAGTACTCGTGCGCGTTGGTGAGCAGGTTGACCAGCACCTGGCGGATTCTGTCGCGGTCGACCTCGACCTGGGCCAGGCCCGGCTCGATCGACTGGGTCAGCGACTGGCCGCCGGCCTCGGTCTGGCTCAGCATCGTGCGCGCCGCGTCTTCGACCAGCGGCGCGACGTCAGTCGGCACCGGCTTGATCGTCAGCCGGCCGGCGTCGGAGCGGGCCAGGTCGAGCAGGTCGTTGAGCAGGCGCACCAGGTGGCGGGTGTTGTCGATGATGATCTCGACCGTGTCGGCCTGCTTCGAGCTGAGCTTGTCGCGCTCCAGCATCAGCAGCTCGGCGAAGCCCTGCACCGAGGTGAGCGGGCTGCGCAGCTCGTGCGAGGCGGTCAGCACGAACTCGTCCTTCATCGTTTCCAGCTGGTCGCGTTCTCCGGCGCGGCGCTGCAGTTCGGCGGCCATCTCGTTGAACGCGGCGCCGAGCGCGGCGGTCTCCGAGAGGCCACCGACTTTGACTCGCGCGTTGAGGTCGCCGCCGGCGAGCCGGCCGGAGGCGTCGACAAGCTCCTCGAGCGGGCGCCGCATCGAGGAGATCAGGCCGCTGAAGAGCAGTGCCGCGCCGGTCAGCCCCGCGATCAGGCCGGCGCCGACGAGCAGGGCCGTGTCGCGGGTCTCGCCGTCGATTTCGTTGCGCAGCGCCTGCCGCGCCTGCTGCTGGGCGACGATCACGCGCCGTGCCGCCTCCGGGTGGTCGCCGCCGGCGAGCCGGTTGCGGGCGGCGATCTCCACCTGGTAGGAGCGGGCGGTCGCGTCCTCGAAGTCCTGGCGCTGCTGCAGAAAGCGCGCGACGCCGATCACCGCGAGCCCGGTCAGCACCGCAAAGGCGATCGCGAAGCCGATCGTCAGCCGGTTGGCGAGCGACGGGCTGAGCCGGAGGCGGCGTCGGGAATATGCTTGGCCCGCGATGGGGCACGAGGCTACAGGCACGGCCGACGGCAGCGCCGCGGCTCCGCAGGGGATCGACCGGGCGGGGGTCGAAGCCTGGTTCGCCGAGCAGGTGCCGGGCGTGGAGCTGCCCCTGTCCTTCGAGCGGATCTCGGGCGGCCACTCGAACCTGACCTACGGCGTGCGCGACGCCGCGGGCAGGCGCTGGGCCCTGCGCCGGCCGCCGCTCGGCAAGCGGCTCGGCTCCGCCCACGACATGGGGCGCGAGCACCGCGTCGTCTCGGCGCTGGCGCCGACGCCGGTCCCGGTCGCGCCCGTGGTCGGCTTCTGCGCGGAGGAGAGCGTCAACGAAGCGCCCTTCTACGTGATGGAGTTCGTCGAGGGGCCGATCCTGCGCGGGCTGGCCGAGGCCAATGCCTTTCCCGACGAGGCCGACCGTCGCGCGATCGGCGAGCGGGTCGTCGACACGCTGGTCGCGATCCACGCGGTCGATCCCGACGCCGCCGGGCTCGGCGAGCTCGGCCGCAAGGAGGACTACGTCGCCCGCCAGCTGCACCGCTGGCAGGGCCAGTGGGAGAAGTCCAAGACGCGTGAGCTGCCGGCGATCGACGCCGTTCACGAGGAGCTGGCGGGGCGCATCCCCGTCCAGGGCCCGGCGACGATCGTGCACGGCGACTACCGGCTCGACAACATGATCCTCACCCCCGCCGGCGAGGTGGCCGCGGTCGTCGACTGGGAGCTCTGCACCCTGGGCGACCCGCTCGCGGACGTCGGCCTGCTGATGGTCTACTGGCCCGAAGCGGGCGAGGAGGAGATCTCCCTCGGCCAGCCGGCGACGATGGCCCCCGGATTCCCCGGCCGTGAGGAGCTCAGGGCGCGCTACGCGGAGCGCTCCGGCCGCGACCTCTCGCAGCTCGATTTCTTCGTCGCGCTCGGCTACTGGAAGCTGGCGATCATCCTCGAGGGCGTCTACGCCCGCTACGCCGCCGGCCAGTACGGCAAGGTCGATCCGGGCATCGAAGAGTTCGCCCGCCTGGTCGAGCGCCTTGCAGAGGCGGCCAAAAAAGCCGCAAAAACTCGCTGAAGCGTTAACATTTCATTCGCGTCAGGTTTCGGCGCTGGGTCGTCAGCATTTCGACTCCCCGCCTGACCTGGTGCAGCTCGATGGACTGGGGAGGGCGGCGACACTCCTGTCTCGCCGCCCTCTCTTTAATCGCCGGCTTCTTCGGCCGCTCTGCGCATGCGAAGCAACAGCGCTGCCGACGGCGTCACCTTGCCGGTGGCGTAGGTCGAGAGCCGCGAGGCCGAGGTTCCGATCCGGGTTGCGAACCTGGTGCGCGATAGCCCGGAACGCTCGATCAGCCCTTTGACCTCCTCCGCCACCAGGTGGCGCTCCATCTCCTCGGCTTCTCTGCGTGCAGCTGAGATGGAGCGCTCCATCGCCTCGGCGACGCCGTAAGGACGGCTGTGGCTCAGGACCTCTTCGACTCTGCGGGACACCGGGCCCCACGGCTGTGCACGGATTGCGGCTGTCAGCTTTCGCCAATGAGATAGCCCGCCCCGCTCGAGCGCAGCCTGAATCGCCTCGATCGGCCAAGCGGAGACAGGGTCATTCGGCGACGCCCTGACGTTGCGAAAGGCGAGGCTGCTCACCCGGCCACCATGTTCGCGCCGACGGCGCCGAGAACCTCGGTGACGGCGCTCCAGTCGCTCCAGCGCTTTCTCAGCCGCCGATAAGAGGACAGCTGGTCGATGACAGACGGATCGGCCGGCCGGGGATCCGAGAGCTGGCGGACCAGTTGCGAGGCGACACCGTCTCCATCGCCGTGCTGGTCTGCGTAGAAATCGTCTATTTGCGCCAGGACTGCCGCGGCCCTCTCTACGCCGAGCCGGTCCGAGAGCGCGGCCAGATCGAGGTAGTCGCGGGTCTGATTGCGGCGCACGATCAGGAACGCCTTGATTCGCAGCGTCTCCTCGATGGTCGGCACGGTCACCTCGGCCCCGGATGGAGCTGAGACGGTCGAGATCTCCAGCGGGACTCTGCGGATCATCTGGCGGACGCCAGCTTCGATTCCATCCAGATTTCCGAGGATCACCTTGCCGGGGGTAACCCGGTTGGTCGCCCAGCCCGCATCGCTCTCAACCGCCTCGAGGACCATTTCGAACCGGTCGGCGAGATCGGCGAGAACATGATCGTGATCCCGCGACTCGCGGTGGTCGGCGTAGAGGATCGCCGCGGCGCCCCCGACCAGGACCGCGTCTGGGACGAGTTTTTGCAGGTGCGCAGCCGACTCCATCAGGGCGACGAACCGTGGGTCGCGGTCGTCGATGCGGGGCGGTTTGCTGACCATATAGAGAGATTATCAATTCTGATAATCACGCAAATGGGCTTGCTCCAAGGCAATTCACCACCTTGCATCGCCCCCCGGTACCTGAAAGGGTGCAATTTGCTCGGAAAAGCCCCGACGGGATGCCAGACCCCCCCCGTCCCTCGAACCCAAGGAGATCCTGTGAAGCAGATACGCACGCGACTCACGTACGCGAACGTGATGTCGTCGATCGCCGTCTTCCTCGTCCTCGGTGGCGCGACCGCCTTCGCCGCGCAGAAGATCGGCAGCAACGAAATCAAGGGCAACTCGATCACCACCGGCAAGATCAAGAAGGAAGCGGTGACCAAGGCCAAGATCAAGAAGGGCTCCATCGACTCCTCGAAGCTCGCCAACAACGCCGTGACGACCAGCAAGATCGCCAACGACGCGGTCACCGGCGACAAGGCGAACGAGGCAACCTTCGGCCAGGTGCCAAGTGCCGCGAACGCGAACAACGCGAACACCGTCGGAGGCCTCACGATCAAGAAGTTCATGGTCAAGGTCCCCAACGGCGGCGGCAACACAACTGTCTTGGCAATCGGCGGAATCACCTTGACCGGCTCGTGCGTCGGTGGGACCACCAGCCTGACGGCGGCCAAGGATGCGGGAGCGCCCTCGATGACCGTCACTCTGGCCGCGTTCAGCACGGCCGAACCGGAAAAAACCCTGGCTTTCGGCACCTCCTCCTTCTCCACTGCGGACCTCGATCAGGGCTTCCTGACGATGGGTGGGAAGGCTGAGTTCGCTTCGTCGACGGGTGGGGTGACCACCATCCAGTATCAGGCGAGGAACCCCGGCAACTTCAGTCCCAACGAGAACGTCTGCGTCTACGCCGGCACGGCTATCAGCGGCTGACGTCGGGCAGTCACGGAACAGCGAGACCGAGCCCTGGCTCGGTCTCGCTGTCCATTAATCCCAATCTCTGGAGCGAGTGAGTGAGACGGAGAGTTGCGGCGCGGCGCGGAGGCATCCGACTTGCTTGCCTGGCATGCGTTGCAACGCTGCTCGTCCTCCTCAGCGCCTGCGGCGATTCGACCGAGAGTACGTCGCCGGAAACAGATCAGCCCGCAGCTGGCTTGAATTCCAGCGCGTCGTCGCACAAACGGGATCGGCAGGACGCGATTCGACGTGAGGCAAAGAGCCACGGGCATCCGCACGGCAAAGAGACAAGCGGCGGGTCCGGGACAAAGAGGGAAGAGCCTGGACATCCGGTTCAGCACGGTTCCCAAACACCCGTTTCACCGGACAAGCCTGCGAGCGATGCCAAGAAGACGGGTGCGATGGAAGGCACCAGAAGTGCGACTGTCACACCGGTGCACTCCTCGGACCAAGAACGCGACGGTGAGCCTCCGGCTTCGGCACCGGCCCAGCCCAGCGGCCCCAGCGACGCCGACGATGCAGCTGTCCGCTAGGAAGGCCCGGATCTCAGATCGCGCGTCGCGCGTGCTTCGGGTCCAGCTCGCCTGCCGCCTCGGCCTCGGCGCGCTTTGCCCAGCGGTTTAGCTCGCGGCGGGCGAGGACCATCTTGTGGACCTCGTCGGGGCCGTCTGCGAGGCGCAGCATGCGGCTGAAGCGCCAGAGGGCGGCCAGCGGGGTGTCGTCGGTCATGCCGAGTGAGCCGTGCACCTGGATCGCGCGGTCGAGCACGTCCATGACCATGTTGGCGGCGACGATCTTGATTGCCGAGATCGCCTGGCGGGCGGCGCGCTTGCCCTCGGTGTCCATCTTCCAGGCGGCGTAGAGGGTCAGCAGCCGGGCCTGGTCGATCTCCATCCGCGAGGCGGCGATCGCCTCCTGGACGAACTGCTTCTCGCCCAGCGGGCCGCCGAAGGCCTGGCGCTCGTTGGCCCGGTGGCACATCATCTCCAGCGCTCGCTCGGCCGTGCCGATCGCGCGCATGCAGTGGTGGATGCGGCCGGGGCCGAGGCGGTCCTGAGCGACGATGAAGCCCATCCCCTGGCCGCCGAGCAGGTTGGCCGCGGGCACGCGGCAGCCTTCGTAGCGGATCTCGCAGTGGCCGGGGCCCTTGTCGTGCCCCATCACCGAGATCGGCCGGACCAGGTTGAAGCCGGGCGTGTCGGTTGGCACGCAGATCATCGAGGCGCGCGCGTAGGGGTTGGCCTCGGGGTCGGTGACGACCATCGCGATCGCCAGCTCGGCGCCGACCGCGCCCGAGGTGAACCACTTGTGGCCGTCGATCACCCACTCGTCGCCGTCGCGCACGGCGCGCGCCTGCAGCAGGGTGGGGTCCGAGCCGGAGACGTCGGGCTCGGTCATCGAGAAGCAGGAGCGGATGCGGCCCTCGAGCAGCGGCTCGAGCCAGCGTTCGCGCTGCTCGTCCGTGCCGTGCTCGGCGAGGATCTCCATGTTGCCGGTGTCCGGGGCAGAGCAGTTGAAGGCCATCGGCGCCGCCGCGGGGCTGCGCCCCATCTCCTCGCAGAGCAGCCCGTACTCCCAGTTGCTCAGGCCGGGCCCGTAGCGCTCGTCGGGCATGAAGAGGTTCCAGAGCCCCTCCGAGCGGGCCTTCTCGCGGATCTCGACCAGGATCTTCGGGTACGGGACCCCGGGCGCCACCTCGGCGTCCAGCCCTTCCATGATCTCCCGCTCCTGCGGGTAGATCTCGGCGTCCATGAAGTCGAGGATGCGCTCGCGCAGCGCCTCGACCTGGGGACTTGGGGTGAAGTCCATAGCAGGGAAAGCTAGCTCAGCGGCGCTTGTAGCGGGCGAAGAGCTCGCCCTCGTGCTCCAGCAGCCAGGCCAGCTCGAGCTCGGCGACCTCCGGCAGGGGGTCGCCCTCGAGAATGCGCGGGGCATTGGCGCCGGTGAGCTTCGGCGCGATCGTCAGGAACAGCTCGTCGACCAGCCCGGCCGCCTGCAGGGCTCCGTACAGGGTCGGGCCGCCCTCGCAGAGCAGGGCCCTGACGCCCTCAACGCGCAGCGAGCGCAGCAAAGCGACGAGGTCGGCGCGGCCCTCGGGCCCGCTTTCGACCACGATCAGGCGTTTCTCGAGCCCGCTGTAGCGCTCGGCGCGCATCGTCCCGGCGCCGATCATCACCGCGTCGAAGCGGGTCCGCAGCCCGACCAGCATCTCGGTGTCGGTCTCCGAGCCGATCGGGCCGGAGACGCCGCCGATCGTCGCCCGGCCGTCGACGGTCGCGGCGAAGTTGACCGCGACGAAGGGCCGCTCCTCGTGCGCCTGCTCCCAGGGCCTGTAGGAGCCGAGCTGCCGCTCGACGCTGGTCGGGCCGGGGTCCGGGGTCAGCCTCCGCATAGCCCGGGGAGCCTAGTGGTGACTTCGACCTTATTCGCGCATACCGCGAAAAAACACGAAGTCAGCGGGGGCGTTGGGCTGCGGCTAGGAGGAGTAGTCGTGCCAGCCGGCGAACTCTCGGCCGGCGAACTTCTGCAGGGCGGCGACGTCGTCGCCGAAGCGGCCGCGGACCGTCTCGAAGAGGTCGTCGGGCAGCTTCGGCTTCGGCGCCGGCGGTTTCTCGGGGTCGTGGACGACCTTCTCGACGATCCAGCGCATCGACTCCGGCAGGCGGTCGAAGTTGCGGTCGAAGGAGCGAAAGCCCGGCAGCTTGATCAGCTTCTCCATGAACTGGTATTTGTCGCCCTGCTTGGCGCTCGACTTCTCCCACTCGCGGTCGAACTGCTCGGAGGTGAAGGTCGCCTCGACGCCGGCGAAGGCGAAGGCCTTTCGCATCGTCTCCTCGCGTTCGGTCTGCAGCTCCTCCTGGGCGATGATCTCGATCTGCTCGCGGTCGAAGTGCTCGAGGTAGGGCTGCAGCTGCATCCAGTACTTGGAGCGGTTCATGTAGGAGGTCTCGGGACGGGAGAGGACCTCGACCAGATCACCGGTCTCATAGCCGGCGCCCGTGGCGTGGACCCAGTGGGAGAGGATGCGCTTGATCGGGTCGCGCACCATGTAGAGGAGGCGCGCGTCGGGGCAGTGCTGCTTGATCCGCTCGGGCACGCCCGTGAAGCGGGGCAGGTTCGTGTAGTGCGGGGATGACTCGCCGCGCACTTTGAAGCGGCCGTCGAAGCGGCTCGCGTACCAGTCGAGGCCGAGGTCCCAGTTGAGCTCCTCGGCGAAGAAGTTGAGCTCCTTCGGCTTCGACATCTGGATCTCGGGGTGCAGGCCGAGGTAGTGGTGGATGCTGGTCGTGCCGCACTTCAGCCCGCCGATGATGATCAGGTTGGGCAGCGCGGCGTGCCGCTTGCGCCGGCGGCGGAAGCGGCTCTTGCGGTCTGCGGTGTAGCGCTCCCGGGCACGCGCGCACATCGCCTCGTCGGCGTGGTCGCGGGGAGCCTGGGCAGCGGCGATCTGCGTCTCGGCCTCTGACACGAGCGGGCTAGTGTAGCTGCGATGCCGCTCGCCGACTTCGCGTCCAGCTTCAACGCGTTCTTCAACGCCGCCAGCTCGTTCTTCGAGCACCTCTCCGACATCCGCTGGACGCCCTTCGCGATCGCGCTCGTCCTGCTGCTGGCGATGCAGCTCTGCCGCGCCTGGGCCTGGCGCAACGTGCTGCGCGCCGCCTACCCGGCCAAGCCGATCTCCTACCTCAAGCTGAGCGCCGCCTACCTGGCGGGGGCCGGGATCAACGCGATCGTCCCCGCCCACGCCGGCGACGCGACCAAGGTCTTCCTCGCCAAGCGCCAGATCCCCGACTCCTCCTACCCGGCGGTCACCTCGTCCTTCCTCGTCCAGACCGTCTTCGACACGACGGTCGGGATCCTCGTCCTCGCCTACGCGATCAGCCAGGGGCTGCTGCCCGAGCCGCCGCAGCTGCCCAACCTGCCCGCCTTCGAGATCTCGTTCTGGGCCGAGCATCCGCGCACCTTCCTGATCGTCAGCGGCTGCCTGCTGCTGGCGCTGGCGATCGGCGTGTTCTACCTCGGTCACCACGTGCGCCGCTTCTGGGCGCGCGTTCGCCAGGGCCTGGTGATCCTCAGCCAGCCGCGCCGCTACCTGCGCCAGGTGGCGGCCTGGCAGGGTCTCGGCTGGCTCTGCCGCTTCTTCGCCTTCTGGTTCTTCCTCGAGGCCTTCGGGATCGGCGGCTCGGTCGGCAACGTGATGCTGGTGATGAGCGTTCAGGCGATCGCCAACATCGTCCCCTTCACCCCGGGCGGCGCCGGGGCCCAGCAGGCGCTGCTGGTCGCCACCCTGCACGGGCCCTCGCGCGCCGCCGTCCTCTCCTTCTCGGTCGGGACCCAGATCGCGATGGCGGCCTGGTCGGTCCTGCTCGGCTTCGGCGCGATCCTGCTCGTCTTCAGGACGACGGACTGGAAAGGCTTGATCAGACAGGCCCAGGACGAGGCCGCCGAGGACGAGGCGGCCCGTGCCGCCGCCCCGGCCGCGGGCACCCGCTGAGCCGCCCCCGCGCGAACTGCATCAAATTCCCTTCCTGCCGGAGTGGGAATTTGATGCAGCTCGGCGGTTAGGCGGCCAGCGGGTCGCGGCCGTCCCAGCTGCCGCTGGAGGCGTAGGGGCGGAAGCGGATGAAGGCCGACTCGTGGTGGAAGGAGTTGGCGCGGTGGGCGCTCGTCGCCGCCCGGTGGGCGCCGCCCTCGCGGCCGGCGTACGCGCGCATCGCAGCGACGTTGCGCCAGAGCGAGAAGGTGGCGACCATCCGCGGCGGCCGGGCGAGGCCGGTGGAGGCGAGCATGCCCGGATCGGCCACCGCCTCGGCCTCGGCGTTGGCGCTGGCGCGCAGGAAGGGGCGGACGCGGCGCAGGCGCAGCTGGCCGAGGGTGAGGACGGCGACGGGCTCCTGCTCGCCGATCGCGATCTCCTTTCCGGGCAGGCTCGGCAGTCCCGGCCAGGCGCCGTAGACGTGCAGCGGCTGCAGCCGCACCCGCCACCCCCTGGCGAGGTGGCTCGCCAGGGGGTGGCCCGCTTCGAAGGCGTCGAGCGCGGACTCCTCGTCCCAGGCGGCGATCAGGCCGACCCGGCCGGCCTGGGGTCGCGGCAGCAGGTGCCCGCTCAGCGGCGCGGCGCCGGTCATCTCCGCGTAGCGCAGGCCGGCTACCTCGGATGGGCGGGGCCCGCCGCGGCGGAGGATGCCGGGAGCGGCGCGCACGCCGACGTCGGCGAGGTGAACGGACAGGACCATGAGATACCTCCGATCTCGAAGCTAACCTATGAAGGACTAGGTTAGCGCGATGTCGAGATCGAAGACGAAAGCCAGACGGCGGATGAGCGCGGAGGGTCGCCGGGAGACGATCGAAGCCGCCGCGACCGAGCTCTTCTCCGAGCGCGGCTACCGCAAAGCCTCGATCGAGGAGATCGCCCGGCGCTCGGGCGTCACGCCGCCGGTCATCTACGACCACTTCGCCTCCAAGCAGGACCTCTACCGGCGGCTGCTCGAGCGGCACTTCGCCGAGCTGCGGGAGATCTGGGCCGAGCACTTCCCCGGCGAGGGCACGCCGCGCGAGCGGATCGCCCGCGCCCTCGACGCCTGGTTCGGCTACGTCGAGACCCACCCGTTCGCGGGCCGCATGCTCTTTCGCGACACCGGCGCCGACCCCGAGGTCGCGGCGATGCACGTCGCCGTCGCCGCCCAGAGCCGCGACGCCGTGATGCAGCTCTTCGCCGGCGAGCCGGGCGCCGCCGCCGTCGCCGGATCGGTCGCCGGCGAGGGGCTGGAAATGGTCTGGGTGGTGCTTCGCGGCGTGCTCCAGGGGCTGGCGATCTGGTGGACGGACCACCCCGAGGTCCCGCGTGAGCGGGTTGTCGCGACGGCGATGAACGCCCTCTGGATCGGCTTCGAGCGCGCCCAGGCCGGGGAAGCGTGGGCGCCGTAGCGCGCGGCCGGCTTCGCTGCAGCTGGGTCAGCTCGACCAACCTGGATAGCGACCCTCGACGCGCCATTGCCATGGTGGGCGCTCGGCGGCCGGGAACTCGTAGTGGTCGCGGCCGGGGAGGGTCTCCAAGGGAACGAGCTTCGGATCCTCGCCGGCCAGAACCTCGACGTCGCCGGCAGCCTCGATCTGGGCCGGGCCGGCGCGGCGGACGACTCGTTCCCAGCCGAGCGTCGGGCGGTAGAGCCAGTAGACGATCTCCACCCAGCCAGCGGTGCGGCGCCGGTCGATCAGCTGGGTGAAGGCCGTGGTGCGGCGCCGCGACGCGGTCAGGTGCGCGCTGGCGGCGACGGCGCAGCTCTCGCGGCGACAGTGGCGGAAGTCGACCGGGGCCAGCGGCAGGCCGGAGGGGCCGGCGACAGCAACGGGCGCCGGCGCCAGGGCGCGCGTGAGCCGGGCCAGGGGCCAGCCGTAGGCCGGGACGAGCGGGTGGTGATGGCAGGCGCCGGGGAGGCGCGGCGCGCAGGCGAGGCGGCGGGAGATCGCGCCGGCCAGGCCGCGGCCGGAGTCGATTTCGCCACCCGCGGCAACCGCCGCGATCGCTGCCAGCAGCAGCAGCGCGATCAGCGCGACCAGGCCGGCCTGCTCGACGCTCGCCGAGCCGCGCTCGCTCCTCCATCCGCATCGCATGGGCCGACGCTAGGCGCCAGCGGCGCGCGGGTGGCGCGCAGGATGTGCCGATTTCACCTCGGGACTGCCTTCTGCTTTCATGTGTTCGATGGAGGGCAGCCCCTTCAACCTCTTCGGCGACCCAGACGAGTTCCGCGCTCGGATGGAGGAGCTCTCGGAGCAGATGCAGTCCTCCCAGCGCGTCGCCTGGGCCGACAACGCGATCAAGCTGGCGGTCGAGATGACCGTTGCCTCGATCGGACGGCTCGAGCTTTCCGGGGGGCCCGACGAGCAGGCCATGCAGGTTCGCGACGCTATCCGGGTGCTCTTTCCCGAGGCGGTTACCTTGGTGCGCGAGGCTCGTGAGGGTCTGGCGTAGGGCCTGTCCTGGCAGGGGTTCCGCTTAACTTTTTTCGAAGCTTCGTTTTCGGGCTGACGCCCTCAGCTGCGCCCGAAAAAAGTACAAGACGCTCCACCCCTGCCAGGACAGGCCCTTGGTCGGTCTCTCGGCTACAGCAGCTCGAAGCGCAGCGAGACTGCGCTGCCGCGGCGCAGGGCGGCGGCTATCAGCTCGAGCGGGATGGCCGCGATCATCGCTGGGATCGCTACTACGACGCTGATCATCGCGTCGAGGCGGCGTTGCCAGGGGCGGTCGGCGGGGACGGCTTCGGCTTGGCCCAGGGCGGAGAGGGCGATGTTGCGGCCGAAGGTGAAGCCGTTGAGGATCGTCTGCCACATCGTCGCCATGCCCCTGCCTGGGGACCAGCGGGCCCTGCTGACCACCTGGTCGCGGTTGGCGACGAGGCGGCGCACCGACTCGACCGTGAACAGGCAGCGGGCGCCGGGTTCGAGCCCGGCCCAGCCGGCGCCGCCGATCCAGGCCGAGAAGCTGCCCCGGTTGGCGATCCGCACCGCGTCGCGGTGGCCGCCCCGGTCTAGCTCCGCCAGCGCCTCGGCGGCGTCTCCAGCCGCTCCGGCGACCCCGAGGCCACAGCTCTCGCAGCGGCTCACCGGGCCGACCAGCCCCGGCCGCTGATCGATCCAGCCGAAGAGCGGCTCGCCGCAGGCGGGGCAGGGTGGGTTGGCCGGGCCGGCGCCCGCCTCGAGCGGGACCACGGGCACCCGTGGGTGGCCGCTGCGCGTGGCTCGCTGGCTGTTCATGGCCGGTAGCGTACGCCCCGTGCAGCTGAGCGAGATCATGACCCCCGGGGTCGTCACCGCCGCGCCCGAGGCAAGCGCCGTATCGGTGGCCCGCCAGATGCGCGAGCACCGGGTCGGCTCGGTGGTGGTCGTCGACCCGGCCGGTGCGCCGGTCGCGATGGTGACCGACCGCGACCTGGCCCTGCGCGTCTTTGCCGAGGGCCTCGACCCGGAGTCCGCGGTCGGCGAGCACGCCTCGCGGCCGCTGATCTGCGGCGAGCCGGCAACGGAGCTGGAGGAGGCGGCGGCGCTGATGGTTCAGCACCGCGTGCGGCGGCTTCCCGTCGTCGATGCGGGTAGGCTCGCCGGCATCGTCACGCTCGACGACATCGCCGTCCGCACCGGGAACCTCGAGGTGGCGCAGCGGATGACCGCCGAGGTCATCGAAGGCGCCCTGCCGCAGTTCTATTTCCGCGAGCGTGGCTGAGCGATGAGCCCACGCAGGCAGCTGCTCGCCTGGGAGGGGCGCTGGTCGATGCGCGTGGCCGTCGCGACGTTTGCCTCGGTCGCCCTGCTTGTCGCGTCGTTCCTGGTCGTCAGGTCCCTCGCCGGCGGCGGGGAAGCCGAGAGCCTGCGCTCGCTGCACGAGCACGCCGGCAGCGTCACGCTCTCGGGCGTCCTGCAGGCCGTCGCCTTCGTGCTCCTGGTGGCGCCGCTCGTCTTCCTCTTCCGGGCCGCCGAGGCCCGCAGCAGCCGGATGCGCAAGCAGTTCCTTCCCCTGGTCGTCCTCGCCCCGCTTGCGCTGGGTGCGGGCGCCCTGCTCAACGGAGCGTCGGCAAAGAACGCGGCCTCCGATTTCGTCGCCGGCAAGTCGGCGCCGAACATCAGCGCGAGGGAAGCGGCGAAGGACTGCCGCTCGGAACGGCGCGAAGACGCATCCGGATTCAAGGATGAATTCGGCGACAAGCCGTCGGCGCTCGCGGATTGCACCTCAACCACGCTCGCCGACAGCAGCGCCAAGAACGCGATCGAAGACGCGTCGCTGCGAAGCGTGCGGGGGGTGATGGAGCTGCTGGGCGCCTTCGCGCTCGCCTTCGCGCTGATCTATTGCAGCCTCAACGCGATGCGCGTCGGCCTCCTGACCCGGTTCTGGGGGTCGCTCGGAATCGCCCTGGGCGTCGCCACGGTGCTCGGGCTCTTCCAGTTCACGCTGATCTGGTTCTTCTACCTCGGCCTGCTGGCCGCGGGCTGGCTCCCCGGCGGCCGGCCTCCTGCCTGGGAGGCAGGCGAAGCCATCCCCTGGCCCACCCCAGGCGAGAAAGCCGCAGCCGAGCTGGAACCCCCCGACGAGAAGCCAGAAGCACAAGACGAAGCGCAGCAGCCCGGCAAGCCTTCCGAGGAGGAGCAGCCGGGTGAGCCTGCTGAGGAGGAGCAGTCCCGGTAGGGGTGGAGCGTCTTGTACTTTTCGGTCGTGAGCTCGCGGCGACAGCCCGAGCGTCTCCACCCGAAAAGTTAAGCGGAACCCCTACCGGGACTGCTCCGCGCCTGCCCGCCTCCGCTGCGTCCGGATCTCGCTGAGAATCCGCTCCAGCCGCGGCTCCCGCGAGGTGTCGACGAAGCTCATCGCCTCAGCGACGCCGGGATGGATCGCCGCGATCCGCTCGTGCATCGCCTGCGCCACCGCCCGGTAGGTCGGGTGGCCCTCGCGGCCGGAGCGCAGCTCGATCAGGTGCATCGCCTCGCGCGCGTTGAGGTCGAGCGTGTAGCGGATCCGGTAGGCGAGGCTGAGCGCGTAGGGCGCCTGCGCCTGGAGGCCGGCGGCGGCCAGCCGCTCGTACTCGGCGCGGGAGATCTCCAGCGCCCGCTCGAACTCCCCGCCGGCGCCCGCTTCGTGGACCTCCTCGGGAACCCCGGCGCCGAGGTCGGGGCCGAGCCGCTGCCACTGGCAGGTCAGCATCCGGTGCCGCTGCAGGTCGCGGAAGGCGCCGTAGTCGGAGACGATCTCGAAGCGGTAGCGGAGCGCCTCGAAGCCGCGCCCGGGACGGTGGCGGCGGTTGCCCCGCTCGCCGACCATCGCGCCGAGCAGCTCGGCCCGCTCGTCGCGGTCGAGCACGTCGAGCCGGGCGAGGATCTCGGTCTCGGGCACCGTCGCGGACTCGAAGAGGCAGGAGGCGAGCAGGTCCTCTTCTGAGCCGTCGACGTGGACCAGCTCGACCGAGGGCGTGCCCTCGCCGGCGCCGCGGCGGTCGAGGCCGAGGCGGGAGACCCACCGCTCGGTCCGCTCGCGGCGCCCCTCCAGGTAGGAGACCCACTCGCCGCCCCGGTCGGGCCGCTCAACGCGCGAGACGAAGCTCGGCATCACCTGCTTCAGCTCGTCGAGGATCATGCCGCCGTACTCGCGCGCCTCGGGCAGGGGCGAGGCCATCAGCCGCAGCAGCAGCTGCTCGTAGGCCTGGCCGGAGGCGTAGATGCCGACGTGGCTGAGGGTCGCTGCCGGCAGCAGGCCGCGCAGCAGGTCCAGCGCCTTGGCGCGGATCGAGCGCTGCCAGGGCCCCTCGGGCTCGCCCTCGGCGCGCGGCCAGCGCTCCGCCGCCCACTCCTCGACCCGCGTCAGCGAGCGCGAGTAGATCGCGAAGATCTCGTCCATCGCCGCGCCGAACTCGGGGCCGAGCTCCGGATCGCGGTAGTAGCGGTAGCCGCCGCCGGCGTCCTCGGGGAGCGGTTTGTCGTAGGGGATGTAGCGGGTCGACTGCTCGAGGTAGGCGGCCAGCCGGCCGCGCTGCAGGACCTTGGTGAGCACGTTGGAGACCCACTCGCAGGCGACGTGGGTGCCGCCGACCTGGGCGATCGAGTCGTCGCCGTAGCCGACGAAGACGCGCTCGTAGAGCCCCGCCGCGCGCTCGCCCTCCTCCCCGTCGAAGGGTCGGCTGCCGGCCTCGGCCTCGGCGGCGAACTCGTCCAGGTAGAGGCGCCGCACCGTCCCCGAATATCGCGAATAGCGGGCAAAAAGCGCGCCCTTCACGGTCTCCGGCAGGTTGACCAGAGCGAAGACGGGACGGTCGAGGTTGGTGAAGTGAGGAGCGAGCAGAGCCTGCTCCTCGGCGGTGAAGTCCTCGACCGGGTAGCGCACCGGCGCATCGTAGTCCCCGCTCCGGCGGGGGCTGCCCGTCGCGATCCTCCTAAGGTGCGGCGGCCATCAGCTCGATCCGGTGGCCGGCTGGGGCAACTACCGCCGCTCGGGGGGCGCCCCAGTGCTCGCGGCGGCGCTCGATCTCGAAGCCCGCCGCGGTCAGGGATCCCAGCGTGCCCTCGAAGTCGGCGACGACGACGGCGGTGTGGCCGCGCGGCGGCACGGTGGGGGACTCGGTCGGCATCAGGTGGACCTGGGTGCCCTCCCGTTCCAGCCAGGTGAACTCGGCCAGCGACTCGGGCGGCTCGACCAGCGAGAAGCCGAGCAGCTGCCAGAGCTCGACCGAGCGCTCGACCTCAGCCGGCCTGACCTCGATCCCGACGTGGTGCAGCATCAGAAGGCAAGGGATAGCAGGGCGGCGCCGACGACTATCGCGGTCGACCAGGTGACCGCCTCGGCGGTGATCTCCATGTCGAGGCCGTAGGCGTGGGCGATGACCAGGGAGTTGAGGCCGGAGGGCATCGCCGAGAGCAGGCGGTAGGCGGCGGGCAGCTCGATCAGCGGTGCCGCCAGCAGCATCAGCAGGGCGGGGACGACGGCGAGGCGGGTGGCGATCGCGAGGGCGACGGGGCGGGTCATCGGCGGCGGCATCGGCAGCTCCCCGTGCTCGGCGTTCTCGGCAAGGGTGGCGCCGACCGCAAAGAAGCCGATCGGCAGGATCGCGACGATCAGCGCCTGGGAGATGTCGACGAGGACGGTGGGGGCCAATGCCTTCGGCGCCAGGATGCCGGCGATCGCCGCGTAGAGGGGCGGGTTGCGGGTGAAGAAGGCACGCACTCGCTCACGCGGCGTTTCGCCTGCCTTGGTGCCGAAGGCGGCGCCGACGGCGAAGGCGCCGAGCAGAAGGCAGGGCCCGGTGACGAGCACGTCGTAGAGGACCGCGGTCGAGAGCTGGTCGCGGCCGAGCAGCGCCACCGCCAGCGGGTAGCCCAGGTAGCCGGTGTTGACGCTGAGCACGGTGCAGACGACGGCGCCGACCTGGAAGCGGGGCAGCTTCAGCCAGCGGCTCGCGACGAGGTAGGCGAAGATCGCGCCGAGCGAGGAGGCGACGATGCCGAGGAGGAGGCCGACGCCGTGGCCGAGGTCGATCGAGCTCGCGGCGATGTTGAAGAAGATGACCGGCGGCAGGAAGACGTAGAGCAGCAGCATCAGCGCCCGCCGGGCTGCCCGCGCGGCGCCGGCCGGCCAGCGTCGCTCGGAGGCGACGCCGACGGAGACGGCGATCACGATCGCGGCGGTTGTGAGCAGGACCCCGATCGGGGCACCCTTTCACGGCGCCTAGGCGTAGAGCGCTTCGATCTCCGCTTCGTACTTGCGCTCGATCGGGCGGCGCTTCAGCTTCATCGTCGGCGTCAGCTCCTCGCCGCCCGGCGCCCACTCCCCGGGGATGACCTTGTAGCGCTTGATCTGCTCGACCCGCGAGAGGCGGGCGTTGGCGGCCTCGACAGCGGTCGCGATCTCCTCGGCGACCGCCGGGTCCTCCGCGGCGAGGCCGCGCGCGGCGAGGGTTTCGGCGTCGAGCGCGAGCAGGGCGACGTTGTAGGGCCGGTTATCGCCGATCGCGACCGCCTGGGCGATCAGCGGCGTCGCCGCCTTCAGCTTCGCCTCGATGTTGGCCGGCGACATGTTCTTGCCCGCCGCGTTGATGATCAGCTCCTTCTTGCGGTCGACGATGCGCAGGTAGCCGGCATCGTCGAATTCGCCGATGTCGCCGGTCAGCAGCCAGCCGTCCGCGGTCAGCGCCTCGGCGGTCTTCTCGGGCATGTTGCGGTAGCCGGCCATCACCTGCGGGCCGCGCACCATCACCTCGCCGTCGGGGGCCAGCTTCACCTCGGTGTTCGGGATCGGCGGGCCGACCGTGCCCACCCGCACGCGGCCGGGCGGGTTGAGGGTCGTGATCGCGGTCGTCTCCGACATCCCCCAGGTCTCGCGGATCTCGATCCCCAGGGCGAGGAAGAACTCGAGCACCTCGGGCGGCGTCGGCGCCGCGCCGACCACGAACGATTCGACCTGATCGAGGCCGAGCAGGCCGCGGATCCGGGAGTAAACCTGCTCGTCGGCGCGCTCCCACTCGGCCTGCAGCTCGTCCGGCACGCCGCCGTCCATCAGCGCCCGGGCACGGCGCCGGCCGAGCTCGATCGCGGCGACGGTCGCTTCGCGTTTGGCCTCGTCGGCCTCGGCGGCGATGCCGACCTCGATCGCCGCCTTCAGCTTTTCCCAGATCCGCGGCACGCCGCCCCAGACGGTTGGCCTCACCTCGATCGAGTAGGCGACCATCTGGCGCGGGTCGGGGCAGCAGTGCACGCAGCTGCCGTAGAACATCTGCGCGTAGAGCCCCGCCCAGCGGTCGGCGATGTGGGCGCTGGGCAGGAAGGAGATCATCCGGCCGCCCGGCTCGATCGCCTGGACCTCGTCGCAGGCCCGCCAGACGGCGACCATGTTCGCGTGCGTCAGCTGCACGCCCTTCGGCGGCCCGGTCGTGCCGGAGGTGTAGATCAGGCAGAGCACGTCGGCGGGCTCGACCGCGCGCCAGGACGCCTCGAAGTCGAAGCCCGGATCTCCCATCGCCTCCAGGTCGGCGATCGAAAGCGCTCCCTCGGGCGCCTCGCCGTCGATCACGATCACGTGCTCGAGATCCTCGATCGCATCGCGCGCCGCGAGCACCGTGTCGAGGAAGGCCTGCTCGGTGACGATCACCCGGTTGCCGGCGTCGCGGACGACGTACTCGACCTGCTCGGGCGAGGAGGTGTTGTAGACCGAGAAGCAGGTCGCCCCGAGGTGCATCGCGGCCGCGTCCGTCAAGTGCAGCGCCGGCCGGTTGATGAGCATGAAGCCGACCGTGTCGCCGCGCTTCACGCCGAGCGCGGCCAGGCCCGCGGCCCGTTTGCGCACCGCCTCGGCGTACTCGGCCCAGCTCGCCGCGTAGTCGGAGTCCTTCAGGCGCAGCGCCGGGTCATCGCCCCGCTCGGCTGCGGTGACCTGAAACGCCTCGCACATCGTCGACGCCGAAAGCGCCGCCGGTCGCTCTCCCATGCGCTGAAGATAGCGGGGGGCTCAGAACAGCGAGGCGCCGGCGTGCTGGGCGAACTCGACCAGCGGCTGGGGGATGACGCCGAAGAGGACCGTCGCGGCGGCGGCGAGCATCGCCGGGGCGACGAGGTAGAGCCGCTTGCCGGCCTCGGAGTCGATCGGGTCGGCCTCGGGGGAGGCGCCGGCGATCGCGGGTGTCGCGACGGCCTCGCCGCCGGGCCGCATCCACATCGCCGCGACGACCCGCAGGTAGTAGGCGAGCGAGATCATCGTGCCGACCGCGATGAAGACCGCGAGCCAGGTGTAGTCCCCTTCGACCAGGGCCTCGATCAGGTAGAGCTTGCCGATGAAGCCGACCGTCGCCGGCAGGCCGGCAAGGCCGAGCATCGAGATCGTCAGCGGCCAGGCGAGCTGCGGGCGCTCGGCGCCGAGGCCGCGCACCGCGTCGATGTGGTCGCCGCAGGGGGTCTCGCGCTCACGGGCGACGACGACGGCGAAGGCGGCGAGGTTCATGAAGGCGTAGCCGGCGAGGTAGAAGACGAGGGCGTTGATCCCGGCCTCGCTGGCGACGACGAGGCCGCCGAGGATGTAGCCGGCCTGGGCGATGCCGGAGTAGCCGAGCAGGCGCTTGAGCGAGTCCTGGCCGAGCGCGCCGACGTTGCCGGCGACGATCGAGATCGCGGCGAGCACTGCGAGCGCCGGCTGCCATTCGCTCGCCTGCGGCGCCAGGGCGACGTCGAAGAAGCGGACGAAGACGGCGAAGGCGGCGGCCTTGGTGGCGACGGCCATGAAGCCGGTGATCGGCGTCGGCGCCCCCTCGTAGACGTCGGGCGTCCACTGGTGAAAGGGGGCGATCGAGGTCTTGAAGGCGAGCCCGACCGCGGTCATCCCGATCCCGATCAGGACCAGCGGGTCGCCGAGGACGCCCTTCTGCGAGATCCCGGCGGCGATCCCGGCGAAGTCGGTCGAGCCGGAGCCCCCGTAGAGAAAGGCCATCCCATAGAGCAGCGTCGCCGAGCCGAGCGAGCCGACGATCAGGTACTTGAGCCCCGACTCGAGCGACTTCTCCCGCCGCATGTTGGCGGCGCAGAGGATGTAGAGCGGAATCGAGAGCGTCTCGATCGCGACGAAGAAGGTGACCAGGTTCTGCGCCTGGGCGAGCAGCACCATGCCCAGCACCGAGCCGAGCAGGAGCGCGTGGTACTCGCCCGAGCCGGCCTGCTCCGCCGCCGGCTCGCGGATCGAGAGGAAGACGGCGAAGGCGGCGGTGAGGATCGCGATCAGCGAGATCGAGATCGCCAGGTCGTCGATCCGCAGCGCGCCGGTGACGAGGCCCTGCGGGTTGTCCCAGCGCCAGATCAGCAGCCCCGCGGTGGCGGCTAGCGTGACGATCGTCAGCCCGGGCGCCATGCGGCGCGTCGGCTTGAACACAGCGCTGAGCAGGACGACGCAGAGCCCGACCGTCAGCGCCAGGACAGGCGAGAGGGCGGCGTAGTCGATGTGGGGGGCGTTGAAGCTCATTGTTCGGCGGCCTCACGGTTGGGGCGGGTCCCGCCCAGTGCGGCGACGCTCGACTGCACCGATGCGTCGGTCCGCTTCAGGATCAGCTGCGGGTAGAGAGCCAGCCCCAGGATGCAGAGCACGAGTGGGACCAGGACGATGCCGTCGCGCCAGTTGATCTCACGCGATTCGAGGCCCTCCGGGCGGCGGTTGTGCATCGTGCGCTGGTAGAGCCTAAGTGCGTAGTACGCGCTCATTGCCACCCCGGAGATGGCTACGAAGGCGAAGACGATCTTCGAGTCGAAGAGGCCGTTGAGGATGTAGAACTCGCCGATGAAGTTGGCCGAGCCGGGCATCGCCAGGGTGGCCAGGGTGACGATCAGGAAGAGGGCGGCCAGCACCGGCGCCTTCATCGCCATGCCGCCCATCTCACGCAGGTCCTCGGTGCCGCTGCGCTCGGCGAGGATCGCGACGATCACGAAGAGCGGCGCGACGACGAGGCCGTGGTTGACCATCTGCAGCACCGCCCCGTCGGCCCCGTCGGCGCTGAGGGCGAAGATCCCGGCGGTGATGAAGCCGAGCTGCGCGACCGACGAGTAGCCGGCGACGAGCCGCACGTTGGTCTGGGTGAAGGCCATCACCGAGCCGTAGAGGATCGAGGCCAGGGCGATCACCAGGATCACCTCCTGGAATTCGATCGTCGCGTCGGGGAAGAGCGGCAGGACGACGCGCAGGAAGCCGTAGGCGCCGACCTTTGCCAGCACCCCGGAGAAGACCGCCAGGGCGGGCAGCGGCGCCGCTCGGTAGGCGTCGGGCATCCAGCCGTGCAGGAGGAAGGCCGGCATCTTGACGAGGAAGGCCGCGGCGAAGAACCAGAAGATCCAGCGCTGGCTGCCCTCGGCGAGCGGGTGGTGGGCGAGTTCGGCGATCGAGAAGGTGAGGTGGCCGCCGTCGGCGCTGATGATCGCCGTGGCGATCGCCGCGACCAGCATCAGCAGCGAGCCGATCAGCGTGTAGACGATCATCTTCAGCGTCGCCGCAGCCGCGGTCGGGCCGCCCTCGCGATCCATGCCCCAGGCGCCGAAGAGGAAGTAGAACGGGACCAGCATCAGGTCGAAGAAGAGGACGAAGAGGAGCAGGTCCTGGGCCAGGAACGAGCCCAGGGTCGCGGTCTCTCCGAGCAGCATCATCAGGAAGAAGAGGTGCGGCTGGCGCTGCTCGCGGAAGGCGGCGAAGGCCGTCCCCGCCGTCCAGAGCACCGCGGTGAGCAGCAGCAGGAAGACGTTGAGCCCGTCGACGCCGAGGCTGTAGTCGACGCCCAGGCCGGGGATCCAGTTGACGTCGACCGTGTCCTGCAGGCCGCTGGCGCCGGAGTCGAAGCCGGCCAGCAGGGCGATCGCGATCCCGAGCGTCACCGCCGTGCCGAGCGTTGCCCACCAGCCGGCGTAGCGGCGCGGCACGGCGAGGCCGATGAGGCCGAAGGCGAGCGGTGTCCAGAGCAGCGAGTTGGTCATGAGCTGCTCAGCAGGAAGTAGAGGGCGAGGCCGGCGAAGCCGAGAACCAGGAGCAGCGCGTAGCCGCGCACGTAGCCGCTCTGCACGACGCGGACGACGCGGCCGCTGCCGCCGACCACGTCCTCGGTGCCGGAGACGAGGCCGTCGACGACGACGCGCTCGAAGACCCGGTTGGCGAAGCGGCCGGTCGCAAGGGCCGGGCGCACGACGAGGAAGTCGATCGCCTCGTCGAAGTACCACTTGTTGACGCAGAGCAGGTAGAGCGGGCGCAGCCGGACGCGGAGCAGCCCTGGCAGCTCGGGCCGGCGCACCCAGAGCAGCCAGGCGGTGGCGATGCCGAGCAGCGAGATCGCGCCGCCGAGCGCGAGGCCGCGCCACTCGGCGCCGACGCTCGGGTGGACCTCGCTGAGCGGCGAGCCGGCGAAGACCGGGTCGAGGAACTTGAAGAGCACGTCGGTGAGGCCGGGGACCTGGATCAGGCCGGCGAAGAGGGCGCCGAAGCCGAGCACGGCCATCGCCACCGCCATCGGCCGCGACTGCTCGGCGATGTGGTGGTGCTCGCCGGGGAAGCCGACCCCGGCGTCCTCGAGCTCTTCGGTCGCCGGGTTGATCGGGTCGCCGTGGTAGAGGTGGCCGCTCTCGATCAGCACCTGCGCCTCCGGGCACGGCTTGCCCGGCAGCACCCGGAAGACGAGCCGGAAGGTGTAGACCGCGGTGAGGAAGGCGCCGACGTAGCCGCCGACCGCCATCCAGGTGTACATCCCGCCGCGCGCCTCGGCGTAGGCGAGGATCGAGTCCTTGGAGAAGAAGCCCGAGGTGCCGGGGAAGGCGGCCAGCGCCAGGCCGCCGATCAGGAAGAGCACCGAGGTGAACCGCATCGCCTTCCAGAAGCCGCTCATCCGGTCGATGTCCTGGCGGTTCGCCATCGCCGAGATGATCGAGCCGGCCGCCATGAAGAGCAGCGCCTTGAAGAAGGCGTGGGTCATCAGGTGGAAGAGGCCCTGCGCGTAGGCGCCGATCGAGACGCCCATGATCATGTAGCCGATCTGGCTCATCGTCGAGTAGGCGATCGCCCGCTTCAGGTCGGTCATCACGATCGCGATCGTGCCGGCGAGCAGCAGCGTCGCGAGGCCGACGAAGGCGGCGATGTCGGCCGCGGTCGGGGCGAGGACGAAGAGCATGTGGGTGCGGGCGATCAGGTAGACGCCGGCGGTGACCATCGTCGCCGCGTGGATCAGCGAGGAGACCGGCGTCGGGCCCTCCATCGCGTCGGGCAGCCAGGTGTGGAGGGGCAGCTGCGCCGACTTGGCGAAGGCGCCGACGAGGAGCAGCAGGCAGATCGCCGTCACCGTCCACTCGCCGCTCTGGAAGACCTGCGGCGCCCGCGCGAAGACCGGCCCGTAGTCGAAGGTCCCCAGCTCGCGGAAGATCAGGAAGGCGGCGAGGACGAGGCCGATGTCGCCGACGACGTTGATCACGAAGGCCTTCATCCCGGCCCTGGTCGCGGTCGTGCGCCGGTACCAGAAGCTGATCAGCGCGTAGGAGGCGTAGCCGACGAAGGCCCAGCCGACGATCAGCAGCACGAAGTTGCCGGCCAGGACCAGCAGCAGCATCGAGAAGACGAAGAAGTTGAGGTAGCTGAAGAAGCGGTGGTAGCCCTCGTCGGACTGCATGTAGCCGAACGAGTAGAGGTGGATCAGGGTCGAGACCCCGGTCACGACCAGGACCATGAAGGTCGAGAGCGGGTCCAGGTAGATGCCGAGCTTGATGTCGAGCCCGGCGGCGCTGGCGTAGGTCCAGAGCGAGGATGCGTGATGGCGGGCGTCGGGCGCTTCGCCGAGCAGGCTGACGAGCGCGGCGACGCCGCAGAGGAAGGCGAGCCCGATCGTCGCGGTGCCGGCGATGCCGGCGACCCGCGCCGGCACGGCCTTGAAGCTGAGCCCGATCGCGACCGAGCCGAGCAGGGGAAAGAGCAGGACCAGCCAGGCCCAGGCGGTGGCGCTCATCCGCGCAGCTCCCGCAGCTCATCGACGTCGAGCGGCAGCTTGCGGCGGAAGATCGCGACGATCAGGCCGAGCCCGACGACCACCTCGCAGGCGGCGACGACCATCACCACGATCGCGAAGACCTGCCCCTGCTGGTTGCCGACCATCCTGCTGAACGCGACCAGGGCGAGGTTGCCGGCGTTGAGCATCAACTCGAGGCAGAGCAGGATGACGACCGGGCTGCGACGGACGAGGATGCCCGTCGCGCCGATCGCGAATAGCAGCGAGGAGAGGACGATGTACCACTCGACGTTCATGACGTGAGGCCTTGGGCGGGGGAGGGCGCCGGTGCCCCCTCCTCGCTCGCAACTCGTCGATGGGGTGTGGTGGCGCTGTCGCCTCCTGCGCCGTCCTCCTCCCGCGCAAAACGCTCGGAGGGGGCGCCGGCGCCCTCGCCGGGCTCAGGTGTTCCGTTGCGACCTGCGAGGACCACCGCGCCGACCGCTGCCAGGAGCAGGAGGATCGAGGAGGCCTCGAAGGGGAGCAGGAACCGTTCTAGGAGGAGCTTTCCGATGCCGGCGGGGTCGCCGAAGCCGGGGTTGACGTCGGGGCCGTGCGTTCCCAGCGCCAGCAGCGAGGAGGCGAGGACGGCTATCGAGAGCTCGATGAAGAGGGCGGCGCCCAGCAGCGGGGCGAGGAAGCGCTGGCCCGGGATCGGCTCCCAGGCCGACTCGGTGTCCCCTCCCACGTAGGCCACGACGAAGACGTAGAGGACCATCACGGCGCCGGCGTAGACGACCACCTGGGCCGCGGCGACGAAGGCGGAGCTGAGCAGGAGGAAGAGGACGGCGAGCGAGAAGAGGTGGACGATCAGGGCGAGCACGCCGTAGAAGGGGTTGCGCATCGCGACGACCCCGACCGCGCCCCCGAGGGCGCCGATCGCCGCGGCGAAGAAGAGGACGGCTTCCACTTACTCGCCCTCCGCCCGCAGCGGCGTGCGCTCGATCGGCTCCGCCAGCAGCATCTCCTTGGTGAAGATCAGGTCGGAGCGGTCGTAGTCGGCCATCTCGTAGTCGTGGCCCATCGTGATCGCGTCGAAGGGGCAGGCGATCTCGCAGTAGCCGCAGAAGATGCAGCGCGAGAGGTTGATCTCGTAGACCGCGGCGTAGCGCTCGCCGGCCGAGACCCGGTCGCCGGGGATGTTCTCGGCGGCGACGACGCGGATGCAGTCGGCCGGGCAGGCGGCGGCGCAGAGCGAGCAGCCGACGCACTTCTCCAGGCCGGTGTCCTCGAACTTGTGCAGCTTGTGGCGGCCGCGGAAGCGCGGGTAGACGGGCGTCTTCTCCTCGGGGTACTCGATCGTCATCGGCCCCTCGATCAGCCGCGCCATCGTCGTCTTCAGGCCGCGCAGCGTCTCGCCGAAGGCGCGGTAGGCGCCGCCGACCCCGCCCGGCTCCGGCCCGCGCTGGACCTCGACCACGCTGTCGTCTTTCAGATACGGGAACTCGCCGCTCACGTCACCACCACCAGGACCGCGGTGACGAGCACGTTGAGGGTCGCCAGCGGCAGCAGGATCTTCCAGCCAAGGGTCATCAGCTGGTCGTAGCGCAGGCGCGGCAGCGTCGCCCGCACCCAGATGAAGAGCAGGACCAGGCCGAACATCTTGGCCAGCATCCAGATCGGGTCCAGCCAGCCGGGGCCGGGGCCCATCCAGCCGCCGAGGAACATCGCCGCGGCGACGCCGGAGACGACGATGATCTCCATGTATTCGACCAGCAGGAAGCTGCCGAAGCGCATGCCGCCGTACTCGGTCATGAAGCCCTGGACCAGTTCGGCGTCGGCCTCGGGCATGTCGAACGGGGTGCGGTTGGTCTCGGCGAAGCCGGCCAGCATGAAGATCAGGAAGCCGACGAACTGGGGCACGATGAACCAGATCTGCCCCTGCGCCTCGACGATGTCGACCAGCGAGAGCGAGCCGCCCATCATGATCACGCCGAGCAGCGCCAGCCCCATCGCGACCTCGTAGGAGATCAGCTGGGCGGCGCCGCGCATCGCGCCGAGCAGGCTGTACTTCGAGCCCGAGGACCAGCCGCCGAGCAGCAGCCCGTAGAAGGCGATCGAGCCGACGGCGAAGAAGTAGAGGATGCCGATCGGCACGTCGATCCCGTAGAGCCCGACGCCGCCCTGGACGTTGCCCCAGGGGATGATCGCCAGGGCGAGGACGCCGGAGAGCACCGGCAGCAGCGGCCCGAGGATGAACAGGGTCGAGATCGCGTTGGCCGGCCGGAAGGCCTCCTTGCCGAGCAGCTTGCCGACGTCGGCGAGCGGCTGCAGCAGCCCGAAGGGGCCGACCCGGTTGGGGCCGTAGCGGTGCTGGAAGCGGCCGATCAGCTTGCGCTCCAGCACCGTCATCAGCGGCAGGATGCTGAAGATCACGATGAAGATGACCAGGCTCTTGGCGAGCATGATCCAGGTCGCTTCGACGAACTGGGTATCGGCGAGGGGCAGCATCAGGAAGCGGCAGTCTTCTCTATCCGGACCGAGACGGGGCCGCCGTTGAGAAGGGCGTTGGCGTTGCCGTCCTTGGTGCCCTCGAGCAGCAGGCAGGTGCCCTCGGGAACGCGTTCCCTGATCGCGACCCGGGCGGTCACGCTGGTGCCGTTCTGGGAGACCCGCACCTCGTCGCCGCTGTTGAGCTCAAGGCGCTCGGCGTCGCCGACGGAGAGCTCCAAGCGCTGCTGGGGCGCCAGGAAGCGCAGTGGCGGGTTCAGCTCGGTGATCGGCCCGGCCCAGAGGTCCCGGTACGTGGATAGGGCAAGCGCACCGGGGTCATCGGACGCGACTCCGCGAGCTGCCGTATCCGCATCCGTGCTGCCGCCCGGTGCGTCGCGCTGAGTGTCCGCTGACCCCGGTGCGCTTGCCCCTCCGGAATCTGAGAAGTCGGTCGGGACCGGTTCTCCGGACACTGAGCGCGACGCGCCACCTCCGTCCACAGGGCCTGAAGCGGCAGCTCGCGGAGTCGCGTCCGGAGAGCCGGTCCCGACCGACCCACCGGCCTCAGGGTGGAGCGCGTCCTGCCAGCGAACTCCGCGGCCGCCGATGTCGGCGTCGGTGATGCCGGCGTAGAAGGGGACCGCCTCGGTCAGGGCTTCGAAGGCGGAGGGCTGGGACGAGACGCCGGTGTCGTGGCCGAGCGCCAGGGACATCTCGGCGAGGACTCCCCAGTTGGGGCGGATGTCGCCGGGACGCGGGGCGCTGGGGCGGACTCTCTGGAGCCGGCCGTCGGGATGCGTCACCGTGCCGTCTTTCTCGGCGTGCGTCTCCAGCGGGAAGACGACGCTGGCCTTGGCCGTGGTGGCCGTCTCGAAGGTCGAGAAGCAGATCACGTGGTCGGCCGCGGTCAGGGCGCGGTCCCAGGCGGCGGTGTCGGGGAAGTCGCGCAGCGGGTCGACGCCGAAGAGCAGGACCGTCTTCAGCTCGCCGGACTCGAGCGCCGCCCGGATCTCCTCGGTGGGCCTGCCGACGCTTGCTCCGTTTGCCGTCGTATTGGCGGTCAACGGAGCAAGCGTCAGGCCGGGGCCGGCGTCGGGGAGGCAACCCGCCTCCCGAAGCCCCCGGGCGTTGGCGAAGCTGGGGACTTCAAGCAGTCCGGAACCGTCAGACGCCTCGAGCTTCAGGACGGCGCTCAGCTCGAGGAGCGCCTGAATCGCTGCGTCGCCCTCGCGGCCAACCCTGTCGCCCCAGATCACGACGACTCGATCGGCGCCCCGCAACACGTCGGCGGTCGCCGATACTGCCTCCGAACGTTTTGCGCGGGAGGAGGAGGAAGCATCGGGCGACAGCCCGCCATCGTCATTTCGACGAGTTGTGAGGGAGGAGGCGGTATCGGCGACCGCCCCAACCAGCTCGGCGACGAACGAGGCCACCTGTCCTGGCGCATACCGTGCCACGGCTGCGGCGCCACCGTCGAGGGTGGTCGGCGCCTCGGTGGCCACCGCCAGCTTCGCCCCGTTGCGGCGGATCGCCTTGCGGACGCGCAGGTCGAGGATCGGGCTGCTGTGAAGGAGGTCGGTGCCGAGCACGAGGATCGCGCCGGCGTCGTCGATGTCGCGGACCCTGATCCCCAGCTCCGGCGCGTCGAGGCGGCGCTGCGCCTCCGCCGACGCGCCGCGCGAGGGGCGCGAGTCGACGTGGGGGGAGCCGAGCGCCTCGCGGACGACGCGCTGCACCAGGTGGCCCTCCTCGTTGGAGGCGTCGCCGACGATCGCCGCCGTCGCCCCGCCGCCGGCCCGCAGCGCCTCGGAGGCCTTGCCGATCGCGTCCTCCCAGGAGACCTCTGCGCCGCCGCGCAGGCGCGGCGCCCGCACCCGCTCCTCGGCGTTGAACATCTCGAAGCCGTAGCGGCCGCGGTCGCAGAGCCAGCCGTCGTCGACCTCGGCGTTGTCGCGGGAGACGACCCGCTTCACCTGCTCGTCGCGGACCGTGAAGCTGACGTTGCACTGGCTCGGGCAGAGCGTGCAGACCGAGCCGGCCTGCTCGATGTCCCAGGGCCGGGCGCGGAAGCGGTAGGTGTAGCTGGTCAGCGCCCCGACCGGGCAGAGGTCGGTGATGTTGCCGTGGAAGGGGGCCACGTAGGGCCGGTCGTCGAAGGTGCCGACGAAGGTGCGGTCGCCGCGCTCGAGCAGCTGCAGCTGCTCGTCCTCGGCCACCTCCTGGCTGAAGCGCACGCAGCGGTAGCAGAGGATGCAGCGCTCGCGGTCGATCGCGACCAGCGGCGAGAGCTCGATCGGCTTCTCGAAGTGGCGCTTCTGGTCGGTCATGCGGCTCTTGCCCGGGCCCCAGCCCATCGAGATGTCCTGCAGCGGGCACTCGCCGCCCTTGTCGCAGACGGGGCAGTCGAGCGGGTGGTTGACGAGCAGGAACTCGACCACGGCGCTCTGCGCGTGCTTGACCTGGTCGGTGCGGGTATGGACGACCATGCCGTCGCGCACCGGGGTCGAGCAGGAGGTCTGCAGCTTCGGGATCCCCTCGATCTCGACCAGGCACATGCGGCAGGCGCCGACCGGCTCGCCCAGCTTCGGCTCGTAGCAGAAGACCGGGATCTCGACGTCGCCCCGCTTGGCCGCGTCGTGCAGCATCTCGCCCTCGGTCGCACGCACCTCGCGGCCGTCGATGATCAGGCTGATCTCTTTGCCGCTCATGTCGTCGCGCCCAGCGTCTCCGGGGGGGCCTGGACGACGGAGAGGCGCGCCTCCTCGTCGAGCTGCTCGCCACCGGCTTCGGCGATCACCTGCTCGAACTCGTCGCGGAACTTGCGGACCATCGCCCCGACCGGCATCGCCATCGAGTCGCCGAGCACGCAGAGGCAGTGGCCGATGATGTTCTCCTGCACCGAGGCGACGATGTCGAGGTCCATCGGCGTCGCCTCGCCGCGCACCACCCGTTCCAGCATCTTCACCGTCCAGTTGGTGCCCTCGCGGCAGGGGGTGCACTTGCCGCAGGACTCGTGGTGGTAGAAGCGCGCCGTGCGCAGCGCCATGTGCGGGATCGAGACGCCGTCGTCGGCGACGATGATCGAGCCCGAGCCGAGCATCGAGCCGGCCTCGGCCATCGCCTCGAAGGAGTAGGGCAGGTCGAGCCCTTCCTCTGCCTTGAGGACCGGCGAGGAGGAGCCGCCCGGGTAGAAGGCCTTCACCTCGCGGCCCTCGGTCGGGCCGCCGGCGAGGTCCATGATCAGCTCCCGGGTGGGGATGCCGAGCTCGACCTCGTAGTTGCCGGGACGCCGCACGCAGCCGGAGATCGAGACGACCTTGGTGCCGGGCGACTGCTCGGTGCCGAAGCCCCTGAACCACTCGGCCCCGTTCTTGACGATATGGGGCACGTTGGAGAGCGTCTCGACGTTGTTGATCAGCGTCGGGCCGCCGTAGAGGCCCTGGACCGCCGGGAAAGGCGGCTTCAGGCGCGGGTTGCCGCGCTTGCCCTCGAGCGCGTCGAGCAGGGCCGTCTCCTCGCCGCAGATGTAGGCGCCGGCGCCGCGGTGGACGACCAGCTCGAGGTCGTGGCGGCTGCCGAGGATGTCCTCGCCGAGGTAGCCAGCCTCATACGCCTCGGCGACGGCGGCGTCGAGGATGTCGGCCTGCGAGTCGTACTCGCCGCGGATGAAGATGAAGGCGTGGCCGGCGTCGGCGGCCAGCGCGGCGATCGCGATCCCCTCGATCAGCTGGTGCGGGTTGCGCTGCATCAGCTCGCGGTCCTTGAAGGCGCCCGGCTCGGACTCGTCGGCGTTGCAGCAGAGGTACTTGGCCATCTCGCCGCGGGGCAGGAAGGAGGCCTTCTTGCCCATCGAGAAGCCGGCGCCGCCGCGCCCGCGCAGGCCGGAGTCTTCGAGCTCCTTCAGCACCTCGTCGGCCTCCATCTCCTTGTAGGCCTTCTCCAGCGAGGCGTAGCCGCCGTAGCCCCGGTAGCCGGCGAGGGTGCGCAGCGCCGGGTCTTCGGCGTTCTTGAGCAGGAGCCTGGTCTCAGGCATCGGGACCTCCGGGAAGGGGCCGCTTCTCCAGCGCCTTCTCGGGCAGCACCTCTGCGCCGCTGCGCAGCTGCTCGATCGCGGTCTCCGCCTCGGCCGCCTCCAGCGGCCCGAAGTAGCGCTCGTCGATCGAGGCCATCGGTGCGATGTCGCAGGCGCCGAGGCACTCGAAGCCGGTGACGAAGAACTCCTCGCTGTCCCCGGCTGCGGCCTGGAACGCCTCCAGCAGCTCGTCGCCGCCGCGCATCCAGCAGGAGATGTTGGTGCAGACGGCGACCTTGTGGGTGCCGACCGGATCCGTATGAAGCAGGTCGTAGAAGCTGGCCACGGACTCCAGGTAGGCGGGCGTCACCCGCATCACCGCGGCGGCCTGGCGGATTCCCTCCGGCGTGCACCAGCCGTAGAGCCGCTGCACCGCCCAGAGCGCCGGGATCGAGGCCGATTTCCGGTCCGGGTACCTGGCCATCAGCGCTTCGATGCGCTCCCGCAGCTCAGCCGGGCAATCGACCTCATGCAGCTCGGGCACCGCCTCCGAAGCGCGGTCTGGGACGCGTCCCTCGGTCACCGCCCGATCGACCGGAAGGTTCGGGTTGACGATGCCGGGGCCGTCGACGGGGCTCACCGGTCGACCCCGCCGAGGATCGGGTCGAGCATCCCGAGGCTGCAGATCATGTCGGCGACGTAGCTGCCGACCGACATGTCCCTGAACGCCTGCAGGTTGACGAAGGACGGGTCGCGGAAGTGCACCCGCGCCGGCTTCGCCGAGCCGTCGGCGAGGACGAAGCAGCCCAGCTCCCCGCGCGGCGACTCGATCGCGTAGTAGAGCTCGCCGGGGCCGACCCGGTAGCCCTCGGTGACCAGCTTGAAGTGGTGGATCAGCGACTCCATCGAGGTCGAGAGCTCCGAGCGCGGCGGCAGCACGTACTTGCGGTCGTCGGCGATGAACGGCCCCTCGGGCAGCGCGTCGAGCGCCTGCTCGATGATCCGCGTCGACTCGACCATCTCCGCCACCCGCACCCGGTAGCGGTCGTAGTTGTCGCCGACCGTGCCGACCGGGATCTTGAAGTCCATCTCCGGGTAGGCGAGGTAGTCGAAGGCCTTGCGCAGGTCCCAGGGCTCCCCGGCGGCGCGCAGCAGCGGCCCGGTCACGCCCAGCTCCAGCAGCCGCTCGCGAGAGACGATCCCGGTGCCCTTGGTGCGCGAGAGGAAGACCTCGTTGCGGTCGAGCAGCGCCTGGTACTGCTCGACCCGCACCGGCATCTCGGCGATGAACTCGCGCAGCTTCGCCTCGAAGCCGACGGGGATGTCCTCGATCACGCCGCCGACCTGGAAGTAGCGCGTGTGCATCCGCTGCCCGGTCGCCATCTCGAAGAGATCGAGGATGCGGTCGCGCTCGCGGAAGCAGTACCAGAGCATCGAGATCGCGCCGAGGTCTAGCGCCGTCGTCCCCAGCCACACCAGATGCGAGTGGATCCGGTTCAGCTCGAGGAAGATCGTCCGCAGGTACTTCGCCCGCGGCGGGATCTCCAGCTCGATCAGCCGCTCGACAGCGCCGCAGAAGGCCTCCATCTGGAAGAAGTAGGAGACGTAGTCCATCCGCTCGACGAAGGGGATGACCTTCCAGTAGCTCTTGTCCTCGCAGGACTTTTCGATCCCGGTGTGGACGTAGCCGATCACCGGTTTCAGGTCGCGCACGACCTCGCCTTCGAGGTCGACGACGAGCCGCAGCACGCCGTGCGTGGCCGGGTGGTGCGGCCCGATGTTGACGGTCATGACCTCGGTCGTGAGGTCCTCGAGCAAGCCGGGCGCCGCCTCCTCTGCTCCCGTGAGCGCGCGCTCATCATCACCGGCGATCTCGCGCGCTCGCTCTCGCGTCCGGGGGCGGCTAGCCATAGTTGCGCTCGTTGTAGGTGAAGGTGACCGGCTCGCCGCCGACCGGGAAATCGCGCCGCTGGGGCCAGCCGACGTAGTCATCGGGCAGCAGGATGCGCCGCAGGTCGGGGTGGCCGCGGAAGACGATGCCGAAGAAGTCGAAGGCTTCGCGCTCCTGGAGCTCGGCGGTCGGGAAAAGCCCGACGCAGGAGTCGAGCTCCGGCAGCGCGTCCTCGCCCGGGTCGGCGAGCAGCGCCTTGACCCGGATGCGCTCGACCCTGTCTCTATTTAGAAGCTCGTAGTGGACCGCGAAGCGCGGCTCCGCCGGCAGGTAGTCGGCGGCGTGGAGGCTGGAGAGGAAGCGGTAGCCCTGGCCGGGCGCCTCGCGCAGCCAGCCGAGCACGGCGAGCACCTGCGCGGGGTCGATCGAGAGGCTTGCGCGGCCGTGCTCGAAGCCGCTGTCGAGGATGGCGCCGGGGTGCTCGGCCTCGATCTCCCCCCGGATCAGCTCCAGTCCGGGGGCGTCAGGCACGGATCAGCTCCCTGGCGGCGAGGTAGGCCTCGGCCGCCTCCGGGCTGGGCTCGCTGCGCGGACCGCCGCGCGCCCACTCCTCGGTGCCGGCGGCGCTGTAGCGCTGGCGCCAACCCTGGTCGGGATTGCCCTGGATCTTGCGCTGCAGCTTGGTGAAGCCGTAGAGGACCGCCTCCGGCCGCGGCGGGCAGCCGGGGATGTGCAGGTCGATCGGCATGAACTTGTCGGCGCCCTGGACCACGGCGTAGTTGGAGAACATGCCGCCGGAGGAGGAGCAGGCGCCCATCGAGATCGCCCACTTCGGCTCCAGCATCTGGTCGTAGAGACGGCGGACGACCGGCGCCATCTTGATCGAGACGCGGCCCGAGAGAATGATCAGGTCGGCCTGGCGCGGCGAGGCCCGCAGCGCCTCGGCCCCGAAGCGGGCGAGGTCGTAGCGGGCGGTGACGATCGAGATCGGCGCCTCGATCGCGCAGCAGGCGAGGCCGAAGGTGAGCGGGAAGATCGAGTTCGAGCGCGCCCAGCCGAGCAGCTTCTCGAAGTTGGTCATCACGACCTTTTCCTCGACGTAGCGCTCCAGCTCCTCGCCCTCGAGGTCGCCGCGCAGCATGTCGCGGGCGCGCAGCTGGCGCTCGCGCATCGTCTGGCGCTCTACCTCCAATCCAGCGCACCCTTTCGCCAGACGTAGGTGAAGGCGACCAGCAGCAGGACGATGAAGGTGACCAGCTCGCCGAGCACGAAGAGGCTGTCGGCGCCCTTGAGGATGACCCCGATCGGGTAGAGGAAGACGACCTCGATGTCGAAGAGGATGAAGAGCATCGCGATCAGGTAGAAGCTGACGCCGAAGCGCAGCCCGTGCGACGCCTGCACCGGAATGCCCGACTCATACGGCTCGGACTGCCGCAGGCTCGCGGCTGTCGGGCGCTTCGGGCGCTTCGGGCCGACGACGTGATTGAGCATCGCGAAGGCGAACCCGACCGCGAGGCCGAGGAAGGCGAAGACGAGAATCGGCAGGTAGCTCTTCAGCACTGGAGAAAGTCGGTTCTGGGAGGCGGGCCCGCGGGGCGCCATTCGCTCCGCCTCACCGCCTGCACGCCGAGTTATATACCTACCTTGTAACAAATTGCTACATAGTGCTTTTCCGCATCAGCAAGCCGAATTCCGACCATCTCAGGAGGAAATAGCGTGGCCGAGGTCCATCTCGTAGTTGGCTGCGCCCTGATCCTGCTCAACGCCGCCGCCTTCGCCGTCGGCGGGGTCGCCTGGTACCGCGATCGCGCCTCGATCCGCTTCTGGTACCTGCTGCGCGCCGCCCAGGTCTCCGTCTTCCTGCAGGCGATGCTCGGCGGCCTGCTCGTCTTCACCGGCCACGAACCCAGCGACGATCTCCACTACCTCTACGGCGTCCTCCCCCTGGTCGTCTCCCTGATTGCCGAGGGCGCCCGCGCCGGCGCCGCCGAACGCGAGCTGGGCGACGTCGACTTCGAAGCCCTTCCCGGCGAGACCCAGCAGTCCCTCGCCCTGGCGATAGTCCGCCGCGAGATGGGGATCATGGCCGTCAGCTGCGGAGTGATCCTCTTCCTGGCGCTGCGCGCGGCGGGGACGAGCGGCGCGTTTTGATCCAGGCTGGGGTGCGCATCCGACATTGACCACACCCCAGGGGGGTCAATGTCGGATGCGCGCTCAGCCCAGCGGCCGGTACTCGCCGGCGCTGAAGACGAGCGGGTCGCCCTCGCCGCTGTCGAGGTCGCGGACCTCGCCGGTGACGATCACGTGGTCTCCCGCCGCGACCACGTCGCGCAGCTCGCAGGCGATCCAGGTCAGCGCCCCGTCGATCGCCGGGATGCCTCCGCGCTCGCTCCAGGCGACCCCCTGCCACTTCTCGGCGACGGGGGCCTTGGTGGCGAAGGAGCGGGCGATGTCCTCCTGGCCGGCGTGCAGGACGCTGACGCCGAAGTGGTTGGCGGCCTGGACGGCGAGCAGGGTGCGCGAGCCGCGGTCCAGGCAGGCGAGCATCAGCATCGGCTCGATCGAGAGCGAGCAGACCGCGTTGGCGGTCGCTCCGGCCGGTCCATCGGGGCCGCCGGCGCTGACCACGGTGACCCCCGTGGGCAGCATTGCCATCGCGGCGCGGAAACGGGCTGGGTCGGGCGTCGGCATCGTCTCGAAGCGGGATCGGCTCAAGACAATATGATGCGCGCCGCGTGCGACCTGCACTGATTACAGCCATGGCGGTTCTCGCGGCCCTCGGGCTCGCTGCCTGCGGGTTCGGCGAAGAAGGGGTCACGGTCTCCAAGAGCGACCCCAGCCACGCCGGGGCGGAGCTCTTCGCGACGCACTGCTCCGGCTGCCACACTCTGACCGCCGCCGGCACCCAGGGCAGCGGCAATCGTGGCCTGCGCACGCAGGGGCCGAACCTCAATCAGCGAACCGAGACCTATGACGACGCTCTCTTCGCGATCCAGAACGGCGGCTTCTCGGGCGCGATCATGCCGCAGAACATCGTCGTCGGCGACGAAGCCGAAGCCGTCGCCCGCTTCGTCGCCAGGTACGCCGGCGACGAAGCCGAAGAATCGCCTCGCCCCCACGAGACGTCGCCCTAACCTTTCCGGGCCATGCTCGACCTGAAGCTGATCCGCTCCGACCCCGAGCGGGTCAAGGCGGCCCTGGCGCGCCGGGGCGCCGCTGAGCAGGTCGACGAGCTGCTCGCGCTCGACGCCCGCCGGCGCGAGTTGCTGCCGCGGGTCGAGGGCGCCCAGGCCGAGCGCAAGGCGCTCTCCAAGCAGATCGGCGAGGCCAAGCAGCGCGGCGAGGACGGCGCCGAGCAGATGGCCGCCGTCGCCGAGCTGAAGCAGGCGATCGAGTCGGGCAAGGCCGAGCTGGAGCAGGTCGAGGCCGACCTGGAGGAGCTGGTCACGGCGCTGCCCAACCTGCCCGACCCCGACGCGCCGGAAGGGATGACCGAGGAGGACGCGGTCGTCCTGCGCGAGGAGGGCGAGCGGCCGAGCTTCGAGTTCGAGCCGCGCGACCACCTCGATATCGGCACCGAGCTGGGGCTGATCGACATGGAGGCCGGGGCGCGGCTCTCGGGCTCGCGCTTCGCCTACCTGAAGGGCGACCTGGTCATGCTCGAGCTGGCCCTGGTCCGCTTCGCTCTAGACCTCGTCCGCGGCGAGGGCCACGAGCCTGTAGTTCCGCCGGTGCTGGTCCGCGAGGAGGCGCTGGTCGGCACGGGCTTCCTGCCCGGCGACCGCGACCAGATCTACGAGATCCCCAAGGACGAGCTCTTCCTCGTCGGCACCTCCGAGGTCTCGCTCGCCGCCCTGCACGCGGGCGAGATCCTCGCGGCCGGGCAGCTGCCGATCCGCTACGCGGGCTTCTCCAGCTGCTTCCGCCGCGAGGCCGGCGCCGCGGGCCGGGATACGCGTGGCATCTTTCGGGTACACCAGTTCGACAAGGTCGAGATGTTCTCTTTCGTCGAACCCTCCGAGTCCGTCGCCGAGCACGAGCGCCTGCTGGCGATCGAGGAGCGCATCCTCGCCGAGCTGGAGATTCCCTACCGGGTCGTCAACGTCGCCGCCGGCGATCTCGGCGCGCCGGCGGCGAAGAAGTACGACTGCGAGGCCTGGATCCCGAGCCAGGACCGCTACCGCGAGCTGACCTCGTGCTCCAACACCACCGACTACCAGGCCCGGCGCCTCGGTTGCCGGTACCGCCCGGAGGAGGGCGAGGGCCCGGAGGTCGTACATACGCTCAATGGCACCGCGGTCGCCGTCGGACGGACGATCATCGCCCTGATGGAGAACCGGCAGGAGCGGGACGGGGGATTCACGCTACCCACTATTTTGCATTCATACGGTTCCCCTGAAAGGATCGGCCCGGTATGAGTGCGGCTGTTCGGGATGCGAAGCGGGTCGTCCTCTGCGACGACCACGAGATCGTCCGTGAGGCGATCAAGTCGCGGATGGCGAACTCGAACACGGTTCAGATCGTCGGCGAGGCCGGCAACGGCCGCGACGTCGTGGACGTCGTCAAGGAGCTCGAGCCCGACGTGCTGATCATCGACGTCGAGCTGCCCAAGCGCGACGGGATCGAGGCGACCAAGGAAGTGCTCAAGGTGCGGCCGCGGACCAAGGTGATCATCTTCACCGCCCACGCCCAGCCCGACCTGCTGGCCCTGGCCCTGCGCGCCGGCGCCTCGGGTTACGTGCTCAAGTCGGCGCCGGCCGAGGACATCGCCCGGGCGGTGAAAGCGGTCACCGGCGGCGGCACCTTCCTCGGCGGCGACTTCGCGGGCGGCAAGCCCTCCGAGGTCGAGAAGCTGCTCGAGCTCTCACCCCGCGAGCGCCAGATCCTCGAGCTGCTCGCCGAGGGCCTGCGCGTCAAAGAGATCGCCGAGCGCCTGCAGCTCAGCCCGGCGACCGTGCACACCCACGTGCGCAACGCGATCGCCAAGCTGGAGGTGGACACCCGCACCGAGGCGGTGGCCCTCGCGGTGAAGTTCAGCTACCTGGGCGCCGGCGGCAACGCCTAGCCTTCCGCGTCGGCTGCCGGCTTCAGCTCGAGCGCGCAGCCGTTGATGCAGTAGCGCTGGCCGCCGCGGTCGGCCGGGCCGTCGTCGAAGACGTGGCCGAGGTGGGCGTCGCAGTGCTTGCAGACGACCTCGGTGCGGCGCATGAAGAGGCTGTTGTCGGGGCGCAGCTCGACGTGCTCGAGGTTTGCCGGCTCGGTGAAGCTGGGCCAGCCGGTGCCGGAGTCGAACTTCGTGTCCGAGGAGAACAGCTCGGCGCCGCAGCAGACGCAGTGGTACATGCCTTCGGCCTTCTCGTCCACGTAGGGCCCGGTGAAGGCTCGCTCGGTGCCGGCGTTGCGGGTCACCTCGTACTGGTCGGGGGTCAGCTGCTCGCGCCACTCGGCGTCGGTCTTTTCGAATTTGCTCATAGGGGGAGGGTAGAGGGCGGCGGGAGGCGGTTCGCCAGTTCCCGAAACCCGCCGGAGGCGGGTTTGACGATGTGCCCCTTCGGGGCTGGGAACCACTCTGCGGAGCCGCTTCGCGAGGAGCTGACGAACCACCTCCCGCCGCCCATACGATCCACCCCGATGCACGAGGCGTTCTACGAGGCTGGTGGCGACGGCCGGTTCCTGGCCACTGAGCTCACTCGGGGTCCCTGGGACCCCGGTGCTCAGCACGCGGGGCCGCCGTCGGCGCTGCTGGGACTGGCGGTCGAGGAGCTTGTCGGGGACGAGGGGTTCCAGGTGGGCCGGATCGTCTTCGAGATCCTCAGGCCGGTGCCGATCGGGGAGGTGCGTGTTGTCTCCAGGGTCCTGCGGCCGGGGAAGAAGGTGCAGCTCGTCGAGGCGTCTCTGCTGGTGGGCGACCAGGAGCTGATGCGGGCCACCGCCTGGGTGATGCGCACGGCGGAGCTGGAGCTGCCGGCGGGGGCGATCGCCGAGGATGGAGTGCCGCAGGGGCCGGAGGAAGGGTGGACGCCGGAGTTCTTCCCCACCGGGCAGGACGCGGGGTACCAGACGGCGATGGAGTTCAGGGCCGTGGCCGGCGCCTTTCTCGAGCCCGGGCCGGCGACGTTCTGGCTGCGGATGCGCCATCCGCTGGTCGAGGGGGAGGAGCCGACGCCGTTGCAGCGGGCCCTGATCGCGGCCGACGTCGGCAACGGGATCAGCGCCGTGCTCGACTACCGCAAGTACATCTTCATCAACGTCGACCTCACCGTCCATTTCGAGCGGATGCCCGAGGGCGAGTGGGTCTGCGTAGACGCGGTCACGCGTCCGCGGCCGACCGGGATCGGCACCGCCGAGTCCGTCATCTCAGACCGGCGCGGCCGCATCGGCCGGGCCGCCCAGTCCCTGCTCATAGCTCCCCGCTGACCCGGCCCGCTCAGCGGGTGGCGAGGAGCGTGCGGCCCCTCGGGGCGATCGTCAGGGCGATCGTCGCGGCCGAGGCGAGGGCTATGGCGGCGGCCAGGAGGAAGGCGCCCTCGTAGCTGCTCAGCGCCGCGGCGACGCCGGCAAGGGGGGCGCCGAGCCCGACGCCGGCGTCGAAGAAGGCGGTGAAGGTGCCGAGCGCCGCGCCGCGCCGCGTGTCGGAGACGCTGTTGACGACGATCAGCGAGAGCGAGGGGTAGAGCAGCGAGAAGGCGGCGCCCATCGCCAGCGCTCCGGCCAGGGCGACCGGGAGGCTGTGGGCGACGGCGATGGTCGCCAGGCCGGCGGCCTCGACGCAGGCCGCAGCCGCGCCGACCCGCGCCGGGCCGATCCGGTCGGGAAGGTCGCCGCCGGCCAGCCGCGTCAGCACCACCATCGTCGCGAAGGCGCCGAAGACGGTCGCCCCGTGGCCGACGTCGCGGGCTTCCAGCAGCAGGACGACGAAGGCGGCGATCGTGCCGTAGCCGATCGAGCCGAGGGCGAGCGCGGCGCCGGGCCGCACCGCCTCCCGCGCGATCAGCGGATGGTGTTCCTTCGCGATCCGCGGCGAGGGCACGAACGGGTCGGGGACCCGGGTCGCGATCGCCGCGCCGAGCAGGGGCAGCGCCCCGGCCAGCAGCCAGACCTCCGTGTACCCGCCGGCGTGCTGGACCAGCTCGCCGAGCAGGGGCCCGACGCTCAGCCCCGACCAGACCGCCAGCCCGTAGAGCCCGATCACCCGGCCGCGCCGCCCGACCGGCGCCAGGTCGACGATCCAGGCCGAGCCCGCGGTGAAGACGGCTCCCTCGCCGGCGCCGAGCACGAGGCGGGCGGCGATCAGGCCGGGCACCCCGGCCGGCACCAGGTAGAGGAAGCCGGCGACGGCGACCAGGGTGGAGCCGACGACGACGGTCGGCTTGCGGCCACGGTGGTCGGCGAAGCGCCCCGCCACAGGGCGCAGCAGCAAGCCGGTGATCGCGTAGGAGCCGACGACGACGCCGACCGCGATGTTGCCGCCGTCGAGCGGGCCGTGCACGTATCGCGGCAGGACCGGCAGCACGGCGCCGACCGCGAGCAGGCCCGTGAAGGTGACCGCGAAGATCCCGGCGAAGGCGAGTCCCGGCCGCTCGTGGCCCGAGCCGGCGTTCGCCGCGCTCACAGCAGTCCGGCGAGGTCGTCGATGACGTGGTCGGGCGGCGGCTCGGCGGCGTCGGCCTCCTCGCGCGAGGTCGCGCCGCTGAGCGCGAGGATCGTCGCCAGCCCCGCGCGGCGGCCGCCCTCGATGTCGGAGGAGACCCGGTCGCCGATCATCGCCACCCGCGCGGCGTTGCCGAGCAGCGCCCGGGCCTGGTCGAACAGGTGGTGCTCCGGCTTGCCGCCGATCTCGGCCCGTGCGCCGGAGGCGGTCTCGACCGCGGCCAGGATCGCGCCGGTCCCCGGCCAGGCGCCTCCCGGCATCGGCAGGGTCGGGTCGTGGCTGGTGGCGAAGAGGGACGCGCCGCCCTGGATCGCCAGGGTCGCCGTCAGCAGCTCCTCGTAGTCGAAGCCGCGGTGGCCGGAGACCAGGACCACCTCGGCCGCGCGGGCCTCCTCGCCGCCGAGCAGCTCCAGCCCCGCCGCCTCGGCCGCCTCATGGAACGCGGGAGCGCCGATCACGAAAGCGCCCGCGCCCGGGCCGCCCCGCTCCGCCGCCAAGCGCGCGGTGACGACGCCCGCGGTGACGACCCTGCCGTCGGCGACCGGTGCGCCCGCCTCGCGAAGCCGCTCGACGTAGGACGCCGGCGGCCGCCCCGGGTTGTTGGTGACGAAGGCGACCTCCTTGCCGCTCTCGATCAGCTCCCGCAGCGTCTCCACCGAGCCCGGCACAAGCTCCCGGCCCACCCAGACCACCCCGTCGAGGTCGATCAGGAAGCCATCGAATCGGTCTGCCAAGGTCATCTTCCGTCCAGGCTATTGGGCCGATCCGGGCAGGGGCTGAACGTCTTGTACGTTTTCCGGGATGCGCTCCACGGACAGCTACGAGCGATCTTCGGAAAAAGTCAAGTGATGCCCCTGCCCGGATCGGCCAACGGCATGGTGGTCGAGGCCCACGGCATCTCGCGGCGCTACGGCGAGGGCGCGGCGGCCGTCGACGCGCTGGTCGAGGTCTCGACCGGCTTCGAGCGCGGTCGCTTCACCGCGATCATGGGACCTTCGGGGTCGGGCAAGTCGACCCTGATGCACATCCTCGCCGGCCTCGACAAGCCGACCGCCGGCGTCGTCGTCCTCGACGGCGAGGAGATCACCGGCCTCGATGACGGGGCGCTGACCAGGCTGCGCCGCGAGAAGCTCGGCTTCGTCTTCCAGTTCTTCAACCTGCTGCCCGTCCTCACCGCCGAGGAGAACCTGGTGCTGCCGCTCTCGATCGCCGGCCGCAGGGCGGACTCCGCCTGGCTCGACCAGCTGGTCCGCACGGTCGGGCTCGACGATCGCCGCACCCACCGTCCCGCCGAGCTCTCCGGCGGCCAGCAGCAGCGGGTCGCCGTCGCCAGGGCGCTGGTCTCCAAACCGGCCGTCGTCTTCGCCGACGAGCCGACCGGCAACCTCGACTCGAAAGCGAGCGCCGACGTGCTGCGCCTGCTGCGCCAGGCCGTCGACGAGTTCGGCCAGACGGTGATCATGGTCACCCACGATCCCGGCGCCGCCGCCCACGCGGACCGCCTGATCACACTGAGCGACGGCCGCGTCGTCCACGACGACGCCCCCGGCTCGGCCGACGACGTGATCGAGTTGATGAAGCGGGTCGACTGAGCGGTTGACCGGCCTCGCCCTGAAGAGCCTCTGGGCGCGCAAGGCGCGGGCTCTGGCGACGATGCTCGCGGTGGTGATCGGGGTCGGCTTCGTCGCCGGCTCCTACGTCCTCACCGACACGATCTTCGCCGCCTTCGACGAAATCTTCGGCGAGTCGCTGAAGGGAACCAGCGTCGTCGTCAGCGCCGAGAACCCGGTCAAACAGGAAAACGGCGAAGTGCCGACGATCCCGGCCTCGCTGTTGCCGCGGGTGCAGGGGACGCCGGGCGTGAAGCTCGCCGCCGGCGCGATCTTCACCCCGGGCGGCTTCTTCGATTCCGAAGGCAACAAGATCGGCACCAAGTTCGCGCCGAAATTCATCTCCTCGGAGCTGCCGGGCAGCCTCGAGGCGCTCACCTACGTCGAGGGGCACAAGCCGCGCGGGCCGACCGAAGCCTCGCTCACCGAAGCAGCGGCCGACGACGCCGGCCTCGCGCTCGGCGACACCCTGAGGATCGTCGGCCAGGGCAGCGTGCGCCCCTTCCGTCTGGTCGGCTTCACCCGGCTCGGCGGCGCCTCCTTCGGCAGCGCCAGCATCGCCCAGGTGACGCTGCCGGTCGCGCAGCGCCTCACCCACAAGGCCGGCCGCTTCGACCAGATCTCCGTCGCCGCCGGCGACGGGGTCTCGGCGACCGTCCTGAAGGATCGGATCGCGAGGCGGATGGCGGCCGGCGTGCGGGTCGAGACCGCGCAGGAAAACGCCGACCGCGCCTCCGAGGAAATTCGCGAAGGCCTCAGCTTCCTGCAGATCTTCCTGCTCGTCTTCGCCTTCATCGCGATCCTCGTCGGCTCCTTCCTGATCTTCAACACCTTCTCGATCACGGTCGCTCAGCGGGTCACCGAGTTCGGCATGCTGCGCACGCTCGGCGCCTCGCGCCGCCAGATCCTCACCGACGTCGTCGTCGAAGCGCTGGCGATCGGCGTGGTCGGGTCGGTGATCGGGGTCGGCGCCGGCTTCCTGATCGCGATGCTCCTCAACGGCCTGCTCGAAGCCTTCGAAATCGACCTGCCGACCACGGGCCTGGTGATGGAGTCGCGCACGGTGGTCGTCTCCCTGCTGATCGGGATCGTCGTCACAACGCTCTCCTCGCTGGTGCCCGCCCTGCGCTCGACCCGGGTGCCGCCGATCGCCGCCCTGCATGCCGTCGTTCCCGCGCCCTCGCGCCGGCGCCGCCTGCTCGGCGTCGTCTTCTCGCTGCTGCTCGGCGTCGCCGGGCTGGCGATGATCCTGATCGGGCTCTTCGGCAGCGCCGCGGCGGGGACGGCCGCCGGCCTGATCGGCGGCGGGGCGGTCGTCATGGTCTTCGCCGTCTCCCTCTTCAGCCCGCGCCTGGTGCCGCCGCTGGCCGCGATCGCCGGCTGGCCGCTGGAGCGGGCGCGGCGGCTGATCGGCCGCCTCTCCCGCGAGAACGCCCAGCGCAACCCGAGCCGCACGGCCGTGACCGCGGCGGCGCTGATGATCGGCCTCACCGTGGTCACCTTCGTCACCGTCTTCGCCGCCGGGCTGAAGAGCTCGGTCGCGCAGGTCGTCGACGAAAACTTCCCCGGTGGGCTGGTGATCCAGAACAGCGACGGCTTCTCGCCGATCCCGAGCGGCGCCGCCCGCGCCGCGCGCAGGGTCCCGGGCGTCGACCTCGTCGCCAGCATCCGCGCCGTGCAGGCGAAGCTCGAGCCGGGCGGCGCCGGCGCCCGGGTCTCGGCGCCGAGCCGTGACATCGGCGGCGCGGTGGAAATCGAATGGAAGCGGGGCGGTCCGGCGACGCTGCGCCGGTTGCGCGACGGGCAGGCGATCCTCGCCACCGATTTCGCCTCCGAACACGACCTCGGGCCGGGGGACCGCTTCCGCCTGCTCAGCCAGACCCGCCGCCGGCCGAGCTTCGAAGTGGTCGGCGAGTTCGACTCCAAGCTCGGCGTGTTCGGCAGCGTCGTCGTCACCCAGGCGGCGATGGCGCGCGAGTTCGGCCAGACCCAGGACACGATCGCCTTCGTCGAGACGGCGCCGGAGGCGAATGCGGCCGAGGTCCAGGCGACCCTGACCGGGGGGGTAGAAGCGGCCTTTCCGGTCGCCGAAGTCCTCAACCAGGCGGAACTGAAGGAAAGCCGCGAAGAACAGGTCGACCAGTTGGTCAACCTGGTCTACGCGCTGCTGCTCCTGGCGATCGTGATCTCCCTCTTCGGGATCGCCAACACGCTGGCGCTCTCGATCCACGAACGCACGCGGGAGCTGGGCATGCTGCGCGCGATCGGCATGTCGCGGCGCCAGGTGCGGACGATGATCCGCTACGAGGCGGTGATCACGGCGCTGATCGGCGCGATCCTCGGCATGGTCCTCGGCCTGATCTTCGCGGCGCTGATCGCCCAGCCGCTCAAGGACGAAGGCTTCACGCTCTCCTACCCGGTCGGCTCGCTGGTCGTGCTGCTGGTCTTCGCGGCCCTCGCCGGCGTCATCGCCGCGATCCCCCCGGCGCGTCGCGCGTCGCGCCTCGACGTGCTCGAATCGCTTCAGTACGAGTAATCGATGCTCAGCGCTTCAGCAGCCGCTTGACCGCCGCCATCAGCTCATCGGTCATCTCGGCCTGGTCCCCCTCGGCGGCGCCGGAGACGCAGTGGGCGGCGTGGTCGGAGAGCAGCTCGAGCGCGACCTTGTCGAGCGCGGCCTGGATCGCCGTCACCTGGGTGACGACGTCGATGCAGTAGCGGTTCTCCTCGACCATCCGCTCGACCCCGCGCACCTGCCCCTCGATCCGGCGCAGCCGCTTCTGCACCGCCTCGCGGTGCTCGGTGTAGCCGTGAGTCGTCTCTGCCTTGGTCGCGGCCATCGGATCGGGTGCAACGCCTTTCGGACCCCACGGCTCCGCTTTGCGTCGCGCCTCCAAGTATGTCATACCCCCTAGGGGTATTAGGCGGTGACGGCGGCGAGGCTGCCGGATGCCAGCCCGAGCCCCATGCGCAGCGCCCCGGCGACCTCGAGCATCGCCGCGAGGGCGCTGGGGCAGAGCGCGGTCAGGTGGGCGAAGCCGTGGATCAGGCCCGGGTGGCGCTGCAGGACGACGCTGACCCCGGCCTCGCGCATCCGCTCCGCGTAGGTCTCGGCCTCGTCGCGCAGCGGGTCGAAGCCTGCTGTGGCGATGTAGGCGGGGGGCAGGCCGGAGACGTCGTCGGCGCGCATCATCGAGGCGCGCGGGTCCTTGCCGTCGATCCCGTCCGGGATGTAGTGGTCTTCGAACCACTTCATGTCCGCCCTGGTGAGCACGAACCCTTCGGCGAAGGTCTCGCGCGAGGCCTGGCCGCCGACTGCGTCGGTCACCGGGTAGAGCAGCAGCTGCATTGCCGGCATCGGTGCGCCGCTGTCGCGCGCCTGGATGCAGACGGCGGTCGCGAGGTTGCCGCCGGCGCTGTCGCCGCCGATCGCGACCCGCGCCGGGTCAGCACCGAGCTCGGCGGCGTTCTCCGCCGCCCACGAGAAGGCTGCGACAGCGTCTTCGACCGGCTCCGGGAAGGGGTGCTCGGGCGCCAGGCGGTAGTCGACCGAGAGGACCCGGCAGCCGCCGTGCTCGGCGAGGAAGCGGCAGACGCCGTCGTGGGTGTCGAGGTCGCCGATCACCCAGCCGCCGCCGTGGAGGTAGACGAGCAGCGGCTGCGGCGGTTGTGGCGCTCCGAGCGCCACGTAGAGCCGGGCCCGGATCTCGCCGCGCGGGCCGGGCATGGTCAGGCTCTCGACCCGGGCCATCGGCCGCCGCGGGCCGCAGACGACCGGCGCCTCTTCGCGGTTCTCCCTGCGCGCCTGCTCGACCGTGCGCCCCTCGGCCAGCGAGGTCTCGCCGCTCAGCTTCGCCAGCTGCAGCAGCGCGTGGACGTCGGGCGCCAGCTCCTGGCCGTCGAGCCGCGGCGCCGGGCCGAAGACCGCCCGCGAGACGCGCGGAGGGAGCCCGCACGCTCTGCGCGCTATCCAGTGCTCGACGCGGGGGGAGAAGCTCGGGGGCTGCACGACGGATGGCAGGCTACGCGATCGGAGTGAGACGTATCTCACACGTGGGTTCCCAACGGGTACTAGCCTGAACGGGAGGCACCATGGAGGCAGCGACGACAACCGCTCCGCGGCCGGTCCACCGGGCTCCGGAGCGAGGGCTGCCGCCCAGCCCCCCGCTGCCGCGGCCGGTGCAGACCGCGATCTGGTCGCGCCAGGCGAGGCGCATGCTCTACGGCTGCCAGGACCGCTACGGCGACATCTTCACGATTCGCATCGCCTACGAAGGCACCTGGGTGCTGCTGGCCGATCCAGCCGCGGTCAAACAGGTCTTCACCGGCGACCCCAAGGTCTTCCACGCCGGCGAGGGCAACGAGATCCTCGCCCCGCTGCTCGGCCGCAACTCGCTGCTCGTGCTCGACGAGAAGCGCCACATGAGCCAGCGCCGGCTGCTCCTGCCGCCCTTCCATGGCGAGCGCATGCAGGGCTACGGGGAGACGATGGCCGAGATCGCCGAGCGCGAGATCTCCAGCTGGCCGACCGGCACTCCGTACAAGCTGCGGCCCCGGATGCAGGCGCTGACCCTGGACATCATCCTGCGCACCGTCTTCGGCGTTGGCGAGGCCGAAGCAGCGAAGCTCGCCGACCTGCGCGAGGCGCTGCGCGACTTCCTTGACATGACGACCAACCCGCGCTTCCTGCTGCCGCTGCTGGCGGTCGGGCCGGAGCGGCTGCGACGCATCGGCGCCTTCCGGCGCCGGATCGACCGCGTCGACGCGCTGATCTACCGGGAGATCGCCGAGCGCCGCCGCGCCGAGGACGTCGGCGAGCGCAATGACGTGCTCTCGATGATGATCGGCGCCAGCCACGAGGACGGCAGCCCGATGAGCGACGAGGAGATGCGCGACGAGCTGCTCACCCTGCTCGTCGCCGGCCACGAGACGACGGCGACCTCGCTCGCCTGGGCGGTCGAGCGCCTCAGCCGCAACCCCGAGAAGCTCGAGCGCCTGCGCGCCGAGGTGAGCGAGGGCCGCGAGGAGTACCTGACCGCGACGATCCAGGAGACGCTGCGCCTGCGCCCGGTGATCTCGATCGTCCTGCGCAAGCTGACCGAGCCGGTCGAGATCGGCGGCTACGAGCTGCCGGCCGGGATCTCCGTCGCCCCCTGCATCTACCTCGTCCACCGCAACCCCGAGATCTACCCCGAGCCGCAGCGCTTCCTGCCCGAGCGCTTCCTCGACAACCCGCCCGGCACCTACACCTGGATCCCCTTCGGCGGCGGCGTCCGCCGCTGCCTGGGCGCCTCGTTCGCCCAGTTCGAGATGACAGTCGTCCTCAAGGAGCTGGTCAGGCGCCACCAGATCCGCCCCGCCAATCCAAAGCCGGAGCGAGTCTTCCGCCGCGCGATCACCGAGACCCCGCGCCACGACGCCGAGGTAATTCTCAGCTAGCGGTCAGCGCCACGTTCCGGGCGCCGTTGTACCGTAATGAGCGTGAAATCCGTGAAGCGGACCGGAAACTGGACGCCCGACGGGATCGCCGAGGTTGCCGCCTTGCGTCGCGACTATGTGGAGCTCACCCCGTCCCAGCGAGTGGGCCAGGTATTCGAGCTATCGCGATTCATGTCTCAGCTAGCCGAGGCCGGACGTCGTCAGCGCAGTGCCTGAGCTCGATATCCGGGGCATACTCGAGGCACTCAACCGCGAAGGTGTCGAGTTCCTGGTCATCGGTGGCGTAGCCGTTGGCTTCCACGGCTACGTGCGGGCTACGAAGGACGTCGACATCGTGCCCAGTCCCGAGCCTGGGAACCTCGAGAAGCTCGCCGGGGCGCTTGCGGCGCTCGATGCGCAAATCGAAGGGGCAGAGGAGTTCAAGGGAGATGAGCTTCCAGACCCACTCGATCCTGAGGCGCTCGCGCTAGGAGGCAACTGGGTGTTGCGCACTCGCCTCGGTCGTTTCGACATCATGCAGTGGATCGGCGACGAATCCCTGTGGGAGAAGCACTCGCCAACCGCGATTGAGGCTGAGATCGACGGTCTGACCGTCAAGTTCGCGAGCTACGAGAGCCTCGTCGCCCTCAAGGAGCATGCGGGACGCCCTCAAGACCTGATCGACCTGCAGCGGCTGCGGGAGGCCCGCGGCGAAAAGTAGGTCCAGACGCCGCGCCACGACGCCGAGGCCATCCTCAGCTGGCCGAAGCGGTGAGGGGCAGGGGTGCCCCCGCCCCGTCCCAGCGTTTCCTCAGCCGCAGCCGGTGTTGTTGCCGCAGCTGGAGCACGTGTAGCAAGAGCCGGTGCGCTGCATCATGCCGCCGCACTGCTCGCAGGCGGGGCCGAGCTCGAGGCCGGACATCTTGGCGGGGACGACCGGGGGGGTTTCGGTGAAGGCCGCCGCCGCGGGCTGGGACTTTCCGTTGCTCGCCTTCGCCTGGCCGTTGCCGCCGTTGGCCGGGCCGGCGGTGCCGCCGCTGGTGTCGACCCCGAGGCCGAGCTGGGTGGTCTCCGCTTCGCGCTTGGCGCGCACGTCGGCGGTGAGGATGCCGAGGTCCTCCAGCGTTTCGGTGTCGTCGATGAAGCGGCTCGCCAGCCAGCGCATGATGTAGTCGGGCATCGACTTGGCGAAGGGGATCTCCGGGTTCTGGGTCATCCCCTCCGGCTCGAAGCGCATGTAGCTGAACTTGCGCACGAAGACCTCGAGCGGGACGCCGTACTGGAGGCCGATCGAGATCGCGGTGGCGAAGGCGTTGAGCAGCCCTCGCATCGTCGAGCCCTCCTTGCCGATGTCGGTGAGGAAGATCTCGCCGACGTTGCCGTCCTCGTACTTGCCGGCGGTGATGTAGCCCTCGTGGCCGGCGATCGAGAACTTGTGGGTGATCGACTCGCGCTCGCGCGGCATCTTCTTGCGCTCCGGCGGCGCCACGGCCACCTCGGCGCCCTTTTCCTCCTGGGCGTCCGTGCGCAGCGCCTGCGCCGTCTTCGAGCCGTCGCGGTAGATGGCGAGCGCCTTCAGCCCGCCCCGCCAGCCGCGTTCGTAGGCGTCGGCGATGTCCTCGACCGTGGCGCTCTGCGGCAGGTTGACCGTCTTGGAGATCGCGCCGGAGATGAAGGGCTGGGTCGCGGCCATCATGTCGATGTGGCCGGTGTGGGAGATGGCCCGCTCGCCGACCGCGACGTCGAAGACCGGCAGGTGCTCGTCCTCGAGCCCCGGGGCGCCGATGATCGTCGCGTTCTCGGCGATGTGGGCGTCGATCTGCTCGACCTGGGGCTCGGCGTAGCCGAGCGTGCGCAGCGCCAGCGGCACCGACTTGTTGACGATCGTCATCTGCCCGCCGCCGACCAGCTCCTTGAACTTGACCAGCGAGAAGTCGGGCTCGATCCCGGTCGTGTCGCAGTCCATCAGGAAGCTGATCGTCCCGGTTGGCGCCAGCACCGTCGCCTGCGCGTTGCGGTAGCCGTGCTCCTCGCCGAGCTCGACCGCTTCGTCCCAGGAGCGCTGCGCGGCCTCGAGCAGATCGCCCTTGATCCCGGTCGGGTCGACGTCGTAGGAGGCGTCGCGGTGCATCCGCATCACCCCGTTGTGGGCGTCGCGATTCCTGTCGTACTCCTCGTAGGGCCCGGTCGCCCCGGCTGCGATCAGCGCCGACTGGCGGTAGGCGCGGCCGGTCATCAGCGCCGTGATCGCGGCGGCGACGTTGCGGCCCGCGTCGGAGTCGTACGGCAGGCCATCGGACATCAGCAGGGCGCCGAGGTTGGCGTAGCCGAGGCCGAGCTGGCGGAACTTGTTGGCGTTCTCGGTGATCTCCTCGGTCGGGTAGGAGGAGAAGCCGACGACGATCTCCTGGGCGAGGAAGACGATGTCGACGGCGTGCTCGAAGTCGGCGACGTCGAAGCTGCCGTCGGGGCGGCGGAATTTCATCAGGTTGAGCGAGGCGAGGTTGCAGGCCGAGTCGTCGACGTGCATGTACTCGCTGCAGGGGTTGGAGGCGTTGATCCGGCCCGACTCGGGGCAGGTGTGCCAGCGGTTGATGATCGTGTCGTACTGGACCCCCGGGTCGGCGCAGCGCCAGGCGGCGTCGGCGATCTGGTTCATCAGCTCGCGCGCGTCCAGCGTCTTGACGGTCTCGCCGGTGGTCCGCGCGGTCAGGTGCCACTCCTCGCCGGCCTCGACCGCCTCCATGAACTCGTCGGTGACCCGCACCGAGTTGTTGGCGTTCTGGTACTGGATCGAGGTGAAGCCCTCGCCGTCGATCGACATGTCGAAGCCTGCCTCGCGCAGCGCCTCGGCCTTCTTCTCCTCGTCGGCCTTGCACCAGATGAAGTGCTCGACGTCCGGGTGGTCGACGTCGAGCACGACCATCTTCGCCGCCCGCCGCGTCTTGCCGCCCGACTTGATCGTGCCGGCCCAGGAGTCGGCGCCGCGCATGAAGCTGACCGGGCCGCTCGCCGTGCCGCCCTTGGCCAGCTGCTCCATCGAGCCGCGGATGTTGGAGAGGTTGATCCCCGAGCCGGAGCCGCCGCGGAAGATCTTGCCCTCCTTGGTGTTCCAGCCGAGGATCGAGTCCATGTTGTCCTCGACGCTGAGGATGAAGCAGGCCGAGCACTGCGGGCGCTCCTCGAAGCCGACGTTGAACCAGACCGGCGAGTTGAAGGCCGCCTTCTGGTTGAGCAGGATCGAGGTCAGCTCCGCCTCGAAGGCGTCGGCGTCCTCGTCGGAGGCGAAGTAGCCGCCGCTGCGCCCCCACCCGGAGATCGTGCCGGCGACGCGGCCGATCATCTGTTTCACCGAGGACTCGCGTTTCTCGGTCCCGAGCTGGCCGCGGAAGTACTTCTGGGCGACGATGTTGGTCGCGTTCTGGGACCAGCTCTTGGGGAACTCGACCCCGCGCTGCTCGAAGGCCGGGCTCTCGGGGTTGCCGATCACCGCATCGCGCGTCTCCCACTCGATCTCGTCGAAGGGATGCGTCCCGGCAGAGGAAAATCGCCGCTCGATAGAGAGGCCCTGCAGACCGGTCTGGGCGGGGCTGGCGGCGGTCTTGGACATCAAACTTCTCCTCTCGCGGCGACTTTCAGGGGTAACTGAGCAGGATCGTTGTCGAGTCGGACGTACTTTGTTGCGCCCAACGCCGCAAATGCCGCAGATTTCGCTTGCTGCCTATGTATGGTGACAAGGGTGACGGGTGGGCGAAAAGTTGCGCGAGAAGCGATGGGCGAGCGGGCGACCGCTGCGAAGGAGGCGGCCAGCGACGCGATCGCAGCGGTCAAGCCGAAGCTGCGCGGCGTCTCCCACGAGTGGGCCTTCTTCATCTCGCTCTTCCTCGGCGCCGGGCTGATCGTCGCGGCCAAATCGCCCAAGGCGACCCTCGCCGTGGGGATCTACGCGGTCAGCCTCTCCGCCCTGCTCGGCACCAGCGCCCTATATCACCGGGTCAACTGGACCCGGCCCAGCGTGCGCCGCTGGATGCGCCGCCTCGATCACTCGATGATCTTCTTCCTCATCGCCGGCACCTACACGCCCTTCGCCCTGCTCGTCCTCGACGGGCCGCTTGCCGACGCGATCCTGGTCGTCGTCTGGGCCGGCGCGATCGCCGGCGCCGTCGTCGAGATGGTCTGGATCGAACACCCCAAGTGGGTTGCGGCGCTGATCTACATGTCGCTCGGCTGGGTCGCCGCCGTCGCCTTCCCCGAGCTCTGGGGTGAGATGGGCACCGCCGGAACCCTGCTCGTAGCGGCGGGAGGCGTCCTCTACACGGCCGGTGCCGTCGTCTACGCGACCCAGCGCCCCAACCCCAACCCGAGGGTCTTCGGCTACCACGAGGTCTTCCATGCCTTCGTCATCCTCGCCGCCGCGGCCCACTTCGCCGCGATCGCCTTCTTCGCACTGCCGGCGGCGTAGGGGGCGACTCCGATTTGCGCACCCGCGGATGGCGCGTCTGGCGCGGCGCTGGATCGCCACCCGCCTCCTCTCGAATAGCGCTGCTATTCGATCGTCAGCGTGCAGCGCCCAGCTTGGCCAGTCACGCCCCCGCCGGCACCCAAATCGAAGCCGCCCCCTACGCCGCCGGCGCCAATGCAAACTCCGTCGTTGCGACCAGCTCCGACAGGATCTCCTCGAGCTGGTCGGATTGCTGCGGGGTGAGCTGCAGCTCACGGTCGAGCAGTTGCTCCTTCGCCTGGCCGACCGCCAGCTCGGCCTCGACCACGCGCCCGCCCATCGCGCCGAGAACCTTGCGCAGCTCGGCCTGGGCCCAGACCGCGCCGAACATCCCGGTCGAGGCGCCGATCGCGGCCGCCGGCTTGCCGTTCAGGGCGCTCTGGCCGGCCGGGCGCGAGACCCAGTCGAGCGCGTTCTTGAGCTGGCCCGGGATCGAGTGGTTGTACTCGGGCGTCGCGATCAGGAGCGCGTCGGCGCCACGCACCGCGTCGCGCAGCTCCTCGACCACGGCCGGGGTCGCCTCCAGCTCGACGTCCTCGTCGTAGGGCGGCACGCCCGCCAGCCCGTCGTACTCGATCAGCTCGGCCCCCGCGGGCAGCCGCTCCGCGGCCGCCCGCAGCAGGGCGCTGTTCAGCGAGCCGCGCCGCAGGCTGCCGGATATGCCCAGGACGCGCATCGTTACCCGGCCCCCTCGACCAGCTCCAGCTCGACGTTGATCTCGACCGCGTAGTCGAGCACCTCGCCGCCGCTGGGCAGCTCGGCGTTCCAGTCGAGGCCGAAGTCACGCCGGTCGACCGTCGCGGCCACGGAGAGGCCGACGCGGGCGTTGCCGGCGAGGTCGGCACCGAGCTGGCCGAACCTGCCGCTCGCCTCCACCTCGCGCACCTCGCCGCGGATCTCGAGCTCGCCGCGCAGGGTCACGGAGCCGTCGTCGGCGATGCCCAGCTCGCTGGAGGCAAAGCGCAGCTTGGGATAGCGGCCGGCGTCGAAGAAGTCGGGGGAGAGCAGGTGGCCTTTGAGCTGCTCCTCGTCGATCTCGACGCTGGCGACGTCGACGGCCCCTTCCAGCGCCGGCGCCTCGCCGCCGCTCAGCCGGGCCTCGTAGGCGGCGAAGCCGCTGCGGAACGTCGCCACGCCGTTGTGGGTGACGGCAAAGCCGATCGACGAGTGGACCGGGTCCACCGCGTAGGTGCCCGCCGGGATCTCCTGCTTGGCGGTCTGTGTGCTCATTTCCTCGTCCTTCCGTTTCAGTTCGTTGTCAGTTCAATGATTGACACAGAAACAATCATAGCAGAAAAGCTTGTAAAGACAACTATTGTCAAGACAACGTTCATCTGCGAAACTCCATGACATGAACCCACCGGTCACCGCAGCGACAGCGGCAAAGCCGCGGCGCAGCTCCCACGGCGAGGCCTGGGGCGCGCTTACCCGCACCCACGCGGCAATCACCGGACGCTTGCAGGAGGCCCTGACCAGCGCCGAATTTCCGCCGTTGCCCTGGTACGAGGTGCTGGCGACCCTCGCCGAGGCACCGGAGGAACGACTCAAGATGGGGGACCTGGCGGAAGCGCTGGTGATCACCCGCGGTGGCCTGACCAAGCTGGTCGACCGCCTGATCAAGGCCGGCCTGCTCGAGCGGACCTTCTGCGAGACCGATCGCCGCGTCAGCTACGCGACGCTGATGCCGGCGGGCCGCGACCTGCTCGACGAAATGCGCCCGGTCGTCGTCGCCGAGCTCGAGGTCGCCTTCTCGGCCAACCTCAGCCTCGCCCAAGCCAAGGAGCTGCGCCAGACCCTGGACAGAGTCCGCACCTCAGCCTGCAGCCGCTGAAGCTTCCGGTGCGCCTTTTGCACTCTGCGGGTGCATAAAGCGCACCGGAACGACGGAACGCTTCAGGCGAGTGTCGCGGCGGCGCGCTCCTTGGCGGCCTCGATCAGGGCCAGCACCTGGGTCTCCTGGCCCGAGCGCAGCAGCTCGACCGGGTCGGGGTCGCCGTTGACGATCCCCTCGAAGAACTCCTTGCGATCCTGGTATGTCGGCAGCGTCCCCTTCGCCCAACCGCGGGCGTCGTTGAGGATCACCGCGAGGCGGGCGTACTCCTCGCCGAACAGCTCGGCTACCTCGCGCTTCATGCGCTTCGCCAGGGCGGGGGAGGCGCCGGCGGTCGAGATCGCGATCGCCAGCGGGCCGGTGCGCACGATCGCCGGCAGGATGAAGTTGCAGAGCGGCGGCACGTCGACGATGTTGACGAGCATCGCCCGTCGCTCGGCGTCGTCGTAGACCTCGATGTTGACCTCGGTGTCGTCGGTGGAGGCGATCGCCATGAAGACGCCCTCGAGATCGGCGGCGCCCGCGTAGGCGCGTTTCTCCCACTCGATCGAGCCCTCCGCCGCGAGGCTCTCCAGCTCGGGGTGGGCGACCGGCGCGATCAGGGTCACGTCGGCGTCGCAGGCGAGCAGGCCCTCGACCTTCTCGAGGCCGATGTCGCCGCCGCCGACGACCAGGCAGCGCCGCCCCTTCAGCTTCAGGCAGGCGATGTAGAACGGCGTCTCCAGCATGTCGCGCACGCAGGACTGGTCGCAGATCCCCTTGCGCAGCTGGCAGACGCACTCCTTGCCGGCGTAGGCCTGGGCGGGCATGGGATGGAGGTTAGTGATCCGGGGTCAGATGGAGTCGAGCGTGAGGCGCAGGCCCTCGCCGAGGCCCGTCTGCGCCGTCCAGCCCAGCTCGCGCCCGGCGCGGGAGGGATCGATCGAGATCCGCTGCACCTCGCCGGTGCGGGGCGGCGCGAACTCGGGCTCGAACCCGCCGGCGCCGCCCAGCTCGCCGAGCGCCCTGACCAGCTCCAGCACGTCGGTCTCGACGCCGGTGCCGACGTTGACCGGGCCGGTCGTCTCCGAGCCGGCCGCGGCGAGCATCGCGGCGACCACGTCGCCCACATATATGTAGTCGCGGGTCTGCTTGCCGTCGCCGAAGACCGTCGGCCGCTGTCCCTCGCGCAGCCGCCCGCAGAAGATCGCGACGACCCCGGCCTCGCCGAGCGGGTCCTGGCGGGGGCCGAAGACGTTGCCGAGGCGCAGCGGGATGGTCGAGAGGCCGTAGAGCCGTTCGTAGAGCGCCAGGTAGCCCTCGCCGGCGTACTTGCTCTGGCCGTAGGGCGCCTCCGGCGCCAGCGGCGCGTCCTCGCCGAGCGGCAGCTCCTGCCCGTCGCCCTCGCCGTAGATCGCCCCCCCGGTCGAGCTGAAGACGATGCGCCGGGTGCCGGCCGTCCGCGCCGCCTCCAGCACGTTGGCGGTGCCGCCGACGTTGATCGAGGCGTCGAAGGCCGGGTCGGCGATCGACTTGCGCACGTCTATCTGGGCGGCGAGGTGGAAGACGACCTCGGGCCGCTCGCTGCCGAGGATGCCTTCCAGCGCTCCACGGTCGCGAATGTCCGTCTCGGCCAGGGTCGCGCCGTTCGCCAAAGCCTCGTCGATGTTCTCCCGCCGGCCGGTGGAGAGGTCGTCGACGATGGCGACCTCGTCGCCGCGCGCCAGCAGCGCGTCGACCAGATTCGAGCCGATGAAGCCGGCGCCGCCTGTGACCAGAGCCTTCATTGAGGTCGCGATCCTACGGACATTGCACCCCTCATCGGCAGGCGGCGCGTCCAGATGAAGGGGCGCATTCCGAATTTCGGCTGGGGAGGGCCGCCGAGCACCCCTGCTACCCTCGCCGCCCCATGCGCCTCATCGTCACCGAGAAGAACAACAGCGCCGAGAAGATCGCGACCTTCCTCAGCAAGGGCAGCGCGACCAGCGACAAAACCTTCAAAGTCCCGTACTACACGTGGACGGACGCCGAGGGCGAGGTGCAGCGCACGATCGGCCTCAAGGGCCACGTGCTCGGCCCGGCCTTCCCCGAGGGCTACTCGAACTGGCAGAAGACCGACCTGCACGACCTGATCGACGCCGAGCTGATCAAGGAGCCGACCGACAAGAACGTGGTCAAGGCGATCCGCAAGGTCGCCAAAGAGGCCGACGAGCTGGTGATCGCGACCGACTTCGACCGCGAGGGTGAGCTGATCGGGCTCGAGGCGCTGGAGGAGATGCTCGACGCCAACCCGACCCTCGGCAACCGCGAGGAAACCAAGGCCGGCACGTTGCGGATCAAGCGCGCCCGCTACTCGGCGCTGACCAAAGAAGAGATCGAGCGCGCCTTCGACGAGCTCGACGAGCTCTCCTACCCGCTCGCCAACGCCGGCGCCGCCCGCCAGGACATCGACCTGCTCTGGGGGGCGACGCTGACCCGCGCCGTCTCCCTCTCCACCCGCCGCTTCGGCTCCAACTTCCTCTCCGTCGGCCGCGTGCAGAGCCCCACCCTGGGCCTGATCGTCGAGCGTGAGATGGAGCGCCGCGCCCACGTCGCCAAACCGTTCTGGGAACTGTTCGCCAAGTTCCAGCACCCCGATGGCAGCTTCGAGACCCACCACGAGACCGACAAGTTCTGGGAGAAGGCCGAGGCCGACGCGGCGCTGGCCGGCACCTCCGGCCCGGGCACGGTCAAGGCCGTGACGGCGCGCAAGAACACGCGCAAGCCGCCGACGCCCTATAACACGACCGCCTTCACCACCGACGCCTCAAGCCGCCTCGGCATCACCCCGGCCGCCGCGATGCGGATCGCCGAGGACCTCTACATGGACGGCTTCATCTCCTACCCGCGCACCGACAACACGGTCTACCCGCAATCGCTGCCGCTGCGCGAGCTGGTCACCTCGCTGGTTCGGGTCAAGGAGTTCTCGGCCGCTGCGGGCCTGCTCGACGGCGAGCTGAAGCCGACCCGCGGCAAAAAAGAGACGACCGACCACCCGCCGATCTACCCGACCCAGGCGATCCACCCGGGCGCCCTGGACGGCTCCAAGAAGCGCGTCTACGAACTGGTCGTGCGCCGCTTCCTCGCCACCTTCAGCCCGCCGATGATCACCGAGTCCACGCGGGCCGACATCGAAGCCGGCAACCAGACCTACTTCGTGCGCGGCTCGGTCGTCGTCGACCCTGGCTTCGCCGGCATCTACACCTACGCCCGCTCTTCCGACGAGGAGATCCCGGCCCTCCAGGAGGGCCAGACGCTGGAGCTCGAGGGCGAGCCCTGGATCGTCGACAAGGAGACCCAGCCGCCCTCGCGGATCTCGCAGGCGAAGCTGGTCGAGATGATGGAGGAGCGCGGCCTCGGCACCAAGGCGACCCGCGCCGACATCATCAAGAAGCTCTTCGACCGCGGCTACGTCTACAGCAACCCGCCGATCCCGACCGAGACCGGGATCGCGATGTACGAAGCCTTCAAAAAATACGTGCCGGCTATGGCGACGCCCGAGATGACCGCCCAGCTCGAGGCAGAGATGGACCAGATCGCCGCCGGCGCGATGACCAAGGACGGCGTCGTCGGCGACAGCCGCGAACTGCTGCACAAGACCTGGACCGAAATCGACGAGAGCCGCGAAGACCTCGCCAAAGTCGTCTGGAAGGGGATGGACGAGGACCGCATCCTCGGCCCCTGCAAGGTCTGCGAAGAAGCCGGCCGCAAGAAGGACGACGGCTCGCCCCACATGCTGCGCGTGATCCGCGCGAAAAAGTCGGGCAAGCGCTTCGTCGGCTGCAGCGGCTGGACGCTCGACGATCCCGAGTCCTGCGACCAGACCTTCCCGCTGCCCCAGCGCGGCGACGTCTTCAAACTCGAGGAACGCTGCACGATCTGCGGCGAGACGCCGCGGCTCAAAGTCCAGCCCTTCCGCGGCCGCCCCTGGAACCTCTGCCTCAACGACGACTGCGAGTCGATGCAGGAGATGAAGAAACGCCGCGCCGAGCGCGAAGCGGCGAAAGCGGCCAAGGAAGCGATGGCCGAGCAGCCGCTGCCGAAGGGCGACGAGGACAAGCCTCCGGCCAAAGCCAAGAAAACCAAGGTCGCCAGCAAAGCCGACACCGCCACGCGCGGCCGCAAACGCGCCAAGGCCGCGGCCAAATAGAGCTTCCGGTGCGCTTTATGCACCCACACGGTGCAAAAGGACCACCGGAAGGAGGCTGACGTGTTCGTTTCGCTGGAGGGCATCGACGGTTCCGGCAAGTCGACGCAGGCGAAGCTGCTGGCGGCGGCACTCGGCTCCGAGACGCTGCTGATCCGCGAGCCGGGGGGCACCGAGGCGGCGGAGAAGGTCCGCGGCCTGCTCGCCGACCCCGAGCTGGAGCTCGACCCGCTCGCCGAGCTGCTGCTCTTCCTCGCCGCCCGCGCCGACCTCACCGCGCGGGTGATCCGGCCCGCGCTGGAGGCGGGGCGGGACGTCGTCTCCGACCGCTTCGCCGACTCCAGCGTCGCCTACCAGGGCGCTGCTCGCGGCCTCGGCGCCCCCGAGGTGATCGGCCTCACCGACGCGGCCACCGAGGGCCTCTGGCCGGACGTCACCGTGCTGCTGCGGGTCGACCCGGAGGTCGGCCTCGGCCGCGCCGAGGGCAGCGACCGCTTCGAGTCCGAGGGCGTCGAGCTGCAGCGCGCCGTCGCCGAGGCCTACGAGGAAATCGCCCAGATCGCCTCCGACCGCGTCGTAGTCGTGGACGGCGACGGCAGCGTCGAGGAAGTCCACCAGCGCGTCCTGGCCGCCGTCGAGAGCGCCCAAATGGCCTGACTTCCCGTTTCTTCGCGCTATTCGCGAACAATCGGGAACTCACCGAATGAGGGGGGCATTTGAGAAGAGCGTGGAGCACCAGCCCCGGGCGCGGGTGGCGCTGACGGCCGCGCTCGCGTCGGGACCGTCGCACGCCTACCTCTTCCGTGGACCGCGCGGTGCCGGCAAGGGCGCCGTGGCGCGCGCCTTCGCGGCCGAGATCCTCGCCGCCGAGGCGCCGGATCCAGACGACGCCCGCCGTCGCGCCCTGATCGATCCCTCACCCCACCCCGACCTCGTCTGGCTGAGACCGCGCGGCGCGCAGCACATGGTCGAGGAGGTGCGGGAGAAGGTGATCCGTGCCTCCTCCTACCGACCCTTCGAAGCCGAGAAGCGCGTCTTCGTGATCGAGGCGTCGGAGCAGATGCGCGACGAGAGCCAGAACGCGCTCCTGAAGACGCTCGAGGAGCCGCCCGGCTTCGTCCACCTGATCCTGCTCACGGCCGAGCCGGCGCTGCTGCTGGAGACGATCGCCTCCCGCTGCCAGCCGATCGACTTCGCTCCGCTGCCGCCGGAGGCGATCGAAGCTCAGCTTTCAGGCGCCGGCTCTCCGGACGACCTGGCCGCCGCCGCCCGCCTCTCGGCCGGCGACGTGGCTCGCGCCCGCTTCCTGCTGTCGGATTCCGGCAGGGACCTTCGAGCAGCAGCGTTGGACCTTGGAAGGGCCGTCGAGGGGGACTCGCCGGGCACTCAGCACGCAAGTGCGTCCGGCGAGTCCCCCTCGACGGGCCACCCCGCATGGAGCCACCTACTCAAAGCCGCTGAGTCGGTCGGGGACGAAGCCGAAGCTGCGACCCGCGAGATCCTGGAGGAAGAAGCCGAAGCCGGTGTCAAACGCAGCGTCAAGGACATCGCCGATGAAGCGAAGCGCGCCGGGCGCCGCCGTCGCACCGAGACCCTCGACCTCGCTCTGGAGCTCAGTGCGAGCTGGTTCCGCGATCTCGCCGTGACGGCCTCCGGGGCCACCGAGGTCGTCTTCAACCGCGACCGCCTCGCCGACCTTCAGGCCCGCGCCGCCGGCCTCGATCCGTCCCGCCCGCGGCGTGCCGCCGAGCTGGTCCAGGACACCCGCCGGCGCCTCGACCTCAACGTCTCCGAGGAGCTAGCTCTCGAGGCTCTTGCTTTTCGCCTCGCCGCCGTTTTCGCTTGAGAGCGACTGCGCGCGGGCCTTCTCCAGCGCCCGCTCCTGCGCGAGCCGGGTGATCTGCGCCGCCTGGCGCGACATCGTCACGCTGAAGTTGAGCGCCAGGCCGAGCAGGAAGAGCAGCACGATCGAGAAGAGGGCGACGTTCGTGTCGCGCACGCCCATCGCGTCGGCGACCAGGGTGAGCAGGCCGGGGAAGGCGGCGCCGATCAGCATTCCCAGGCCGGCGACGAACCAGACGACGCTGAAGCGCTCCTGCAGCCTGTCGCGACGGATCAGCTCCAGGACCAGCGCCATGAAGGCGAGCGCCAGGACCGCGGCGATGACCCGGGTCTGCGAGGTGAGGTGGACCTTGGGGCTCTGGCTGGCGGCGGCCATCGCCAGCGCGCTCACCTCTCCGCCCCCGCGTGCCGCGGCCGGAACTGGCCGACGACCAGCACGATCAGGCCCTTGAAGATGAAGAAGGCCGAGCGCAGCGGCGTCAGGAAGGACGTGCCCCCGGCTCGCTCCAGCATCCGCACCGGCAGCTCCTCGACCCGCAGCCCCTCGCGCACCGCCAGCTGCAGCGACTCGATCTCGGCGAAGTCCGGCGAGTAGCGCTCGCTGAACAGCGCCATCACGCGGCGGTTGGCGGCGCGCATGCCGCTGGTCGTGTCGGTGAAGCGCTGGCGCGTCGCCAGGGTGAGGAAGAAGCGGAAGACGCCGGTCCCGATCCGCCGCGAGATCGTCGGCTTGTAGTCGTCGCTCTCTGCTTTGCCGGGGTCGCGGTAGCGCGAGCCGATCACCAGGTCGGCGCGGTCGGCGTAGACCTCGCCCAGCAGCCGCGCCACCTCCGCCGGTGGGTGCTGCCCGTCGGCGTCGAGGTGGGCGCACGCCTCATAGCCCTCGCGCAGTGCGTGCAGGTAACCGGTCTGCAGCGCGGCGCCCAGTCCCTGGTTGAAGGGCAGCGAGGCGACCAGGGCGCCGGCGGCGCGCGCCCGCTCGGCGGTCGCGTCGGTCGAGCCATCGTCGATCACCAGCAGGTCGGCCTCCGGCATGCACTCGCGCACGTCGGCGATCACCGCGGCGACCGAGTCCTCCTCGTTCCAGGCGGGAATGAAGACCAGTGTCCGCACCGGCCGATTCTCCCACGCGCACCGGTCCGGTCCCCCTCACCCCCGGGCGTGTCTGACTTCTGGGGCTCATATGGCCCCCTGAAGGTCAGACACGCCTCTCCCTGGGGCGGCGTTTGTGTTAGTAACTGCTCATGAGACGGATCGGGATGCGTCTGTGGCTGGCCGGCGCCTTTGCCGCGGTCTCGCTGATCACCGCCTTCGCCGTCTACCTCTTCGGCGAAAACCGCCAGGCCCTGGTCGCCGCGGTGCTGATCGGCGTGCTGGTCGGCTTCGTCATCGCCGCCGTGGTCGCGCGCCGCGTCTCGCGCCTGGCGCAGACGGCCGGGGAAATGGCCTCCGGCTCCTTCGACGCGCCGATCCGGGTCGGCGGCCGCGACGAGATCGGCGAACTGGCTCACGCCCTGGAGTCGATGCGCGCCTCGCTGAAGGAGAGCTTTGGCGTGCTGACCGCCGACCGCAACAAGCTCGAGGCGATCTTCGACGGCATGGGGGACGCGGTGATGGTCGTCGACGACGAAGGCCCGGTGCGCTTCTCCAACAGCGCCGCGACCGAGCTGCTCGAGGCCGGCCGACCGCCGGAGGCGCTGCTGCCGCACCTTCACCGCGCCGCGGAGGTCGGCTTCGCCGCCCACCCGGCGCTGCGGATCGGCGACCGCGCCTACGCGATGCAGGCCCGCTCGCTGCCCGGTGAGCGGGCGGTGCTGGCGGTGGTTCGCGACCGGACCGAGGAGATGCGGCGCGAGTTCGCCGAAGCCGACTTCGTCTCCAACGCCGCCCATGAGCTGCGCAACCCGCTGGCCGGGATCTCCGGCGCGATCGAGGTCCTGCAGAGCGGCGCCAAAGACGAGCCGCAGGCGCGCGACCACTTCCTCGCCCGGCTCGCCGACGACGCCGACCGGATGAACCGGCTGACCCAGGCGCTGCTCACCCTGGCCCGGGTCGAGCAGCTGGGCGCGGGGGAGACCGAGGTCGTCGACGTGCCGGTCGCGATCCGCGACGTCGTCGCCGCGGTCGAGCCGCCCAAACACGTCGATCTGGTGGTCGAGGCGGAGCCCGACCTGACCGCCAAGGGCGACCCGACGCTGCTGCGCCAGGTGGTGATCGGGTTGCTCACCAACGCCTTCAAGAACACGCCGCCCCCCGGCACCGTTACCGTTCGCGGCCGCCGTCAAGGCGAGGCAAACGTGATCTTGGAAGTCATCGACACAGGAAGCGGGATACCGGCGGCGGAGATCGAGCGCGTCTTCGAGCGCTTCTACCGGCGCAGCGAGTCCCGCAAGCAGCAAGGCTTCGGCCTCGGCCTGGCTATCGCGCGGCGCATGGTCGACGTGATGGGCGGCGAGATCGGCGCCACCTCGATCGAGGGCGAGGGCAGCACCTTCTGGGTCCGCCTGCCCGTCGCTCAGCCGAGCCCGACCCCGGTGGCCTGACGATCATGGAGCGAGCCAAATGAGCAGCGGGCGCATCCTGGTCGCCGACGACGAGCCATCGGTCCGCGAGTCGGTCGGCTACGCCCTAGCCCAGGAGGGCTTCGACGTCGACGTCGCGGTCGACGGCGACGACGCGACGACGAAACTGGGGGGCGACGGCATCCCCTTCGACCTGCTGATCCTCGACATCATGATGCCGGGGCCGAGCGGGCTCGACATCTGCCGCGACGTGCGCTCGCGCAGCGCCGTGCCGATCATCGTCCTCACCGCCAAGGACGCCGAGGTCGACAAGGTGGTCGGCCTCGAGGTCGGCGCCGACGACTACGTCACCAAGCCCTTCTCGGTGCGCGAGCTGCTCGGCCGGGTGCGCGCCCAGCTGCGCCGCCGCGAGCTCGACCGCGGCCCGCTCAACCAGGCGGTCCGGATCGAGGCAGGCCCGGTCGCGATCGACCTCGTCCGCCACGTCGCCACCGTGCGCGGCGAGCCGGTCAGCTTGACCCGCTCCGAGTTCCAGCTGCTCCGCCTGCTGGTCGGCCGCCCCGGCGAGGTCTTCCCCCGTCGCCAGATCATGGAGGAGCTCTGGCAGACCGAGTTCGACGGCGACGAGCGCGCCTGCGACGTCCACATCTCCAACCTCCGCCAGAAGGTCGAGCGCGACCCCCAGCGCCCCGAGCTGGTCGTCACCGTGCGCGGCGTCGGCTACAAGTTCGAGGGCGCGAGCGACTGAGCGGACCATGTCCGAGTCCCCGCTCGTCCGGCCCCGCGAAGTCGCGCGGTCGGTAACCCCGATCGAGCTCTTCTTCGACCTCGTCTACGTCTTCACCGTCAGCCAGCTCTCGCGCAGCCTGATCGAAGACGTCAGCCTGCGCGGGATGGCGCAGACCCTGGTGCTGACCCTGGCGGTGATGTACGCCTGGTTCATGACCGTCTGGACCTCGAACTGGCTCGACGTCGACCGGCGCAAGGTCCAGCTGCTGCTGCTCGGGCTGATGTTCGCCAGCCTGCTGATGTCGACCTCGGTCGCCAACGCCTTCGGCGGCTCCGAGCTCGCCTACTGGCTGAGCGACCGGGCCGGCCTGTTCGTGATCGGCTACCTGGCGATCCAGGTCGGTCGCACGCTCTTCGCCGTCTCGGCCTTTCGCGGACATCGCCTCCACGCGCACTTCGTCAACGCGCTGGCCTGGGAGGTTGGCGTCGCGCCGATCTGGATCGCGGGGATCTTCGCCGACGGCGATGCCCGGCTGGCGATCTGGGTGGCGGCCGTGGCGATCACCTACGGGGGCGTGATCGCCGGCCATCCGCTGCCGGGCCGCCGCAGCCCGTTCAGCACCGACAGCCAGATCTACGCCGAGCACCTGCTCGAGCGCTTCCGCCTCTTCTTCCTGATCGCGCTCGGCGAGACGGTGCTGACGATCGGCAACGCCTTCGCCGGCACCCCGATCGACGCGGAGCGCCTGGTCGCGCTCGGCGCCGCGTTCGCCGGCACGGTCTCGCTCTGGTGGTGCTACTTCCACCGCGCCGAGCGGCTGGGGATGGCGGCCCTCGACGGAGCCGGGGACGCCTCGCGCATCGTCGCCGTCGGCAACTACACGCTGGTCGCGATGGTCGTCGGCATCGTCGCGATCGCCGCCGGCGACGAGCTGGCGATCGCCGAGCCCGGTCACGGCGTCACCGCCACCACGGCGGCGCTGATCTTCGGCGGGCCGGCGATCTTCCTGCTCGCCCAGCTCGCCTTCATGCGACGCGCCTCCGGCCGGGCGCCCACCGCCCGGGTCGGCGCCTGCCTCGCCCTCGCCGCGCTGGCTCTGCTCACGGCCCCGTTCAGCCTGCTGGTCGCGGTGATCGCCGCGAGCGCCGTCCTGCTCGCGGTGGCGCTCGCCGACACCGCGGCGCCCGAAGCCCCCGAGCCGCAGCCCGACGGCCAGCCCGCGTAACGCGCTGCGGCGGCACTGCGCCCGCGGCGCGTTTCACCGCCTCAGCCGAGGATCGCGAACCGCTTGCGGACCGGTTTGGAGGCGTTGGCGGCGAGGTCGGTGGCGCGCAGGACGACCACGTAGCGGCCCGGCCGGGCCTTGAAGTGCTTGGAGCCGGCGCCGAGCGCGAAGCGGTTGATACCGATGAAGGTCTTCCATTCGGCGTAGCCGTTGAACCGGCGCCCGCCCCTGGGGCGCAGCCGGTAGTACTCGGCGTCGAGCCGGCCGCGCTCGCTGATCCGGGCACTGGTCGCGGTCCCGTTGCGGCCGTGGAGCTGCTGCTGCTTGAGGCTGACGCCGCCGAGGGTCGGCTTCTTCACGTCGAGGTTGAGCGGGGCCTGCGGGCCGGGATCGGAGTTGGGGTCGCCCGGCAGGTCGGAGACGATCACCTCGCCGCGCACCGAGGCGTGCAGCTTGCACAGGAAGGAGTAGGTGCCGGGCTGGGTGAACTGGAGCGTGAAGGTGTCGCCGAGCCGGTGGCTGGGCGCGTCGGTGGTCGGGTCCGAGTCCCAGCCGAGCGCGTTGGGGGAGATGCCCGTCACCGAGTGGGCGAGGTCGGGGCCGATCCAGTCCCAGGTGACCCTCTCGCCCAGGTCGATGTGCACCTGGGCGTTCGACCAGGCGAAGTTGGAGATCGAGACGCGCGTGTTGGCCGCCCGGGCGGCGGGCGCCGCGACCAGCGCGCAGGCAGCCGCCAGGGCGGCGATCAGGAGACGACGTACCACCCGTTCATCCCCTGGTGCAGGTGCTGGAAGACGTGGCAGTGGTAGAACCAGCGGCCGGGATTGTCCTCGACGATCTCGAAGCTGAACGAGTCGGCCGGGCCGAACGACCGGTTGTCGACGATCCTGCCGTCGGGTTCGGTCCAGCGGTGGCCGTGCAGGTGAAAGGTGTGGAAGAAGTTGTCGACGCCGTAGACGTGGAAGGCGACCCGCTCGCCGACCTTCGCTTCCAGGGTGGGCGTGTTGCCCGCATAGGCCCTGCCGTTGATGCAGTAGTAGGTGTTCTTCAGGCCGGTGGTCGAGGGGTCCCAGGTGTGGAAGGCGAGGAAGAACTCGCGGTTGGGGCGCGCTTCGCCCGGCCTCCGAACCAGCAGCGGCCCGAAGAGGCCGCGGAAGACCGGCAGCGGGTCCATCGGCCCGTGGTCGTGGTAGAGCCAGGTCCCTTCGGTCCCCTCGCGGCACTCCCAGACGTAGGTGAAGGTGCGGTTGCGCTGGACGAAGCCGCCGGGGTCGGTCCACTTGCCCTTGTAGGTGCCGTCCATCTCGTTCGAGTAGAAGACGCCGTGCGGGTGCACCGTCACCGGCGCCCGCAGCTTGTTGCGGAAGTGGACGACCACGGTGTCGCCGACCTCGGCTTCGATCAGCGGCCCCGGCACGGTCGCCGGGCCGAGCGGCGCCTCGAAGCCGGCCGAGTAGGGCCGGTATCCGTAGGCCTCGAAGCTGCTGTGGCCCTTGACCGGCTCGGCCATCATCTGGTCGCGGTGGGTGGGGACGATGTTCCAGCGCCGCTGCTCGGCGGCGATCCAGTACTCGCGGGTCTGCGCGGCGCTCGCGGCGGCCAGCGCCGAGGCGGCCGCCAGCGCGCCGCCGTTGGCGGCGGCGACCCGCGGCGGCACCGAGACGTCGCCGGCCAGGTGGTCGACGTCGATCTGCCCGCCGTCGGTGGCGACCCGCTGGCCCGCCAGGGTGCAGACGAAGGCGGCCCCGGTGACGCCGAGGAAGTTGCGCCGGTCTATCGGCCCCGGGCCCACCGGCCCTACTTCTTCACCGTCACCGTCAGCTTCATCTTGGTCGGGTGGATCGTGCAGATGAAGTTGTAGGTTCCGGGCGTCGGGAAGGCGTGAGTGAACGTCGCGTTGGTAACCGCGGTGGTCTTGGTCGAGTAGGAGGCCTTGTCCTTCAGCCCCTTTGGGCCTTTCTTCAGGTGGACGTCGTGGGACTCGACGTTGGTCGGCGCCCAGACCCACTTGATCTTGCCTCCCTTGGCCACCGTCACCGCGTTCGGCCCGAAGTAGAAATCGGCGACGCTGACGATCTTCGGCTTGCTCGACCCGCCGGCGCTCGCCGGCGCGGCGCCGCCGGCGAGGCAGAGCGCGGCGGCGCCCACGGCGAGCGCCCACCGCATCCGCCCCGCCGCGATCACGGACACGTCAGCTCCCCCGGCTGCGCCGGCACCTCGACCGGCGCGAAGCCCTCGAAGGGCGGGTGCGCCGCGACGCGCCGCACCCAGGAGCACTCCTGCTTCTGCGGCGGGCTCTGGCCTGCGTAGCCGAGGACCGTCGACGGGTTGCCCATTTCGGAGAACCTGACCTGGATCCCGGCGGCGAGGTTGAGGCTGCGGACCTGGTCGGCCAGCACCGGCGCCTGCGGGCAGCCGGGGTAGATCTGGCCCAGCGGCACCGAGCCGCTGCCCGGCGCGAAGCTCGAGCCGGGGCTGTTGGCGGCCCAGCAGTTGCCGCCCCCGGTGGCGTCGCTGAGGAAGTCGTATTCGCCGTTGGGGTCGGTGCCGTCGCGCCCCATCGCGTTTTCGACGACCTGGTTGTTGATGCTCTTGGCGTCGTCGCCTTCGTTGGCGACGAAGGTTTCGCCCGGCCCCGAGAAGGCGGCGATGCCCCACTTGTAGTTGCCGAAGACGTTGTTCTGGCGGACGACGTTGCCGGCGCCGCCGTAGAGGATGATCCCGGTGCCGGTGGGGTAGTTGATCGTCAGCCCCGAGATCTCACCCAGCCCGGCCGAGACGGTTTTGAAGGACGATGCGGCGAGGAAGTAGTCGTAGTTGTTCCAGAACACGTTGTTGTGTTCGAAGTAGTTCCACCCGTTCGGCTCGTATCCCTCGCTGTCGAGCGTGTTGGGCACGATCCCGGCGCCGTTGTTGTAGAAGTCGGAATCGACGATCTTCACGTACTTCGAGTTGGTGCCGGAGTAGCCGAGGACGTTTTCGTAGCTGGTGTCTTCGCGCAGGACCGTCCACTTCGGCTTCGCCTGGCAGGGCGGCGGCGCGCCGTGGATGGTCCAGGTGGCGCTGTCGCAGGGCGTTTCGCCGACGTAGAAGGCGGAGTCGCCGTGGCGCCACCCGGTTGACTTCAGCATCTTGCCGCCGAGGCAGCCCTTGGCGAAGAGGCCGTAGGAGCGGTTGCCCGAGGCGAGCAGGTTTTCCATCTTGTAGCCGTCGCATTCCTGCCCGGCCTGGGTCGCGGCGTGGATGAAGAACCCGTTCGATTCGTAGTTGCGCGCCCACAGGTTGCGGATCACCAGGCCGTTGACGTCGACCGCCTCGATCCCGTTCTGCGCCGGCCCCAGCTCCCCCTTGGCGTTCTTGCCTTCGAGGACCTGCTTGCGCGGGTTCGCCTTCAGCCCGACGATCTTCAGCCCGTCGAATTCCTTCTTGGCCAGGCGCCCGTCGAGCACCACTCCCTCCACGTACTTGCCCGGCTTGACCTTGACGATCGCCTGGACCTTGCGGTTCCGCGGCTTGTCCTTGAAGGAGCCGGCCGCGTCGACCGCTCTCTGGATCGTGTGGAACTTGCAGCCGTGCTTGCAGGCGAGGAAGACCCTGTTCTTGGCCTGCTCCTGGCCCTTCTTGGACGCATGGGCGCCGCCGCGGGACGCGCCGAGCGCAGGTCCAGCCGCCAGACCGAGGCAGAGCGCGAGTGCAAGGGACGAGACCGCGATTCCGTGCTTCATATCTCTCCTAGATCCGTGGGACGGGCAACCGCCACCCGGCCTCCCACGGGCCCCCTGCGCAGAAAAACTGTAGCGCCTCGGCTAGGGCCCCTCCGTTCGGCCCGCTACCTTTCGTCTGAGCATGGTCGATGAGTCCACGATTCAGGAGGCCGGTCGCAGGCTGGCCGAAGCCGCCGGCAAAGACGCTCGCGTGATCCTCTTTGGCTCTCACGCTCGCGGTGAAGCCGGTCCTGCAAGCGATCTCGATCTGATCGTGGTTGAGCCTCGGATCAGCAACCGCAACGCAGAGTTCCTGCGTCTGCGTCGAGCGTTGGGAGAAATCGGCGCGCCGGTAGATCTGATCCTCTACGGCGCCAATCACGTCGAGGACTGGGGGAGCGTGCCTGGTACGTTGATTAACGAGGCATTGAAAGAGGGTCGTTTCCTCGGTGGAGCGTGATCTGGGCGAAGTCTCTGAAATTCTCGCTCGGAAGGCTGGCGGGGACGTAAAGGTGCTTCGCCTGCTTGCACCGAATGCCGACATCAGCGACGAAATCGTCGGATTCCACGCGCAGCAGGCAATCGAGAAGTGGTTGAAGTCCGTGATTGCGAGCCGTGGAGAGACCTTCGAGTTCACTCACGACCTGCACCGGCTGGTGATGCTGGCCTCTCAGGGCACCGGCAAACTGCCCTTCAATGTGGACGCAGTGATCATCTTGACCCAGTACGCAGTTCCACTGCGCTACGAGGATCTTCTCGACGCCGAAGCCTTGGATCGCGAAATGACGACCACCCTCGTCGAGGAAGTCGAACGCTGGGCAAAGACAGAACTCCAGAGGCGTTGAGACTTCAGCGCTCCTTTTCACAATCCTGGGCAGCCTCGTTGTGGCTGCGATTGGGGCATTTGTCGCAGCGATCTTGGCCCATCGCTGCACCTCTCAACGGGATCAAGCTAAGGGGCTCTCCGATATCCAGCTCCTAGGCTCAGCCCGGCAAGTGGGAATGGTCCTAGATGTGACAAGGCAATCACCAGCAATGGCGAGGTTGAAACCGGACGAGCTGCTTAGGTCCCTGCGAGATGACCTGCGAGAAGAACTTGGTCTCGAGCCCGTGTCGAACAAGCCGATCCAGCTTCGCGTCGTAGGAAGGCCGCCCGGTTCGCGCTAGTCGGACAGAGCGATAGGCAGTGCGCCTTTTCGTGAAGGCGGGACTTTCTGAAGAGCCGACGCCCGGATTTGAACCGGGGACCCCTTCATTACGAGTGAAGTGCTCTACCAGCTGAGCTACGTCGGCGGGTCGGTCCATTGTAGAAGCGGGGCGGGGGTTCCGTCGCCGCTGGTCTCGATGATTGCGACGTGTCCAGGGCTCGGGCGGCAAAGCACCGTGAGGAGAACGAGATCGAGTTCTCGCGGATCGTCGCCTTCAGCGACGGCGTCTTCGCAATCGCGATCACGCTGCTGGTGCTCAACCTCGGCGTGCCCGACCACATCCGCAACGACGACCTCGCCCAGGTGCTGCTGCGCCAGTGGCAGGACGTCTTCGCCTACGCGCTCAGCTTTGCCGTGATCGGGCGCTTCTGGCTCGTTCACCACCGCTTCTTCGGCGAGGTCACCGCGTTCGACGGCCGGCTGATCGCGCTCAACCTCTTTTACCTCGCCTGGATCGTGCTGATCCCGTTCAGCAGCCAGGTCCTCGGCGACCACGGCAGCGACGCGGCGGCGGTCGTCCTCTACTCGATCAACCTCTCCGGGGTCGTGCTCTCGGGGGTGCTGATGTTCGGCGACGCCCAGCGCTCGGGCCTGGCAAGGACCTCGCCCGAGGAGTTCCGCGCGAACCGCGACCGCGCCCTGCGGATCGCCGCCGTCTTCCTCGCCTCAATCCCGGTCGCGCTCCTGGTCAACCCGCGCCTCGCCCCGTGGTTCTGGCTCGCCCTCTTCGCCGGGCCGGCGGCGGGCCGGCTCTACCGGTCCCGCCGCGACGTCGCCTGAAGCTTTTTCAGCGGCACGTGGTCCATCTCGCCGCAGACCGGGCAGTCCGGGTCCGGGACCACCGGCTCGCGATCGAGGTCCATCGTGCGCAGGTCGTAGATGTGGCCGACGCCCAGCGTCGAGGGCTGCGCCAGGCCGGTCAGGTAGTGCATCACGTCGAGCCCGATCTGGCCGCCGATCAGGCCGCAGGCCGGGCCCAGCGTCGCCGCCGGCGACTCCTTGCCGCGCTGCTGCTCCATCGCCACGTCGAAGAGCGGGAAGGTGCGGCGGTAGCCCATCTCCTGGCAGACGAAGCAGCCGGTTATGCCGGGCACGTACATCGGCCCGACCCGCGCCACCGGCGGGAAGTGGCTCATCGCGATGAACGGGATGCCGGCCGCGAAGCAGGCCGAGTTGATCCAGTGCTCGATGTCGTGCGCCGGCCAGTCGCAGGCGTCGATGACCACGTCGTAGCCGTCGATCGTCTCGGCGATCGCCGCCTCGCTGTCCAGCTTCTGCACCCGCGACTCAACCGCCATCGCCGAGTTGAATCCCTTCAGCCGCTCACCGGCGGCAACCGCCTTGAAGCGGCCGATGTCGGCCTCTGAGAAGAGCACCTGGCGGTTGAGGTTGCTCAACTCGACCCGGTCGAAGTCGAGCAGCAGCATCTCACCGACGCCGACGCAGGCGAGGTTCAGCGCCGCCCAGCCGCCCAGGCCGCCGACCCCGAGCACAGCGATCCGCGAGTCCTCGAGCCGTTTCTGGCATTCGGAGGCGGGCGGGCCAGGGGTGATGTCGGCGAAGTAGCGCAGCTGGCGATCGAAGCGTTCGAAGGTGCGGTCGGCGATCAGGTCGTCATCGGCGGCGTCCTCGACCACGCCGAGCTCCTCGAACTGGGCAAGCAGGTCGTTGACCTCGTCGTCGCCGAACTCCCCGACCAGCTCCTCGCGGGTGCGGGTCCCGTCCAGTGCCGCGAGCAGCAGCCGCCCGGGCTCGTCGGGATTCTCGATGTGGATGTCCGAGCCCGCGCTCGGACGGAGCAGGTAGAGGTCGCCGTTCGGCGCTTCCATCTGCTGCGTGGTTCGCTTCAGTCGTGGTCGTTGCATTGCGATGGCCTCCTCCTGTGGCTATCGCTCTAGACCTGCCAAGCGCTCAAATTAGTTCCAGTTAATCACGCGCTTCATCATCCCGCAATGATTTCCCGGCACTCAGATCGTTCTATCGTGGTACTGCTTAAGCCCCCAACCAGGAGGAGCGCCAATGACAGCCAGAGCGATGGAAGAACTGCTCAAGGGAGGTCGCTTGAAGCGGATCCTCGACCCGCTGGTGATCAAGGCCCTGGGTCACCCGGTGCGGGAGCACATCCTCGCGGTGCTCAACGAGCGGGTCGCCAGCGCAACCGAAATCGGCGAAGAGCTCGGCGCGGACGTGAGCGCCTTCTACCACCACGTCGAGGAGCTCGAGCGGCTCGGATGCATCGAGCGGGTGGAAACGAGGAAACGGCGCGGGGCGAGCGAGCACTTCTTCCGGGCAAAGCAGGCCGTCTTCTTCGATGACGCCGCTTGGGCAGAACTGCCCGAGTCGCTGAAGGGCGATCTGACCAACAGCTTTGTGCAGAGCATCTTCGACGATGTCGTTGCGGCCCTCAAGGCCAAAACGCTCGACGCTCGCGATGACCGTCATGTCAGCTGGGTTCCCGGTCTGCTCGATGCTCGTGCATGGCGCCAGTCCATGGAGTTGATGGAGGAGACGCTCGGGCGTCTCATCGAGATTCAAGACGAGAGTGCGCTCCGGTTGGCGAAGAGCGAGGAGGAGGGAATCGCGACGACGTTTGCGATCCTGGCTTTTGAGGCCGCTGGTCAGCAGGACCGGCCTGGCTAGGAGGAGATCCTTCTCGCGCGTTCCAGCACGGCGTCGAGCATCGGCTCGGTCAGCCTGCTGGTGAAGGTGTTCTGCTGGCTCGGGTGGTAGCTGCCGAGCAGCGTCCAGCGGCCCGCCGCCGCCTCGGCGCCGTGGCCGAAGCGGGGCCGGGGTCGCGGGATCTCGCCGCCGAGGGCGCGGACCGCGCGCAGGGCGCCGTCCCAGGCGAAGCCGCCCAGCGCGACGATCGTCCGGCAGCGCGTGAGCAACTCCAGCTCCCGCTCCAGGTACGGGAGGCATCTGTCGCGCTCCGTCGGCGCCGGCCGGTTTGCGGGCGGGGCGCAGCGGACGACGGCGGTGACGTAGGCGTCGCGCAGGCGCAGGCCGTCGTCGCGGCGCTCGGATGCGGCGCGGTTGGCGTAGCCGGCCCGGTGCAGGGCCGCGTAGAGCCACTCGCCCGAGCGGTCGCCGGTGAACATGCGGCCGGTGCGGTTGGCGCCATTGGCGGCCGGCGCGAGGCCGACGATCGCGACCCGCGCCGCCGGGTCCCCGAAGCCGTCCAGCGGTCGCGCCCAGTAGTCCTCGCCCTGAAAGCGGCGCGGCGGGTCGGCGGCCCGCTCCTCCCGCCACTCGACCAGCCGCGGGCACGCCCGGCAGGCGTGGATTTCGGTTGCGAGCACTCGCAGCGCGCCTGCGCCGGCCGAATTCGCTGAACGCACCTTGGCACTCATACGGGAACTGAATCATGCGAGTGACGGAAGGCGCACGCGGGCGGATCGATCCCCTGGCATCGGGATCGATCCGCCGCGGCAGCGCCGTCGTCTAGCGCGTCTTGAAAGTTGAAAGCAGCGGGACGACCTGCTCGGTCTCTCCGATCTTCACCTGCCTCACCCCCTTCGCAAACGTCAGCTTTTGCGGTTGGGGGTCGCGACCCACCCGGTACGGTGCTTTAGACCAGCCCATTACTGGAAAAAGTTCCAGTAATAAGCAATGCCCTGCAAACAGCGCGATTTAGGTTTGCCAATTTGGCTTTGTGTCCAATAGGATGGAGTGGTTCAACGCAGCGCACTGAATTGGAGGAACCGCTTTGGCTGCAAAGCCCAAAACCAAGAGCAAGAGCAAAAAGAAGAGCAACGGCGTCGACCAGCGCCTGGTCAAGGCGCTGGCGCATCCGCTGCGCGTCGAAATCCTCACCATCCTCAACGAGCGGATGGCCAGCCCCAACGAACTCTCCAAGGAGCTCGAGGAGGGCCTGAGCCAGGTCAGCTACCACGTCAAAGTCCTCAAGGACTTCGAATGCATCGAGATGGTCAAGACCGAGCCGCGGCGCGGTGCCGTCGAGCATTACTACCGCGCTACCTCGCGTGCGTACCTCACCGATCGCGACTGGCGGAGCCTGCCGGACTCGATCAAGCCGGGTATGAGCGCATCCGGCTTGAAGATGATCATCGACGATGTCGTCGGGGCCATCAACGGCGGCAGCTTCAACTCACGCGAAGACGTTCACATGAGTTGGACTCCCGGTGTCGTCGATGAGCAAGGTTGGACAGAATCGGTCGATCTCGTCAATGAAACGCTTGAGCGGCTGATCAAGATCCACGAGTCCAGCGTCAAGCGCCTCGCCAAATCCGGCGAGGAGGGCATCCCCGCAACCACCGTGCTGATGAACTTCGAGGGCATGGCTGCGGGCGCAAAACCTTCGCAGAAAGCGAAAAAAGGCAAGGCAAAAGCGAGGAAAACCGCCAAGAAGGCCTAGCGCTGGGCCACGAAAAGCGGTAAACCTCCACGTATGCTTCGCGTCCGCATGGGCGCCGAGCATCAAGTCGTCAGCAGACAGCGGCGCGGCCTAGGCCGCGTCGTTGTCTTTGTCGGGGTCGTTTGCGCGATCGCGATCGCCGCCGCCGGCTGCGGGCGCAAGGGCCATGGCGCCGCGACCGACAGCGAGAAGGCCGCCGACGTCGCGATCCTCAACGGCGCCCTCGCCTGGGAGCTGACCGCGGTCGCGGCCTACGACCGCGCCCTGCCGCTGCTCCGCGGCCCCTCGCTCGCCGTCGCGCGCGAGTTCCGCGGCCAGGACCAGGCTCACGTCAACGGCTTGACCAAGGCGATTCGCGGCCTCGGCGGCGAAACCGAAGCAGAAGCGATCCCGTCCGAACGGGGGCCGCCGCCGGACCGCTCCGCGGCGCTGACCCTGCTCTACGAAGCGGAGAACGAGGCGCTCGCGCAGGACCTCGACGCGCCGCCGCGCCTGCAGACCTCGGCGCCGCGCACGGTCGCCGCCGCGACCGCCGCCAACCACGCCCAGCACCTGGCGATCCTGCGCCAGCTGCTCGGCGCGGCCCTCGCCGCCGCCGTTCCGCAGCAGTACGAGTCGGGCGAGGAACCCCCACCGGCCGCTCCCGCCGCCGATCGGCCGCCGAACAAGGGATGATGCGGGCGTGACCGGCCCCCTCTACGCCATCGGGCGCTTCTGCTCGCGCCACCACTGGCCGACGATCGGCGCCTGGATCCTCGTTGCGGTCGCGCTCGTCCTCGCCGGCCAGGCGGGCGAGAGCAAGACCAACGACAACCTCACCCTGCCCGGCACCGGCTCGACCGCCGCCACCGAGCTGCTCGAAGACAACCTGCCCGAACAGGCCTACGGCAGCAACCCGCTCGTCTTCCAGGCGAAGGCGGGCGCCTCGCTGACCGAGCCCAAGTACGCGAATGCGATCGACGCGAGCGTGAAGCGGCTGAACGCGATGCACGACGTCAACTCGGCCGTCAACCCGCTCACCCCCGCCGGCGCCGCCTTCCTCAGCAAGGATCGCTCGGTCGCCTACGTGCCGGTCGTGCTCGGCGTCGGCCCGGGCGAACTGACCGAACCGCAAGCGCAGGCGGTCCTCGACGCGGGCGCGCCGGCTGAGGTTGCCGGCCTCAAGGTCGCCGTGGGCGCCTACGTCGGCCAGGCGCTTTCCAAGCCCGATACCGGCGCCAGCGACGCGATCGGGATCGCCGCGGCGATCGTCATCCTGCTCTTCGCCTTCGGCACGGCGACCGCGATGGTGCTGCCGATCTTCTCGGCGATCCTCGGCCTCGCCTGCTCGCTCTCGATCATCCGCCTGCTCGAGCACGTGGTCCAGGTGCCCAGCGTCGCCGCGACCCTGGCGACGATGATCGGCCTCGGCGTCGGCATCGATTACGCGCTCTTCATCGTCACCCGCCACAAGCTGCAGCTGGCGGACGGGATGGAGCTGCGCGAGTCGGTCGCCCGCGCCACGGCGACCGCGGGCGGCGCCGTCGTCTTCGCCGGCTTCACCGTGGTGATCGCGCTCTGCTCGCTTGCCTTCGCCGGCATCCCTCTGGTCAGCACGCTCGGCTTCACCGCCGCGATCGCCGTTGTGATCGCCGTCGCCGCGGCGACCACGCTGCTGCCGGCGATGCTCGGCGCGCTCGGGCCGCGGATCAACTCGCTGCGGGTCCAGCTCGGCAAGACCCACCCCGACGACAAGGAGCCGCACGGCTGGCGCCGCTGGGCCCGTGGCGTCGCCGACCGGCCCTGGCGCTCCGCGATCGCCGCCCTGGCGATCCTGATCGTGCTCGCCCTGCCGATCTTCAAGCTCGAGCTCGGCCAGAACGACCTCAGCGCCCTGCCCAAGTCGACCACGGCCCGCCAGGCCTACGACAGCCTCACCTTCGGCTTCGGGCCCGGGGTCAACGGCCCGCTCCTGATCGCCTCGGAATTCGAAAGCGCCGAGGAAGCCAAAGCGGTGCTGCCGGATCTGGAGAAGGACGTCGGCGCAGCCCCCGACGTCGACGCGGTCTCCGAACCGACGCTCGACAAGACCGGGACCGTGGCCGTCTTCACGGTCATCTCCAAATCCGCGCCCTGGGCGGATGAGACGGTCAGCCTGGTCGAAGACCTGCGCGACGAAACGATCCCGCCGGTGCTGAAGGGGACCGGCGCCCACTCCTACGTCGGCGGCCAGACCGCCGGCTACATTGACCTCGCCACCCAGATCGGCGACAAGCTGCCGCTGATGATCGGCATCGTCGTCGCGCTCAGCTTCATCGTCCTGCTGCTCGCCTTCCGCTCGCTGCTGGTGCCGCTCAAGGCGGCGGCGATGAACCTGCTCTCGGTGGCGGCCGCCTACGGGGTGGTCACCGCCGTCTTCCAGCTCGGCTGGGGCTCCTCGCTGATCGGCCTCGACCACTCGATCCCGATCGTCAGCTTCGTGCCGCTCCTCATGTTCGCGATCCTCTTCGGCCTCTCGATGGACTACGAGGTCTTCCTGCTCACCCAGATGCGCGAGCACTACCGGGAGAGCGAAGACGAGAAGGAGGCGGTGATCGAAGGCCTCGCCAACACCGGCCGGGTGATCACCTCGGCGGCCGCGATCATGGTCTGCGTCTTCACCAGCTTCGTCCTCAACGGCAACCCGATCGTCAAGGAGTTCGGCGTCGGCCTCGCGGTCGCGATCGCGATCGACTCGACCCTGGTCCGCTGCCTGCTCGTGCCGGCGATCATGGTCCTGCTCGGCAAGCGGGCCTGGTGGATGCCGCGCTGGCTCGGCCGCCTCGTCCCCCACGTCAGCATCGAGGGCGAGGAGTACTTCGCCAGGCGCGACGCCGAGCTGGCGAGCGCGACGGAGAGCGACTGAGCGGGATGTTCCCGCTCAACCTCCCCAATGCCCTGACCCTGCTGCGCATCCTCGCGGTGCCGGTCGTCGTCGTCGCGCTGCTGGGGGAGACGCCGAACGGGGACGCCCTCGCCGCCGGCGTCTTCGCCCTCGCCGCCCTCACCGACGGCCTCGACGGCTACTTCGCCCGCTCGCGCGGCGCGGTCACCACCTTCGGCAAGCTGATGGACCCGATCGCGGACAAGCTGCTGATCGTCGCCGCGCTCGTCTCGCTCGTCTCGCTCAACCGGCTCGAAGCCTGGGTGGCGATGGTGATCATCGCCCGAGAGTTCGCGGTCACGGTGATGCGGGCGATCGCCGTCGAGCGCGGCATCGTGATCGCCGCCAGCTGGCTGGGCAAGCTGAAGACCGTCCTCCAGATCGCCGCCGTCTTCGCCCTGATCGCCGCCAACCCGGCCCCGGCCTGGGTCGACGCCCTCGTCTACCTGGCGGTCGCCGTGACCCTGATCAGCGGCGCCGACTACCTCTTCGGCCTCCGCCGCCGGATCGAGGCCGAGCGCGATGCGCGGGCGAAAGTGAAGCCGAAGCCGAGCTAGGCGCTCGGCGCCTCGAGCCACTCGCGCATCGTCGTGTGGCGCTCCTGGTGCTCGCCGGAGCGCAGCTCCTCGCGCAGGTCGCCGAGGGTGCCGTAGCGCTCCGCCACCACGTTGTGGCGGTGGATCGTCTCCAGGTTCTCCTGGCGGGCCATGACGAAGGCTTCGGCGGGCAGGTCGGGATAGCCCTCGACCACCGCGCGGATCATCTCGCGCACGCAGTCCTCGACGAAGCGGGGCTGCGAGTGGGCTTTGGCGACGACCGCCAGCTCGTCGGGGCGCTTCATCAGCTCGTAGATCTCCGAGCTCATCGAGCCCTCGACGATGCGCAGCAGCTCGGGCGCGTCGATCCAGGCCTCGCCGCCCTCCGGGCAGCCGATGTAGAGGGTGCCGATGCCGCGCTGGTTGTGGGTGGCGACGGGAACGGCGTCGATCGCCCGCTCGACCTGCTCGGCGTCGAAGCCGGCCTCGGCCAGCCGTTCCCGGCCCAGCTCCGCGACCATCTCCTGGGCGCAGGGGCAGGCGGTCATGCCCTGTGCCTGGACTCCGGTGAGGGTGCGGTTGCCGCGCTCGGAGGCGACGGCGGTGCCGAAGAGGCCGTAGATCTCCTGGGTCGAGTGGCCTGTGGCCGGCGTCTTCACGGTCTCCGGGTAGCGCGCCTCGACCGAGACCTCGGCCCGGCGCCCGTGCTGGCGCTCGCGCACCCGCTGGGCGATGTGGGCGGCCAGCACCTCGGCGTGGAAGGCCTCGCCGAGCACGACCTCGTCGATCGCCTCGCCGACGATCTCCTCGAAGCGGGACATGTGGACTCCGGCCTGGCGCGGCTCGAGATCGACGAAGCACTCGAAGTTGGCGTGGAAGAGGTTCTCGGTGCCGTCGGCCTTGACCCGGATCACCTTCTCGACCCCGGTGACCCCGACCCGCGAGAGGCTGACCTGGGTCGCCGGCACCGACGCCTGCACGTCGGGGGCGGAGAGGGACGGTGTGATGGTGGTGCGCGTCGCCACGGGCCATGAAGACTAGGCAACGCGGCCCCTGGGCCGGCGCCCGCCGAACGATCGAGCTCAATCTTCTGCCTATACTTCGCGGCGGTCGGAGCGTTGGGGCCGACCTCCCCGGCCAGGGGTAGAGGGTTGCACCGGAGGCAGTGAGATCGAACCGTTGGAGACGGTCCCCCAGGGGCTGGATCAGGATTCGGATGGAAGCGCGTTTACGGAGCCGGAAGAGCTTCGCGGGCTGATTGCGCTGGGCCGCGAGCGCGGCTATCTCACCTTCGAGCAGATCGCCTCGACGCTCGAGGAGGTCGAGGTCACCAAGGAGCAGATCTCGGGGCTGCACGCCCACCTGGTCGAGCAGGGGGTCGAAGTGATCGCCGAGGAGGGGGTCGAGGCCTACAAGGAGCAGCGCGCCGAAGAGACCAACGGCGCCGGCAAGAAGACCGAGCTGGACCTGACGGTCGAGCCGAGCCTCGACTCGCTGCGGCTCTACCTGCGCTCGATCGGTCAGGTCGAGTTGCTCACCGCCGCCCAGGAGGTCGAACTGGCGAAACGGATCGAGCGCGGCGACATGCTCGCCAAGCGGCAGATGGTCGAGGCCAACCTGCGCCTCGTCGTCTCGATCGCCAAGGGCTACCTGGGCCGCGGGCTGAGCTTCCTCGATCTGATCCAGGAGGGCTCGCTGGGGCTGATCCGCGCGGTCGAGAAGTTCGACTACCGTCGCGGCTACAAGTTCTCCACCTACGCGACCTGGTGGATCCGCCAGGCGGTGACGCGGGCGATCGCCGACAAGGCGCGGACGATCCGCATCCCCGTCCACATGGTCGAGAAGCTGAACCGGGTGACGCACGTCGAGCGCCAGCTGGTGCAGGCGCTGGGCCGCGAGCCCGAGCCGGAGGAGATCGCCGACGAGCTGCGCTGGCCGCTGGAGGAAGTGCGGGACATCCTGCGCGTCTCCCAGCTGCCCGTCTCGCTGGAGAAGCCGGTCGGGGACGAGGACGAATCCTCGCTGGGCGACTTCGTCGCCGACGACGAAGTGGCCGAGCCCTTCGAGGAGGCGAGCGAGCACCTGCAGCGCGAGGGCGTGCGGCGGGCGCTGGACGCGCTGCCCGAACGCGAGCGTCAGGTGATCGAGCTGCGCTACGGGCTCTCCGGCCTGGAGCCGCTGACCCTGGAGGAGGTCGGGCGCACCTTCGGCGTCACCCGCGAGCGGATCCGCCAGATAGAGACGAACACGCTGAAGAAGCTGCGCGCACTGCCCGAGGCGCAGATGCTGCGCGAGGCGTCCTGACGGGCCGAGTGGCCGTCATGCGGCGTCCTCGGTCGCTTACGTGCAGAGCACGCTGCGCTCCCTGCGTCCTGACCTGACGGCCACTCGGCCCGTCAGGAAATCCTTGGCTCCAGCACGATCACGAGCGCCTCGCGGTCGAGCTTCTCCTGGTAGTCGTCGAAGCCCGCGTACTGCTCGTTGTGCTCGCGCCAGAGCCGTTCGCGCTCTGCGCCCCCGGCGATCCGGGCGCGCACCGGGTAGCGGCGGCGGCCCCGCTCGACTTCGCCCTCGGGGTTGGCGTTCAGGTTGAGCGACCAGGCCGGGACCTTGGCGTTGCCGGCGTTGGTGTTGATCACGACGACGTTCTCGCCGTCGGCCAGGTAGACGACCGGCGCCGTGCGCGGCAGGCCGGACTTGCGCCCGGTCGTGGTCAGCAGCAGGACCGGCGCGCGGCCGACCTTGCCGCCGATCCGCCCGCCGCTGAGCCGGTAGAGCGGCACGTTGAGCTTGCCCGCCCAGCGCAGGCCCCTCGCGCCAAGCGAGTTCGAGAACCGGGCGAGCGTGTGGTCGCTGGGCACGCCGCGAGTATCCCAGACGCTGACTTCCCGTTTCTTCGCGCCATGCGCGAAGAAACGGGAAGTCAGCGCGTAGAGTGGGGGGATGTTCGAGCCGCATCCCTTCCGTCGTGCTGCTGAAGCCAAGGATCTCGATCTGCTTGCCGAGACGCTGCGCGAGGACGTCGAGCTGCACAGCCCGATCCTCTTTCGCGGCTTCGAGGGGCGGGAGATGGTCACCGCCGTCCTGACCCACGTCGCCGCCACGCTGGAAGGCCTCACATATGTGGACGAGCTGCACGAGGGCAATTCCGTCGCGCTGCGCTTCAAGGCCAACGTCGGCGACCGCGAGCTGGAGGGCATCGACTTCCTCGAGCTTGACGAGGACGGCCGCGTAGCGGTCCTCACCGTCTTCATGCGCCCGATGTCCGCGCTCACCGCCTTCAACGAGCAGATGAAGGAGCGGCTGGGCGTCGCACCCGGCTGACGCAGCGCTTCCATCTAGAATCGCCGGCACAGCTGGGGGAGTGCCCGAGTGGTTAAAGGGGACTGGCTGTAAACCAGTTGGCTATGCCTACACAGGTTCGAATCCTGTCTCCCCCATATGGGTAGCCTCGATGGCCGAGTCGTTGCGATCGCCGGGATAGCCGGTGGGCTCGGTCCGGTGGTGGGGGAGCGGCTCGGGGCCGCGGGCGGGACGATCGCCGGCGCCGATGTCTCGCAGGAGCGGGTCGAGGAGGTCGGTGCCTCGTTGGCGCTTCCCGCCGAGCGCTGGGACGGGCGCGCGGTCGACCTGCTCGACGAGGGGGCGACGCGAGCCTGGTGCGCCGCCCTCTGCGAGCGCTTCGGTCGGGTCGACGCGCTGCTGCACCTGGTCGGCGGCTGGCGTGGGGGGCGGCCGCTGCACGAGGAGCCGCTCTCCGACTGGGAGCTGCTGCATGACCTGCTGATCCGCACCGTCCAGCACACGAGCCGGGCCTTCCATGACGCGCTGCTGGCCAGCGAGCACGGCCGCTTCGTCCTCGTCTCGGCCAAGCAGGCGCAGGCGCCCTCCAACTCCAATGCCGCCTACGCCGCGGCCAAGGCCGCCGCAGAGGCCTGGACGCTGGCCCTCGCCGACGGTTTCGAAGGCACGCGCGCCACCGCCAACATCGTCGTCGTCGACGCGATCCTGACGCCGCGCATGCGCGAGGAGAGCCCGGGGGAGGAGTTCCCCACCTTCACCCCGGCCGAGCAGATCGCCGACGGGGTCGCCTTCCTCTGCTCGGATGCGGCCGAAAAGATGAACGGCCAGCGTTTCCCGCTTACGATGCGGGGGTGAGCAAGACCGCCGAGGGCGAGATGACGATCAACGAGCTGGCGGAGCGCACCGGGATGACGGTGCGCAACATCCGCGCCCACCAGACGCGCGGGTTGCTGCCGGCGCCGACCGTGCGCGGCCGCACCGGCTACTACACGGAGGAGCACGTCGCCCGGATCGAGCTGACCCGCGAGATGCAGGCGGACGGCCTCAACCTGGAGGCGATCCGCCGCGTGTTGGCCGCCGGCAACGGCGCCGCCGCCGAGATCGTCGACCTGACCCGGGCCCTGCGCGCCCCCTTCGAAGAGGAGACGCCGGAGATCATCGAGATCGGCGAGCTGGCCGAGCACTGGAGCCAGGCGGTCGAGGAAGGAAAAGGCGTGGAGCTGCTGCAGCGGGCCGAAAAGCTCGGGGTCCTCCGCTCGCTGCCCGACGGGAAAGTCGAGGTGATCAGCCCCCGCATGCTGCACGCGGGCGTCGCCCTGGCCGATCTCGGCTTCAGCCAGGACGCGGTCTTCAGGGTGGCGGAGAAACTGCGCCGCCGGGCCGACGAGATCGCCAAGATGTTCACCGAGATCTTCATCGAGGAGGTCTGGAAGCCCTTCGACCAGGCCGGCCGCCCGGACGGCGACTGGCCCAAAGTGCGCCAGGCCCTGGAGCGCACCCGCCCGCTCGGCGCTGACGTCCTGATGGGCGTCTTCCACCTCGCGATGGCCGAGGCCACCGATGAGGCGACCCAGCGCACGATTCGCGACGTGGCGAGGCGCGAGGGGGACCCCGGCAAGCGCAAGAACGCGCCGCGCCGGAAGAACAAGCGGCGTCGCTGACCCGCTTTCTCAGACGCCTCGGTACCAATCTAACCCGCGTGCCAGAGCCGTTTGCGGTCGTCCGTGCGCGCTCTCAACTCCAGGAACACAGGCTTTTTCTTGACAACCAGATAACGCCTCGTCTACTCTCCGCCGCGATCCATGTACGAATCAGTTCAGTAGCCCGTCAAGACGGGCAGGGACACACAGGGAAACCGAGCCCAAGGGGGCCGCCCAGGGAAGCGGCCGGTAGAGGGGCTCACGGGACAAGGAGAGAGCTACGTGAATCGCCACGCGAAGGCATCGTCGGTGAGATCGACCCTGCGCCGAACCGGAGGTCTGGGTCTGCTCGTCCTTCTCGTGGCAATGGCGCTGGCCCCTGCGGCGAACGCCGGCATGCTGGTCGAATTCGGCAAATTCGCCACCACATCAGGCACGCTCGGCGGGCAGGTCAAAAACGCCGAAGGCATGGCCGTCAACCGCAGCGGCGCCGGCGGCGTACAGGCCGGCGACGTTTACGTCGGCGACAGAGCCAACTTCCGCGTTCAGCAGTTCACCAAGAACGGAGCCTTCGTCCGCGCCTGGGGCAAGGACGTGATCGCGACGGGGCAGCCGACCAACGTCGGCACCGGCTTTGAGATCTGCGAAGTCGCCTCCGAATGCAAGGCCGGCGTCTCCAGCGCCGAAGCGGGGGCATTCGCTGGCCCCCGCGGCATAGCCGTCGACCAGGCCACCGGCAATGTCTATGTACTAGACGGCAACAACAGACGCGTCGCCGTCTACTCCGCCAAAGGCAAATTCGAGGGCGCCTTCGGCTGGAAAGTGAAGGTCACCGGCGCTGCCGAAGAACTGCAGCTCTGCACGACTGCCAGCGGCTGCCAGGCCGGCAAATCGACCGCCGCCGGGGGTGGCTTTGCCACCAACGGCCTACTCTCGGCACTAGCGGTCGACCCCGGTAACGGCCACCTCTGGATCGGAGATAACACCAACCACCGCATCAACGAGTTCAGCTTCGCCCTCAACGGCTCCGAAGAAGTCACCGGCGTCTCCTTCGTCCGGGCCCTCGGCTGGAAAGTCAACGCGACGACACCGATCGAAGGACTGCAGTCCTGCACGACTGCCAGCGGCTGCCAGGTCGGCACGGTCGGCGCGGGGGGCGGGCAGTTCGGCACGGTGCGCGGCCTCGCGGTCGACTCCTCAGGCGCGATCTACGCAATCGACAACAACAACACCTGCACCGCGGCCACGCCCTGCCGCGTAGAGAAGTTCAACCCCGACGGCACCTTCAAGGAAACCTTCGGGCCGAGCTCGGGCAAAGAAGCCGGCTGCCAGGTCAACTGGAACAACGGCGGCGCCGAAAACGGCAACCCAGGGCCCGGAGTGTTCGCCGACCCACCGCAGGCCATCGCTGTCGACCCCGTCACCCAGCACGTCTTCGTGCTCCGCCTCCTGTCGGAACTCGACACACCGCTAGCGCTTGACATATGCGAGTTCGACAGCGCCGGCACGCTGGTGCAGCGATCGCCGATCTCGCCCATCCCAACCAACATCAGCGGCGCGAGGACGCTGAGCATCGGCACCGAAGAACGGGTCTACCTACAGGCCACCAACGATATCGGCACTTCGTGGCCGATCACCTTCTTCGGCATCGTCCCGGCCGCGCCCGCCACCGTCCTGGCGCCGACCAATCTCACCCCCACCAGCGCCACCCTGAAGGGCGAAGTAACGGTGCCCAATCCGGGCGGCACCGGCTTTGACGTCCGCTACCGCTTCGAATACTCGCCCGACAACGGCCTCACCTGGCTGCGGGCGCCTTCCGCCGCCGATGCCTCCGTCGGGACAACGGTGTCCGGCACCTACCCGGTGCAGCAGGACGTCAGCGGCCTTCTGCCCAACAACACCTACCGCGTGCGGCTGGTGACGAGCACCTCCTTCGTCACGACCAGCGAAGAGAAGACCTTCGCCACCCCGGTCGGCCCGCCGCTGATCAGCGAAGTCAGGGCCCGCGACGCGAGCCAGAGCTCGGTCGTCATCGAAGCGAAGATCAACCCGAGCGGCTCACCGACCAACTACCACTTCGAGTGGGGCCCGACTGCCTCCTACGGCAACGACGTTCCGGTTGAATTCGACCCCTTCGTCGGCTCCGGACACCAGGCGGCGCAGGTCAGCGCCAAACTCACCGGCCTTGCGGCCGGAACCGCCTACCACTACCGCGTGGTCGCCCACAGCACCGGCGGCACGACGGCAACTCCCGACCAGGTCGCCGAGACGCTCAACTCCTGCGGCCTGCCCGAAGAGCGCTGCTTCGAGCTCGTCTCGCGCAGCGACGCCGGCCCGGTCGCGATCCCCGGGGAATTCCCGGGCTCCAAGGAAATCCACTACCAGGCGGCAACCGAGGGCGAGAACGGCCTCGCCTACGTGGTCGAAGCCGGCTACCCCGAATCGACCAAGGGCGCCGAAGTGCTCTACCGCGGCACCCGCGGCCCCAGCGGCTGGAGCTCCACCCAGCTGAGCACGCCGCTCCTCGCCCAGAACGAACAGAGCAGCGGGGAAAGCGGCACCGGCCCGCTGCGGTGGCTCTCCGACGATCTCTCCTGTGGCTTTGCCGAGAGCTTTCAGCCGCTGACCGCAGACCCCGCGACGCAGCTGGTGCGCGAATACAGCGGCTCCAACCTCTACCGGATCAATCCCGACGGCTCCTATACCGCGGTGACGAACCTGGCGCCGGAAAACCCGGACGCGGTGAATTTCTACCAGGTAGCCTTCGCCTCGCAGGACTGCGGCAAGGTTCTCTTCGAAACCACATATCACTACCCCGGCATCCCAGGCGCCGGAGCGGTGCGCCTCTACGAATGGGATGAAGGCACGCTGCGCAACGCCGGCGTCGTCCCGGGGCCGAGCGGCGCCGTCGTCGTGGCGGCTGTCCCGGGCACCGGCGCGAGCTTCACCGCCAATTCCCAGAACACCGTCTCCGAAGACGGCTCGCGCGTCTTCTTCAGCGCCAAACGGCAGACCAGTCCCAACCCGGCGGAGATCGGCAAGGACGCGATCTTCGTGCGCGAAGACGGGAGCACGACGCGCGACCTCTCGCTCTCGGAGACCGCGACCCCCGACGAAGGCGCCACTTACCAGTGGGCGACGCCCGACGGCTCCAAGGTCTTCTTCACCGCCAACGCCGGCCTGACCGCGGACTCGAGCTCGGAAGGCACCGACCTCTACGAATACGACCTCGAAACCGAAGGCCTCACCGACTTGACGCCCTACCCGGGAGCCGGCGGCGCCCGGGTGGCCGGCTTCATCGGCGCAAGCGAAGACGGCTCACGCGTCTACTTCGCCTCGTCCAACCAGCTCGTCCCCGGCGAGGGCAGCACCCTGGCCGAGAACCAGAGCGATGACACGCTCTCGATCTACGCCGCCTCCGACGGCGAGTTCAGTTACGTCGGAGCGTTCAGCAATACCCAGATTGTGCGCGAACGCGTGACGATCGAACGGCAGCGTGAATGGACTTCGCGGACGAGCCCCGACGGGCGCTACCTGCTCTTCCAGTCCTCGGTCGACGTCACCGGCTATGACAGCGGCGGCGCGCCGGAGGCCTACCTCTATGACTCCGAGGCGAGCTCGGAAGCCACGGTCTGCGTCTCCTGCCGCCAGGACGGGCAGCCCTCGATCGTTCCTACCGGCTACCCGATCCTGCCGACCGGCGAAGCAATCGCCAACGTCCTCAACGGGCCGCAGTTTCTCACCATGCATGGCGGCAGGCCGCAGGTCTTCTTCTCCTCACCCGACGCGCTCGCCCCCGGCGCGGTCGAAGATCAGAACAACGTCTATGAGTGGTCCCACGGGCAGGTCTTCCGCCTGGTGAGCGCCCAAGAGGGCCAGCAGGCCACCCCGTTCGGCGGCTACTACGCCACCTTCGCCGGCGCCAGCGCCGACGGCTCAGACGCCTACCTCATCACCCCCGAGACGCTCACCTGGGAAGACGGCGATGCGCGCCTCTCGGCCTACGTCGCCCGGGTTGGCGGCGGCTTCCCGGAACCGCCTCCGCCGCCCCCTGCCTGCGAACCGACCGCCGAAGGCTCCTGTCAGGGCCCCGCCCAGGGCGGACCGGCGCTGCCCGGTGCCGCCAGCGCCGCCTTCAGCGGCCCGGGTAACCCCGCCCCCCAGGCCGAGAAGAAGGCCAAGAAGCACAAGAAGAAGCACGCCAAGAGGAAGCACAAGCGCGCTCGACACGCAAACGCCAACCGGAGGGCAGGCAAGTGAGGACCGAGACGAACCGCAAAGGAGTCCCGATGAAGGCAATGCGCGCGCTGAGCCTCGCCTTGGTCGCTTTCCTCGCCCTGGCGGCCCAGGCGGCCCAGGCTGCCACTCCAGCCCCGGCGCTGAAGCTGCTGGCCGTCACCGGCCCCACCAACCTGCCGCCCCAGCAGTCTGAGACTCAGCGGCTTGCGGTGGAAGCCGAAGGCGGGACCTTCACTCTGACCGCGACCAAGGCCAAAGGCCAGGGAACCCTTGACGTCGCCACCGGCTTCGGCCAGATCACCGAAGGCAGCAACCAGGCGGTGATCTCCGTCCCGCTCGGCGGCACCTTCAAAGTCGGTCAGCTGCTCAGCGGCTCCGGCATTCCCGCCAACACGACGATCATCGGCGTCTCGGGCTCCACCCTGGAACTCTCCAGCAACGCCACCGAAACCAACGGCTTCGCCGCCCTGACCGGCGCCTCCAAAGCGATGAGTGGCGTCAGCGCCTCCTACGGGGCATTCTCCGTCGGCGATGACATCTCGGGAGGAGGCATCCCGGCGGGCACGACGGTCGCCGCTGTGGGCGCCGGCACGCTGACCCTCTCCCAGTACCCGACCCAGGGCGGCACGGTCGCCCTGACCGCCACCGCCACCACCGCCTCGCTTGCCTTCAATGCCTCCGCGGAAACGCTCGAAGGCGCTCTGCAAGCGATCCTCGGCACGGGCTCGCTCAGCGTCACCGGAGGACCGGGCGGCGATGCCGGACACCCCTACTTCATCGCCTTCGGCGGCTCCCTTGCCAACGAGGACGTCGTGCAGCTGACCGCCAACCTCGGCATGTTGACCGGCGAACACGCCTTCGCTCACATCTTCACCACCGTGCCCGGCGGGCGCGGCACGGGCGACGTCTTCCTCTTGCCCGCAAACGCCGGCGCCCTGGGTACCTCGGGCACGATCACCGCCCATCTCGGCCCGCTGCCGGCGGGGGTCGTCACCTCCGCCGCAGCCCACGGCCTGGGCTGGAGCTGCGGCGGCGGCGCCGGGGAAAGCGAAGTGACCTGCACGACGACCGAACCGATGGCGGCGCTCGACTCCTATCCCCGTCCGCTGATCGTGCCGGTCGAAGTGCTCGCCGGCGCCCCGGCGAGCGCCACTGTGCCGAGCGAGCTATCGGGCGGCGGCTCTTCGCCGGCCACCTTCCAGCTGCCACTCGTCGTCTCGGCCAAACCCGCTCCCCCAGGTGTGGCGGCGGCCTGGGGCGGCTCCTTCGAAGCGGACGGCAGCCCCTCCGCGCAGGCCGGCGGGCACCCCTTCCAGGGCAGCGCCTACTTCATGGTCAACACGCTGCGCACCAAGAGCGGTCAGATCAATCCGGTCGGGGACTCCCGGGAAGTCGTCGTCGACCTGCCACCGGGCTTCGTCGGCAACCCGCTGGCGAGCAAACGCTGCCCGCAGAGCACGCCGCTGCCCCAGGCCGGCGCCTCTTTGGTCTGCAACGACGAGATGACGGTCGGAAGCCTCAACCCCTGGATTACCGCTCTGTCCTCTCCCTTGCCCCTGCCCTCGCCCCTATATAACGGTGTGCCGGCCCAGGGCTACGCGGCGGAGTTCACCACCAGGCTCGCCTTCCCGCTGCAAAGCGTGCTGGCGACGATCAAGAGCGAAGAGGACTTCGGGATCCGCCTGACGGCGCCCAACAACGCCAACTACCTGAACATCTACGGCGCCTTCTCGATCTTCGAAGGCGTGCCGGCGAACGGCAACGGCCAGGCGCTCCTCACCAACCCCGTCAACTGCGAAGAATCGGCGGAAACCGCGCCGGTCCTCTCGGGCAAAAACGACACCTACCAGGAACGGGGCAACTACTCGCCGCCGTTTGTGGTCGAGCAGCCGGCGCTCACCGGCTGCGATCAACTCGAGTTCAAAGCCTACGACCCGAGCACAGAAGAAGGCCAGGTCGCCTTCTCCTTCCGCCCGACCTCGACCACCGGCTCTTCCCCGGTGGGCGCCACCGCCCACCTCCACATCGACCAGGGCGGCCTCACCGAAGCCGGCGGGCTCGCCACCCCCCAGTTGAAGCGCTCGGTGATCGAGCTGCCGGCGGGGCTCGAGCTGAACCCCTCCTCGGCCAACGGCCTCGAGGCCTGCTCGGAGGCCCAGATCGGCTTCAAGGGCTCGGGCTTCCCGATGCCCAACCCGCTGCGCTTCACAGAAGCCCAGCCGACGTGCCCCGATGCCTCCAAGCTCGGCAGCGCGGAAATCAACACGCCGATCCTCGAAAACCCGCTGGTCGGCGAAGTCTTCCTGGCAAAGCAGGAAGAAAACCCCTTCGGCTCTTTGATCGCGATCTATCTGGTCGTCAACGACCCGCTCACCGGGGTGCTCATCAAGCTGCCGGGCAAAGTGAAGCTCGACCCCGGCACGGGCCGGATGACCGCGATCTTCGACAACAGCCCCCAGCTCCCCTACGAAGACCTGACGCTCAAGTTCAGGGGCGGCGGGCCGCGCTCGCTGTTCTCGACCTCTGAAGTCTGCGGCGCCTCGGGCGCCGAAGGCGAATGGACGCCCTGGTCGGCGCCCGAATCCGGGCCCCCGGCCCAGACCACGGATTCTTTCGAGGTCTCGGGCAACTGCTCGGCCTCGGCGGGAGCGCGCCCCTTCCACCCGGGCTTCGAAGCGGGCACCACCGACCCCGCCGCCGGCTCCTACAGCCCGATGGTGGTCAAGGTCAGCCGGGCCGACGGCGAACAGGAAATCTCCCAGCTCTCCTTCACCCTGCCCGAGGGGCTGACCGGCAAGCTGGCCGGCATCCCCTCCTGCTCGGAGGCCCAGATCCAGGCAGCCGAGGCAAAGACCGGCAGGCAAGAGCGGCAAAGCCCCTCCTGCCCCCCGGCAAGCAAGCTGGGCACGATCGACACCGCCGCGGGAGTCGGGTCAGGGTCACTGCACGTCGGCGGCGAGCTCTACCTCGGCGGCCCCTACAAGGGGGCCCCCGTGAGCGCGGTGGCGATCACCCCGGCCCTTGCCGGGCCCTATGACCTGGGCGACGTGGTGATCCGCACTCCGCTTCACCTCAACCCCGAGACGGCGCAACTGACCGCCAGCTCAGATCCGATCCCGACGATTCTCAAGGGCATCCCGCTGAAGATCAGAGACGTGGCGATCTCCGTCGACCGCTCGAGCTTCATCCTCAACCCGACCTCCTGCGACGCCTCCTCGATGAGCGCCTCGATCGCCGGCTCCAGCGGGGCCACGGCGAGCGTCTCCAGCCGCTTCCAGGTCGGGGGCTGTGAGAGCCTCGGCTTCGCGCCGGCGTTCGAAGGCCGTCTCAAGGGCGGCACCAAGCGCGGCGATCACCCTGCCTTCACCGCGACCCTCACCTACCCGCAGGGCGCCTACGCCAACCTGGCGAGCATCGCGGTGACATTGCCCCATGCGGAGTTCCTCGAGAACGCCCACATCGGCACCGTGTGCACCCGCGTGCAGTTCGCCGCCGAGCAGTGCCCGGCGGGCTCTGTCTATGGCCAGGTGGAAGCAGAGACGCCGCTGCTCGATGAGCCGCTGACGGGCAACGTGTATCTGCGCTCCTCCGACAACAAACTGCCCAACCTGGTGCTGGCCCTCAAAGGCCCGCCTTCCCAGCCGATCAAAATCGACCTCGACGGGCGGATCGACTCGATCAAGGGCGGCATCCGCACCACCTTCGAAGCGGTGCCCGACGCCCCGGTCTCACGGGTGGTGCTGAGGATGAAGGGCGGCAAGAAGGGCCTCTTGGTCAACTCGCGCAATCTCTGCACGGCGGGCGGCGGGCGGATGACTGTGCGCATGGTGGCCCACAACAACCGCCTCGCCAACCGCAACCCGCTCCTCAAAAACCAATGCGCCAAGGCCCGCAAGGGCAAGGCGAAGCGCAAGCGCTCAAGGTAAGCGGTGCCCTACGGCCCTCCCCGGGCGCCGTTTGCCCTGCGCCGCCCCCGGCTCGTGCTGGGGGCGGCGGCGCTTTTGATCGCCGCCCTGGGCCTCCTCGGGCAGGGAGTCGAGTCCCGCCTCTCCCCAAGCGCCCT
>Ga0207694_10000034_pt1 | contig 197650 bp, 186 predicted proteins | sample KBSC34metaG_FD_184353 | JGI IMG/M metagenome (GOLD analysis project Ga0207694, IMG submission 184353) | Corn rhizosphere microbial communities from Kellogg Biological Station, Michigan, USA - KBS C3-4 metaG (SPAdes) (version 2) | ecosystem: Host-associated > Plants > Roots > Rhizosphere >... | reverse complement strand
TGTCGAAGCTCACGAAGTCGGCCAGCCCCTTCGCGGCCTGGATGCGCGTGATCGCCGCGGTCAGCGTCGTCTTCCCGTGGTCCACGTGCCCGATCGTGCCCACGTTCACGTGCGGCTTGGTGCGCTCAAACTTGGCCTTGGCCATTGGTTTGATCCTCTGTACGGAGTGAAAGAAAGCTGATTGGGCTCATCCCGGGGCTCCGGGTGGAGCCGCGGTCAGTTGAGCCGCTTCAGCCGCGAACCCGGGCAGGCCTCTGCGCTCGCCCGGCGAACGTCCAACAGAACAACAAGCCTTGCCCCCCCTTTCGCGGCGGCAAGGTGTCTGGAACGGGCTTGTCCCCATCTGAGGCAAGTACCCGGAGCAGAGCAAGACGAGAAGAATAGCCGTATAAACCCGAAACGTCAACCCCTGCGCGGCCTGCACGCTCTAGCCGCACCGGCCCGCGTAGCCCCCGCCGACGGCTCCCCCGAGACCCGGGCCGCCGCGGAGACGGCGGCCCTCTCCACCTGCCCGTGCCGCGCCGAGCTCACCCGGTTGCTCGCGAACGAGAAGGGCGGCCTCGCGAGAGGCCGCCCTTCCCTGCGTCCGTGCGTGGTACGCGCTCAGCCGCGGACCTTGGCGATGATCTCTTCCGCCTTGGACTTCGGCACTTCCTCGTAGTGCGCGAACTGCATGGAGTACACGGCGCGCCCCTGGCTCATGGAGCGGAGCGAGGTCGAGTACCCGAACATCTCCGACAGCGGCACCATCGCGGTGATCACCTGCGCGTCGCCGCGCTGGTCCATCCCCTGGATCTTGCCGCGGCGGCTGGAGAGGTCGCCGATCACGTCGCCCATGTAGTCGGAAGGGGTGACGACCTCCACGCTCATCACCGGCTCCAGCAGCACCGGGCCGGCGCGGCGCGCGGCCTCCTTGAAGGCCATGCTGCCGGCGATCTTGAAGGCGATCTCGCTCGAGTCGACGTCGTGGTAGCTGCCGAACACCAGCTGCACCTTCACGTCCACCATGGGGTAGCCGGCGAGCACGCCGGTCTCCATGGCCTCGCGCATCCCCTGCTCGGCGGGCTTGATGAACTCCCGCGGGATCACGCCGCCCACCACCTTGTCCTCGAAGACGAAGCCTTCGCCGGGCTGGGCGGGGGTCATGTTGATCACCACGTGGCCGTACTGGCCGGAGCCGCCGGTCTGGCGCACGAACTTCCCTTCGACCTTCTCCACCGTCTTGCGGATGGTCTCGCGGTAGGCCACCTGCGGCCGCCCCACGTTGGCGTCCACCTTGAACTCGCGGAGCATGCGGTCCACGATGATCTCCAGGTGCAGCTCGCCCATCCCGGAGATGATGGTCTGGCCGGTCTCCTGGTCGGTGTGCACCCGGAAGGTCGGGTCCTCGTCCGAGAGGCGGCGCAGCGCCTCGCCCATCTTGTCCTGGTCGACCTTGGTCTTGGGCTCGATGGCCACCGAGATCACCGGCTCGGGGAAGGTCATCGACTCCAGCACCACCGGGTGGTCCGGCGCGCAGAGCGTGTTGCCGGTGGTGGTGTCCTTCAGCCCGATGGCGGCGGCGATGTCGCCGGCGCGCACCTCGGGGATCTCCTCGCGCTTGTTGGCGTGCATCTGCAGGATGCGGCCGAGGCGCTCGCGCTTCCCCTTGGTGCTGTTCAGCACGTGCGCGCCCGAGGCGATGATCCCCGAGTACACGCGGAAGAAGGTGAGCTTACCCACGAACGGGTCGGTGGCGATCTTGAAGGCCAGCGCCGAGAACGGCTCGTCGTCGGTGGCGTGGCGCTCCATCTCCTGCTCGCTGTCCGGGTCGATCCCCTTGATGGCGGGGATGTCGACCGGGGCGGGGAGGTAGTCGATCACCGAGTCCAGCAGCTGCTGCACGCCCTTGTTCTTGAAGGCGCTCCCGGTGAGCACCGGAGTGATGGCGCCCGCGATGGTGGCGTTGCGGATCGCGTGGCGGAGCTCCGCCTCGGTGATCTCCTCGCCCTCCAGGTACTTCTCCATCAGGTGCTCGTCGTGCTCCACCGAGCCCTCGACCAGCGCGAAGCGCGCGGCCGCGAGGGTGTCGGCGAGCTCGGGGCGCACCGGGCGCTCCTCCCAGTTCTTCCCCAGGGTGGTGTCGTCGTAGATCAGTTCCACCTGGCGGATCACGTCCACGATCCCCACGAACTTCTCCCCGTCGCCGATGGGGAGGTGGATGGGGAGCGGGTTGGCGCCCAGGCGGTCGCGGATCATGTCCACGCAGCGCTCGAAGTTGGCGCCGGTGCGGTCCATCTTGTTCACGAAGCAGATGCGCGGCACGCCGTACTTGTCGGCCTGGCGCCATACCGTCTCGGACTGGGGCTCCACGCCGGCCACCGCGTCGAACACGCAGACGGCGCCGTCGAGCACGCGCAAGCTGCGCTCCACCTCCACGGTGAAGTCCACGTGCCCCGGGGTGTCGATGATGTTGATGCGGAACGTGTCGCCGAAGCGCTCCCACTGGCACGTCGTGGCGGCGGACGTGATGGTGATGCCGCGCTCCTGCTCCTGCTCCATCCAGTCCATGGTCGCCGCACCCTCGTGCACCTCGCCGATCTTGTGCGTGCGGCCCGTGTAGTACAGGATGCGCTCGGTCGTGGTCGTCTTCCCGGCATCGATGTGCGCCATGATGCCGATGTTGCGGTACTTCTCGAGCGGTGTCGTGCGAGCCATGGTGTTCGCTCTATCCAGTTACGCGGAAAGCGCGGGGCGCGGGAGCGGGGTGCCGCCCGCCGCGCCTCCGCGGCTTTCCGAACTTGTTCTCTGTCGTCTGCCGGCGCGGAACGCGCCGGGAGTCGCCTACCAGCGGTAGTGCGCGAAGGCCTTGTTGGCCTCGGCCATGCGGTGCGTGTCGTCCTTCTTCTTGATGGTCGCGCCCTCGTTGCGGCTGGCGGCGAGCAGCTCGGCGGCCAGGCGGTCGGCCATCGTCTTCTCGCCGCGGGCGCGGGCGAAGCCCACCAGCCAGCGCATCCCCAGGGCGGTGCGCCGCTCGGGGCGGACCTCCACCGGCACCTGGTAGGTGGCGCCGCCCACGCGGCGGCTCTTCACCTCGAGCACGGGCTTGGCGTTGTTCAGCGCGGCCTTGAACACCGTCTCGCCGGGCTGGCCGGTCTTCTCCTCGATCACCTTCATGGCGTCGTAGAAGATCCCCTCGGCCAGGCTCTTCTTGCCGTCGAGCATCAGGGTGTTGACGAACTTCGTGACCATCTCCGAGCCGTAGACCGGATCGGGGATGATGGGGCGCTTGACTGCGCGGGAGCGGCGACTCATGGCTTACTTCTTCCCTTTGCCCTTGGCCGGAGCTCCCTTGCCGGCGGCGGCGCCGGCCTTGGGACGCTTGGCGCCGTACTTGGAGCGGCTCTGGCGGCGGTCGCCCACGCCCGAGGCGTCGAGCGTGCCGCGCACGATGTGGTAGCGCACCCCGGGAAGGTCCTTCACGCGGCCGCCCCGGATGAGCACGATGCTGTGCTCCTGGAGGTTGTGCCCCTCGCCCGGGATGTACGCGGTGACCTCGATGCCGTTGACCAGCCGCACGCGGGCGACCTTGCGCAGCGCCGAGTTCGGCTTCTTGGGCGTGGTGGTGTACACGCGGGTGCACACGCCGCGCTTCTGCGGGTTGTTCCGCATCGCCGGCGACTTGCTCTTGGAGAGGAGCGTCTCGCGGCCCTTGCGAACGAGCTGGTTGATCGTCGGCATCCGGGTCCTGAAAACCTTGGGAGACGAAAAAACTCAGCGAAGGCCGGAAAGCCTCCGCCGTCGCGAACAAAAAAGTTGCGCGACAGACTGAGGAACGTAATGGGTCGAGCACGCCGTGTCAACCCTGGCGCCGCGGCGAGAACGCAGGCGGCGCGGGGCGAATCGCGCAGTCGCGGGGGAGCGCGCGGGGGCCGGCAACGGGGGTTGAGATTGGAGCGCGATTCGCGCAAACTTGGTCTGCACGCCGGTCTCGATCCACCCTGGAGCAGCGACCTACATGAGGACACGGCTCAGGCCGCGAGGGCGCGCGACGATCATGGCCCGGGTTGGGACGCCGGAGCGGCTCGCCACCATGGCCGACTACCACCGGGCCCGCCGCGGCTTCGCGAACGACGCGAAGTTGGCGGAGGCGCTCGGCGTCCATCGTACGCGAATCGCGGCATGGAAGCGAGGCACGGTGGCGGCGAACGCGGAGAACGCGCGCGCCCTTTCGCACCTGGCCGTGCTGGTGCGAGAGCTCGAGGAGTTCCTGGACCCCGATGTCATCCCTGACTGGCTCCTGACCGAGCAGGTGACGCTCGGCGGACGCACGCCGGCCCAGGCGCTGCGCGACGGCAGGCTGGCCGAAGTACTCTACGCCGCGAACGCCACGGAGCACGGAGCCTACGTCTGATGCCGCCGGCGGCGCTCCGCGGCCCCTTCTGGCGGGTCTTCCTCTGGGACGCCGCCGCTCCACCCGGGGCGCCGTATACCCCGGAGTTCATCCTGCCCGCCAGCGTCCAGACCGGCGGGCGTTTTGATCTTGGCACGTCGCCAACCCTCTACCCCTGCTCTACCCCTGCGGCAGTACGGTACGGAACGCCGGATCCGCTGCACCTGGCGCATCCGGTGGTCCTCGCGGCCGCGCGGGAGCTAAAGATGGCCGTCGCGAAGCGTTGACGGCCGTATCATACCAGGTCCCGACGAATGACTGTGCATTCGTAGATACCAGTACGGAAGATTCTCACACGGAGTCAACGGAGTCAGCGGAGTCGTTCTTCGTTGACTCCGTTGACTCCGTTGACTCCGTTGACTCCGTGTGAGCCCAATTCGGTCACCTCGGGTACGCCTACTTGTGCGCCCGACGCGGGATGCGTAGCTCGCACCAGGCGGGTTGGTGGATTCAGGACGAGGACAACGGGAGATGGAATGATGGAGACACGGAAGCTGGGATCGCAGGGGCTGGAGGTGAGCGCGCAGGGGCTGGGGTGCATGGGGATGAGCGAGTTCTACGGGCCCGGCGACGAGGCCGAGAGCGTCGCCACCATCCACCGGGCGCTGGACCTGGGGGTGCGCTTCCTCGACACGGCCGACATGTACGGGCCGTTCACCAACGAGGAGCTGGTGGGGCGCGCCATCCGCGGGCGGCGCAACGAGGTGGCGGTCGCGACCAAGTTCGGCATCGTGCGCGATCCGTCGAACCCGACGGTGCGCGGCATCAGCGGGCGGCCGGAGTACGTGCGGCAGGCGGCGGAGGGGTCGCTGCGGCGGCTCGGGGTGGACCACATCGACCTCTACTACCAGCACCGGGTGGACCCCTCCGTCCCGATCGAGGAGACGGTCGGGGCGATGGGGCGGCTGGTGGAGGAGGGAAAGGTGCGCTTCCTGGGGCTCAGCGAGGCGGGGGCGGAGACCATCCGCCGCGCGCACGGCGTGCACCCCATCACCGCGCTGCAGAGCGAGTACTCGCTGTGGAGCCGCGACATCGAGGACGACATCATCCCCACCATCCGGGAGCTGGGGATCGGGCTGGTGGCCTACTCGCCGCTGGGGCGCGGGTTCCTGACCGGGCGCTTCACCCGAATCGACGACCTGCCGGAAGACGACTTCCGCCGCATGTCGCCACGCTTCCAGGGAGAGAACTTCCAGAAGAACCTGGACCTGGTGAAGCAGATCGAGGAGATCGCCGCCGCCAGGGGGTGCACCGCCTCGCAGCTCGCCCTGGCCTGGGTGCACGCGCAGGGCGACGACGTGGTCCCCATCCCCGGCACCAAGCGGCGCAAGTACCTGGAGGAGAACGTCGCCGCGCTCGACGTCGAGCTCACCCCCGACGACCTGGCGCGCATCGAGGAGGTCGCACCGAAAGGCGTCGCCGCCGGCGAGCGCTACCCCGCCGCGGCGATGCAGTCGATCGGGCGCTGACGGCCGGTCGGCGGATGGAGACGAATCGTGGCCCGGGCCGACCATCCCGGGCCACGATTGCATTCGGAGAAACGTGTATTAAAATAGGTCTGCACCTAAGATGGAATAAATCGAATGACGCTTGCGCAGTTCGCCATCGCCGTCGGTGCCGGAACGAAGTGGGTCCAGAACGCCGCCGCGGCGCTCGGCCGGCCCCTCGCCTACAGCGAGGACGAGGCACGCCGTCTCGGCCTCGCCCGGGTGATCCAGGGCGTGGCCGGGATGCCGCTGCAGCGCGCCTGGGGGCTCGCGGGCGAGGCGCTCGCGTCTTCCTCGCAGCAGGAGGTAATGGCTGAAGCGGCGGATGGGAGCGTACAGATGAACATCGACGTACGGCGGTACCTGTCCACCTTCACCGCCCTGCTGAGGCGGGCGTATTCGCACGAGCCGCGGCGGCGCGGACGTCCCGCCGCACGCGGCAGCCGATGGTCCGCGGAGTCGTACGGTCTCGACGTCTCGCTCATCGATGCCAACCTGCGGCGTCCATTGGCTGAACGACTGCGCGAGGCGGACGAAGCCGCGGAGATGATGAACCGTTTCAGGTCCGGTGGCCGATGAGTCTCACATCGATGGTCATCGGCCTCGAAGAAGCCGGCGTGAAGTTCGTGCTCATCGGCGGTCTGGCGGGGATCGTTCACGGCTCCCCCCGGCTGACGAACGACGTCGACGTCTGCCATGACCGCGATCCCGGGAACCTGGAGCGGCTCGCGCGGCTCCTCGCCGCATGGAACGCGTATCCGAGGGAATTTCCCCCTGGCCTGCCCTGGGAGATGGACGTCCGTACGTTGCGAGCCGCGACCGTGCTGACGCTGCAGACCCGCGAAGGCTTTCTGGACGTGATGGCGGAAGTTGCCGGCGTGGGCGGGTATGCGGAGTGTGAGGCCGCGTCCGAATGGGTGGATTTCAGCGGGCACCGCATCCGCGTTCTCGGTCTTCACGCCCTGATCGCGGCGAAGAAGGCTGCCGGCCGTGAACGAGACCTCGCGGACATCCTCACCTTCGAGCGAATCCTCCAGCAACGCGAGACAAAGAACACCTGACGATTGCGATTCACCCGCAGGCCAGGAACGGTTTATCTCATCATCCTTGCGCATCCTCGCATATACCGACACATTTTGTTAAATGTCACGACTGCACCGCCACGTTCGCTTCTTTCGGCTACATCCTCTCCCGGCGCCCGCCTACGCGCCGGATCTGCGGACTCGCGGTGAGCGGGGCCCCGCCGTCCGCCTCCCTTCATCCCCCCCGCGAAGTGGAGGTTGTCATGAGAAAGCTCGGCCTGAACCCCGACGAGCTGGTCGTGCAGTCGTTCCCCACCGAGGAGGTCGACGCGCGGCGCGGGACCGTGCGCGGGATGGACAGCGCCTCGGTGGACCAGGACACCTGCAACACCTGCGACCGCTGTACCGACGTGGACACCTGTCCCGCGGGGACCTGCGCGGTGAGCTGCGTCCCGAGCTGCGCGAGCTGCCCGGTGAGCTGCAACCCGGCGCAGTGCCCCAGCGCCGACGGCCGGTGCTAGGGGCTGCGCGAGACGCGGAGAAAACGGAGAGACGCAGAGGATGCCTCTGCGTCTCTCCGTTTCTCTGTGCCTCTGCGTCAGATAACGTCCGCCGAGGTCAACGCACCACGCCGCCGTCCAGCACGTCGATCTGGGCGTTGGAAGCGGGGCGCTCGCGCCGCAGCCGCGCGGCGACCTCCTCTGCCTGGCGCATCACCCGGAGGATGTTGCCGCCCAGGATCTTGCGCACGTCGCCGTCGGAGTAGCCGCGGCGCAGGAGCTCGGCAGTGAGGTAGGGGAAGCGCGAGACGTCGTCGAGCCCCACCGGGAGCGAGGTGACGCCGTCGTAGTCGGAGCCAATCCCCACGTGGTCGATCCCCGCCACCTTCACGATGTGGTCCACGTGGTCGGCCACGATGGCGATGGTGCCGCGCGGCATGGGGTTGGCCTGGCGCCAGTCGGCCACGTACCTGTCGCGCGCCACGGCGTCGTTGGGGTAGAGCTCGCGGGCGCGCGCCTGCACCTCGTAGCTCTGCCGGGTGAGCGCCACCGCGCCGGGGTCCACGAAGCCGGAGTAGAAGTTCACCATCACCACCCCTCCGTTCTCCTTCACCCGCTGCAGGATGGAGTCGGGGACGTTGCGGGCCACGTCGCTGATGGCGCGCGCGGAGGAGTGCGAGAAGATCACCGGCGCCGCCGACACCCGCAGCGCGTCGCTCATCGTTCCCGGCGACACGTGGGAGAGGTCCACCAGCATCCCCAGGCGGTTCATCTCCCGCACCACCTCTTCGCCGAAGCGGGTGAGGCCGCCGTGCTTCTCGGTGTCGGTGGCGGCGTCGGCCCAGTCGATGGTGCTGGTGTGGGTCAGCGTCATGTAGCGCACGCCCAGCGCGTGGAACTGCCGCAGCGCGCCCAGCGAGTTCTCGATCGCGTGCCCGCCCTCGATGCCGATCAGCGCGGCCACCTTCCCCGCGCGGTGGATGCGCTCCACGTCGGCCGCGGTGAGCGCCATCTCCATGTCGGGCGAGCGCGCGACCATGCGGTGGATCAGGTCGATCTGCTCCAGCGCGACGCGCGCGGGCCCCGGCGCGTGGCCCATGGTCTCGACCGGGACGTACGCGGCCCAGAACACGCCGCCCACCCCGCCCTGCTTCAGCCGCGCCACGTCGGTGTTCTGCCCCGGGAGCGCGTGGTCGGGGTTCATCGTCTCCAGGTCGCTGTGCCCCTTCTCCCGGATCTCCCAGGGCAGGTCGTTGTGCCCGTCGACCAGCGGGAACTGCTGCTGGAGGCGGCGCGCGCGGGCGAGCAGGGCGGTGCTGTCCGCCTGCGCCTGGAGCGCGGAGGCGCCGGCGAGCGCCAGCAGGGCGGCGAGAAGAGGAATGCGTCGCATGGGGTGGAGGCGGTTTGGAGGGTGCGGGTTCGTGGGATGACGGATGTAAAGTAAGCGGGGGAGAGCCTGTCCCGCACGCCGTCCCCCGTTAAGGGCGCTTCGCGCGAGACGCAGAGAAACAGAGAGACGCGGAGGAATCTCTGCGTCTCTCTGTTTCTCTGCGCCTCGCGAAGCCCCTAACGGCTCAGGCCGCGGAAGATGCCGACGGTGGCGAGGGCGAGCGCGCGCGACTTGCCGATCCACTCCACCTTCGCGACCACGCGGCGGCGGCGCACGTAGCCGTCGAGCACCACCGGCTGCGAGGCGAACTCGTCGGCCAGGTCGGGCGGGACGACGAGGAGGAACTCCTCGCGGCGGGCGTCGTCCTGCGCGCCCCAGAGGCAGGTGGCGCCGGGAACGTGCAAGGTGGCGCGGTCCACCAGCGGCGCGATGGCGGCTTCGACCGTGTCGGTGCTGGAGGAGAGCGCCACGGCCGCGGGCGCCTCGCACCAGAGCTGCGCCTGCACCACGCGCCCCCGCGCGCGCTCGCCCTCGAGGGTCAGGCGCTCGAAGTCGGCCGTGGTCATCGCCGGCTCGATGCGGCGTGGCTGCGGCGGCGTGGGGGTGGTGGCGATGGGCGGCGGCGCGGGGGCGATGGGCCCGGTGGGCGTCGGCGTGTCGTCGCCGCCGCAGCCGCGCAGCAGCAGCACCAGCGCGAGCACGCCGGCCGCGCCGTAGCCCACGAACGCCGCCGGCCGCCGCCAGGGCGGAGGCGGAGCGCGCCGGTCCGTGCGCCTGCGATCGTTCGCGCGGCGGTCTCCGCCGCGGTTGTCGCCCTGCCGTGCCTGCCCGTCGTCCGCCATTCCGTCCCTCGGTTCGGGTCGTCGCTCGCGTTCAGGCCTGCCACCCGGGGTCGCGCGAATCCATCTCCACTGCGACGGCCGCGCTCGACCTATACGCCCGGACAGCCCCTGGGGTTTCCTGCGCGGCGAGAAGGTGTGCGTGGCGCCGCCGGAGCGTAGCACCGCCAGGCGACCGAGGCAAGATTTTTTCGCGTCCCACGCGGGCTAGCCGCCGCCGGAGAATCCCCCGTCCTTCCAGTCCCAGAGCGCGAGCGCGCAGAGCGTCGGCGCGGCGTCGATCTCCCCCGCCACCACCCGCCGCCGGACCTCGCCGACCGGGAGCAGGCGCACGCGGATGTCTTCGCCCTCGTCCTCGTCCTGCGCCCCGCCGCGCTGGGCGCCGCGCACCAGCACCGCGTGCACCGCCGTCTTCTGCCACGACGGGTTCAGCTCGAAGCACCCCAGCACCCGCGGCTCGTCGCCCTCGAACCCCGTCTCCTCGCGCAGCTCGCGGCACGCGGCCTCTTCCGGCTTCTCCCCCTCGTCGACCACGCCGCTGGGGAGCTCCAGGCTGGGCCGCCGCGTGCCGTGGCGGAACTGCTCCACCATCACCAGCCGCCCGTCGTCGGTCACCGCGAGCACGGCGACGCCGCCGGGCGACACCGCCACCTGGAAGGTGTGCGCCTCCCCGTCCTTCGGCGAGCGCGAGCGGTCTTCGCGCACCCGGAACATCTCGTATTCCGCGACCTCGCGGCTCGACAGCCGCTCCCACGGCCGCGGCCGGCCGTCCTCTCCGCGCTCGCTCCCCATCCCCTCCTCCACCGCGCCATCAGGTCATGTGCATCGCCCGCAAACGCAAGTCACAGGCCAAGATACGGCTGCAATCGGCACCCCCGGGAAGGGCACGGCTCTTGCCCATTGGAGGCGCGTCGGACGGCACGGTGAACCCCTGAGCAGGAGACGAACATGGCTGACGATCTGAGCGGCAAGCTGAACCACCTGGCGGGGAAGGTGAAGGAGGGCGTCGGCGACCTGCTGGGCGACCGGCAGATCGAGCGCGAGGGGCGCCTGGACCAGATGGAGGGCCGCGCCGAGCAGGACGCCGCGCGCGCCGAGGACGCGCTGCTGGACGCCGACGCGCGCCGGCTCGAGGCGCAGCGCGCCAAGGAGCTGAACCGGGACCTCTGAGCCCGGATCGGTCCCCTGACGATGACGCCGCCCCGGAGCCCGCTGCTCCGGGGCGGCGCCGCGTTGGAGCCCGTCGCACCGGGCGCGGCTTATGCGTTGCGGTGCGGCCCGCGATGCCGTGAACCCACCCGGGAGGAGCGATGCACAAGGTGCGCGTGGTGCGCTCGTACTACGACCAGTCCGAGCCTTACATGGGCAAGGTCGGCGAGGTCATCGGCCACTGGGGGCCCGACAACAACGAAGACGGGCGCGAAGGCTTGATGGTGCAGTTCCCCGACGGCTCCATCATCGGCCTCACCGACAACGAGGTCGAAGCGGTCTCGGACGACGCCACGGAGACGACCCGCCCGGCGGCGAGCGCCGACGCCTGAACAGCTGTCTCACGGAGACGCAGAGGACGCAGAGAGCCGCCGCTGGCTCTCTGCGTCCTCTGCGTCTCCGTGTGATTCAATCTCTTGTGGTCCGGCGTACGAGCGAGGGGTGGAGCCGCAGCAGCTCGATCAGCATCGCCCGGTCGATCGTCCCGCGCGCGCAGTCGCACAGGGGGCGCGGGAGCGCGCGGCAGGCGCCGACGAACGCGGCCTCCTGCGCGTACGCGGGTGCCTCGTAGCGGTTCTCCTTCCCGCCTCCCTCGAACATCGCCCGGAACAGGTACTGGAAGGTGAACCCCCGCAGCGGCCCCAGCCCGACGCCGCCCAGCCGCTCCTGGAACTGGAGCACGTGGTAGCACTCGTGGACCAGGAGCCCGAGCCCCGTGGGGGTGCAGGGGTCCCACCGCCCGTCAGCCACGTAGACCCGGATCCCGACCGTCCCCAGCGGCGCGGGAACGGTGATGGCGACATCGGTGAACCGCCGCACGCCGGCGGGGAGCCCCTCGTGGAACGAGACCGCGTCCCAGCGGATGGTGGGGTAGAGCGCGGCGAGCAGGTCGCGGACGCAGGGAGTGGGTTCGACGCGCATGCGATGAAGTCGGGGCGAGCGATGAAGTCCTACCGGTCGCCGCCGGGGCGCGGGATGCGCAGCCGCTGGCCGGGCTGGATGACGGAGTCGGGGCGCATGTCGTTGGCGGCGCGCAGGGCGTCGACGGTCAGGTCATAGCCGCGGGCGATGCTCCACAGCGTCTCGCCCGGCTGCACCACGTGCTCGGCCGGCCGGGGCGACTCCGCGGCCGGCGGCGTGGCGGGACGGCCCGCGAGCCGCGGCCCACCCTCGCCTGCATCGCCGTCCCTGCCTCGCGCGGCGCGCTCCAGGGGCCGCGCCTCCAGCGCGCGGACGGCGTCGGCGTACAGCCGGATCCTGTCGCCGCGGCCGAGCCGGTCGACGACGACGCCGAGGTTCAGGTCGCGCACCTCGTCGAGCGTGAGGCCGCTCGCCTGCGCGACCAGGGCCGCGTCCTCACCCAGGCGGAGGGTGTAGCTCGCGAAGCCGCCGCGCCGCCGGAAGTCGCTCGCACGGTACGCCTGCAGCAGCGCGGCGCCGCTCCCCTTCGGCACCCAGACCCAGTAGAACGCCGGCGCCTCTCCGCGAACCAGGTGCGGGTTGAGGTCCGCGAGCTCGCCCAGCAGCAGGCCGCCCGCCTTCGCCAGCACCGGGAGCGGGGTCGGGAGGTCCAGTTGGATGCTGTCGAACTCGAAGGCGCGCACCGGCTCCGCCGACGGGGCATAGCCGAAGCGCGCGGGGTCCTTCGCGATGATGGTGACCGCGAAGAGGCGGGGGACGTAGCGGCGCGTCTCCTGGGCCAGGTCACCGCGCTCGGCGAGCTCCCAGAAGCCGGTGGCCGAGGCGCTCCGCAGGCCGCGGCTGATCCGCCCGCCGCCGGCGTTGTAGGCCGCGGCGGCGAGCATCCAGTCGCCCCCGAAGTCCCGCCAGAGCGAGCGGAGGTGGCGTGCCGCCGCCCGGGTGGAGCGCACCGGGTCCATCCGCTCGTCGACCGCGCCGTCGATGCGCAGCCCCATCCCCCGCCCCGTGCCGGACATGAACTGCCACATCCCCACGGCACCCGCGCGGCTGCGCACGGTGGGCTGGTACCCGCTCTCCACCATCGCCAGGTGGTGGAGGTCGCGCGGGATCCCCGCCGCGGCGAAGGTCTCGCGCACGAAGGCCGCGTACCGCTCGCCCCGCTCCAGCCACCGCCCCACCACGTCGTGCCGCTGGTTCACCAGGAAGCTCACCTCCGACGCGACCCACTGGTTGGCGACCACCGGCAGGTCGTAGCTCGCGCTCCCGAGCAGCTCGCGGCCCGAGGGAACCGCGATGATCGAGGAGACGGCGACGGGCTCGTCCACCTTCTCCGGCTCCGGCGCGGGCTCGGACGGCACCGCCACCGCGGCCGGCTCGGCCGCGGCCACGGCGACGGGCGCGGGGAGCGCCGCTCTCGGCGGCCCCGCCGCGCAGGCGGAGGTCCACGCCGCGAGGACGGCGAGCGGAAGGATGGACGCGGCGAAACGGGTGCGGAACATGGCGATGAACTGCCGGGGGACGTCGCGAAGCCGCGGGAACGTGCGGCGAGGCTGAGAGTCAGAGCAGGATTGCGAAGATAGCCGGCTCGGCGGCGGGTGCCAACCGCGCTACGCGGCCGTCATGCGGCAGAGGGCCTTGAGCCGGCGCAGGTACGCGGCCTCGCGAAGCGCGTCCGCCTCGGCACCCTTGCTCAGGCCGCGCCGCACGCGCCAGCGGTGGAAGGCCAGCTCGCTCGCCGTGCGGTGCAGCTCGCGGCGCCTGCGCCAGCGGACCGTGCCCCCCGCGCGCCAGGCGTCGTACGACGCGCGCAGGCGGCGGCGGACGATGCAGAGGCACTCCAGCTCGTCGGCGTCGATCACCCGCGCCTCCACCAGGTGGGCCAGGTGCTCGCGGATCACCCGCCCCTCGCGCACCAGCGACAGGTAGACGATCACCAGGATCCCGACGAAGGCGGGGACCATCACCACGAAGTACAGCGCCAGGAACCAGCTGTCGCTGGTGGTGGCCAGGTTCCAGAGCGCGTGCAGCCCCACCGCCGCCGCGAGCCCCACCGGGGGCGCCCAGAACCGCCGCGCCGAGCGCATCCGCTCGCGCGTGTAGCCCAGGCCGATCCCGAACATGGCGGTGAACAGCGGGTGCGCGAAGGGGGCCATCATCCCCCGGATCGCGAAGGTGACGGCCGAGCTGCCGCCGCCCTCCTCGACCGCGGCGCCGTAGTACTGGATGTTCTCGACCATGGCGAAGCCGAGCCCCACCATCGCCGCGTAGACCACGCCGTCCACCACGTCGTCGAACTCGTCCCGCAGCTCGCGGTAGAGGAAGGCGAGCGCCAGCCCCTTCGCCAGCTCCTCCACCACCGGCGCGCTCACCACCGCCCCGAAGAAGTCCGCCGCGCGCGACCCGACGATCCCCTCGGCCACCGTCTGCGCGGTGGTGTTGATGCAGACGGCCGCGAGCACCGCCACGGTGGCGCCCCACGCGAAGGTCTGCGCCAGCGTCCGCGGCGGCTCCGGCTCGAAGCGGTCGACCCAGAGCGCCAGCGCCACGTAGATGGGAACCGGGAAGACCGCCAGGAGCGCGCCGAGGACGAAGGCGCGCGGGTCCAGGTTGCCCGCGATGATGAGCAGGGTGAAGATGCCGCAGATCGCCGCGACCCAGGTGAGCGCCCCGTGCCCCTCGCCCGGCGCGGCGGCCGCGCGGGCGGATGCCGGCGGCGGACGCGTCGGTCCGGCGCCTTCCGGGAGCGGGTCGAGGGGGGACGGGTGCGGGTCCACGTCGGCGCCTCAGCCCGGCCACGCGCCGAAGGTCCGCTCCAGCACCTCGCGGCGGTAGGCGAAGATCTCGCGCAGCCGCGGCGCCACCAGCAGCGGCCCCGCCGCGAAGCCGCCCGGCGGAAGGGCGTAGTGCACCCGATCGCGCGCCTCCACGCCGCCCTCGATCTCGCGGAAGAGGTGCTGGTGGTGCCAGAAGCGGTAGGGCCCGAAGCGCTGCTCGTCCACGAAGAGGCGCGGCTCGTCCACGTGCGTGATCTCCGTGACCCAGGTCACCGGCACCCCGAAGAGGGGACGGACCCGGTAGGTGATGATCATCCCCGCGTACATCCGCTCCTGCGGCGCGCTCGTCACCTCGAACCCCAGCGAGCGCGGCGTGATCCGCGCCAGGTTCCCGGCGTCGGCGAAGAACTCCCACGCCGCGCCGATGGAGACGGGAAGGTTCTGGCACGCCTCGAACAGGTAGAGCTTCATCGGCCACGGGTGCGAGGGTTTTAGCAGCCGCCGAAGCTACCGCGCACAGGAGTACGGGACAACCGCGCGCGAAGGTTCATCCCCGTTCCCGCCCGCCACGGCGCGGCGCTTGCCCGCAATCGCCGGGGGCGGCAGGGTGTCGCAGGGACGGAGCACGCGAGGAGCGATGGCGAGGCAGACGCTGCTGGTGGGGCTGGCGCACCCGGACGACGAGGTGGGCGCCGCGGGGACGATCTGCGCGCAGGTGGCGCGGGGCGACCGGGTGGTGGTGGTGTGGCTCACCCGCGGCGAGATGACCGAGGCGTTCGGGCCGGTGTCGATGGACGAGGTGTCGCGGATCCGCGAGGAGCACGGGCGCGCGGCGGGGGAGCTGCTCGGCTGCGAGACGCGCTTCCTGGACTTCCGCGACACGGAGGTGGAGGCGAACGTCGAGAGCGCGCGGCGCGTGGCGAGGCTGATCACCGAGGTGAAGCCCGACGGCGTGCTCACCTGGGGCGACGCCTGGGGCCGCGGGATGCGCCACCCCGACCACCAGGCCTCGGGGAAGATCTTCCGCGACGCGATCACGCTGGCGCGCCTGGCCAAGGTGGTGACCCCCGAGCCCCCGCACCGCGCGGCCGTGCCGGTGTTCACCATCCGCGGCGCGTACTCGCAGATGCCGAACGTGGTGGTGGACGTGGAGCCGTACCTGGACCGCATCCACGCGCTGGCGCGCTTCTACTACGAGCGGATCGGGTTCGGGAACGCGGAGTGGATCGACCGCCGCCTGCGCGCCGCCGCCGAGCCGCACGGCCTGCGCTACGCCGAGGCCTTCGACGCCTGGGAGACGCCGGGCGGCGTGGTCCAGTCGCTCCTCCCCGCCGCGGCCGGCGCGGCGGGCGATCTTCCGCACCCGTCGAGGTAAGAGTGCGGAAGTGCGGAAGTGCGTTGGATTCGCGCGAACCCAACGCACTTCCGCACTTCCGCACTCACGCACTTCTTTTCCGGATTACGACGCGCGGTTGAACACCAGGTTGTACTCGACCGGCGCGCTGAGGCGTGGCGAGCGGATGGTGACGTGCATGGTCAGCGTCCGGCCGTCGGGGCTGATGCTGTAGGTGTTGGTGCGCGACCCGTCCTCGGCGCGGAAGGTCTGCACCAGGCGGCCGTTCTCCCACGAGGTGCTCAGCTGGAACTTCTCGCCGTCCTCGCGCGTCCACGCCACCGGCTGCCCGTTCGCGGGGCTCTCGATCGCGTGGCGCTGGTCGAAGGTGGTGGACACCTGCGCGGGGGTGAAGCTGACCACCACGCGCTGGTACACCGCGTTGGTGCGCCGCAGCCGGCCGCGCGCGATCGGGCGCGTGACGAAGCTCATCTTCGACACCGCCGACTCGATGGCACGGTTCACGTCGTCGCTCGCCTGGCGGTTGATCACGAAGGTTCCGCGCATCGACGACTCCTGCGCGTGCGCCGCGGCGGGAACGGCGAGCGCCGCGAGAAGCGGGAGCAGGAGCATTCGGGTGCGTTGACGGCGCATGGCACAGCCTCCAAGATGCAGGGGAGTCACGTGGTGGTGCGGGGATGCCGGCGCGCGGTGGGGCGCCGGACGGTCGTGACGGGTGTGCGGGGCAATCTAAGCCGGCCCCCGCCCCCGCGGTAGGGCGGCCGAAAACCTTGTTCCGCCCCGGGTTACCCCTCGCCGGGCCGCGTGGTTCCTTTGAAACCGGCCCCCCGCGCGGCGCGTACGGGCCATCATGCCGCCCGCTCCGCGCGGCGCCCGCTCCTTCGCCCCGACCCCCACGGCAACCGCATGCCCGACCAGACCCGCGCCACCCGCATCCTCACCGGCATCGACACGCGCAGCTGGGAGCACCCGGCCGACCGCACCGCGCTCAACGCGCTGCGCAAGGTCCCCGGCTTCGACGAGGTGCTGCGCAAGCTCTTCGGCGCGCTCGGCGAGCCCCAGGTGCGCCTGGCCTTCCTCGCCAACGCCGTGAAAGTCTCCGAGACCCAGCACCCGCACCTGCACGCCCTGTGGGCCGACGTGCACCGCACCCTCGACGCGCCCGGCGAGTACCCGCTGTACGTGACCCAGAACCCCACCTACAACGCCGCCGCGCTGGGGATGGACAAGCCCTTCGTGATCGTGCACAGCGAGCTGCTGCGGGACTTCGGCGACGAGGAGCTGCGCTTCGTGCTGGGGCACGAGATGGGGCACGTGATGAGCGGGCACGCGCTCTACACCACCATGCTCATGCTGCTGCTGGGGCTGGCCCGCGGCAACTTCTCGCTCCTGGGGCTGGCCGCGCTCCCGGTGGTGCTGGCGCTGCTGGAGTGGAGCCGCAAGGCCGAGCTGAGCTGCGACCGCGCCGGGCTCCTCGCCGTGCAGGCGGCGGAGCCGGGGCTGCGCACCATGCTGCAGTTCGCGGGCGGCACCTTCAGCGAGACCAACCTGGCCGCCTTCGTGGAGCAGGCCGAGGAGTACCGCGACAGCAGCGAGCTGACCGACCAGGTGTTCAAGGTGCTGAACGTGCTCTGGGTGACGCACCCCTTCCCGGTGATCCGCGTGGCGGAGATGCGCAACTGGTTCGAGAGCGGCGCGTACGACCGCATCATGGCGGGCGAGTACCGCCGCCGCGGCGAGCCCGACACCCCGTACCGCGACGACGTGAAGGAAGCCGCAAACGCTTACCGCGAAAGCGCTAAGGAAACCTTCGGGCAGGCCGCCGAGGCGGCGCGCAAGGTGGTGGATTCGTTCCGCTCCGGGTTCAACCGGCCATAGACGGCGAGACCGCAGCCGATCCCTGATCGTACCTTGCAAATCGCGGTGGAACCGAGTTTGCGTGTGGCGACCGGGGCGCGGACGGGCCGCGCCGCGTAAACCGCCGATCCGGAGAGCGTAACATGAACAAGTCGGAGTTCATCGACACGGTGGCCGAGAAGGCCGAGCTCACCAGGGCCGCGGCGGCGCGCGTGGTGGATGCGATCTTCGACACCGCGTCGGGCGCCATCTCGGAGGCCGTCCATGCCGCGGGGTCGCTGTCCATCCCGGGGTTCGGGAAGTTCACCCGCCGCACCCGCGCCGCCCGCAGCGGCCGCAATCCGCGCACCGGCACGGAGATCAAGATCCCCGAGCGCACCACGGTGGGCTTCAGCGCAGGCCGCGGGCTGAAGGAGAAGCGCAGCACGTCGCGCCGCAAGAACCCGCTCGCCACCGCGGCGGGCGCGGCCGCGGGCGCGGCGGTCGGCGCGGCGGCGGCCAGGGCCGCCACCAGCGGGAGGAAGGCCACCTCGTCGTCGCGCTCGAGCGGCGGCAGCAGCAGCACGCGGTCGAGCGGGTCCAGCGGCGGCTCGAAGAGCGGCGGCTCGTCGACGCGCAGCAGCGCCTCGAAGAGCGGCGGATCGTCGGGTTCGAAGAGCAGCTCGTCTGGTTCGAAGAGCTCGTCCGGCTCGAAGGGCAGCTCGTCTGGTTCGAAGAGCTCGTCCGGCTCGAAGAGCAGCTCGTCTGGTTCGAAGAGCTCGTCCGGCTCGAAGAGCAGCTCGTCTGGTTCGAAGAGCTCGTCCGGCTCGAAGAGCAGCTCGTCCGGCTCGAAGAGCAGCTCGTCCGGCTCGAAGAGCGGCTCGGGCTCGAAGAGTGGCGGCTCGAAGAGCGGCTCGGGCTCGAAGAGTGGCGGCTCGAAGAGTGGCGGCTCGTCGGGCTCGAAGAGTGGCGGCTCGTCGGGCTCGAAGAGCGGCGGGAGCAAGCGCTGAGGGGGGGACGCTCCCCCGGGTCCGGCGGGGCCGCATCGGCGTTCCGATGCGGCCCCCCGCCGTTGTAGCCGAGGAACCGTCGCTCTTCCGCTCTTGACGGAGGGGCGGCGGTTCCTTATTTTGCGCCTTCCCCGCGCCTCTCGCGGACAATCCGTACGACCTCGGGCCTCTCCCGGCCACGGACGACGCCCCATCCCGAGCACATCCCCCGCAAGCCGCACCTGGAGACACGCGTGGTCGAGATTCAGCTTGGCGAGAACGATCGCCTGGACTGGGCGCTCAAGCAGTTCCGCCGCCGGATGATCCGCTCGGGTCTCTACAAGGACATGCGCCGCAAGCGGTTTTACGAGAAGCCCAGCGAAGCGCGGAAAGCCAAGTCGAAGGCGGCCGTTCGCCGCCGCGCCAAGGACCGTCGCAACGCTGCCCGCCGCGCTGCCTGACGCACGCGGCAATCCCCCAGTCGGTCGGTACGGCACACGAACACCGGCACCCCCGACGCGCTCATCATCACACAGGGAGTACCGATGCGTACCACCGGCAAGGTGAAGTGGTTCAACGACGCCAAGGGCTTCGGGTTCATCACCCCCGACGACGGCTCCAAGGACTGCTTCGTGCACCACTCGGCGATCCAGGCGCAGGGCTTCCGCTCGCTCGCCGAGGGCGAGAGCGTGGAGTTCGACATCGTCGACGGGACCAAGGGCCCCGCGGCCGAGAACGTGACGCGGATCGGCTGATCCCGCGCCAACGCTGACGGGAAGGGCGCTCTCCGGCAACGGGGAGCGCCCTTCGTCGTTCATCTTCGTCAGAACCCGGCAACTGCATCTCACCCAGAGACGCAGAAGCGCGGAGAGGCGTCGGGCTACAGCCGCTCGCACCTCATCGAGCGGATCATCATCTCCTCCTGGCGGAAGCGGCGCTCCAGCTCGCCGCGGTAGGCGCGCCACCACGCCCGGTCCTCCCCGTCGGCCATCACCTCGGCGACGACGATCTCGTCGCGGTCCTCGCCGCCGTCGTCGTCCTTCCAGATCCCCACGGCGGGCGAGCGGGCGTAGAAGGTGACGCCGCCGAAGCGCTCCGCCAGCTCGCGCCGGACCCGCTCGAACTCGGCGGACGCGAACGGCTCGCCTTCGTTGTCCCGCAGCGGGAGCAGGATCTGGATCAGGTACACGGCCGAGTCTCCCTCTGCAGGAAGACGCGGCCCCGCGGCGGAAACCGCGGGGCCGCGTCTTGGAACGGGACTCCGTCAGCTGTGGATCTCGACCAGCACGGGGTCGGAGAGGCCCACCTCGCGCGTGCTGGTCACGCCGTTGACCACGCGGCGGAACCACCCCGGGGGGCGCGGGGCGCCGCCGTTCTGCATCACCGTGCGCGCCAGCGCGATCACGTCGGAGTTGCGCATGCGCAGGCACCCGTGCGACTCGGCCGAGCCGAGGGAGTCGACCTCGTGCGTGCCGTGGATGTACAGGTCGGGATCCTTGAAGAAGAGCTTCACCCGGCCCATCGGGTTGCGCGGGTCGCCGGGGGCGCGCGGCCGCTTGCCGCGGGCCCAGCGCGCGTCGGGCGGCACCCAGCGCGGGTTCCACACCAGGTGCCGGATGCGGAACTGCCCCGTGGGCGTGGGATGGGCGCGCTGGCCGATCGCCACCGGGTAGCTCTCCACCTGCTCGCCGTTCTTCATCACGTAGAGCACGCGCTCGGAGAGGTCCACCGACAGGTAGAACGTCTCGCCGCGCACGCGTGCCGGCCCGTCCGCGGCGTGCGCCGGGGCCGCCGCGCCGAGCGCGAGGGCCGCGGAGATCGCCGCCAGCGTACCGAATTTTCGCATAGATCCATCTCCCGCAACGGGTTACCTGACTTGCCAGGAGCCGCGCGAGTTGGAAGGATCATGCCAAACACCTGATTTCCGGATTCGGAGATCGACTGGTGCATTCCGTTGGGAAATCGAATCGACCGGCCATAGATCCTTCGGCCTGCCAAGTTCTTACCGGATCTCGGGATGCAACGTGGCCGGCCTCAGGATGACGTCTGCGGAGGTGCGTGTGTAAGTAAGGATGGTCAGCCGTGCGAATTGCTATGATTCAGCACGGTGGCGCGAGCTGCACCGACCGGCGCACTCCCGCACTCCCGCACTCCCGCACTCCCGCACTCCCGCACTCCCGCACTCCCGCACTCCCGCACTCCCGCACTCCCGTCCCGCTCAGCCGCGTACACGCTCCAGCCGGTTGTGGATGCGGGCGACCAGCTCCGGGCCGACGAACGGCTTCGCCACGTAGTCGTCGGCGCCGGCGGCGAAGACGCGGTAGACGGTCTCAGGCTCGGTGCGCGCGGTCAGGAACACCACCGGGAGCGAGCGCCAGCGGGGGTCGGCGCGCACCACGCGGCAGAGCTCGATGCCGTTCACGTGCGGCATCTCGATGTCGAGCACCAGCAGGTCGGGGGCAACCTGGCCCAGGCGGGTCCAGAAGTGCAGCGGGTCGTCGAGCGCGTGCACCTCGATGCCGCGCGGCTCCAGCACCGCCCCCACCGCCGCCAGGAGCTCGGGGTCGTCGTCCACGCAGAGGATGCGCGGTCGGGGCCGCCCCGGCGCGGGGAGCACGGTCGCCACCGCGTCGCGGACCGACTCGGGCGTGAGGGGCTTCTGGAGGAAGCCATGCGCGCCGAGCTGCACCGCGCGCAGCCGGTCCGGCAGCTCGCCGCGCTCCGTCGCCACGATCACCGCCACCCCTGGGAAGCGCTCGGCCACCCGCGAGAGCGCGCGCCACTCGGCGTCGCCCGCGGAGACGTCGAGGAGCACCGCCAGCGGGCGTTCGCCGGCGCCGGGCGGGCCCTGCAGGTCGGCCGCCGCGGCCACGCGCACGGGCCCGCCGGCCAGCGCCCCGCGGGCCGCCTGCGCCAGCGCCGGGTCGGAGGTGAGCACCAGCACCGCGTCGGCGATGGAGGCTCCGGCGGCAGGGACGGACGGAGCCGGCGGGGGGGCCGGGCCCCGCTCGACTTCGGCGCGCAGGCGGGCCGCCGCCTCGGCGAGCTCCGCGCCGTCCACGGCGGTGAGGTAGGTGCCGCCGGCGTAGCGGGTCTCCAGCTCGCGCGCGATCCGCGTCCCCTCGGGAAGGCCGAAGGTGCCCAGGGCGCCGGCCAGGCGGTGCGCCTCGTCCACCGCCCGCTGCCGCAGGGCGCCCACCAGCCGTCCGTCCGCCGTGGCACGCCCCGCCTGCTCCAGCACGCCGACCCGGTCGAGCATGGTCCCCTTCGCCCGCGGCCACAGCTCGCCGAGCGCGCCGGAGACCCGCTCCGCCGTCGCGGGCGCGGGCGCAGCCGCGGCGGGGGCGGCCGCCGCGTTCGCGCCGAGGAGGGTGGAGACGGCGCGGAGGAGCTCCGCCCGGTCGAGCGGGTGGAAGAGCAGGCGGTCCACGCGGAGGCCGTGCACCAGGCGGTCGAGGAGCGCCTCGTCCACCCCCGTGCGGCCGACGTCGGCGGTGACGAGCACGGGGACGGAGGCCGCGGCGCCCGCGCGCAGCCGGCGCAGCGCGACCACGGTCGCGTCCGCGCCCACGGCAAGGTCGATCAGCAGCAGCGAGCCGCCGGCGGAGGCCTGCTCCTCCGCCTCGTCGGCGGAGAAGGCGACCTGCACGGAGACGCCGCGGAGGCGCTCGGCGAGCCAAGTGCCGAAGTGGCCGGGGAGGCCGGCGACGATGATGGAGCGCAAGGCTGACTCCCGAGACATTGAACGAAGGGTCGACAGGCAGGATGATGCGACAAGGTATCCTTCCGCCGCCATACCCGCCAACCGACCCCGCCGGAAGCCGCCTTCCTCGCGTTCCGGACCCTCCGCCGCCGCGCCGGGAAGCGCATCGGAACACGCCAGATTGCAGTGTTTTTCAGAGGTCGACCCGGGCCGGGGTTTGCCGAACCGCGACGCGTGCTTAGTTTAGAGCCCTCCTTGCACGACATCCGGCTCACACGCACTCGGAACTCCGTGGAATCGCGTTCCGCAACCGGGGGGCACGCCCGCGTCCCCGCGCTGGACGGGCTGCGCGGAATCGCGGTCCTGCTGGTGATGGTCTACCACTTCTCCTACGCCGGGTCCTTCTCGTCCTCGCCAGTCGACGCGGCGTACGCGCGGGTGTCGGGGGTGGGGTGGATGGGGGTAGACCTCTTCTTCGTGCTCTCCGGATTCCTGATCACCGGGATCCTCTACGACAGCCGCGGCCGGGAGGGGTACTTCTCGAGCTTCTACGCGCGCCGGGTGCTGCGCATCTTCCCGCTGTACTACGCGTTCGTGCTGCTGGTGCTGCCGGTGGCGGCGCTGGTGGGCACCCCGGACCCCGCGCACACGCTCGGCAGGCTCCACGAGCACCTCGGATGGTACCTGGGGTACGGCGTGAACTTCATGCTCACCTTCTACGGCGGGTGGAAGGCCGACATCCTCAGCACGTCGCACCTGTGGTCGCTCGCGGTGGAGGAGCAGTTCTACCTGCTCTGGCCGCCGCTGGTGCTCCTCCTCTCCCGGCGGGCGCTGATCCGCACCTCCGCCGCGCTCGCCGTGGCCGCGCTGCTGGTGCGCGTGGGCCTGCTGCTGGGCGGCGCGGGCGAGGTCGCGGCGTTCGTGCTCCCCTTCGCGCGCATGGACGCGCTGCTGCTGGGCGGGCTGGTGGCGCTCGGGGTGCGCGAGCTGGGGAGCGTGGCGCCGCTCGCCCGGCGCGCGCCGGACGTGCTCGCCGTGTCGGGCGTGGTGGCCGTGGCCACGCTGGCATCGGCGCCGGCGCGCACGAGCTACGCGTCGCCGTGGGTGCAGACGGTGGGGTACTCCGCCATCGCGGTGTTCTTCGCGGCGCTGCTGGTGACCGCGCTGGCGGCGCCGGCGGGCTCGCGCTGGGCGCGCCTGCTGCGCGCGCCGTCGCTGGCCACGCTGGGGAAGTACAGCTACGCGCTCTACGTCTTCCACCCGATGGTGATGATGACGCTGCAGGCGGTCGGCTGGGGCCCGGGCCGGTTCGCGGGGCTCGGCGGGACGGTGCAGCTCGGCGTGCACCTGGGGTTCACGGCGTTCGCCGCGCTGGTGTCGCTGGCCGTGGCCTGGCTGAGCTGGAACCTGCTGGAACGGCGCTTCCTGGGGTTCAAGGAGCGCTATGCGACGCGGCCGCGGGCACCCGAGCCGGTGCCCGTCCCCCGCCGCGTCACGCACGCCGCGGTTCCGTCGCTGTAATCCCATCCCGCGCCGTCGGACGCCTGGCCGGCCGACACCCCCTGCGACCGCGCACGCGCAGCACGTCCCGCGTGGCGCGCGGTCCATCCCCCGAAAACGGCGGTTCGTCCCTGGCGAGGAACCGCTTCGCGCTGCGGCGCGTTTCAGGATACGGAACGATCATCCCCCGGAGGGCCCTGTGCGCATCGGAATCGTCGGAGCCGGACTGAGCGGGCTGGTGGCGGCGAAGACCTTCCTGGAGGAGGGCCTCGAGGTCACAGTCTTCGAGAAGGAGGACGAGCTCGGCGGCGTGTGGGCACGCGCGCGGCGCTACCCCGGGCTGGCGACGCAGAACCCGCGCGACACCTACGCCTTCTCCGACTTCCCCATGCCGGCGTCGTACCCGGACTGGCCGTCCGGGGAGCAGGTGCAGGCGTACCTGGCGGCGTACGCCGACCGCTTCGGCGTCACCCCGCACCTCCGCCTGGCGACACGGGTGACGCGCGCGGAGCCCCTGGAGGGGAGCCGCGCGGGGTGGCGCCTGCACGCGGCGGACGAGGCCGGGCGCGTGCAGGCGCACGACGTCGACTGGCTGGTGGTGTGCAACGGGGTCTTCAGCGCGCCCTTCGTCCCCGACCTCCCGGGGCGCGCGGAGTTCGAGGCCGCGGGCGGGCGGGTGCTGCACTCCACCGAGCTGCGCTCCACGGAGGAGGCGGCGGGGAAGCGCGTGGTGGTGGTCGGCTTCGCCAAGTCCGCCGCCGACGCGGCGGTGGCGGCGGCCGGCACCGCCCGCGAGGTGACGCTGGTCTTCCGCCGCGCGCTCTGGAAGATGCCGAAGCGCTTCTTCGGCCGCGTGCACCTGAAGTACATCCTCACCACGCGCTTCAGCGAGGCGCTCTTCCGCGACCGGCGGCTGGAGGGAGTCGAGCGCGTCCTGCACTCGGCGGGGCGGCCGCTGGTGTGGCTGTTCTGGCGGGGGATCGAGCGCCACCTGCGGCGCGCCTTCGCGCTGGACGCGCACGCGCTGGTGCCGGAGGAGCCGATCGAGCGGCTGGTGGGGTGCAGCCTGAGCCTGGCCTCGGGCGGGTTCTACGAGCGGGTGGCGGACGGCACGATCGGCGTGCGGCGCGGCGAGGTGGCGCGGATGGCGCCGGGCGGGGTGGAGCTCGCCGACGGCACGCGGCTCGACGCCGACCTGGTGGTCTTCGGCACCGGCTTCCGGCAGGAGCTGCCCTTCCTCGCCGACCACCTGCTGGAGCAGGTGCGGGGGGATGACGGCAGCTTCCGGCTGCACCGGAACATCCTTCCGCTGGCGCTGCCGCGGCTGGCGTTCGTGGGGTACAACTCCAGCCTCTACTCCCAGCTCACCTCCGAGATCGGGGCGCGCTGGCTGGCGGAGCACGTGCAGGGGCGCATCGCCCTCCCCTCCGCCCCCGAGATGCACCGCGAGATCGAGGCGCGGCTGGCGTGGCTCCGGGCCGAGCGCCCCAACCACATGGCGTCGGGGACGTGCATCGTCCCCTTCAACTTCCACTACCTCAACGACCTGCTCCGCGACATGGGCGCGCGGACCTGGCGCACGCGCAACCGGCTGCGCGAGTTCATGATGCCCGTGGATCCCTCCCTCTACGCGGACCTGGGGGCCGAGCTCGCGGCGAAGCGGGCGCGCCGCGCGACTCCGCGCGAACCCGCGATGGCCGTCCGCAGCCGGTAGTCATACCACGTTGCAGAGCTTCGATCGGGATTACGTTCTCTAAAACGGAATGTCTCACACGGAGTCAGCGGAGTCGTTCTCCGTTGACTCCGTTGACTCCGTGTGAGCCCTACCTCTGAAGCCAGGGAACCAGAACGATCCTCGGCAACGTGGTACCCTATCAGTCGGCCTCACGCAGAGACGCGGAGACGCAGGAGAGCCGCCGTGGCTTCCCTGCGTCTCCGCGTCTTCGTGCGAGCCGCGCGCTCAGTTGTGGTAGCGATGATCGCGGTCGCGGTCACGATCGCGGTCACGGTTACGCTCACGATTGCGGTCACGATCGTAGTCGCGGTCCCGGCCGTAATCGCGGTCGCGGCCGTTGTAGCCGTCCCGGTCCACGTTCACGCTCACGCGGCCGTTGCGGTCCACGCGGCAGGTGCCGTTGGAGCGGCCCGCGCGCCAGCCGAGCTCGACCGAGTTTCCGCTCCTCCGCCGCGTCCACGTGTCCACGCTGCTCGCGCGGGTGCGGATACGCGACGCCACCGCGCTCTGGCACCGCCCCGACGCGTTCCCGACGGAGCCGCGGTTCCAGTCCCCGTTGTTGCCACGGTTCCAGTCGCCGTTGCCGCGGTTCCAGTCGCCATTGTTGCCGCGGTTCCAGTCGCCGTTGTTGCCCGTGCGTCCCCGCCAGGTGTCGAGGATGCCGCCGCGGCCGCGGCCGACCTCGAAGTCGGCGCGGCAGCCGTTCGACACCCAGATCCCCTGGCGGGTGGTGCCCCAGGTGCGCCCCTCGCGGCAGGCCGCGTCGCCGAGCTGGCGCGCCAGCCTCACCCCGCCCGAAGTCTCGGCGCGGCAGAGCCGCTCGCGGTAGTTGTCGGACTCGCAGCGAACCCGGCGCACCTGCGCCTCGGCCGGGTGTGCGGCCAGCGCGACGAGCGCCGCGGCCGCGAACAGAGAAGCCGTCTTCTGCATTCGTACCTCCAGGTGGGAACGTGCCTGCGGCGGCCGCGGGGATGGGATTGCCCCCCTCGCCGCCCGCACCTCCACCGAGCATCGTGGATGCCTGGAGCGATCTCGTTGCGCTGCAATCACATAGCATTTTGGTGGGATTCGCCCCTGTACACGGCCGTGGACAACCGGCGGCGGTCCGATGGGTCGGTCCCCGGCCCTTGCTCCCCCTCGCCGCGCACGAATAGCTTCCGTTCGCCCCCCTGCGCCGACGCCCGCAGCCCCGCTGCTCCGATGCACGCGCTCCGCACCCGCAATACCCTCCTCCGGCTCGCGCTCCCGCTCGCGGCGATGATGCTCGCGAGCGCCTGCCGCGGGCGCTCGCAGACCGTGCAGGCGCACGAGCCGCACGAGCCCGCCGGGATCGACTGGTCGCAGGTGACCTCGCGCGACCTGAACGTCGCGTCGGTGTTCCTGGTGGCGCGCGACCGCGGCGTCCGCGCGGCGCTCGACTCGCTCGCGGTGCTGGCGCGCGCGGACTCGACGCTCGAGCTGATGGGGCACCAGGTGGCGCACGGGCTCGGGCGCTACGCCGAAGCCCGGAGCGGATACGACGCGTCGGTGTTCGCCCAGTGCCGCCCCACCTTCTTCTCCGGCTGCTACCACGGGGTGCTGGAGGGGTGGCTCGCCGGCCACCCGGGCGCCGGCGCGGCGTCGCTGCGCGGCCTCTGCTCGTCACCGGCGATGTCGCGGCTCCCGCCCTACGCCTTCCGCGAGTGCGCGCACGGGCTGGGGCACGGGCTCACCGCGATGCACGCGCACGACCTGTTCGCCGCGCTCCCCGACTGCGACACGGCGCTCACCGGCGAGCTGGCGCGGCGCGAGTGCTACGACGGCGTGTTCATGGAGAACGTGGTGCACAGCCAGGGCACCGCCGCCTTCGAGGTGGGCGACGCCATGGTGGAGCGGCACGCGCACGCGCACGGCGACCGCCGGCTGCTGAAGCCCGGCGACCCGCGCTTCCCCTGCGACAGCGTAAGCGCCGTGCACGCGCCCTCGTGCTGGGCCTACCAGCCGGTGGTCTTCTTCAGCGCGTACGGCGGCGACCTCGGGCGCATCCTGCGCGCGTGCGACGCGGCGCCGGCGGCGAGCGCCGGGGCGTGCTGGCGCGGCATCGGCAAGCAAACGCTCGGGAGGATGGCGGAGCACCCCGACTCGGTGGTGCGGGTGTGCGCCACTGCAGCGCGGCACGCGGCCGACTGCGTCGCGGGGATGGTGGAGTTCTACGTGGACCAGGAGTGGAAGGCGGACTCGGCGCTCGCCTTCTGCGCCCGCGTCCCGGCGGCGCTGCGGGACGCCTGCTTCCGCACGGTGGGCGAGCGCGTGGCCTGGATTGACCCCGCGCCCGCCGCCGTCCGCGCCGCCTGCGCGGGCGTCGCCCCCTGCATCCGCGCCGCCGAAGCCGAGCCCGTCGCGACCGAAAGAGATTGATCTCGCGCAGGGACGCGGAGGCGCCGTCTACGGTGCCTCGGCCACGGTGAGCTCCGTGCCGCCCACGCGCCGCCGCGCCGACGCCAGGGCGGCGTGCAGCTTGGCCTCGAACAGCGTCATCGGCGGCAGCTCCGTCAGGTACTCGGCCACGCGGATGCCGCTCCGCTCCAGCTGCAGCAGCTCCACGTGCTCCTCCGACTTGCCGGCGCAGAGGATCAGCCCCAGCGGCGCCTCCTCGCCCGCGCGCTGCTCGTACTTCTCCAGCCAGCGCAGGTAGAGCTCCATCTGCCCTTTGTACGCCGCCCGGAAGCGCCCCAGCTTGAGGTCGATCGCGATCAGGCGCCGCAGCCGGCGGTGGAAGAAGAGAAGGTCGAGGCGGTAGTCGACCCCGTCCACCGTCATCCGCTTCTGGCGCGCCACGAAGGCGAAGTCGCTCCCCAGCTCGGCGATGAAGCGCTCCATCTCGCGCAGGATCGCCTCCTCCAGGTCCCGCTCGTCATATCCCCCCTTCAGGCCCAGGAAGTCCAGCACGTACTCGTCGCGGAACACCAGCTCCGCGCTCATGCGGTCCTCGTCGCGCAGCGCCTCCAGCTCCCGCACCGCCAGCTCCTCCGGCTGCCGGGAGATGGCGGTGCGCTCGAACAGCATCCCGTCGATCTTCCGGCGCAGCGTGCGCACGCTCCAGTGCTCGGTGGCGCACATCTGCGCGTAGAACTCGCGGCGGAGCGGTTCGGTAACCGTAAGCAGCTCAACGACATGCGACCAGGACAATTGTCTTGACAGTGTCGAGACAATTCCCCCGGAAGGGAACGCCTCGGCGAACTGCATCATCTTGAACAGGTTGGGGCGCGAGAAGCCGGTGCCGTACTCCTCGCTGAGCTGCGCCGCCAGCCGCTCCACCACCTGCTTGCCGTACTCCGCCCGGTCGTCGCCCAGCACCTCGCGGCGGATGCGCTCGCCGATGCTCCAGTAGGTCACCACCATCGCCGAGTTGACCGTGCGCGCGGCCTGCAGCCGGGCGGCGTCGATCAGCGAGCGAACGTCGTCGAGCAGGCCGGGGGCGAGCGACACGGGCACCATGGCGGTGTCCGGCGCGAGCCTGATGCGCCGCGGAGCGGCTGGAGCGGGCTTCTTCTTCTTCGCTGCCCTGGGCTTCTTCTGCTTCGCGTCCTTCGTGCTCATGATAGGCTCCGGAACGGCACCCGAAGACCCGAGGTGAGTGGTCGGACCGGCACGCGGCACGTGCGGCGCGCGGCTCCAGGTACGGGGCTCGGGGGCACCGTGGGCTCAAGGGTTGGATGCGAACGGCCGGCACTCCGAGGGCTCGAAGTGCCGGCCGATCGGGCTCGGGGGATGGAGCAGGCTTCCGCTGGGCGCGCCGCTCAGAACGGCAGGTCGTCGTCCTCCTCGAAGGGCGGGGCCTGGAAGTCGTCATAGTCGCTGCCGCTCTTCCCGCCCCCGCCTCCGCCGCCCGTGCGCGCGGCGGAGGCCGCCGGGCGCGAGCCGCCGCGGTCCCAGTCGCCCCCGCCGCCGCCGTCGCCCTTGCTCCCCAGGAGCACCACCTCGCGCGCGCGGATCTCAGTGCTGTACTTGGTGACCCCGTCCTTGTCCTGGTACTGGCGGTACTCGATCTCGCCCTCCACGTAGATCCGGTCGCCCTTCTTCACGTAGCGCTCGATGATCTCCACCAGCCTCTCCCACGCCACGATCCGGTGCCACTCCGTCTTCTCCTGCTGCTGCCCGTTCTTGTCGTTCCACCGCCGGCTGGTCGCGACCGAGAACTGGGCCACCCGCGCACCGTTGGGAATGGTGCGGATCTCGGGGTCCTGGCCCACGTTGCCGATCAGCATCGCTTTGTTGAGGCTGCGTGCCACGTCTCCTCCTCTTTGGACACAAATGAACAAGATGGACAGCGGGATGGCGCATAATTATCGCGCTTCGTCCGCTGCGTCAAGATTCTTCTCTCACACCCGCAGGCGCATCACGAGCGCGTCTTCGGTGGGATGCGCATAATACGACCTCCGGCGCCCCACCACCACGAAGCCGCGGTCGCGGTAGAGCGACTGCGCGCCGCGGTTCGTCTCGCGCACCTCCAGGAAGCACTCGTGCGCGCCCCGCGCCTTCACCCGCTCGATGACCGCATCCACCAGCGCCCCTCCGATCCCATGGCCGCGCGCCGCCTCGGCCACGGCCACGTTCCCCAGCTCGCTCTGGTCGATCACCGTCCAGCACGCCGCGTAGCCCGCCACGGCGCCGTCCAGCTCGGCCACGAAGAGGTCGGTGTCGGTGCGCCGCAGGAGCCCGCGGAAGGTAGGCTCCTTCCACGGCGTGGAGAAGCAGGCGTTCTCGATCGCCATCACCTCCGGCAGGTCGGCCTCGACCAGGGGGCGGATGCGGAAGTCCGGGTCGGCGACCAGGCCGAAGGGCGAGAGGGGGTCCAGGCGCGCCATCACCCCGCCCGCGCCGCGGCGATGCGCTCCGCCCCGGAGGCGCGCAGGTACTCGGGCTCCCAGGCGGCGGGCGCGGCGACCCGGCCGGGCGCCGGGACCGTGCGCGCGAGCCAGAGGAGCCCGGCGGCGGGCGACTCGTCCGCCAGCGGACGGACGCTGCCGGGGCCGAAGGCCTCCTCCAGCTCCGCCGCGTGCAGCGCCGCGCCGTCCCCCGTGAAGAGCGGGGAGGCGCCGCGCAGGCGGTCGACCGCCTCGTCCACCGTCACGATGGTGGGCGCGAGGAGCTCGCGCACGCCGCCGTCGGCGAAGCTCCAGCAGCCGGCGAACACCTCGCGGTTGCGCGCGTCGAAGAGCGCGCAGACGGCGCGGCCCTCGCGGCGGTGCGCGGCGGCGGCGGCGAGGAGCCCGGAGTAGGCGTAGAGCGGCACTCCCAGCGCGCGGACGATCGCCTTCGCCGTGGCGGCGGCGATGCGCAGGCCGGTGAACGAGCCGGGGCCGCCGGCCGCCACCACCGCGGCCAGGTCGCGCGGATGCAGCCCCGCGGCGCGCACCGCCTCGTCCACCGCGGGCATCAGCAGCGACGAGGCGCCGGCGGTGGCCGGGAGCACCCGCTCCGCCGCGATCCGCCCCTCCACCGCGACGGCGACGGAGCCGCCCGAGGTGGAGGAGTCGAGCGCGAGGACGGGGCCGCCGGGGGTCACGGCGCCTCTCCGGGGAGCGGGGGAAGCGGGGACGGGTCGCCGACCGCGTGGACGGCGACGCGGCGGGAGGCGGGGTCGCCCAGCTCCTCGATCTCCACCTCCCAGCGCGGCTCGGGGAGGAGCGCCTCGGCGCGGTCGGGCCACTCGATCAGCACCAGGTCGCCGGGGGCGCCGAGCTCGCTCCACCCCAGCTCCCACACCTCGTCGGGGCGCTCCAGGCGGTAGAGGTCGAGGTGCTGCACCCGGGCTCCCCGCGGCGTGTCGTAGGAGAAGACGAGGTTGAAGGTGGGGGAGGGGACGTCGCCCTCCACCCCCGCGCCGTAGGCGACCGCGCGGGCGAGGGTGCTCTTCCCCGCGCCCAGGTCGCCGCGCAGCGCCAGCACCAGCGGCGTGCGCGCCTCCCGGCCGATGCGCTCGCCCCAGGCCACCAGCTCCGGCTCCGTCAGCTCCGCCTCCATCATCCCTTCCGAGGATCGTGACGATCCGATGCTCTTGCGTGGATCGATGCCGCGGTTGCCGGGCGGTTGAAACCGCGGCACCGCGGCTACAACTGCCCGAAGTCCGCCTTCGCGGACTCGCTCCCTCGATTGTTCTCGAACCCCGTCTCCGCGCTGTCCGCGGCAACAAGGGACGCCGTTTGACGCAGTCCGGCTGCGGCCTCGAGTCCGCGAAGGCGGACTTCGGGCCGTTGTTGCAGCGAATTCATTCGCCCTGCCACGCCGCTCACACCGTCGGCCGCAGCCCCGCCGCCTGGCGGCGCTGCTGCTGGGTCGGCTTCGCGCCGTCGATCTGGGCCTTCAGCTCCAGGTACTGGTCGCGCAGCAGGGCCGCGAGCTCGAAGTCGAGCTGGGCGGCGGCGTTGCGCATGTCGTTCTCGATCTCCTTCAGCATCTCCTCCGGCGTCTTGCCGAAGGGGATCTTGCGCTCGCCGGCCTTCTTCGCCTTCGCGCTCGCCGGGAGCTCGTACTTCTGGGTGCGCGCGTCCGCCACGCGGGTCTGCATCGAGATCTCGTCCACCGACTTGATGATGGTGGTGGGGATGATCCCGTGCTCCTCGTTGTACGCCTGCTGCACCACGCGGCGGCGGTTGGTCTCCTCCATCATCCGCGCCATGGAGCCGGTGATCCTGTCCGCGTAGAGGATCGCCTTCCCCTGCGAGTTGCGGGCGGCGCGGCCCACCGTCTGGATCAGCGAGCTCGAGGAGCGCAGGAAGCCCTCCTTGTCGGCATCCAGGATCGCCACCAGCGAGACCTCGGGGAGGTCCAGCCCCTCGCGCAGCAGGTTGATCCCCACCAGCACGTCGAACTTCCCCAGCCGCAGCTCGCGCAGGATCTCCACCCGCTCGATGGAGTCGATGTCGCTGTGCAGGTAGCGCACGCGCACCCCGGCCTGCTGCAGGAAGTCCGTCAGGTCCTCCGACATCCGCTTGGTGAGCGTGGTCACCAGCACCCGCTCGCCCTTCGTCTCGCGCTCGCGGATCTCGGCCAGCAGGTCGTCCACCTGCCCCTTCACCGGGCGGATCACCACCTCGGGGTCGAGGAGCCCGGTGGGGCGGATGATCTGCTCCACCACCACGCCGCCGCTCTTCGCCAGCTCGTACTCGCTCGGGGTGGCGGAGACGAACACCGCCTTCGGCACCATCCGCTCCCACTCCTCGAACTGGAGCGGGCGGTTGTCCAGCGCGCTGGGGAGGCGGAAGCCGTGCTCCACCAGGGTGAGCTTGCGCGCCCGGTCGCCGTTGTACATCCCCCCGATCTGGGGGACGGTCACGTGCGACTCGTCCACCACCACCAGGAAGTCCTCGGGGAAGTAGTCGAAGAGGCAGGCGGGCCGCTCGCCCTCGGCGCGGCCGGCGATGTGGCGGCTGTAGTTCTCGATCCCCGCGCAGGTGCCGATCTCCATCATCATCTCGATGTCGAAGTTCGTCCTGCTCTCCAGCCGCTGCGCCTCCAGCAGCTTCCCCGCGCCCAGCAGCTCCTTCAGCCGCCCGTCCAGCTCCGCGCGGATGCGGTGCACGGCGCGCTCGATGGTGCTCTTCTGGGTGACGAAGTGGGTGGCCGGGTAGATGGCCGTCTTCTTCAGCGCCGCGATGGTGTCGCCGGTGAGCGGGTCGAAGCGGGAGATGCGCTCGATCTCGTCGCCCCACAGCTCGATGCGGATCCCCTGCTCCTCGTAGGCGGGGAAGACCTCCACGGTGTCGCCGCGCACGCGGAAGTTGCCGCGCTCGAAGGCGGCGTCGTTGCGCGCGTACTGCACGTTCACCAGCGACTCCAGGATCTTCTTCCGCCCGATCTGCTGCCCCACCTCCAGCACCACCATCAGCTGCCGGTACTCGCGCGGGTCGCCCAGGCCGTAGATGCAGGAGACGGAGGAGACGATGATCACGTCGTCGCGCTCCATCAGGGAGCTGGTGGCGCGCAGCCGCAGCTTTTCGATGTCCTCGTTGATCGACGAGTCCTTCTCGATGAAGGTGTCGCTGCTGGGGATGTACGCCTCGGGCTGGTAGTAGTCGTAGTAGCTGATGAAGTACTCGACCGCGTTCTTCGGGAAGAGCTGCTTCAGCTCGCCGTAGAGCTGCGCGGCGAGCGTCTTGTTGTGGCTCATCACCAGCGCCGGCCGCCCGTGCTGGGCGATCACGTGCGCCATGGTGAAGGTCTTCCCCGTCCCCGTGGCGCCGAGCAGCGTCTGGTAGCGGTCGCCCCGCTGCAGCGCCTCGGTGAGCTCCCCGATGGCGCGCGGCTGGTCGCCGGCCGGCTTGAAGGGTGACACCAGTTCGAACGCCATGCTGCCTCTCGTTTTACCCGGGTGGCGAATTGTCGCGACGGCGTCGCGACAATTCGCCATGCCGCCTTTCGAGGAATTGTCTCGACACTGTCGAGACAATTGCCCTGATACCCCGAAGAAAATCCGCAGTTCGGCCGCGCGGACCCGAACCGGGGAAGATGATGCAGGGCCCGGTCCGAAGCAATCCGGCCCAGGAAAGACCGGACTCACACGGAGTCAACGGAGTCAACGGAGAACGACTCCGCTGACTCCGTTGACTCCGTGTGAGATTCCGTTCCTCCGTAGGGAAATCTCCGACCAAAGTTCTTCCAACACCTGACGAGCGATTCCCCACAGGAACCGTTCTATGTAGGCGTGGGAATGAGGGGAGCTTCTCGATGGGAGGCGGCGACGATGGAAGGGGAACGTTCGAGGGCCACGGCGGGCGCGCGCATCGTGCTGCCGGGGCACAGGGATACGCCGGCGCGGGTGGACGTGTCGGAGGTGCCGCTGCGGCGGCGCCTGGTGCGGACGCTGGTGCTCACGGCGTTCTGGGGAACGATCACGGTGGCGGTGCTCTTCATCACCGTGTTCGACCCGTTCATGACCTCGATGCCCGCGTTCGTCGGCGCCGCCAGCGTGTACCGGAGCTGGCGCGGGCGCTACGAGCTGCACGCGTTCCAGGCGGCCTGCCCGCGCTGCGGCCACGAGCTGCAGGTGAAGCCGAACGCGAAGGTGAGCGCGCCGCACCCGCTGGTCTGCTATTCCTGCCACCACCAACCGGAGCTGGTATTCGCATGAGCGCCTATGCATGGGCCGTACGGCCGAACGGCTGGATCTCTCACAGGGGGCACAGGGGTCACGGAGGACTCGACACCGTCCTCGACGCGCTGCGGGTGCTGGGGGAGCTGGTCGCCTTCGCGTACCGCCTGCGGACGGGGCACGGGGTCAGAGGCGCTAGGTCCGCAGCGCGTTGAACGCGCGGATCTCGCGGCTCACGCAGGCTGCATCCACCGCATCGCCCGCCAGCGTCCGCCAGGCCGGGCAGACGCGCACGACGAGGTCTCCCGCAGCGGACGAGAGCGCGAGCACGTCGCACTCGTAGCCACCCTCCAGGCGCCCCCACGACCTCGGCGTCGATCCGGCAGCGGCGGCGCAGCGCGTCCGGCAGGCCGGGAAGCAGGACAGGGCGTCGGTCATCCCTCGGCCACCGGGTGCGGCGGCGCGGCCGGACGGCCCCCGTGCAGGAAGAGCGCGGCGGCCGCCGCGAAGGCGGGGAGCGTCATCACCAGCGTCGCGACACGCGGGCCGGCGGCGGTGGCGAGCGCGCCGTCCGCCAGGCTGGCGATGGGGCGCGAGCCGAGGAACGCGACGCTCCAGAGCGCCATGATCCGCCCCCGCTGCTCGTCGCCGACGCCCAGCTGGAGGAGGGTGGTCGCGCGCGTCTGCCCGCCCAGGTAGCCGAACCCGCCGGCCGCGAGCGCCGCCAGCGCCATCCCGTAGGCGGGGGCCAGCGCGAACCCGGCCATCCCGGCGCCGAGCAGCGCCACCAGCGCGCCGACGCGGGCGTACGGCGTGTCGGGGTGCGCGGCCGGGAACACCGAGGCCAGCACCGCGCCGGCCCCGAAGGCGCCGATCAGCACACCCGCCGCCGTGTCGGGCCGGTGGAAGAGCTGCGTCGCGAAGGCCGGGCCGAGCGTGTTCACCGGGTCCATGGTGATGGAGACGGCAGCCACGGTGGCGAGGAGCAGCCCCAGCTCGCGCCGCTCGCGCACCAGGCGCAGGCTGTCGCGCAGGCGCGGCCGCTCCCGGGGGCGCTCCCCCTGCGCCCGCGGATGGACGAGCAGCACCCCCACGACCAGCGCCGCGTACGAGAGCGCGTTGAGCCCGAACGCCCACGGGATGCCGAGCCGCGCGACGATGAGCGCCCCGGCGACGGGCCCGATGGCGCGGGAGAGGTTGAAGGTGACGGAGTTCATGGCGATGGCGGCGCCCATCTCCTCGCGCTCGACCAGCGAGGGGAGGATCGCCTGCAGCGCGGGCGGAGCGAAGGCGGTGACGAGCCCGAGCAGCATCGCCAGCGCGAGCACCACCCCCACGCTCCCGCGCCCCCAGGCGGAGAGCGCCGCCAGCGCCGCGGTGACGGCCATCGAGCCGAGCTGGGTCGCCACGATCAGGCGCTTGCGGTCGTAGCGGTCCGCCGCGGCGCCGGTCCAGGGCGCGAGCAGCACCACGCCGGCGAACTGCGCGAAGTTCACCGCGCCCACCATGAGCGACGAGCCGGTGAGGCGGTACACCAGCAGCGCCTGCGCGATGTTCTGGAACCAGGTCCCGCAGTTGGAAAGCAGGTTCCCGGCGAAGAACGGGGCGAAGTTCCGCCGCCCCAGCACCCGCAGCGCCGACCGGTTCCGCCCCCGTTCCCCCGTCATCCCCCTCCCCCCGTTCCGATTGCCCCGGCGCCGCCGCGCGGGGCAAATCGCGCTCCACCTTGCGCACCCGCCCCGCCGCCGTTCGCTTCGGGAGCGGTCGGTCGGAAAGTGCTAAGTGCCAAGTGCTGAGTGCTAAGTGCTAAGACATCGACCCCTGCATGCGCACCGATCTCCTACGGAACGGCGAGATGAGCGAGAGCGGCGGGATTCGCGAGCGGCTGGAGAAGGCGGCGGAAGGACTGACCTACACCAGCGAGAGCGACCGGCCGTTCGAGCCGTTCGCGCTGCCGGGGGGCGGCGCCGGGTGGCCATACGGGGTGGAGGAGTTCGCGCGGCGCATCGGGGCGCCGGCCGGGGCGCCGGCGCAGGAGCAGTCGCTCTACCAGCTCTTCGCGCCCCACATCGAGCGCACGGACCCGTACGACACCCGGACGCAGGCGCTCCGGCCGCGCTACGAGGCGCTCCGCGCGCTGCTCGCGGCGGAGCTGCGCGACGTGCGCGTCTTCCGCGTCGGACGGATCGAGATCGACTGCTATGCGGTGGGCGAGGACGGGGGCGGCAATCTGGCCGGAGTGCACACCGTGGCGGTGGAGACCTGAGCCCCGTGCCGGCGAGCGCTTCGGGCCGTCGCGATACGGAGTCATAAGTTGTTTGATCGCAACCATTTGCGTAAAAATCCAGTCGCCGCGCCGTTACGCCTTCGATACCCTGAAAGTGTTTGCCTGATGGCAGAAAAGGTATTAGATTGAAGTGCTGCGCGGGAGCTGCCCGCGCGATGCGCTCCCGCCTCTCGCCGGGAGCGCATTGACTTCGCCGCCGCCCGCACCCCTCCGACAATGCGACCGACTCCGCTTCGCCTGGCCGCGGCCAGCGCGCTCGCGCTCGTCCTCGTGGCGTGCACCGACACGGGCACCGAGCCCCTGGCTCCTCCCAAGGCCCGCTTCGACGTCACCTCCAGCACCGGCCTCGTCATCACCGAGGTCATGCCGGACCCCGCCAAGGTCGCCGACGCGTCCGGCGAGTGGTTCGAGGTCTACAATGGGGGCACCGCCTCCATCAACCTCCAGGGCTACCGCATCGTCTCGGCCGCCGGGCTCACCGCCAGCGAGTCGCACACCATCGCCTCGGCGGTGATCGTGGACCCGGGCGAGTACGTGGTGTTCGGGAACAACGCGAACACGGCGACCAACGGCGGCGTGCCGGTGGCGTATTCGTACGGCTCGTCGATCGCGCTGAACAACGGGAGCAGCACCAGCGCCAACGAGTGGCTCGCCCTGCGCACCGCGGCGGGCGTGACGATCGACTCGGTGGCCTACGCCACCCGCGTCCTCCCGGCGGCGCCGGGGCCGTACACGCCGCCCAGCGGCGCCTCGCGGGCGCTGATCGACCTGAGCTCCGACAACACGATCATCTCCAGCACCGCCTGGGCGACCTCGACCAGCACCTACGGGCTGGGCGACAAGGGCACCCCGGGGCAGCCGAACAACGGCGGACCGGCGGCGGTCGTCACCGTGCGCAACTCGTACGTGGTCATGGGGAGCCCCTTCAAGATCACGGCGACCGCGGTCGACGCCGACGGGAAGCCGTCGTCGACCAACTTCACCTGGGCCAGCCTCAACCCCGGCATCGCCACCATCGACCCCGTGACCGGCGTCGCCACCGGCGTGTCGCTGGGCGTCGCGACGGTCACCGCCACGGCCTCGAACGGCGTGGTCGGCACCGGCTCGGTGTTCGTGATCAACCCGGGCGACGTGGCCACCGTCAGCATCAGCACCAACGACCCGGCGCAGATCCCGGCCGGCTACACCATGCCGGCGTTCCCCACCACCAAGACCACCACCGGCGCCACGGTGACGCCCACCCTGGTCTGGTCGAGCCTGGACGAGTCGGTCGCCACGGTGAGCGACCTGGGCTACATCTCCGGCACCGGCGTCGGCACCACGAAGATCCGCGCCACCGCGCCCGACGGCGTGTACGGCGAGGTCACCGTCACCATCATCGCGTCGACCGCGCCCACCAGCGCCGTCTACCGCAACCACGTGGAGTTCGGCACCCCCACCGGCGTGCCGGCGGGCGAGATCGTGCTGAACAAGGCGCAGTACGTGTCGGGGTACAACCCGGCGCGCGGCGGGCCCGACTGGGTGAGCTGGAACCTCAACGCCAGCCAGTTCGGCGGCGCCCCGCGCTGCAACTGCTTCACCGCCGACGCCACGCTGCCGAACGACGTCTACCACGTGGTGGACTTCGACTACCGCAACGGCGGGTACGACCGCGGCCACATGGTACAGAGCGAGAGCCGCACCACGACCGACCAGGAGAACGCGACCACCTTCCTGCTCACGAACATCCTGCCGCAGGGCGCCGAGAACAACCAGGGCCCCTGGAGCAAGTTCGAGAACTACCTGAACGACCTGGCCCGCACCAACGGCAAGGAGATCTACGTGGTGGCGGGCGGCGAGTACGCGGCCAACCCCGGCACGCTGAAGGGCGAGGGGAAGGTCGCGATCCCCGACTACACCTGGAAGGTCGCCGTCATCATGAACGGCGGGCAGGGGCTGGCCGACGTGCACTCCGCCGGCGACCTGCAGGTGATCGCCATCAAGATGCCGAACCTGACCGACCCGGCCGCGACGGCGACGTCGGTGGGGATGCGCAACAACCCGTGGGAGCAGTACCAGGTCACCGTCGACCAGATCGAGCGGGAGACGGGGTACGACCTGCTGAACGCGCTCCCCAACCAGATCGAGGTGCTGGTGGAGGCCAACGACCGCGCGCCGGTCGCGGCCACCGACGGGCCGTACACGGGGATGGAGGGCGCCTCCGTCACGCTGAGCGCGACCGGCTCCAGCGACCCCGACGGCGACGTGCTGACCTACAACTGGGACTTCGGCGACGGGACCACGGGGACGGGCGCGAGCCCGCAGCACACCTACGCCGACAACGGCAACTATGTGGTCACGCTCACCGTGAGCGACCCCGCGGGGGCCGAGGCGACCGCCACCACCGCGGTCACGGTGTTCAACGTGGCTCCCACGGTGAACGCCTTCGCCGGCGCCAGCATCCTGGCGCACCAGACGTACGCGGGCGGCGGCAGCTTCACCGACCCGGGCGCGGACACGTGGACCGCCACCGTGGACTACGGCGAGGGCGACGGGGCCCAGCCGCTGGCGCTCAGCGGCACCGGCTTCAACCTGAGCCACACCTACGACCATGCCGGCACCTTCACCATCACGGTGACGGTGACGGACGACGACGGCGCCTCGGCGAGCAAGACGGCCACCGTCACGGTGACCAACGTCGCGCCCTCGGTGAACGCCTTCGCGGGGGCCACGCTCCTCCCGCACGAGACCTACACGGCGGCCGGCAGCTTCACCGACCCGGGTCCGGACAGCTGGACCGCCACCGTGGACTACGGCGACGGCTCCGGAACGCACCCGCTCGCGCTCTCGGGGACGAGCTTCTCGCTGAGCCACACCTACGCGGCGCCCGGCACCTACACGGTGACCGTGACGGTGACGGACGACGGCGGGCTCTCGGGCTCGCGCACCGCGACGGTGACGGTGCTCACCGCGCAGCAGGGGATCCTCAACCTGATCGCGCAGGTGAACGGGGTGGTGAGCGGCGGGACGGCCAACTCGCTGAACGCCAAGCTGGGCGCCGCCTTCGGCTCGCTGGACCGCGGCAACACCACCTCGGCGAACGGCCAGCTCGCCGCGTTCATCAACGAGGTGCGGGCGCTGGTGCAGTCGGGCCGGCTCACGCAGGCCCAGGGCGACGCGCTGGTCGCGGCTGCCCAGCGGATCGTGGATAGCCTGTAAGGCTGACCACGGCCTCACCCAGAGACGCGGAGGGCGCAGGGAGAAGCTGGTTTCTCTCTGCGCCCTCCGCGTTTCCGTGTGATACCACGTTGCACGGCTTCGATCAGATTCACATCCTCTAAATCGAAAGTCTCACACGGAGTCAACGGAGTCAGCGGAGTCGTTCTCCGTTGACTCCGTTGACTCCGTTGACTCCGTGTGAGTTCTTCCGTTGGAGTCGGCCCAGAACGATCCTCGGCAATGTGGTGTGAGGCCTGCATTTTGCCCTCCCGATCCCGCACAACAGGAACCCGGGAGGGCGCGATGCAGGTGCAGAACACGGGAAGCCGCGCGGGGCGCTGGGTGGCGGCCGCGCTGATCGGCGGGGGCGCCGCCGCGTGCGCGGTGAACCCGGTGACGGGCCGGACCCAGCTCTCGCTCGTCTCCGAGGCGCAGGAGGTCCAGCTCGGGCAGCAGTCGGCGGTGCAGGTGTCGCAGGAGATCGGGCTGGTGCCGGACTCGGCGCTGCAGGCGTACGTGCAGCGGGTGGGGAGCACCCTGGCCGCCGCCTCGGAGCGCCCCAACCTGCCGTGGACCTTCCGCGTGGTCGACGACGCCACCCCGAACGCCTTCGCGCTCCCCGGCGGGTACATCTTCGTCACCCGCGGGATGATGGGCCTGATGACCTCGGAGGCCGAGCTCGCCTCGGTGCTGGGGCACGAGATCGGGCACGTGACCGCCAAGCACCAGGTCACCATGATCAGCCGCGCGCAGCTGGCGCAGATCGGCGTGGGGCTGGGGAGCGTGCTGGTGCCGCAGCTGCAGAGCCTGGGCGGGCTGGCGAACGCCGGGCTGCAGCTCCTCTTCCTCCGCTACAGCCGCGACGCCGAGCGCCAGGCCGACCTCCTGGGCTTCCGCTACGCGCTGGGGCAGCACTACGACGTGCGGGAGATGGGGCACGTCTTCGAGGCGCTGCAGCGCGTCACCGAGGCGGAGCGGGCGCGCACCGGCCGCAGCCCGCTCCCCACCTACATGCAGTCGCACCCCACCGAGCCCGCGCGCATCGCCGACGTGGAGCGGCGCGCCGCGGCGGTGCCGGCGGGGAGCGCCACCCGCGTGGAGAGCGCGCCCTACCTGCAGCAGCTCGACGGGCTGACCTACGGCGAGAACCCGCGGCAGGGGTACTTCCAGCAGAACCTCTTCCTGCACCCCGACCTGCGCTTCCACCTGGCCTTCCCGCAGGGGTGGCAGACGCAGAACCTCCCGCAGGCGGTCACCGGCGTCAGCCAGCGGCAGGACGCCATCGTGCAGCTTTCGCTGGCCCAGCAGTCGCGCAGCGCGGACGAGGCGGCGCGCCGCTTCTTCTCGCAGCAGGGGGTGCAGGCGGGGCAGGGCGGCCGGACCACGGTGAACGGGCTCCCCGCAGTCGTCGTCTACTTCCAGGCGCAGACGCAGCAGGGGATCGTGGGCGGGATGGTGGGATTCATCGAGCACGGCGGCAACGTGTACCAGGTGCTCGGCTACTCGCCGGCGCAGCTCTTCCAGCAGTACGAGGGGCTCTTCCGCCAGGTGATCGGCAGCTTCGGCCCGGAGAACAACCCCGATGTGCTGAACGTGCGCCCCAACCGCGTGAGCATCGTGCGGGTGCCGCAGGCGATGACGCTGGCCGACTTCCAGCGCCGCTACCCGTCGACGATCCCGATCGAGGAGCTGGCGGTGATCAACCAGGTCTCCGGCCCCACGGCCACGCTCCCGGCCGGGACCATGGTCAAGCGGGTGGTCCGCCAGTAGCTTCGCGTCGTGCGGGCGGGCGCGTCATCCGCGTCCGCCCGGGCGGCGGCGGCGGGTTGGGGGGCCGGCGGGTTGGGGGATGGCGGGTTGCGGTTCGGCGGGTTGCGGTTCGGCGGGTTGGAAACCCGCCGCTGGAACGGCACGAAGTCCGCCTTCGCGGACTATGCCTCTGCCCTGGCGCGATCAGCGGAGGAACACGCGGGCCGCTGATCCGCACTCTCGCACCTTCGCACTTTCGCACTCCCAGAATGAGCGACCACTCCGCGGTCCCGGTGGACCCCGCGGCACCCGTGCGGCCCGGCGAGGAGCTCGACGCCGGGGCGCTGCAGGCGTACCTGCGCGAGCGCCTCCCGGGGTTCGCGGGGCCGGTGGAGGTGCGGCAGTTCCCACGCGGCTTCTCCAACCTCACCTACCTGGTGAGCGCGGACGGACGGGAGATGGTGCTCCGCCGCCCGCCCTTCGGCGCGGACGTGAAGGGCGGCCACGACGTGGTCCGCGAGCACCGCATCCTCGCGGCGCTGCACCCCGTCTGGCCGAAGGTGCCGCGCCCCGTCCTCTGCTGCGACGACCCGTCGGTGCTCGGGGCGCCCTTCTACCTGATGGAGCGCGTCTCCGGCGTGGTGCTGCGCGACCGCGCCCCCGCCGGCGTGACGCTCGACGAGCCGACCATGCGCGGCATCTGCCTGGCCGCCGTCGACACGCTCGCGGAGCTGCACGCGGTCGACTGGCGCGCGGCGGGGCTGGAGGGGCTCGGGCGGCCGGAAGGGTACGTCCGCCGGCAGGTGGAGGGGTGGACCGGGCGGTGGCGGAAGGCGATGACGGACGTGGTGCCGGAGATGGACGAGGCCGCCGCCTGGCTCGCCGCCAACCTCCCGGCCGAGGGCGCGCCCGCGGTGATCCACAACGACTTCAAGTACGACAACCTGGTGCTCGACCCGGCCGACCTCACCCGCGTCCGCGCGGTGCTCGACTGGGAGATGGCGACGCTCGGCGACCCGCTGATGGACCTGGGCTCCACCCTCGCCTACTGGGCCGAGCCCGGCGACCCGCCCGAGATGAAGGGGTTCGGCGTCACCCATCTCCCCGGCAACCTGGACCGCCACGGCGTGGCGGAGCGCTACGCGGAGAAGACGGGGCGCGACGTCTCCAGCATCCGCTTCCACCACGCCTTCGGGCTCTTCAAGGTCGGCGTGATCGCGCAGCAGATCTACGCCCGCTTCCGCGCCGGGAAGACGCGGGACCCGCGCTTCGCCGGCCTCATCCACGTGGTCCGTGCGGCCGGGCGGATGGCGGCGGAGGTCGCGTGCGGATGAGGCGGACAGATCCGCTGGCTCGGCTTCTCGTCCTTCGCTTTCAGCTTCGCCTATGACGACGTATTTTCATCGGTGCGGAGCAACGGTCCGCGCACTTCCATCCCTTCCAGGGAGGACGCCATGGGAAAGCTGCGGCTGGACGTGGAGGAGCTGAAGGTACAGTCGTTCGTGCCCGACGCGGCGGAAGCGCTGAAGGGAACCGTTCAAGGGCAGGACGGAGCAGTCGCCTCGCAGCTCCTCTCGCACTGCTGCCGGACGGACGAATGGCAGTCGTGCCCCGCGCACTGCACGCCGTGAGGTAAGGGAAATACGCCTCGCGCAGAGACGCGGAGACGCAGAGAGAACCGTCTGACTTCTCTGCGTCTCCGCGTCTCTGCGTGAGGCGATCCGTTACCCGGCGTACTGCTTCAGCACCTCGCGGGCGACGAGCGACTTGTGGACCTCGTCGGGGCCGTCGTAGATGCGGGCGGCGCGCTCGTGGCGGTACCAGAAGGAGATGAGGGTGTCGTCGGTCATCCCCAGCGCGCCGTGCACCTGGAGGGCGCGGTCCAGCACGCGCTGGAGGACGCCGGCCACGTAGAACTTGATGGTGCTGATGGCCACCCGCGCCGCCCGCGCACCCCCGGCGTCGATGCGCGCGGCCGCGTCGAGCGTGAGCAGGCGCGCGGCGTCGATCTCGGCGCGGCACTCGGCGATCCAGTGCTGCACGGCCTGCTGTGCCGCCAGCGGCTCCCCCGGCGCCAGCTCGCGCCGCGCGGCGTGGCGGCACATCAGCTCGAAGGCGCGCTCGCACACGCCGATCCAGCGCATGCAGTGGTGGATGCGCCCCGGCCCCAGCCGCTCCTGCGCCAGCAGGAACCCGGCGCCCTCCGGCCCGATGCGGTTCGCGAGCGGCACGCGGCACCCCTCGTAGCGCACCTCGGCGTGGCTGAAGTAGTCCTCCCCCGCGTGGCCCATCACGGAGACGTTGCGGACGATGCGGAAGCCGGGGGTGTCCGTCGGCACCACGATCATGCTGGCGCGCGCGTGCGGCTTCTCCGCGTCGGGGCTGGTCACCGCCATCACGATCGCGAAGGCGGCGCCGTCGGCCGACGAGGTGAACCACTTGTGGCCGTCGATCACGTAGTCGCCGCCGTCGCGCACCGCCGTGGTGGAGAGCCAGACGGGGTTGGAGCCGGCGTGCCCGGGCTCCGTCATCGAGAAGCAGCTGCGCACGTCGCCGCGCGCGAGCGGCTCCAGCCAGCGCGCCTTCTGCTCCGGCGAGGCGTGGGCGTGCAGCAGCTCCAGGTTTCCCGCGTCGGGCGCCTGGCAGTTGAAGGCGAGATGCCCCAGGGGCGAACGCCCCAGCTCCTCGCTCACCCAGGCGAAGTCCGTCAGCGGCAGCCCCAGCCCCCCGAGGTCGCGCGAGAGCTGCGGCGCCCACATCCCCCGCGCCTTCACCGCCGCGCGCGCCTCCGCCATGGCCGGGAGGAGCGCACGATATGGCTCGTGGAGGAAGCGCGCCTCCAGGGGCCCCAGCTCGTCGCGCACGAACGCGCGGATGCGGGCGAGCAGGTCGCGGAGCCCGGGGCTCGGATCGGCGGTCATCGGAGTCTCCGCGTCTCGGCGTGATACCGTTTCGGATGATTGATCGTGCATTCAGGCAACGGAACGTCTCACACAGAGGGACCAGAGGGACCAGAGAACTGCTTCCCGTTTCCTCTGGTTCCTCTGGTCCCTCTGTGTGAAACGTCTTTCCGAAAATGCACAACCGCTGGGGGGAAACGGGATGAGCCGCTGTTCAACCGGGGTGATGCTCAGACGGGCGTGGCGGCCTCGGTGACGGAGGCGAGGAAGCCCTCGAGCGCGGCGTTGACCAGGTCGGGCTGCTCGACGGACGAGGTGTGGCCGGCGCCGGGGATCACCACCAGCCGCGCGCCGGGGATCGCCGCGGCGATGCGCTCGGCCTTCGCGGGGACCGTCGCCACGTCCTCGTCGCCCACGACCACCAGCGTGGGGACGGCGATCTTCCCCAGCTCGCCGTAGATGGGCTTCCGCCCGATCACGCCCGCCAGCGCGCGGACGATGCCCCGCGGATGGTTGCCCATCCCCCGCTCGCGCCAGAGGCGCCGGTCGGCCTCGCGCGCCGGGTCGCGGAGGAAGGTGCGGCTGAACATGATGCGCATCACCCGCGGCATCACCAGCCGCATCCCCGGCGTCCCCAGCACGCCGACAATCCCGCCCAGCAGGCGGTAGCGGGGGACGTTCTCCGCCGGCTCGGGGTCGGCCGAGGTCTCCATCAGCACCAGCGAGCGCACCAGCTCCGGGCGCCGCGCCGCCAGCCGCATCCCGATGAAGCCCCCCATCGACAGCCCCACGAAGTGGCAGGGCGCGCACCCCAGCGCCTGGATCAGCGCCGCCGCGTCGTCGGAGAGAGTGTCCATGTCGTAGCCGCCGGCGGTGACCTCGCTGCGGCCCTGGCCGCGAAAGTCGAAGGTCACGCAGCGGAAGCGGTCGGCGAGCTCCGCCACCTGCGCGTCGAACATCCGGCCGCTCCAGAGGAGGCCGTGCGCGAAGACCACCGTCTCGGGTCCGGAGCCGTGCTCCTCGTACCACAGGGTGGCGCCGTTGACCTGCAGCGTGGGCATGGGAGATCAGCGGCCGGTGATGGAGATCACGCCGCGGCCGTTGCCGGGGCCGTACATCGTGCGCGCCTGGATGGGATCCACCCAGCGCATCTCGATCACCTGCGAGGTGTCGACGTCACGCAGCGTGTCGGTGTTGCCCAGCCGGCGGCCGTTGTACCAGACCTGCACCTCGCGCGAGCCGTCGTTGTCCGGCTGGTCGGAGCTGCCGCGGTTGCGCAGCCACTCGGGGCGGAGCCGGCGCACCAGGTCGAGCGCGTGGGAAGTGATGGGGCTGGCCGCGATCTCCTGCTCGGTCAGCAGCTCGCGCCGGTAGCGGGGACGGACGGCCCGGGCGATCGGGTCCGCCGCGGCCGGGGCTCCGGCGGGCGCGCCGCTGGCGGTCCTCGCCGGCGGAGTGGAGTCCGGCGGAGGCGCGGGCGGCGTGGACTGCGCGGCGGCCCCGCGGCAGACGGCGAGCAGGGCGAGGAGGGCGGCGGAGACGGAGAGGGTGCGCATGGCGAGACCGCGCGCGAAGGGTTCCGGTCGTAAGTTGGGAGTGCCTTCAATCTGTGGCCGCGGCGCGTCCCGCGAAAGCGTTCCGGCGCCACGATTCGCGGGCCGCGGAGAGGTTCCCTCCGCGATCGCCCGCGATGCCCTTCCAACCATCGGCGTGGATGCGTCATCCAAGCGTTCGTGACTTCGCCACGCCGGCGAGGCCCGCATTCCCCGCACCCCCGCTCCCCAGGAGATCCCGATATGCGTCCCTCCCGCTTCCTCCTCGCCGCGCTGCCGCTGGCCGCGGCGCTCGCGCTCCTCCCCCGCCCCGCCGCCGCGCAGGACCGCGACGACGACGGCGGCGACTGGGTGGCGCGCTGCGAGCGCGGGAACAGCCACGACTCCGGCCGCGAGAACTTCTGCGAGGAGCGCGAGACGCGCATCGCCGCGCCGTCGCTCCTTTCGGTGGACGGGCGCGAGAACGGCGGCGTGGCGGTGAAGGCGTGGGACGGCGCCGACGTGCTGGTGCGGCAGCGGATCCAGGCCTGGGCGCCGTCGCGCGAGGAGGCGCGGTCGGTGGCGTCGTCGGTGCGCGTGCACACCGCGGGCGGCGAGATCTACGCCGACGGGCCCGACAACGAGCGGCGCCGCGGGTACTCGGTGAGCTACGAGATCTTCGTCCCCCGGCGGATGGACCTGCGCCTGGTGACGAACAACGGCCCCGTCGGGGTGAACGGCGTAACCGGGCGGATGGAGATCCGCGCGCACAACGGCCCGCTGGCGCTGCGCGACCTGGGCGGCGACGTGCACGCCCGCGCCGACAACGGCCCGCTGGCGGTGGTGCTCGGCGGCTCCGGCTGGAGCGGCGGCGGGCTCGACGCGGAGACCACCAACGGGCCGGTGACCCTCTCCGTCCCCGAGGGCTACCGCGCCACCCTCACCACCGGCACCATCAACGGGCCGATGAACATCGACATCCCGGTGACGGTGCAGGGCCGCTTCCCCCGGCAGTTCACCACCCAGCTCGGCGGCGGCGGCGCGTCGGTACGCGCGGTGACCACGAACGGCCCCGTGGTGGTGCGGCGGCGGTAGAACGGCGACCGACGTCTCACGCAGAGACGCAGAGGCGCAGGGAGCCCGCCACGGGCTCCCTGCGTCTGTTCACGTGTCTCCTCGCGAGATCAATCCACCGTGGCCGGCGCATCGTCCCCGCGGCCCTGCTCGATCCCCGCGAGCAGCGACCTGATCCGTGTCTTCAACTCAGCCGGCGCCCTCGGATCCAGCAGCGCCTCGGCGGCGAGCGCCTTCGCCTTCTCGACGTTTCCGCGGGCATTCTCCAGTTCGGCGAACGCCGCCTTGACTTCGAGCAGCATCGGAACCGCGCCCGAGCCGGCGAGGCACGCCCTCGCCGACTGAAGGTGCTTTTCGGCATCCGCGTTCTCGTGGCGGGCCATGGAGATGTCGCCCAGGAGAATGAACGCCATCGCCTGCACCAGCCGAAAGCCCATGCGCCGTCCAAGCTCCAGGCTGCGCTCGGCGAAGGCAGAGGCTCCCGAGAGGTCGCCGTCGCGCTGCGCCATCCTCCCCAGGTTGTGTAGCAGCCAGACGGCGCTGAACGAGTCGCCCACAGCCGCCGCGAGGCGAAGCCCCTCGTGGAAACACCTCACCCCCGCGTCGGCGTCGCCTGCCTCCACGACCACGCAGCCCAGGTTGTTCAGGCTCAGCGAGAGCAGCCGGCGGTCGTCGAGACCGCGCTGGATGGAGATCGCCTCGTCGAAGAATCCGCGCGACTCGTCATACAGGCCCTGGCGGTACGCAACCATACCCAGGTGCATGATGGAGCTCGCCATGGCGCGCGGGTCCCCCAGCTCGCGGTACAGGCGCACGCTTCTCTCGAACATCTTCCGGGAATCGTCCGGCCGCCCTGCTTCGCACAGGGTGGTGCCGAGCCGGTGGGCCGCGAAGGCCGCGCGCTCCCGGTCGCCCGCGCGCTCGAACTCCACGAGGACCCCGGACAGTCGCGCCTCGGCCTCCGGAAGACGTGCCACGCGGAGCAGGAACACGCCGAGGTACAGCTCGCACGCGCGCGCGGCGCCCGCGCACCCCGGCTTCCCCGCGAACGCGCGCGCCGCTTCGCCGAATGCGGCCAAGCCTTCCTCGCACCAGCAGAGCAGATCGAGGAAGAGGAAATATGCCCGCGCCGAAGCCTCGATCAGTCCCGACGCACCGGTGCGGAGTGCGTGCACCCAGGCCGAGCGGATCTGGTCGATCTCGGGCTGGAGCCGGGTGGCCGCCGCGCGCTCCTCGATGCTCGCCAGGACCGGTTCCGCGTTCGTGAGCAGGCCGAGGTAGTACGCGGCGTGCCGCTCGACCGTGCGATCATGTTCGGATGCATCCACGCGGAGCTTCTCCTCCGCGTACCGGCGCAGCACCTCCGGCACCTCGAACGATCCCGGCTCCGCGCGGCGAACCAGCGAGCGATCCGCCAGCAGGCTCAACACCGGGAGCGTCGCGCCGGCTACCGCCGCGGCGGCGGGGGTTCGGAACTGGCCGCGAAAGATCGACAACCGGGCAAGCACCGTTTGCTCGCGCTCGGGGATGAGTCGCCAGGAATACTCGAAGGCCGCGCGAAGGCTGCGCTGGCGTTCGGGGAGGCCCCCCGCCGTGGCTGACGGCTCGCTCCCCGCTTCCAGCTCGGCCGCGATCTGGCGGGCGGTGAGGAGCCGGGTCCAGGCGGCTGCGAGCTCGATCCCCAGCGGAAACCCTCCCGCGAAACGGCAGATACGGGCGAGATCCGGCAGGTCTTCCCCCGTGATCGCGAAGCTGGGCTCGATGCGGCGGGCGGCCTGCGCGAACAGGCGCACCGCCTCGGCTTCGCGCCAGGCGTGATCAGGGTCGCCCTCGGGAACCTCCATCCCCCAGAGCTCCACCAGGGTCTCGGCGGAAACACCGAGGCGCTCGCGCGACGTGACGAGCAGCCGCGCGTCCGGCGCGGCTTCCAGGATCTCGGAGATGAAGCAGCCCTCGGAGGTGAGGTGCTCGAAGCTGTCGAGCACCAGCAGCATCTCCTTCTCGGCGAGGTAGTCGAGGAGGCGCGAGCGCGTCGACGTCGCCGGCGCGGCCGGAATGCGCAGGCACGCCCCGATGGCGCTGGCCAGGTGCTCGCCGCTCGGGACCCCACCGAGCGGGACGAACCATACGCCGTCGCGGTACGTATCCACCGACTGCCGCGAGACTTCCAGCGCGAGCCGCGTCTTGCCGACGCCGCCGGGACCCAGGATGGTGACCAGGCGCGACTCGCCGAGCCGCGCCTGCGCGGCGGCGATCTCGCGCTCGCGCCCGACGAACGGCGTGGCGGGGGTTGGCAGATTGTGGTAACGGCCGCCGGCTCCGCGCCCCGCGCCGGTTCCGGGAGTCGTGCTATCGGCGTCGGCTCGGCGGAAGAGGTGGACGAGCGCTTCCGTCTCGGCGGAGGGCTGCACACCGTAGTCTTCGCGCAGCCTGCGGGAGAGCGCTTCGTACTCGCGCAACGCCTCGGTGGCGTCGCCGGAGAGCGCGAGTGCCTCGAGGAGCAGCCGGACCTGGGGCTCGCGTCCCCCCGAAAGCTCCACGGCCTGGCGCGCACGTCCCAGCGCGGCCGAATCCCCGCCGTCCAGCGCGGCGCGTGCGAGATACGACACGGCCTCCACCGCGCGCTCCCTCACCCGCGCCCGGATACTCTCCGCCCACTGGTTGAAGCCCGCCGCACCACGCAGGTGGAAGCCGGCCAGGAACTCGCCGGTGTAGAGATCGAGCGCATCCGCATGCCGCCCCACCGCCAGCGCGCCTTCGAATTCGACCAGGTCGCAGCAAACAAGCCCCGGTTCGATGCCCACCTCTTCGTCTCCGCGCGTGACCACGACGCCAGGAAGCGTCCTGCGGAGCGTGTGCAGCATCGACCGGAGGGAATGGCGCGCGGCGTCCTGTGAAGATTCGGGCCAGAACAGGGCAACGAGCGTATCCCGGCGCTCCAGGGCCCGTTGGGCCTGGATGGCCAGGTACGTGAGCATCGCGATGCGGCGCGGAGCGGACACGACCCCATCGACCGGCCGTCCCGTGGGAGCGGTCAGGGAAAGCGTGCCCAGGGTGCGCAGCGCGAACGGCGGGTCGGGTGCCGGCATCTGTCGAAGGAATTGCGGATCGCCGGATGGATGCGGAATGAAGGTACAGGTGCGCTACAGCCGGAAAAAGATAATCACACAGAAACGCAGAGGCGCAGAGAGAAATCCGCGGCTTCTCTCTGCGCCTCCGCGTCGCTGCGTGAGACGTCCGTCGAAGTTACGACGCGACGTCGACCTGCACGTAGTCGGGGAAGGGGGCGATGCTCCGCAGGTCGTGCTCGAAGACGACCAGCTCGCCGCGGCGCTCCACCTCGCGGAAGCCGCCGAAGCGGTAGGTGACCTCCATCATCCGGTTGCGGCCGTTGGGGAGGAACTCGGCGCGCAGGCGCACCCCGGCGTCCTTCGCCAGCCGCATCAGGTGGCTCATCATGATGGTGCCCACCCCGCGGCTCATCACCCGGCAGCTCATCAGCAGCAGCTTCACGGTCCAGAACTCGGGCGCCGTCTTCTCCATCAGCGCCAGGCCGATCTTGCCGTAGCTGCCGTAGCGGTCCTCGAGGCCCGCCACCAGCAGCACGTGGCGGCCGGAGGCGCGGAAGGCGTTCAGCTCGTCGTAGCCGTAGGTGTAGCCGGTGGTGTTGAGCTGGTTGGTGCGCACCGTGAGCTCCTCGGCGCGCTGCAGGTCGTCTTCCCCGCAGGGGCCCAGGGTGAAGCGCATCTCCAGCGTGCGCAGGAACTCCTCCGACGGCCCGGCGAACCCCTCCTCCGCCTCCTGCCGCGCGATGTCGGCCTGGTACATCCGCCGCCGCTGCCGGCTGTCGTCGGTGATGAACTCCGGGTTGAGCTCCGGCAGCGCCAGCATGCCGGAGAGATCGGCCGCGTCCAGGGTACGCACCGCGGGGCAGGCGAACGCCACCTCCTCCCGCTCGAACGGCTGGTCGTCGACGAAGAGGAAGGTGTCCAGCCCGATGTTCAGCTTCTGCGCGATGCGCGCGACGTTCTGCCCCTTTGCGCTCCAGTCGATCTGCGGGTGCAGGAAGTAGTCGGCGATGCCGAGCGCCTCGAGCCGCGCCATGGCCCGCTCGCGGTCGTTGCGGCTGGCCACCGACTGCAGGATGCCGCGCTCGTCGAGCGCGCGGATCAGCTCCAGCACCCCGGGGCGCAGCTCCACCCGCTCGTCCTCGAGCAGGATCCCGTCCCACACGGTGTGGTCCAGGTCCCACACCACGCACTTCACCCCCTTGGCCGGCTTCGTCTCGCTCATGGTTTTCGCTGCGGCGCGCGGCGCCGCGGATTGCGCCTGGGTCATCCGGGTTCAGAGGGCGACAGGAGCGGACGCAGGAGCGGGAGGAGCGCCGCGATCACCGGCTCCCGGCGGGAGTAGAGGTAGAAGTGGTCGCCGGGAAAGGCGTGCAGGCGGAACCCCCCGCAGGTGTGTCGACCCCACGCCTCCACGTCGGAGAGGGGGACCTTGGCGTCTTCTGTACCCCCCAGCGCGGTGATGGGTGCCGCGAGCGGCGGCTCGTCGCGGTGCTCGTAGGTCTCGGTGAGCGCCATGTCGGCGCGCAGGAGCGGAACGAGCAGCGCCATCAGCTCGGGGTGCTCCAGCACCTCGCGCGGCATTCCGCCCAGCTCGGCGAGCTCCGCCACCAGCTCGGCCTGCGGCAGCTGGTGCACGTCGCGCGTCCGCGACGGCAGGTGCGGCGCGCGCCGGCCGGAGGCGAACAGGTGCACCGGCCCCGGCGCGCCGGTGCGGCGGGCGTGGCGCGCCAGCTCGAAGCCGATCAGCGCCCCGTTGCTGTGGCCGAGCACCGCGTAGGGAAGGTCGCGCCAGCGCTCCAGCGCGCCGGCGAGAGACTCCACCAGCGGCTGCAGGCGGTCGAAGGCCCGCTCGCCCAGGCGGTTCTCGCGCCCGGGGAGCTGCACCGGGCACACCTCCACCTCGGGCGGCAGCGCGCCGGCCCAGCCGCGGAAGGCGGAGGCCCCGCCGCCCGCGTGGGGGAGCAGCAGCAGCCGCAGCCGCGCCGCGGGACGCGGCTGCGGCCGCTGGATCCAGGGATCGTTCGCGGGTGGCCCGCCGAGTGTGCTCAAGGGTCGACGCTGGTGGGATCGTGGTGGTTCCCCGAGCCCAGGAAGCCGTCGTGCGCGGCGCCGGCGGGGGCGGTATGGTTCGCCTCGGGGACCGCGGGAGAGCGGCCGCACGCAGCCGCGACCGCGGCGGCCGCGAGCAGCGCCGTCAGGGTGAGTCTCTTCATCTCGTATTCCTCGGAGGGTGCGGCGCCGGCACGAGATCATCCCACACTCTCCGCCAGAAACTATCCGCACGATGCCACATTCACCGGCCAAAGAAAGGGCCGGCCCCCGGAACGCGCAATTCCTCCGCGCAAAAGCCGCCAAACGCTTGGGAAAGTCAATCAGCGTGGACACGCGCCGTGCAGACGGCGCCATCCCCCCTGGCTCTTCAGGCCGGTCTAATCTAATACCGTTTCGACTGATTAGATGTGCATTCCGACCAACCCAATGGGCTCACACGGAGTCAACGGAGTCAGCGGAGTCGTTCTCCGTTGACTCCGTTGACTCCGTGTGAGGATTTCTGTGCTGGTGTCTCCGAATGCACAGTTTTTGTCTGATCCATTTGTCTGATCGGGTATGACTCCGCAGCAGGGCAGGCCGATTGCGCCGCCACCCGCGCAATTGTGACGGCGATCGGTTGAGGGTGGGCCGGCCGCGCCGCCCTGCCGCGGCTTGTCCCGCCGGGGTCGCGCCGCCATCGTGTCCGCCGGCGGCGGCGCGCGACCACGAGACACGGCGGGGGCGGAAATGGCGAGGTGCTGGCTGATGAAGAGCGAGCCGGGATCGTACTCGATCGACGACCTGGCGCGGGACGGGAAGACGGCATGGGAGGGAGTGCGCAACTACCAGGCGCGCAACTTCATGCGCGACGAGATGCGGCCGGGCGACCCGGTGCTCTTCTACCACAGCAACGCCGACCCCACCGGGGTGGCGGGGCTGGCGCGGGTGGCCTCGCGCGGCTACCCGGACCGCGCCGCGCTCGACCCGTCGAGCCCCTACTACGACGAGAAGGCGACCGAGGAGGACCCGCGCTGGGTCCTGGTGGACGTGGAGTTCGTGGAGCGCTTCCCGGGCGTGGTGACCCTCGACGACCTGCGGCGCACGCCGGGGCTGGAGAAGATGCTGGTGATCAACAAGAGCCGCCTCTCCGTCCAGCCCGTGACCGACGAGGAGTACCGGGTCGTGGTCGAGCTCGGGCGCAGCCTCTGAAAACCAAAACAGCATTTGACGCAGAGGCGCAGAGGAACGGAGAGGTGTTCTCCCGATTTCCCTGCGTCTCTGCGTCAAATGGCCGTTGCTTTTCAGGCGGCCTGGCGGAACTGCTCGCCCGTGGACGCCTCGATCGCCTCGATGGCGGCGCGGGCGAGGCGGTACTGCTCCTTGATCCCCGGCCAGTTCTCGCGGATGTACGCCTTCAGGTTGCGCGTCCCCGCGCCCACGCGGATCTCGCGCTCCTCCTCGCAGCGCGCGCCCACCTCGCGGATGAACTCGAGCATCGCCTCGTGCTCCTGGCGCACGCGGTGCACCTTGATCATCTCGGCGCGGCTGGGGCGCTTGGCGTCCTTGCTGTAGCCCAGGTTCGCCAGCGCGCGCCCGATGGCGCTCGACTCGCAGTTCTCCAGGTGGCTGGTGCGGTTCACCGGGTTCTTCCCCTCGATCTCGCGGGCCCAGCCGGAGGTGTACACGCCCATCCGCACCTCGTCGGGGGTGCGGTAGGCGCGCGCCTCGAAGACGACCTCGGGGCCGTCCTCGCGCACCAGCCGCGTCTTGATGCACCCGTTGGGGAAGTCGCGGTAGAACTCGTCGATCCGCTCCTGCACCGGCGCGTATGCTTCCAGGTCGAAGCTCATGCTGCTGCTCCCGCGTTTCGTCTCCCTCTCCGTCACGTTATACGGTTTATCTTCGGTTTTGTTCCCGCATCTGTCAAGGGTGCGATTCTCTCTGTTGTCTCTGCGCCTCCGTGTGAACCCTTTGCCTACCGTGCCTCGATCCCGGGAAGGTCGTAGCGCCGCCCGGCCCAGAGCAGGATCCCCGCGCGGCTGCGGCGCAGCGAGTTGAGCAGGATGGCGATCATCCAGAGCAGCCCCAGGGGGTGCAGCACGATGCCGTTGGAGCTCTGCCGCAGGCGGATGGCGGTGGCCACCCGGATCAGGTGGTTCGCCGCCACGCCGAGAAGCGCGGGGAAGAGCAGCCCCTGGTAGCCGCGGATCGCCTGCACCACGCCCACGTACGGCCCCAGCAGCACGAAGCCGTAGAGGAGGAGCGAGAGCGCCACGCCCAGCCCGCCGGGGCCGCGGTGGTAGAGCATCCGCGACAGCCCCCGCCAGAGCGCCTGCCGCCCCGCGAACCTGCGCCCCTCGGCCATGAGCGTCCCGTCGGCGTACACCGCGCGCCCGCCCGAGGCCTTCACCCGGCTGCAGAGCGCCACCTCGCTGGCCACCTCGGCCCCCACCGCCTCCCACCCCCCCGCGCGCTCCAGCGCCTCGCGCCGCAGCGCCATCACCTGCCCGTTCGCCACCCGCAGCCAGGGCCAGCGCAGCAGCCACATCAGCGGGAGCGGGAGCCAGCAGAGGTACGACAGGTCGAGCAGGGGGATCACCATCTGCTCGGTGAGGGTACCCGTGATCTGCCAGGGCGAGGCGGTCACGAAGTCGGCCCGGTGCCGCTCGATCACGTCGCCCAGGCGGTTCAGGCACTCGGGGGTGGCGATGGTCTGCGCGTCGAGGTACACCAGCACGTCGCCGGTGGCCTCCTCGGCCAGCCGGTGGCAGGCGTAGGGCTTCCCCAGCCACCCGCCGGGGAGCTCGCCCCCCGCGATCACGCGCAGCGACGGCTCGGCGGCGGCGAGCATCTCCAGCACGTCGGCGGAGCCGTCGGTGGAGCCGTCGTCGTACACCAGCACCTCGTCGGGGCGCTGCCCCCCCGCCAGCACCGCGGCCACGCACCCCACGATCCGCCGCCCCTCGTTGCGCGCCGGGATGCACACCGACACGCGCCCGGGGATGCGGCCCGTGGGGCGCCCCCGGGGCCACACGGCCAGGTTCAGCAGCACCATCCCCAGCGCCACCAGCGAGGGGAAGGCGAGCGTCCAGAACCAGGGGAGCTCCGCGGCCGTGAACGAGATCATCCGGCAGAGGCGCGGGGTGAGGGGCGACGGTGAACCCGGGAAGGATGCCGCGCCGCGCCCCGGTTGAACAGGGGCGGAGAACCGAACCGGGCGTGTACGCCGACTTTCAGGGCGCAGCCGCACCCGGATCGGCGGGTCGTGCGCTTGCGCGATCCGGCGCGCGTAGAGAAGTTCTAGGATTCCTGAACATAGGCGCCAATACTATTGCGTGTCGGGCGGGTGAGGGGAGCGGGCGCCGCCGCTTTCGGATCGTGTGCGGAAGAACGTGCTGGAATGAGCTACAGAATCAAGCGGGTCGCGAAGATCACCGGGATCAATCCCGCCACGCTGCGCGCCTGGGAGCGGCGGTACAACCTGATCGCGCCCGGGCGCACCGACTCGGGATACCGGCTGTACAGCGACGACGACGTCGCCATGCTCTCGCGCATCAAGCAGTTCACCTCCGAGGGGCTCACCATCGGCGAGGCGATCGCGCGCGTGCGGCGCACCCTTTCGCCGCTCCCGGCCGACGCGCAGGCGCCCGAGCTCGACGACGTGCGCGCGCAGCTGCGCGACGCGCTGCTCCGCTTCGACCGTGCCGGGGCGCTCTCCGGCTACGAGCGGCTGGGCCACCTCCCCCCCGACCGCCGGGCCGAGGACGTGCTCCTCCCGGTGATGCGGGAGATCGGCGAACTCTGGCAGGACGGCACCGCGGTGATCGCGCAGGAGCACTTCGCCTCGGCGTTCGTGCGCGAGAAGCTGGCGGGGATGATCGCGGAGCTGGACAGCGGCGTGGGCCCCGGCCCCGAGGGGGTGTGCGCCGGCCTCCCCGGCGAGATGCACGAGTTCGGGCTGATGGCGTGCGCGCTGCAGCTGGCCGCCGGGGGATGGAAGGTGCTCTACCTCGGTCCCGACGTGCCGCTGGAGGAGACGGCGCGGGTGGTGCGGGAGCGGAAGCCCGCGCTGCTCTGCACCTCGCTGGTGGTGCGGCGCGGCGCCCGCGAGTGCGGCGAGCTCGCCGCCGAGCTGCGGCGCGCGGTCCCGCGCGACACCGCCGTGGTGATCGGCGGCGCCGGCGTGGCCCCCGAGACGCAGCCCGTGGACGGCGTACGCTTCGCCCGCTGCGTCGGGGAGATGCTCACGGCGAACTGACGACGGCGGTCTCACCCAGAGACGCAGAGGCGCAGGGAGAAGCCGCGGCTTCTCCCTGCGTCTTTGCGTCTCCTGTGTGATACCAGATCGGGCGAATGACTGTGCATTCCGAGAACCTTGTACCGAAAAGTCTCACACGGAGTCAACGGAGGAAGCGGAGGACAGATGGGCCGTTCTCCGTTGACTCCGTTGACTCCGTTGACTCCGTGTGAGGACTTTTTCTTTTGGCTGAATGCACAGTCAATCTGCAGAAGTGTATAATAAGCACTTTAGCGAGACAGCAGCTTCAGCAGCCTTTACGAGTGCGCTCGCATCCCAGAACAGCACGGTCAATCCCTCGCATGTCCGAACACGAGGGTGATCAGGAACGCGAGCCACGCGGGCCGCGGCTTCACGATGACGCGCGGGCGGTCGAGCGACCGGGTCGGGATTCGCACCCCGGCAGCGCGCATGGCCTCGTCGAACTCCGGGTCCACGTCCTTGCGCGGCCACAGCGCGTCCATCTCGGCCTCGGTAAGCCGACTGGCCGGCGAGGGTCCTTCGTACCGTATCTCCATGGTGGTTCTCCAGTCGATGCGTGCAGCGGGGGTCCCGAACACTGCATCGCGATCCGCCCGCCGTCAAGGGCGCTGCATTCCGCAAACCGTTGCGAGACGGCAGCTTAGCCGATCCGCTCACGCCACCGGCGGCGCGGCCAAATCCCGAATCCCTTCGGACGGTGATCGTTCAGGCGCCCGCCGGCTCTCCGGCGTCGGGGGGAGCGGAGAGCGCCGCGAGGCGGGGCGGCGGCGGAAGCTCGGCGGGGCGGTGGTCGTGGAGGCGGGAGATGTCGATCCCCATGGGCCGGCCGGCGCGGCGGACGAAGACGTCGGCGAACTTCGCGCCCCACACGACCTCGGAGGGCTTGTAGGAGGTGCGCGAGTACACCTGCTGCGAGAAGGTCTCGTCGACCGCCTGCAGGGTGACGAAGAACTCCGCGTCCGCCTCGCGCAGCTCCGCTTCGGTCATCCCCCGGAGCGGGCTGCCCTCGTCGATGGGGTGGACGATGGTCCAGCTCAGGGGGAAGAGGACCACGCGCTCGCGCTCCAGCGTCAGGTCGTGGAAGCGCCGCGCGCCGTCGCGCCCGATCGCCACCGAGAGCTTGGCGCTCACCTCGATCAGCTGGTTGCTGCGCCCGTTCACGATGCGGAACATGAACGCCGCCCCGCCGCGGTAGGGGGCGATCAGCGCGCGGCGGCTGTAGATGATCCACGCCACCGGCCGCGAGAAGCGCGCGAACACCAGCCCGCTGGCCAGCGCGAAGGCGAGCAGGCCGGTCAGCGCCTCGAAGGTCATCAGCAGGTTGGCCGCCAGCCCGTTCGGCGCCACGTTGCCGTAGCCGATGGTGGCCAGCGTCTCGACGCTGAAGAAGAAGGCGGTGAAGTACGGCGAGGCCGGCATCACCCCGTCGACGCCGGCGAGCGCCTCCGGGCCGCAGAGCACGTACCCCGCGGCGAAGAGCGCGTTGGCGGCGACGTAGCCCAGGCACACCCAGAGGATGAACTTCGTCCAGGTGACGGTGAGCAGGTAGTGGTAGACGCTGAGCGAGCTGAGCGGGTGCAGCCCCTCGCGCACCACGTTGAAGCTCCCGTCGCGGTTCAGCAGCCGCCCGCCCTCGGCGGAGAGCACGCTGCCGAAGCCCAGGTCGTTGAACTCTTCCCGCGGTGCAGCCATCCGCGCTCCTCCCGTGTGGGTTGATCGCGGAACAAGGTAATCGCCCGGGGAAGCCCCGTGAACAGCGTCTCCTCTGCGGCCCTGCGCCTCCGCGTGATGCGGTTGCCGCTCAGTGGTAGTCGTGGGACGACACCACGGCCGCCGCCTCGTCGAGCTTGAGGGCGAAGAACTCCTCGGCCTTGAGGTTGCTGACGCCGTCCTCCTTCCCCAGGCGGCCGCGCACGGCGAGGATGCCGTTGCGGTTGATCACCTCGCGCTGCTCCTCGTACACCTTCGGCGTCACGATCACGTCCAGGCGCCCGGTCTCGTCCTCCAGCCCCACGAAGACGAAGCCCTTGGCCGTCCCCGGACGCTGGCGGACGATCACCACGCCGGCCGTGGTCACCCGCTCGCCGTTGGCGAGCCGCGGGTCGCCCTGCAGCTCCCCGACGGTGCGCACCCCCATCGTCCGCAGCCACTCGCGCAGGTGGCGCATGGGGTGGCCCTCCAGGTCGAAGCCGGTGGCGCGGTGCGCCATCAGCGTGCGCTCCGTGGCCGCCGGCGTGGGGATGCGCGCGTCGGGGGTGATGGACGAGGGCGCCAGCGGCCCCCCGCTCTTCCGCGCGCGCAGCTCGCCCAGCACCGTCCACAGCGCCTGCCGCGTCCCCTCGGGGATCCAGGTGCGGAACGCCCCCGCCGCCGCCAGCGCGCGCAGCCCCGCCTCGCTGTCGAAGCGCGCCACCACGTCGGCCGCGGAGACGAACGGCCCGCGCGCGAGCTCCGCCTTCAGCCGCGCCCCGGCGACCGCGCCCAGGTTGCGGACGTAGCGCAGGCCTATACGAACCGCAGGAGAGTGCGGAAGTGCGGAAGTGCGGGAGTGCGTTGAGGCCTCGGCGCGCGGCGAAGCTTCGTCCCGCTCCGAACCCACGCACTTCCGCACTTCCGCACTCCCGCACTTCTGTTCCAGCGTGCAATCCCACCCGCTCACCGCCAGGTCGATCGGCCGCACCTCCACCCCGTGCGCCTTCGCGTCGTGGATCAGGGTGGAGACCGGGTAGAAGCCCATCGGCTGCGCGTTCAGGATCGCGCAGAGGTACTCGGCGGGGTAGTACAGGCGCAGCCACGCGCTCGCGTACGCCAGCAGCGCGAAGGAGATCGCGTGGCTCTCGGGGAAGGTGTAGCTGGCGCACGCCTCCAGCCAGCCGAGCACCTTCTCCGCCGCCTCCCCCTCCACCCCGCGCTCCGCCATCCCCGCGCGGATGCGGGCGGTGGCGCGGAGCATCTCCTCCGAGGTGCGCTTGCGGCTCATCGCCCGGCGCAGCGCGTCGGCCTCGCCGGCGCTGCAGCCGCTCACCACGATGGCGCAGCGCATCAGCTGCTCCTGGAAGAGCGCCAGCCCGTGGGTGCGCGCCAGCACCGGCTCCAGGTCGGGGTGCGGGTACTCGGTGGGGATCGTCCCCCGCCGCCGCGCCAGCATCTCCTTCACCTGCCCGCCCAGCATGGGACCGGGGCGGATGGCGCCCACGCTGATCACCACGTCGTAGAAGCAGGTGGGGCGCAGCCGCGGGAGGAAGTTGGCCTGCGCGCGGCTCTCGATCTGGAAGAGCCCCACCGTGTCGGCCGCGCGGATCTGCCGGTACACCGCGGGGTCGTCCATCGGCAGCCGCCCGATGTCCACCTCCACTCCGCGCCACCTGCGGATCAGCTCCACGCACTCGCCCAGCAGGCGCAGCATCCCCAACCCCAGCAGGTCGAACTTCAGCAGCCCCGCGTCGGCGCAGTCGTCCTTGTCCCACTGGATCACCGTGCGCTTCGGCATCGACGCCGGCTCCACCGGCACCACCGTGGTGAGCGGCCGGGCCGAGATCACGAAGCCGCCGCTGTGGATGCCGCGGTGGCGCGGGAGGCCGTGCAGCCCCTCCACCAGCCGCACCAGCGCCCGCGCCCTGGGCTCCGCCGGGTCCAGGCCGATCGCCTTCAGCGCCTTCCCCTCCTCCACCTCCAGCCACTCCGCCGCGGTGCGCGCGCCGGCGTACGAGTCCACCCGCTTGGCCAGCCAGTCCGCCGTGGCGGCCGGGAAGCCGAGCACGCGCAGGGCGTCGCGCAGGGCGGAGCGGGCGTGGTACTCCACGTGGGTGCACACCATCGCCGCGTGGCCGCGGCCGTACGTGTCGTAGACGTACTGCAGCACCCGCTCGCGCGCGTCGAGCGCGGCGAAGTCGATGTCGATGTCGGGGGGCTCGGGGCGCTCCAGCGAGAGGAAGCGCTCGAAGAGGAGGCTGTGCGCCACCGGGTCCACCGCCGTCACCCGCAGCGCGTAGCAGACGATGGAGTTGGCCGCCGAGCCGCGCCCCTGGCAGAAGATCCCCTGCTCGCGCGCGAAGCGGCAGATGTCCCAGCACACCAGGAAGTGGTCCGCCAGCCCCAGCGTGCGGATGGTGGCGAGCTCGTGCTCCAGCTGCCGCCGGTGCGCGTCCGACGCCTCCGGCAGCCGCTCGGCCAGCCCCACGCGGGCCAGGCGCTCCAGGTAGTCGTCGGCGTTCTTCCACTGCGAGGGGAGGGGGAAGGCGGGGTGCACCGGGCCCACCTTGCTGAAGCGGAAGTCCCGGCAGCGCTCGGCGATCTCGCGGGTGCGGCGGATCCCCTCCGGCGCGGTCCGCCAGCGCCGCGCCATCTCGGCCGGCGGCTGCAGGCACCACTCGGCCGAGGGGCGCAGCACCCCGCGGCGGTGCGCCTCGTCCAGGGTGAGCTTGCGGGTCACGCACACCAGCAGGTCGTGCACGGCGCGCCCCGCGGGCTCGGCGTAGTGCACGTCGTGCGTCACCGTCCAGGGGATGCCGCACGCGCGCGACAGCTCCAGCAGGTCGGCGCGGAGCGACGCCTCGCCGTGGGTGCGGTGGTCCCAGAGCTCCAGGTACGCCCGGTCACCGAAGGCTTCGCGCAGCCGCCCCGCCTCCTCGCGCGCCCCGGCGAAGTCCCCCCGCGCCAGGAGCCGGGGGATGCGCCCGCGGGGACAGCCGCTGAGCGCCACCAGCCCCGCCGCGTGCCCCGCCAGCGCCTCGAAGGCCACCCCCGGCTCCCCCCGCGGGCGCTCCATCCGCCCCCGCGAGAGCAGGGTGCAGAGGTTCCCCCAGCCGGTGGGGTTTTCCACAAGAAGGGTGAGGTGAGAGCGGTCCGCCAGCGTGATTTCTGCCCCGAAAATCGGAGAAATTCCCGCCTCCGCGCACCCCCGGGCGAAGCGCACGGCGCCGCCCAGGTCGTCGTGGTCGGTGAGCGCCAGCGCCCCGATCCCCAGCGCCGCGGCCCGTGACGCGAGCGCCTCGGGCGTGGAGGCGCCGTCGCCCAGCGAGAAGGCGCTGTGCGCGTGCAGCTCCACGTAATCCCCTTGCGGCGCCGTCACTTACGAGATCTCCGCGCGCATTGCGCCGTCGTGCTGGGCGTAACAGGTTTGTATCAATCGAACCACCCCTCCAGGTACCACTCCCCCGACGCGGCGTCGCGGAACACCACCGCCAGCCACCCCCCGGGCGACTCGACTCTCCAGTATTCGCGCGCGCTTCCCGCCACCCACCAACCCCCGGAAATCCGCTCGGGCCCTTCGCTCCGAGTTTTCCACACTCCCGGTGGAAAACTCTCCCCCGCCCCGCCAAGCTTAGCCGTGCCCACGCTTTGTAGCTCCACCTCCAGCGGCCGCCGCCCCGCCCCCTCGCGCACCCGCACCGGAGCGGGCTCGGGGAGGCGCCGGAGGCAGAGCTCCAGCGACGCGCGGCCGAGCTCGGTGACCCCCTCGGGCGGGTCGTCGGGGGGGTGGGGATGGGCGTGGGCGAAGGCCGCGATGGCGTCGCTCCCCAGCGGCTCCCAGGCGGCGTGCTCGGCGGGGAGGTGGGCGCCGTGCAGCACCGCGGCCGAGAGCGCGCCGTCGCCCCAGCGCGCGAAGACGGGGAGGAGCGCGGCGTGCAGCGCGCCGGGGTCGGGGGCGGGGGGGCGGAAGGCGTCGAGCTGGTCGGCGCGGGGGGCGCCCTCGTCCAGCGCCTCCAGCCGCACCCCCGCCACCGGGCCGCCGGGGGGCGGCGACTCGGCGGCGCGGCGGCAGAGCTCCGCCAGCACCCGCGCGTCGGCGGTGGCGCGCGCCGGGCGCACCTCGCGCGCGTCGTCGCGGCGCGTCTCGCCGTCCACCGTGAGCACCAGGCTGAGCCGCGCGGGAATGCGCTGCCGCGCGCCGAGCTGGCGGCAGACGGCGTCGATCAGCCCCGGGAGCACGAAGCGCAGCGGCTCGGTGGAGTCGATGGGCGGGTCGAACTCGGCCTCGGCCGAGGCGACGCCGGGAACCGGGGGGCGGAAAGGCCAGCGCGGGTCCTCGGCGCGGGCCAGCCGCCACGCCGCCAGGCCGGCCGAGCCGAAGCGCAGCTCCACGTCGGCCGCGTCGAGCTCGGCGAGCGCGCCGCAGCCGCGGATGCCGAGCAGCGCCAGCGTCTCGCGCAGGTCGCGGGGGATGGGGAGGATGGAGAGCGGGCGGCGGCGCAGGTAGCGCGCGTCGGCGCCGGGGGGCACCACCCGCACCGCCGTCCCCCGCTCGCGCGTGGCCGCCGCGGCGGCGATGCAGCTGCCGGCGATCCCCACCTGCACCTGGAACCCCGCCTCGCGCGCGGCGGCGAGGAGCGCGTCGGCCACGGCCGCGTCGCCGCCGCGGCGCTGCATCCCGCCGGCGTCGGCCCAGAGCGCGCGCGGGTGCTCGCGCACGGGGGTCACGCGCGGGGCCGCGCGCAGCAGGGCGCCCGCCAGCGCGGCACGCGCCTCCGGGCCCGGCGGCGGCGCACCGTCGCGCAGCGGGAGGCGGATGCAGGCGATGCGGCGGCGCACCGGGAGATCCGCGAGCGCGGCGCGTACCAGCTCCTCCAGGCTCTGCTTCATTCCTCGGCCTCTACGGAAAGGTCTCACGCGGAGTCAACGGAGTCAGCGGAGAGCTTCATCGCGGCTCCTCCGCTGACTCCGTTGGACTCCGTGTGAGCTTTCTTTTTTCATCGCCGGGCGGCGGCGCGGCGGTCGGTGGCGAAGTGGAGCGGGAGGCGGCTGGTGGGCTCGTGCACCAGCTCCACCTCGCGCTCCCCCGTGCGGGCGACCGCGTCCTTGGCCAGCCGCACCCCCGCGCGCCGGCGGAAGCGCGCGCCGGTGCCCAGCCCCGGCCCCGCGCCGGCCGCGCGGCGGAACTCCACCCGCACGTCGGCGCGCCACGCGGCGGCGCCGCCGGCGCTCACCAGCAGCGCCGCGCCGGTCTCGCGGGCCAGCGCGCGCAGCCGGTGCACCGCGGTGGCGTCGGGGAGGGGCCCGTCGAGCACCACCAGGCCGAAGGCGCCGGTGCGCAGCAGCGATTCGGCCACCCACGCCCCCTCCTCCTCGTGCCCGGGCGCGGGCGGGCGCGCCACCCACACCCCGGCGGGCGAGCGGCCCTCCTCGCCGCACCAGGCGGCCGGGTCGAGGGTGAGGGTGGCGTCGACCACCGCCACCAGCGCGTGCCGGCGGGCGCGCTCCACCAGTGCGCGCACGGCGGCGGTGCGCCCCGCGGTCGCCTCGCCCGTCCACAGGGTCACGGCGCCGCGCGGCACCCCGCGGGGGAGGAGCTGGTCGAGCGCGCGCACCCCGGTGCGGAAGCCGTCGTCCCACGGGGAGGGCGCGGTGCCGGGGAGCGGCCGGATGGCGGCGCCGAAGCGCTTCTCCAGCTCCGTCCGCACCCGGTCCAGGCGTTCGGCAGCGCTCCCCATTGGAGACTCCGGTGAATACGGTCGTTACAGCGGCGGCCGAAAGAGCGCGCAGCCGGACCCGGAGGATAATACCGAACAATACCCGAATCAATGGAAACTCTGTACGAGTTAATGGTTACTTCGTACAAGTTCAAGTGCGCCTTCCGCAATGGTTTACAAAGAGAACGGCGCGCGGCTGAATGCAGAGAAAAGGAGTGGGGAGGGAGAAGCGAAGGAGCCGAAGCGGCCGTGTGCTGCGTGCTTACCCTGGCCGGATGTACCCGCCCGGACGAGACACAGAAACGCAGAGAGGCCGCGTCGCGGCCCCTCTGCGTCTCTGCGCCTCTGCGTCTCTGCGCCTCTGCGTGAGGCGCCGTTGCCGTCGGCCCGCTCAGCTCGTCGGAGGCACCGGCGGCGTGCCCTGGCGCAGCGTGCTCCGGTGGTAGCCGTAGAGGAAGTAGAACACCAGGCCGATCACCAGCCAGATGCCGAACCGCTTCCACGCCTCCACCGGCAGCCCCCACATCACGAACAGGCACGCCGCCGCGCCGCCCAGGCAGATGGGCCAGGCGAAGGGCACCCGGAAGGGCCGCGGGCGCTCGGGCTCGGTGTAGCGCAGCACCAGCACCCCCACGCACACCAGCACGAAGGCGAAGAGGGTGCCGATGTTGGTCAGGTCGTAGGTCTCGCCCGCGTCGCCGATCAGCGACCAGAGCGCCACGAACGCCCCGGTGAGGAGGGTGGTGACGTACGGCGTGCGGTGCTTGCCGTGGAGCTTGGCCGCCCAGCGGGGGAGGAGCCCGTCGCGCGCCATGGAGAAGAAGATGCGCGGCTGGCCGTACTGGAACACCAGCAGCACCGCCGTCATCGACACCACCGCGCCCAGCGCCACCAGCCACCCCGCGGTGGAGAGCCCCACCCGCTGCAGCGCGTACGCCAGGGGATCGGCGTGCAGGCTGGGGTTCAGCTCGGTGTAGGGCACCATCCCGGTGAGCACCGCGCCCACGATCACGTAGATCACCGTGCAGATCGCCAGCCCGCCCAGGATGCCGATAGGCAGGTTGCGCTGCGGGTTCTTCGTCTCCTCGGCCGCGGTGGAGATGGCGTCGAAGCCGATGTAGGCGAAGAAGACGATCGCGGCGCCATGGTGCACCCCCGCGAACCCGTTCGGCATGAAGGGGTGGTAGTTCGCCGACTTGATCTTCGTCAGCCCCACCACCACGAACAGGGTGAGCGCCACCAGCTTCACCATCACCATGGCGTTGTTGGCGCGGGCGCTCTCGCGCACCCCGCGCATCAGCAGCCAGGTGATCAGCACCACGATCAGGAACGCCGGGAGGTTGACCAGGATGGGGATGCCCAGCACCCGCGGCGCCGAGTCGAGCAGCCCGTGCACCGTGGGGTCGGAGCTGAGCAGCGCCGTCCGGTAGCCGGTGGTCATCCACACCGGCAGGTGCAGGAGCCCCCCGGTGAGCGTCTTGAAGTAGTCGCCCCAGCTGATGGCGACCGCCACGTTCCCCACCGCGTACTCCAGGATCAGGTCCCACCCGATGATCCAGGCCACCAGCTCGCCCAGGGTGGCGTAGGAGTAGGCGTAGGCGCTCCCCGCCTGGGGGATCATGGAGGCCAGCTCCGCGTAGCAGAGCGCCGCCAGCGCGCAGGCGCCGCCCAGCAGCAGGAAGCTCAGCACCAGCGCCGGCCCGGCGCCGCTGCGGATCACGTGCCCCTGCGCGTCGGTCTGCCCCGCCGCAGCGGTGCCGATGGCGCCGAAGATCCCCGCGCCGATCACCGCGCCGATCGCCAGCATGATCAGGTCGCCGGCGCCCAGCTCGCGCTTCATCGCGTTGGGGTGGTCGCCCTCGAGCACCAGCTCGGCGATGGGCTTCCTGCGGAAGAGTTGATGCATGGGCCCAGGAAGGAAAGAGAGGGGACTGGGTTGGATTCCGACGCGCCGGCGGTGCGAAACTACGCGCCCCGCCGCGCCCGCCGCAACAAAGACGTCACCAAGACGGTGAGGGACGAGGCGAGTGAACTCGCCGCTACAACGGCACACAGTCCGCCTGCGCGGACTTCACCCGAGGCGATTCAGCACTTAGCACTTAGCACTTAGCACTTAGCACTTAGCACTTAGCACTTAGCACTTAGCACTTAGCACTTAGCACTTAGCACTTAGCACTAGCTGTCCCCCACCATCGGCCGGTGGTCGGGGATGCCGCCCACGGCGCGCTCCTCCTCCGCCACCAGCTCCACGTCGGTCCGCTCGGCGGGGCCGGCGGGAACGCCCGGGGTGAACTCGCCCTCCCACCGCGCCATCACGCAGGTGGCCAGGCAGTTCCCCACCAGGTTCACCGTGGTGCGCCCCATGTCCATCAGCTCGTCCACGGCCAGGATCACCGTGATCGCGGCGAGAGGGAGGTCGAAGGCGGCGAGCGTTCCAGACAGGATCACCAGCGAGGCGCGCGGCACCGCGGCCACGCCTTTGCTGGTGAGCATCAGCGTACCCATCATGGCCAGCTGCGTACCGATCGGCATCTCGTGTCCCACGGCCTGCGCCACGAACACCGAGGCGAGCGCCAGGTAGAGCGTGGTCCCGTCCAGGTTGAACGAGTACCCGGTGGGCATCACGAACGAGACGATCCGCCGCGGCACCCCGAACGCCTCCATCCGCTGCATGGCCAGGGGGAGCGCGGCGTCGGAGGAGGTGGTGGAGAAGGCGATGAGCGCCGGCTCGCGCACGTGCCTGATGAAGCCGCGCAGCGGCACCCGCGCGAGCAGCGCGATCGGGACGAGCGCGACCAGCACGAAGACGATCAGCGCCACCCAGAGCGTGACCACCAGCTTCAGGAGCGGAAAGAGCACCTCCAGCCCGCTGTGCGCAACCGTCGTCGCCAGCGCGGCACCCACGCCGAGGGGGACGAAGCGCATGATGATCCCCACCAGCTTGAACATCGTCTCGGCAAGCCCCTCGCAGAACCCCAGGACGGCCTCCCTGGGCCGGCCCTTCACCTGCGTGAGCGCCGCGGCGAAAAGCATCGAGAAGAAGACGACCTGAAGCACGTCGTTGCGCGCCAGCGCGTCGACGAAGCTGGTGGGCACCACGTCCCGCACGTGCTCGGCGAAGCTCTTGGGCTGGGCCAGCGCGGGACTGGCGTGGGCCAGCTCCGCGGCGTGGATCGCGGCAGCCAGGCGCGGGCTGTCGCCCGGGCGCGAGAGGTTGACCGCGAGCAGCCCCACCGCGAGCGCGACCGTGGTGACGATCTCGAAGTAGAGGATGGAGCGGAAGGCCAGCCGCCCCACCTTCTTGAGGTCGTCCCCATGCCCGGCGATCCCCATCACCAGCGTGGAGAAGAGGATCGGCGCGATGATCATCTTGATCCCGCGCACGAACAGGTCGGAGAGCAGCTTCAGGTCGCTCGCCGACCACCCGCCGTGGATCGCGCGCTCCTTGTCCGGGAAGACGTAGCCGAGCAGGATGCCCGTGAGCATCCCGATGAAGATCCAGTGGGTCAGCGTGAGGCGGCGGAAGAGCTTGGGCATGTCGCGCGACGGTTTGGACGGGTGGGAGTCCGTGCGGGGCGTGGCCGCGGCACCGGGACGAGAGACGCCGCCCCATGAGGCTCACGGAGCGGCGCCCACAACCCGGCCGACAGTATGCCGCCCCCCGCCTCGTCTTCGCAAGGGATTACGCGGAACGGCTCTCCTGCGTCTCACGCGGAGACGCGGAGAGCCGCGGAGAGGGACCGCAGCCCTCTCCGCCGGAATCAGATCCCGCCGGGGCGCGGTACCAGCCCCACCACCGGCACCCCCGCGGCGCGGGTGGCGTCGACCGCGGCGACCACCTCGCCGTAGGTCAGCCCCTCGCCGCCCTTCACGAACAGCACCTTGCGCGGCCGCCCGGCGAAGGTGCGCGCCACGGCGGCCTGCAGCCCCTCCGCGCCCACGGGGTGCCGGTTGATGGCGTAGCGGCCGCCCGGGAGCACCTCCAGCACGATCGCCGCGGGTTCGGGCGGCGTGACGCGCCCGTCGCGCGGCGGGGGGATCTGCGCGTCGACTCCCTTCCGCAGCCCCTGCTGCACCACCATGAAGATGATCAGCAGCACCAGCAGCACGTCGATCATCGGCGTCACGTTGATCGCCGCGGCCATGCCGCCCCTGCCTGCCGACACGCCCATCGCCATCTGCGCCTCCCGCGTCGCGGTGGATGGAGGGATCAGCGCCGCGCCTGCTCCGGCCGCTGCTCGGTGATCGCGCCGATGCGCCGCACGCCGGCCTCCCGCGCGGCGTCGAGCGCCGTGAGCACGCGGGCGTAGCTGGCGTTGCGGTCCGCCTTCAGGTAGAGCACGTGGTCGTCGGGGCGGCCGGCGTACACCTCCGCCAGCCGCGCCTGCAGCCGCGCGTCGGGAACGGACTCGAAGCGGCGGCCCACGTCGAGCGAGTAGGCGCCGGTGGCTTCGACGATCAGGGTGGGGTGGCGGTCGCGCTCGTACTGCGCGGTGTGCGCGGCGGGGAGGGAGGCGCGCACCAGGCCGGGGGTGATGACCATGAAGATGATGAGCAGCACCAGCATCACGTCGATCATCGGCGTCACGTTGATCTCCGCCGTGGTCGTACCGAACCGGCTCTCCGGGATCGTGCCGCGCATCGTCGCCTCCCGTGCCCTGGTGTCCGTCCGTTTCCTCCGGAACGAACCAGCGACGAGGATTCTAACAGCAACGGCCGCGCCTCTCCGCAGTACTGCGTTCCCGAAGATCGGCCTGATTCCCGGCTTCGACAGAAGAGCTCACACGGAGTCAACGGAGTCAACGGAGAACGACTCCGTTGACTCCGTTGACTCCGTGTGAGCCCATTCTGTTCGATTGGAATGCACATCCAATCAGCTAAAACGGGATTACAGCTCCTTCCAGTCGACGTCGAGGATCTTCCGGTAGGCGCCGCTCTCGATCAGCAGGGTGACCAGGGCGGGGTCGAGCAGCCCCTCCCCCGCCTCGGCGGAGAGGATGTCGAGGGCGCGGTCGGGGGGGAGGGCGCGCTTGTAGGGACGGTCGGAGGCGGTGAGGGCGTCGAAGATGTCGGCGACCGTCATCAGCCGCGTCTGCACCGGGATCTCGCGCGCGCCGACCCCGCGCGGATAGCCGCGGCCGTTCAGCTTCTCGTGGTGGGCATAGGCGATCTCGGCCACGCGGCTCAGGTCGCCCGTCCAGGGGATCTGCACCAGGAAGCGGTAGGTCTGCTCCACGTGGCTCTCGATCTCCAGCCGCTCCTCCAGGTTCAGGCTCCCCTTGGGGATGTGCAGGTAGCGCAGCTCCTCCTCCGTCACGTACGGCATGGGGTGCCCGTCCGGCCCGCGGAAGGTGAGCCGCCCCAGCCCCGCCAGCGCCTCCGCCGCGCGCTCGGGGAGGATCGAGGGCTCGTTCGAGGCGAGCACCAGCCCCCGCACCCCCTCCAGCTCCTCCAGCCGGCGCCGGAACTCCATCTCCAGCCCGGGGCCGGGGCGCTCGCCGCCCTCCAGCAGGTCGGCGCGGCGCTGGTGGTACTCGGCCTCCAGGGTGCGGCGGATCAGGTCGAAGCGCGCCAGCACCCGCTCCTCGAGCAGCGGCGGCAGCTTCTTCGCCTTCACCAGCACCTCCTCGCGCACCCCCACCTTGCCGAAGTCGTGCAGGAGCGAGGCGTAGCGCAGCTCCCGCATCTGCTCGGCGGTGAAGCGCACCCCGCGGTAGGGCTCCGGCGGGTGGCGCTGCAGCCCCTCGGCCAGGTCGCAGGTGAGGGTGGCCACGCGCACGCTGTGCCCGGCGGTGGTGGGGTCGCGCTGGTCCACCGCGGTCACCGCCGCCTTCACGAAGCTCTCGAAGATGTTCTCGATCTGCCGGTAGAGGAGCGAGTTCTCGATCGAGATGGCGGCGTGCCCCGCCAGCGCCTGCACCAGCACCAGCTCGCGGTCGGTGTAGGGGAGCACCCAGCGCGCGGCGTCGTCTTCGTCGACGATGCGGGCCAGGGGGAGGCGCTTGCGGTTGATGAGCTGCAGCACCCCCACCACCCCGCCGCCGTGGTCGATCATCGGCACCACCAGCATGCTCTTGGTGCGGTAGCCGAAGCGCTGGTCGAAGGAGCGGTTGAGGGCGTACGGCGCGTCGGGGGGAAGCTGGTAGGCGTCGTCGAGCCGCACCGTCTCGCCGGTGACGGCCGCGTACCCGGCCACGCTGCTCGGGTCGATGGGAAGGGTGAAGGAGACGAAGGGGGCGTCCGGCAGCGTGTCGTTCTGCGCCAGGTTGAAGCGCAGGCGGCGCCCCTCGGGGCCCTGCTCGATCAGGTAGAGACTCCCCGCGTCGCTCCCGGTGAGCTGCCGCGCCTTGCCGACGATCTTCTCCAGCAGCCGGTCGGGGTCGCGCTCGGTCATCAGCGCCATTCCCACCGCGGCCAGCTCGCGCAGCTCCGACTGGGTGCGCGCCAGCTCCCGCTCCATCCGCGCCGCGCCCAGCCGCGCGGCGGAGAGGCGGAAGGCCGCGCGGAGCGCCGCCGCGGCCGCGGCGGGGTCGGGGCGCAGCACGGCGACCACGCGGTCGCACCCGGCCGCGAGCCGCTCCGCCTCGTCCGACGCGGCGACGACGGCCACCGACTCGGGGACGTGGCGCAGGAGGGAGGCGAGCCCCTGCGTGGCGGACGCCAGCGACTCGTCCAGCAGCAGCACGGTGGGGACCTCGGGGGGCGCCACGTCGTCCCACCCGTCGACCGGCACCAGCTCCACCCGGTCCGCCGCCAGCACCTCGCGGAGCGCGCCGAGCTCCGCACCGGGGGCGTGCAGCAGCACCGGCCGCGGACCCTGGCGCTCCGCGGCCGGCTCGTCGGGCGGCGCCGCCCCCGCGTCGCGCTCGCCGCCGCTCACGCGCCGCCCGCCGGGATCGCGATCTCCTGCCGCTCGGCGGCGACGCCGAGCGCGAGCAGGGAGCCCCGTTCCGCGAGGCCGCTCCGCAGCTCTGCCGCGATCGCCTCGAGCTCGGCGTCGGTGCGGTCGGGGGCGTGGTGGAAGATCCCCAGGCGCCGCACCCCCGCGTCTTCCGCCAGCCGCACCGCCTGCGCGAAGGTGCTGTGCCCCCAGCCGCGGCGGAGCTCGTACTCGGCGTCGGTGAGCATCGCGTCGTGCAGCAGCAGGTCGGCGCCGCGCACGAAGTCGACGAGGCCGCCGTACCACGCCGGGTCGGGCGCGTCGCCCAGCTCGTTGTCGGGGATGTAGACCGCCACGGCGCCGCCGGCGCTCACCCGGTAGCCGTAGGTCACGCCGGGGTGGTTGGCGCGGAAGGCCTCGACGCACACGCCGTCGCCGCGCCAGGGGCTCCCGTCGGCGGTGGCGAACTCCACGCTGGCGGCGATCGCGCCGAGGGGGACGGGGAAGTAGACCGGGGACATCTGCCCCTCCAGCGCCTCGTCCACGGGGGTGTCGCCCTGCATGGGGCCGTGCACGCGCAGCTTCGTGGCGGGCTCGTAGAGCTGCGCCAGGAAGGGGAAGCCCTGGATGTGGTCCCAGTGGTAGTGCGAGACGAAGAGGTGCGCGTCGAGCGGGTGCCCCTCCTCGGCCAGGCTGCCGCTGAGCGCGCGGATCCCGGTCCCCGCGTCGAAGATCAGGCGGCACCCGGCGGCGCGGATCTCCACGCAGCTGGTGTTGCCGCCGAAGCGCACCGTGGCCGGCCCCGGCGCGGGGATGGAGCCGCGCGTCCCCCAGCAGGTGACGCGGAGCGCCGGCTCGGCGGCAGCGGGTGCGCTCATGTACGCGGGTGCGGAGGAGACGGGCAGGCGGTCACCGGCAGGTGCGGAGATCGGCGTGCGCGCGTGGATTTGGAGGACGGTCGAAGTTTACCGCGGCGGGGAGCCGCGGCGCAACGGAGGCACCGGTTGGTCAGTTGGTGGTTGACCGGGTCAGGTCGAGGAGGGTAGCGAGGTTGGCGGTCTCCGGATCGAACGTGCGTAACCCCACGGCGTGCGCAAGAGACAGGAAGCCATGGTCGGAACTGGCCACCACCAGCGATTGACCTTGGTTCGCTGCCTGGGGGCGGAGTGCGGATACGATGTGGAGCACGTCCATGGCACCCGCCCCGATCTGGCGGTGCCGGTCGACGAGTTCGTACCCGGCCGTGAAATCGGCGAGGTGGACGTCCAACAGATTCAAGGCTCCGCCGAGGGACTGCAGAAATTTCGTACGCGCGGCTCGATATTCGGCCTGCGTCAACATGTCCGCACGGCGCTTCTTCGCCAGCGTGCCCAGCACCTCGAGCGCGACTGCAGAGGTGAGATAGAGCCTGCCTTGCATTCGGGCGATCGACGCGTGCACCAGCGGCGACCCGTGCTCGACCGTGAAGGCTTTGACCACCGCGCTCGCGTCGAAGAAGATCATCCAGGCCCAAAGAGGATTGTGAGCAGGAATACAAGCCACCGCGGCCGTTTCGGCAGTGGTTTGAAGTCACGCAGCGGAGTACCGGGTTCCGAATTTCACGCCAGCCGATTCGAGCGCGGCCCGTTGTTCGGGAGACATCGGCAGTGGGCGATTGGCAGAGGTGGTCGGCACTTGCGTGGGCATTCAGTCCTCGGCCTCGGGAAAGACCCTGTGGAATTGCCTCCACAGAAATGCGAGCCATCGTGGCCGCTGCGGTACAGGCTTGAAGTCGCCTAGTGGCTCACCGGTTCCGAACTTCACACCGGCCGCTTCCAGTCTCGCCCTCTGCTCGTCGGTGGGCGGGGGGAACGCGCGGTCCCACACCTCCTGCGGGATCTCGCTGCCCCGCAGCTGGTACTGCGCGTGATTGCGCGGGGCAAAATGCTTCGCGAGGAAGATCAGCCACGGCGAACGGGTCTTGAAGCGCGGCAGATCGTCGGGCGGCAGCCTGTCCGCAGCCCGACGATCTGCCGGCCAAGGTTGTACGTCGTCAGCGTGGAGATGGCTGCGCATCGGAAACTCCGAGCTTGTGCGTTCCGTTCGGTCTGATTCAACGCTAACGCACTCCCGCCGGCGCTACAAGGCCCTTGGAATCTACATTTGTGGCTATTTTTAAGAAGAAACCGGTGATCGCGTGATACCCGTTCTGCCGGTGGCGTGAACGTGTCTCTGCGTCTCTGCGTGAGACGATCTTTTCAGTGGGTGCGGTCGAGCACGTAGCGGGCGAGCGCCTCCAACTCGTCGGAGCGCACGCCGCCGTCGCGCAGCGCGCGGGCGGCGGCGGAAATCTCGGAGGCGGCGAGGGCCTGCGCCCCGTCGATGCCGAAGAGCGCGGGGTAGGTGGTCTTCCCGGCGGATTCGTCCTTCCCCGCCGTCTTTCCCAGCGAGGCGTCGTCGCCTACCACGTCCAGCACGTCGTCCACGATCTGGAAGGCGAGGCCCAGGTGCTCGCCGTAGCGGGAGACGGCCGCCAGCGCCTCGCCGCGGGCGCCGGCGGCGAGCGCGCCCAGGCGGAGCGACGAGGCGAGCAGCGCGCCCGTCTTCAGCCGGTGGATGCGCTCCAGCCGGTCGGCGGTGAGGGGACGACCCTCGCCCTCCAGGTCCAGGAGCTGGCCCCCGACCATCCCCTCGGCGCCGCCGGCGCGGCAGAGCTCCACCACCAGCGCGCCGCGGGTGGCCGCTTCGAGCCGCAGCGACGCGGCGGCGTGGTCGAGCACGCGCACCGCCGCCGGGATCAGCGCGGCGCCCGCCAGCATCGCCCGCGCGGCGCCGAAGACGGTGTGCACCGTGGGGCGGCCGCGGCGGAGCGGGTCGTCGTCCATGCAGGGGAGGTCGTCGTGCACCAGGGAGTAGGTGTGCACGATCTCCACCGCGGCGGCCAGGCGATAGACGGCGTCGAGCGCCGCGCCGGGGCGGAAGGCGCGCCACGCCGAGACGCAGAGCACCGGGCGGATGCGCTTCCCCGGGGTGGCGAGCGCGTAGCGCATGGGCTCGCGGAGCGCGGCGGGCGCGCCCTCCACCGCCTCGTCCGTGACGGCGGCGACCGCGGCGTTCACCCGCGCGCGCTCCGCGTCGAGGAGCGCGGCGACGGCCGGGTCCACCGCGGAAGAAAGGGCCATCGCGGTCACGACGCCTCGGGCAGCTCGTCGAAGCGGAAGCCGCCGCCGGCGTCCTCCAGCAGCTGGCGTACCCGCGCGTCGGCGCCGGAGAGCACCGTCTCGGCGAAGCGGAGGAGACGCACTCCCTCCTCGAAGAGCGCGAGCGACTCGTCCAGCTCCATCCCGTCGCCCTCCAGCCGCTCGGCGATCTCGTTCAGGCGCTCCAGCGCGGCCTCGAAGGTCCACTCCGGCTCGGCGCGCGCCTCCGCCGTGTCGTTCGTCATTCCTCGGCTCCGGTCGTTTCGGCGACGCGGCAGGGAACCACGCCGTCGGCCACGCGCAGGTCGAAGGGCGACCCGGCGGTGAAGTCGTCCACGCGCCGCAGCACGCGGCCGCCCGCGCCGAGCGGAACGGCGTAGCCGCGCGAGAGCACGTTCAGCGGCGAGAGCGCCTGCAGCCGCGCCGCGGTGGCGGCCAGCCCGTCGCGGCGGGCGCGCAGGGTGCGCTCCACCGCGCCGCGCAGCTCCAGCCGCGCCTCGAACACCGCCTCGCGCCCGTCGGCGATGCGCTCGCGGGTGCAGTCGTGGATGCGGACGCGCAGGTCGTCGACCTCGCGGCGCACCGCGGCGCCGTCGGGGACCGCGGCCTCGGCGGCGGCGGAGGGGGTCGGCGCGCGCAGGTCGGCGACCAGGTCGGCGATGGTGAAGTCGGTCTCGTGCCCCACGGCCGAGATCACCGGCACCGGCGAGTCGGCGATGGCGCGGGCGACGACCTCCTCGTTGAAGGCCCAGAGGTCTTCGATCGACCCGCCGCCGCGGCCCACGATCAGCACCTCGGCGCAGGCGGCGCGGCCCACCAGGCGGATGGCGCGCGCCACCTCCTCCGCCGCCCCCTCCCCCTGCACCCGCGCCGACGCGAGCACGATGCGCGTCCACGGCGCGCGCCGGCGGATCACGGTGACGATGTCGCGCAGCGCCGCGCCCGCCGACGAGGTGACGATCCCCACGCACGCCGGGTGCGCCGGGAGCGGCCGCTTGCGCGCGGGGGCCGTCAGCCCTTCGCCCTCCAGCTTCGTGCGCAGGCGGTCGAGCGCGAGCTTCCAGAGCCCCTCGCCCTTGGCCTCCAGCTCCGCGACGGAGAGCTGGAACTCGCCGCGCTGCTCGTAGAGGGTGAGGCGGCCGAGCGCGCGCACCTGCATCCCTTCCGCGGGCTGCGTGGGGAGGCGCCGCGCCTCGTCGCGCCACATCACGCAGCGGAGCTGTGCGTCGGCGTCGCGCAGGGAGAAGTAGCAGTGCCCGGAGCGCGCCTTCGTGAAGTTGGCGATCTCGCCGTGCACCCAGAGCGGGGGGAAGACGCCCTCGATCAGCTCGCGCGCGGCGGCGTTCACCTCCGACACGCGCATCCCCTCCATGGGCACGCGAACGCGCGGCGCGTCGCCGACGTCGAGCGCGGCGACGGCGCGTGCCAGGTCTTCGTTGCGCGCTTCGTTCAGCGGCTCGCGCGCCCGCTTGTCGGCCTCGGCCGAGGTGAACAGGTCCCACATGGTCCGGATTTTAGCCTCGTTCCCCATTCACGACAACGGAAGATCTCACGCGGAGACGCAGAGGCGCGGAGAGACCACCCGGTCTCTCCGCGCCCCCCGGCATCGCCGCGCTTGTGCGTCAGGCCCCCGCCCGCCGCCGCTCGCCGCGCGTCTTCGCGTGGTGGAAGCGCCGCGCGGCCTCGATGGTGTTGCGCAGCAGCATGGCGATGGTCATCGGGCCCACCCCGCCGGGAACGGGGGTGATGTGGCTCGCCACCTCGGCGACCGCGGCGAAGTCGACGTCGCCGCGGATCACGTAGCCTTTCGCGTGGCTCGCGTCGGGGACGCGGGTGGTGCCCACGTCGAAGACGGCGGCGCCCGGCTTCACCATCTCCGCCGTGATCAGCCCCGGCTTCCCCACGGCGACCACCAGGATGTCGGCCATGCGCGTGTGGCTGGCCAGGTCGACGGTGTGGCGGTGGGTGAGGGTGACGGTGGCGTTGGGGCCGGGCGCCATCAGCAGCGAGGCGAGCGGCTTGGAGACGATCAGGGAGCGGCCCACGATCACCGCGTGCTTCCCGTGCGTCTCGATGCGCTCGTGCCGCAGCAGCTCCATGATCCCCGCCGGCGTGGCGGGAACGAAGCCGCGCGGGTCGCCCACGAAGGCGCGCCCCACGTTGAGCGGATGGAAGCCGTCCACGTCCTTGGAGGGGTGCACCCGCTCCAGCACCGCCTTGGGGTGGATGTGCGGGGGAAGCGGGAGCTGCACCAGCACGCCGTGGATGCCGGGGTCGGCGTTCAGCCCGTCGATGGCGCCGAAGAGCTCGTCCTGGGTGATGGTGTCGGGGAAGTGGAGGAGGCGGTCGTGCATCCCGGCCTCGTGGCACGCCCGCGCCTTGCTGTGCACGTAGACCTCGCTGGCGGGGTCGCTCCCCACCAGCACCACCGCGAGCCCGGGAACGGTGCCCTCGGCCGCGAGCTGCGCCGCCTCGGCCGCCGCCTGCGCCCGGATCTCGCGGCCCACCGCCGCCCCGTCGACGATCTTCGCCGTCATCCGTGCTTCTTCCCGAACTTCTCGGTGAGGAGCCGCTCCAGCCCCACGCTCACCCGCTCGATCGACTTCGACATCCCCGTCGCCCGGTCGATCTCCACCACCGCGCCCTGCAGGTGCAGGTCCTCGTCGGCTGGCTGCATCCGCTCGCCGCGGGTCATGGTGAGCTGCCGCTCGACGGAGATCTCCCACTTCATCCCGATGATCCCGCCGAGCCCGCCCGTCATCCCCAGGTCGGTGAGGTACGCCGTCCCCTTCGGCAGGCGGCGCTCGTCGGCGGTCTGCACGTGCGTGTGCGTGCCGACGACGGCGGCTACCCGCCCGTCGAGGTAGCGCCCGAACGCCTGCTTCTCGCTGGTCGCCTCGGCGTGGAACTCGACCACGATCGCGTGCGGCGGCTCCTCGCGCCCGGCGAGCTCCGCCAGCAGCCGGTCGACCTCGCGAAAGGGATCGTCGATGGGCGTCATGAAGGTGCGCCCCTGCAGGTTGAGCACCGCCAGCCGCGCGTCGCCGACCGGGACCACCACGGAGCCGTGGCCGGGGTTCATCGGGGGATAGTTGGCGGGGCGCAGCAGCCGGGGCTCGCTGTCGAGGAGGGGGAGGATCTCCTTCTTGTCCCAGACGTGGTTCCCGGTGGTGATCACGGCCACGTCGAGCTCGAAGAGCTCCTTGACGATGTCGGGGGTGATCCCGAACCCGCCGGCGGAGTTCTCGCCGTTGACGATCACCGCGTCGGCGCGCACGTCGCTGCGCACCAGGCGCAGGAGCTGCCCCAGCACGCGCCTCCCCGGCGAGCCGATCACGTCGGCTACGAACAGAATCCTCACCCCCACCCCCGTCCGCTCATCACCCTCACACCTCCGGACGCGAAAGGGCGACGCACGCGCCGCCCGGTTGGCCTCTCGACTGAATCTATCACCGGTGGCGCGGCCGCCGCATCCACCCCTCACCCCGGTCCGGGCGGACACGGCACCGGTGGCGGGGATGGGACTGCGCGTCCGCCCGAACCGACCCTCTCCCGAACTGCCGGGAGAGGGTGACTGAAGGCTCGCTCCGCTCGCGGCTGCGGAGGATGGGCCCGGTGCGTTGCCGTTGCTGTTGCCGTTCACCTCTCCCGTGCTGTTCGGGAGAGGTCGAAAAACAGGCGAGACGGCAGTTTGTCTCGCCTGTTTTTCGGGTGAGGGGGCCCGCCGCGGGCTCAGGGCGCGGCCGGCTCGCCGGGAAGCACGCACCGGGAGCCCGACCGGTCCAGCGTCAGCCTGCCGCCGCGGGCCTCGCAGTCGCGCCGCTCCTCGGCGATCGCTTTGTCGTAGAAGTAGAGGAACACCGAGACCACGATCACGTAAACGACGATCTTGACGACGTCCCGCCGCGCCCACGGGAAGCGCCGCGGCCGGGGCGGCCACGCGGCCTCCCGCCGTGGCCCGGGGCGCCGCTTCTCGGGGCGGCGCCGGCGCTTGCGGCCGGTGCGCTTCACCGCGCGAAGTCCACCGCCCGGGTCTCGCGGATCACCACGACCTTGATCTGGCCGGGGTACTGCAGCTCGGCCTCGATGCGGCGCGCCGTCTCTTCGCTCAGGCGGGCCATCTCCTCGTCGCTCACCTGCTCGGGGATCACCATCATGCGCAGCTCGCGGCCGGCCTGGATGGCGAAGCAGCGCTCCACGCCGGGGAACGAGGTGGCGATCTCCTCCAGCTTCTCCAGCCGCTTCACGTAGGTCTCGAACATCTCGCGCCGCGCGCCGGGGCGCGAGCCGCTGATGGCGTCGCCGGCGGTCACCAGCCAGCTCTCGGGGTAGAGGTGCGGCTCCTCGTCGTGGTGCGCCTTGATGGCGTTCAGCACCTGCGGCGGCTCGCCGTACTTCTTGGCCAGGTTCCACCCCAGCTCCACGTGCGTCCCCTCGTGCTCGTGGGTCATCCCCTTCCCCACGTCGTGCAGCAGCCCCATCCGCTTGGCCAGGGTGGCGTCGAAGCCCATCTCCCCCGCCATGTTCCCGGCCAGGATGGCGACTTCCTTCGAATGCATCAGCTGGTTCTGGCCGTAGCTGGTGCGGAACTTCAGCCGGCCCAGCACCTTCACCACCTCGGGGTGCACCCCGTGGATGCCGAGCTCGTAGAGGATCTGCTCGGCGGCCTCGCGCATGGAGTTCTCCACCTCCTTGCGGCTCTTGGCCACCACCTCGTCGATGCGCCCGGGGTGGATGCGCCCGTCGGCCACCAGCTTCTCCAGCGCCAGCCGCGCCGTCTCGCGGCGGATGGGGTCGAAGCCGGAGAGCACCACCGCCTCGGGGGTGTCGTCGATGATCACGTCGATCCCCGTGGCCTGCTCGAAGGCGCGGATGTTCCGCCCCTCGCGGCCGATGATGCGCCCCTTCATCTCGTCCGACGGGAGCGACACCACGGAGACGGTGGTCTCGGCGGTGTGGTCGGCGGCGATGCGCTGGATGGCGAGGGAGATGATCTTCTTGGCCTCGCGGTCGGCGTCGCGGCGCGCCTCCTCCTTCACCTCGCGGATGCGCTGCGCGGCGTCGGCGCGGGCGGCCTCTTCCATGTCGTGCATGAGCTGGCGGCGCGCCTCGTCGGCGCTGAGGCCGGCGAGCGACTCGAGGCGGTGCTGCACCTCGGCGAAACGCGCGCCCAGCTCCTGGTCCCGCGCCTCCACCCCCCGCTCGCGGCGAACCAGCGCCTCGGCGCGCTGGTCCTGCTGCTGCTGCTTCTCGTCGAGCAGGGAGAACTTGCGGTCGAGCGACTCCTCGCGCTCCTGCAGGCGCCGCTCGAAGCGCTCGATGTCTTCGCGGCGGCGGCTCTCCTCGCGCTCCCACTCCTCGCGGGCGCGGATCGCCTCCTCGCGCCCCTTGAGCACCTCGGCCTTGCGCAGCCGCTCGGCCTCTTCCTCGGCCCTGGCGCGGATCCCCGCGGCCACGTCTTCGGCCGAGGCGCGCGCCTTCCGCAGCCGCGCCTCCACGGCGGCGCGGCCTGCGACGAAGCCGCCGATCGCGCCCAGCAGGGCCGCGACCACGGCAATCAGGAACGTGTTCATGGTTCGATTTATCTCGGCGCGGGCGTGAAAGCCCGCGGCGGGGGCAAAACAAAGCGGTGGCAGGCCAAAGGTCCACTGCCACCGCACCGGTGCGCTGATCGCGCGCGCGGCAGTCGGCCGCGTAAAAGAAGATACCTTCAGTCGTGCTTTGCACGCAAGCCGCACGCCCGCCTGGCCGCTGCCGGGCCGCCGCCTGGTCGGGCGAATGAATTCGCTGCAACAACGACACGAAGTCCGCCTGCGCGGACTACCGGCCTCGTGGTTGCCGGGAACCTGGAGCGCGCTACGCGGCCCCGCACAGCCGCGGCGGCCCTGGCCAGCCAGTCGCGCGCCCGTTTGCCGCGGCGACACGGCGGCCTGTAGCCCGCGAAGGCGGACTTCGTGTGGTCGTTGCTGCGGATTTATCCGCCCCCTTCCCCCCGGTTCGGCGCCCTACTCTTCCGGCGGCGGCAGGTTGAGCTCGGGCTCGTCTTCGTCGGAGAACAGGCTCGGGGCAGGGTCGCGCTTCTCCTCCACCGGCGCGGAGGCCCAGGCGGGGTGCGGCTCGGACGAGCGTGGCGAAGCCGAGGCCTGCGGCGGGAGCGGGGGCGGGGTCGCGGCTTCGGGGAGCGGCGGGGGCGTCTCGGGCGCGGGGGAAGCGGCGGGGCGGCGGACGGGGCGCTTCTCGGCGCCGGCGGCCTCGGCGGCTTCGAGGAGGTCGGCGAGCTCGTGGGTGATGCGGTCGGCCTCCTCGCGCAGGCGGCGGATCTCGTCGCGGGCGTGGAAGAGCTCGTCGGTGATGGAGAGCGCCGCCAGCGTCGCCGCGCGGAAGGGCTCCAGCGTCTGGAAGCCGGGGAGCGCGCGGATGGTGGAATCGACGTGCGAGGCGACCTTGCGCGTGTACTCGGGCGGCACGTCGCTGCGCAGCACGTGCTTCTCGCCCGCGATCTCCACCGCGACGGTGTGGCGCGGCGGCGGGCGGCGCGGCGGGCGGCTCATCGCCGCGTCTCCAGCAGCGCCAGCTTCGCCAGCAGGCCGGTGATGCGCTTGCGCGCCTCGGCGGTGCGCGAGACCAGCACGGCGTTCTCGGCGCGCAGCCGGCGCAGCTCGTCGCCCGCCTCGGCCGAGGGGAGGGGCCCCAGCGTGGTCAGCGCCTCCAGCTCCTGCCGCAGGCGCACGACCTCGGCCTCGGCCTCGCGGGCGCGCCGCCGCCAGCCTTCGAGGGCGGACGCGGCCGTGCGCGCGGCGCGCTCCAGGCGCTCCCAGCCGGGGGCCGGGTCGGGGCCTTCGTCGTCAGCGGCGGCGTACACCGTGCCGCTCCTCCAGCGCCGCCAGCACGCGGTCCACGCTCACGTCCACCTCCGGGTCCGTCAGCGTCCTCTCCGCCCCGCGGAAGCGCAGCCGCCAGGCCAGGCTCCGCGTCCCCTCCGGCAGCCCCTTCCCCTCGTACAGGTCGAAGGGGAACACCGCCTCCAGCAGCGGCCCCGCGGCGCCGCGGATGGTCTCCTCCAGCTCCGCCGCCGTCACCGCGTGGGGCACCAGCAGCGCCAGGTCGCGCTCGCTCCCGGGGAAGGCGGGGAGCGGCTGGTGGCGCGCCGCGCGCCACCCCGCCGCGGCCGGGAGCGCGGCTTCCAGCAGGAGGACGGGCGAGGCCCACGCGGGCGCATCCACCGCTCCCTCCGCCGCCTGCCATCCGCGCCCAACGACGGCGCCGCCCGCCACCAGGTGCAGCCCCGGCGCCCCATCCACCTCGCCGGCGACGACGCGGCCCTCCTCGTACTCCGCCGCGAGCTCCTCCAGCAGCGCCTTCAGGTCGTAGACGTCGAAAGTGCCCGCCGATCCGCTCCAGTGCGCCGGCGCGCGCGCGCCGCTGAAGGCCGCCGCGATCCGCCGCTCCTCCGCGGCCAGCCCGCCGTCGGGCACGTGGAAGACGGTGCCGATCTCGAAGAGCCGCACGTCGCGCACGCCGTGCGCGAAGTTGTGCTCCACCCGCCGCACCAGCGACTGCGCCAGCGTGGTGCGCAGGTACGCCTCCTCCTGCGAGAGCGGGTTCAGCAGCCGCACGGCGCCGGCGGCCTCGGGGGCGAAGGCCAGCGTGCGCGCCTCCAGGAAGCCCCAGCGCACCAGCACCGCGCGCAGCCGCCGCTCCACCGCCACGCCCGGGTCCTCGGGGACGGCGGAGGGGCGGAAGGGGAGGAGGGTGTCGGGGAAGGTGCCGTAGCCGCGGCGGCGCGCGATCTCCTCGATCACGTCGATCTCGGTGCGCACGTCGTAGCGGTAGCCGGGAACGATCACGCGCACCGGCTGCGACTTCTTCACCTCGAACCCCAGCGGCTCCAGCAGCCGCTTGATCTCCTCGGCCTCCACCGGCGTCCCCAGGATCCGCCCGACGCGCTCCGGCCGCACCGCGACCGCGGGGCGGTCGAAGGGCCTGGGGTCGACGTCGATGGCCGCGGCGACCTTCCCGCCGGCGACGGCGACGATCAGCTCCAGCGCGCGGGCCAGCGCCTCCGGCTGCCCCTCGGGATCGACGCCGCGCTCGAAGCGGTAGCTGGCGTCGGTGGAGAGGCCCAGGCGGCGCGCCGTCTTGCGCACGGTGCCGGGGTCGAAGAGGGCGCACTCCAGGAAGAGGTCGGTGGTGGCGTCCGTCACCTCGCTGTTCTCGCCGCCCATCACCCCGCCGAGCGCCACCGCGCGGCGCGCGTCGGCGATCACCAGGTCGCTCTCCAGCAGCGCGCGGTCCACGCCGTCGAGGGTGCGCAGCGTCTCGTCCGCGGCGGCGCGGCGGATCACCAGCTCGCCGCCCTCCAGGCGGGAGAGGTCGAAGGCGTGCAGCGGCTGGCCGAGCTCCTGGAGCACGTAGTTGGTCGCGTCGACCACGTTGTTGATGGGGCGCTGCCCCACGGCCCGCAGCCGCGTCGCCAGCCATTCGGGGCTGGGGGCCACCTTCACGCCGCGGACGATGGCGCCCATGTAGCGCGGGCAGCCGTCCACGTCCTCGATCTCCACGTGCACGGGGCCGCAGTCGCCCTCGCGCCGCGCGGACTTGCAGGGGAAGCGCACCTTCGCCCCGCCGGGGAAGGGCGGGAGGTCGATGTCGTCCACCCCGCCCGGCGCCAGCTCGCGCGCGATCCCCACGTGCGAGAGGAGCTCGCCGCGGTTGGGGGTGACGTCCACCACCAGCCGCCAGTCGTCCAGCCCCAGCGCCTCGCGGAAGCGCGTCCCGGGCGGGTGGTCGCCGGCGAGGGTCATCAGCCCGGCGTGGTCGCGCCCCAGCCCCAGCTCGCGCGCGGAGCAGAGCATCCCCTGCGACGTCTCGCCGCGCAGCTTCGCCTCGCGGATCTGCACGCCGCCGGGGAGGGAGGCGCCGATGGGGGCGAAGGGGTAGAAGCGCCCCGCCTCGACGTTGGGGGCGCCGCAGACCACCTGCAGCGGCTCGCCCTTGCCGGCGGTGACGGTGCAGATGCGCAGCTTGTCGGCGTTGGGGTGCGGGCGCACCGCGTCGACGCGGGCGATCAGCACGTCGCCGAGCCCGGCGCCGAGGTCGACCACCTCGTCCACGGGGGCGCCGAGCATGGCGAGCCGGTCCGCGACCTCGCGGGCGGTGCCCTGGATTCCGGGTGCGAGCGCCTTCAGCCAGCGGTAGGAGACGTCCATCTCAGGGTAACGATCCTCGGTTCGATCGAAGCAGGTGCAGGGTCGGGTTCAAGGCCGCCGCTGGTCGGCTTGGAACGGGCGGTTGAAACCGCGGCAACAACGGCCCGAAGTCCGCCTTCGCGGACTCCCAGCCGACGCCTGGGGGCTCACGACCGGCCTCGGCGCGGCCCAGGCAACACTACCACGGCGATAGGCCTTTTCGGTCGCCGCCGGGGGATTTCGCGCGGCGACACGAAAGCCAGTCGCGCGCCCCGTTACTGCGGCCGGGAGTCCGCGAAGGCGGACTTTGGGCCGTTGTTGCCGCGGTTTCCAACCGCCCGACCCAGCCTCGGGCCAGCCTGGGGGTCAGCCCGACCTCCAGGCCCTACCCCCGACGGTTCACGCCAGCTGCCCGAGGAAGCGCATGTCGGCTTCGTAGAGCAGCCGGATGTCGGTGACGCCGTAGCGCAGCATGGCGATGCGGCCGGGGCCCATCCCGAAGGCGTAGCCGGTGTAGCGCTCGGGGTCGAGCCCGCAGTTCTGGAAGACGCGCGGGTGCACCATCCCCGAGCCCATGATCTCCATCCACCCCGTCTGCTTGCACGCCGGGCAGCCGCTCCCGCCGCAGATCTGGCAGCGCACGTCCACCTCGGCCGAGGGCTCGGTGAAGGGGAAGAAGCTCGGGCGGAAGCGCACCGGCACGCCGGCGCCGAAGAAGCGGTGCACGAACGCCGAGATCGTCGCCTTGAAGTCGGCGAAGGTGATCCCCTCGTCCACCGCGAGCCCCTCGAGCTGCTCGAAGGCCGGCGCGTGGCTGGCGTCGAACGGGTCGCGGCGGTAGGCGGTGCCGGGCACCACCACGCGGATCGGCGGCGCGTGCGATTCCATCACGCGCGCCTGCACCGGCGAGGTGTGCGTGCGCAGGACGGTGGTGTCGTCGAGGTAGAAGGTGTCGTGCATGTCCGCCGCGGGGTGGTCGAGCGGCGTGTTCAGCTTGACGAAGTTGTACTCGACGGTCTCCACCTCGGGCCCCGCCACGCGGGTGAACCCCAGGTCGCGGAAGATCTCGCAGATCTCGTCCACCACCTGCGTGACCGGGTGCAGCCCGCCCTTCCAGCGGTGGCGGCCCGGAAGGGTGAGGTCGAGCCGCGGCCCCGCGTCGGCCGCGGGGGCGAGCGCCGCCGCGCGCGCGTCGATCACGGCGGACAGCGCGTCCTTGACCCGGTTGGCCTCGGCGCCCACGGCGGGGCGCTCGTCGGCGCCCAGCTCGCCCAGGCGGCGGAGCACGGCCGTCAGCCGCCCGCCCTTGCGGCCGAGGTACTCGACGCGCAGCGCCTCCAGTTCCTCGGCCGACGAGAGCCTGGCGGCGGCGCGCTCGCCGTCGCGCTCGATCTCCTTCAGCTCGCCGATCAGGTCGTCCACCACGCTCACGTTCGTCTCCGCGTTCAGCTTCCGGGACAGAGCTGCGGAATCTGCGCACCTTCGCGTCGGATGGCTAGACGCAGGACAGGCCCGGCACGCGTCCGCGGCACCGGCCCCTCACCCCGGTTCGGGCGAACGATACTGCTGTTCGCCACGAACCGACCCTCTCCCAACTGCGGGCCCCAACTGCGGGAGAGGGTGAACCGCGAAAGCTCACTTCGCTCGCGGCTGCGAGATGGTGTTGCCGTTCACCTCTCCCAGGTTGTTTGGGAGAGGTCGAAGAAACAGGTGAGACGGCAGTTTGTCTCTCCTGTTTTTTCGGGTGAGGGGCCCAGCCGCGGAGGCGCGGAGATTCTTTGCAAATCGAAGCGGCGCCGGGACCCGATGTCCCGGCGCCGCTTGCGATCCTGTCGAAGCGAAGGCTTCAGCTGCTGGGCTGGAGCTGCGCCTTGGCCGCGCCGGCGAGCTGCTCGAAGGCGGCCGGCTCGCGCACGGCGAGGTCGGCGAGCACCTTGCGGTCGATCTCGATCCCGGCCTTGCGCAGCCCGTCCATGAAGCGGGAGTACGAGAGGCCCTGCATCCGCGCCGCGGCGTTGATGCGCACGATCCACAGCCGCCGGAACTCGCGCTTGCGGTTCTTGCGGTCGCGGTAGGCGTAGCGGCGGGCGCGCTCCACCGCCTCCTTCGCCGTCTTGTACAGGTTCTTCCGCCGTCCGAAAAAGCCCTTGGCGTCGGCCAGGAGCTGCCGCTTGCGCCGCAGCCGCGCGACGTTGTTCTTCACACGAGGCATCGTCTATCCCTCAACTGTCGAATAGTCCCAGAAGTCCGGCCGGCCCGTTCAGGCCTGGATCAGCCGCTTGACGCGCTTCTCGTCGGCCTTGGCGAGCATGGTGGTGCCGCGCAGGTTGCGCTTCCGCTTCTGCGACTTCTTGGTCAGGATGTGGCTGTGGAACGCGTGGCCGCGCTTCACCCGCCCCTTGGCGGTCGTCTTGAAGCGCTTCGCGGCGCCCCGGTGCGTCTTCATCTTCGGCATGGTACCTCTCCGTTCTCGTGCTTGCGTGGCCCGCCCGCGGGCGGGCCTCAGGCGGGTGGCTTCGCCGTGGGCGCCAGCACCATCACCATGCTGCGCCCCTCCAGCTGCGGGTGCTGCTCCACCTTGCTCACGTCCTGCAGCATGGCGGACACGCGGTCCAGCACCTGGCGCCCGAACTCGGGGTGCGCCATCTGCCGGCCACGGAACATCATCGTGAGCTTGACCTTGTTCCCCTCTTCGAGGAAGCGCCGCGCGTGCCGCGTCTTGAAGTCGAAGTCGTGGTCCTCGATCCCGGGCCGCATCTTGACTTCCTTGATCTGCACGTGGTGCTGCCGCTTGCGCGCCTCGCGCGCCTGCCGCTGCTCCTCGTACTTGAACTTCCCGTAGTCCATGATGCGGCAGACCGGGGGGCGGGCCAGCGGCGCGACCTCCACCAGGTCCAGCCCCTGCTCCTCCGCCATCTCCATCGCCCGCTCGATCGGGATGATCCCGGCCTGCTCGCCGTCCGGGGTGATCACGCGGACCGGGCTGATGCGGATCTGCCGGTTGACACGCAGCTTGTCGTTGATGGCGACGTCTCCGTAAACGAGGGGAACAAAAAGACGGACCTGATGGATTCAGGCCCGTCCGTCGCAAACGCGCCCATCGCTTCCATCCGGCGAGGAAGGAAGAGGGGCGCGCCGCGGCTGCGGACCCGGCAGTATCTCGCCCCCGAGGAGCGGAACCGACAGGTGGGGAGCCCGCCGGCTCCCACTTTTCCAACCAATCTCGGCGGGGAAGATAACGGCTGAAGGGGCGATGGTCAACCGCGGAGCCCCCTCTCCATTGCAGGTCAACCGGAGCCCCTCTCCATGTAAAGACATATGCCGGCGGCCGAAGTCTCGCCCGGGGCGGTTGGAAACCGCGGCAACAACGGCCCGAAGTCCGCCTTCGCGGACTCCCTGGACGGCATCGTGGCGCTATTCAGGCATCGGGGCGGCTTCCGGGCCCGAGGGAGGTTCGGCTGGCTCCTGGCGGGAGGGCGGTTGGAAACCGCGGCAACAACGGCCCGAAGTCCGCCTTCGCGGACTCCCTGGACGGCATCGTGGCGCTATTCAGGCATCGGGGCGGCTTCCGGGCCCGAGGGGGGCTCGAGGGCCGGGTACAGGCTCAGGTCGCGATGATGTTCCGCCTGATGCAGCACATAATCCCGGATCAGGGAGACGTGCCGCTTCGAGACGCTGAAGGCACCGTAAGCGCCCTGCCACTTGAAGTAGAACGGCGCGTGGACGTCCTGGTTGACCATGTGACTCGACGCGCCCTTTACGCGCTTCACCAGGTCGGCAGGGGCGATGGTTGGCGGGACACGGACGAGAAGGTGCACGTGGTCCTCGATCCCGCCGATCGCGAGGACCTCTACCCTCAGCTTCACGCACTCGGCCTGGATGCACTCGTAGACGCTTTCCCGAACCCCTCCGACGAGGAACGGGTGCCGATCCCACGTCGACCACACGAGGTGCAGGAAGAGCTGGGTGTAAGGAGCGCGCATCGCCACCTCCCGGCCAAGGTCGTGCAGAGATGCCGTCAAGGGAGTCCGCGAAGGCGGACTTCGGGCCGTTGTTGCCGCGGTTTCCAACCGCCGGGGACATCTCGGGATTCACACCACCCGCTCCCCACCCTTCCACACCCCCGCCACCAGCGGCGCCGCCAGCCGGTACGCGATCTCGCCGACCGTCGACGCGTTCCACAGCACCAGGTCCGCGGGCGCACCGACGCTGATCGTGCCCCGCCCGTCCGACAGTTCCAGCGCCTGGGCGCCGGCGGCGGTGGCGGCGCGGAGGGACTCGGCGGGGCTCAGGCCCATGCGCGAGCACGCCGTGGTCATGGTGAACTGGAGGTTGGGCGAGGGGCAGGAGCCGGGGTTGAAGTCCGTCGCCAGGGCAACGGTGGCGCCGGCGTCGAGGAGCGCGCGGCCGGGGGCCCACTTCGGGCGGCCGAGGAAGAAGAGGGTGCCGGGGAGGAGCGTCGCCACCGTTCGCGAGGCGGCGAGCGCGCGGATTCCATCCTCCGAGATGGCGCCCAGGTGGTCGGCCGAGGCGGCGCCGAGCTCGGCGGCGAGCTCCGCGCCGCCGCTGCCCTCCAGCTCGTCGGCGTGGAGCTTGGGGCGCAGGCCGTGGTCGAGGCCCGCGCGGAGGATGCGCTCGCTCTGCGTCCGGTCGAAGACGCCGGGCTCCATGAAGACGTCGCAGAAGCGCGCCAGGCCTTCGGCGGCCACCGCGGGGATCATCTCCTCCACCAGCAGGTCGACGTAGCGCTCGCGGTCGGCGCCGCTGCCGCGGTGCTCGGGGGGGAACTCGTGCGCGCCCAGGAAGGTGGGGACGAGATCGATGGGCTGCAGCTCGTTCAGCCGGCGGATGGCGCGCAGCGTCTTCAGCTCGTGCTCGGTCGCCAGGCCGTAGCCGCTCTTCACCTCCGCCGTGGTGGTGCCGCACGCCAGCATCTCGGCAAGGCGCGGGAGGGCCATCTCCACCAGCTCGTCCTCGCCGCGCGCGCGGAGGTCGCGGACGGAGGCGTTGATGCCGCCGCCGCGCCGCGCGATCTCCATGTACGGCACGCCCTGGCAGCGGAGCGCGTACTCGTCCGTCCTCCATCTCCCGAAGACCGCGTGGGTGTGCGAATCGACCAGGCCCGGGGTGAGCACCCGGCCGCCGCAGTCGATCCGCTCGGCGTCCGGGTGCGCGCGCAGCACCGCGTCTTCCGCGCCGATGGCGAGAATGCGCCCGTCGCGCACGACGACGGCGCCGCGCGGGAGGACGGCGGCAGGGTCGGCGGATTCGCTCCCGCAGGCGGGGCCGGTGCACGCGGCGATCTCGGTGGCGCCGGTGAACACCAGCGGGCGGGGGAGGTCGGTCATCGGTCGGCTTCCAGGGTCCCGTCGGGAGAGCAGGGCGAATGAATTCGCTGCAACAACGACACGAAGTCCGCCTTCGCGGACTACCGGCCGCGGTGGTGGCGAGGCCGGGGGGCGCGCGACCGGCTTCGGCGTGGCCAGCGACGGGGTGAGGTCTACGATCGACCCGCACCCGGTGCGTACCGCCGTTGGTACGCCTCGAGCGCGGCGCGGTGGATGCGCTCCTTCTCCGCCCGCACCCGGGCGACGTGCTCCGGCGCCTCGCCCGCGTCGACCCAGTCAGCCAGCGGGTCGACGACCCAGTCCAGGAGCGAGGCACGCGCGTAGAGCGGCAGCCGCTCCCGTACGGCGGGGTCGGCCGTGACCGGGGAAGGGAGTGCGCGGTCCGCCGCGGTGCGAAGGTCCGTCCGCGTGGGGCCGAAGAGCATCCCCCAGTCCAGCGCGGGGTCGCCCGCACCCAGGCCGTCCCAGTCCAGGAGGAACCACTCGCCTTCCGGCGTCACGAGCAGGTTCTCGATCCACAGGTCGCCGTGCGCCGGCGCGTCGGCCGGCTCGCGGAACGCCGGCGCGGCGGCCACCGCGGCCTCCACCGCCTCCGCCTCGCCGCGCAGCCATGCCACCGTCGCGGGCGGAACGAAGGGCGGGCGCTCGCCTTCCACCATCTCCAGGTCGGCGTAGAACCGCTCGGCGTACGTCTGCCGGAAGAGGTCGGCGCAGGTGGCGGGCGCACCGGGAGCCTGGAGCCGCGCCGCCAGCTCGCGGTCGCCGTGCAGCCGGCCGACGGTGCGGACCACCGCCTCCGCCAGCCCTCCGTTGATGGAGGCCGGCGCCGCGCCGTCGATCCAGCGGGAGAGCACGCCGGCGTACTCCGTCCCGGGCACCTCGATCCACGCGACGGGCGCGGGCGCATGGTAGCGCTCCGCCAGCAGCGGCCGCAGCGCCCAGAACCGTCGCAGCCCCGCGCGGATCTCGGGGTCGGCCGCCAGCTTCAGGTGCAGCACGGTGTGCCCGTCCGTCACCCGGAACGAGCGGTTGACGAAGCCGCCCCAGTTGAGCACGTACCGCACCCGCAGCCGCCCGGCGTCGAGGCCGAGCTCCGCCGCCCGCGCGGCGAGATGGGCGGTCGTGAGCGACTCGAGCTGGAGCAGGTCCATCGGCGTCCGTACCGCGTGGATGAAGCGCACGCCCGCCCGGAAACCGAGCCGGTGCCCGAGCAGGTGCGGCAATGCCGACGAGGGAGTCCGCGAAGGCGGACTTTGGGCCGTTGTTGCCGCGAATTCATTCGCCCCGGGCCGGCCCCCGGCCTGGTCCCGCTCCGCGGACGTGGCTTGCTTTCTGCTCAACCGTGCGGCGCGTACATTCTGCTGCGGGCGGCCGACCGCCGTCAAACCAGGCTCCATCCGCGTACAGGCACCGAAAGGCATCCGCATGGTCGAAGTCTCGACCACCCCTCCGTCCGAGCGCTATCCCGGGCGGCCCGCCGAGGGCCGCGTCGTCGTGATCGCCCCCACCCGCGCGGCGTGCGAGACCATCGAGCTGGGGGTGCAGCTCACCCACGTCGAGACCATCATGAACCGCGAGCACGGCGAGGAGATCCGCCAGCTCGCGCGCGAGGGGAAGGGCTTCGGCATCATGGCCGGCACCGGCACCGGCAAGACGCTGGCGGTGCGCCCCATCTCGCAGGAGATCGTGGGCGAGGAGCTGCGCGTGGGCGTGGTCAACCGCGAGCGCGAGGCCACGCCCGACACGCCGAACTGGAACGTCGTCATCATCACCACCGGCATCGCCCGGCGGTGGCTGCAGGACGACCTGATCGACGCCTCCGACGTGGTGGTGGTCGACGAGATCCACCAGACCAGCGCGGAGCTGGAGCTCTGCCTGGCGCTGGCCAAGCGCGCCGGCTGCCGCTTCGTGTGGCTCTCCGCCACCGTCGACCCGACCTTCTACCGCGAGTACCTGGGCTCGGCCGCGGTGATCGAGTCGAGCGCCTTCGACCCCGAGAAGGCGGCCGACGTGCGCGTCTCCAACACGCAGAACCCGCTCACCTTCCTGGGCGACCGCTTCATGCGGCACGTGAGCAAGGCGAAGCGGGGCGTGGCCGTGTTCGTCCCCACCCGCGCGGGGACCGAAGCGGTGGCGAAGGAGATCACCGAGCGGTATCCGCACATCCTCACCGAGTACTACCACGGCGGCGAGCCCGTCGCCAAGCTCCGCCCCTTCCTGGAGGGCGACGGCGCGCCGCACCCCTTCGTGCTGGCGATGACCAGCGCCGGGCAGAGCGCGCTCAACATCCGCGGGCTCGACACCGTGGTCATCGAAGACGCGCAGTTCACCACCCTGGTCGAGCGCGGGAAGTCGGTGCTCACGCGGCTGCCGCTGGGGCCCAACGAGATCCTGCAGATGGCGGGGCGCGTCCACGGCCGTGTCGAGAACGGCGAGGTGTGGATCCTCTCCGAGCGCGACATCGACTTCGAGTCGCTGCGCCCCGTCGTCCCCAACTTCCAGCTGGCGGGCGACCCCGAGCGCGTGGCGCTGACCTGCGCCGACATGGGGGTGCGCGCCGACGAGCTGGACCTGCCGGTGCCGCTGGACCGCATCGCCTACCGCCGCTCCGTGGAGCTGCTGGAGCGCCGCGGGCTGATCGCCAACAACCGGCTGACGGAGTACGGGAAGAAGGTGGAGGTGCTCCCCGTGGACCGTGCCTGGGGCGAGCTGCTGGTGAACGCCGAGGAGCACCTGGTGCCGGTGGTGACGGGGTGCGCGTCGATCGAGTCGCTGCACCGGATGCTGAAGCCGGACAACGACATCGGCCAGTACGTGGTGAAGGGGAGCGACCACCTCACCGCGTACGCCATCTACCAGGCGGTGCTCGACGAGATCGGGATGATGGGGCGCGTGTACGGCCTGCCGCGCCACGTCTTCGACGAGGAGGCGCTGACGAAGTGGTGCGACGAGCGCGGCGTGCTGGTGCGCAGCATCGAGGACGCGGCGCTCGCCATCGCCTCCATCTACCGCTCGCTGGACCTGGAGCTGCCGGCCAAGCTGCCGCGCCTGAACCGCGGCATCGAGCGCGACTGGAAGCGCCTGGTCGCGCGGGTGATGCCCTTCTCGCTGGTGATCGACGAGGAGACCAGCTGGGGCGAGCAGGTGCGGGTGAGCAAGACCAGCTACGCCAACAACTGGGGCCCGGTCGCCGGCGACCTGCAGTATTTCGCCGACAAGAGCGGCCGTGCCCGCGGCGCCATCAGCGGCACGAACCTCGACCTGGACCTGATCAACGAATTCGCCACGCCGGGGCCGGTGGAGATCGTCTACGACCCCGCGCACAAGCGCTCGCCGCTGCGGCTGATCCGCCCGCGCGAGTACCACGGCTTCGAGCTGGACCGCGAGGACCTGCCGCTGGACCGCATCCCGCCGGAGCTGGCGGACGAGGCGCGGAAGGCGCTGGCCGCGGGCGTGGTCTCGGGCAAGGCGTATCACCCCGACCAGCTGCACAACCGCGCGGTGTTCCGCGAGCTGCGCGAGGTGTGGCGGCGCTCCGGCGGCACCGTGCAGGCCGCGGGCGACGAGGCGCTGCGCGACCGCATCGCGGCGCGGCTGGAGGGGGTGAACGGCTTCCAGCAGTTCATGGACACGCCGCTGCGCGTGAACATCGACGAGATCGTCCCCCGCGACGAGCGCCGGCGCTGGATGTCGCTCCCCGACGAGATCGAGATCCGCGGCGAGACCTATCCGCTGGACTACTGGGTGGAGAACGGCGAGGGCGCCGTGCGCGCGCGCATCCCCGCGAAGCTCCTCTACCGCATCGACGAGGGCGACGTGCCGGTGCTGGAGCTCGGCCGCCCGCTGCAGTGGACGGTGATCCGCGGCAAGAAGGAGCCGATCCAGGCCGCCACGCTCGAGGAGGCGAAGCTCAAGCTGACGGAGGGCAACTCCGGCCACCGCGGTCGCGGACGTGGCAGAGGCCGCGACTGGAGCGAGGGCGAAGGCTCCGGCGGCGGCTCCGACCCGGCGGGCGACGACGGCCGTCCGCGGCGCAGGGGCCAGCGCCACAAGCAGGGCGGCCCCCGCCGCAACGGCCGCGGCGCCGCTGCCAGCTTCGACGACGGCGGTCGCGAGGGCGGAGGCAGGCACGGAGGCGGGCGTGGCCGCGGCCCCAAGCCCGGAGGCGGCGGGCGCGCGAAGGGTGGGCGGAAGGGCGGCGGGCGAAAGAGAGCTGGTCGATGAGATCAGGCCTGGCGGTTCTCTTCCCGCTGGCTCTGCTCGCAGCCTGCACGACGGACGCAGGGTCGGGTGCGAAGCGGAGCGAAACGAGGGCGGCCCAGATCGCACCGCCCCACGTCTTCGAGCGGACGGCACATCAGTGGGACGGCGGCTTCGGCAAGGGCCTCAAGGTGCGCTACGAGACGGCGTTGTCGATCACCGACATCCCCGCCCTGCGCCACGAGGCGGATTCCCTCTGGTCGACCCTGCGCGATTCGGCGGAGCGAGAGCACGTCTGCACCGTCGAGCTCGAGGCCAGCGAGCCAGCCCACACTGTATCCGTCCCGGGCACGCAGATGCAGGGATCAGCCCGCCGCAACTTCAGTTTTCTCCTGCGCCACGACTCCGCGGGCGGTTGGCGTTGGCTCACCAGTACCGATCAGCCGCTACGACCGTGTGTGGGCTGAGTAGAGACCGAACGGCGGCGAGCCAGCGCCGCAAGCAAGACGGCCGCGGGGCGCGGCCCCAAGCCCGGTGGCGACGGGCGCGCGAAGGGGCGGAAGGGCGGCGGGCGACGGAAGGCGGGGCGGTGAGGTACGCATGACCGCCCCGCACGGCCAGCCCGGCGACCCGCTCCACGGCGTCACGCTCGAGCGGATGCTGAACGAGCTGGTGGATCACCTCGGCTGGGAGGCGATGGGAAAGCGGGTTGCGATCCGCTGCTTCACCAGCGATCCCAGCATATCTTCCAGCCTGAAGTTCCTGCGAAAGACGCCGTGGGCTCGCGAGAAGGTGGAGGGTCTCTACCTCTCCATGCTTCGCGAGCGGGCAAAGCAGCCGCAGCCTCCCTCATGGGAGAAGTTCCCGAGCGGCCAAAGAGCTGGTGAGGGAAATGAGATGAGCTACGAAGTGACCGTCGCGGACGTCGCGGCCCGTCCGACGGCAGTGGTCGCGGCGACGACCACGTGGAAGGCGTTCCCGGCGCTCTGGAAGGGACTTCTCGACGAGGTGTGGGCGTGCCTGCGCGCGGGCGGGATCGACCGCGGCTGCCCCAACGTCATGCTGTACCTGGACGACGTACCGCACGTCGAGGTCGGCGTCGAGCTGGGCCAGCCGTGCGCGCTCACCGGACGCGTGGTAAGGTCGGCTTTGCCCGCCGGGAAGGCCGCGGCCACCGTCCACCACGGACCCTATGCCGGGCTGGCGTCGGCACATCGGGCGGTGATCGACTGGTGTGCAGCGCACGGCCGGCGGCTGGCCGGCCCTCGCTGGGAGGTCTACGGCCCGCATCGCGATGACCCTACCGAGCTCAGGACGGAGGTCTACTACCTGTTGTCATGACGGACTAACCACCGGCGCTGGAGTTCAAGCGAGAGTTCCTGTTCGCCCTAAAGGAGGTTCTTCCGTAAAGGAGTGATATTCGTGCAGCCTTAAACGCGCGGTTCACTCACCAATCCCATCTTCAGCCTCAAGCTTCGATGCCGGAAAAGCTTCCAGCCCACTTCTTGGATCTCCTTGCGGACGCCCTACTGCATTCGTTCTGGCGTAAACGCGCCCTTCGTTCATTCCTTCGGCGGCTGGGCGTCAGCCAGAGCTTCTTGGCAACGTGGAATGAAGATGAGGAGACAAAGCGGGATTTTATCTACCGCATGTTCCCAGCTCTTGAGCGCAGCGAAAAAGGACCTGGTCTTCTTCGCCATATGGCCCGAGAACTCAGTGAACAGGTTAGCTTCCCGGACTTGGATGGTTGGGAAGACTCGAATGACAAAAAGGTCCGTGCCAGTAAAGCCGTAGCGGCGTTGCGAGCCTACTTGGCTAAACAAAGAGAAGAAGCAGAGGATCAGCGGGCACAGGCCGAGGCTCGCAAGCGCGCTCAGGAACTTCGGGAGGAGCTAGCTCGAAAGCGCGCAGACCTCGATACGCTAAGGATGCGGTTAGATAACCTTGCGACGGCTCTCGGATCTGCGGAGGCTGGGTACGCGTTTCAGGAGTGGTTCTATGATCTGGCTGCATACTTCGAGATTCTTGCACGAAGGCCATACACCGTTGGTGGTCGCCAGATTGACGGCTCAATAACCGTTGATGGGACAACGTACCTCGTTGAGCTAAAGTTCACCGCTCAGCAGGCCGGAGCGCCGGACATCGATGTCTTTTACAAGAAAGTTGTTGACAAGGCAGACAACACGATGGGCATCATGGTTTCCATCTCCGGTTACTCTTCTGTAGCCATAGACGGAGCCTCGGTGCCCAAAACGCCATTGCTCCTGTTGGATCACGCTCATCTGTATGCAGTTCTTGCAGGTACGGTCACCCTAAAAGAACTGGTGAACCGTGTGCGCCGACACTCGTCGCAAACCAGTCGCGCGTACTTGCCGGCAGCGGAGATGTGAACGTAGCGTCGCAAACGAAGCAAACCACCCACAAAGTAACTGATTCCGATGCAAGCGAGCGCGTGGACTAACGGAAAGGGCGTTTACGGCATTCGAGTTGGTGCAGCAAATCGCACCGCGTACTTCGATGAAAGTTGGCGCTATATCGAAGTGGAGATCGAAGGAGACGTTCACCACTTTGCGCTGGCCTCCGCATTCTGGAGTGACTGCCCTGAGTTTCGAGATAGAGGAGCTCCAGTAATCCGAGAGTGGCTGCAACGACACCACACCGTTCCATGGCCGAAGGGAAGCCCCCCTCACATAGAGCTCATTCCGTGCGGGAGAAATCGGTTCGTGCTCATTCCCTGAGTGCGATCTTCCCGACTCCTTGAGGTTCCTGTGCCACCAACTCCGCAGCTCCCCGCAACTTGTCACCAAACTCCAGCACAGCATCCGCGACGAGCGGATCCATCGCGAGCTCGTCCGGCGGTGCGAAGCGGGCGAGCGTGATGCTGGAGTACGCGATCGCCTCGAACGCGCCGAAGCGGTCCACCAGCATCTCCAGCAGGCGCATCGGTGACACTGGCTGATCCTGGCGTACGTTGGTCCTCATCGCAGCCTCCCGATTTTCCCGTTTGCGCCCTTGGCGCGCCCTGCGTACAATCCAGCGATGATTCTGGCATCGGTGTATTCTAATTTGAATACAGCGTGCTGTCAACTGATCTGAATACACACAGGTACCGATTGGCTCAACCGGAGAAGATTGCAGCAGTCGTCCGCGAGGTGATCGAGGAGAGCGGGTTGCCGCGGACCCTGATCGCTGAGGACGCGCATCTGAGTCGCGCGACGCTGATCACGTGGCTGAACGGCACGCGAACGCCGCAGCCGGAGAGCGTCGCGCAACTGGCCGATGGGCTAGAGAGTCGGGCCCTGAAGTTGCAATCGCTTGCAACAAAGTTGCGGCGTCTGCTTGGTTAAACTAGTGCCAGTCGGCTACTCCTCTTACCACCACGAAGTGCGGTTCTCGTGTTTCACTCCCTTGTCAGTGGCGGCCACGCTGTTAGGTTGGAGATCGTGGGGGTACGAAGTGCCCTTCTCTCGAGTGAACTCTGATTGTCGGAAATACGATGACGCCGATGGGCTCTTCTTGCTACGCTTCAGATCTGGCGGAAATTCGCCGCTGTGATTTACATTATTATTCCTGCTGGAGTGAACGTATCAGCGACATACTACCTCTGGCGGGCGCAATAGTTGATTCAGAGGCCTACAATCGCCTTCGAGGAATTACGTTTCTTGGTATTCTGTCGCCCCGTTTCGCTGATGCTGTATCTGCACCGATATTTACAAAGCGTCCTCGACCACTCCCATGTGACGGTTCTCGGTGGAGTCACAGCCTTGGTGTAGCGTTGATTGCGCTTGATATTGCACGGTCACTACGCTTTTCTGAGGCCGCGCAGCGGTATGCAGTAGCTTGGGGGCTCTTGCATGATATCGGTAATTGGCCGCTCTCTCACACAGGCGAGTATGCTTTTTCACGCATTACATCCTCGTCAACGCGCGAACTGCGACGTCGGATAATCTGTAGCGACCCCAGTCTCCCATCCTCTCTCTGGTTAGCTCGCGCTGTCGAAGACTGTGGAATGGATACTGCCACCGTTCTCGCGTTCTTGGACCGCAGAACCTTGGAATTATCAACTGAACTGCGGCAGTTACTGGAAGTGCTAAAATCTGCGTTGAGCCCAGATGCTCTTGAAGGAATGTGGCGCGCTGGTCAGGTCTTCGACGTTCCGGTTACCCATCCTTATGAATTTACCAGGTCGTTCTTTTGGGATCTATTCGGAATAAAGCTTGACAGTGGATTCTCACGGCGGGCGATCACATTTTGGCGGCACAGAAGACTGATCTTTCAGCGTTACATAAACCGTCCGTCTATTGTAGCTTGGGAATCAGCATGGTCACAAGCAATCCAAAGATGTTTCTCAGATTGTGAGTTGGTCGACTCGCTTTACCTGAGTGAGATTGAAATAATCTCAAAGGTCTTGCGCGAGGGGAGGCCTCGGTTTACAAGTTTGAGCCGATATAAACACCCGATCGAATACACAATCGAGCCCAAGCACCGTCGTACGCTTGCGTCACATGCCTCCCTTGATGAACTTGCAGGTGTTCTAAAAGAGAGGCATCTCACCCTTTCCTCGAGGGACCTCACTCATGCGGCTTCCCGACTTGGAACCATTCGTTAGTGAGACGACATACAGAACCTTCGAACGTGCCGATACCCGAGCAGCCGAACTGCTTTTGAAATCAACAACATTTTTCGATGAATTCTTTGCTACTTCTCCTATTGATCCGCAAAACGTTTGTATGACCGTTATGGGCTCTGTAGGTCGGCGAGAAGCCCTCGATGCATCAGACTTCGACCTCGTGCCGGTTGCCCGGGACGAAGAGACGCTTGAATGGCTCCTGACAAACAATGTTGAACTCCGAGAAGGCCTTGCTAAAGCTCTAGATATAGATGTTTCAATGGGGCGAGACCTGACAAAGGCCGTTTCACTCACATACCTGACCGATCCCGAACGGATCGGAGGCGACCAGGACGGAAGGACAGGACTGACTCAGCGCATTTTAGTTCTAACCGAGGCGTCGCAGGCTGGAGGCGGAATGCCTATCGCAACGGTGAGGAGAGATATTCTGAGCGCATACGCGCATGAGCGAACAGCTGGAAGACATCCATTAGCTTACTGCAACGATCTCGCACGATATTATCGCACGGTCTGCATTGACTATAAGGGGCGTGTGGACACAACCGCCAAAGATTGGTGCACCCGTAACGTTAAGCTTCGACATCCCCGAAAGGTCTGGTACTTCTCCTCTCTCGTAAGCGTTGTATCAATCTCGCGCAATATTCGCCCCGACCACCCGGCCTTTGTCGACGAACTTTTAGGCAGCCTCGCTCTGCCTCCTATTCTTCGGCTTTTCCAAGCTCTGAATCCAAGCGCTAAGATTGCCGCCGGTCGACTCCTAGACCAGTATGCGTGGTACCTTGAGTTCATGGCCGACCAAAGCAGGCGAGATCAGCTCGCCTCCATTTCGCACGAAATGCGTTACGAGCCAACGATCAATAATCCTTTCCCAAGTCTTCAGTGGAATTCTAAGGTTCTTCACGCGGAAATGATTGCAGTCTTGGAGAACCTTGGGGCTGAGGTCCGCAGTCGCATTCTCGACTGGTTTCTTCTGTGACCAAATTCTGTCGGATCCGCTGACGGGGAACCATACCCGCGCGAAGAGATCCCGGCTGCGGCGAGAACTGGCACGCGCGGTTTAAGACGAGCTCGGGTAACTGTCGCGTCACTCCTGTGTCGTAGGACGTGTAACGTCAGGTCTTGTCACAGCGCGACGAGCGCACCCACCGTGTAACCAATCATCACCGGAACGGCAGTGATGAAGGGCGACGTCGTCGGCATCGCTGCATGCGACACGCCTAGTCCCTCGCCGTTGATCCCGTCACCGCACCGGCACGTCCGACCGCGAGCCACGTCGGCAGACCCGATCCCGCATCGCCATGACCACGCGTTCCCTTCTCGCGGTGCTCTGCACCCTGCTCGGCGCGGCGCCGGCCGCGGCCCGCGCGCAGGCGCCGGGCGAGAGTAGCCGGGCCGCGCCCGCCGCCTTCGCCGACCCGCAGCGCCTCGCGAAGCTGAGCGCCGCGTTCCCGCGGATCGACAGCCTGATGCGCGCGTTCGCCGAGCGGTCGCGGGTGCCGGGCATCGCGTACGGCATCATCGTGGACGGGCGGCTGGCGCACGTGGGGACGGCGGGGTACCGCGAGCTCTCGTCGCACGCCCCGGTGGACACGGGGACGGTGTTCCGCATCGCCTCGATGAGCAAGAGCTTCGCGGCGGCCGCCATCCTCCAGCTCCGCGACCAGGGAAGGCTCTCGCTGGAGGACCCCGTCGAGCGCTACGTGCCGGAGCTGGCCGGGCTGCGCGACCCCACCGGCGACGCGCCGAAGATCACCATCCGCCACCTCCTCTCGCACTCCGCCGGGTTCCCCGAGGACAACCCGTGGGGCGACCAGCAGCTCGCCGACACCGACGCGGAGATGTCGGCGATGATGCGCGGGGGGATCCCCTTCTCCACCGCCCCGGGCACCGCCTACGAGTACTCCAACTTCGGCTTCGCCATCCTGGGCCGCGTGGTGGCGAACGTCTCGGGAATGCCGTACACGCGCTACGTGACCGAGCGCATCCTGCGGCCGCTGGGGATGACCTCCACCACGCTGCAGGCGTCGGCGGTGCCGCCGCGGCGCCTGGCGCACGGCTACCGCCTGGTCGACGGCGCCTGGGTGGAAGAGCCGCAGCTCCCTGACGGCGCGTTCGGCCCCATGGGCGGCATCCTCACCTCCGTGGGCGACCTGTCGCGCTGGGTGGGGCTGATGCTGGACGCGTGGCCCCCGCGCGACGGCGCCGACGCCGGCCCGCTGCGCCGCTCGTCGCTGCGCGAGATGCAGCAGGTGGCACGCTACAACGGCGCGTCGGTGGTGCGCGACACCGCCGCGGGCACGGTCATACTGAGCGCGGGCGGATACGGCTACGGGCTGGGGATCCGGCAGACGTGCCAGTTCCGCACGGTGGTCTCGCACAGCGGCGGGCTGCCGGGCTTCGGCTCGCTGATGCGGTGGCTCCCGGAGCACGGCGTGGGGATCGTCGCCATGGGCAACCTCACCTACACCGGCTGGGGCGGCGTCGCCGACCAGGCGCTGCAGGCGCTGGCGGCCACGGGCGGGCTGCAGCCGCGCGTGCCGCGGCCCGCGCCGGTGCTGCTGCGGCGCCAGGAGCAGGTGTCGCGCCTGGTGAGCCGCTGGGACGACGCGCTCGCCGACACCCTGGCCGCGATGAACCTGTACCGCGACGAGCCGAAGGAGCGCCGCCGCGCCGCCATCGAGCGCCTGGTGCGGCAGGCCGGGGGCGAGTGCCGCACGACCGGCGCGTTCAGGGCCGAGAACGCGCTGCGCGGGCGCTGGAAGATGCGGTGCCGCGATTCCGACCTGGGCGTCTCCATCACCCTCGCGCCCACGGAGCCGGCCCGGGTGCAGTTCCTGGAGGTGACGCCGCTCGCCCGCAACGAAGACCTGGGGACGGCGGCAACCTGCCGCTGACGCGGCGGCGATCCCCGAACGGAGCTCCGGCCCGGGGCTCGTCTCCGGCGCGGCAGCGCGCACCGGGCACATCCGTCGCGAGATGAAGAACCCGGCACCCGCGGCTCCGAGGCATCACATCCGCTTTCATCGATCACCTGCGCCTCATCCGGGAGCTTCACCATGTCCATCGACGCGCAACGGCTGGACGAGATCATCGCCGAGTTCTCCCGGCAGCACGAAGCGCTTCGCGCGCGGCTGGCGACCATCACGCAGCTGGCGGAGATCATGGAGGCCGTGAGGGCCGAGTTCTCGCGGACCTCGCCTGACGCGGGACGGGTCCGCGTCTTCCTGATGCAGCGGCAGGCGTCCGGCCCGCCCGCAAGCCTCGCGGGGCTGTTGCCGGCGGAGGTGGCGCTCACCGACGCGGAGAGGGAGGTGGTGCTGGCCCGCCTCGCCGAGCTGGAAGCAGTCGCCCACGACTGGCGACAGATCATCGAAAGCGCCACACACCGCCTGCTCCACCTCCCCGTGGCGCCCGCCGCCCCTCAGCAGGCAGACACGCTGGCGACCCGGCCGGCCGAAGCAGACGCGTTGGCGATCCGGCCGGATGACCCGGAGGCCCTGGCGTGGCTGCGCGAGAATCCGGGATATGCTCCGCTCGCCGCCAACCGCTTCGATGCAGCCGACGCGCGCGCGTTCGTGGAGTCGCTCTACCGCGCCGGCGCCGCGAAGGTGGTGATCGCGTCGGAGTGCATGCACGACGAAGACCCGCCGTACGCCGACGGAATACGGGTGATGCTCCCCGACGACCGCGACAGGCGCGACGCGGTGCTCGACCTGGTGAACCGCGAGCTGGAGGAGGAGGGCTTCGCCACGGAATCCGACCGCGGCCAGCAGGTCGTCTTCCTCTGGTGGGATTGAGCGGCCCGGCACGCTGGTCGACGACGTGATCGTGCGCCAGGCAGCGACGGTGCGGCTGTCGGTGCGATGCTCCGCGGAGCCGCGGTCCGCGTACCTGATGCGCGGCCCCTCGCGGACGGAGTGGGAGCACAGCATCCCGGCGGTGGACGAGCTGCGCTACTCCATCACCTTCCGAACTCTCCGGGCGGGCCGCTGATGCAGATTCACCCTGAGCTCTCGCCGACGGGCGATGGATCGAGGCCCGCGTGCGGGCCGGGCGCGTTTGCCGGCTCTTCCGCCGCGGGGTAGCTTCACCTTCCCCCACCACGTTCCACTCCTCGACCCACTCCTCGACTCTTCGACACGCATGCCTTCACCATCGGACATCCACCTCACCGAGGAGCGCATCCGGGCGGTGGTCAGCGGCACGCAGGGGTTCTCGAGCAAGCTGCGCGGCGCCACGCGCCGGCACGCGAAGTTCTCGATCACCCCGGAGATGCTCGCGTCGGCCGCGGCATCGGGCACGAACCTGCTGGGGGCCCTGAGCGGCCAGTTCGACGCGGCGGCGGGCTCGGGCGCCGGGCGGCACGTCTCGGACTCGACGCGCCTGATCGAGCTGCTGGCTCACCTCGCGGACGGGACGATCGACGAGGCGATCGCTCGCGAGGAAGGGCGGGCGGCGCACACTCCACCGTTCGGCGGCCCGGAGATGCAGGCGCAGATGCGCGCAGCGGGCGAGCGAAGGATCGCGGAGCTCCGCGCAATCCCGCAGAGCGAGGTGGACGCGGTGCTCGCCTGCCTGGACGAGATCGAGAAGCTCTACCCGCGCGAGGTGGAGCGCATCCGCTTCCGCCACGACCCGGAGGTGCGCGAGCGGCGCCTGGGCGCCGCGGCCGCGCTGCGCACGGGCGATCCGACGCGCCCGCCGCTGACCGGGGGGCGCGTGCGGCGGGTGGCCGAGGTGCTGCGGCAGCTCCTTCCCCTGCCGCAGAAGGCGCAGGTGATGTTCGAGAACACCGACGTGCTCACGGGAAAGCCGGCCGTGGAGCTGCTCGGGGCGTCCGTCGTCAAGAAGCTCGCGAAGCTGGGCGAAGACCCCGAGGCGTACGCACGCGACGCCTGGTGGACGCGGCACATCGCGATGCTCCTCTCCCGTGGCGAGAGCGTCGACGAGAAGCTGGCGGAGCTCCAGCAGCTCGTCGATCCGACGGCGTGGCTGAACCCGTACGACGCACCCGCCCGCTCGAAGCGCCGCGCCGGTGCATGGGCCGCGGCAATGAGCGGCCCGTACGAGATCCTGCGTCGCATCACCCCGGACGAGGAGGATGCCGTGCGGCGCCTGCTCCCCGAGCTCATGCCGGTGTTCGAGGAGGCGCGGCACTGATCCCATCCCCAATCGGGGGATAGCGTTGGTGCGCCTCACTGACTCACGTGCTGACGCGGTTATAGATCCTTCGGCCTGCAAGTTGTTTCACAATCGAGGATTGCAGCTTGGCCGGCCTCAGGATGACGTCGTTGGGGTGGGTGCGTAAACACAAAGTGTTCAGGCGGATTGGGTATCAGGAACGCGCACACGGACAGACCGCAATGACCCCGTCCGCTCGCCCGCGCACCCTCGCCTCGCGGCTGCTCGTCGCGACCACCGTCGCGCTGGCGGCGGCGTGCGCGAGCCGGGGCGGACGTGCCGTGTCTCCGGCGGCGAGCACGGGCAGCTGCCGCTGGCCGGTCGCGCCGGTCGTGCTTCGCCAGGCCGCCGACACGGTCGAACAGTCCTGGACGTACGAGGCCGGCCAGCTCCCCGAACGGGTGACGCTCTCGCGCCTTCCCGCCCTCTCGTCGTTCCTGGACACGGTGCGAATCCGCGCCGGGACGCTGGATGCGCGGGCGCTCCTCGAGCGGCAGGTCGCGTACTATGCCGGCCGGCCGGACGCCGACAGCCAGGGAGAAGCGGCGAACGGGCGGCTCGTGCTCGGCGGCTCCGCCGGCAGGCTGCGGCCGGTCGACTGCCTCGAAGCGCTGCTGGTCGAGTACCAGGCGGCGCGGTACCCGATGGCGTCGCACCCCACGGAATTCCACGCGGTGGTGATGGAGCGGACCGACGCGGGCCGCCGGTGGGTACGCGTCTACTTCGCCGCCAGCGGCGCGCCGTGGCCGCCGAAGGCGAAGCTGCTCTTCGAGCGCGCCGCGGCCGACCGCGCGGCGGGGTGGCGCGCGGTTGCCCACCTGCACAACCACCCGTTCGAGTTCGCGAGCGGCGGAGACATCGCCGGCGCGAACGCGCCCAGCCTCACGGACGTGCAGTTCTGGCGGCACCTGCGCGACTCGCTGGGCGTGGAGAGCGCCCGCGTCACCAACGGGTTCGCCACCTTCGAGGCGCCCGCCGCCGCGTTCGACCGGCTGCACGCGCGGGCAGGGCCGTAGCGCGGCAGCTCGCCCGCCCCGTTGCCGGATCGAGGCCCAGACGGACGCGCACACCCAGCACATTCCACCCCAGTGAACGCAAGTGCCTGATCCCACGAACCACGAGGAGCTCGACCGAAGACGGTGCGGCCCCCCGCGCCGCGCCCGCCGCACCGGCCGCGCCGGCATCGCGGCACTCGCCGCGGCGCTGGTGGCGTGGACGGGGTGCGCGAAGCCGGCGGGCACCGCCGCGGGTCGCGGCGACGTCGCGGCGCAGGTCGACGCGATGGTGGCGCGGTACCTCCAGCGGACGTACGTGCCCGGCGTTTCCGTCGCGGTGATCCGCGGCGGGCGCGACACGCTGGTGCTCCGCGGCTACGGCGTCGCGAACCTGGAGCACCACGTTCCCGCCACGGCCGAGACCGTCTACCCGGTCATGTCGATCACCAAGCAGTTCACGGCCGCCGCCGTGATGCAGCTCGCCGAGCAGAAGCGGCTCGCGCTCGATGACTCCGTCGGCCGAACCCTTCCCGGTCTCCCCCCGGCATGGCGCCGCGTCCGCATCCGCCAGCTCCTCAACCACACGTCGGGCGTGCCCGACCGCCCGATACTGCTGCGCGAGGACCTGCCGCCGGACTCGGTGGTGGCGCGGGCGGCGGCCGATCCGTTCAAGTTCGCGCCGGGGACGCAGTGGAGCTACAGCAACGTCGGCTACCTGGTGCTGGGGCTGATCATCGAGAAGGTCTCGGGCGAGTCGTACGCCGGCTACCTCCAGGCGAGGATCTTCCAGCCGCTGGGGCTGAAGGCGACCCACTACTGCGACCCCGAGCGCGTGGTCGAGCACCGCGCGGCGGGGTACGTGCAGCGCGACACCGGCGTCATCAACGCGCCGTACACGAGCATGGTCACCCAATTCGCGGCGGGCGGCCTCTGCTCGACGGTGGGCGACCTGGCGGCGTGGAACCACGCGCTGGCGCGGGGGCGCGTGGTCAGCCCCGCGTCGTGGGCGCGGATGACCACGCCCGAGGGCGCGGCACGGGCCCAAGGGTATGGCTACGGCCTGAGCGTGACGCCGTTCGAAGGGCACCGGCTCGTGGGACACGGAGGCGAGCTCGCGGGATTCAGGGTCACGAACGCGTACCTCCCCGACGACAGCCTGTCGGTGACGGTGCTGACCAACCTCGGCTCCGAGCACGGCTCCGGCGATCCCGCCTCCAACCCCAACCAGCTCCTGCTGGACATCGTTCACGCCGCACTCGCGGCACCGCGGCATTGACCGGCCGCGGAGGAGACGTCTCTCCGCGACTCTGCGTCTCCGCGTAAGATGCCGTTACGAGGCTCGAATGAACGAGCCTCCTTGCGCGCCGCACCCCCCCGCCACACCCTTGCAGTCGCTTCGTCCGCCGGTTGCCCGCCGCCGCCTCCCTCTTCCCCGTCGAACGCTCGGAACGCGCTCCACGCCGGCTTGCCGCCTGGCGGCGACAATGACCCCGCATCATCCCCATCCACCTTCGGATCTCATCCGCACATGACCAACCCCCTGGTTTCGGGAATCGTGCAGTCGGGCGGCACGTTGGGCGCGCGCCCGCTCGCCGGCGCGATCGTGTACCTGTGGGACACGCAGGGTCCCCCTTCGCTGGAGGGAGCCAACACCACCGGTGAAGACGGCCGGTTCGAGTTCCACGTCTCCTTCGCGAACGCCGACGGCATCTACTACGCGACCGCGATGCTCCCCGGCAACGTCCTGCTCGCGACCGTGGTGGGGCCGGCGCTCGCCGGGCCCATCGTGATCAACGAGCTCACGACCGTGGCCGCCGCCTTCTCCCTGGCGCAGTTCATCGACGCCACGCAGTTCCACGACGGCGGCCCGGTCATCGGGAGCACGCCCGCGCTGCGCGCCGCCGCGGGGATGTGCGCCAACCTGGCCTCGCAGGCCACGGGCAGGGCGGGCGACGTGATGCTCGCGCCTCCCAACGGCGACCAGACGAGCTCGCTGCGATCGCTGCACTCCCTGGCGAACCTCCTCGCTCCCACGGTGCAAGGCCAGTCCGGCGCCTGGAACACGCTGCGCCAGCTCGCCACGCCGCCGAGCGGCCTGGCGCCGGACGACACCCTCCAGGCGATGGTCAACATCGCGAAGAACCCGGGGAGCAACGTGGCCGGCATCTACCAGCAGACGCAGGTGATGCAGCTCTACACACCCTCGCTCTCCACGCCGCCGGTGGCGCCGCAGGCGGTGCTGCCGCCGAACGCCTGGACGCTGGCGGTGAAGGTGAACGACACCGGCGACCGCTCCACGGACAACCAGCGGATGTTCGGCGGGCCGGCGAACATCTCGTGGGACGCGAACGGCTACGCCTGGATCGCGAACAACGTGTTCCAGGGCGGGCCGCACTCCGGCGACTTCGTGGTGGTGCTGCAGCCGGACGGCAGGCCGTCGGACGGGACACGCGGGACGCGGGCCTCGCCGGTGGCCGACAGCGGGATCGTGGGCCCGGGCTTCGGGATCGCCGTGGGCCCCGACCAGAACGTGTGGGTGGGAAGCTTCGGCTGGGGCCCCAAGGACACCTTTCCGACCGCGGGGATCGCCACCACGTTCGCCGCGGACGGCGCCCCCGCCACCGTCACCAGCTACACCCAGGGGACGGTGCGCATCCAGGGCACCGTGGCCGACGCGCAGAACTACATCTGGCTGGCGAGCTACGGCGACGACAGCGTGACGGTGTACCCGAACGGCACTCCCCTGGACCCCGACGGCAACCCCACCTGGCTCAGCTACACGCCGCAGGACGCCACGGCGCAGGACCCCAGCGTGCCGCCGCCCACCTGCACCTTCGGCATCGCCGTGCGCGACGAGGAGCCGGGGAGCGCCTGGGTCACCTACAGCGGCGGGCTGGGGTGGCCCGACCAGAACCCGGGGCACGTGTCGAAGTTCACCATCGAGGGCGGCGCGCTCACGCGCATCCTGCACCGCCGGCTGGGGAAGGTGACGAAGGGGATCGCGCTGGACTCCGCGGGGAATGCGTGGATCGCCTCCGGCGGCGACGACAGCGTGTATCGGGTGACCCCGGACGGCGAGGTCACCGGGTTCGGCGACCGCGGCGGCCTCAGCGGCCCGTGGGGCGTGGCGGTGGACGGCGACGACGACGTGTGGGTGGCCAACTTCGGCCCCATGGGTGACGAGGAGGACTACACCACCGCGGGGATCTCGAAGCTCGCCGGCATCGCCTCTCCGTCCGGCCTTTCCCTGGGCGAGGCCATCTCACCCGGCACGGGCTACACCCTCCCCTCGGCGGGGGAGCCGGTGACGCTCTGGGACGGCTCCAACCTGTACAAGGACGGAACGCCCTGCTACTCGCCGCTGATGCGGATGACCAGCGTGACCATCGACCAGGCGGGGAACATCTGGGCGGTGAACAACTGGAAGCCGCGCTTCCGCACCGACTGGCACCCGTACGAGGGCAACCCCGGCGGCGACGGCATCGTGATCTTCGTCGGCCTGGCGAAGCCGCCGGCGAGCTAGAGCGGGAACAGGCGATTGAAATCGCGGCAACGACGGCCCAAAGTCCGCCTTCGCGGACTCCAGGACGCGGCTTCTTGCGGATTCCGATAGTACTCGGAGAACCGGAATTCCAGGGAATCACGCGTGATTCTCTGGTGCTCCGGTTCTCCGCGTGACACCTTCTCCCCGTCGTTCCGTTCGCTCTCGCGCCCGAAATCCCATGCGCTTGCCCTGGCGACATCCCCCCGCTCCCGTGACCGCCACCGCCGACTCGCTCAACGCGCTGGGGAACGACCTCAAGGAAGAGGGCCGGCTGGCCGAGGCGGAGCAGACGTACCTGCGCGCCGCGGAGCTGGACCCGGCCTGGTCGGTGCCCTGGTTCAACGCCGGCCTGGTGTGCAAGATCCAGCGGCGCTGGGCGGATGCGGCGCGGTACAACCGGCGCGCCCTGACGCTGGACCCCGGCGACAGCGGCGCCTGGTGGAACCTGGGGATCGCCGCCACCGCACTGGGCGACTGGGTGCTCGCGCGCGAGGCATGGCGCGGCTGCGGCATCGCGGTCCCCGACGGAGACGGCCCGCCCGAGATGCCCTACGGGCCGGTGCCGATCCGCCTGAACCCCGACGCCGACGCCGGCGCCGAGGTGATCTGGTGCACCCGGATCGACCCGGCGCGGGCGATCATCCGCAACGTCCCGCTGCCGGCTTCGGGGCACGCCGAGGGCGACACCGTGCTGCACGACGGCGCGCCGAACGGCTACCGCGTGCTGAACGGGCGGCAGCTCGCCGTGTTCGATGCCCTGCAGGTGCTGGAGCGCTCCGGCCGCCTCACCATCGAGGCGTGGATCGAGGCCGCGTCGGCCGATGACGTCGAAGCGCTGGTGGACGCCGGGGACGGCGGCGGGATCACGGTGGAGGATTGGACGCGCACCCTTCGCCACCTCTGCAAGCAGTGCAGCGAAGGCGTGCCGCACGAGGAGCACGACTCCCTGCCGGCCGAGTGGGATCCGCGGCGGCACCTCGGCATCGCGGCGGACTCGGAACGCGACGTCCTGCGGCTCCTGGAAGCGTGGTCGCGCGGCGGGCCGGACCGGCGCGTGCTCGGCGTCGGCAGGTCCGCGCAGGCGTGACGGTCATCGTCAACCCCACGGAAAGGCTCATGCAAACGCATCGCTCCCTCGCGGCCGCCGTCTCGCTCGCCGCCCTCGTGTCCGCGCTCGCCGGCAGCGGCGCGGCGCAGGCACAGGCATTCCCCGGCGAGCGGTGGCCCACCACCACGCCGCGCGCGGTGGGGCTGAACGCGGCGGTGCTGGACAGCATCGACGCCGAGATCCGCAGCGGGCGCTACGGGAACGTGGACCGCCTGCTGGTGATCCGCCGCGGCAGGCTGGCGTACGACCGGCGCTACCGCTGGAACTACGACAGCATCTTCGGCGACTCCGCGCGCCTCGCCACCACGCTCAGGACGCACGACCGCTCGGGGCCGTACAACTACTTCAGCGCCTGGTGGCACCCGTACTACCGCCGGGGCGACCTGCACACGCTGCAGTCGGTGACCAAGACGGTCACCTCCATCGTGATCGGCACCGCCATGGCGCGCGGCGAGTTCCCGTCGCTCGACACGCCGGTGCTCTCGTTCTTCGACTCCGGCACCGTGGCGAACGTGGACGACCGCAAGCGGCGGATGACCATCCGCCACCTGCTGACCATGACGGCGGGGATCGACTGGGACGAGAACCGGCCCTACGGCGACACCGCCAACACCGCCATCGGGCTGGAGGCGAGCTACGACTGGGTGAAGTACACCATCGACCGGCCGATGATGGAGGAGCCGGGGACGCGCTTCAACTACAACAGCGGCGCCAGCGTGCTCCTGGCGCACGTCTTCCGCCGCGCCACCGGGCTCGACGTGGAGGAGTACGCCGCGCGCCACCTCTTCGCGCCGCTCGGCATCCGCGACTGGTACTGGAAGCGAACCCCGGCCGGCATCCCCGACACCGAGGGCGGGCTCTACCTGGCGTCGGAGGACCTGGCGCGGCTCTGGTACCTCTTCCTGCGCGACGGGAGCTGGGACGGCCGGCAGGTGGTGAGCCGGGACTGGGTGCGCCAGTCGGTGTCGCCCGCGGTCACCGTCGCCAACCGCCCCGGCGGGGCGAAGTACGGGCTGAAGTGGTGGCTCTACGCGAACCCGACCGACACCACGCGCGTGATGTGGGCGGGGAACGGCTTCGGTGGGCAGTTCCCCATCGCCATCCCCGAAGACGACCTGATCATCGTGATCAACCAGTGGAACATCCTCCCCGGGAAACCGGCGCTCCCGCTCGGCCGGGTGCTCACGCGCATCCTCGGCTCGATGACGGACCACGGGCGGTGACTACGGAAACGCGTCTCACGCAGCGACGCAGAGGCGCAGAAAGGGCCACAGCCGACGGCGGATGAGCTACGAGGTCGAATTCAACGCCCTGCTGTGGCGATATCCGGGGAAGGGCGGCTGGCACTTCGTGACCGTCCCGGAGGAACACGCGCCGTCCGCGGCGTACGCTTGGGGGCGCACGCCGGTCGTCGCCAGCGTCGATGGGCATGAGTGGAAGACGAGCGTCTGGCGCGGGAAGGACGGCCGCACCCTGCTCCCCGTGCCGAAAGCCGCCCGGGGAGCCAGGGGGGATGGGGATTCCGTGCAGGTGCGGCTGAGCTTCAACGTGCTCTAGGAGACTGTCGACGAATGCCCACGGCCGAGACGCTGGAGCGCTTCATCGCGCGAGTCGAGGAGAATGCCCACGCGGAGGCATGCGAGGAGTTCTACACGGCGGACGCCTCCATGCGGGAGAACCAGGGGCCGCCGCGAATCGGGCGCGACGTGCACGTGGCGCACGAACACACGGTGATGGCGCGGACCCGCTCGGTCACCTCGAAGTGCGTCCGGCCGGTGTTCGTGAACGGCGACCGGGTCGTCATCCGCTGGCTCTTCCGCTTCGAATGGCTCGATGGAACGGTCACGGAGATGGAGGAGCTCGCGTACCAGCGCTGGGAGGGTGAGCGCATCGCCGAGGAGCAGTTCTTCTACGACCCGGCTCAACGGGTGCCGAAGCAGGCCGATGCGTGAGTCGCCGGCGTCGGCTGAGCTTCGGCGTCTTGTAAAGGGTTTGTGAGGAACGTGGCGCGGCGTCCGGCTCTCGTGTGATACTGCGATACCCGCGAGGACCTCTCAGCGTGCGCGCCGAACGACCTGGTCGCGCACGAGCCGGGGTCGCCGCATCCGCATCCCCCTACCGCACCAGGACGACGTGATTCGATTCGCGATGAAGCTCGGCCGCCTTTCGCTCGCCCTCGCGGCGGCGGCCGCCGCCACGCACGGCAGGGCTGCCGCCCAGGAGCCGGCGCCGCCGCACGAGACCTTCACCCTGCAGTCGGCGGCGGTGGGAGAGGTGCGGCGCATCAACGTCTACACGCCGCCCGGCTACGCGACGGGGCGCGCGCGGTACCCGGTGCTGTACATGCCCGACGGCGGGATGGAGGAAGACTTCCCGCACCTCGCGACGGCCGTCGACTCCGCCATCCGCGCGGGGGAGATGCGGCCCGTGATCCTGGTCGGGATCGAGAACACGCAGCGGCGGCGCGACATGACCGGACCCACGACGGTCGCGCGCGACAGCGCCATCGCGCCGCGCGTGGGCGGCTCCGCCGCGTTCCGCCGCTTCATCGCCGACGAGCTGATGCCGCAGGTGCGCCGGCGCTACCGCACCACCGGCGAGACCGCCATCATCGGCGAATCGCTCGCGGGGCTGTTCATCATGGAAACCTTCTTCCTGCAGCCGGAGCTGTTCGACACCTACATCTCCCTGAGCCCCAGCCTCTACTGGAACAACGAGGAGCTGGTGCGCATGGCGCCCGCGCGCCTGCGCGCACGTCCCCGGCTGCGCGCGGCGCTGTACTTCGCCTCGGCGAGCGACGACATCGGGCCCGAGGCCGGACGGCTGGCGGCCGCGTTCCGCGCGAACGCGCCCCGCGGGCTGCGGTGGGAGTACCAGCCACACCCCGAGCTGAAGCACGCGACCATCTACCGCGGCGAGGAAGCACGGGTGCTGCGCGAGTGGCTCCCGCCGCGCACGCGCCGGCGGGATGCCGCACCCCGCTGAGCCCGCTCGCGGCCAGGCGCCGGATCCACGCGTGGGGGAGGGATCGGCCACGGTGGCGATCGTCGTCGATCCGGATTTCGGAGACCGGCTCGCCGGGCTGGTGCCGCGGATGCCGGTGTGGGTCGCCCGGACGGGGGGCAACGAGGCCGCAATCGAACGGCTCTTCCGACGCTTTCGCGGCGAGCAGCCTGGACCGCTCACCACCTTCGTGGTGGATTCCGGGGCGAGCCGCGAGCACTGGTGCGCCTCGATCCTGGCTACGGTCGACGAGCACCACGGTCCCAGCTCACAGGACCCTCCGTACCGCTCGATCGAGGTGATCGGCACTCCCCTGTCGCCCGCGCTGCGCGGCATCTGCGAGGCGCTTGGATTCGCTTCGTTCCGGGATACCGCCGCCGGGTTTACCGCCACCCGGCCGGCGTGAGATGGACCCTCCTCCGGCCGACGTGTTCGCCACCCTGGACCGGCTGCTGGCGGGCGAGATGGCCCTCGACGACTTCGAGGCGTGGGTGTACGCCACCTCCGCGATCGAAGCCGAGCTCGGCACCCGCGCGTACATGGAGCTGCTCGCGTTCGACTACCGCGGGCGGCACGCGCTCCACGAAGCCGACGGGTTGGTCGGCGCCATCTACGAGCGGCTCCGCCCGGGGATGCTCGTTCGCGACCGGGCGCACCGGCTCGCCTGCGGCCTGCTCCTCGACACGATCCCGCTCCCCGTCGCGGTGGACGGCCTGGCGCGCCTCTACTACCGCGGCCACGAATGGATCCCCACCCTCTTCGTGGGGATCAGCTCGGAGTTCGACGACCTGCCGGACCCGGCGCTGTACCCGCTCTGGGAGCCCGGTGCGCTCGCGGCGCATCTCGAAAGGTGGGAAACGACGCGGCAGCACCTCGCCGCGGCCGCTGCGGACGCCGCCCGGGAGCTCATCGCGGCCGAGTTCCCGGACCGGCCCTGTCCGGGCGCCCCGGAGTCCCCCCGCGCAGCCTGACGCCCCGTCCCCGCTTCGCCCATGCCGACTTCCGCGGTCGCCCCCGTCCCGGTCCTGGCGCTCTCCGGCCCCGTCGGCGTGGGGAAGACGACGGTGCTCTACGAGGTGCACGACGTGCTGGCGTCGCGCGCGGTGCCGCACGCGTGCCTCGAGCGCGACGCGCTCGCCTGCTCCTGGCCCCCGCGCGGGTACTTCAACGAAGACGCCGCCCTGGAGAACCTCGCGGCCGTCTGGGCGAACTTCCGCGCCGCCGGCGCCGGGCGCCTGGTGATCGCCGGGGTGGTGGAGCGCCCGGAGGACCTGGAGGGGTATCGCCGCGCCATCCCGGGCGCGCGCATCACCGTGTGCCGCCTGGCGGCCCCCGAGGCCACCCGCCTCGCGCGCCTGCGCGAGCGCGAGCAGGGCGCGGGGCTCGCGTGGCACCTGGAGCGCACGGTGGAGCTGGAGCGGATCCTCGACGCCGTGCGGCTGGAGGACTACGCCGTGGTGAACGAGGGGCGGCCCCTGCGCGAGATCGCACTCGAGGTCCTCCACCGCGCGGGGTAGCTGGAACCCGGCGGCTCTCTGTGACTCTGCGCCTCTGCGTGAGACGCTTTTGCTACGCTCGGTTCACACGGCGAATTTGCGGATTCGGTATTACAATTACCCGACCCAGGTGATGCTGCCGGCGCTGGTGCTGGGTGCCGCAACCTGGTGGTGGATCGCCAGGTAGTCCCGCATCCCATTCCGGAAGAGGGGCGAGTGCAGGTTCTCGAGACGGAGCGCCTGGTGCTGCGGTGGCTGGGGGATGAGGACGCTGAGTTCATCGTGGAGCTGATGAACGACCCGGACTGGCTGCGCTTCATCGGCGACCGGGGGATCCGCACGGCGGACGATGCGCGCCGGTACGTCGCCACCGGACCCGCCGCCATGATCGCCCGGCTCGGCTTCGGCATGTACGCGGTGGAGCTGAAGGAGACGGGCGCGCCGATCGGGATCTGCGGGCTGGTCGAGCGGGAGTGGCTGGAGGCGGTCGATCTCGGCTTCGCCTTCCTCCCCCGCTTCCGGGGGACGGGGTACGCCCGCGAGGCCGCCGCCGCGACGCTGGACTACGCGAGGACCACGCTCGGCCTCGACGCAATCCTCGCGATCGTCTCGCCGGAGAACCACGACTCCGTGCGCCTGCTCACGAAGCTGGGGATGGACTTCGTCCGCATGGCGCGGCCTCCGGGCGCCGCCGGCGAGGTGTCCATCTACCGGCGGACGTTCGCACCCACGGCCGCGGGCGGCTGATCCCGTACTGGCCGGCGCGAAGGCCAGTCATCCACACCCATTCGCCCACCACACCATGGGCTGCATATTCTGCGAGATCGTGGCGGGGCGGGCGCCGGCCAGCGTGATCTACCAGGACGACGTGCTGATGGCGTTCATGGGGATCCAGCCGACGGCGCCCGGCGAGTGCCTGGTCATCCCCAGGGCGCACATCGACCACTTCACCGACGTCCCCGACGAGGCCGCCCAGCGCATCATCGTCGCCGCCCAGCGCATCGGGCGGGCGATGCGCGCGCTGTTCGAGCCGGAGCGGGTGGGATACCTGGTGCACGGCTACGGCGTGGCGCACGCGCACCTGGTCCTGGTGCCGCAGCACGGACCCCATCACCTGACCTCGGACCGCTGCGCGCGGATCGAGGACGGGCGCGTCGTCTTCGACCTGCGCGGGATTCCTTTCGCCGACCGCGCCACCCTCGACGAGCAGGCGCGTGCGCTCGCCTCCGCCATCACACCCTGAGACTGAGAACCCCGCGATGAGTCCCAACAAGCAGACCGTGCAGACGTACATGGACGCGTTCAGGAGGACGGATCATGCGGAGGTCCTGTCGTGCCTGACGGACGACGTGGAATGGGTGATCCCCGGCTACGTCCACCTTCGGGGGAAGGTCGCCTTCGACGGGGAGATCGAGAACGATGCCTTCGTGGGGAGCCCCACCATCACCGTCACCCGCATGACGGAAGAGGACGACGTAGTCACCGCGGAGGGCAGCGTGCGCTCCGCCAAGCGGGACGGCGGCATGCTGAACGCCGTCTTCTGCGACGTCTTCGTGATGCGCGACGCGAAGATCCGGCAGCTGACCTCGTACCTGATGGAAGTGCCGGTGTAATCCCGTTTCTCCCGGATGGTCGCGCATTCGCCGGCTGTCGAAACTGAACTGGCTCTCACGCAGGTCACAGGGGGCACGGAGGAACTGCACCGTTTCCTCCGTGTCCCCTGTGACCTCCGTGAGAGATTGGCTTGACCCTGCTCGTCGATGCACGGTTAATCGGCCGAATTGTGTGAGAACCCCCACGCACGCGGTCTGCCATCTCTTGACCCTGAGCGCACGCCAGGGATAAGCTTGGGGTCGGCCCGCACGCCAGATGTTCCACCCTCCCCGAACAGTACAAAGGGGTCAGGGCGAATGCGATGCGCTCTGCCATGTCGCTTCGCACTCCGGCGGGCCGAGCTGCTGCTGAAGGAGCGGGAACAGGCTGTGTACCCGGCCACTCTCTTCGAGGTCGACGCTGTACGGTTGCAGCAGGCCGCTGCCGCGGGCGAAGCCAGGGGGCGTCCTTCTGCCAGGCGGTCATCGGCGACCAGACCGAACGACAGCCGCGGAACCCGCGGCTGCACGACCTCTGGACCCGCGGCGGCCTCAGCGACTACCACGAAACGTCGACCAGGGACGATTGCATGCAACACGTCGGTGCCGGGACAGCGCTCCCGGAGGGGGTCATGGAGCCGTTCCTCGACCGGGCGGAGCCACGGGTCGGGCGCGGCCAGGACCGGCGGACCGCGATGACCCGTCTGGCGTACCTGACCTCCTGCCGAGAGCTCGCCCACGTGGAGAGCGCCGGCCACACGGTCATCGACCCGGTGACGGGCGCGTCGCTCGGCTACCGGATGTGCCTGGTCGAGGAGATCTGCCGCGCGCTGACGCGCGGCGACGACTCCGCCCTCGGCCAGGTGGGCCTGGTGGGCGTGTTCACCGACGACGACCCGGCCGAGGTCGAGCACATCTGGTGTGGGCGGCCTCCATGGCGGTCCGATCTCCGGGTTCCCGCGCACGCACAGCGCGCCGAGTGCCCGATCGAGGCGCTTACGCATCACCTATCCTCGCTCTCCTACCGGGCGCTGGTGAGGGCGAAGGCACCCGCGGCGTTGAGGGCGGAGGCCAAGGCCGCGTTCGAGGCCCGGCTGCTGCGGGCGCTGCGCGAGGCCCGCGCGGACGTGCTGGTGTGCGACAGCTACATGCTGATCCTGAGCGAGAATTTTCTGCGGAGCTTCCCCGGGCTCGTGTTGAACATCCACCCCGGCATCACCGACCCGAAGGACCAGGGCTGGCTTCCCGGCGCCACGCCGACCCGGGATGCCTTCACGCGGGCGCGCTACGGATACGTGATCGTCGACGACAAGCACGCGGTCCCGCATCCGGCAGGGCGGGCGATCCGCGTCGAGTACGAAGGCCGGCTGCGTGACGCGATCGACGTGGGAGTGATCGGCCGATCGGGCGTCACCTGTCACCGGGTCACCGCGATCGTGGACGGCGGGCCCATCGTCTCCGAGGCGATCTACAACTTCGATCCCGCCAGGGCGTCCGAAGAACAGATCCGGACGTGGAACTACCCGCTCAAGCTCCCGGTGCTCACCGCCGCCCTCCACGTGCTGGGCATCTGACGACCCGCACGACTGTGCATTCCGAGAACCTCGTACTGAAAAGTCTCACACGGAGTCAACGGAGGAAACGGAGGACAGATGGGCTGTTCTCCGTTGACTCCGTTGACTCCGTGTGAGGCCTTTCTGTTTGGCTGAATGCACAGTCAACCTGCAGAAATGGTATCAGTTTCGGTGGACGACGAATGCACAACCCTTCGGAGGAAGGCGGCGGAGATGCGCGCGTGAGCGGCACCGGCACCGCGGCGTTCCTGGAGCTGGTGGCCGGGCGGCAGGGCCACTTCCGCCTCGAGTCCGGCCATCACGGCGGGCTCTGGCTCGACCTGGACCCGCTCTTCTCCGACCCGCGGCGCGTGGCGCCGTTCGTCACCGCGCTCGCCGACGCGCTCCGGGGGCACGACGCGCAGGCGGTGTGCGGCCCGCTGGTGGGCGGAGCGTTCCTCGCGCAGCTCGTCGCGCGCGAGCTGGGGGTGGCGTTCTGCTTCACCGAGCGGGTGATGCCGCCGCACGCCGACGGGCTGTACCGGGCGCGCTACCGCCTCCCGCCGGGGCTTGCGGAGCGCGTCCTCGGCCAGCGCGTCGCCATGGTGGACGACGTGATGAGCGCGGGATCGGCGCTGCGGGGAACGTGGGAAGAGCTGCGGTCGCACGGCGCGGTGCCCGTGGCCGCCGGCGCGCTGCTGGTGCTCGGCTCGGCCGGCGCCGACTTCTTCGCCGAGCGCGGGATCGCCGTCGAAGCCGTCGCCCGCGACGAGTACGCGCTCTGGCACCCGGACGCGTGCCCCCTCTGCGCCGCCGGCGTGCCGCTCGAAGACGTGGCCGCGCCCCCGGCGTGACGGCTGCAGCCCACATTCAATCTCTGGTTTCGGCGCGATGGGTACGCTACGTTGGGTCGTTCCCGATGCCGGTTGTGCACCTTCATCCGGAGGCTACCCATGGCAAAGCTGCGGCTCGCCCTCGAGGACCTGTCGGTGGAGTCCTTCGACTCCACGCCCTCGCGCCACCCGGCAAGCGGGACGGTGCGCGGCCAACAGGAGACCGAGACCTGCTTCAACACCGCGTGCGGGACCTGCTACACGGTGGAATACTACTGCGGCGAATCGAACGACGGGACCTGCGACGGTACGCTCTGCGTCCGGACCTGCGGCCCCGGGGAGTGCCCGGTGACCTACGACGCGACCTGTCCCTCCCCTTGCCGCACGCAGGGCGTCTACTGCTGACGCGCCAGGCGCCGTGAAGGGCGGTTGCCGCTCGCCGCGAACGATCCGGCAATCATCCCCCGCACCGCGCGCGCTCCGCCACGAAGCGCTCCACGCGGTGCGGGTCCACGGGCTGAAGACCGCACCGGAGCTCGACGATCCCGATCCGTCGGAGCGCCACCGGTCCAGGCACCGTGAGAGGACGTTCAGAGATGGCAACCGAGCGCGGGGACGAAATGCCGGCGGACGACGACCAGCGCTTCTTCGACGAGGAGCGGTCGCGCCTGGAGCGGGCGTACCTCGCGGGCGCCAATCCACGCCAGCAGTCCGGCTTCGGGCGCGACGCGCGCGACTGGGAGCGCTTCCGGCGGCCGGTGGTGGCGCCCATCGCGCACGACGGCACCTTCCTGGACGTCGGGTGCGCGAACGGCCTGCTGATGGAAGACGTGGTCCGCTGGGCGGCCGAGGAGGGCCACGCCGTCGAGCCGTACGGCCTCGACATCTCGGAGCAGCTGGCGGAGCTGGCGCGGCGGCGCCTCCCCGTGTGGCGCGACCGGATCTTCGTCGGCAACGCCCTCTCCTGGGAGCCGCCCGCGAGGTTCGACTACGTGCGGACGGAGCTGGTGTACGTGCCGGACCACCGGCGGCGGGAGTACGTGGAGCGGCTGCTGGAGCGCGTGGTCGCCCCCGGCGGGCGGCTGATCGTCTGCGCGTACGGGAGCTCGCGGCCGGAGGGCGCCCGCGCGGAGCCCCTGGCCGGCGAGCTCCGCGACTGGGGCTTCCGCGTAGACGGCGTCCACGAGGTCGTCAGCCCGGAGCACGGCTTCGTGATCACGCGGGTGGTCTCGGTCGCCGGATAGAGGCTGCAGCCCCAGTCAACAGAATGGACTCACACGGAGTCAACGGAGTCAGCGGAGTTGTTCTCCGTTGACTCCGCTGACTCCGTGTGAGGATCTTCCGTGGCAGTGTCTCCGATTCGCCGCCATTTGCCTGATCCGGCATGACTCCATCCATCCGCCTCGCCACGCCGGCCGACGGCCCCGCGCTGGCCGACATCTACCGCCCCGCGGTCGTGGACTTCGCCACCTCGTTCGAGCTGGAGCCGCCGGACGGGGCCGAGATGGCGCGGCGCATCGCGCGGGTGATGGAGCGCACGCCGTGGCTGGTGTGCGAGCGCGACGGCGTGGTGCTCGGCTACACCTACGCGGGCCCGCACCGCGACCGCCCCGCCTACCAGTGGTCCGCCGAGGTGTCGGCCTACGTGCACGGCGACGCCCGCCGGCTGGGGGTCGGGCGGGCGCTCTACACCTCGCTCTTCGCGGCGCTCGCGGCGCAGGGCTTCCGCAGCGCCTACGCGGGGGTCACCCTGCCGAACCCGGCGAGCGTCGGCCTGCACACCGCCGTCGGCTTCACGCCGGTCGGCGTGTTCCGCGGCGTCGGCTACAAGCACGGCGCGTGGCACGACGTCGCCTGGTTCGAGCGCCCCCTGGCCCCGCGCGACGCAGCCCCGGCGCCGCCCCGCCCGCTGCGCGACTGCCGCCACGATCCCGCGTTCGTCGCCGCGCTCGACACCGGGACGCGGTTTCTCGCGTAGAGTATAGCCGGCGGCGAGGCGCACCCGTCCTCGCGGCCTGTTTCCCGGTATGGAGACGCAATCGATGGATCTGCCGGTATTGACCTATCCGTGGGTTTTCATCGGCGCCGTGCTCCTCCTCAACGTGCCGATAGGCTACTGGCGCGCGGGGAGCCTGGTCGCGGCGGACCGGATCTCGGAGGACGAGCGCCGCCGGTTCGCGGCCGGCGTCGGCCTCACCATCGCGGGCTACGCGCTCGCCGCCACTGCGATCCAGGCGGCGAGCGGCATCGAGAACTTCTTCTGCCTGCTGGCCCTCCCTCCGCGCACGGTCTGGGGCACGCTCTTCTGGGCGCTGCAGGCAGCCGTGACCGTCGCGCTGCTCTGGTGGGTGTGGCGTGGCCGCGGGGCGGAAGTCCTCGCCCGGAACGGCCCGGCATATACCCGGGGGTCTGTCACGCGCACGGAATACACGCCGGAGAAGGTGCGCCTCTGGGTCGCGCTGCTCGTCGCCGTCTCGACGCTGGGCGGGGCGGCGCAGCTCGCCTTCATGTCCACGGGCGAGCTCTTCGGTCAGTGTGTTCGATGACGGGATGAACGGCGCCTCACCCAGAGACGCGGAGCCGCAGATCCTTCAGGATCCGGGCGCGGTGACGTTCAGCGGCGCCAGCCGGGTCGGCGCGCTCTCCAGCGTCCACCCGCCGTCGGCCGAGCGCGTGAGGGTGCCGGTGAAGGGGCCCAGGTCGCGGCGGCGCCACCAGAGGCCCGTCCTCCGCTTCGTCGCCGCGTCGGTGAACCAGTACTGCCAGAGAACGGTGCGCACCATCGCGGGCGGCCTGCCATGGAAGGGGTCGCCCGCGAACAGCTTCAGCACGTCCGGGCTCCCCTCCACCAGCCGCTGCTGCGCCAGCACCACCCACTGCGACTGCTCCCACGGCCCCAGCGACGCGAACCACAGGTTCCACTCGAAGCGCGGCTGGTAGGGCGCGTAGATCCCCGGCGCCGCGCGCGGGTCCTGCGGCTTGTAGCGGAACGGGTACGCGATCCACGTCCGCCCGTCGCGGCTCCCCTGGAACTCGATCTCGTACCGCGCCGGCGTCATCACCGCGAAGAGGCCGTACGCGTTCGCCACGCGGAACGGCCCCAGCAGGCGCACCGGCGCGCCGAGCGGCCCCAGCCCTCCCACCGAGCGCAGGAGGAACGCCGCCACCGTCACGTACAGCGCGACTCCCAGCGCCCCCGCCTCCACCCTCCGCCACCAGACGCGAGGCGGCCGCGGCGGATCGGCCGGCGGCGCCGGGAGCGGGAGGCGCAGCCGCGCGAGCACCCGGTCGTCGAGGAGGAGCACGCCGAGCGCCAGCACCAGGTAGTTGAGGAAGGCGTAGTTGGCGGTGGCGATGATCCCCACCTGGAGCGCCGTCACCACCGCGCAGCAGGCGATGCGGAAGCGCCGCGGGAGGAAGAGCGCCCACACCACGACGAGCTCCACCACCAGGGTGAAGACCACGGTCGCCGCATGGTACCCGTGCGGGAAGTGCTGCACGTACCAGCCGAGCCAGGTGGGGAGCGGGCCGTTCTGGTAGTACTCGTCCATCGCGGTCAGGTCGCGCCAGTGCGGGTCGCCGCTGGCGAGCTTCACCACCCCGGACTCGAAGTAGATGCGGAACCACTCCCAGCGCAGCATGAACAGGCTGAGCCGCGACGGCGGGTCCGCCGCGCCGAGCCCCGGGCGGATGCCGCGCGGCGCGAAGAAGCAGGAGATGAACCCGGCCTCCAGCAGCATCCCGTCGGACTGGTAGCTCGAGAAGTCCTGCAGCGCGGCGACGCACGACAGGAAGAGGAGCGTGCAGACCGCCACCGCCGCGCGCGGCCACACGTTCGCGACGAGCAGGAGCGAGGCGGCGATCCCGGCGCCCACCACCAGCGTGAGCGCCAGGTCGCCGGAGCCGAGCCAGAAGAGCGTGGGCGCGTACCAGACCCGCTCGACCGGGCCGAGGACATCTGCTACCTGGCGGAGGTACGCGCCGGCCGGGAGAATGCCCCGCGGGCCGATCAGCCCGTGGAGCTGGAAGGCGAAGGAGTAGAAGGCCGAGAAGAAGATCAGCCCCAGCGCGCGCAGGAAGATCCACCGGGGCCAGAGGGCTCCGGGCGAGGGCTCGGGTGGGTCGGAAATGAAGGCGCCCAGTCTCATCGGCATCGTGCGGAGCAAGCGCCGTGCACGGCGAATGGCGCCTCCGGCCGGAGCCCGGACGAGCCGGCCGGGGGGAGCTCCGGAGACGACGTAACGATTCAGGCGGGGTTGGGCGAGGCACTGGACGGCGCGACAAAACGTGGGTATATATCTGCTACCTCGCCACGCACCACGCCGGTGTCCCGCTCCAGTGCGGTGGCCATGCACCGGTTGAACCTACGATGGCGTCCCCGCCCGGCGTCGAGCCCCTGGAGCCGGCTCGCGAGGGTGGTTCCACTCCGGACGCCGACGGGAGTCCACCGGACCCCCGGATCCCCCTGCACCCGACCCATGCCCAGACCCGCCTCCACAGGCGCCCGTTCCGGCGTCGTGCAGCTCGCCGCGGCGCTCGCCGCCGTGACGCTCGCGGCCTGCTCCGACCGGCAGCCGCTCGCCGCCCACGACCCCTCCGCCGCGCCCGTCACGCAGGCGCTCCAGGCCTTCGAGTGCACCGGCAGCATCTCGTCGGGCACGGTGAGCTGCAAGGAGCTCGGTCCGAAGGCCGGCCAGGCCTCGGGGGTGCTGATCGGCGGGCAGAACTCGAACCTGAAGCTCACCTCCAGCAACCTGAGCTACAACTCGGGGACGGGGCTCGTCCAGTTCGACGTCACCGTGCAGAACCTGATGAACGAGGCCATCGGCACCCCCGACGGCACCGTGGCCGACCCGGACGGGATCCAGGTGTTCTTCTCCAGCGGGCCCAACGTGACCAGCGGCAGCGGGACCGTCGCCGTGTCGAACGCGGACGGGACCGGCACCTTCACCGACGTCAACCAGCCGTACTTCGCCTACCACGAGATCCTGGCGCACAACGCGGTCTCGTCGGCCAAGACCTGGCAGATGCAGGTCACGGGTCAGGTCTCCACCTTCAGCTTCATCGTGTACGTGGAGACCGACGTGCAGTACCTGCTGGTGATCAACGAGGTGATGGCGAACCCCCCGGCGGCGGCCAACCCGTCCAATCCGGCCAACCCGGACCTGACCGCCGAGTGGTTCGAGCTCTACAACGCCGGCACCCGCCCGGTGAACCTGCAGAACCTGGTGATCGCCGACTCGGCGGCCTCGGGACGGCGGCCGTACCACCTGATCAGCGCCTCGCTGGTGGTGCCCTCGGGCGGGTACGTGGTGCTGGGGAACAGCGCCAACACCTCGCAGAACGGCGGGGTGACGGAGAACTACTCCTACGGCGGCGCGCTGGCGCTGGCCAACAGCCTCGACGCCGTGAAGATCGCGCGGGTGTACGGCACCGACACGCTGACCATCGACCGCACGCAGTACTCCAACGCGGCCATCTCGGCGCAGGACGGGATCACCCGCGAGCTGAAGAACCCGGCGCTGGACAACAGCAACATGGACGGCAGCAACTGGGCGAGCGCCCTCGTCACCGCCGTCTTCGGCACCGGCGGCCGCGGCACGCCCGGCGCCCAGAACTCCACCTACACGCCCTGACCCACCGATGAACACGCCATCCAACCCGGCCGCCCTTCCCGCACCGGCCTCGCGCGAGCCCTGGGAGCTGCCCACCGTCACCTCGCTCCCGCGGCTGACGGAGCTCACGCTGGCCACCGGCGGCGGCATCCCCGGCGACATCGACATCGGCGGCGGGAGCACCGTGATCCCCTGATCCGGCCGGCACCGCAACGGCGTCTCACACAGCCCACAGAGACGCGGAGACGCAGGGAGAGCCGCCGTGCCTCCCCGCGTCTCCGCGTCTCTGCGTGAGACCCGGTCTTTCAGCCGGGGAAGCGGCGGGCGACGGTCATGTGGTAGACGGGCTGCATGTTCTCCATCATCACGTGCAGCGCGTGCTGGTCGCGCAGCTCGGCGATGGCGCGGCCGAGCTCGGCCTGCAGCACCTTCGCGTGCTCCTTCCCCACCGCCTCCAGCATCTCCCGCTCATGCTCCAGCGCCGCGTCACCGGCGGGACGCGGGTCCGCGGGAACGGCGAAGCGCTCGTGCGACACGTCCACCGTGGTGCCGAACTCGTGCGCGCTGACGGTGCGCGACGCGTACGAGTTCGTCTTCCTCAGGTCCGCCTGCGTCTCGTCGGTGCGCAGCGCGGAGGTCACCTTCATCCGGTAGCGCGGAAGGCCCAGCCGGTCGAGCCGCGCGTGGAAGCGGCGGCCGAGCTCCACCAGCATCGCCCGCGCGTCCGGCGTGACGAAGGGCACCGAGTGGTCCATGTCGCGCAGCACCCAGTACGCGGTGCTGTCGCCCAGCGGCACCAGCCGCCCCGCGCGCGCCAGCGCGTCGATCCGCGCCTGGTTCCCCGCGCGGATCCCCAGGCGGCGCGCGGTGGCGATCTGCTCCGCGTTCACGTCCTGGCGCAGCTCCGACACCTCGCGCGCGCCGAGCGGCCGGGCACGCTCGAACGCCGCGCGCACGGAATCGACGCGCAGCGGCGGAGGCGGTGGAGGCGGCGGCACCGGCTGCGGCGCGGCCCGGGGCGCCCGCGGCTCGCGCGCAGCGGCTTCCGGCGGCTTGCCGCGCCCGCAGCCGGTCGCGGCGAACGCCAGGGTCAGTCCCATGATCATCGGGCAGAATCGCATGTTTTCGGACGGGGGCCAGATGCATGCCACCCTCCCCGCGCCCTCTCTGCGCCTCCGCGTTTCCGCGTGAGACCTCATGCTGGCGCGGGGGACGCGCGGGGCGCACAATGTAGAGGCACGCTGCAGGGCCATCGATCTCGACCCATCAAAAACAAACAGGAGAGGGCTCGTGCGCATCGGAAGAATCCGCGAGATCTGGCGGTACCCGGTGAAGTCGATGGCGGGGGAGGCGCTCGACGCCAGCAGCGTGGGCCCAGGCGGCATCCCCGGCGACCGGGGGTGGGCGACGCGCGACGAGGGCGCCGGCGAGCTGCGCGGCGCGAAGCAGCTCCCGAAGCTGATGCAGTGCTCGGCGCGCTACCGCGACCCGCCCGAGAGCGCGAACGGCGGGGTGCCGCACGTGGACATTACCCTGCCAGACGGCTCGCGCACGGCCAGCGACGACCCCGAGGTCGAGGCGCGGCTCTCCGAGCTGCTGGGGCGGCGCATCACCCTCTGGCCGCTGCGCCCCGCCGAAGACCGGGCGCACTACAAGCGCGCCGACCGCATGGGGGCGTTGATGGCCCGCATCAGCCGCTTCGGGCCGATCCGGCCGCACCTGACGAAGATCGTCCGCTTCGCGGGGCTGGACGGGACCGTGCGCGAGGCGTTCTCCCGCGAGCCGGACGAGGCGATTCCCGAGCTGGCCGACATCCCCTCGGAGCTCTTCGAGTTCACCACGCCCCCGGGGACCTACTTCGACCTCGCGCCTCTCCACCTGCTCACCACCGCGTCGCTGGCCGCCATGGAGCGCGTCAACCCGTCCGCCGCGTGGGACGTGCGGCGCTTCCGCCCGAACTTGGTGGTGGAGACGGAACCCGGCATCGAGGGGCTGGTCGAGGCCGAGTGGAGCGGCCGGAAGGTGCGGGTGGGCGGATTGACGCTGGATTGCTGGATCCCCGCCGTGCGCTGCGGGATGACCACCCAGGCGACCGGGGAGCTGCCGAAGGACCCGTCCGTCCTGCGCAGCATCGTCCGCGACGCGGGGCAGAACCTGGGCATCTACGGCGCCGCCGCGAACACCGCCCGCGTGGCCGTGGGCGACGAGGTGGAGCTGCTGTGACGGGAGATCGGAGGCACCGTGGCTGAGGCGAGCGCGACCTGGCGGGTGCAGGTCGGAGACCGGGAGACGACGGCGGTCCACGACGCGCCCGCAGCCGACTCGGGGCCGCGCGTGGTGTTCGTCTGCGCCCACGGCGCGGGCGGCAACAGGGACGACCGCGGGATGCTCGCGGTGCGCGACGCGCTGACCGCGCGGGGGCTGCACCTGGTCCGCTTCAACTTCTTCTACAAGGAGAAGGGCTCGGGCCGCCCCGACCCCATGCCGCTGCTGCAGGAATGCGTGGCCGCCGTGGTCGCGCGCGCCCGCGAGGAGCTCCGCCCCGACCTGCTGATCATCGGCGGGCGGTCGATGGGCGGCCGCGCGGCCTCGATGCTCGCCGCGGACGGCTTCGCCTGCGACGGCCTCCTCCTCCTCGCCTACCCGCTCCACCCCGCGGGGCAGCCGGAGAAGCTGCGCGACGCGCACCTGCCCTCCATCGCCGTGCCGGTGCTCTGCTTCAACGGCACGCGCGACGACCTCTGCCGCCCCGACCTGATGGAGGCGGTGCTGAGGCGGGTGCAGCCCACCTTCACCATGCACTGGCTGGAGGGCGCCGACCACAGCTTCCACGTCCTCAAGTCCTCCGGCCGCACCGACGCGCAGGTGCTCGACGAGGTCGGCGACGCCACCCGCGCCTGGGTCGCCGGCCCTGTCGGCGCAGCCGGCGCGCAACGCGACCGCTGACGAACCGCGCCGCGGGGTGTAGATTCGCTCGCCGCAAGGACCCCTCCTTGCGTTTCATGTTCTCTCACGCCCGTGGAGGATGCGATGCCGAAGCTCTCGCTGCTCCTGCTCTCCGCCCTCGCCGCCGCCTGCACGCCGATGGCGGCCACCGCCCCCTCCCCGGCCCCGTCCGCGCCGATGGCGGCGCCCATGGCGATGGGAGGCGGCTTCCCCACGGCGACGTACACCACCACGATCGTAGCCGGCGACGTCCCGGCCTCGGCGCCGGCCGAGGAGCGTGACGCAATCGTCGGCGCGTGGACGATCGCGTTCGGGAGCAACGGGCATGCGACGGTCTCCGTCAACGGCCGGCAGGTGGTCGACGCCCCCTTCCAGGTGAACGGCAACCAGCTCGTGCTGACCGACGACAGCGGCGAGTACGCGTGCCACAGCACCGCGCACTACCAGTGGCACGCGACGCAGACCGAGCTGCACCTCATCAAGGGAGAGGACAGCTGCGCCGGCCGCTCGGTGGTGCTGACGGCGCACGCGCTGGTGCGGCAGTAGCAAAAGCATCTCACGCCGAGACGCAGAGACACGGAGAAGCCAGGTGGTTCTCTTCGTGTCTCTGCGTCTCTGCGTGAGGAAGTCTTTTTCCAGACCTGCGATGAGGATGAGGAGATGGAGGAGATCCGCATCGTCCCCACCGGCGAGGAATACGTCGAGGGCTTCCACGCGGCGGTGGACGTGGTCGCGCGCGAGCGCAGGTACCTCGCGCTGGTGGAGGCGCCGCCGCTGGAGGCGTCGCGCGCGTTCGCCCGGGCGGTGCAGGCGGACGGCGGCGTGCACCTCGTCGCGGTCGCGCCGGGAGACCGCGTGGTGGGCTGGTGCGACGTCCACCGCAGCCCGCGCGAGGGCTTCCGCCACGTGGGGCACCTGGGAATGGGGCTCCTCCCCGGCTATCGCGGCCGCGGCCTCGGCCGGCGCCTGATGGAGGCCGCCATCGCGCGGGCGTGGGAGGCGGGGCTGGAGCGCATCGAGCTCGAGGTGTTCGCGTCCAATTCCCCCGCCCGGGCGCTGTACGAGAAGCTCGGATTCGTCACCGAGGGGGTGAGGCGCCGCGCGCGGAAGCTGGATGGCCGCTACGACGACAACGTGTTCATGGCGCTCCTGCGCGAGTGAACGCGTCTCGCCGCGAGACAGGGACGGCGAACAGCGCCTCGCACGGGGACGCGGAGGCGTGGGGAAAGCCACGGCGGCTCTCATCCGTGGTACCGAATCCGACAAAAGACTTATCTCACACGGGGTCACCAGAGGTACCAGAGAACTGCTTTTCTCCGGTACCTCTGGTGACTCCGTGTGAGATCCGCCGTTTCTTTCGAGCAATCATATGTGCGGATCTGGTGCGAGACCGTGTTTTGCGTGGACTCGCGCGCGTCGGTGGTCGCCTTTCGCACCCTGCACCGCGGGAGGAAATCGTGCGCGGTTCCCGGGCTGTGCTGATCATGCTCTCCACCGCGCTGGCTGCCTGCGGCGGCTCGGCGCGCCTCCCCCTCGCGGCGGGGATCGGGCCCGCGCCCGCCCTGCCGGAGCCCGAGAAGGCCCTCATCCCCACCGTCCACGTCGCCCCCGCCCTGGGGTGGCACTACGGCGCGCGGCCGAGGGCCGTCCAGGGGACCGCCGTGAACGCCTTCGCCACGGGGCTCCGGCATCCGCGCTGGCTGTACGTGCTCCCCAACGGCGACGTGCTGGTGGCCGAGACCAACGCGCCCGTCCGCCCCGACGACGGCAAGGGGATCAAGGGCTTCTTCTTCCGGATGTTCCAGAAGCGGGCGGGGGGCGCCGTCCCCAGCGCCAACCGCATCACCCTGCTGCGCGACGCCGACGGCGACGGGGTGGCGGAGGTGCGCTCGGTGCTGCTGCAGGGGCTGAACTCGCCCTTCGGGATGGCGCTGGTGGGGAACGACCTGTACGTGGCCAACGCCGACGGCGTGGTGCGCTTCCCCTACACCCCCGGCCAGACGCGCATCACCGCCGCCGGCACCCCGGTGGCGCCGATGCCGGGGGGGACCATCAACCACCACTGGACCAAGAACGTCGTCGCCTCGGCCGACGGGTCGAAGCTGTACGTGTCGGTGGGCTCCAACAGCAACGTGGCCGAGAACGGGATCGAGGCGGAGGACGGGCGCGCGGCGATCTGGGAGGTGGACCTGCGCACCGGCAGTCGGCGCGTGTTCGCGAGCGGGCTGCGCAACCCGGTGGGAATGGCGTGGGAGCCGGAGACGGGGATGCTGTGGGCCGCGGTGAACGAGCGCGACGAGCTGGGGAGCGACCTGGTGCCCGACTACATGACCTCGGTGCGCGACGGGGGGTTCTACGGCTGGCCCTACAGCTACTACGGCCAGCACGTGGACGAGCGGGTGAAGCCGCCCCGCCCGGACCTGGTGTCGCGGGCCCTGGTGCCGGACTACGCGCTGGGCCCGCACACCGGCTCGCTGGGGCTGGCCTGGTCCGGCGGGAACACGCTCGGACCGCAGTTCGCGCGCGGGATGTTCGTGGGGCAGCACGGCTCGTGGAACCGACGCCCCTTCAGCGGCTACCGCGTGATCTTCGTCCCCTTCGCCGGCGGAAAGCCGGCCGGCGACCCGGTGGAGGTGCTCACCGGCTTCGTGAACGCCCGCGACGAGGCGCAGGGCCGCCCCGTCGGCGTGGCCATCGACCGCCGCGGCGCCCTGCTGGTGGCGGACGACGTGGGGAACACCGTCTGGCGCGTGGCCGCGGCGCCATAAACGGCCGTCTCACGCAGAGACACGGAGGGCGCGGAGAAGCCGTGGTGGCTTCCCTGCGCCCTCTGCGTCTCCGCGTGACACCAGCTTACCTGGCGAGCGCGGCAGGTGCTTGACTGACGCGTGATTCAGCCCCTACTTCATCGACACGCCTTGCGCTCCCACGGAGGAGGATGATTCAGAATCTCCGGTTCAAGAACTACCGCGTGCTGCGAGATGCCGAGCTTCCGCTTGGCCCCTTCACCCTGCTTGTCGGTCCGAACGGGAGCGGCAAGAGTACCGTGCTGCATGGGCTCCGCTCGTTGCGCGCGTCTGCCGAAGGGAAGATAATCGGATTTAAAACGGTGACTTCGCTGGCTAACTCGCGCGAACCAGCATCTATCGAAGTGACTTTCGCTCGCGAGTTTCCAGTTTCCGACGCAGGTGTGGAGTGGCGTCCTAATGGCGTTGGGGCGCTCAGAGCTGGCGACAGTGAAGCAATGCGTTCGCATGTCATTGACTTTTTTAGGAGGGTCCGCACCTACTCCCTCGACGAAAAGACTATCATCAAGCCTGTGCACCTTACACCTGAGATCGAGCTACTTGAAGATGGCGGAAATCTCGCTGGAGTGCTGGACCGGCTGCGGGACCGCAGTCCAGAGAATTTCGAATCGTACAACGAGGAAGTGGCTGCGCTGTTCTCAGAATTTGATCGGGTGCTATTTGATACGCCTGAGGATGGATTTCGGGGCTTCATGCTTCGCACCAAGGCGGGACATCATGCCGTTCCGGCCCGCGACCTATCGCAGGGAACCGTTCTCGCGTTGGCCCTGCTCGCGCTGACGCACCTTGAGACGCCGCCGTCGATGATCTGCATCGAGGAGCCGGATCGTGGGATCCATCCCCGACTCTATCGCGAGATCCGAGATGCGCTTTACCGGTTGAGCTACCCAGAGCAATTCAGCCTGGACCGGCCACCCGTACAGGTGCTGATCACGTCGCACTCGCCCTACATGCTCGACCTGCACCGTGACCATCCCGAGGAAGTGGTCATCGCGGAGAAGGTAGGGTCGGAAGGCACGTTCTCACGATTGGCCGATCGGGAAGATCTGGAAGACCTGCTCAGCGAGGCGACGCTCGGTGAGATCTGGTACAGCGGCGTGCTCGGCGGAGTCCCCGCCGGGACATGAAGGTCGCCATCCTCAGTGAGTCGCCGGCAGATGAGGCTGCGATTCGCATCTTTGTGGAGGGCCTGCTCGAGCGGCCAACCGAGCATGTGGGCTACAAGGGACTTCGTTCCCGTGGCTGGCCCTCGGTGCGAAATGTCTTCGGTGTAGTCTACAAGGATCTGTGGTACCAATCGGATGCAGAAGCGTTGATCACGGTCGTAGACTCCGATGAAGCGGCCATCCACCACCCCTCGCACAAGGAGCCGGTCGGACCGAAGCCGTGTCGGCTTTGCGAGTTACGGCAGGTCGAGAGCCGAGTTCGCCGCGAGCTACGGCCGATCGCGGGGCGGGCACCCCTGCGAGTTGGAATTGGGATCGCTACGCCCGCTATCGAGGCGTGGTACGCCGTTGGCCTCAATCCGCACGTCAACGAACCGACATGGGTTCAGGCGCTCGCGTCCCGTCGGTTTCCGTATACCAAGGCGACGCTCAAGAAACTGGTCTACGGGACTGACAGGCCGGCCCTGCAATTGGAGACGGAGCGCGCGACGGCTGCCGCACGAAGGCTGACGGAGAGCCTCGATGAACTGGTCGAACGGTTCCCGAACGGCTTCGGGCCGTTGGCAAGCGAGATCCGTTCGTGGAAGTGATCTGAGGTCGGCGCGGTGCGCGCGCGCCGCGCGTCACGAGAGACGCAGAGAGGGCGCAAGGAAGCCGCAGTGGCTTCCCTGCGCCCTCTGCGTCTCCGCGCGAGCCCTTATCGTTTCCCCGGGGAGGCGGCGACGTCGGCGGGCTCATCGGAGGGCTCGTCCGCGCCGATCGCGTTCGGGTTGGGCTCGGTGTCCTTCGGGGGATGGAGGAGCGAGAAGGCCACGGAGGCGAGCAGCACGCCGGCCACCACCAGCAGCGACACCAGCGTGTTCACGTGCACGTGGAACATGGTCGCCAGCATCTTCCCGCCGATGAACACCAGCACCACCGACAGCCCCAGCTTGAGGTACTGGAAGCGGTCGATCACGCTCGCCAGCATGAAGTAGAGCGAGCGCAGGCAGAGGATGGCGAACACGTTCGAGGTGAACACCAGGAACGGGTTGCGCGTGACCGCGAAGATGGCGGGGATGGAGTCGACCGCGAAGATCAGGTCGGTGGTCTCCACCAGCACCAGCACCACGAAGAGCGGCGTGGCCACGCGCCGGACGCGCCCCTCCACCGTCTCGCGGGAGAAGAAGTGCTTCCCCTCGTAGTCGCCGGTCACCGGGAGGAAGCGCCGCACCAGCTTGAGCGCGGGGTTCGACTCGGGCTCGAACTCTACGTCCTTCTGCGTGGCCATGCGGATCCCGGTGAACACCAGGAAGGCGCCGAACACGTAGATGATCCACTCGAAACGCTGCAGCAGCACCGCGCCCGCGCCGATCATCACCCCGCGGAACACCAGCGCCCCCAGCACCCCCCAGAAGAGCACGCGGTGCTGGTACTTCGCCGGCACCGCGAAGTAGTTGAAGATGAGGACGAAGACGAAGATGTTGTCGACCGAGAGCGCCAGCTCGATCAGGTAGCCGGTGACGAACTCGATCGCGTGCCGGGGCCCGCCCACGATGTCGGTGGGCAGGTCGTGGTGGTAGATGAGGAAGGCGAAGATCCCCGCCAGCACCACGGTGACGGCGCTCCACCGCGCCGCCTCGCGGATGGAGATGACGTGCGCCTTGCGGTTGAAGATGCCGAGGTCCACCGCCAGGAGGACCAGCACCACCGCCAGGAACCCCACCCACGCCAGCACGTGTGTCGCCAACGCCCGTCTCCTTTCGCGCTCGCCGCGTCCCGACGCAAAGGGGCGAGACCTTCGCCCGCAACGGACGCCCTGAGGCTTCCGCTCCGCAACGAAGGTCTCGCCCTGAACGGGGCGCGCATCCGCGCCCGCCGCTCCCAACCGGACCGTGCGGGGGTGAGCCCGCAGTCTTGACGATCCGGCCGCCGGGTTGTCTCGCCCGGTGAGCTACTCCCCTTCCGTGGTGTACGTCCAACCTACCGCGCAACTTCCCTGCCGTCAAACCTCCCGCCTCCTACCGTACACGCCCGCCGCCCCCGTGTTTCACCTCTCCACGTCTCCACGCCTCCGCGTCTACGTGTGATACCAGGTTGCAGAGCTTCGATCAGGACCACGTCGTCCAAACCGAATGTCTCACACGGAGTCAACGGAGTCAGCGGAGTTGTTCTCCGTTGACTCCGTTGACTCCGTTGACTCCGTGTGAGCTCTTCCATTTAAGTCGGGGACCCCGAACGATTCTCGGCAACGTGGGATGAGACGCCGTTCAGGCGCTCTCGGATGCGGGTACGGCCGGGAGGGTGAAATGGACCGTGGTGCCCTCGCCCAGGCGGCTCTCGAGCCAGATGCGCCCCCCGTGCGCCTCCACGATGCCGCGGGCGATGGGGAGGCCGAGGCCCACGCCGCGCCGGTCGGGGCCCGCCTGGCGGAAGCGGTCGAACACGTGCGGCTGCTGCTCGGGGGCGATCCCCACGCCGGTGTCGGCCACCGCGAACCACTGCTCGCCCTCCCCGCTCCCCGCCGTGATGCGGACCTCGCCGCCGGGGTCGGTGAACTTCACCGCGTTGCCGACCAGGTTCCAGAGCACCTGCACCACCCGGTCCGCGTCGGCGAGCACCGGGAGCGGCTCCCCCGGCTCGGCGGCGAGCGACACGCCGCGGGCCACGGCCAGCGGGTGCAGCAGGCGCACCGCCACCGACACCAGCGTGCGCCCGTCCACCGGCGAGCGGTCCAGCGGGATGCCGCCGCTCTCCTCCATCCGCGACACGTCGAGAAGGTCGGTGATCAGCCGGTTGGTCTGCTCCACCGAGCCCACGATCTGCCGCAGGTTGTCTTCCATCCACGGCTCCAGCGTGCCCCCGGGCGCCATGTCCAGGAGCATGCTGGCGTTCAGCAGGATGGAGGCGAGCGGGTTGCGCAGGTCGTGCGACACCACCGCCAGCACCGCCTCGCGGGCGCGGATGGCCTGCTGCGCGAGGGTGTAGAGGCGCGCGTTGTCGATGGCCAGGGCGGCGCGGCGCGCCACCTCTTCCACCAGCGCCACGTCGGGGGCGCGGTAGCGCCGCCCCGAGTCCGACGCCGCCAGGGTGATGGCCCCCAGCACCCGCCCCCGCGCCGCCAGCGGGGCGATGATGTACGACCTGAGGTCGAGCCTGGCCAGGCGGCCGCGGTGGTCGTCGTCGTGCGCGATCACCTCCACCATGTCGGGGGTGAAGTCCGACACCAGCAGCGGCATCCCCGAGCGGATCACCCGCAGCACCGGGTGGTGGGTGAGGTCGGCGTCGTCGGCCTCGGGGGGGTGCTGGGTGTTGGTGTAGAGGATCTTCTCCTTCTCCGGGTCCACGTGCGCGCGGGCGATGCGCCGCAGGCCCCCGTTCGGCTCGGCCTCGTCGATCAGGCAGTAGTCGGCCAGCGCCGGCACCACCAGCCGCGCCAGCTTCTGGAAGCTGTCCTGGTAGTCGAGCGTGGCGTCGAGGAGGGCGCTCACCTCGGCCAGGAAGGCGAACTTCTTCTCCCCCGCCTCGGCGAGCGCGCGCGCGGTGCGCTCGCGGTCGAGCTCCGACATCCGCTCGCCCCCGCCGCGGCGGGCGTGGAGGCGGCGCAGCTCCGCCGCGGCCGCGGCGGCCACGTCTTCGAGCGACGCGCGCTCGGCGGCGCTCCACTCGCGCGGCCTGCGGTCCAGCACCACCAGCGTCCCCAGCGGCGTGCCGCGCTCCGGCGAGACCAGGGGGATCGACGCCACCGCGTGGAGCTCCCCCGGCCCGCGGCGCCCGCGCTTCCCGCCGGGGAGGCCGGGGATGGCGGTGCCGCCGTCCCACCCGCAGTTCCCGGCCACCACCGAGGCGTCGCCCTCCAGGGCGAGCACCAGGGCGGCGGGGGCGCCGGTCACGCGGCAGGCCAGGCGCGCCAGGCGGTCGGCAACGCCGGGTTCCAGCACGCCCCGCAGGCGGCTGGTCATCGCGTCGAGCACGGTGGCGGAATCATGCATGCAGGCGGAGCCGCGGGACGAAAGCACGGAGGGAGGGAGCACCGCGGGACGAACCCATCGACTCCCAAGATAATCGAGCGCCGGGGCGCCGGGAACTACGCCGCCCCGGACGGGTCGGGGGCGATCCACCCGGCCTGGCACGAGCGCTCCACCACGTCGAGCACCACCGGCCAGAGCGCCGGCGCCCCCTCGCGGATGGGGTCCATCCGCCGGAGCACCTGCGCGCGGGTGATGGCGTGCTCCAGCCACGACCCGCCGCCCCCGTGGAAGTTCAGCAGCAGCGGCTGGAAGCGGTCGAGCGCGGCGGCGAAGCGCGCGTCGGTGCTCTCGGCGGCCTCGAACTCCTCCCAGAGCGCCGCGAGCTCCCGCGCCTGCTCCGCCGGGAGGATGCCGAAGAGGCGCGCGGCGGCGGCGCGCTCGCGCGCCTCGCGCCCCAGGTTCGCGTCGGCGTCGTAGCAGAAGGTGTCGCCCGCGTCCACCTCCACCAGGTCGTGCACCAGCAGCATCCGCACCACGCGGTCGTGGTCCACGCCGGGCGGCGCCGCCTCCCGCAGCAGCACCGCGAGGAGGGCGACGTGCCAGGAGTGCTCGGCGCTGTTCTCCAGGCGCGAGCCGTCCACCAGCCGGGTGCGGCGCAGCACCGCCTTCAGCCGGTCGGCCTCCAGCGCGAAGCGGAGGCGGCGGGCCAGCGGGTCTTCGCCGGCAGCCGCGGGCCCGGCGGAGGGCGCGTCGTCCGTCATCCGTCCTCCCCCTCGTCGTGGGCTTCGGCCTTGCGCCGCTCCCGCCGGCGCGCGGCCATGGCGTGCAGGCGGCGGTCGTCGTCGGTCTCCAGCAGGAGCGGGGGGACCGGGGCGGGGCGGCCGTTCAGCCGGTCGAGCGCCACGTAGGTGAGGATGCAGCGGTTGGTCTCTCGCCGCACCCCCGTCTCCACCTGCTCGGCGGTGACCTCCACCAGCACGTCCATCGAGGAGCGGCCCACGTAGATGATGCGCCCGTGCGCCTCCACGAAGTCGTTCGCGTACACCGGCTCCTTGAACTCCACCCGGTCGATGGAGACGGTGACCACCGGGAGCCGCGCATGCCGCCGGGCGACCACGCCGCCGCACTTGTCCACCAGCGCCAGGATCACCCCGCCGAACACGTTGCCGTGGTGGTTGAGCTGGTCGGGCATCATGCTCTCGGCGAGCACGGTGTACGACTCGCGCGGTGTCTTCCCCGCCTGCGCGGGGGAGCTCGCTTCTTCGGACATCGGCCTCGGCTGCGGAATCTCCGGTCGGTACCCCAGGGACAGTCTATCACGCGCGGGGGATCGATACCATGCGGTTCGTCACCCACCTTGACCATCCATCAGCCGGAATACAGATTGAGAGGCACTTAGATACAGACGAGGAGGGATCCGTGAGCAAGTCGGACACCCGGATGGCTGCTTCGCGCGGGCTGCGCGGCATCCGCCGGAAGAACCTCAACGTGGACCAGTCCAAGCTCGACCGGGCGGTTTCGATCCTCGGTGCCCGTTCCGAGACCGACGCGATCGATCAGGCGCTCGACCTGGTTCTCTTCCGCGACGAATTGATCGAAGGGATCAAGAGCCTGGCCGGGTCGGGCGGGGTGGAGAACTACTTCGACGAGCACCCGGACTGGTGAAGTACGCCCTCGACACCAACCTCTACATCCGCGCGATCCGCGAGCCGATGTTCGCCGTCGAGCTCGTGGATTTTTTCCAGCGCAACGCACCGCGAACCTTCCTCTCGTCGATCGTGCTGCACGAGATCGTGGTCGGGGCCGGCTCGGCCGCCAAGCTGCAAGAGATCGAAGTGAGCATCGGCCGGCCGTTCCGCAGGACGGGGCGCGTGTTCACCCCTTCGCATCGAGCCTGGGTAGAGGCCGCGGAGGCGCTGGCGAAGCTCGCCGTCGAGTACGGCCTGGACCGCAGCAGGCTCCCGCGATCCTTCGTGAACGACGTTCTGATCGCCGCGTCGTGCGCGGAATCCGGCGTGACGCTGGTAACTGACAATGCGCGCGACTTTGCGCGGATCGGTGCGGTCCTGCGGTTCGGAGTCACCGCACCGTGGCCGGAGGGCTCCGGGACCGCCCAAGCGTGAGCCGGCCCACGGCGTACGTCGCGATGCAACTGCAAGGGGACAGCCTGCGCCGGCTTGCTGTACCCTGTCCCCTGTAACCTGTCCCCTGCAGTTCCACTATGTCGCACCTTTGCGCGCCCGGCCGCATTGACCGGCGCGGCCAATCCGCCTATTTTCCGTTTCCCTGATCCCAAATCGCGCATCTTCCCGCCGGAGCCACACGGCCCGGCGCGGATCTCCATAATCGATGCTCGGCCGGCGTCCACGCGGCCGGGACCCGTTTTCCGTCTCCGGATACGCGGACCGCCGCCTGCGCACGCACGCGGCGGCGCCCGGCGCCGGCTTTCCCCGCGCACCGTGCGGCTCACCCTCTCCCGGTTCCTTCCATGGTGGGACTCGAACGTCTCCTGATCGGCCGCACGCTCGGCGGCCGCTACACCGTCGAGGAGCTGATCGGCCGGGGCCGCGGCGGCCTGGTCTACCGCGCGCGAGACGCCCAGGGCGGCGCCGAGGTGGCGCTCAAGGTGCTCGCGGCGCCGCAGTCGGCCGAGGCGCGGGAGCGCTACCGGCGGCTCGTCGCGACGGAGCTCGGCGTCGCGGCCGCCATCGCGCACCCCAACGTGGTCGCCGTGCACGCGCTGGGGATCGACCCGGAGCTGGACCTGGACTTCGTGACCGGCGAGCTGGCGCGCGGGCAGACGCTGGCCTCGGTGCTGGCGCAGCGCGGCAAGCCGCCGATCTCGCTGGGGCTGCGGCTGCTGAGCGATGCCGCCGACGGGCTCGGCGCCGGCCACCACGCCGGCCTGCTGCACCGCGACGTCCGCCCCGCCAGCCTGTACATGGTGCGCTCCGAGGCCGAGCGGCAGGTGCGGGTGAAGGTGGGCGGCTTCGGCGTCCCGCAGCTGGTCCGCCGCGAGTCGCTGGCCTCCGCGCCGCCGGAGGTGAGCGCCTACGCCTCGCCCGAGATGCTGGCGAACGGCAGCGCGCGCCTCACCCCCGCGAGCGACGTGTTCGGCCTCGGCGTGATCGGCTTCCAGCTGATGACCGGCGCGCTCCCGCTGGACGACGCCGCCCGCCGCGCGCTGGCCGAAGGCCGCACCGCCGAAGTCGAGCTGCCGGCCGATCCCCCCGCCGCCGTGCCGCCGCACGTCTTCGAGGCAGTGCTGCAGGCGCTGCGCATCGCGCCCGCCGAGCGCTTCGCCGACGCGGCCGCCTTCGCCGAGGCGCTCCGGCAGCCCGCGAGCCGCCCCGTCGTGGCGGTGCCCGCGATCTTCGCCACCGCCGACGCGCCGCCGGCTCCGCAGCCCGTCGCCTCTCCGGAGATCGAGCCGGCCGCGGAAGCCGTCGATCTGCCGGGCGAGGCGCTTTCCATCGCCGATGCCACCGAGACCCCGTCGCCCGCGGCGGAGCTCGACGGTGCTGCCGCCGCGCCGGCCGACGCCGCGCCGGCCGATCCTCCCGCCCCCGCCCCGGAGACCGCGCCCGCCGAGGCCTTCGTCGCGCTCGCGGGTGGGATCCTGTCGATCGACGACGCGCCGCCCGCGACTCCGATCGAATCGCCCGAGAGCGCCGTCGCCGCTCCGGCCGCGATGCAGGAGCCGGCCGCTGCGCCCGCCGAGCCGCCGGCCGCAGCCCCGGCTCCGGCCGCCCCGGCGCCCGCGGCCGTGCAGCCGCGCAAGGGCCCGATGCCGCGCGCCGTCGCGGCGGACCTGGACCTCTACTACCCGCCGCAGGTGACCGCGGCCCCGGCGGCCGCCCACGCCGCCGAGGCGCCCGCCGCCCCCGTCGCGGCGCAGACGACCCTTCCCACGTCGGCCCCGGCCGCGACCGAGACGCGCGCGGAGGAGAAGGCGGAGTCCGGTCCGGCCGCCGCCGTCGTGGAGACTCCCGCGGCGCCGGCCGCGGCGCGCCCCGTATCGATCGGCGGCAGGCAGAAGGCGCGCGCCGGCGGCGGAGGCTTCCGCGGGTCGCCGGCGATGGCCGCGGGGTTCGTGCTCGGCATGCTGGTGCTCGGCTCGGTGGGCTGGATGGCGACGCACTCCAGCGGCGCGGACGCCGCCGCGACGGAGAAGCTGGCAGCGAACCCGCTCGCCCCCGCCGCGCCCGCGGCGAGCGCGCCGGCGGCCGTGGCTCCCGGCGCGGAGCCGCAGCCGCAGCCGGCCGCCATTCCGGCGTCCGACACGGCGGCCGGCTCGGCCGAGGCACGCCGCCTGGCGCTGGAGGAGGCGCGCAAGAAGCTGCAGGACGAGGCGCGACGGAAGCAGCAGGAAGACCAGGCGCGCCTCACCCTGCTCCAGCAGCAGCAGGCGGCGGCAGCCGCGGCCGCGGCGCAGCAGCCCGCCGCGCGCCCGCAGACGGTCGCGCCGCCGCCGGTGCAGCAGCCGGCGGCCGTCGCCCAGCGCCCCGCCCCGCCCCCTCCGCCGCCTCCGCCCGCGCCGCCGGCGGCCAGCGAGGAGCCGGCACCCACGCGCGCGGCGGCATCGAACGAGGTCTACGACGCCGGCGACGTGGAGGAGCGTCCGCGGCTCAGCAACGGCGCCGAGATCCAGCGCGCCCTGCAGATGCGCTACCCCGACCAGCTTTCTTCGTCGCGAGTGTCGGGGAGCGTGACGGCGACGTTCGTGGTGAACGCGGATGGACGGGTGGACCCGTCGAGCATTCGCATCACCAACTCCCCGAACGTGGCGTTCAACGTCCCCACCCAGTCGGTCCTCCGCCGCGCGCGCTTCCGCCCCGCCACGGTCCGCGGCCAGCCGGTGCGCGTACAGGTGAGCATGCCCGTGCAGTGGACCGCACCCCAGTAGCCACGCGACATCAACGGACACGACGAAGCCCCGGCGGGAACTCCGCCGGGGCTTCGTGTCATGTCGGGCGCAGGAAGCCCATCACCCGCTTGCGGCTTCCTCCGCAGGTCGCAGATGGTCCAGGGGAATGTCCTGCCGGACCCACAAAAGATCATCCGCCGTCAGTTCGAACGCGTCGAGGAACTCACGAATCCCGTCGAGCAAGTCGTCCTTCGAGTCGGCGTGCAGTTCCGTACCGGGAGAGGGATGACCCCGATAGCGAAGCAGCCCCAAGCGTCGGCCGGAGCTCAGGCGGATCGCCGCCGCGTCGTAGGCATCCAGATTGTCGGCCGCCTCAAAAAACCGCAGACCGTAGCGGGCCGACAGCGCGTCGGGAGAGAGCGCGACCACGGCGGCAACTTCACCGTACCCACTCGGCCACGGCGTCGGCTCCGTCTGGGTGAATGCGCTCATTCGTCACCTCGCTGCGTGTTCTTCATCACCTTGACTCGAATCTTCACGCACTATACTGGACACTCAGCGCAGAGGCAACGGACATCCGCTTCCGCTGTAGTAACGGTTTGCGCACCACGCGGAGCCGCAGAGAGGTCACCGTGCCTCTCTGCGGCTCTGTGTTCTCTGCGTGAGACCGGTCTTTTACCGCACCGAGAACTGCTGCAGCAGCTGGCGGATGTCCTCGAGCGTGGCGCCGGGATGGCGTTCGCGCAGCAGGGCCACGATCCCTGCCACCGTGGGCGCGGCGTACAGCTGTCCGCTCACCTTTTCCGGCACGTCGACCGGCTCTCCCCACCCCTCGACTTCGTAGCGCGCATCGGCATGGTAGCGGAACTCGTACGGCGAGTCGAAGCGCCCCTGGAGAACGCCGATCACCGGCTCGAAGGCAGCCGGGCAGTCCATGTCCTTCCTGGGATTCGCGCCGCAGACGAGGATGATCCCGCTGCGCCGCGCCTTCTCGCAGGCGACGTAGATCGGCTTGATGAGCTCCTGGATCAGCGAAGCCTCGATGCACACGACGTCCAGCTTCTCCTCCACCGCCCACCCGAGCGCACCGTGCAGGGTTCCTCCTGAGCTCTCCAGCCCCTCGCCGTAGATACGGATGGGCACGACCCGCGCATCGGGCGCCATGCGCAGGATAAGGCGCGCGGCGTCCGTGCCGTGGCCGATGCGGTCATGATCGTCCACGGTGCGCAGCACCGCGAAGTCGTCGCTGGGGTCCACGAAGCCGAGGCCGGGCAGCACCCGCGGGTTGGGATCGTCGTTGTCGTAGCCGGTGCCGATCATCCCCACGCGCACGCCGCGTCCCGTGGGCCGGCCCAGCTTCTCGAACCACGCCGGCTGCCTGCGGAGTGAAAAAATCATCGCGGGAGACGGTGGAGGCGGGCGGGAGAATCGACTGCGGAAGAATAGAGGGGACTACCTTTGGCGCGCCTGCGTGCTGCTGTCAAGAATGCATGCTATGCAGAAATGCGGAGCCGCAGAGAGGTCGCCGTGCCTCTCTGCGGCTCCGTGTCTCTCCGTGAGACCCGTTCTTTTTCCAGGCCTTACCGCATCAGGTTCTTGGCGATGGTCTGGAGCTGCATGTTGCTGGTGCCCTCGTAGATCGTGCCGATCTTGCTGTCGCGGTAGTACTTCTCCACCGGGTATTCGCGGGTGAAGCCGTAGCCGCCGAACAGGTCGATCGCCGTCGACGCGATGCGCTGGGCCACCTGCGAGCTGAACAGCTTCGCCATCGCCGCCTCCTGCAGGAAGGGCTGCCCCGCGTCCTTCAGCCGCGCCGCATTGTACACCATCAGCCGCGCCGCCTCGAGCTCCACCGCCATCTGCGCGATCTGGAACTGCACCCCCTGGAAGTCGCCGATCTTCTTCCCGAACTGCTCGCGCTCCTGCACGTACTTCACGGTGGCCTCCAGCGCCCCCGCGCCGATCCCGATCATCTGCGCGCCGATGCCGATGCGCCCCTCGTTCAGCGTCTCGATCGCCGTCTTGTATCCCTTCCCCACCTCGCCCAGCACGTTCTCGGCGGGGACGAAGACGTCCTCCAGGATCAGCTCGGTAGTGGACGAGGCGCGGATGCCGAGCTTGTCCTCCTTCTTCCCCACCGCGAAGCCGTCGAAGCCCTTCTCCACGATGAAGGCCGTGATCCCCTTGTACCCCTGCGCGGGGTCCACGTTGGCGAACACGATGAAGACCTCGGCCTCGGCGCCGTTGGTGATCCACAGCTTGCGCCCGGTGAGGCGGTAGCCGCCGTCGGCCCTGGCGCCGCGGGTGGCGAGCGCGAAGGCGTCGGAGCCGGAGCCGGCCTCGGAGAGGGCGTAGGCGCCCACCTTCTCGGCGGTGAGCTGGGGGAGGTACTTCGCCTTCAGGTCGTCGGAGCCCCAGCGCAGGAAGGCGTTGTTCACCAGCGTGTTCTGCACGTCGACCAGCACGCCCACGCTGGCGTCCACGCGGCTGAGCTCCTCGACCACCAGCGCGGCGGTGAAGAAGGAGCTGCCGGCGCCGCCCAGCTCCTCGGGGACCTCGATCCCCATCAGCCCCAGCTCGAAGCACTGGGAGATGAGCGCGGGGTCCATCTTCTGCGCCTCGTCCATCGGGTGGACGCGGGGGCGCACCTCGTCGTCCGCGAACTGGCGCACGGCGTCGCGGAACATCTGCTCGTCTTCGCTCAGCACGGTCAGCGGGGCGCCGCCGGCGGCAAGCTCTACGGTAGCCATCGTTGGGATCGGTTGCTGGGTGACGCGTGCGCCCCGGCGCCCGCCGCGGCGTTTTCGAACGCGGAAACTTAGCACCCGGCAGGCGAAAGGACGAGGGAGCGCCCCGGGCGTCCGCGCGCGGCGGGCGCGGGCACGGCGGGTGCGTAACGAAACCCGCGAGGCCGGGGGCCGTACGTCCGGTCGTGGCCGGCGCACGCCCGGCCGGCGCGTTTCAGCACTGACAACGGGAGACGGTCATGGACAACAATCCAGGTGGACCCTCGGGCACCTCCAGCGGCGGCGGCTCCGTGCCGCCCGACGGCCCCGGAAACGGCGGCGGATACGGCGGCAGCACCGGCGGTGAATCGCCCAGCTCGACGGGCTCCCCCGGCTCGGCGGGCTCCAGCGATTCGACCAGCTCCACCGGCTCGCCGGGATCGGCCGGTTCGTCGGGCTCCAGCGGCTCGACGGGCGCCGGCACCACGTTCGGCGGCGGGACTGGCGGCTCCACCGGCTCGAGTGGCTCGACTGATTCGACGAGTTCGACCGGGTCCAGCGGCTCGACGGGCGGCGAGACCGGCGGCGGCACGACCGGCGGCGCGGGTGGCAGCGGCTCGGGGAGCGGCGGAGCGGCGGGATGGGGGACGATGGGCTCGTCGGGTTCGACGGAGTCAACCGGCTCGACCGGGTCCACCGGATCCACCGGCGGCGCGTCGGACGCGGGGCCGGGTCACACCAGCGGCGGCGGATCGGGGACGACGGGCGGCGCCTGGAGCAGCGGGGGCGGCACCGGCGGGTCGGGCTCGACCGGCGGCGCGTGGAGCAGCGCGGGCGGGACCGGTGGCAGCGGTGGCTCCTACGACGCGGGCGAGGGCGACGCGGCCGGTGCCGGGGGCGAGTCCGGGCGCAAACGCGACCCGTTTGAGGACATCGGCGCGCGCATCGAGTCCGCGCTGCACGAGCTGCGTCCGCGGATCAAGAGCGTGTTCCAGGAGCTGGAGTCGAAAATCGACTCCGCGCTGGAAGACGTCAAGCCGAAGGTGCAGGAGGCCCGGGACCGCGCGCGGCCGCGGGTGGACGGCATCGTGAGCGAGGTGCAGCCGAAGGTCGACGCGCTGCTCTCCAAGCTGCAGGACGCCATCGACGGGCTGCGGCGCGACTTCGAGACCCGCGCCGACCGCCACGAAGAGCGCACCGGGAGCTCGACTGCGGGCACCGGCTCCGCGGACACCTCCGGTGCCGGCGACGAGGGGATGCCGCCGCCGTCGTCCACCACCACGGGCACGGCGTACGGCTCCGGCACCACGCCGGGCGGAGGCGTCGGGGGGAGCTCGGGCGCGTCGCCCACCGGCACCGCGTCCACGCCGTCGGGGGCGACCACGGGCACCGGTGCGTCGGGCGCGTCGCCGGCCGGCGGCGCTGAGTCCGGCGGCGGCTCGTCGAGCGGGAGCGGGACGGGTGGGCGCTCGTTCGGCCTCGGGTCCGACGCGGGCGGGAGCGCGTCCGGCACCTGGCCGACGGAGACGGAGGATACACGGCCCGGCGATCCGCCCATCGAGGACCCGCTCGGCCGTCGCTCCGGCGCGGGCGGCAGCGCGGCCGACGATTCCAGCTCCGGGAGCTCCGGCGGCGGCTCGTCGACGGGCTCCAGCGGCACGGGCGGCAACAGCTGACCCTTGCAGCCAGTGCAAAATGCAACGGGTGCCGGACGCGAGGGCTGCGTCCGGCACCCGTCACTTTGATCACCCTGACTTCATTTTCCGCCATCTGCGGCGAGAATCCGTTACAGACTGATACACAATTTGACAGCAGGCCTTTCCCGTCGTATAATATTCGCACCTCCAACTGCTACCGTGGCTCCTTGCTTCCGCCACGGGTTTGCACCTGCCGGCCACCGAGCGAGCGGTTACAGCCTCGCTCCCGGCTGCTCATCGCCCTGCCCTTTCGGGCCGCGGCGCCAGTCATGTAGAGCTTACCCTCCACGCGGACCGTCCCCCGGTGACAACATCGACGACCCTCCGGCGCCGCCTCGCGGCGACGCTGGCGCTGGCCTGCGGCGCGCTCGCCGGTTGCGGCAGCCGCTCGCAGGCGCTGGTGATCGGCACCGCCGGCCCCTTCAACGAGGCCTATGCCACCATGGTGCGCCACGCCGTGGAGATGGCGGCCGACGAGGTGAACGCCCGCGGCGGGATCAAGGGCCAGCGCCTGCGGGTGCTCGCCGTGGACGACGAGGGCGACGGCGTGAAGGCCGGCACGGTGGCCCGCGGCTTCTACGAGAACCCCGACGTGGTGGGCGTGGTGGGCCACGCCAACTCCGGCGGGATGGTGGGCGCCGCGCCGGAGTACGACCGCGGGCTGGTGGCGATGGTGCCCAGCGCCACCTCGCCCGAGATCACCGGCATCTCCCCCTGGGTGTTCCGGGTCACGGTGAACGACTCGGTGAACGGCGCCAACCTCGCCCGCTACGCCGCGCGGCTGGGCGGCAGGCGGGTGGTGGTGCTCTACGAGAACAACGTCTACGGGCGCGACCTGGCGCAGGCGTTCCTGGCCGCGTACCCCGGCAAGCCGGTGGGCGTCGACCCGATCGCCGGCGACGGAAGCAAGGTCGAGCCGTTCATCTCCTACTACAAGCAGGTGCAGCCCGACCTGGTGTTCGTGGCGGGCACCGAGCCCTCCGGGCGCGCGCTGCTGCGCGAGGCCATGCGCCAGGGCTTCCACACGCAGTGGATCGCGGGCGACGGCTGGCCGGGCGTGGCGGCCGACACCGCGGCGGCCGAGGGGGCGCTGATCGCCACCCCGGTGCGGCTGGACCTGAGCGACGCCGGCCGGCGCTTCGCCTCCGACTTCAAGACGCGCTACGGGGTCACCCCCGACGCCAACGCCGCCATGGCCTACGACGCCGCCATGCTGCTGGTGAAGGCGATCGAGACGGTGGGCCCCGACCGCGCCGCCATCCGCGACTACATGGCCAGGGTGAAGGGCGACGGCGCCTTCCGCGGCGTGACCGGCGAGATCCGCTTCCGCCCCGACGGCGACCCCGACCGCTCGGGCTTCGTGATGACCCGGGTGCAGCACGGGGCCCTCGTTCCGCTGGGAGGTGCGCAATGAGCCAGGTCGTTTCGCGCGGGCACATCCGCACCCGCCTCCTCTCCGGCTTCGGGGTGCTGCTGGTCCTCCTCCTCGCCGCGGGCGCGGTGGGGTGGACGGCGCTGCGCTCGCTCTCGGCGAGCATCCGCACCGCCAACCATGGGGTGGAGGAGGAAGCGCGGCTCTCCACCGCGCTGGCCACCGACGTGGCCCGCGAGATCGCGGTGGCGGCGCGCTACATCGAGCAGCCGGGCGACCGGGCCGCGGCCGCCGGCTTCGACTCGCTGCGCTGGCACACCCACGGCACGCACCGGGCGCTGCGCCGCCGCGAGCTGCGCGCCGAGGACAAGAGCACGCTGGTGGGGATCGACCAGGCGCTCTCCGACGCCGAGGTGCGCTACGTGCTGGCGCGCCGGCTGATGGAGATGGGGCGCGTGGCCGAGGCGCGCGCGCAGACCGACAGCGCCCGCGCCATCGAGGCCACCATGCTGGGCGACCTGGACCGGCTGGGCGACGCCAAGGCGCGGCGCCTGGGCGAGACGGCGGGCGCGCTGCAGAGCGCGGCGGGCGGCCGTGCCTGGCTGCTGGTGGGGCTCATCGCCCTCTCGGCGCTGGTGGCGATCGTGGTGGTGGTGCGCGTGGTGCGCTCCATCTCCGGCCCCATCGACCTGCTGGCCCGCCACGCCGAGGCGCTCAGCGAGGGCGACCTGACCGCGCGCACCACCGGCCGCCTCCCGGGCGAGCTGGGGCTGCTGGCGGGGGCGATGAACCGCGCCGGCGACACCCTCTCGCGCATCGGCGCGGGGGCGGCGGGCGCGGCCGACGGCATCACCCGCTCGGCCGACGACCTGAGCGCCATCTCGCTGCAGCTCGCCGCCGCGGTGGGCGAGGTCACCCGCTCCATGAGCCAGGTCTCCGACGGCGCCGCCGACCAGGTGGCGCGGCTGCGCCGGGTGGACGACGCGCTGCGGGCCATGCTGGCGCAGGCGAGCCACGTGGCCGCCGAGGTGCGCGAGGTCTCGTCGCTCGCCGCCTCGATCGAGGAGGTGGCGCGCACCCGCCGCGAGGAGACGGCGGCCGCGCTGCTCACGCTGGTGAAGATCAAGCAGGCGGTGCAGGACGCCGCCGCCGAGACCGACGCGCTGCACGCGGCGGTGGGCAGCATCAGCGGCTTCGTGAAGACGGTGGACCAGATCGCCGAGCAGACCAACCTGCTGGGGCTGAACGCGGCCATCGAGGCCGCCCGCGCCGGGGCCGAGGGCGCCGGGTTCGCGGTGGTCGCCGGCGAGGTGCGCAAGCTGGCCGCGGAGGCGCGCACCAGCGCGGAGAGCGTGGCCGCCATCACCCGCACCGTCACCGAGCGCGTCGACTCGGCCGCGCGGACGATGACGGTGGGGGCGGCGCACGTGGGCGAGATCGAGCAGGTGGCGCAGCAGGTGGAGGCCGCGCTGGCCACCATCCTCGCCGCCGCGGAGCGCACGCGCGCCGCGGCCGAGAGCGTGACCTCGGCCGCCGAGGGGAACGCCGCCGCGGCGGTGGAGGCGGCGGGCGGGATCGCGCAGGTGGCGGAGACGGCGGTGGTGCACGCCGAGGCCGCCGAGGGGGTGCGCGCCGCCACCACGCAGCAGGAGGTCGCGTGCGGGCTGGTGTCCGAGGCCACGCAGCGGCTGATCGGCAACGCGGCCGAGCTGCGCGGGCTGGTGGGCAACCTGCGCATCGGCGAGTTCACGGCCGAGGCGGAGGACGGGGGTGGCGACGATGCCGCTCCCCCCGTCGCCGTCGAGGAGCCGAGGCCCGTCGCCGTGGTAGCGGAGGAGCGGCCGTTCGTCGACATCACCCAGGTGAACCCCAACGCCCTCGTCCACCCCGAGCTGCTGAGCGCGCACGAGCGGCTGCGCAGAAGGCGGATGGCGGCGCAGGCCTGATCCACGTTCAGGGACGCAGAGACGCAGAGGAACGGAGAGAACGCAGCAGTTCTCTCCGTTCCTCTGCGTCTCTGCGTCAAATGCCGTTAGCGATTCCAGGCATTGTTGGAACGGTCGAGGTCGGGGAGAACGTGGCGGGGATCGACCTCCACCCGGCGCACGGCCTTGCTCGCGGGGACGCGGTAGTCGAAGCGGCGGCCCAGGTTCCACATCTCCACCGGGAGCCGCACCGTCTCCGCCGTCCCGTCGGCGTAGGTGAGGCGCAGCTCGGCGGGCATCACCATGGTGCCGCGGTTGGCGAGGTGCACCACCGCGTGGCCGGCGGAGTCGGCCGTGACGGAGTCGACCGCCTGGTCGAGGCGGGCGGTGGTGAAGATCCAGCCGCGCCAGAACCAGTCCAGCTCCATCCCGCTCGCGTCGCGCATCACCCGGAAGAAGTCCGCCGGGGTGGGGTGCTTGAAGGCCCAGGTGCGGATGTACTCGCGGAAGGCGGCGTCGAAGCGCTCCTGCCCCATCACCTCGAAGCGCAGCGTCTGCAGCATCAGCGCCGGCTTCTGGTACCCCACCCACATCAGGTCGCGCACCTCGGTGGGGTTGGAGATCAGCGGCTGCTCCTGCCCGGGGATCGAGTGGATCGCCGCCAGGTGCAGCGGGTTGGACTCGATGGTGTCGCCGTATGGCGTGCCGGCGAAGTAGAGCGCCGTGTTGTGCAGGTCGATGAAGGTGTTGAACCCCTCGTCCATCCACGGATAGAGCCGCTCGTTCGACCCCACCACCATCGGGAACCACTCGTGCCCGAACTCGTGCGCGAGCGCCCACTGCTGCGCCTCGCGGGTGGAGTTGTTCGGCACGAAGGTCAGCATCGGGTACTCCATCCCCCCCACCGGCCCTTCCACCGTGGTGGCGTGCGGGTAGGGGTAGCGGAACCACTGCCGGCTGAAGTACGCGATCGTGCCGCGCGCCATCCGGTGCGCCTCCACCCACTTGTCCGCCGACGTCCGGTAGAGCGTCTCCACCAGGATCCCGTCCACGCTGCTGGCCTCCCACCGCCAGTTGGGCGCGGCCGCCCAGGCGAAGTCGCGCACGCTGTCGGCCGTGAAGCGCCAGGTGAAGGGCCCGCTCCCGGGCCGCGTGGCGCGCGGATTCCCGGCTTCCGCCGCGGTGACGATGGCGACGGCGGTGTCGGCGCGGCGCGCGAGGGCGAGGCGGCTGCGCTGGGCGGCGGTCAGCACCTGCTCCGGGTTCCGCAGCACCCCCGTGGCGGCGACCAGGTAGCTCGGCGGCACCGTGAGCTCCACGTCGAAGCTGCCGTACTCCAGGTAGAACTCGCCGGCGCCGATGTAGGGCTCGTGGTTCCATCCCCGCACGTCGTCGTACACCGCCATCCGCGGGTACCACTGGCCGAGCTCGTACAGCGGCCCGTCGTGCCCCATCCGCCCGCCGCCCATCTCCGGCACGTCGAAGCGCCACGCGAACCCCAGGTCGACGGACGCCCCCGGCGCCAGCGGCGTGGGCAGGTCGATGCGCATCGTGGTGCCGTAGATGGTCTTGCGCGCCGGCGCGCCGCCGACGGTGGCGGAGTCGAGGGTGAGCCCGCCGCGGAACCCGCCGCACGAGAAGTCGAACGACACGTCGGCGAAGGCGAGCGGCGGCTGGTTGAGGGTGTTGGTGATGCTGTTCGGCGCGCAGAGGTTCTGCTCCAGGTAGAGCCAGAGGTAGGGCAGCGCGTCGGGCGAGTGGTTGACGTAGTGGATGGTCTCGCGCCCGCGCAGCTCGTTGCGCGCCGAGTCCAGCGTGGCGCTGATGCGGTAGTCCGCGCGCTGCTGCCAGTACTTCGCCCCCGGCCGCCCGCTCCCCGCGCGCACCTCGTTCGGCGTCGGCAGCTCCAGCCTCCGGAACGGCGAGCTGTCGGCGACGGCCAGCTCGCTCGTCTGCGCGTGCAGCGGCGCGGCCGCGAGGGCGAGGAGGAGTACGGAGAATCGGTGGATGAAAGGCATTGAGATAGCCAGCCAGGATGAGAGTGGCACGTCTCCGTGCGCATGACGGTCAGGTCAGGCGAGGTGAGGCGCTGCGCTAGGCGGCCGGTCGAGCTGAAGCCGCATCGGCGCGGGTGGCTTTCGCCGCTTCACGTGCGATGAACGCTAGAAATTCGTCCGGCGAGAGATCCTTCGTCTCCTCATACATGCGATCGCGGATCGCTCGCACCATCTCAACCGCGTGAATCGCTGTCGTTTCCATAAGGTCGAGGGCGAAACCAAGTCTACGCGGCGTTGCGCCGGGTTCGGCGTGCTGGATGTTCCGTGGTCGTGAGATCGAACGCGGTTTGGAGGCCAGGGACGGCCTCAGGCGAAGGATTGCCCGCTGCCGCCTCCTGGCCGGGGACCAACGCAGCATAGTCGGACATCGACAGCACGTTGATGAACCGCCGGGCTGGGGCGACGTAAACCGCCACGGGCTTACCCGCCTCCGCGAGCACCCTCACGTTCGCGAGCGTACCCCTGCTCTCGCCGTCCCAGAGCATGAGGCCGCACTCCGCGCTTTCGGCCATGGCCCTGTCCTTCACGGAGTAGAAATCGAAGCCTCGTGCCCCGGGTGGAGTCGGCACGTTCCGGGTCTCCCAGGCTCCCTCGTTGTTCCTCGGCCTGGAGCCGACGAAATACACCAGCACGTTCCGATATCCCCAGTCCGCCAGCTGACGCTGCATGGCCTTGTCGGCCCCGCTGGCGTCGCCGACGAGCACCTGGAGCTCGCGACGGACGATGTCCTCGAGCCTCGCCCGGATGCGGTCGTTGAGGCGGGATACCTTCCGCGAGCCTCCAAGAAAAACCCGTTTCATGTCCGGCCCCGGGTCAGGTCTCCAAGAAACTCGGCGCTGAGCGGATGAACGTCAAGCGTAAAGCCGCACCTCTGAAACCCCGCTCCGCCGCCTTCCGTACGACCCCGCACCCGGACACATCCGTTTCTTCCGTGGCCGTGCTCGGCCGGCACCGATCTCACCGCATCCGCCACCGGCGAGCTTGCACGTTCGGCGGCTTGCATCGAATCTGGTGGCGGGCACGTCTCGACGTGTGCACACCAGACCCCATCACCCGTTCACCTGGAAGGCCAATGTCCCCGGACGATATCGTCAAGCTGGCCATGATCACCTCGGTCGTGGTGCTCCCGGCGCTCGCGATCACGGTGCGGTTCGCGCTCAAGCCCATCGTCGACGCGATCCTGCGGCTGAAGGAGGGCGGGGTGCTCCCGAGCTCGCAGTCGCTCGCCGCAAACCAGGAAGTGGCGATGCTCGCCTCGGAGGTCCATCATCTCCGCGACGAGATGGCGCAGCTCCAGCGGAGCGTCGCGCAGTTGCAGGAGGTGGAGACCTTCCACCGCTCGTTGACGGAGAGCCCCGCACCCACGCAGATCGGGCCGGCGCCGGTCGAATAGAGATACCGGCACGGCTACACAGCATACGAGAAAGGCCCTCGCATCCGCGATGCGAGGGCCTTCCTTCATCCACAGCCGCGCGGTGGAACCTAGACACAGCAGGCGTAGAAGCTCCGCTCCACCTCCGCGTACCCCTCCTCGCCCCGCGACGCGACGCCGCACGTCGGCTGCTTGCTGCAGGTGTTGTCGTACCCGCGCACCGTACCGCTGCCGGCCGCCTTGCCCGCCTCGAAGCTCTCCACCTCCAGGCCGTCCAGGTCCAGCTCCAGCTTCTTCATGACGCCCTCCTTGGGTCGAGGTGTCGGCACCGCGCCCGGTGCACCGCGGCATCGACGCGGTACAGTACAAGACACGAATTGGGCGCGTGCGTCAAGGCCTCCAGTCCGCGCTGCGGACGTCGATCGAATCAGGCCGGCCGCGCCGCGCTCTTCGAGGTCGTCGCGGAGTCCTCGATCAAGCTCGCGCGCTTCGCTTCGGCGGACGAGCTCACGATGGACGTGCGCGTCGCGGAGGCGGTGCTGGAGTTCGGGATGAGCTCCGTGGCGCATCCAGGGCCGCGATGGATTGGGCGCGTGCGGCAGGTGGGTCAGACAACCGGCGGGTGCGTGGGTGCCCGGAAAGGCGAGCGGGGGCAGCGGCGAACGTGCCGCCACCCCCGCTCGTGCTTGGCCCCCGCGGCCGCTAACGCTAGCAGCCGCAGGAGGCGTCGCAGGTGTCGCAGGTGTCGTACACCGTGTTGGCGCACTCCGGACGGGTGACGATCCAGTGCGCCGCGACCGTGCCGCGGCTGCCGGAGGGCGCGGCCTCGGTGGGGAACGACTCGACGCGCAACTCCTCGGGGCTCAGCGACAGCTTTTTCATGTCGACCTTCCTTGCGTGAAGGAGTGAGGCCCTCCGCACCCACACCGCCACGAGACCCGCGGTGGCAGACCTCCGGCAGTATGTCCGGTGGGTCACGGCCGGCCGTCGAGGTGCACGATGGCCCAAGGAGAACGAAAGCATCCCAACGATCACGCCGTGGCTGATCGGCGTCAACCCGGCGTTTCAAGGCGCGGAGCCACAGAACGGGTAGTTCTCTCCGTAGCTCCGCGTCTCTGCGTGAGACGATCTTTTACCGGATCTCACCCGGGGCAGAAGCACATCGCAAATCGCGCACGAACACCTGCCCATCCCTTCCCCCGAAGAGCGCCGCCCAGATCGAATAGTAGCCCTGGGCCCCTACGCGGCCTGTCGCCCGCTCCCCGCGCACCGGGATCCGGATCATGGGTGAATGGGCGTGCGCGATGTCGATCGAGTCCGGACCCGCGGTGCGCCACTCCCACTCCGCGCCGGACTGGTCGGTCGCGCGATAGAACGTTCCGCCGGGCGTGTTCGCGTACGCCACTTCGCCGGTCAGGCGCACCGACCGCGGGAGCCACGAGGCCGAACTCATTCCGCGGTAGGAGAGCGCGAGACACCGCGGCGGCATCGACGGCGACGGCGCGACACCGCCGCCGGGGTTGGAGAAGTTGCCGCGCACACCGGTCTGCAACCCCAGGATGATCACGAACACCAGCAGCGTCGCGGCCACCGCGGCGAAGCTCGCGGAGATCCGGGGCCTCGGACCCGCGACCGGCGGCGTGGGAATGGGGATGCTCATCGGGCGAATGACTGGTGGAGCCCATCACCCGTCGCCGAGCGACAGGTCGTAGCGCTGCTCGGTCACGGTCGCGCCCCACCGCACATGGGTGTCTTCGCGCGTCACGCGGAAGCCGGCGGAGCGGTAGAGGTGCGCGGCGGCCTCGAGGCCCCGCACCGTCAACAGGAAGACCGACCGGAAGCCGCTCTCCGTGCAGAACGCCAGCGCCTCGTCCAGCAGCATCCTCCCGATCCCGGCCCCGCGGCACGCCGGGTCCACCAGGAACCAGCGGAGCTGCGCCGACCCGTCCGGCTGCCCGGCGATGGCGATGCAGCCCGCCACCGCCCCGTCGCGCTCCGCCACCCACAGCCGCCCGGCGCCCTCGTCCGCCAGGACGAAGCGCGCGAGACCCTCGGCCACCAGCGCCTCGAAGGTGTGGTCCCACCCGTACTCCGCGCCGTAGATGGTGCCGTGGAGGCGGATGATGGCACCCAGGTCCCCCGGCTGGAGCGTGCTCCGGACGACGACCGCCGCGCCGGAGCTCACGCGCCCCTCGCGGCCATCCGCGCTGCCCGGCGCCGGTGGTTCCATGCCGCGTAGAGATGATACGCGGGGCCGATCACCGCGGCCTGGACCAGCATGCCGGCCGTCGCCAATCCGCTCGCCGCGAAGTGCCAGAAGCCCCACACCGCCAGCGGCACGTAGACCAGCACCCCCGTCACCAAGCCCGGCGAGTAGCGCCGCTTCCGCAGCGTGGCCCAGAGGTGGAAGGCCCCGTTGGCCGCGCCGATGGATGCGACCACGAGCCACAGGGCTACGCCGTACGGCCGCCGGCCCAGGAGCGCCGCCGCGAGCGCGAGCGCGACGAGCACCGCGTTGATCCACACCAGGAACGCGGTCGTGACGCTCGCCGCGCGCTCCGGCCGGTAGTCACGGTACCAGTCGGGGAACCCGCCCGGCCACGCGAACTCCTCCACCAGGTGGAGCGCAACGGCAGTCAGCGGCAGCCAGGAGACGAGCGGAAAGGAGGGCGGCACGGCGGGGCTCCGATGAGAGAGGGTGCGGGGTGTAGTCGTCCCTGCGGTACGCCCGTGCCCCGAGTTTCCTCGAAGCACGCGCTCAGCGCAAGATCTGGCTCACATCCCGCTCGTGGCTGCAGATGACCGCCCTGGCAACGTCAACTGCGTGAAGCTCCGGGCGCTCCAGGGGCAATATCCGCCGCGACGCCCGGTGCCCACCGGGTGTGTGCGCCACGTTACGGCGCGTCGAGGTGCGCGACCGTGCAACGAGAGAGCCCTCGCATCCAGCCGGGATGCGAAGGCTCGTTCATCCGTCCACGACCGGCTCCCAGGCTCAGACGCAGCAGGCGTAGCGGGTGATCGCGAACTCTGCGTACCCCTCCTCGCCGCGCGACGGGTTGCCGCAGGTCGGCTGGATGCTGCAGCCGGCCTCGTAAGCACGCACCACTCCAGCCACCGACGCCTCCGCACCGGGCTCGAAGCTCTCCACGCTCAACCCGTCCAGCTCCAGCACCAGCTTTTTCATCGCGACCTCCCGCATCGAGGGTTCCACACCACGCCCGGTACGCGCCGGGCGTGGTACCGTAGAAGACTGGATTTGACGTTGCACGTCAAGGTGCGGCTGCTGGCCGAGCAGCGCCGCCGCGCGGGCCGTCACGATGGAGGATGCTCGAGTATCTCTGCGTACGGTGCACCCGTGACGTCGGTTCCAGCTCGCTGCGGAGTTACGCGACGAGACGCGCGGACGCACCCCGCGTCACCGGCGCGCGACCAGGAGAAAGGTGTGAGGCAGCCGCGCGTGCAGCTCGTCGGGGACGTTGCGGAACTGCGGCCAGAAGTGCTCCGGGAGCTCGTCGAGCCGTTCCAGGATAAGGCCGGCGCCGATCACGGCGTTCACCACGTCGCCGAGGGTCCACTGGTACTCCCAGGCGGTGGGCACGACGTCGCCGGCCGGCGTGTGCTGCTCCACCGCGCGCGCCGGGAAGTCGTCGTTGGCGCGCGCTCCGCGGTCGAAGTAGCCGCGTCCGGCGCGCGGCACGAAGCTCTGCGCCTCGGGCTCCCAGACCCAGTTGAGCGGGTGCCCCTCGTACACGAAGAGGCGGCCTCCGGGGCGCAGGAGCCGCGCGGCCACCGCCGCCCACGCGCCGATGTCGCCGACCCACGGCAGCGCCCCCTGCCCCGTGTAGACCAGGTCGGCCCACCCGTCGAGCTCCGGCGGCGGCGCCAGCACGTCTGCCTCGATGAAGCGCGCCGGCGTGCCGAGCCGCGCCGCCTTCTCGCGGGCGAGCGCCAGCATCGCGCCGCTCACGTCGATGCCGACGACCTCGCCCGCGCCCAGCCGCCAGAGCGAGAGCGCATCCTGCCCGTGCGAGCACTGGAGATGGATCACGCGACACCCGGCGTCCAGCACCGTCCGCAGCGGCGCCAGCTGGGGAGGCCCGATGTTGAGCGTCCCGTCGCGCAGCGCCGCCACGTCGCGCTCCACGTCGGGCGCGTACTTGGCGGCGGCGCGGTCCCAGGCGCGCGCGGTCTCGTCGGTGCGCGCCGCTCGCTCGCGGGCGTCGCTGCTTTCGCTCATGATCCTCGTCCGTCGCGGCCATGCAGTCCCTGCGCGTGGCCGGGACGCACGAAGCTCCACGCGCTCCAGGGGCGGTACCCGCCGCTACGCCCGGTGCTCGTCCATCCGCTTGCGAGCAGTTGCTTCGCCAGCATCCGGCGGAACGCGCCGTGGGTCACCGCCAGCGCCGTCGAGCCGTCCGCGGTGATGCCGGCGAGCCACTCCGCCGCGGCCACGGCGCGGGCCCGTTCCTCCTCGCTGGCGTCGGCGCCGCGGGCGATCCGGTAGCCCCACCCGAGGGTGATGAGAAGCCCCCACGCTCCCAGCGGCAGGCGCGTAGGCCAGGCTGGAATCGCGAGCGGCATCTCCCGCAGCAGCTCCGACGTGCGGATCTCCCGCCCCGGCGTCAGCCTCTCCGCCGATTCCACCGCGCGCCGAAGGTCGCTGGCGACGATGTGCGTCGCCTCGGCCGCGAGCTGCATCAGCGCGGCGGGCGGCCGGCTCACCTCGTGGATTCCAGCGGCGTCGTACGCGGTGCGCCACGTCTCCATGCCCACGCGATCGATCGCCCCGGCCGTGTGGACGTGGGCAGACAGCCCGTGGCGAACGAGAACGATGCGAGACGGCATATCATGGAAAAGGGGGGGCGGCAATCGCGTTGCGGTTGTTCGCTCGGTCCGCGAGTACTTGTTGTGCCAAAGCCTGCACCCTGGCGACGGCGGTATTCAGATCACTGCCATAAGCCAACGCCCCGGGAACGGCGACAATCTCCGCGATCCAGCGGCCGTCATCTTCTCGCTCGAGCTCGATGTGAAATTGCATGGCAAAGTCCAGCACGGTGAGACAGCCCGTGGCGAACGAGGATGAGGGTGACCGCCACCACTCTCCCTGCGTCTCTGCGGCTCTGCGTGAGGCGCTGTTCAGGGACTCGAAGCTCACGTGGTGGCAACGGTGACGCAAGACGGCTTTCCAGCGGACGGGAACCTCCGCCGCCCCGCGGCCGTATCTCTCGCGCCGCTCTGCCGGGGGCGCTACTCTACCGCCGGCAACGTCGCACCCGATTCCCTCGACACCGATCCGGATGAACCGCCTCCTGAACCGCGCCGCCGCCGTGCTCCCGGCCCTCGCGCTCCTCGCCGCGCCGGCGGCGGCGCAGCAGCGCAGCGTGGAATACGAGATCGCCTTCCCCAACGCCGTGCACCACGAGGCGCAGGTCATCGCGACCTTCCGCGGCGTGCCGCAGGGGCGGCCGCTGCAGGTGCGGATGAGCCGCTCCTCGCCCGGGCGCTACGCGCTGCACGAGTTCGCCAAGAACGTCTACGACGTGCGCGCCACCGACGCCTCCGGCCGCCCGCTCGACGTCACCCGCCCCAACCCGCACCAGTGGGACGTGACCCCGCGCGGCGCCACCGTGCGCGTGACCTACACCCTCTTCGGCGACCGGGTCGACGGCACCTACGCCGGGATCGACGCCACGCACGCGCACCTGAACATGCCCGCCACCTTCATGTTCGCGCGCGGGATGGACGCGGCGCCCATCCGCGTCACCTTCCGCGCGAACCCCGGCTGGCGCGTGGCCACGCAGCTCGAGCCCACGGCGGACCCGGCGGTGTTCGAGGCGCCCAACCTCCAGTGGTTCATGGACTCGCCCACCGAGGTCGGGCCGGTGGCGATGCGCACGTGGACGGGAACGTACGGGGGGAAGACGTACACCTGGCGGATCGCCGCGCACCACCCGGGGAGCGACGCCGACCTCGACGCCTACGCGGAGGCGGCGAAGAAGATCGTGGCCGAGGAGATCGCCGTCTGGGGCGCGCCGGCCCCCTACGACTTCGGCACCTACACCTTCATCGCCGACTACATGCCGTACGACAACGGCGACGGGATGGAGCACCGCAACAGCACCATCATCACCAGCTCGCGCAACATCACCGACCCCGAGCAGCGGCTGGCAAACCTCGCCACCCTCTCGCACGAGTTCTTCCACTCCTGGAACGTGGAGCGGCTGCGCCCGCGCGCGCTGGAGCCGTTCGACTTCGAGCGCGAGAACATGAGCGGCGAGCTCTGGTTCGCCGAGGGGTTCACCAGCTACTGGGACGCCCTCTTCATGCGGCGCGCCGGGCTGTACGACGACGCGCGCTACGCCCGCGACTTCACCAGCGACGTCAACACCGTCATCAACGCACCCGGCCGCCGCCACTTCAGCGCGGTGGAGATGGCGATGCAGGCGCCCTTCGTCGACGCGGCGCAGTCCATCGACCCGCAGAACCGGGGGAACACCTTCATCTCGTACTACACCTGGGGCGCGGCGCTCGGGCTGGGGCTCGACCTCACCCTGCGCCAGCGCTTCCCCGGCAAGTCGCTCGAAGACTACATGCGGGCGATGTGGCGCGAGTACGGCCAGTACCAGTCGCCCGCGCTGGCGCCCGAGCGGCCCTACACCGTGGCCGACCTGCGCCGCGTGCTGGGCGAGGTGACGGGGGATGCGGCCTTCGCCAACGACTTCTTCCGGCGCTACATCGAGGGGCACGAGGTGGTGGACTACGCCCGGCTGCTCGCCCCGGCAGGATTCCTGCTGCGCAAGGCGGCGCCCGGGCGGGCGTGGCTCGGCGCCTTCATGGACGACGACAGCGCCTCGGTGGTGCTGACCGGCCCCGCCATCGAGGGCGGCTCCTTCCACCGCGCCGGGATCGACCGCGGCGACCGCGTGTTCGCCATCGACGGCGTGCCCACCCCGAACGGGGACTCGCTCTCGGCGGTGCTGCGGCGCCACGCCGCGGGGGAGACGGTGCGCATGGACGTGCAGCAGCGCACCGGCCGCCACGAGGTGGCCGTGACGCTGGTGGAGAACCCGGCGGTGGAGGTCGTACCCTATGAGGCCGCGGGAATGCCGGTGACCGAATCGATGCGCGAGTTCCGCCGGAGCTGGCTCGGCTCCAGGGCAGGTGCCCGGTGACCGCCCCCTTCCGCGCCGTGCGCCCCGCCGGCCTGCTCACCCTGGGGCTCCTCGCCTTCTGCGGCTGCGACCGCGGGGGGAGCCAGCAGCCTTCCGGACCCGTCGCCCCGGTCACCACCGTGGACGTGATCCGCAGCTTCCCGCACGACACCTCGGCCTTCACCCAGGGGCTGGTCTGGCACGGCGGCGTGCTGTACGAGAGCACCGGCCGCACCGGGCACTCGTCGCTGCGCAAGGTGGAGCTGGAGACGGGGAAGGTGCTGCAGAAGGTGGACGTGGCGGAGCCGCACTTCGCCGAGGGGCTCGCGCTCTTCGGCGGGCGCCTCTACCAGCTCACCTGGCAGGACCAGACGGGGTTCGTCTACGCGCTCGACACCTTCCGGCAGATGGGCACCTTCGCCTACGAGGGCGAGGGGTGGGGGCTCACCACCGACGGCACCTCCCTGATCCTGAGCGACGGCTCCAGCCAGCTGCGCTTCCTCAACCCGCAGGGGTACGCGGAGCAGCGCACGGTGACGGTGAAGGACGGCAGCGAGTTCGTGAACGACCTGAACGAGCTGGAGTACGTGAAGGGCGAGGTGTGGGCGAACGTGTGGCACACCAACCGCATCGCACGGATCGACCCGCACAACGGGCAGGTGAAGGGGTGGGTGGACCTCACCGGGATCATCGCGATGCAGCCCGACCCCGAGGCGGTGCTGAACGGCACCGCCTACGACGCGGAGCACGACCGGCTGTTCGTGACGGGCAAGCTCTGGCCCACGCTCTTCGAGATCTCGGTGCCCGGCGTGGCCGGCGGCGGCCACGCCGCGGCCCAGGCTGAAACTCCGCCGCCGGCGCGCCCGTAGAGATGCGCACGAGCAGCGCGCCGAAACCCTGAACCGCCGGACCCCTGTGGGACTCCTCCTTCGGTTTCTCGTAAAAACGGTGATCCTGGGCTGGATCGTCAAGCTCCTGGGTCGCTTCTTCCCGATCCTCCTCCGCCTCGCCCGTCTCTGGCGGTAGGGTCCACCGCGCTACCGCGCCGTTCACGGGTGGTTCGAGCCCCGTGAACGGCGTCTCACGCGGAGACGCAGGGAGAGCCGCAGCGGCTTTTCCCTGCGCCTCCGCGTCTCTGCGTGATATCTTTCGGAAGACTGCTCCCCACACCCGCGCCCAGCCGTGACCCGGATCCCCTCTCCGCTCCCGCCGGTGCCCGACGGCCCGCAGCCCACGCTGCACACCGAGCGCCTGATCCTGCGCCCCTTCGTCCCCGGCGACGCCGCCGAGGTGCACCGCATCGTCTCGGACCGCGAGATCGCGGCGAACACCGCCCACATCCCGCACCCCTACCCCGACGGGATGGCGCTGGAGTGGATCGAGCGGGTGAGCGCGCGCTGGGAGACGGGGGAGAGCGCGGTGTTCGCCGCCACCGAGCGCGGCGCCGGGCGGATCGTCTGCGCGGTGGGGCTGGAGATCGAGCCGCCGCACCGGCGCGCGGAGCTGGGGTACTGGGTGGCGCGGCAGTTCTGGAACTGCGGCTACGCCAGCGAGGCCGCGCGCGCGGTGGTGGCCTTCGGCTTCCGCGCGCTGGAGCTGAACCGCGTCGCGGCGCACCACTACTCGCGCAACCCCGCGTCGGGGCGGGTGATGCAGAAGATCGGGATGAGCTGGGAGGGGAAGATGCGGAAGCACGTCCTCAAGTGGGGCGTGTTCGAGGACATCGAGGTCTACGGCATCCTCGCCGACGAGTGGCGGGACTGAGCTTCAACAGATTCGTCTCACGCAGAGACGCAGAGGACGCAGAGAGTCGCCGCGAGCTCTCTGCGTCCTCTGCGTCTCTGCGCGAGATCAATCCATTGGGGAGCCCGGCGTCAGGCTGCGGTCGAACGCGGCGCCATCCGTCACCTGCTTGAGCTGGCCGCGCACCGAGGCGAGCTCCTCCTCGAGCTGGGCGACGCGGCGCTCCATCGCCTGCACGTCGCCGCCGCCACCCTGGCGGACGCGCATGGCGGCGGTCACGCTCTCGATCAGCGGCTTGAGGGCGAAGCGGGCCGTGAGCCCCGCGATCGGGATGAGCACGATCAGGAGTCCGCCCGCTACCGAGAGCATCGCCACTGGATCCATCGAAGCACCCCCTCGTCGTTGTGATGTCAGCGCACGCCGGCGGCCCGCGCCGGCAGCGGTGCCGCGGGCCCGCCGATCCGCTCCCGGAAGACCTCCACGAACTGCTCCGCCACTCCCGCCCACGAATAGCTCCGCGCCGTGAAGCGGGCGGCGGAGCGCGACGCCGCGGCCAGCGCCTCGCGGTCGCCGCGGCAGCGCAGCACCGCGCGCGCGAACGCCGCGGCGTCGCGGCTCGGCACCAGGTGCCCGTTCTCGCCCTCGCGCACCACGTCGCTGATCCCCTCCAGGTCCGCCGCGACCACCGGCAGCCCGCAGAGCCCCGCCTCCAGCATCACCACCCCGAACCCCTCGATGTCGCCGGGCACGTGCACGTTGGGCATGATGAAGAGGTCGCCGCCGCGGTAGAGGGTGCGCAGCATCTCCTCCGGCACCTTTCCCAGCAGCCGCGCGCGGCCGCCCAGCCCGTGCCGCTCGATGGCGCCCTGGATGCGCGGGGTCATCGGCCCCTCGCCCGTCACCAGGTAGAACACGTCGGCCGGGAGGCGCGGCATCACCTCGTCGGCGAACCATTGGAACCCCTTCCGCTCCTGGTGGCGGCCGACGCTCACCAGCAGCAGCGCGTCGTCCGGCACCGTGGCGGGCGACTCGCCGATGGCGCGCAGCAGCTCGCGGCGGGCGGCGGCGCGGTCGCGCGGCGGCGAGAAGGCGGCGGTGTCGACGCCGCAGGGGATCACCCGCAGCCGCGCCGGGTCCACCCCGCGGGCCAGGCACTCGTCCGCCGTGGCGCGGCTGATGGGAAGCACCAGGTCCAGCGCGGCGAAGACGCGGCGCACCAGCCACCCGTACCCCGGCGTGGGAAGGGTCACGTCGCGCCCCACCGGGATCGCGGCCAGCAGCACGCCGCGGCGGGCGAGGCGCGCGCGCAGCGGCAGCGCCAGCGTGGCCGTGACCATCGACGAGAAGAGGACCACGTCCACGTTCTCCTCCTCCACCACGCGCGGGATGGCGCGCAGGAGCCCGGCCAGGTAGCGGGGCATCCGGTACGGCGTGGCCTTCCACGAGGTCTCCAGCACCAGTGAGCTCAGCCGCACGTCGGGGTGCGCGGCCAGGGCGGCGTGCAGCCCCGTCGCCACGCGCTGCATCCCCCCCACGTTGGAGAGCGGGTCGCCGCGCAGCGGGAACGAATGGGAGACGTAGAGAACGCGCAATTCGCCGCCGGGCCGGGGGTGGATCGGACTTCAGGATGGAGCCGGTTTAGACGCGTCGAAATAATTGCGCCACCCTGTCACCAGCAAGTACGCGGAGGGCCCTCTCCCTGGCGCTTCGCGCCGGTCCCTCCCCCAAACGGCATGGGGGAGGGACGGAGGCTCGCTTCGCTCGCGGCTCTCACCGTGCGCGCCCCGGACGGAGGTGCGATGATCTGACGCCTTCGCCATAGACGTCATCCTGAGGCCGGCCGCGCCTGACTGTCGGCCCGACGCCGAGGTCGGCAGGCCGAAGGATCGATCGGCCGACCCTCGGAGCCAGGCCGCCGAAGCGCGACTGCATCACCTGAAGGACTTCTGCTCATACCAGATTGGACAATTCACTGTGTATTCGGAAATACCAGCACAGAAGATTCTCACACGGAGTCAACGGAGTAAACGGAGTAAAGACGAGGTAGTTCTCCGTTGACTCCGTTGACTCCGTGTGAGCCCATCCGTTGACTGAATGCACAGTTGATCCGTCGAAACGGTATCACAGGCCGCGGATGCGCAGCGAGAAGTCCGGGCTCTCCCCGGCCTGCAGGGCGCGCGCGTTGACGTGGAAGTGCTCGCGCGCCTGCTCGAAGGGGAGGTTGGTGTCGATCAGCCCGAGGTCGTACGCCAGCCGGTCGCTGTAGCCGGGGAAGAGCACCTTGATGCTGAGCGGCACCTTCTCCGGCACGATGGCGTTCACGTGACCCACGATGCTGGTGGTGCAGGTGTTGGTGAGGGTGTTGTACCACTCGGGGTGCTCGGCCAGCTGGTTCGCGCGCCGGAGCATGTCCACCAGCATGGCCCTGGCCTGCGCGCGGGTGGCGCGCACCGGGTAGAGGTAGACGGGGTCGCGGCGGAAGTTGGTGCGCAGGCGCACCACGTCGCGCTCGTCGGCCACCACGTAGGTCATCTCGAAGCGGCGCAGCAGCCCCTTCCAGGGCGAGAAGATCTCTCCCTTCTCCTTGCGGATCTCGGCCGACACGGCCAGGAAGCGGCCGCCGGAGAACTGGAACGACACCAGCGTGTGCGCCGGCCCGCGCCAGTCCTTGCTGAACGGCTCCACCAGGAACCACGCCCGCTCCACCTCGCGCAGGTCGTACGCGCGGTCCTCCCAGCGCACCGTGTAGCGCGACGTCGTCACGTAGTCCGTGTTGCGGACGTCGTGCACCCACACGCTGTCGCCGCGGAACTCGGCGCGCGCGGTGCGGGCGTTGTCCGGCGTCCAGTCGCGCTGGTTGGAGGGGCGCTGCACCGCCCACCAGACCACGAACGGGGCCAGGACGGTCGCGACGACGGCGCGCTTCTTCATCCCCTCACCACCTCGCGCCGAGCTGCGGATAGCGCGGGTCCCCCGCCTCCAGCACCCGCTTGCTCTCGTCGTTCAGCAGCACCCAGAGCCCGTAGCCGCCGAGCGCCGTCCCCAGCGGAAAGAAGGGGAGCTGCAGCACGCTGAAGATGATTCCCAGCGTGCGCGCCCACGGCCGGTAGTTGAGCAGCCCCCACCCGCACATCAGCGACGGCAGCCCGATGGCGGCGACGATCATCGCGAGCACGAACCCGATGATGCCGAGCGCCGCCGCCGCCGAAGCGATCCCGGCCACGCCGAACACGGTTCCGAGCAACGCTGCCACCAGCAGCACGAAGCCGCCGTGCACCGCGTACAGCCAGCCGAGGATCTTGAGATGGTCGCGCATTCGTCCGCTCCCTGGATGCACCTGGAGTTCATCGCCCGCCCGCACAGTACTTCGCCCGAACGAGGTCGGGTAGCGCTCCGTTCCGGTACCGGGACCCCTCACCCGAAAAACAGGAGAGACAAACGGCCGTCTCACCTGTTTTTCGACCTCTCCCGAACGGCACGGGAGAGGTGAACGGCAACTGCAACTGCGACATCAACGGTGACGGCAGGAAGCCCGGGCCTGCAGCCGCGAGCGAAGCGAGCCGTCGATCACCCTCTCCCGTGCCGTTCGGGAGAGGGTCGGCTCGGGCGGCGCCGGGAGCTCGCGGCTGAACCGCGGCCTGTTCCGCCCGAACCAGGGTGAGGGCTCGTCCCTACCAGCTCCCGCTCGCGCCGCCGCCCGACGAGAATCCGCCGCCGGAGGACGAGGAGGAGGAGGAGGACGAGAACGATCCCAACGACGATCCAGTGGACGACGACGACGACGAATGGCTCGGGCGCGGCCGCGGCGGCGTGTGGACGATGCGGCTGTCGTGGAAGCCGCAGTTGCGGCAGTTCCGCGTCACCTCTTCACGCCCGCCGTAGTCGTACGTGGCGTGCTCCAGCACGGCCGTGGTGGTGACCACGGTGCGGTAGCGGCACGACGGGCACGCCGACTTCCCGGAGAAGAGCGCCGGATACGGGAGGAGCTGATGGTTCCCGCAGGAGCCGCACTTCCACACGTCGTAGTCCACCGAGTGGAGGAATTCCTCCATCTTCTGCCCGTTGTCCAGGTACACGTCGTCCGACGCCTCGTCGAGCCGCGTCATGCGCGCGCCGCACTGCCGGCAGTCGCGCGGGCGGTTGCGGGCGTACGACTGGAATCCCAGCAACGCGGCGACGAGCGCGCCGATCCCGAAGAGGATGTAGGCGACCGAGGCCGCGCCGCCCGCCCCGCCCGACGACGGCGAGTACGACGGCGGCGGCGTGTACGCCGGCTGCACGGCGACCGGCGCCGGCGCGTGTGCCGCGGCCCACTCCGGCGTGAACCACTCGGCGATGCCGGCCGTGCCGCGCAGGATGCCGCGCGGCCGCATCCCCTCGCGGAAGTAGGGGAGGATGGAGTCGTCGACCACCTGCCGTGCGGCGCCCTCCAGGTGCAGCACGCCGTCGCCGAGCTGGATGCGCAGCTTGCGGTCGTCGGTGGCCACCAGCAGGAGCACGCCGTCGCGCTCCGGGCGGTCGCCCACGCGCCAGGCGTCGAACAGCCCATGGGCGAACTCCTCGATGCCGGCCGTCTGCACCGGGTAGTTCGCCATCGAGCCGATGGTCACCACGCGCACGTCCACGCCGCGGCTGCGGGCGGGCGCGAGCAGGGTGCGGAGGCTGTCCTCCTGCCTGGTGGTGAGGATGCCGGCTTCATCCTGCACGGCACCGCCCTTCCAGGCCGGGTATCCCCCCTGCGCGCGGACGGGCGAGGACACGAGCAGGACGGACGCGAGCAGGCCGAGGGCGCGAGCTCTCATGGGTCGGTTCCGTGGCGCGGGTGTCCGGATTAAAAAACTGCGGGCGGGCGGAAACTACGGGAGCGCGGCAGGATAGTTTCGCGTGGATGTCGGCGCGAGGAAATAAGTTAGCGGCGGAGGTGAGTTTGCGTCCAGCGCAGGCGGACGCAAAGCGGACTACGACCGGAGGATGCGCTCCAGCGCATCGACTCCGTCCCGGAGAGGGTTCACGGTGGCGAAACCCTCCGCCCTGGCCGCTCCTTCCAACCCGCGGTCGGCCGTGACGAACACCAGGGGTCCCTCCAGCGTCGGCCGTATCTCCAGGGCGGTCGCCAGGTGTACGGCGTCGCCCGCACCGATGTCGTACTCGGGATGGCTCTTGAGCAGGTTGGCGGCGTCTTCCACCAGTTCGTCGGAGAGCGGGACGATGGTGAACGCCGCCTTCGACAGGTCGCGACGGAAGCTCTCGACCACGTCGGGGTGTTTCTTGAGGAAATGTGCCCGCAGGTCGGGATGCTCGGTGTTACGCGCATGTTTCGCGAATGCCGAGATCACTTCCGGCTCCACGAAGCTGGAAACGACGAAGCCGCCCCAGCGGTTGAAGCGGCCCGTGATGTCTCGCATCCTGTCGGTGCTCGTGCCTTCGTTCAGGTACCTCTTGGCGAAGGCACAAGCGTCAAGGTACAGCGGCATGGCGTTTCGAATGCGTGAGCCTGCGGAGCTTCCCCGCACCGCCCTTCCATGCGGCACGCAGCGCGGCACCGATCCGGGCCCGGATCGACGGATGGTACCACGGCGGCAGAGTAAAGGACGCATCCGGGTCACGGGAGAGCTCGCCCGTTCCCGTGCGAACGTTGATCCCCGCCGCGCGGAGCTGGGCAACCCACGGATATTCGGTCCTGCCCTCTTCCTGCGTGTCCATCGCTCACCTCCGGGTGCAGTCGCTCCGAGCGGGGTACGGCTCAATCTGCCCGATCCAGGCTCGCATGTCAAGTATGTCCAGTCGTGGCGGAAGCGGTGCGCTCGCCAGTCGTCACCGCGACAATTTCGCCGTTGTGCGGCCACGTTTTAGCTGTGCGTCAGTCGTGCGGGGTGTGCTCGACGGCGGGCTCGGGGGAGCGGGTGCGGTCCATCGTGCCGGAGCGGGTGAGGCCCTCCCAGCCGCAGCGGGGGCACCAGCGGCGCTGGACGGCGCCGCGCGACATCCACGAGAGGAGCCGCCCGGCGGGACCCATGCGGATGGGCAGGGTCTCGCCGTCGCACTCGCTGCAGACGCGGTCCGACGGGAAGATCAGGTAGATCATCGCGAACGCCAGCACCACCTTGGCGCCGAACGCCACGAAAAAGAAGAAGATCCAGGTCAGCATCGTCCCCGTTCGACTCGCTCGCCGTTCCCGGCACCCCGTGTCCCGCGGCAGCGGTGCAAGAAGCACGCACCCGGTCGCCGCGGCCGGCGTCTCCCCGGCCTCTGTCCCGGTACGCGCCAGACCGCGCGAGGGTTCCCGCTGCTCGGCGGCTCCCTCGCACAGGGCGCGGGGTCGGGTGTAGATTCGCCGGCCCGATCACCCCTGGCAGCGCAGGCTGATGGCGAACGTCCTCAACGTGCAGGACCTCCACAAGAGCTTCGGCTCCCGCACCCTCTTCGACGGCGTGTCGTTCGCCGTGGACGAGGGCGAGAAGGTGGGCTTCATCGGCGTGAACGGGTCGGGGAAGTCGACCCTCTTCCGCATCGTGGCGGGCGACGAGGGGGCGGACGCGGGGACGCTCGCCTTCCAGCGCGGGATCCGCGTGGGATACCTGGCGCAGGACCCGGCGTTCGAGCCGGGGGCGACCATCCTCACCGCGGCCGCGTCGGGGCGGCCGGAGCTGATGGAGGCGATCGGCGAGTACCACGAGGTGTCCGAGCGGCTCGCGCGCGGCGAGGGCGACGCGGAGCGCCTGCTCGCGCGCCAGGAGCAGGCCGCCGCGCGCATCGACGCGCTGGGCGGGTGGGACTACGAGCACCGCATGGAAGCGGTGCTCACCCGGCTCGGCGTGGAACGGTGGGAGCGCCCGGTGGCGGGGCTCAGCGGCGGCGAGCAGAAGCGCGTCGCCCTGGCGCGCGTGCTCCTGCAGCAGCCGGAGCTCCTCCTCCTCGACGAGCCCACCAACCACCTGGACGCCGACACGGTGCTCTGGCTGGAAGAGCACCTGCAGGAGTACCCCGGCGCGGTGATGCTCATCACCCACGACCGCTACTTCCTGGACCGCGTGGTCTCGCGGATGATCGAGGTCTCCGTCGGCGAGCTCACCCCCTACCCCGGCGGCTACACCGAGTACCTGGAGGCGAAGGCCGAGCGGATGGAGCGCCTGGCGGTGGAGGAGGACAAGCGCAAGAAGCTGATCCTGCAGGAGCTGGAGTGGGCGCGCCGCTCGCCCCCGGCACGCACCGGCAAGGCGAAGGCGCGCCTCGGCCGCGCCGACGCGCTGCAGGCGGAGCAGCGCGAGAAGCGCCTCCCCACCCGCACCGCGGTGGAGATCACCGCCGGCGCCGCGCCGCGGCTGGGGCGCACGGTGCTGGAGCTGCGCCACGTGACCAAGGGATACGGCGGGCGCACGCTGATCCGCGACTTCACCACCCTCCTGCAGGCGGGGGAGCGCGTCGGCATCATCGGCCCCAACGGCGCCGGGAAGACGACGCTGCTGCGGGTGATCATGGGGATGGAGGCGCCGGACGGCGGCGAGGTGGAGGTGGGGAAGAACACCCGCATCGCCTACTTCGACCAGCGCCGCACCGACGTGGACCCGGAGAAGAGCGTCTACGAGGCCGCCGCCGAGCAGGACTGGGTGATGGTGGGCGGGGAGCGGGTGCACCTGCGCAGCTACCTGGAGCGCTTCCTCTTCCCCGTTCCGCAGCAGCGGCAGAAGGTGTCGTCGCTCTCCGGCGGCGAGCGCAACCGGCTGCTGCTGGCCAGGCTCTTCCTGACCGACGCCAACCTGCTGATCCTGGACGAGCCCACCAACGACCTGGACCTGGTGACGCTGCAGGTGCTGGAGTCGGTGCTGATGGAGTGGAGCGGGTGCGTGCTGCTGGTGACGCACGACCGCTTCTTCCTGGACAAGGTGGCGACGGGACTGATCGTCTTCGAGGGCGGCGGCGAGCTGCGGCGGCACGCGGGGGGCTACGACCTCTACCGCCGCCTCAAGGAGCAGCGCGAGGCCGAGGCCGCCGCGGCCGCCGTCCCGGCGAAGAAGCCCGCCGCCGCCCCGGCGAAGGCGCCCGCCGCGGAGCGCCCGCGCAAGCTGACCTGGAAGGAGCAGCGGGAGATGGAGGGGATCGAGGGCGCCATCCTCGAAGCCGAGGCGCGCAAGGCGGAGCTGGAGGCGCGCCTGGCCGACCCCGCCACCTACGCCCGCCCCGCCGACGAGGTCGCGAAGGTCACCGCCGGCTTCGAGGCCGCCGCCCGCGAGGTGGACGCGCTCTACGCCCGCTGGGCCGAGCTGGAGGACATCGCGGCGGCCTCGGCGTAGACCCCTCACCCCGGTTCGGGCGGACCAGGACCTGGCACCGGCGGCTGGTTCTGCGCGCCCGCCCGAACCGACCCTCTCCCAACTGCGGGAGAGGGTGAAGCAAGGCTTGCTTCGCTCGCGACTGCGGGCCGAGGCCGTGCCGGTACGATCGTGATTCGCCGCCGCCGTTGCCGTTCACCTCTCCCGTGCTGTTCGGGAGAGGTCGAAAAAACAGGTGAGACGGCAGTTTGTCTCGCCTGTTTTTTCGGGTGAGGGGTCGTGCGGGGTCACGCACAGGTCTTGCAGAGACGGTATCTTCTGCTTGCAGTTTGCCCGGCCGCTCCGGCAACATTGCTTCAACTCAATACGCATCAATCATTTAACCACTGCAATAGCCACACATTGATCCCGCGACCATGACGGCGGCCCGAAGCGGCCGATCATCCGCCCCACGGCTGTAAGATCGTCCCCTCACGGGGACGGACATGACGCGCGTAAGTCGAGGTTGTTGACAAGCGTTGCGGCATGTCGTACCATGGAAGTCCCCCACACCGTAGCACTCAATACCCGCAGCAGGCCCATGTCCATCTCCCTGCTCCTGGTCGCCGCGTCCCTGCACGCGGCGCCCGGAATCGACTCCACGCGCGTCCCCGCGGGCGCCCCCGGAGAGACCGCCCGCAGTGCATCGCACGAGCTGAGCACCGCGGAATCGGCGGGGATGAGCGCCACCGCGCTGATCCACGCCGAGGAAGAGGTGCTGGCCGACCTGCAGCGCGGCGCCTTCCCGGGCGCGGCGCTGGCCATCGGCCGGAGGTCGCGGGTGGTGCTGGAGGAGGGGTTCGGCACCATCGGCCGGGGCGCCGGCGAGAACGAGGCGGTGGACCCCGACCGCACCGTGTACGACCTGGCCTCGCTCACCAAGGTGGTGGGGACCACCACGGCGGTGATGCTGCTGGTGGAAGACGGCAGGGTGCGGCTGGACGACCCGGTCAGCCAGTACCTCCCCGAGTTCACCGGCGGCGGGCGCGAGCGGGTGACGCTGCGCCACCTGCTCACCCACACCTCGGGGCTCCCCGAGGGGATCGACGTGCCGGCGGGGCTGAGCCCCGAGCAGGCGCTGCGCTACGTGCTGGCCACGCCGCTGCGCGCCACGCCGGGGATGCGGGTGGAGTACTCGGACCTGAGCGCGGTGGTCCTCTACGCCGCCGCCGAGCGCGCCGCGGGGGAGCCGATCTACCGCCTGCTGGACCGCCGCGTATTCGGCCCGCTGCGGATGCGCAGCACCACCTACTGGCCGGGCGACGGGTGCGGCCGCTGCGCCCCCACCTCGCGGGTGAACGGCCCCACCTTCCGCGGCCACGTGCACGACCCCATCTCCCGGCGTCTCGGCGGGATCTCGGGGAACGCCGGGCTGTTCAGCTCGGTGCACGACCTGGCGCGCTTCGCGGCGATGCTGGCGAACGGCGGCGAGCTCGACGGGGTGCGGGTGCTGCAGGCGTCGACCATCCACGCCTTCACGCAGCGGCAGCCGGGGACCGGCACCCGCGCGCTGGGGTGGGACACGCCGCTCCGCCCGGGCGCCACCATGTTCGGCGAGCGCGCCTCGTACCATTCGTACGGGCACACGGGGTACACGGGAACGTCGATCTGGATCGACCCCGACCTGGGGACCTGGGCGGTGCTCCTCGCCAACCGCACCTACGACACCGAGGGGAACAACCGCATGCAGCAGCTCCGCCGCGCGGTCGCCGACCACGTGGTGGAATCGGCCGAGTACGGGCCGCGCGTGGCCGCCGTCGGCGGCGGAAGCTGATCGCGGAAACAGAAACGGCAGGCTCTCTCACAGAGGTCACAGGGGTCACAGGGGTCACGGAGGAAGCGCTCCTCCGTGACCCCTGTGACCTCTGTGAGAGATTTCTGTTGCCGTTCCTACGGGCGGGCGCCTCCGGTGGCCTGCTGCACGACGCGGGCGTTGAGGACGCGGCCGGCCTGGTCCACGGTGTACTCGATGAGGGCGCCGGAGGCCGCGCGCACGGTACGCACCGCCTGGCCGGCCTGGTTGGTGGCCTGCTGCACCACGGGAAGGCTGGTGAGGGCGCCCACCATGCGCGAATTCACCACCCGGCCGGCGGTGTCGAGGGTGCGCTCCACCAGGTTGCCCGTCTGGTCCAGGGTGGTCTGCACCGTCTGGCCGAGCGTGTTCACCGTCTGGCTGAGCACGCCGCCGGGCTGGGTGACGTTGTTGAGCGTCTGCCCCACCACCCCCACCGTGCGGTCCACCACGCCGCCGGGCTGGAGCGCGGTGTTCGCCACGCCGCCCACCGTGCTCACCGTGCGCTGCAGCGTGCCGGTGAGCTGGGTGATGATCTCGGGGTGGGCGTCCACGAAGGTCAGGGTGCGGTCGACCACGCCGACCACGTTGTCGAGGTCCACCAGCAGCAGCGCCTGCGCGTGCACCCCGCGGATCTCCAGGCTCACCTCGCCGATGGAGACGTCGGCGCCGGCCTGGATGTTCACCAGGTTGGCGACCGCCGCGTCGAGCGCCAGGTGCGCGGTGAGGTTGTTCACCTCCAGGTGGATGCGCTCCACGCACAGGTTGGGGACGTTCACCACCACGTCGTACGCCTGCAGCCCGGGCGGCGGACCCGGCTGGCGGTTGGGATCGGCCGCGGCGGTGTTGCGCGGCGGGCACACGCGCGGCTCCGGCGCGGGGGCCGTCCGCTGCACTCCGCGCTGCGCCGCGGCCGTCGCGGGGAGCACCCCCAGCGCGATCAGCGCGATCCACCCGGTTCCCTTCCGCATGGCTCCCCTCCCGTGGTGTCGACGGTCTCCGCGGCCGTTGCGGGCGGGCAGAAAGCGTGCCGGGAAAGGCACGGAAGTTGAGTCGCCCCCACTCCTCCCGAGAGTGGAGGCTCGATGCGGACGATCACCCCCCTGTTCACCGCCTGCCTGGCGGGGATGCTCCTGGTCCCGGGCCGCGCCGCGGCCCAGTCCGCCGCCGCGTCGCCGTGCCCGCCGGCCGCCGCGGCCGACTCGGCGCGCCGCGACAGCGCGCGCGCCGGGGCGGCGGACGTGGTCATCGTCGCCTCGGTCTCCGCGCAGGAGCTCCGGTTCAACAGCGAGCCGAGGGCCCGCCTGCGCGTCCTCGGGTGCGGCGAGGGCGAAGGGCTGAGGGTGCTGGAGCGGCGCAACCTCCCGGAGCACGTACAGCCGGGCGTCACCTACCGCGACGTCTACGTCTCCGTGCGCATCCTGGGCACCCTGAACGCGGCGTGCATCGCGGCGCTGGCGGGGGACAGCACCGCCGCGCGGGGCGTGGTGCCCGGTGCGTGCGTCTCCATCGGCGGCGGGGGCGCGTCTCCATCCCCTCCGCCCGCGCCGCCGCCGCCGCCATGAGACACGGCCATGAGACACGGAGCGCGATCGACCGGCACGGGGCATGCGCCGGGCCCGGCGGCAACGGTCCGGAGAGGGATGGACGCGGGTGCCCGCTCGCGGCCATGCGGCACCGACGACTGCGGAGGTAGGGTGATGAGGCGTGCTGGAGTGGTGATCGCCGCCGCGCTCGTGGGCGCGGGGTGGGCCGGGGCGGCCGCGGCGCAGCAGGACACCTCGCGCGTGCGCACCACCGGGCAGCCGGGGCAGGTGCAGATCCAGGCGGGCGCGCAGCAGGGGCAGCCCGCCGCTCCCGTGCAGCGCACCCCCATGCAGGGGGGCACGCCCAACTACGACGTGATCCTCGAGGTGCCCGACCTGTCGGTGGACTCCATCGGCCTCACCGTGGCGAACCTGCAGGCGCACCTGGCGCTGAGCGCGAACGTGGCCCGGCTGGTCTCGCTGAACGCGGGCGCGGACGTCGGCATCGACCGCGTGCGCCTGGACATCGTGGGCGTGACCGCCGAGGCGTACCTGTACGTGGACCTCGACAACGTCGCCCGCATCGCCAACCGCGTGGTGGCCACGCTGGACCGCAACCCGCGCATCCTCACCCAGGTGCTCACGACGGTCGACAGCACGGTGGGCGTGGTCGGCCGCGTGGGGAATGCGGCGCTGGCGCCGAACGGGCCGGTGAACCGCGCCGTCGGCACCGTGGGGCAGACGCTGAACAACGTCACCGCGCCGGGCGGACTGCTCAGCCAGACGGTGAACACGCTGGGGCAGACGGTGCAGCGCACGCTGACGCAGACGGGCACGATCGTGGAGCGCACGCTGGACCGCGCGGGCAACGTGGTCGGCACGCGGACGGTGACGAACCTGCTGAGCCTGCCGGTGCTGCGCGAGACGACGAACACGGCCGGCGCCGTGGTGCGCCAGGTGCGCGACCAGAGCGGCGCCGTGATCGAGCTCGTGCTCGACCAGGCCGGCCGCGTCGCCAGCTCCAGGATCCTGAGCGCGGCGCCGCGCTGACACCGACAGAATTCCTCACAGAGGTCACAGGGGTCACAGAGGAAGCTCTTCCGTGACCCCTGTGACCTCCGTGAGAGATTGCAGTTGCTGTTATCGAAGCGCGTTCAGAAGCTTGTCGTGGATCCCGCCGAAGCCGCCGTTCGACATCACCAGCACCACCTCGCCGCCCTTGAGGCGCGGGGCCAGGTGGCGCACGATCTCGTCGGGGTCGGGGATGAACCACGCCTCCTTCCCCTCCGCGCGCCACCCCTCCACCAGCTCGTGCGGGTTCATCGCCGTCTCGGCGGTGTAGCGCTCGGGGTGGAAGAGGCCGGCCAGCACCACCTGGTCGGCGCCCGCGAAGGCGCGCGCGTACGCCTCCTGGAATTCGCGACGCTGCGCCGTGTAGCTGCGCGGCTCGAACACCGCGACGATGGGCCGCCCCGCGTAGCGCTGCCGCACCGCGTCGATGGTCTCGCGCACCGCCGTGGGGTGGTGCGCGAAGTCGTCGATCACCGTGACCCCGCGCGCCTCGCCGCGCAGCTCCATGCGCCGCTTCACGCTGCGGAAGGTGCGCAGCCCCTCCAGCACCCCCGCCCGGTCCGCGCCGATGAACTCGGCCACGGCGATCACCGCCAGGCAGTTGCGCACGTTGAAGGCGCCGGTGAGCGGCGTCACCACCTCGCCCCACGCCTCGCCCTTGCGGACCACCGTGAAGCGCGTGCCTTCCGGCCCGAACGAGACGCCGCGCGCCGTCCACTCGGCGTCGGCCGCGTCGCCGCCTTCGCCGCTCCAGGCGAAGGGCTGCACCGGAGAGGGCGCCTTCGCGGCCAGCTCGCGGACGATGGGCGAATCCCACCCCGCCACCAGGGTGCCGCTGCGCGGGACCAGGTTGATGAAGCGCGAGAAGGCGAAGCGGTACGCCTCTTCGTCGCGGTAGATGTCGGCGTGGTCGAACTCGATGTTGTTCACCACCCCCACGTAGGGGAGGTAGTGCCACATCTTGGGCCCCTTGTCGAAGTACGCCGTGTCGTACTCGTCGGCCTCGACCACGAACCACTCCGAGTCGGTGAGCCGGAAGCTGGTGCCGAAGTTCTCGGCCACCCCGCCGATCAGGAAGCCGGGGTTGAGCCCGGCGGATTCCAGGATCCACGCCAGCAGCGAGGTGGTGGTGGTCTTCCCGTGCGTTCCCGCCACCGCCAGCGGCCTGCGGGTGCGCAGGAACTCCTCCTTCACCGTGTTCGCCGCCGAGGTGTAGGGGATGCGCGCGTCGAGCACCGCCTCGAGCTCCGGGTTCCCGCGGGAGATGGCGTTGCCCACGATCACCCAGTCCGGCCGCGGGCGCAGGTTCTCCGGCCGGAAGCCGACGGCGTAGTCGATCCCCAGCTCCCGCAGCTGGTCGCTCATGGGGGGATAGACGTTCTCGTCGGAGCCGGTGACGGTGTGCCCGGCGGCCCGCAGCAGCCCGGCGAGCGACGCCATCGCGGTGCCGGCGATCCCGATCAGGTGGTAGTGGAGGGGATCGCGCGTCCGGGTCGCCGGGCGCGGCGCGGCGGGGGTGTCGGTCATCGGGGCCCTGGAATGGTGTGTGTGTCGCGCGGCGCCGCGTGGGCGGCGGCCGGGCGGCCGACTGCGAAGTGCGTGCCCGCCAGCCGCTTGGGCGCGCACCGCGGCGGTGGTATTATTCTATCCTCCCCCGCGCCTCCCCGAAAACAGCGAACCCGAGGAACGCAGACGTGAAGCTGAAGACGCTGTTCTCCGCCGCCGCCCTGGCGCTGCTCGCCGCCTGCTCCGGCGACTCCACCGGGCCCGACATCCCCGAGCTGACCCCGCTCCCGGCCGGCGTCACCATCGTGACCACCGGGTCCGGGCTGCAGTACGCCGACATCGTCGTGGGCACGGGCGCGGTGGCCCAGGACGGGAGCAGCGTGGCCGTGCACTACACCGGCTGGCTCGCCGACGGCACCGGCTTCGACACCTCGCGGGGGCTGCAGCCCCTCCCGTTCACCATCGGCCAGCACCAGCTGGCGGTCGTCGGCTTCGAGGAGGGGGTCGTGGGGATGAAGGTCGGCGGGAAGCGCCGCCTGTTCGTTCCCGCCGCGCTCGGCTACGGGGCCACGGCCGTGTACGACCAGAACGGGCGGCTGGTGATCCCCGCGAACTCGGACCTGATCTTCGACGTGGAGCTCGTCTCCGTCCAGTAACACCCAATCCGCGGATTCACGGTGTGAGCCGAGCGTAGCAAAGCGCCTCACGCAGAGACGCGGAGTCACGGAGAGGCCAGGTGGTTCTCTCCGTGACTCCGCGTCTCTGCGCGAGGCGGTCTTTTTCCGGATCTACTCGCAGGTGATGGCCGGGGGCGGGCACCCCGACGGAGCACTCTCCGTGGGCGTCACCCAGATCGACCAGGCGGCGAACCGGCCCTGGCTGTCGGTCGCGGTCACCGAGAGCTCGAACGCGTCGCTCCCGGCATCGTCCGAGTAGGTGGCACCCGTGCCCACCTCCACGCCGTCACGGCTCCAGGTGTAGGTGTACGGAGACGTCCCGTTCGTGCCCGTGGCGCTCCACGTGCTCCAGGAATACGCCGTGGGTGCGACGGGTCCGTTGATCGAGACGGTGTACGTGGGCGCCGGCGGGCTGCCATAGCTGGTCTGGAACGCCCCGATCCCCGGCTCGAGGTCCGCGCGGATGCCGCGGATCGGGCTGTAGACCATGGTGATTCCCGACCGCGCGAAGATGAGCCCGAACAGGTTCACCGAGTTCGCCGTGCGGGGGACGCCGGCGAACGCGAAGACGGGAGAGCCGCTGTCGCCGTCGTCGCCGTCCATGTAGACGAACGTCTGGCACAGGCGGGGGTGGGTGTAGTACGAAAAGGATGCGCAGGTCCTCGTAACGGGCCCTCGCGTCCACCCCGTCGTCGAGCCCACCTTCTCCACCCACTGGCCGGCGGCCGCGGCGGCCTCGCCCACCACCTGGTAGGAGGGCCCCGCCGGATCGATGGTGATGGAGCCGGAAGGGGAGTCGCTGGTGACGTCGGTGGTGCGGGCGATGATCCCGACCTGGGCCGTCACCCCGGAGGTGAGCCTCATGAAGGAGGCGTCGCTCCTTCTGCAGTAGGCGTCGACGAGGATGGTGTTGCAGAGCCACCCGGGGGGGTCGTAGGCCTCGGTGCCGATCCCGTCGGCGGCTCCTCCATTGTAGGACGGCTGGTAGAAGGCGGTGCTCTCGGTCTGCCACTCGATGTCGCTGCAGTGCGAGTTGGTGAGCGCGCCGGGCTGTCCCCCCGCCAGCACGACCAGCCCCAGCGTGCACCCGTGGCCCATCCTGCCGATGCGGAGCCCGCCGAGGAGCGGCCTCACCCGGTTCTGGAGGGTCACGGGGGTGAAGGCGCCGAGCTCCCGCCGTGCGGCGGTGGGTCCGGACAGCGCCTCGATGGGGTCGGCCTGGACGAAGCCCACCGCGCCGCGAGGAAGGGAGAGCGCCCGCAGGCGCGCCTCCACCCGCGGGCGCACCGAACCCGACTCGATGCCGACGGTCACCCGGTTCACGGCTTCGTCGAGGTCGATGAAGACGACGCCGCGGGTGGAGCCCAGCGCCGACAGCACCGCGTTGCGCCACGCGGCGAGTTGCAGGAAGGTGAACGCCGCGCGGCGGACGCCCACCCGCGGAGCGGCCTCGCCCGCGCGGGAGAAGCGCGCCCCGCCCCGCTCCGCCTGGAAGCGCCGGAGCACCGGCGCGAGCCGCTGCTGGACGCGCTCGGCACGGGAGAGATCGGTGACCAGGGTTTGCAGGTTCCCCGCTTCGTCCAGGTAGTACCCCCCGAACTCGGGGATCTCCGCCGCGATCTGGCGGAACTCGGCCTCGTCGGGAAAGTCGTCGACCACGCGCGCGGCCTGCGCGGCGGGGTGGGGATCGGGCGGCGGTGGCTGCACGCTGGTCGCATCGCTGCAGCCGACGGCCGCCAGCAGCGCGCACAGCACGAGCGCGCGATTGAAATCGCGGGACACGGTACCTCCGGAATTGATTGGGATGGAATGGGATAGGAAGGGGAGTGCGTTGCCGCACGCTGAAAGGTACGCCACTCTCCCTGCAGGTCAACCGGTGCCGGCCCGGCAGCTCCCGCGGCCTGGCCGACGGATGGAGCCGCCCGTCCCGGCGCGTTCAGCGCCCGCCGCCGGGGGATGTTATATTCGCCCGCTCGACCCTTTCCATGCACCCTGGCCGAGCCCGGTGGACATGCACGTGAAGCCCGATTCTCCGCCGGTACGCCGGGATGAGTGACGACGCCCTGCTGGCGGTGAACGACCGCCTCAGCATCCCCCGGGCGGAGCTGACCTACCGGGCCACCCGGTCGGGCGGGCCCGGCGGCCAGCACGTGAACACCTCGTCCACGCGGGTGGAGCTCGCGTGGGACGTGGAGGCTTCGCCCAGCGTGAGCGACGAGGAGCGCGCGCGGATCCGCGAGAAGCTGTCGAACCGCATCAGCGGCGAGGGGGTGCTGCTGCTGGCGGCGAGCGAGCACCGCAGCCAGAACCGCAACAAGGAGGCGGTGACCGAGCGCTTCGTGGAGCTGGTGCGCCAGGCGCTGGTCGTGCAGCCGAAGCGGAAGAAGACGCGCCCCAGCAAGGCCGCCCGCGAGGCGCGCCTGCACGCCAAGAAGCACCGCAGCGAGGTGAAGCGACGCCGCAGGTCGCTGGAGGACTGAACAGAGAGTGCGGAAGTGCGTGAGTGCGGGAGTGCGTAAACGGCTGGGACGCGATCCCGGCACTTCCGCACTTCCGCACTTCCGCACTTCCGCACTTCCGCACTTCCGCACTTCCGCACTTCCGCACTTCCGCACTTCCGCACTTCCGCACTTCCGCACTCGCAGTCCCTCAACCGGCATCCCATTTGCGTTCACCGGCCCCCGACGGCGGCCCGGAGGGGGCCGGGGGCAACCGAACTCTTCGGAGGAGAGACATGGGCATTCTGTGGATGATCATCATCGGCCTGATCGCCGGCGCCATCGCGAAGGCCATCATGCCGGGGCGCGACCCGGGCGGCATCATCGTGACCATCCTGCTCGGCATCGCCGGCTCGGTGGTGGGTGGCTTCCTGTTCGGCGGGGCCGACAACAAGGTGGGGCTGATCGGCTCGGTGGTGGGCGCCCTGCTCCTGCTGCTCATCTACCGGCTGATCGTCGGCCGGCGCTCGGCCGTCTGACCCGATGCCGACTGGAGGCGAGGCCGTGCCGGCCACGGAATTGAAGGAGGTGCTGACGCACGAGCTGGGCGACCTGCTCTACGCGGAGCGCCGCATCCTCACGATGCTGAAGACGATGGAGCGCGAGGCCGCCGACCCGGAGCTGCAGGCGCGCCTGGTGGAGCACCGCGGGGAGACGGAGGAGCAGATCGAGCGCCTGGAGCGCGCCTTCGAGGCCATCGGCGAAAAGGCCAAGGCCGAGAAGTGCCCGGGCATCATCGGGCTGAAGGAGGAGCACGACTCCTACAAGCGCGAGGAGAAGCCCAGCAAGCCCCAGCTCGCGGCCTTCGACCTGGGCTCGGGGCTGCGGGTGGAGCACTACGAGATCGCCGCGTACCGCACGTCGATCGCCATGGCGACCGCGCTGGGCTACGCGGAGTGCGGGCGGATCCTCCAGGAGAGCCTGATGGAGGAGGAGGCGATGGCCCGCTTCCTGGAGAAGAACGCCGTCGCCTCGCTGCGCAAGCTGCTCGCGGCGGAGAAGGCCAAGGCGGCGTAATAGCCGGTCTCACGCGGAGACGCAGAGGGCGCAGGGAGAAAGCCGCGGCTTCTCTCTGCGCCCTCTGCGTCTCTGCGTGAGATGAGATGAGAGTGGATTGCTTCCGGGTTCGGGTCCATCGCGCGCCCGAGGCCGCGGTGCCCCGGGACGGGAGAGGTGGCGAGCCCCAGCGAGCCGGAGAGGGCGCCGCGGCCGCGGACACGCGACGCACGCTGGAGCGTGGAGAAAACCGCTCCAGCCCTGACGGTCGTCAGTTGAGAAGGCCCTGGGCGCGCTGCATCGCGAGGAGGGCGCCGACCACGCTGGAGAGGAGCACCGAGACCGCCGCGCCCTCCATCCCGTAGCGGTACACCAGCGGAAGGAGGGTCGCCAGCATCACCCCCACCCGCACGGCGTTCACCCGCAGCGTGATGCTCGGCCGGCGCACCGCGCTGAAGAGCTCGCCGGCGAGCACCACCACCGCCCGGAACACCATCGCGACCACCAGGATGCGCAGCACGGGCACCGCCGGCAGCCACGCGGGGCCCAGCAGCCACGCCAGGACCGGCCGGGCCCAGAGCAGCACCGCCAGCGCGAAGGCGCCGTTGGCGGCCAGCACCAGCCGCAGCGCCGCGCGGAAGCCGCGGCCGAGCTGCGTGGTGCCGTGCAGCTGGGTGAGCGCCGGGAGCGCCACCTGCAGCAGCGCGCGGGTGAAGGTCGCCACCCCCAGCTCGCCCACCCGGAAGGCGAGCTGGTACACGCCCAGCGCGCTCGCGCCCAGGAGCCGCCCCACCACCGCGTTGTCGGCGCTCAGGCTCACCCAGCCCAGCACGCGCACGCCGCTGATCCACCGCCCGTAGCCCAGCAGCCGCCGCACGCGGCCGCGGCTCACCCGCAGCCCCGGGCGCTCCCGCACCATCAGCCAGGACGAGAGGGTGGAGGCCGCCTGCCCCGCCACCGCCCCCGCCACCAGCGCCCACACGTCGCCCCGCACCAGCGCCACCCCCACGGCCACGCCGAACCCGGCCACCAGCTCCGGCAGGCTCCACCAGAAGATGCGGCCGAACTCGATCCGCTTCACCAGCAGGAGCACGGCGGGGTTGGAGAGCCCGCGCAGCAGGGGCGTCACCGCCACCGCGCGGATCACCGGCACGGCCGCGGCGGTGCCGAAGAACGACGCGACCAGCGGCGCGGCCGCCCAGAGGAGCGCCGCGATCAGCAGGCCGCGCACGGCCTGGATGGCGAAGGCGGAGCCCAGCTCCTTCCGCACGTCGCCGGGCTGGCTCACCAGCGCCGCCTCCACCCCGGTGTTGGTGAAGGCGTCGACGGTGCCGAGCACGAGCAGGGCGATCCCCATCACCCCCATCTCCCGCGCGCCCAGGAGCCGCGCGACCACCAGGGTGCGCGCCATCGCCACGCCCATCCCGCTCCCCACGGTGAGGAGCGCCCACGCGCCCCCCCGCAGGCTGCGCGCGGCGACCGCGGCGAGGAGCCCCTCCTCCCGCGCGGCGCCCCCGGGGAGCAGTTCCTCCGCCCCGGGATCGAGGCCCGCGGCCACTTCCACCGCCGCCGTGCTCAATCCTGCTCCATGCGCGCGACGAGCTGCGCCAGCCAATGGCCCCCGCTCTCGCGCCGGGCGCGGGCGCGCACCGCGGCGCCCACCAGCGGCAGGCGCAGCAGACGGCCGAAGGCGGCGCGCAGCAGGTCGCGCTCGTGCAGCCGCGGCGACGCCGACTGCAGCCAGGCCGCGGCGGCCCGCTGCTCCGCCGCGAGATCGTCCGCCGCCCCGGCGCGGTGCTCGGCGATCACCTCGCGGTAGAGCGCCGCCAGCTCGTCCACCAGCGCGCCGGTGCCGGCGGTCTCGCGCACGCGGCGCGAGACGGCCTCGGCGTCGGCGGGATCGTAGCGCGCGATCTCGCGGGCGAGCACCTCCGGGGTGGCGGGCTCGGAGAGCGTGCGCACCCCGAAGTTCAGCGGGCGCAGCCGGTCCAGGTTCGCCGTGGAGACCATCGGACCCGCGCCGGCGGCGTCGCAGAGCACCACGGCGGCGCCCACGGCCATCGCCTCCAGCGCCGCCCTCGCCTTGGCGAACACCAGGTCGTACCCGCCCAGCACCTCCTCGGGCCGGTCCAGCGGGTTGCGCGACCGCGTCCCCGCCACCTCCAGCGCGATCCCCGCAGACTCGCAGGCGGCGCGGATGGCGGCCAGGTGCCCCGACCGCCCCCCCGCGGCGTTGCTGAACACCAGCGCGCGCCGCGGCCGCGGCGGGAGGGGCGGACGGGGGCGGAAGCGCTCCAGGTCCACCGCGTTCAGGGCGACGTGGACGCGGTCCTCGGAAAGGCCGTGCTCCGAGAGGAGGCGGTCGCGGCAGGTGTGGTCGACGGCGACGTGGCGCAGCACGCGGGGAAAGCGCAGCGGGGCGTCGGCCCAGCCGGTCCAGCTGTGGCAGAACGCCACCGCCGGCACGCCGGGAAAGGCGAGGAGCGCCGCCAGCGTCTCCAGGGCGTGGTGGCCGTGGATGACGTCGGGGGCGCTCCCGATGCGGGCCAGGTCGTCGACCACCGGCACCGTGGCGGCGCGGATCTCGGCGGCCACCGGGCCGAGCACGGGGCTGTAGACCACCGGGTGATGGCCCCGCCGCAGCAGTCCCACGGCCAGGTCGCGCACGTACAGCTCGGTGCCGGTGCGGTTGGCGAGGACGCGGTTGGTGACCAGGACGCGCAGCCCGGGGCCTTCAGCTTCGCCGCTCACCATGCTCCCAGAGGGCGTCCGCCAGCGGCTGAACGTGCTCGCGGAAGCGCAGCACCCGGTCGTACACGCCCTCCGCCACGCGCTTCTCGCCGTACGACTCGTAATAGGGGACTTCCGCCGGGTCCCAGCCGTAGCGCTGCGACGGGTCGACCGGGCGCAGGCACTCCGTCCGGAACGGCGCCACCCCGAAGCGCTCCAGCGCGGCCTCCACCTCGCCGGCGAGCTCGGGATAGGAGCGCGCCGCGGCGAGCTTGCGCGCCAGCGCCTCCTCGTCCAGCTCCAGCCAGACGGCGCGCGCGCGCAGCGCGTCCGGGCAGCGGTCGGGGGCGCCGACCAGCAGGAAGTCGTAGGCGGCGACCCCGCGCCCCAGCATGCGCAGCGCCGCGTTGACCACCAGCCGGCAGACGTCGTGGGAGGGGTTGTAGCCCTCCACCGCGTCGCCCACCACGCAGTCGGCGTCACTCGCCGCCAGCTCCTCGGCGAGCTCCTCGGCCAGCTCGGTGAAACAGGCGAAGTCGCGGTCCAGGATGGCGGAGTAGATCGCGCGGTCCGACATCCTCCCGTAGACGGTGCCGGGGCGCGCCCCGGTGCCGGCGAGCAAGCGCGTGGTGGACTCGAGCCGGGCCTCGCCGCCGCTCCCGGAGCCGTCGGTGAGCACGCACACCCGCGGCGCGGCCGCTTCCATCCACCCGTAGACGCGCAGCTCGTGGCCGGGGTGCGCGACCACCAGCACGGGGTTGCGGGACGTCAGGGCGGAAAGGGGACGCGCACCTTCCGGGGAGGGTTCCATGGGATGCCTGGCGCCTCCGGTGGGGAGGGAGGTGTGAACCGCAGGTGGGTCGGATCGGTGGCAGGCGCGGGGCGGAAAGTAGCGCGGGCGCCCTGCGGAAGTCAAAGAGCGCCAACGACCCGTGCGAACCGAATCCCAACGGATCCCCGGGCCCGGTCGAGCCCGCGCGGATTGCAGCGCCGGTGGACGCGCGCTACTCTGGTGGGAACCGGCGGGCGGAGGAGGATGACGACGCGGTCCCGCACCGGACCTCTTCCAGCCCGCATCCTCCCCTCGCCTCCGGCACCCCAGTACAGCCGGTCCTTCCCCACCGTTGGCCCCCCGCCTCGACACCCCGATGCGCGTCGTCTACGACATCTCCATGCTGGGGCTGGGGCAGCTGTACTCGCTGTCGCGGGGCGGGGTGCACCGCGCGGACCGCCACCTGGCGGAGGGGCTGCTGGCGACGGGCGAGGTGGAGCTCCTCCTCTGCGCCAACCATTCCAGCGCGGCCTACCAGGGGTGTCTCGGGTACCTGCGGAGCGGGCCTCCGCTCGCCCGCGCCGCGCTGCTCGGGCCGCCGGAGTCCGGCGCGTCGTCCGTCTTCCGGCGGGGTGCGGCGGGCGCGCACCGCTGGGCCCGCCGCATCGTCGGCAGCAACGTGCTCCCGGGGCTCTTCCGGCGCGGCGCGCAGCTGGTGGACCGGCGCGTCCATCCGGTCGTCTGCGACGCCTCGCCCCCCGCCGATGTCTTCCATTCGGCCTGCTTCCCCCTCCCGCCGAAGCGGGGGAGCTCGCGCGCCCGCTTCATCACCATCCACGACCTCGGCGTCCACCGCTTCCCCGCGCTCTACGGCGCCGCGTACCTGCGCAGCGCGCGATCGGCGCTGGAGAGCGTGCGCGAGGGCGACTGCGTGCTCACCAGCTCCGAGGCCAGCCGGGGGGAGCTGTGTGAGCGCGGCGTGGCGCCGCCGGAGCGCATCTTCGTCGCGCCGCTGGGCGCCGACCCGCGCACCTTCCACCCGTGCGGCGATCCCGACCGGCTGCGGGCGGTGCGCGAGCGCCACGGCATCCCCGAAGGCCCGTACCTGCTGAGCGTGAACACCCCGGACGTGCGCAAGAACGTGCGGCACGCCGTCCGCGCCTTCGCCCGGCTGGTGCGGGAGGAGGGGGTGCGCGACCTGACGCTGGTGCTCGTGGGCCACGGCGGGCCCCACTCGGACCCCGACCCCGCCGAGGCCGCGGACGCGCTCCGCGGCCGCGTCATCCGCACCGGCTACGTGGACGACGAGGAGCTGGCGCCGCTGTACAGCGGGGCGACGGCGTTCGTCTACCCGTCGCTGTACGAGGGCTTCGGCCTCACGCCGCTGGAGGCGATGCAGTGCGGCACGCCGGTCATCACCTCGAACACCTCGTCGTTCCCCGAGGTGGTGGGCGACGCCGGGATCCTGCTCGACCCGGCCGACGGCGACGCGCTCTGCCAGGCGATGCTCGACGTGGTTCGCGACGCGGCGCTGCGGGAGCGGATGCGGGAGCAGTCGGTGGCGCGCGCGGCCCGCTTCAGCTGGGAGCGGTGCACGCAGGCCGTGCTCGAGGCGTACCGGGTGGCGCTGGCGGGCTGAGCGGAACGGCGTCTCACACGGAGACGCGGAGACGCAGGGAGCTCGCGGCGGCTCTCTGCGTCTCCGCGCGGGCGTTACATGATGATGCAGCCGTTGGGGCAGGCGGTGTTCTGCGAGCAGCCGAGCGTACAGTCGAAGTACAGGGTGTCGCCGCAGAGGTCGACATTGTAGGTCTGGGGCGGACATCCGTTGGTGCGGCCCGCCCCGAGCACCGTCCCGCGCCCGCGCGCGGCGTCGGGGGTGGTCGCGAACGAGGTGACCTCGAGGTTCTCCAGCTTCAGCTTCTTCATCGTTCGATCTCCCGTACCGGGGGTGGGTCCCCGCCGCCCGGTCGGCGGCGAGGGGCGGATCAAAGGTGCTGGAGCGCCGCCGATCCAGCAACCCATGTTTCTGCGCGAAATGATGTTCGATGAAATCATGCCGTTTCGACTGACTGGATGTGCATTCCAATCAACAGAATGGACTCACACGGAGTCAACGGAGTCAGCGGAGTCGTTCTCCGTGGACTCCGTTGACTCCGTGTGAGGATCTCTGTGCTGGTATCTCGAAATGCACGGTCATTTTGTCTGATCCGGTATTACGATTACAGGGAACGCCGTCATCCACAAGCTCGGGATGACGGCGTTCGGTGCGATCGGCGACTCGGTCGATCAGCCAGGATGTGTCACGGTCAGCTCGCGGGCGGCACCCGCCCCAGCGCCGCCTCGGCCTTCGCGGCCGCCGCCATCGCGTCCTCGAGGTCGTGGCGCTTCCAGCGCTTGCGGGCCGGCCTGCTGAACCAGCTCCAGGTCAGCTCCCCCGCCACCAGCGGAACCACCACGATCAGCCCGGCCGCCAGGAGGAACCACGAGTCGTTGATGCGCCGGGCCAGCTCGAACAGCACGACTTCCAGGGCCGCCGCTCCGAGCCAGACACCCGCCACAAAGCGCCGTGTCCGCTTGCCGAATCTGGTCATGGGGCCCTCCAGGGGCGAGGCGGAAGGATTCCACTCCTGCTCGCAAAGCAGGCATGCGATTCCACGCGATCCCGTGTGACGAACATATAGAGAATTCCTGGGTCTCGTCTACCCACGCGAGCGCTGGCGATCCCACGCGACGCCGTTTCGTTACCAGGAGCGTATCCCATTTTCGCCAATCAGTTGTGCATTCCGAAAAGAGGAAAACGCCTCACCCAGAGAACCAGAGGACCAGAGAACTGCGCGTGTTTCCTCTGGTCCTCTGGTTCTCTGGGTGAGACCAGTCTGTTTGCCTGAATGCACAATCAGCGGAGTCGTTCTCCGTCGACTCCGTGTGAGCTCTATGAGACCAGGCTGTTGTCGAACACCAGCTCGCTCAGGGCGAGGATGGGGATCTGCCGGGTGGTGGTGAGCGAGGTGAAGACCGTCACGTCCAGCACGAACAGCCCGGTGTTGGCCGCGAAGCCGTTGTCCGACTGCCACTGCGTGAGCGCCTGCGCCAGCGTGGCCGGGAAGGTGGAGGTGAACGGCACCGCCGGGAAGAGGAGGATGGGGAGCCGGCTGATGATGGAGCTGGCCAGCCCCGTGGGCCCCGCCAGCAGCGTGTAGCCGAACTGCGCCCCCACGGAGAGGGTGTACGCCTCGGCCGTCGACCCCGTGCCCAGCAGCGCCGTGAACAGCGCCTGCAGCGACGCCTGCAGCCCCGACGTCCCCGCGTTGATGGAGAGGGGCGCGTCGTGCTGCACCAGCGGGATGAGCAGGTTGGTGAAGGTGACCTCGGCCGTGCGGTAGACGAACGCGGGCGCCGTGGGCGCCGCCGCCACCAGCTGCGCGTTGCGGGTCACGTACCCGCTGGTGAGCCCGTTCTGCACCGAGACCACGTCCAGCCCGCCGAAGGCCAGCCGGTGCTGCAGCGTCGTGCGCGGCGGCGCCCCCTCGTACAGGTACACCGCCTCCGACGCGCCCGCCGACGCCTGTGCCATCTCCGTCCACGGCGAGGCCGCGTCCGCGCGCCAGGCCGCCCCCGGGAACCCCGCCCCCGCCGGCGACGCCGTGCCCGACACCAGCCGCAGCGTGTAGGTGCCCGTGCCGTCCGGCGCCACCAGCGAGCGCGCCGCGAACAGGCCGCCGTGCACGTGCGGGTCGCCCCCACCCCCGCTCACCGCCGGGTACGTCCACGCCGCGGCCACCGCCTGCACCATCGCCGCGAAGGTGGTGAGCGTCTGCGCCATGGCGGGATCGGACGCGCCCCCGTCCAGCTGCAGCAGGCCGGCCAGCGCCGTCTGCACGTCGGGCCACGCCGCGTTGAACTGCGCCAGCGCGTCGAAGAGCGGGTCGCCCGATACGGACAGGCCCAGGTCCAGCACCGGGTCGGGGACGGGGAGGTTGAAGTCGCAGGCCACGAACACCTCGTCCTGCGCGGCCGACACGTGCCCGTAGCTGGTGCGGTACGCCCACTGCTTGGCGGCCGGCACGTCCGCGGGCGGGCCGGGCGGCACGTCGGCGTTCTGCTCCAGCAGCGTGGGCGCCGGGGGGTAGGCGCGCAGGGGGAGCGGCACCTCCACCTGCCCCAGGTCGCCGCCCAGCCGCGACGGGTCCAGGGGGAGGACGAAGGAGAGCCAGGTAGACGCCTGGTACCCGCCCGTCCCCGGCACCGTGGTGATGTCGAACTCCAGCTCGTTCACCTCGTAGTGCAGGTCCAGCACGAGCTTTTCACGCAGCGAGGCGGCGGGGACGTCCACCAGCACGTTCACCGTGGAGGCGCCCGCGTAGAGCGACGTCTTGGCCGCGGAAAGGGTGGCGTCGGGCACGGCGCGCACCAGGTGGAAGACGAAGGCGTTCGCCAGCACCCCCTCCTTCTCGGCCAGCACCTCCACCAGCACCTCGGCCGTGATCCCCGCGGCGGCCGCCACCGCCGCCAGCGTGTCGTTCTCCGCCGTCACCGTCACCGTCACGGGCACGCCGCCGGGGACGGGGACCACCAGCGGGCCCTGCACGAACACCCCCGGCGCGTCCTCGTTGGCCCGCGCCAGCTCCGGCAGCGTGCCGCCGAAGAACTCCGCCACCCGGGCGAAGGTGGCCGGCAGCCGCGCGCCCCCGGAAACGACCACGGGGCCCGCCTGGCCCGCCTGCACCGAGAGCCCGTACAGGTCCAGCACGGCGCCGCCCACGAACAGCCCCTGCGGGGCCGTGAGCCCGTCCGCCAGCGCCTCCAGCGTGGGCGCGCCCACGTACGCCGCCAGCGACACCAGCGTGGAGTTCGCCGGGACGGTGTAGTCCGTCCCGCCGTACGAGACCGGCGCGCCCGCGCGCAGGATGGCGGGGACGTTCGCCAGCACCAGGGCCACGGCGTACGCGGTCACCCCGTAGGTGGCGGCCAGCGTATCCAGCGTGTCCGCCTGCACCGTCACGGCGGCGCGCACCGAGGGGCGGCCGGAGAGGCGCGGCGCGTTGGTCGGGCCGTATCCCGCCGCCGAGGTCCACGGCGAGGTGGCCCGCGCCGGGTACTGCACCAGCGTCTCCACCCGGTACGCGCGGGCCAGGTTGATCAGCAGCTCCTGCCGCAGCCGCTCGGTCGCGTCGGCCAGCACCCCCGCCGCGCCCCCGGAGAGCACGTTCTGCGTTCCCGCGCTGATGGCGCCGGCCAGCGTCTGCTTGGCCGCGACCACGTCGTGGAACGCCTGCGCGTTGCGGGCGTACCCCGGCGCGGCGTAGGCGGGGGCCAGGAAGCTCTCCACCGCCGCCAGGAACCCGCCCGCCCACACCTCCAGGTCCACCGCCTGGAAGTCGAGCGTGGGCGGGCTGGACGCCGGCACCAGCGTCCCCGACTCGGGGTCGAAGGTGCGGATGGGAACGCCCTTGCGGTCCGCCAGCGCCGTGCGCAGGGGGCGCAGGGCGAAGAAGCTGGGCGTGGCGCCGGTGATGGAGATGGACTGGATGCCGCCCGCGCCGAAGCTCACGGCCCAGGTCTGCTGCTCCGCGCCCCCCGCCGACGGCCGGCCCAGCGCCACCTCGAGGGTGGGGAACGCCACCCGCAGCGCCGCCGCGAAGGCGCCCAGCGACAGCTGCCCGCTCGCGTCGGGCACGGCGCGCGGCGCCACCTCCGACGCGGCGTGCTGGGCGGCGCCGGTCTCCCGGCCCACCACCAGGTCCACGCTGCGCCCCACCACCACCCGCGCCACCAGGGGGAAGATGGTCCCCGGCAGCACGGGCGCGTTGCCATACCCCTGCACCCCCCCGCCCACCGGCGCGGAGAGGGTGGCGGGGCGCGGCGGGAGGAGGAAGGCCACGTTCGCCGTCACCAGCCCCGCCACGGAGCGGTTCTCCTCGGCCAGCGCCTCGGCCGTGGTCTCCACCCCGGCGCGGGCGAAGCGGGCCACCAGGGTGTCGAAGGTGTCGTGCCCCCGCACGGCGAGCGGCGTTCCCCGCGCCGTGACCTGCACCCCCGCCGCCAGCAGCCCGTCCAGCGCGCCGTTGGCCTGGGCGATGGCCCCGGGCTGCACCCCGAAGCGCGTGGTCAGCGCGTCCAGCGTCCCCGCGCTCCCCGTGCGCGCCTCCGCGGCCACCAGCACGGCGCCGGCGGCGGGAAGGGTGGTGGACGGACCCACGGCCGCCACCACGTCCGGGAACGTCACCGAGCCGTCCTGCGCGTTCAGCCGCCGCCACACGCTGTCCAGCGAGTCCGCCGCCACGGTGACGGTGCTGGCCGCGGTGCCGGAGATGGCGACGGTGATCCCGGGGTTGAAGAGGTACGTCACCTGGCGGTTGCGGTCCGCCAGCGCCTGGGTGGAGGCCTCGCCCAGCGCCGTGGCGATCGTGTCCAGCGAGTCGCCCGCGCGGACGGAGTAGGGGGCCAGCGCCCCCGCCGCCACCGTGTAACGCGCCGGCAGCAGCAGCGGCGCGCCCTGTACCAGCGCCGCGTCCTGGCTGGCCTGGGAGATCTGCTTCACCTCGCCCCCCTCGATGCGCGCCAGCGACGCCAGCGTCTCGGCGGGGTCCGGCGCGACGGTGCGCAGCACGCCGCGGTCCAGCGACGTTCCCGAGGGGTACAGGTTGGGCGAGCCCGCCGCCGCCGTGGCCAGCGCCGCCACCTTCTGGTCCGGCGTGCCCGTGCCGGGAACGGCGAAGGCGGCGGCGGTGGTGAAGGTGTCGCCGGGCTGGACGACGTACTGCGTGACCGCCGGGGTGGCGCCCACCGCCAGCACCCCCGGGACGGTCTCGTTCTCCACCGCCAGGGTGGCCACGTCCACGTACACCAGCTGCACGGCCAGCGCCGCCACCAGGTCGTCCAGGCTCTGCGTCTTCTGCCCGCCGGAGCCGTCGTCCACCAGCTGCACGGTGACCTCGGCGCCGTCGGCGTGCAGCACGGCGCCCTGCGCCAGCATCCCGCGCACGGCGTGGTTGGCCGTGGCGATCCCCCCCACCGTCACCCGCCCCGCCACCGCCACCTGCGCCAGCGTCTGCCCCGCCGTGACGGCCGCCAGGTTCCGCTGCGGCGACGCGGCCACCGAGCCGGCCATCAGCGCCAGCGACTGGTTGGCCGTGGCCAGCGCCGCGGGGGTGGTGGCCGTCCCCGCCAGGCCGGTGAGCGTGTCGCCGTACGCCACCACCACGCGGTCGGGAACGGAGAGGTTGGCCGCGAAGAGCGAGGCCGTGGGGATCTGCGCGTTCGCCTCGCCCAGGGCGGCCACGCCGGCGGCGGGGTCGTCCGGGTCGAGTTGCAGGGCGACGGTCTCCAGCGTCTGGTTGGCGGAGAGGGTGAGCACGGCCGGCAGCTGCCGCTGCGCCGCGTCCAGGAACACCAGGCAGGCGTTCACGAAGCGCCCCAGCCGCCACGCGTCCACCGGCAGCGTGGCGGGGGTGTCGCCCGTCTGGTTCAGCGAGGTGGTGAGCCACGCCGTCACGTCCGGCTGCCAGAGCTGGTAGTAGACGGACCCGTAGCGCGCCTGGTGCGCGGCCGCCGTGCGCAGCGTGCCCGCGTACCCCCCCTGCCCCGCCGCGTAGTTGCGCGCCTGCAGGGCCATCTCCACCACCAGCGACGGCGACGCGGGCGCCCCCTCCACCCGCCAGGCGGCGGAGAGCCCCGGCCACTGCGAGATCCCGATCACGTCGTCGAAGTAGCGCACCGGCACGGGGAGGCCGGGGATGGCGGTCGCGGGGGGCACCTGGTTGCCGAACAGGTCGCAGAAGGCGAACGAGAGGGGGATGGAGGCCTGCGCCGCCACGCCGGCGTACGGGTCGTCGGCCGGGCGCGGCAGCCCCGCGACGTCGGGGAGCGGGTGCGACAGCGCCAGGGGCGCCACGGAAAGCACGCGCTCGTAGCGCCACACCGCCGCCTGGTTCACCAGGGCCGCCACCGGGTCCGCCGGCTGCCCCTGGTGGCTGGCCTTGAAGGCGCCCGTCACCGCGCCCGTGGCAAAGCCCAGCAGCGAGAAGAGGGCGCGGGTGCGGTTGTCGGCGCTCGCGGCGGCCACCGTGGGGTCCGTGCGCTCCAGGCAGAAGCCCACGGAGCCGGCCGGCAGCGCCTGCAGGGTGGTCTCGCGCGCCGCGCCGCCCACGGTGATCTCGGCGAACACCGAGGCGGTGGCGGCGTCCACGTTGTCGCCCACCACGGCGCAGTCGTTGAACGCGTACAGCGTGCGGTCGGGGTTCGACGCCCGGGTCTGCGCGTCCAGCAGCACCAGCAGCGTCAGGCTCCCCGTGGCGCCGGTGGCGAACAGCTGGTCCGGGAGCACGCCGCCGTCGGCGGCCGCGTACGACAGGGTGTATCCGCCCGTCCCCGTGACGCTCGCCTCCCAGAGCAGCGCCAGGAACGCGGCGGGCGAGGAGATGGGCGCCGCGTAGGTGTCGGCCGGCACGGGAACGCCGGGCGCGGCCGCCGCGAAGCGCAGGAGCGAGTTGCTGCTGGTGAGCGTGGACAGGTTGGTCTTGAGCAGCACCGTGGCGTTGCGCGACAGGGCGGCGGACGCCAGCCCCGCGGGGTTGTTGCTCTCCGCGTTGGGCGCGTACAGCAGGTACACGGTGGCGTCGGCGTCCAGCGTGGACGGGGTGGAGAGGTAGCGCCAGAGCGCCAGCAGCCGCGGCCGGTCTTCCTGCGCCACGCCGCGCACCTCGTAGCGGCCGCGCAGCGACCCGGGACCCGTGGACGAGGGGATCAGCCGCACCTGCAGCGCGAACGACGCCGCCCAGTCCCAGCGCGCCAGGGGCGTTCCCGCCTGCGTGGGCCCCTCGCGCGGGCCCGTGTAGAGCGCGCCCGTCACCGCCGCCCCCGCCGCGGCGGCGTTCGCGATCTCGGTGCGCAGGGGCGCGGGGAACGCCCACAGCGCCGGCTCGCCCGCGGCGGGGCCGCTCCCCGCCGCCTGGCCGCCGTACGGCACCGTCTCGGCCGTCTGCCAGTGCCGCGCCGCCTGCAGCGTGTAGTGCACCGCCGTCCGCGTGCGGAAGGGGAGCGCCTCCGGCCCGTCCGTCACCTGCGGGTCGAAGGTGGCGGACGGGCCGTACGCCGTCATCATCGCCTGGTCCACCGTCACCGTGAGCGGCGCCGGCGAGACGGTGATCCACGCGGCCGGCGTGGTCACCGTGGCCGTCCACGGCAGGGTGCCCAGGGCGAACTGCTCGCCCGCCGCCTGCGAGAAGGGGAGGAGCGCCGCATCCGCCGCCGGGGGCGGGAGCGTTCCCCCGGGCGCCGGGACGGCGGGCACGCGCAGGCCGTGCAGCAGGTAGCGCGCGACCATGGCCGACGCCTGGTTGGCCAGCCCGCCGTCCACCACCCGGTCCACCAGCGCGCCGATGTCGTACATCGGCACGCCGGGAACGGTGAGGGTGATGGGGGGCGAGGCCTGGAAGAGCCCCGTGGTGGCCGCCACGTCGGCGCCCAGCTCGGCCAGCGTCAGGTTGTAGCGGTCGGCCACCCGGCCCAGCGTGTCGCCCGCCACCGTCAGCGGCTGCACGGGGGGGATGGCGAGCACGGCCAGCGGCGCCAGCACCCCCGCCGTGGCGGCGTTGGCCCCCGCCAGGTCCGCGGCCGCGATGCCGAAGAGCGCCGCGAGCGAGTCGAAGCTCTCCCCCGCCCGCACCGGGTGCGCCAGCGCCGGCACCTGCACCACCGTTCCCGCCGGGAGAGCGTTCCAGCTCAGCCCCGGGTTCAGCGACTGCAGCCCGGCCTGCAGCGGCGCCAGCACCCCGGCATCGTTCTGCAGCACCCGGAAGTAGCCGGCCACCAGGGGGAGGGTGTCGCCCGCGCGCGCGGCGTAGGCGAGCGCCGCCGTGGCGCTGGTGTTCCACAGCGCCGCGGGCACCTTGAGCGCCGTCCCCGCGGGGATGGGGAGCGGCTGCCCGCCCGCGTCGGTCCCCGGCGGGATGAGCCCCGGGTTCAGGTCGCCGATGGTCTGCGCATACCACGCCTGCACGTCGCCGGAAAGGGGGCTGTCGGGAAGGGGGCCCAGGTTGCGCACCCAGGCCCAGGCCGAGATGGAGCCCAGCCCGTCGCCCGCCACGCTGGTGTAGGCGAACGAGGCGTACGTCCCCCCCGTCCCCGCCTGGGCGATCGACAGCCGCCCCAGGGTGGGGTCGGCCGGGGTGGCGGGCTGCGGCAGCAGCGTGTTGGCCGCGTTCGGCGCCTGCTGCAGCAGCGCGGTGGCCGCCGCCGTGGCGCTCCCCGGCACCGCGAAGCGCGCGGCGACGGAGGCGAGCGTGTCCCCCTGCCGCACCTGGTAGAGGAGCCCGGTCAGCGTCTTCAGGGCCACCCCCGCCACCAGCGGCGCGTCGGGGTTGGCCTCGGCCACGCGGGCGGGGGTCACCGCGATCTCCACGTTGACGATCGTCCCCGGCGTGAGCGGGTCGTGCAGGTCGCCGCCGTTCAGCGCCTCCAGCTGCGCCACCGTCATCCCGAACTCGGCGGCGATGGAGGCCACCGTGTCGCCCGCGTGCACCACGTAGGTGGCCGGCAGGGGCGCGAACGCGCCCGCGATGGTGGCCAGCGAGTCGCTCGCCGTGGGGACCGCCCGGTACGCCGCCAGCACGTCGATGGCCGCCTGCACGGCCGTGCGCGCCAGCATCAGGAAGTAGTCGCGGAAGATGACCGTGGCCAGCGAGTCCGGCGGCTCGTCTCCCTCCGGGACGAGCAGCGCCGCCACGGGGGGCGCGCCGGAGCCGGGGGTGGAGGCCCCGCCCGCCGCGTAGTCCACCTGCAGCTGCGCGTAGTACGCCCGCAGCCAGAGCCGGTACGCGTCGTCCACTACGTTGTTGGTGCGCAGCGAGACGCCGTTCACCACCAGGTCGGGGATGAGCGGGAAGACGGCCGCGCTGGTGGCGGTGCCGGACGCCGGGGCGGTGATGGTGACGTTGAAGTTGGCGGCCAGGAAGCCGGAAAGGGTGGAGTAGGGGAGCCCCGCCTCGGCCGCCGCCTCGTCCTGCAGGTCGTGGTAGAGCTGCTCCAGGTCCGCCAGCGTCACGTTCCCCGTGTGGCGCCCCAGCAGCGCGTCGATCGACCAGAGCAGGACCGCCTGCAGCAGCAGGTTGAAGGGCGCCTCCCCGGGGTCGTCGACCGCGTCCAGGTGCGCCGTGCTGGGCACGGCCACCTCCGCCGCCGTGCGGGCGTGCGGGGCCACGCTGTTGGCCAGGTACAGCGAGAGCACGGCCACCGTCTCCGTCCCGTCTTCCCCCGCCTGCAGGGTGAGCGCGGGGAGCAGCTCCACGGCCAGCGCCGCCTTCGCGTCCAGCACCAGCACCGGCTGCCAGTTCAGCGGCGACGAATCCACTTCCAGCGCCCGGGCCCGCAGCGCCGGCGCCGAGCGGGCGAAGCGCAGGGTGGCGGTGGGAACGTGGTGCCCCAGCGCCGCCAGCCGCCGCGCGCCCCGCAGCGCCACGTCGGCGGTGGAGAAGGTGGCGCGGGCCGTGAGCACGGCCAGGTCGCGCGGGCGGTGGATGCCGCGCTGCATCCGCAGCCGCGGGAACGCGCCCGTGGGCGGTGCGGCCGCCAGGAAGCGTGCCTGCGACCCGCCGCCCCCGCCGGAGGTGGACTGCGCCGGCGCCAGCGTCCACGGCGGCGTGCCGTGGCTGCCGATGGTGAAGCTCACCTCCGCGTCCACCTCGAAGCTGAAGTGGACGGTGACGAACACGATCCTCACCGAGGCGCTGGCCTCCACCGACACCCGCGCGGTGACCAGGGTGGGCTGGTACGCCTCCAGCACCAGCGTGGCCGATGCCCGCGCCTGCACGTTCACGCTGGCGCTGACCACGTAGAAGTCCACCTCGCCGTAGATGCGGGCGGTGAGCGCCGCCGTCCCCTGCGCCCAGTAGTACATGGCCGTGGAGGCGGACTTGTCGGTGGGCGTGTACCAGGCGAAGCACCCCTCCAGGATCACCTCGAAGGTGAGCGTGGCCCCGCCGGAGAGCGGCCCCAAGCGGAAGTCCTTCCCCACCCCCACCGACAGGCCGATCCCCAGCTCGATCACGGGGTCGAAGCTGCCGCTGGTGATGCGCGGCACCCGCTGCGAGGTGGCCCCGTTCAGCGCCGCGAAGTAGAAGCCGCCGTACCCCACGAAGGGGAAGACCTGCACCGAGAAGGAGTCGCGGAAGCTCCCGTTGCGGGGGAACCCCAGGTCCACCTTGAAGTTGCCGTTGGTGTACACGTCCACCCGGATCACCGGGAGGGTGATGGACACCTCGCCGAACTCCCAGTGGCGGAACGCCTCGGGGAGGGCCAGCACCACGTTGAACACCCCCACGTCGTCCGACACGCGGCGGTACAGCAGCTCGAACTCGAGCCCCGCCATCGACCCCGCCCGCTCGCCGCCCAGCTTCACGTTCAGCCCGTACAGCCGCGGGTCGTTCAGCACGATCCCCAGCGTCACCGTGCGCAGCAGCGTCACCTCGAGCCCGAAGAGGAGGGTGCTGCGCGGGTCGAAGCGCAGGGTGCTGCGGCCGCCGGGGCCCAGCGGGTTCTGCGGCGCCTGGCCTTTCGGCGGCGGCTTCATCTGCGCCTTGAGCGCCTTGAGCGCCGCCGCCACGCTGGTGAGCTCGGCCACGTTCTGCAGCGCCACGCGCTGCCCCAGCCCCACGTAGCGGATGTCGATCAGCTCCGGGCCGCGCGCGGGTACGCTGGGCGGCGGCTCCCCGATCACGTCCCACTGCAGCGGGTTCCCCTGCTCGATGTCGTAGGTGGTGTCCAGGAAGCGCCCCGACAGCGCCAGCTTGACCTTGCCGCGCCCGTTCTCGCGCAGGTAGGTGACCCCCACCGCCTTGATCTCGGCGAAGACGAAGGAGGCGTTCACGTCGTACGTCAGCGTCACCGCGTTGTGGACCAGGTCCACCGTGAGCGACAGGTTCTTGAAGTTGATCTGGTTCAGCAGGTCCCACGGCGACGCCAGCTTGAAGTCCAGCGCCGGCGCGGCCAGCCCCACCAGCCACTCCAGGATCTGCCCCAGCGACACGTCGGGAAAGCGCACCACCAGCAGCCGCGTCTCCGGGTCCTCCTTCGTGAGCAGCGACGCGGTGAGGGTGAGGGTGTTCCAGGTGATGGAGAAGAAGATGGTGCTGCTGCCGGACTCGAAGCGGTACGCCACCAGCACGGCCAGCCGGTTGACCTGGATCTCGCCCTGCACGTACCCCGAGTACGCGGGGTCGGCGTTCGGCACGGCCTGCCGCTGCAGGTACAGCTCCGCCGCGATCCCCAGCGGCCACCCCAGCTCGGTGTAGGTCCACTCCACCCGCACCAGGAAGGTGTAGTTGCCGGTGGCGGTGGCGAAGCTGGCCTCGAGCCGGGTGAGGGTGATGGCCGCCACGCTGGCCGGCAGCGTGACCGCGAAGCCCACCGGGGTGAGCAGCGCGTTCGCGAAGTCCTGCAGGGAGAAGGTCTGATCCGGCAGCAGCCCGCCGGAGAACGTCCACCCGGCCGCGTCGGCGCGGGGCGAGTTGGCCTGCGCCGCGAAGCCGCGCCCCGCGATGGAGACGCGCGCCAGCAGCGACGCGTCGAGCGTGTTGGGGGTATAGAAGACGGTGAAGTTGAAGTACTCGAAGAGGATGGAGGGGACCACCAGGGGAAAGTCGCCCACCACCTCGCCGAAGAGGCGGAACGCCTGCTCGCTGGGCCACGCCGCCAGGTCCAGCGACACGATGTCGAGCGTGCCCACGTCCAGCACGCTCCCCGTGAGGTAGCGGATGGCGTCACCCACGCGGATGCGGTCGCCCTCGCGCAGTTCCCCGGTGATGACCCACTCCGGCCACGACGACCAGACGTCGATGCGCACCGCGTCTTCCGGCGGCCCGAACGCCAGCACCCCCGTCACGGAAACGTCGATCAGCGACACCGAACCGCCGCCCACGGCCACCGAGAACCCCACCCCCACGTCTTCCACCCGCATCCCGGGGAGCGGCAGGTTCCATGGGTCGTCGGTGGCCAGGCCAATGCTCACGTACGCCAGGGAGAGCGTCCCCGCCCCCACCTGCAGCCCGAACGCCGCCCGGCGCAGCGACACCGCGCCGATCACCGGGAGCGTGGGCGGAAGGGGGAACGACGCCCCGCCCGCCGCCGCCGAGAGCGCCTGCAGCCCCCCCGTCACCGGCACCGCGCCGCGGGGGAAGACCGCCGCGAAGGTGAAGACGTTCTGCGCCTGCAGCACGGGCGCCTGCATCTCCACCCGCACGGCCCCGCCCTCCCCGAACACCGCCTGCGCCTCCAGGGTGGCCGTGGTCACCCCCAGCGGCTCCTCCTCCGTCACCGGGAGGGAGAGGAGCCGCAGCGCCACCGGCCCCAGGGTGACCTCGGCGTAGGTGTACGCCAGCCCCGGGATCGGCGCGGCCAGGTCGGCCAGGGGATAGGTGCCGGCGCGCACCACCAGCCCGCCGGCCAGGGCCAGGGCCGAGACGGGGGTCCCCGGGGGGAGGAAGCGGCTGACGGCCGAGAGGGGGCCGGTGGAGGCGTTCAGGGTGGCCGTCAGGCTCACCCCCAGGCGGATCCCGCGCGGCGCGTCGTCGTAGGTGGAGACCTGGTACGCCGGGTGGGTGAGGGCCAGCGTCTGGAAGAAGCTGGTCTGGGGAGCCAGCACGCTGTTCTCCAGCGCCATCTGGTCGGGGAACGCCGACTCGGCCCCCTCCGGCGCGGGAAAGTCCGCCGCGAAGGTCCAGCTCCCCGGCGCGGCGGGCACCCCGGCCAGGGAGAGCTGCGGCGTGGTCCGCGGCACCTGCCCCGTGAGCGTCACCTGGTAGCGCTGCGCGCTCCCCGCGAAGAGCACGGCCGTGCCGGTGACCGTCACCGTGGTGGTCCCCGGGGTCACCACCGCCGAGTCGATGGCCACGCCGGGGATGGCCTGGGCCAGGAACGCCGCCAGCTCGCCCGCCTGGGGGAGGAGCTGGGCGTTCAGCAGCAGCGTGCCCGAGGCCGCGCCCTGCTGCAGCACGGCCGTGAGCTCGCTCAGGCTGGTGGCCTGGGGCATGGCGTCACCCCCTGCGCGGTGGCGGGGGAGCCGGGCGAAGCGCGCGGCGGGGCGTGCGGAACATGGCGGCCCTCGGGGTGCGCCGCGGCGGGCGCGGACGGGAGAGGGAACGGAGCGGGCGCGGACGCCCGCCGGCGGTCAGGGCTGCACCCACTCGTTCTCGGGGAACTCCGTGGGCCGGCCGGGCTCGTCGCGCACCAGCACGCGCATGACGGCGCCCGGCCGCAGCGCCCCGGACGAGACCTCCACCCCGCCGCTGGGCTGGATGAGCAGCTGGTAGCGGGTGCCGCTCACCGTCTGCATGTCGTCGGCGAACACGGTGCGGGGCCTGGGCGGCGGCTTCTTCTTGGGCGAACCGCCCTTTTTGGGCGTGGGGGGCGGCGCGGTGCTGTACGACTGCAGCTTCACCAGGTTGGCGAAGATCCCCACCTTGGTGTCCACGTGCAGCTCGTAGTACTTCTTCGCCCGGGCGCCCTCGCCGCACAGGTAGCCGTGCACGGGGGGCTGCTCCCAGAGCGTGGTGTTGTCCGCGACCCGCTTCAGCGTCTCGCAGTACGGGTGGGCCCACTGCATGTCGGCGCTGGCGAACACCGCCTGCGGCTGCACCGCCCTGATCCAGGCGGCGGACGAGCCGTTGCGGCTGCCATGGTGGCCCAGCTTGAGCGCCAGCGCCTCCACGAAGTCCAGCTCGCCCTTGTAGGTCTTGAGGATGGCCTTCTCCACGCTCTCCTCGGCGTCGCCCATGAAGATGCAGCGCAGCGTGCGGCTGCTGCCGGCGTACTGCAGCATCTGCACGATGCTCTTGCGGTTCTTGGGCCGGCCCACCGCCAGGGGGTAGTTGGCCGAGAGCACGAACACCTTCGCCTTGCCGTCCATGAACGGCCACTGCGGCTTGTCGATCGGATTGCTGGCGCCATCGGGCAGCGGGCGCAGGGTGCCGGCCGTTTCATGGGGGATCAGCAGCTCCTTCAGCAGCTTGTGGTCGTAGTCCTCCTTGGTGCCCCCGATGTACACGCAGCCGATGGTCAGGGGGTGCCCCGCCGCCGCGAAGTTTTTGATGAGCGACAGGATCTGGTTGTGGTGGTCGCCGTCGCCGTGCGTGAGCACCAGGTGGTCCAGCACGGGAGTGGCGTAGCCGTACTTCGCCTGGATGGCGCGCAGGGCGCAGTACAGGAACTGGCGCGCGCAGCTCCCCGCCACGTCGGCGTTCTTCTTGGAGCCCAGGTCGATGAGCATGGTGCGCGCGGTCTGCGCCGTTCCGGGAAAGTACAGGAAGGTGCCGTCGCCCTGCCCCACGTCCAGGTACTGCACCCAGGGAAGGTCCAGGTTCAGCGGCCACAGGGCGCAGTTCAGCTTGCTCCAGTCGCGGGGATCGGGGCACTCGCTGTAGCGTTCCGTCATGCGCGCGTCCGTTGGGGGGGCCGCATCTGCGGGCAGGTCTCGAAGGCGCGGACGCCGGAGGTCGAACCGGGTCCGGGCGATCCGTTCATGGATCGTCTCGCCGGCCGCTGGTCGTCATCCCGGGGCCCGGACGGACCGTAATCGACGTCCACACGATACGTCGCAGGCCGAAGGAGCGATCGCCGCGTCCGGGTGTGGAGCTCGCGTCTCACATCCACACTCCAGCCGGATTTCATCAGGGCTGCACCCACTCGTTCTCGGGGAACTCCGTGGGCCGGCCGGGCTCGTCGCGCACCAGCACGCGCATGGCGGCGCCCGGCCGCAGCGCCCCGGACGAGACCTCCACCCCGCCGCTGGGCTGGATGAGGAGCTGGTAGCGGGTGCCGCTCACCGTCTGCATGTCGTCGGCGAACACGGTGCGGGGCTTGGGCGGCGGCTTCTTCTTGGGCGAGCCGCCCTTCTTGGGCGTGGGGGGCGGCGCGATGCTGTACGACTGCAGCTTCACCAGGTTGGCGAAGATCCCCACCCTCGTGTCCACGTGCAGCTCGTAGTACTTCTTCGCCCGGGCGCCCTCGCCGCACAGGTAGCTGTGCACGGGGGGCTGCTCCCAGAGCTCGGTGTTCTCCGCGACCCGCTGCAGCGTCTCGCAGTACGGGTGGGCCCACTTCATGTCGGCGCTGGCGAACACCGCCTGTGGCTGCACCGCCTGGATCCAGGCGGCGGACGAGCCGTTGCGGCTGCCGTGGTGCCCCAGCTTGAGCGCCAGCGCCTCCACGAAGTCCAGCTCGCCCTTGTAGGTCTTGAGGATGGCCTTCTCCACGCTCTCCTCGGCGTCGCCCATGAAGATGCAGCGCAGCGTGCGGCTGCTGCCGGCGTACTGCAGCATCTGCACGATGCTCTTGGGGTTCTTGGGCCCGCCCGCCGCC